>Ga0315284_10000149_pt1 | contig 94258 bp, 78 predicted proteins | sample YL17G09_16_MG_FD_203696 | JGI IMG/M metagenome (GOLD analysis project Ga0315284, IMG submission 203696) | Sediment microbial communities from Yellowstone Lake, YNP, Wyoming, USA - YL17G09_16 | ecosystem: Environmental > Aquatic > Freshwater > Lake > Sediment | place: USA: Wyoming | collected... | reverse complement strand
TCGAGGAAAAGGTCGTTGTCCAGTTTGTCGATCTCCGCCTGCGCGCGCTGGGTTTTGCTTTCCATCTCCGCGTTGGCCTTCTGGTACTCCTTGTCGTTGTTCCACCACTCCGCGCTTCCCTCCGCGTAGGAATCGCGCTTGTGCTTGAGTTCCTCGACCTGTTTTTCGAACTCCTTGATTTCGTCGGTGAAGGCGTTTTGCCGGGCCGTAACGGCATCGTTCTGCTGCTGGTATTTTTTATATTTGACCAGGACGCCGTCCATGTCTATGACGGCGATTTCGCCGGCGGCCTTCGGCTGGTCTTCCGCGTTTGCGGCGGGGCGCGAAATGATGAACAGCGCCGCGCACAATGCGGCAAGCGATGCTATGATGATTGGAAGGAATCTCCGCATGGCTCTTCTCCTGTGGGTTTGGTTTCGTAATTGCCGCTCAAGCCCTTCGCCCGCGCGGGAGGATGGAGACCTCGCACACGCGGATTTCGCGGTCCTCCTCGAAATAATGCCGCAGGGGCCTGTATTCGAATGACATCTTGACGTTCGAGACCGCGGGCGTGTGGAACTTGTCCTGCCGCGGCAGGCGCAGGCTGACCTGGTTGACGGTCGTCAGTTCGAGTTTTTCTCCGAAACGTTTTTCCAGCCTCCAGAGGACCACGACCTCCTTGTGCCTTTCATACGCCGCCTTTCCCGCGGGAGCAACCTCGTAATACCCGCCGCCCCGGTCTCTTTTCGCCGCGACGAGGCCGTCCACGGCCATTTCGCGCAGCGCAGCGTTCACGGCCGGACCGGAGAACGGGCTTACGCGCAACTGTTTCCTGAAGCGGCCGAGGGCCTCTTTCACGCGGAATTTCGCGACGGGCGGCTCGACGGCGGTGCCGGCCATCACCTCGAGCAGGTGATACTTCAGGGCAAGGTCCTTCTTCGGCAGTTCCGCTGTCATCGTCTCCTTCCTCGGGACATCAATTGAACTTGCTCTTATTGGCCAGCCACCATTTGCTCCACGCATCGACCGCGCTCTTGTTGTTGTCCTGGTCAGGGTTGTAGCCGAAATCTTCGCCCGCGATGGGGCGGAGGCGGGCGATTGCGTTGAAGCGGATGAAATCGTTCTTGTCGCCGAGCGCGCGCATGTACTCCTCAATGGTTTTCTGCGCCTTCAGGTCGCCTATTTCATATTTATTGTCGGTGAAGCCCGCGTCCACGAGTTGCGCGATGGGCGTGGTCTGGTTATTGTTCCACCATGTGGTCCAGTCGGCGCTGTTCGCGCCGAGGTCGCGGTTCAGGATGCGGCGGATGGACTTGAAGGCGGCGTCGGAAACCGTCTTCTTCTCGTCCTTCATGCGCGCGATGAGCGGCGGAATCATGTCCGGCGTGGCGTAGTACGGCATCGCCTCGACCGCGGCCTGCCTTATCTCCGGCTTGTCGGAGGCGCTCAGTTGCACCACGAGCATGCGCGCGTCCGCCGCGGCGCTGTATTTGGCAAGCGCCACCATCGCGGCCTTGAGGACCCTGGGGTCCGTGTCCTTCAAATACTTGATAATGGCCTGCTTCGCCGGGTCGCTGTTGAACGCGCCGAGCGCGTTCACCGCCGCGACGCGCAGATGGTAGTCCTGTTGCTGAAAAACCTGCGTCAGCGGCCCGATCGCCTTCTCGTCGCCGATTTTGCCGAGCGCCTCTATGGCGAGCAATCTGCTGTCGTAGCCGGCTGTGGTGAGCAGCCCGATTAGAATGTCCACTCCGGCCTCCGAGCGCATGAGGCCGAGGGCGAAGATGGCGGCTCTGGCGTCGTCGCCCTTGGCTTGGGCAAATGCCTGGAGCCGCTTCATCGCATCGTCGGTGCCGATGTTGCCCAGCGCGGCAATCGCAAGGTCGCGCTCCTGCCTGTCCGTGTCGGTGTCAAGCAGCGTGTTCAGCGCGGCGGCAACGTCGGCGTCGCCCTTCGCCCACGACAGCCCCAGCCCGCGAAGCGCGTTCAGGCGGGTCTGCCTGTCGGCGTAGTTGAGGGCTTTGATAAGGAAGTCTTTGTCGTCCTTGCTGTCTATGTTGGCGAGCGCGGCGACGGCGGCCTTGTAAAGCCTCTCATCGCCGGCGTAATCGACCGCGAGTTTTGCCGCGGCCCTCGGATCGCCGTACAAGCCGAGCGTCTCCATGGCGGCGATGCGTATCTCCCTGCGCTGGTCGTTGAGCAGTCCGATTACCGCGTCAATGGCCGCGGGGTCGAGCGACTGCTTTATGGAATTGAGCGCGGTCATGCGGACCTGGAATGCCGGGTCGGACAGCGCCTGCACAAGGCACTGCGTTGCGGCCTCGTCCCTGAACTGTCCGAGCGCCATCAGCGCCTCTATGCGCGCAACCAGGGCGCTTGACTGCGCAAGCAGTATGAGCGGCTGCTCCGTTTCGGGACCGCCGAGTTTGTTGAGCGCGTCCGCCGCGGCCTTGAGGAACCTGCGTTCCTGGTCGGTGGTTGCGGCGGAGTATTTCTTGACCTGCGCCGCGATGGCGGGTATCGCCTCGCGGGCGTTCTTCTCGCTGAGCGCCTTTAGAATCTCCTGGCCGACGGAGGCGTCGCCGCGGTCAAGCATCTTGAGCAGGCCCTCCACGGCCTTGGGGTCGTTAATCTCGGAGATGGCCCTGACAACGTCCATCTGCATGCTGTAATCCCCGCGCGAAACCGCGGCGTCAACCAGCGGCTCCACTATATCGGGGGTCTTGAACTGCACAAGCCCCCTGATCGCCGCCTTGAGGACTTCCAGCTCCGTTTCGGAAAGCGCCTTGACGAGCAAGTCCTTCGCCTTATCGTCCTTGATTCCGCCGAGCGCTTCGACAGCGGCGAGTCTTATCTTGCTGTCTTTGTCCCTGATGCAACCCGCGATCGCTGTCACGGCGGCGCTCACGACGGCGGCGTCTCCCGCGGAAGACGCCGCGGCGCCGATCGTGCCGAGAGCGCGCAGAATTCCCTTCTTAAGCGCGAGGTCTTTCTCGGGCCTGAGGAAGGCAACCAGTTGGCCAACGCTCTTTTCAGTGTTGATTCTTTGCAGCGCTTCAATCTGGCTTTCGCGGGCGGACGTGTCCGTAAATTTCTTCACGGTCATCACCATGTCCACCTTTTTGTCGTCATCAATCTGCGCCGCTTTAAGGATTTCCAGCGCGGCAATGGCAACGCCCTCGTCCTTGTCCGCCAGCCCCTTGGCGAGCAGCGCAAGTTCCTTTTCGTCCTTCGTGGCGGGGGGGATGCCGACGACGATGGTCTTTCTTACCTGCGCGTCGGGCTTGTCCATCGCCTGAAGAAAGGCATCAAGCACTCCGAGCTTGTCGCGGCGGTCGCTCAGTTGCGTAACAGCGTCGCCGCGGACCTTGTCGGATTTGTCCTTCAGAGCAAGGATGAAGAGGGCCGTCTCTCCCATGTCCTTGTAACCCGCCAGCGCGGTGATGACCGCGCGTTTGTTGTCTTCGGAGCACGTTGGAAACACTTTGGCGAGGGCGTCAACGGCTTCCAATTTGTTGAAGGACGCCACGTCCTTGATGACTTCGGCGCGCAGTTCATCCTCGCGGTATCTCAGCGCATCCACGAGCGCATCGAAGGCGGGCTGGCTCTTCAGGTCGGCGAGTTGTTTCGCCGCGTTAATCCTGTCTTCCATCTTGCCGGAGCGCAACTGTTTCTTGAGCGCTTCAACGTCCTGGCCCGCCGGCGGAGGCGCCGCGCCGTCGGCAAAGGCACGTGGGCAGAGCAAAAGAACGCCGGTGAAGATAAGAACGAAGACGACTGTTGCTCTTCTCATGGCGCAGTCCTTAAGATGTCGGGACTTGAAAATCCGAGAAGCGGTTCGGCCGTAATTATAGCATTGCGCGTCCAGAGAATCAAACAGGGCGCGCGGCGCACCTGCAGTCCTCCCGATATTTGACGATGGAGCGCGGCGTTTATTCGGAGAGGCGGAAGGGGGCCCCGATCAGGATCGGGGGCGGTCAAGCGCCGCTAACGAAATGCTGCGCGATAAGCACGGCGGCGAGAAACTGGGCGGGAAGCCAGATAAGCGCTATGACAGTGGCGATAACGGCCTTGCCTGTCCCGCGCAGTCCGCGGATGTTGCTCAGTTCGGTGAAGGCCCTGAACGCGGCGACAAGCGCCAGGACATCCAGCACCATGCCCAGCAGCGGTACAAGCCCGATGAGGGCCAGTTTGATGGCGCGGCGGGCCTCCGGCGATTCGTCATAGTCCCGCGGCAGCGGCCCCGAATTGGTGGGAATGTTGGAGGATCTTGTGGGACGGTCCCGCCGGCGGGCGGCCTCCGGCTGCTGCGGGGCGTGGGAAGCGCCGCACTTTTCGCAGTAGTACGCGCCAAAGTAATGAACGAGGCACCGGGGGCAATAGTGGTTCTTGCACACCGGGCATTGCCGGAACGCAAGGGTGTCCGGGTGCAGGAAACAATACTGCTTGCCCCCCGGTTCGTTGGGGTTTTCCGGGGCGGACGGGACATCCCGCAATGGCTCTTTTTCGTCCGTCATGTCCTCTGCCATGTTATTTATTGCCGGAGACTATTATGCTGTCCTGAAAATCAGTCCCATCGCGATGAATAATAAACGTGCGTTTGTCGGGAAAGGTCTTTTTCAGAACGCCCGCGAGCATTGCGACGTCTTCGTTTGCGCAGCCGCCCGTAAAGGCGGACACGGAGAATTTGCTTTCGACCACGCGGGGGGCCATTTTGCGCAGCGTGGCGCCGTTGGGGCCGGCCGCGGCGAGCAGTTGCGTCTTGATTTCCTTTGCCCTTTCGGCGGTCTGCGAGGCGATCTCCCCGCGCGCGTCAGGGACCTGAAGCGCCTGCGCCACCTGGCCGATTGCTATCTGCGTCACGGCGGGGTCCGCGGGCGGCTGGGTGAAGAGCATGACCTCCTCGCCCTGGCAGTAGTAGAACGCGGTGGGCGTTTCGCTGCCGCGCGGCAGAGGCTGCTTCTGGCCGGTCCAGTCCGCGGGGAACACCCAGAAATTGCAGTATTGCGCGCCCGCCTCGGTGTCCGGCGCAACGACAACCACATGCCAGCCCTTGGTCCCGTTGCCGATCCAGCCCGGCGGAACGGCGCATTCTTCAAACTTCGCCAACTGCCAGCCCGGCATCATGGCGTCCTGCAAGCTTTTCTTCACGTGCTCGCCTAGCGCCTGGTGCGGGTCCGGCGCCTGCGCCGCGTGTTGCCGGGGTTGGTTCTTGCAGCCGCAGAGCGAGGCAATTATAAGCGCGAAGCAGATTATAGCAAGGCATTTCTTCATGGCCGCTCCTCTAAAATCAGTTGGCAGTATACCCTTCGCCGGGGAAAGGGCTTCTCCGGCGGTCAACGGTATTTCATAACGTATTATCGTCGCGGCGGAGTCCAATATTGAGCGGCAAGAGGCGGCCAATAAAAAAGGCCCCGACAGGCGGGGCCTTTGTGCAGACAACCCGTTCAGAATTTATTTGACGAGAATCGCGTTTGCCAGGTCGCAGTGGTCGTTGTGGTAGCCGTCTTCGCCGAAGTCCACGATTATCTTGAGGTTCGTCACGCCGGTAACATCGACGTCAACCGGCAGCGTCTTGTCGCCGGTCTTCACGGCTGTCTTGGGCAGCAGCACCTTGCCTCCGTCGCCCTGTATCTCGATGGTAACGTTGCCGCCGGGCTTTGGAGCGCCTTCGTCTATGCCGACGATTGCCTTGAATCTCTTGTACGCGCCGCCGATGTTGAAGGTGAGTTCGCTGTACGAGTGCATCCCCATGCCCTTGCGGTAGACTTTGCCGCCGAGCCTGAGCGCGGGGTGCTTCTGGATGGTGGAGCGGTCGCGCTGCCATGAGAACCCTTCGCTGGTCTTTTCGCCGGGCAGGGCTATTTCGCCGTATTCAACCGCGGTCACCGCGCTATCGGGCAGGTCGGAGAGGAACGTGAACGAGCCGTTATAGAAAATGATTTCGGCGACCTCGCTCAATGCGACCTTTATGTTCATGTCGCCGAGATCGGTCTTCAGTTCAAGGACGCCGTCCTTCTCTGAAACTATCTGGCCGGTTATCGAGTCGCCGCGCGCGCCGATCACCTTGACATACGGATTCGCGCCGAAGCCGGCGGGCTTGTTGACGGCCCTGAAACTAAGCCCGGTCATCTCGTTCAGGTTGCCAGACACCGTCTTTTGAGACTTGGCCGTCAGGAGCGCCACGTCGAGGTTCGACTTTATTTCCTGAACCGTGCCGTATGCCTGGGCTATCCTGGGGCTGTGGAAGAAGTCGTATTCCCACTGGCTCTGGTCCTGCATGTCGCGCTCGAACTGGGCGGACTTCTCGACCAGCATTTTCTCGCCTTCGGCGGCGAACTGGTCCGGGTCGGTCTCGAACAACTTCTGCAGCTCATCGGCGTTCATCGGCCTGCCGCCGAAATCAATCACGCGGAACGGCGCGGCCTTCGCCTGCTTCATCAGTTGAATGAGCGCGACCTGCTGGTACACTTTCGGGTTGAGGCATTGAACGCCGGCAACGTTGTCCGTGCTGAGCGTCACGGCATCGGGACCGAGTAACGCGGACTTCACCTGCAGAAGTATGGTGACTCCGCCCGGCTGAAGGGCCGTGCCGACGATGTCGGCATAAAGGACATTGCCGTTGCGCAGGAATATCTTGAAGCCCGCCTTCGGCGTTTCCTGCATCGGGCGCAGTTTGAGGTCGATGAGGTCGGTCCATTTGTACTCGGCCTCTTCGAACACGATTGACTGCTTGGCAACGTCGAATTTCGGGTCCTTGTCGTATGTCGCCTCGCCCTGGACGGCGGAAACTTCAGCCGCCCACGCCGACGCCGCGAACGCCATCAATACGACGCCAAAAAGGATTCTTGTTTTTGAAATCATTTCCGGGCCTCCGCAAGTTTTCGAAGTTCCACGTCGCTATTCTCCCGCATTTCCGATGCAAACTTTATACCACCGTCCTTCGCATGCGCTTCGACCAATTTATCAACTTACAGCGCCGGCAGTTACGGCTGGCCGGCCATGCGGATGCGGCCATTTGCCTGAATCAGAAACTGCCGCCAAAGTCGCCACATTCGCGCCGGATGGCGACTTTACCACACCGCCGCTTTCGCTTCAACCGCTAATTTCATTATGTTATAATTTCGCCTCCTTAAACGCAACTATGATACGGAAGGGCCGCGGATTGGTTTGCAATCTTTTCGCCGGGACGCGGCTTGCCCCGGCCACCACAGAACGAGGCCACGCAACATGAAAACACAGGTATTCTTCGCAAAGGTCACGGAAAAAGAGACGACCGAAAGCATCCAAAAGAAAATCGCGCGGCTGTTCGACGCCGCGGCCTTCGCGGACTGCATCGCGCCAAAGGACCTCGTCGCGATAAAAATCCACTTCGGCGAAAAAGGCAACGAGGGCCAGATAGACCCGCGACTCGCCAGGGCCGTCTCGGAAAAAATCAAGGCGCTCAAGGCGCGGCCCTTCTTCACCGACACCAACACCCTCTACGCCGGCCAGCGCTCCAACAGCCACGACCACCTGCTGGTCGCCGCGCAGCACGGCTACAGCATCGAGAAACTCGGCGCGCCCGTCATCATCGCCGACGGGCTGAAGGGCCGCAACCAGATTGAAGTGCCGATAGAGGGCGGCAAGCATTTCAAATCGGTGCGCATCGCGGCGGACTTCCTCGTCGCCGACGCGATGGCGGTCCTCACGCACGTCACCGGCCACCTTGCCGCGGGCTACGGCGGCGCGATAAAGAACGTCGGCATGGGCTGCGCCGCGCGCGCGGGAAAACTCGCCCAGCACTCCGACATCATGCCGGAAATCATCAAGAAAAAATGCACAGGCTGCGGCACGTGCGTGAAGTGGTGCCCGGAGCACGCCGTCGCCATCGTCGAAAAAAAGGCGCAAATCAACCAGTCCCTCTGCATATCCTGCGGCGAGTGCCTCGCCGTCTGCAAAAGCAACGCCGTGAAATACACCTGGGGCAACAAGAGCGCGACACTCGGCGAGCGCATCGCGGAACACGCCCTCGGCGCGCTCAAGGACAAGACCGGCAAATGCATCTTCATGAACTTCGTCGTCAAGTTCACGCGCGACTGCGACTGCATGCCGCAGAAACTGAAACGGATGATCCCCGACCTCGGCATCCTCGCGTCGAAGGACATCGTGGCCATAGACCGCGCCTCGATAGACCTAATCAACAAGGCCGCCGGGAAGGACATCTTCAAGGAAATGACGCCGCACCTCGACTACATGGCGCAGGTTGCGCACGCCGAATCGCTCGGCCTCGGCTCGCAGGACTACGAACTGATTGAGATCTAGCAGACTTCTGATGGCGCAAGGATCAGAATTTGTGTGTGAAGGAGAGGCCGATGGCGCCGGTTTCCGGGTTGACGGTCGGCTCCAACTTGAAGCCGAACATCTCCACCTGGTTCCGCTCGAACACCGCCTTGCCCACTGCGTATCCCAGGAACGCGCCGAAGACGCAGTCGGAAAGGTAATGGTCGCGGCTTTGCATCCGGGAAAGCGCGACGAACCCGCCCAGCGCGTACAGCGGATAGCCTACCTGATGTCCGTACATTTCATCGAGCATCGCGGCCATCGCGAAAGTGGATGAGACATGCCCCGAAGGGAATGAGTCCTTTATCCCGAAGAAACCTTTGTGGTTCGGCGTATCGCGCTCAAACACCGCCTTGAGGAAAAGCGTCGCCACGTTGTCGTACACGAGACCTTCCAGAAGAATGAGGCCGCGCTTTTTATACGGGTCATCGGCGGCGGCAAGCCCGTAAAAGTACACCGCGCCCGCAAGCGCGAAATGCGCGCCGGGGTGCCCGATTGTGTTGCCGCTCTTCTCAGCGCCGCCGAGCACGTTGGTGTGCCTGAGGTGTTTTTCGATCCTGTGGTCGAGCGGCTGCACGCCGCCGGCAAGCGCCGCGCCGATAGCAAGCGTTATCAGGTAGCGCGGCTGGGCGAGAGTCTTGGTGTCGTGCCAGAGGCCCACGGGCATGTCAATGACGAAATCGCGCCACCACGGCTGCTTCGGGTACTGGTAATGCGTGAAAAGATAATCGAACTCGCGGTCGGGGCTCCAGAAGGATTTGTCCTTGTTGAGGTCCGCCGGAATCACCGGCCTGGCGCCGGAGGCGGGAGTGCCGCCGCCGTCTTTGCCGGGCGCGGGCGTCTCGCTTGCGACATAAATTCCGCCGGCGATGGCGGACTTCGGCGTTATTGTGGAAGCAAGCCACCAACCGTCGTCGGCCGAGGACCCCGCAGCCGAGGGCGGCTGCGCCACATGGGCAATAGTCTGTCCGGCGGCGGAATCGTTGCAGTCAGGGCATTTCTTGAAAAGGGAACAGCCGGTGAGAATTGCGCAAAGCGCAAGAAGGATGACGGCGTTTTTCATTTTCCCCCCTCGAATTTGCTTTAGCGTGCCGGATGGTTTTCCATTGTCGCCAGCAGGGCGGCCGTGTGGGTGGCCAGGTTTTTTATGCCGGCGTAATTGAGCGCATTCAGGTGCGTCTTCAGCATTTCGAAGCCGTGCTCCGTGTCAACATCGTACCACGGCGGAGTCAGGGCCAGTTTAAGCCCCGCGGAACTTATGTTGTGGACCATTTTCTTGAAGACCTGCGGGGTCGCCCACGGAACGGCGGTGAACGGCGTGGCGCTGGGGAGCGAAGCGCCGATAAGGTAGACTCCGCCGTCGTACGTAGGGCCAAGGACAAAGTCCGCCTTCTTCAACTCCTCAAAGGCCAGCGTCAGATATTCGGCGGGCAGCGTGGGGGTGTCCATTTCCCAAATCACCACATGGGTTGCTCCGGCGGAGAACTCGTGCTGAAGGATATTCATGAGGCGCTCGCCGGGGTCGCCGCCGCGTTGCGGGAAGGTGGAGAATTCAAGAAGCGGCTTCACCAGTTCGCGGAAATAGTCCCTCGCCTCTTCAGGCTGGTACGCCACTCCCTTCAGCCCGATGGAGAGTTCGCTCACAACGTCAAGGGCATCGCGGATGAAGCATTCCGCCATCTTCGCGGAATACAATTCCCCAATGGCGCGCGCCAGGCGGGTCTTTATCCGCCCCTCCACGGGTTCCTTCGCCGGCAGTACGATTGATGTAGTCATGGCCTTGCTCTGTCTCACCCATCTTGCCGGAAAGATTGTAACACCGCCGGCGCGGTTTGTCAAAACTTTGCGGGCAAATCTTCGCGCGCGGCGCAAGCGGGCCGCGCGGCAGGGAGCCTGAAGAATCGTGGGTTGGTCTCGTGGACCGGGTCCATTCTACGCACTGGGCCCCCGATCTTTCATTTGTGATGAGAATAAGGAATATCGGGGTCCTGCGCTCCGTAAATGGGACCCGGTCCCTTGCCCGCGCGGCACAATGTTTTGACACGCGGCGGCGCAACGAGTATAATAAAGTGTTTCCATGTTTCCCGCGGCCATGCTGAATGAACGACCCAAAGGTGTCATACGCCGGGCGCGGCGGTGAGAAACTGAGTCGCGCGCTTGATGCCTTCCGCATCGACGTTAACGGCCTGGTTTGCGCGGACCTGGGCTGCAACGTGGGCGGCTTCACCGACTGCCTGCTTTCGCGCGGCGCGCGGAAAATCTATGCCATAGACACCGGCTACGGCATGCTCGCGTGGAAACTGCGCAACGACGGGCGCGTCGTCGCAATGGAGCGCACTAACGCGCTCCGCGTGAAACTGCCTGAACCCGTTGACCTGGCGGTTGTGGATGTCGGGTGGACGCGGCAAATTCTGATAATCCCGGCGGCGCTCAGAATGCTCAAGAGCGGCGGATGCGCCGTCTCCCTGCTCAAGCCGCAGTACGAAGCAAAAAACTCCGAGCGCGCCGCGGGCGTCGTGAAGCGGGAGCGCATGCCGGACGTCCTGGCAAGAGTGCGCAAAGACCTTGAATCGCTCGGTGTCGAAATGGGCAATCTCGTTGAATCGCCGCTCAAGGGCGAAGGCGGGAACATTGAGTACTTCATCTGCGTGCGCAAGAAATAAGGCCTGACCGCGCCGGCGGCGCTTAAAACCTTATTTTCGTGGTATATGAACGGCAAAGATTACTACCAGATACTCGGCGTTGCGCGGGGCGCTTCGCCTGACGAAATCAAGCGGGCATACCGCAAGAGCGCGCTCAAATACCACCCGGACAAAAATCCCGGCAACAACGAAGCCGAGCAGAAATTCAAGGACGCCGCGGAGGCGTACGAGGTCCTGCGCGACGACGAGAAGAGGGCGCGCTACGACCGGTACGGCGAGGAAGGCCTGAGGGGCGTGCCGCACGGGTTCGCTTCCTTCACGGACATTTTCGAGGCGTTCAGCGACATCTTCGGCGGCGGCGTGTTCGAGGGGCTGTTCGGCGGACCGCGCCGCGGAGCAAGAAGGCGCGAGGGCTTTGAAAAGGGCGCAAGCCTGCACATCGAGGTCGGCATCGAACTGAAAGAAGTCATCAACGGGGTGGACCGCGTTCTGGAAATCCGGCGCAACGAGTTGTGCCCCGCCTGCGGAGGGAGCGGCTCGCAGACGGGCGCGGCGGCCATGTGCCCGACCTGCGGCGGCCACGGCAGGGTCATCGCGCAGCAGGGATTTTTCACGGTGCAGACCACCTGCCCGCGCTGCCGCGGCGAAGGGCGCGTCGTCACCGACCCGTGCCGCCAGTGCAGGGGCACGGGCAAGGTCAAGGCCGTGCGCGAAATCAGGGTGAAAATACCGCAGGGCGTCGAGGACGGAATGCGCCTCAAGATCACCGGCGAGGGCGAACCAGGAAGGAACGGCGCTCCCCCCGGAGACCTCTACGTTACCGTGCGGATAAAGGAGCACAGTTATTTCGAGCGGATGGGGGAGCACGTGGTGTGCGAACTGCCCATCCCGTTCGCACAGGCGGCGCTCGGCTGCGAGGTCGAGGTCCCCACGCTCGACGGCGTGGAAAAACTCGTCGTCCCGCGCGGGACGCAGACCGGCGACCTACTGAAAATCAAGGGGCGCGGGCTTCCGGTCCTGCACGGGCTTACGCGGGGGGACCAGTTGGTGAAAATATACGTGGAGGTCCCGCGGAAACTCACCCCGAAGCAGGAGCAGTTGCTGCGCGAATTCGCCACCAGCGAAAAAATCCAAGTTACTCCCCGCAAGCGCAGCCTGATTTCCCGCGTGAAAAATCTTTTTGAATGAACAACGGCGTTCCCACATTTTTCAGCGCACGGAGAACAATGGCAGAAATAAAGATCAACAAGGACGACGACGACAAGATGAACCAGGAGCAGCCGGGCGAAAAGCCGCCGGCCCCCGAGGCCGCGCCCGAACAGGCGCAAACCGCGGAGCCGGCGCCGGTGGCCGAAGCGCCGCCCGCCCCGGAAACGCTCACGCCGGAGAAAATCGCGGAACTCATGGAAAAGGCCGCGGAACGCGATGAATTTTACGACAAGTTCCTGCGCGCGAAGGCGGAACTCATCAACTACCAGAAGCGCATCCAGCGCGACAAGGAAAACATCGCGGACCTCGCGATAATCGAAATCGCGCGCGGATGGCTGCCGGCGCTTGACGACCTGGACCGGGCGCTGAACGCCGCCAGGAACGACAAGCACGCCAGGCACCTGGTAAAGGGAATCAAACTCATCGAGGCGCAACTCTACAAGGTCCTTGAAGACAAGGGCATCAAGGCAATGCAGACGGCGGGGCAGATGTTCGATCCCGCCATGCACGAGGCGGTCGCGGTGGACACGGACCCCAACAAGCCGGACAACAGCATCGTAGAAGAAATGCAGAAGGGATATATTTACAAGGACAAGGTTGTCCGTCCCGCAAAAGTTAAAGTCGCCAAAAAGGCCTGACATCATGAGGAGAAGAAATGCCGACATACGATTATCAATGCGATGAATGCGGCCACAAGTTTGAGATGTTTCAAAACTTTTCCGATATAGTAAAGAGGAAATGCCCGAACTGCGGGAAGATGCGCCTCAGGCGCCTCATCGGGGCGGGCTCGGGCATAATTTTCAAGGGCAGCGGATTTTACGAAACTGATTACAAGCGCGCCGGCAAAGGCCCGGCCGCGCCGAAGGAACAATCGGCGGGGGAGAAGAAGCAGGCTCGGCGCCGCGGTTCCGCGCCGCCTGAATAATCGCGGCGGGGCGGCGTCGAAATAAAAGGCGATTTGTTTCACCCTTTTCACGGGGATAAAAAAGAGGCGCCACATGAAAGTATTATCATTGTTTCTGTTGGCCGCGGTTGCGTTTTCCAACGCCGCGCTCGCCCGGGACCCAACCCAGGAAATCGCCCAAAGGGCGAACATCCTCAACGACCCGGCCGTCCCCGCCGCCGACAAGATGCACGCCGCGAACTACCTCCTGGGAATGTTCGACGGCGGCAACAAGGACGCGCTCGGCCCCCTCGCGGCCGTCCTGCAGGGCGACGCATCCCCGGAGAGCCAGGCAAACATGCTCCCCATCCTCGCGGCGCTTGAGGAAGACGGGCTACGCGACGGGCTGTTCGAACCGGTGGTGGCGCAACTTTCCAGCGCCAACGCGGAAATCCGCGACGCCGCGTTCAAGACGCTCTCCGGGCCGCGAAACATCTCCTCCAGCCTGCTCTACCCCAAGGTCGTCACGATAGTGCAGGACCCTAATCAGCCGGACCTCGCCCGCATCGCCGCCGCGCGCCTCATCGGAAAAATCGGCAACCCGGAAGCCGCGCCGACACTGGAGAACATCCTGAAGAACGAGCCGGCGCTCGCGGTTGAAACGCGCATAGAAGTCGTCCGCGCCGTAGGCGAACTGAAAACGCTCGACGTGGTCGAATACCTCATCACGCTGATTGACCCCAGCAACAAGAAATTCTCCAGCGCCGTCGTCGACGCGCTGGAAAGGATAACGTTCCACAACTTCGGCCTCGACCAGGCCGCGTGGTCAGCGTTCTGGGCCATGCACAAGGGCGAGACGCGGGAAAAACTTGTCGAGGACTTCATCGAAAAACTCCAGAACAAACTGGCCGACAGCGTGAAACTGGAACTCAAGGACAACCTCAAGAAGATCCTCGAAATCATGAATTACAGCGGCGAGGACATCAACCCGCCGTCCATGTACGGCGCCCACTACCCGGAGATGGTCGAGGAAGCCATGAAAATCCTCTCCCAGCCGGGAATCACCGTTGACGACCAGAATTTCGCGCTCGTAATCGAGCGGGTCAACAAACTTCTGCTCTACGACGATGATGCGGTGAAGAAGGCCGTTCTCTCAAATTACTTCTCCGCCTCGAGCGTTGCCCGGCAGGACAAGTCCAGCATCCCGGCGCTGCTCGCGCGCTTCCAGGACGCGCTGGAGAACGCGGAAATACGCGCGCTGGCGCTCGTGGCGCTCAAGAACGTGGTTGACAAGGTGGTGGGCGGAAATCCCGCCGCGCTCGACCCGCCGGTGCTTGCGGACCTGGAAAACGCGATGATTGCGGCCATGGCCTCGCCCGACCAGGCGACAAGGCTTACCGCCGTGGACATACTCGGCTCGGGGCTTCGCAGCAGAAACGCGCTGATGCCGATGTCGAAGTTCCTCGAATTCCAGGACGCGCCGGCGGCGGACGCGGACGCGGCAACGTTCCGCGTGAGAATTTGCCAGAGCATGCACCCCATCCTCGCCAACGCCGCGCGCCAGCCGCTTGACCCGGCCACGCAGCAGGCGCTGATAACGGCGCTCGGCCGCGCCTTCCTGAAGGACGATGCAATCCGGCAGTACGTGCCGCTGCCGCTGGCGGACATCGGCCTCGACACGCCGTTTGAAATCGACGGCGTGAAGTACGACGGCACCTCGCAGTTCCTGGGCGCATGGCTGGCGGAGGGCAAGCCGGCGGCGTTGATAGAAGCAATCCTCGTGGCGCTGGGGCAACTCAATTCCCCCAAGGCCGAGCAGGCGCTCCTGGCAGCGCTGGACAATGAAAAGATAATCCCCCGCACGCCGGCGGCGGACAAGAAGAGCCTCGCCGAGGTCGCGCTGGGGAGCCTGAAGAGCGTGGGCGGAAACGCGACGGTGGCCAAGATGCTGCAGGGCGGCTGGCTCGCCAGCCCGGCGCCGCCCATTCGCAACGCGGCGTGGCAGGCGCTGGCGGGGTGCGCCGCGAAACTCCTGGCCAACGGGCAGTACGACATGCTGCTGTCGTACCAGGCCGCGATAACCGGCCTGCCGGCCGAGGCGGACGGCACGCCGTCGCACGACGCGCAACTGCAAGCAGCCGACACGCTGAAGAACGCCGCGGCGAAACTCAAGGAAGCCGGCGAGGAATTGTGGGGCGCGATAGGGCGTTTGAACCCGGGCGACCCGAACCTCCCCGCCGCGACGGAACAGATTAAGCAGAAAATCGCGCTCAACCCCTCGCTGCTGGGCACGCTGATAGAGGCGCTCGGGCCGTCGAGCACCTACTCGGCGGACATCAAGAACGAGGTCCACAAACTGCTCGTGGAAATCACCGGCGCGCAGGACGTGCCCAACGATTACGCCAAGTGGAAGGAATGGCAGGACAAGCACAAATAGGGGAGCCCCCCGGCGCGGGCGGGCCGGACAAAAAAACGCCGCTCGCGGAAAACGCAATGAAGAGCGAATCCACCTCAAAAATCTTCGTGCTGGACACAAACGTGCTCCTGCACAATCACGAGGCGCTCAGGTCCTTCGCGGACAACGAAGTCGCCATCCCCTTCGCCGTCATCGAGGAGTTGGACAAGTTCAAGAAGGACAACGACGAAAAGGGCCGCAACGCGCGCGGGGTAATCAGGACGCTGGACCGCCTTCGCGCGAAGGGCAGCCTGCGCGACGGCGTGCCGAACGACGTCGGCGGGAAGATCCGCGTGATGTTCGACTACGGCGACCTCAACGCGCTCGGCCTCATCGACAAGCCCGACAACCGCATCATCTCCACCGCATACCTCCTGCAAAAGACCGGAGACAGGAAGGTAATCTTCGTAACAAAGGACATCAACGCGCGCATAAAGGCCGACTCGCTCGGCATAAAGGTCGTCGATTTTGAAAAGCAGAAAGTCAACTTCGACGAATTGTATTGCGGCTGGACGGAGATAACCGTCGAGCACGGCGACATCGACCGCTTCTACCAGCAGGGCGCATACACGCCGTCGCAGAACACGCTGTACCCGAATGAGGGGATAAAACTGGTGAGCAGGGACGACCCGAAGCACGCGGCGCTGGGCCGGTACGACTCGCGCGCGAAGCAGGTCGTGCGCCTCATCGCGCAGGACAAGACGATCTTCGGCATCCAGGCGCGGAACATGGAGCAGGAGTTCGCGATGGATTTCATGCTGAACGACCGCATTCAACTGGTTACGCTCATCGGGCAGGCCGGCACCGGCAAGACCTTGCTGGCGCTGGCGTGCGCGCTGCACAAGACCCTGCGCGACAGGAAATACGAGAAGATACTCGTCAGCCGCCCCATCATGCCGCTCGGCCGCGACATCGGCTACCTGCCGGGCAGCAAGGAGGAGAAACTTGAGAACTGGATGCAGCCGATTTTCGACAACCTCGAATTCCTGCTTGCAACCCGCGGCATGAACGGCAAGACCGACAAGGGCGCCCAGGCGCTCATCGACAACGGCACGATAACGCTGGAGGCGCTTACGTACATCCGCGGCAGGAGCATAAGCAGTCAGTACGTTATCATCGACGAGGCGCAAAACCTCACGCCGCACGAGGTGAAGACTATCATCAGCCGCGCAGGCGCCGGCAGCAAACTGGTGCTCACCGGCGACGCATACCAGATTGACAACCCGTACCTGGACTCCTCCAGCAACGGGCTTACTTACGTGGCGGAAAGGATGAAGGGACAGGAGATTTTCGCGCACATAACGCTCACCAAGAGCGAGCGCGGCACGCTTGCCTCGCTTGCGGCGGAACTATTATAGACGTGACACCGGAGGAAAAAGATGCTATACTGACTGGCTCTAAACGGCGCAATCCGACGAACCTTATACAGTGGAAGCCGCCCGCGGGCTTCCGCTTGTTTCTGGCGGACAAAAACCGGAGGGACCATGGAGGTCGATAAGAAGTTTTTCGATGACAACAAGGAAGAGTTGATAGCCCTGACGTGCAAACTGGTGGAACAGGACACGACCAACCCGCCGGGCAACGAGGCCAGGGCGGCGGAGGTGGTCCACAAGTATTTCAACAGGCACAAAATTTCGTACGTGGACCGCGAGAAGACGCCGGGCCGGACGAACGTGGTGGCCACGGTGGGCAAGGGCCGGCCCAGGATTCTCGTCGCGGCGCACATGGACGTCGTGCCCGCCGGAGACGGGTGGGACACGGAGCCGTTCAAGCCGGTCCTCAAGGGCGGGCGCATCTACGGGCGCGGGACGAGCGACAACAAGGGGCAACTCGCCGCAATGATGCTCGTCGCGCGCTACCTGAAAGAGCGCGAGGCGGAGTTCACGGGGCAGTTCATCCTCGTGGCGGCGGCTGACGAGGAAGTCGGCTCCGTCGAGGGCCTTGACTACCTCGTGAAGGAAAACCTCATCGACGCGGACGTGGCCGTCATACCTGACTCCGGCGGCAACATGCGGAGGGTCGTCATCGGCGAGAAGGGGCTTCTGCGGATAACCGTGGCGTCCCACGGCAAACAGGCGCACGCCTCCAGGCCGGAGCACGGCTTCAACGCGATATGGCCGATGGTAACTTTCCTGAACATGCTGCGGAAGGAGCCGTTCTTCGCGGACTCGCACCCGGCGTTCACGCCGCCGACGATGAGCCTCGGCGTGATAAAGGGCGGCGTGGCCGCGAACGTGGTGCCGGCAAAATGCGTGGCGGAGATAGACTTCCGCTACCTGCCCGGCCGGGAGTCGAAGGACATCGTGGGAAAAGTCGACTCGCTTCTCCGGAAGGCGCAGGAGCAGGAGCCGCTTTCGAAGATGGAGATTGAGCGGGTGCGGGGCATGTCTCCGTTCGTGGTTTCGCCGGAGCATCCGATTGTGGGGATAATACAGAAACGCGCGAAGGAGATGCTGGGGATAGAGCCTGTGCTGGAGGGAATGTCGGGGACCACCGTGAGCAAGCAGTTGCTGTGGAAGGGCATCACGTCAATCGGGTTTTCCTGCGGCGACTCCGATAAGGCGCACATGGCCAACGAAAGCATTTCAGTGGACGAGATGGCGGATTTCGCGAAAGTGATGACGGGAATAATAATCGATTACTGCGCCGGAGAAAAATAGGGGGGCGTTCCGCCTGAACAAGAGAAGGGGCGAACCAGATTTATGCGACGCATCATAACAAAATTCCTGCTGCTGGTCCTGCTCGCGATAATCGCGGCGGTGGCGAGTTACCTGCTTATGCCCGGATGCTGGCGCGAGCAGTTTGCCGTGTGGCTGCTGGACAAGCCGCTGGGCAGGCCCGCTACAAGTCCGGAGGCCGCCGCAAGCGGCAAGAAGATAATCCGCCAGATTCAGAACCCGGGCGAGCGTCCCGCGGGCGGAAAACTGGAACTCGAGGAAATCCAGATTAACTCCGTAATCGCAGAGACGATGGAAGAGAACCATGACGGGAACGGCGGCGACACCGATCCGAACAACGTCACAACGGTCCTCGCCGAAGGGCTGAGCAATCCGCAGGTAACAATCAACGACAACTCGATAACCATCGCGGTGAACGTGGACCTCAAGGTTTTCGCGCCTTACATCCAGCAGCATTCCGGCCAGCAACTGCCGCCGGAATTCCAGAAGGTAACGCCCCTGCGCGCCGTCACGGCCGTCTCCGTCGAGGATAGGGTGCTCAAGGTCAGTTTCACGTCCTTCACGCTGGGCAACGTGCCGCTGAAGAACAGCATCCTCGGCGGAGCGGTAAGCGACCTGACGGAAAAACTTGAAACGTACCTGCGCGAGACCGTAAAATCGCAAATACCCGGCGAATTCAAGGAAGTAAGCCCGGAGGAGACGAAGTACATGCTGCCCGACAACGTGGAGAACGTTGAGGTGAAGAAAGGGAAAATCATAATCACGTACAGGGGCTAGGCGCAATAATCCGGAACGCCGCCGCGGGGGCCCGCGTTTTTTTCAACAAACACCCGTCAAAAGGCGGCATGTTACGTATATTATGCGGATGCCGCGGGCATCCTCACCGCTATTCGTATGCAGAGGTCGGAGAACATGAAGAAGGCCATTTTCGTCATTGCATTTGCAATCGTGCTGCTTTACTACGGCGCTCCCGCGCGGACGGAGGGGGAGGCCCCCGCTGTGCCGGCCGACATGGTAATAATGAGCGACGGAAACATCCAGACCGGCTACGTTACCGACATCGCGCCGGAGGGCGCCGTTACGCTCGCCACGGAATTCTCCGCCAGACCCACGGAAATCGCGCTCAGCCGCGTCAGCGGCATGAACCTGAACATGAAAGACCGCGACCTCGCCAAGCGCATCCGCAAGGGCTGGATATTCTACCTCGCGGACGGCGCGCGCATCACGGGCCGCCTGCGGTCGTGGGCCGATGACTTCGTCACCGTGCACATAGATTACGGCGCGGAAATAAAAATACCGCGCAACGGCCTGCTCAGGGTGTCCACAAGCGGAGGCGAGTTCTTCGGACAAACCAACAGCGACAAGCCGGTCGTTTATCTGACCGGAGACCAAAAGGCATCGGGAACGCTCAAGGAAGTGAGCGGGGAGAAAATCGTCGTCGCCGGAACGCCGGACCAGGAATTCCGCCCCGTCGAAGTGCATGGCATAGCGCTGCCGCAGCCGAAGCCCGTCGCGGTCCAGAACGAAACCGCCGCCATGGGCTGGTATGTGTTCGTGGAAATGCCGAATGCCGACCGCATAATCGGCCAGATTGACAAACTGAGCGACGGGACGCTGTACGTGATTACGCAGTACTGCGGCGTCATGGAAATCAAGAGAAACGACATCGCAAGGCTCACCTTCAACAACGCCATGCAGATCGCGTTCGGGAACACGCTCATCACGGACATCGGCCGCTCCACGATAATTGAGGTGGACCCCGAAGGCAAGGAAGTATGGACCCGCAAGTCCGCCGGATTGAGTGACGCGCGGCTGCTCCCCAATGGCGACGTGCTGGTTACATCCTCGCAGCTCGGCATGGTTGCCGAGATTGACAGGCGCGGCAATACCGTCTGGATCCGCAACTTGCTGGTCAACCCGGTCTCCGCCGTGTGCCTGCCCGACGGCAACATCGCCGTGGCCGAAACCGGAAAATTCCGAATCGTCATCTTCGACCGTCAGGGCAACCAGGTCAAAACACTGCTTGAAGGCAAAATTCAGCCCAACTGGATAGACGTAACGCCGCAAGGCACGCTGCTTGTAACGGACCAGAGCGGCACGGCGATGGAAGTCAACATGAATGGCGAAGTCCTTTGGGCAATGCCCGATCTGCGGGGGATTACGTGCGCCCGCATGCTGCCCACCGGGGAGATAGCGGTGCTCCAGCCGGGCCTGAGCAAGATAGTCATCTTCAAAAAGCCCAACCAACTCGTAAAAAGCATCAACGTCGGCTACGGCGGAGAGCGCTGCTTTAAGGTGCTGGCCAACGGCAATATCCTCATCGTCCAGCACAATCCGGGCGATACCGTCTCAAGCCCCATAATCAGGGAAATCGACCCCGCCGAGAGCAGGACGGTCCGCGAAACAAAAGTCCAGGGCAACGGCTACGTCAACATAGGCTCCGTGGACCGTAATTGAACTTTCGCGATGGCGGCAAATCAAAAGCAGGGAAACCCGAAGCCGGTTTCCCTGCTTTTTTTGACAAGGCCGCGCTTCATGCGGGGATCAAGTCGCAGTAGCGGAAGCGGTTTTCGCGCAGCACGATTTCGCCCTTCGTGAACAGGATTTCGCGCGAAAAGAGCGGACCCGCGAAAACGAACGAATGATACTCGCCGTTCTCGCCGCACGGGTCAACGCCCGCAGGCAGGTCCGCGAAAAAAGACTCGTCAACAAGCCTCCCCGCGAACTTCCCGTCGAGCATTTTTGTGTCCACGCACGTAACAATTGCCTTGAACCCCAGCCGGACGAACTCCCGCGCGAGCGCCGCCGTGTCCCTCTTCCACAGCGGAAAGACGCCGCGCATCCCGATCTTCGCCAGGTTCTCCTCGCGGTGCTTGCGCAAATCCTCAAGAAAAATATCCCCGAACGCCGCGCCCGAAACGCCCCGCGCCTTATACTTCTCAAGGGCCGCGCGCATGTTCGCTTCATATTCCTCGTTGGACGCGTTGGGGGAGATGAAGACCTCTTCGAGCGGCAGGCCGGCCGATTCCGCCTACGCCTCAAGCAGTGCGCGGCGCACGCCGTGCATGCTTATCCTGTCGTATTCCCGCGTGACGGTCGTGAGGAGCGCGGCGATTTCATATTGTCCGCTCTTGCGGATTTCATGCAGCGCCAGCGCGCTGTCCTTTCCCCCGCTCCACGCGAGAAGTATTTTGCCGCCGGTGAAGCGCCGCTGCTCAGGATTTGCGGGCATCGTGCGCTCCTATATCCATCCCTTCCTTTTAAACAAAATGATCATCACTACCGCAACCGCTATTATGATGCCCCAAACTACCGCGTAACTATACGGCCACCCCGCCTCCGGTATCTTCAAGTTCATCCCGTAAACGCCCACAAGAAAAGTCAGTGGAATGAAAATCGTGGCGATTATCGTGAGGACCTTCATCACCTCGTTCAGCCGGTTGCTCACGCTGGAGAGATAAATGTCCATCATGCCCGACAAAATATCGCGGTAGGACTCGATGGTGTCTATGACCTGCACGGTGTGGTCGTACACGTCCTTGAGGTACATCTCCGTGGTGTCTTTGATTAGCGGCGACTCGCTGCGGCTCATGCCGCTTACCACTTCCCTCAGCGGCCACACGGAGCGCCTGAGCGTCACCATCGTCCTCTTCAAATTGTGCAGAACGCGCAACGTCCGCGGGACGGGATTGCTTATGAGGTCCATTTCAATGGACTCTATCTGCTCGCCCAGCGTCTCCATTATCAGGAAGTAGTTGTCCACTATCACGTCGATGAGCGAATAGGCCAGGTAGTCCGCGCCCATTTTCCTGATGCGCCCCTTGTTGTCGCGGATGCGGTCGCGTATCGTGTGGAAAAAATCTCTCTCGGCCTCCTGGAACGACAGGACGTAGTTGGGGCCGAGGACAAGGCTCACCTGCTCGGAGTTCACTTCCTGTTTCTCGTCAAGGTAGAGCATGCGGAGAACGATGTACATGTAGTCGCCGAGGTCCTCCATCTTGGGGCGCTGGTCGGTCGTCACGATGTCTTCCATCAGGAGCCTGTGCACGCCGAAGCATTCCCCGATCTTTTCGACGACCTCGACGTTGTGCACGGCGTCAACGTTTATCCATGTCACGGTGGGCTTGTCGCGGTAGGGGATGCATTCGTTGAAGGCGTATATCTCCTTTTCGGCGTACTGCGATTCATCGTAATCGATTAAAGTGATCCTGACCTTCTCGCTCCCCCTGTCGGCGGCGGGGATGAGCGTTCCGGCCGGAACGCCGGCCTTTTTGGATCTTTTCGAGACATGCCTCATGCATTGCACTCCTGTACGATGTTATGCCGTGAGCCGTACGCGGCAAGGATTTCGTCGCACGTCCGGACAATTTCCTCCCTGAGCGCCGCAGGCGCTTTCGCCGTGGCGTAGGGGCCGTGCTTCATCACCCATCTCGCGGCCCATTTCATGCTGTCCGTCTCCAGGCGCAGTTCAACGCCGCCGTCACTCCGCCCCCGCAAGGATTCCGCGGGAAACCGCTCCGCGATGAACCGCGCGTACTCCGGCCCGAACCGCACCAGCGCCTCCGCCGCCGGCCCAGCGCCGAAATACATCCTGCCCATCAGATACGTCGCGGCGTCGAAATCGCGCGGCCGCTGGAACGATTCCGCCGTGGCCGCGGCGCTCTTTATCCTGTCGCCGCGGAAGGGCACTATCGTGCCGCGCTTCTCGTCGTGCGCGATGAGGTACCAGTGGCGGCTCCGCGCAATCAGCGCGTAAGGCCGGACGACCCGCCGCGCCGTCTCGCCGCTGCTCAGGGAATGATATTCCACGAGCAGTTTCTTCCCATCCTTCATCGCCGCCTGCAGAATCGCGCGTTTGCCCTCCGGAATCTTCACCCGGACGGAGCAATCGACGACGTCTTTTTCCTGCAATCCTTTTTTCCTGCGCGTGCAGGCGAACTTGCTCATCAGGCTCTTCGCCGTGCGCGCCTCCGCCGGGCTGACCGCGCGCGCGACCTGCAAGAGCGCGCACTGCAGCGCCGCGTGCTCCTCCGCCGAAAGCCGCACCGGCCGCCGGAAACTCGCCGGGAAGGAAATATGCAGCCGGTCCTCCTCGACGTACGCCTGCACGTAGTCGCTCGGCGTGTAGGGAGGCACCCCGCACATAATCAGCGCCTCCACGTCGCGTATGAGGTCGTCCGTTCCGCAGCCGAGATACCCGCACAGTTCCGCCACGCCGGCCCCCTTCGGGCCCGACGCAAGCGGCACCAGCGCAAGAATCCTGCTCAGCCGCTTTTTGGTCTCCTCAGATGTCATACTATCCGCGCCTCAAACGCAAGCGGCAATCACGGCTTCTTATAATTGCCGGCCATTTCCATGAACTTCACTCTCAGTTGCAGGAATTGATTGCGCTGCTCCAATGTCGCCCGGACCAGCATGCCCTGCTGGCGATACACGACCACCTTGGAGCCGTCCGGCAGAGTTATGTCGCAATCGACCTTTTCAAACAGCCTCAGTTCGCGCCCGTCAACGGTCATCCTGGTTTCTCGAACGGCGTACACAAGCGCGTCGAACCACCGCGTACCGTACGCCCAGCCCTGCCAGCCGGAGTCCTTGAAAACGACGAAATGCGCCTTCAGCACCTCCTGGGCAAATTTCTCCGGCGAGGCGTCTTCCGCAAGGACGGGCATGCCGGTGTACTCGATAAGGGTCGCGCTCCGGCTGGCGGCGGCGTTCTGGCGCCACTGTAAGTATGACAACCAGGTCGCATTAAACCACGGATGGCATCCCAGCACCACGACGGTGGCCACCCGATTGTCCTTGATGAACTGCTCGGGCAGTTGCTTCCGCATGAAGGTGATGATTTCCTTGTCCTTCCAGTCCTCTTTCACCGGCGAAGTAGCAAGGCCCATCGACAAATGACCGAGAAAGTAATCTTTGGCCGGGTGCGACTCGGCTTCGTCCTTGTGTTTCGCCGAGTCGAAAGGCGTCCCAAAGGACACGCCGTAAAAAGGTATCACCACCAACAGCAGCAGCCCCGCCGTCACAAGGGCGGTGCGGCTCGCCGTCAAACGGATAAAGAGGTACGCCAGCAGCGCGCCAAGGGCCGCGAACGCCGGCGCAATCAGCCGGGGGTCGTTGTTGCGCGAATAAAGCCCGACCGCAAGCGGGATGAAAAACCAGGACAGCGCCGTCAGAAGGGCAACCCGCCGCTCCGCACGGGTTGAAGCCTCCTGCGCCGCGCCAACGGATGGGCCGCGGCGGAACACCAGCCTCAGCGCCGCGAGTATTGCGAAAATGAAGACATATATGTAGAGAAAATTCTGCTGCGCCACCGCCATGAGAAAAGAAGTATTGCTCCCGCCATAAATAGCCCCAAGATGCCCTCCGACGTTCTCCTTCATGTAATTCGTCCAGTCTTCCCAGTTGTGCAGGTACCACGGCCCGCAGACCGCCGCCGCGACCACAAGGACAAGGCCGAGATTAAGCAGCAGACCCGCGACCGGGAAATCCGCTTCCTCTTTCTTGTGATAAAACACTCCTGCCGCAATCGCCACCAGCAGCGGCCCGGCGACAAAAGCCGGAAAGGTTATCTTTATCAGCATCCCTATCCCAATCGCCGCGCCAAGCAGCGCGCAAATGCCGCGTCTGCGCAGGCCGTTCGACGCAATGCACAGATACGCCGCCGCGGCAGCCGCCGCGGTGAGCGGAAACTCCACAAGCAATTGCCGCGACAGCGAGAACATCATCGGCGCGGCCATCGTTACATACGCCGCCGCCAGCCCGCACCACGGCCCCGCCAGCCGCTTGCCGATGCCGTAAAGAAACAGACACAGCACGACAATGGAGAGGTAATTAACGATCTGCGCGGACTCCCGCGAGTCGCCCGCCACCGCGTAAGTCGCCGCGTACATGGCTGAAACCAGCGGCGCGCGAATGGGATCAAGAGTCAGGAACGCATCCCAGACGCCGCTCACGCCGCCCTGCTCGAACGCGAGCCGCATGTGCTCCGACAAAATCAGGTAACTCGCCTGGTCCCACCAGTACGGCGCAACGTTCTCGCGCTGCCAGACAACGTCCGCCGTGACGTGCCCCGCTATCACGAGGACGAGCAGAATCGGACAAATCACTTTGGCCCGCATCAGTTTCTTCACGCGTTCCACTCCGTTTTAATTGATAAAAGAGTAGATAATGTAAGGCGGTTGACTCCGCCATTGTCTTGTGGAGCACAGCCGCCCCCGGCTGTGATTCATTTAACTCTGGATTCCCCGCGCCCGAGGGCGGGCGCGCTCCATGCGTTTACATTATCCAGTCATTCCTCAATAATTGATAAAAGAGTAGATAATGTAAGGCGGTTGACTCCGCCGTTGTCTTGTGGAGCACAGCCGCCCCCGGCTGTGATTCATTTAACTCTGGATTCCCCGCGCCCGAGGGCGGGCGCGCTCCATGCGTTTACATTATCCAGTCATTCCTCAATAATTGATGTGCCTCTGCCGGATATTTTTCACGGTGCTGATTACGAGGTCCCTCAGGGGTTTCGGCGAAACGACTTCCGCGTGCGCGCCGAACTTGAGAAGCCACCTCACCAGCGGCTCCTCGCGATGCACCGGCATCGTCACGCGCGCGCCGCCGCCCGCCTCTTTTACGCGGCATCGCGAGCCTTCCAGCGCGTCCCGCGCCATCCACCACGCTTCCTCGTCGAACGCGACCTCCGCGTCGTAAAGTTTCCTCGCGTCAGGCTCGCTCCCCGACTCCCACGAAAGCGAGCCGAGATATTTTTTCAGCCGGAAGCCGCTCGGCCGCTCGAAGTCCGGCCGCGACGCGTTCTCCTCGTTCACGCGCGCCTGCGACATCATCCTGTCGAGGCGGAACATCCTCACCGCCCGCCGGGAGGCGCACCTGCCCACGAGATACCATTTCCCCGCGCGCAGGAAAACGCCGTAAGGCTCGACCGTGCGCTCTTCCACCGCGTCCCTGCTCATGCTGTGGTAGCGGAAGGCGACGGTCTTCCGATGCTTCGCCGCGGCGATGAGCGCCGCCAGGTCCGCCTGGACCGCCATCTGTTCCGCCGCGCCAACCCTGAAAACCGGAAGGTGCTCCAACTCCTGTTCTTCCCCGCCGACCGCCTCGTCGAACCGCAGTTTCTGCAGCGCCGCCGTCAGCGAGCCGAGCACCGGGCTTGCGCCGTCGAGGATTGTAGTCGTGTGGAGACAGGCCAGTATCTTGCTTTCTTCCGCGGTCAGCGCCGCGCGCGGCAGGAAACATGCTTCACGCCGGATGCAGTATCCGCCGGGATAGATGCTGTTTCTTGGAATGTATTCCACCGGAATGCCAAGTGATTTGAGGATTTCCTTATCTCTCTCGAAGCGCCGCTCGCCGGCCGCGGAACTGGCCTTCACCGCGTAAGCCGTCCCGGCCTCGGCCACCTGCGCGATTTGGCCGGCGCGTTCGCGCCGGGCGCGGCCGCCCTCCGGCTCGTCCGGCTCGTCGTAGCCCGTCACCTGCGAGCGTATGACGAACCACGGCGCAGGTTCATCCTGCCTCAGGAGAAAGGCCACCAGGTTGAGCAGCCGTTCGACCTTGCCCACGCGCCGCGTCTGTCCAGACTTTTTCGCCATAAAAATCCTTCACTTGGCACACCCGATTTGCCCGCCCGCGGCGAGGTCTCGCTAAAGGCGGACCCGCCCGCTATTTCACCTCGATGTCCAGGAGGAATATCTCGCCGCCGCGCGCCAGCATCGCGTGAAGTTTCGCCGGCGAATCGAACATCAGGCATCCCGGCCCTACAAGGCCGTCATACTCCGCGCTCTCCGCGCCGTCAACGACGACGAGCCGCTTCGCATCGCGCTGCGCTAGATACGCCAGATGCGCGCCGTCCGGGCTGAAAGTGAAGCCGTTTGCCCCGAAACCCTTGTATTCCTTGCCTTCCGCGTTATCGAGCACCGCCAACCAGTTCTCGCCGTTCTTCGCCGCGTACACGATATGCTTGCCGTCAGCGCTGAACGTTACGGCCGCGATGTCATCGTACTCCTTGCCCTCAATTCCAGCCGGACGCACAATCGGCCCGCCTTCCGCCTCGGTATCCTCCGGCGGGGGTTCCACCTTGTGTGGGCCAACCTTCTCCCTCACGAGCAGCCATTTCCCGCCGCGTTGCGCCGCGTAGGAGAACTCCTGCGAATCCGGGCTGAACGCGATGCTTTCAGCCTTGATGTCGTCATACTGCACGCCTTCGGTGCCGTCCATCGCGACAAAACTCTTCCCGGCCTTCTTCGCGGCGTATGCGAGGTGCCGCGAATCCGCGCTGAACACGGGCGCGCCGGTCGAGTCGCCCATCGTCTCTTCCGCGCCGTCAATGACCACGAACCCCTTGCCATCGCGCGTAGCGGCGTAGGTGAAATGTTTTGAATTGGCGCTGAACTTGAATCCGCCCACCGCGTCGCAATCTTTTCCTTCCTCGCCGTCAACGACGAACAACTGCTTGCCGCCGCGCACCGCCGCGTACGCCAGGCTGCGCGAGTCCGCGCTGAAGGCCGGCGTTCCGGGGACAATGCTATCGTACGCCGCCCCGGCCGCGCCGTCCACGACAACCGTTCCCGCTTTTTTCGGCGGGGTCAGCGAATCTATTTCATTCTTCAACTCAACCGTGGCGGCACAGGCAAAGCGCTTTGAATCCGGGCTGAACACAATATCGCCAATGGCATCACAAGGGTTCCCCTCCGCGCCGTCGAGGACGGCGACCCAGTCCTTCTCGCGCTTCGCGGCGTACGCGAAACGCCTGGAGTTGGGGCTGAAGGCCATCGCGCCGATTTCCGCGTATTCCGCGCCTTCCTGGCCGTCCACGAAAACCACCGCCTTCCCGCCGCGAACGCCGGCGCACACCACGCGCTTGCCGTCCGGGCTGAAGCGGATCGCGGTGACGCTGTCGAATTCCTTTATGTCCTTGCCGTCCGCGACGACGACCTTCTTGCCATTGCGGTCCACCACGAAGGCCGCGTGCCTGCCGTCGGGACTCACGACGAGCGTGTTCTCCACCATGCCGTCCATCTTGCCGAGCGAGGTCTCAGTGACCGCGAGCGTCGGCGCCGCGGGCGGCGACACGCCGTCTTCCGCGGCGATTACATTATTCAGAAGCGTGAATGCCGATACCGTTACAAGCACAAACGCAACCGTTCCCCATGAATGCCTTCCCATCGCGCGACCTCCGTAAAAAACATATCAGCAAAAGTCCTTAGTTTGTTATTTCAGCCAATGCGCCAATTCCTCCGCCCAGTACGTCAGTATCATATCCGCGCCGGCGCGCTTGATGGACGTCATCATCTCCATAACGCATTTCTTCTCGTCAAGCCAGCCGTTGCGCGCCGCGGCCTTTATCATCGCGTATTCGCCGCTGACGCAATATACGGCGAGAGGATGGCGGAATTCATCCTTTGCGCGGCGGACGATGTCGAGGTACGGAAGCGCGGGCTTCACCATGACGATGTCCGCGCCCTCGGCGATGTCCAGCGCGATTTCGCGCATCGCCTCGTCGGCGTTGGCGGGATCCATCTGGTAAGTCGCGCGGTCTTCAAGATACATCTTCGGCGGGGATTCCGCGGCGTCGCGGAAAGGGCCGTAGAACGCGCTGGCGAACTTCGCGGCGTAGGACATTATCGGCGTGTCCGTGAAGCCGTTCTCGTCGAGCGCTTCGCGGATGGCGCGGACTCGGCCGTCCATCATGTCGCTCGGCGCCACCATGTCCGCGCCGGCGCGGGCGAAACTGACCGCGGATTTCGCGAGGCGCTTGAGCGTCTCGTCGTTGTGGACCTCGCCGTTGACGATTATTCCGCAGTGGCCGTGGCCGGCGTATTCACAGAGGCAGACGTCCGCGATGACGAGGATGTCAATCTTCGCCTTTTTTATGGCGCGGATGGATTGCTGGACGATGCCCCTGTCGGAAAACGCCTCGCTGCCTTCGGCGTCCTTCTTCGCGGGGATGCCGAACAGCATGACGGCGGGGATGCCCGCCTTGGCAAGCGCGGCGGCCTTTTCCACAAGGGTGTCCGGGGAATACTGCCGCTGGCCGGGCATGCTCGCTATCTCGGCGCGCACGCCCCTGCCGTGCCGCACGAAGAGCGGCATCATGAGGCCGTCCGTGGAAAGCGCGGTCTCGCGAATGAGTCCGCGGAAATTCCTGTTGCGCCTGAGCCGCCGCGGCCTGTATTCCGGAAACTGCATTGCTTTCTCTCGCGCCGTGAATTAGCGGCGCGCGCCCCCGCCGGAGCGCCGCCCGCCGCAAAGCCAAATTCTAGCGCACTAAAGGTCAAAGGTCAAAGGTGAAAGGTCAAAGATTTTCCTCAAGCCTCACTTCCTCAAGCCTCAAGCCTACTTTGCTGGCGGACCATCGAGCGCCTCAGGTATATCATCAGGATGCACGCCAGCGAAAGCGTAACAGTCCCGGACAGGAAGACCCACGGCGCGCCCCGCTGCACCCCGCCGAGCAACGACATTATCCCAATGCCCAGCAGCGGCGCGTACGTGAACCTGAGGCCGACAAGGAACACGTGCGAGGAGGTGTACCTGTCCACCTCGCCCCGCTTGGAGAATTCAACGGAGCCAAGGTTCCACGTGATGTTGATTCCGGCCATGCCCACGCCCTGCACGACGAATCCGAGGCCCAGCAGCCATTTGCTGTTTTGCTCCGCGGCCCCCCAGAGAATCACCATGGAAACTATCAGGATGAGGTAGATGATGAGCGAAGTCCGCGGCCCCTTCAATCTGTCCATAATCACGCCCCACACCGGCCCGAGCGGCAACTGCACGAGGCTCGAGACGAGCATCGTGGCCAGGGCGTACTCGAGATAGGTCGCGTTCATTTTCTGGTTCGCAACGATCGGCACCACCGGGCCTATCATGATGATCGCCGTGCCGTAAAGCATGAAGCCCATTTCGTAGAGGAAGAAATTCCTGTCGTTCCTGAAAACCTTCACCACCTCGCCAAAGGAAGTTATGAGGCTCTTGAGATAACCCACCTGCTGAGCGTGTTTCCTCGCGGGCGCCAGCACAACGCCCTCCCCGCGCGCGCGGAGCGAGCGGAACATCATGCGCCCCACCAGCCAGGCCACCGCCGCAAGCGGGAACACGAACCGGAAAGTCTCGATGCTGGCGCGCAGCGGCCCGCCCGGAAAGAGAAATTTCGGCAGAGGTATGTTCAGCGCGACCGGCTTCATGTCCAGCACGACGGCCGTCAGCAACGCCGCGCTCATCGATACGAGAATGAAAAACGACGACAGTTGTCCGAAAATCCGCCCCCTCAGCGAGACGGCGTAATTCTGCTGCATGACGAAATTCTGAATCGGCAGCATCGCGGTGGAGGCTATCATGTTGACGCCGATGAGCGCGATGAACTGCCAGGGCATCCACACGCACGCCAGCAGCAGGATCGCGCCCGCTTCAATGAACGGCGTGAAGGAGAGCGTCCCCCTCGTCCCGTGTTTCCGCATGAACTGCGACCAGAACGGCGTGAGCAGGTAGGGCAGGCCTGAGACAATCGTCAGGATGGTCATTTCCCAGTCCGTCGCCTTCAGGCCCTTCTGCATCACGTAGCCGCCCAGCGCCGTGAGGCCGGCCGCCAGGCCCATCACTATGGTCGAGCGGCGGTGGTGGTAGTATGTATAGCCGCTGTAGAACGGCAATGCCGACTGGGTCAAAACCAGTTTTGAAAGAAGACCGTTTATGGTTTTCTTTTTCACTTTTGCATAGACTCGCTGGAACGAAGCCGGTTCTCGGGTGTCGGTCCAAAGCGCGGTATTATACACGTAAAGCAAAGCCGATGCCTTGACTTTTCGCATTTGAACGGCTAGAATTCCCGCAGTTCATTACCCATCCCCCGCGCATCCCGGCCGGATGCGCTTACGGAGATATGAATGAGAAACCCTTCCAGGAAAGCGCAAAAGGTCTGCTCCTCCTGCGGCAGACACGTTACCCAGCATCAGTCCGACCTTGCCGAGGAACTGGGCAAGTGCCCTTACTGCGGCAAGCCGCTCGTGCCGGTCAGGAAATACGACCCCGATGCTGAGATAATCGTTGACCGGAACGAAATCGACGAGGAAGAACCCCCCGGCAGCCATTGAGTGTGGCACAGCCGCCCCGACATTCCTCGTGTATTTGCAGATGAAAGGTCGGGGCTGTGCTCTCTCCCCGGCCCCGACATTCCTCATCATATTTTCGGATGAAAGGTCGGGGCGGCCGGGCCACACATGCCGCGGAAAATTATCGAGGAGAATGCCGTGAAGGAAATCGAATGGAGGCAGTGGGGCCGTGAAGCGTTTGACGGGGCCCGCCGCCAAAACAAGCCCGTGCTTCTCTCCATTTCCGCCGTATGGTGCCACTGGTGCCACGTGATGGACCAGACATCGTACAGCGCGCCGCAAGTCATCGACTACATCAACGAGAACTTCATCCCCGTGCGCGTTGACAACGATCAGCGGCCGGACATAAACGAGCGATATAACATGGGCGGCTGGCCGTCAGCGGCGTTTCTCACGCCGGACGGCTACATACTGCAAGGCTGCACGTACCTGCCGCCGGAGCAATTCCTTGCGCTGGCGAAGCAGACGAAGGAACTCTACGAAACCAACCAGGCCGGGATTGACAAGATTGTTCAGCCTCTCGAAACGCCGCCCACCGCCGAGGAAAAAGGACTCGCCGAGGAGCCGGAAAAATTCTACAAGAAGGTAATCGAGGAGGCGTTCTCCGCGCTCGGCGAGATGTACGACCCGCTCTACGGCGGCTTCGGATGGCAGCCGAAATTCCCGAACGCGGATTTCATCCGCTTTCTCATGCTTCACCACCACGTCACGGGGAATGAGAATTCGCTGCGAATGGTCCGCAAGACTCTGGAGGAGATGGGCAGGGGCGGAGTTTACGACAAGGTGGAGGACGGGTTTTTCAGGTACTCGACCACTCCCGACTGGGCGGCGCCGCATTATGAGAAGATGCTTTCGGACAATTCCGAACTGCTTGCGCTGTATTGCGACATGTATCTCATAACCGGCGAGGAGGCGTTCCGCGAGAAGGCGCGCGGTATCGTAAGGTACATGATGAACAGACTTTACGATAATCTGGGCGGGGGATTCTGGGGCAGCCAGGACGCGGACGAGGAATACTACGCGCTCGGTCTGGAGGAAAGGAACAAGCGCAAGGTCCCGGCGATTGACCGGAGGAAGTTCGCGGACTGGAACGGGCTGGCGGTTGCGGCGATGCTCAAGGCCGCGGCGATTACCGGCGAAAAATCGCTCGAAGACGCGGCGATTAAGACCTTGACATATCTCAAGGCGAGTGTTATAGATAGCACGCTCAACGTCAAGCACGCGGCCGGCGAAGAAGGCAAGGGGCGACTGCGGGACCTCGTGAACGTCGCGGCGGCGTCTCTTGCGGCGCATGAGCACACCGGCGACACGAGGCATCTCGGCGACTGCGTGATGCTGGCGCAGACGCTGATGACGCAGTTCTGGGACAAGGAGGCCGGCGGGCTTTTCGACGTGAAGGCGGACCCCGGCGCGATAGGCTATCTCAGGTACCGCCTGAAGTCCGTCCGGGACAACGCCAAAGCGGCGGAACTGCTTGTCAAACTTCACCTTGCGACAGAGGACGACGCGTACGGCTTTATCGCGCTGCACATATTGCAGGCGCTGTATAAGCGGAACAAAGAATTCAACATGGAGACGCCTGCGTATGCGAGCGCGGCGATAATTCTGATGCAGCCGCATTTTGCCTTGCGGATTGCGGGGCGGCTTGACGATGAGGTATCGCGGAAGTTTCGCATGGCGGCGGCGAATTTTTACGAACCGCGTTTAACGGTACAGTTCATAGACCTTACGCGGGAGCGCACCCAGCGCGAGAAACTCGGCATGAGGGAAAATGATGCGCCCGCCGCATTCCTTTGCGACGCGACCTCGTGCAGGGAGCGGATTGCACGCCCGGAGCAGATTGCGGAAGCCGCCGCAAGCGTCATAACGTCAAGTGGAACAAGCGGTTAGGCGATAAAAGGCGGACCTGGATTGGGATGTGTTGTGGCAGCACATACAAGCATGTCGGGAGAGTTCCGAAATGACGAAACCGAGAATCCTCTGCATCCATGCCAGTGAGCGCGCCCGGGGCAACACGCGCGTGCTTTACGAGGAAGCAATCAGGGGCGCGGAATCCGCGGGCGCGGATATTGAGCGGATTGCCGTGCGCGATTTGCAGTTTGAGCCTTGCAACTCCTGCGAGGCTTGCCACGGCGCGGGGAACTGCACGGTACAGGACGGAATGGCGGAGGTTTACCCGCTGCTGAGGAGTTGCGACCGCTTTCTCATCGCCTCGCCCATATATTTCTGGTGCCTGCCGGGAAGGTTCAAGTGCCTCATAGATAGATGCCAGGGATTCTGGTACCAGAAATATGTTCTCAAGCAAAAGGTCGGCGCAAACCCCGGCGGCATGGAACGGCTTGGCGCATTCATATCCGTATGCGGCCAGCCGGACGGCAATCTCATGTTCACTTCAGCCGAGAAGGTGGTTAAGGCATTCCTGAACTGCCTGGACGTAAAACTTGCCCATACCCTTTACGTTCCGGGGACGGACAAACCGGAGGAGGTTCTCAAGAAGCCCGATGCCATAAAAAGGGCTTTTGAAATAGGCCAAACGCTGGCAAGACCTTAGGAAAGCAACGCCACCCATAGACAAGGAATTCAAGGCTGACCCTGTCGATTTGCCGTCCAAAAAATCTCCGGAATCCGCATGTCATAACCATCTTAAAGGCATTATATTTGCTGCATTAGTTGTCTTGGTTGGGGAATTTTTTTCTGGACTTCGGGGCAAAAAGAATTATAATTCAGGAGTTTCGCGAATACTATGCCCCGTGCGGCGTCCCAGCCGCCCATTGCGCCAAACGAAACGCTGTCTGGCCGGTCCGCGGATTCCGAAAGAATGGAATTGGAAAGGTCGGGAAGAATGAGCAATGACCATGTACTTAAAGGCGTTCTCCGCACGGCAATCCAGCGCGAGGCGGACTCTCACGCCCTTTACATCCACATTGCGACTCAAGTAAAGGACGCCGGGGCGCGGGCGAAGTTTGAAAGGCTCGCCTTCGAAGAACAGGCACACCGCACTATTATGGAAAAGATGTACGCGGACCGCTTCGGCAAAATCGACTTCAAGCCGAAGGCCGCCGGCGTGCCCGACCTTTCAGACGAAAACAGGCGGCACGCAAATGCCGTTGACGCCGTGAAAATGGCCATCGAAAAGGAGAAGCAGGCGCAGAAATTCTATCTGGACCTGAGAGACAAACTGGACGACAAAAAGGGCGCGGATCTCTGCACGCAGATATACCAACAGGAACAAGGCCACCAGAAAGTTCTCGAGGATGAACTGCGCGTGCTGACCAACCAGTTTTACTGGTACCCGATACTTGATCCGCCCTGGCACCTGAAGGAAGACCTCTGACCGCGCGGCTTCGGTCGCACGGGCACGGATAATAGGGGAAGGAAACGCTTAAGGGTCTGAGATGGAAGGGCCGCCGGGTGGGCGCCGCGCAGGCGCGGCGGCGTACAAATCCGCTATGGGAGGAATGACATGACAAAACCTAAAACAGCAAGCATTCAGTCTGCGGTGCAACTTGCCCTGCAGTTTGAAAAGGACGGCTACGAGTTCTACAACGACGTGAGCAAGCGGTCCAAAAACCACCACGGGCGCGACATGTTCGATTTCTTCGCCAAAGACGAACTCAAGCACATCAAACGCATAAAGGACTTCCTCAAGGGCCGCTACAGGATAAAACAGCGCAAGCCCGCGGACGAACCCATCAGGCGCTTTTCCACCGTCTTCTCGGAGATGGGCGAGCAAATCCGCAAGTCGCTCACGGACGCCGACGACCTCACCGCCCTGAAGACGGCCATGAACATCGAAACCGACGGCTACAAGTTTTATGAGGCCGCGGCACAGAACGCCGATTCGCCGGAAGAGAAGGACCTGTTCGATTTCCTCAAGAACGAGGAAACGCAGCACTATCACATACTGAAAAGCACCTACGACTATCTGAACAATACCGCGGACTGGTTCTTCACGGAAGAGGGCCCGATGCTCGACGGCGGCTGACACAGGCTTGAGGAAGTGAGGAAGCAAGGCTTGAGCGTCTCTGTTCATATTTTCCTCAAGTCTCAAGCCGCAGGTCTCAGGCCTACTTTGGGGAGGTAGTGCATGATTCAAGTCAAAACCTTCGGCTGTTCGCTGAGAATATTTCACGTGACCCAGGAACTCCACTCGCTTGATGAAAACGTCAACGAGTTTTTGAAGAATGAAAATGTCAAAAAGTTGTTTTCCGTGAGCGATGCCGCGGTCACCGATTCGAATGGCGCTATTGTGGGCATTACACGCGTCATCGCGTACGACGACGGGAAATGACCCGCCGCTCGACAATCCGTCAAACGCCTTTTTTATACCAGGAGGCTTTCATGGTCAAAGTTGACAAAAATGAATGCGTGGGTTGTGAAACCTGCGTTCCGGTGTGCCCGGTGGAAGCGATCTCAATGAAGGACGAAAAGGCTTACATCGACCCGGAAATCTGCACCGAGTGCGAAACCTGCATAGCGGAATGCCCGGTTGAGGCGATAAAGAAGGAAGGCTGAACGCCTTCCGTCTCCGGGGAGCCTTCCCGCCGCGCATTCCGGCGGCGAAGTCGGGCCTCTAACAGTTGGAGTCCATGGACACCGAAGCGATTAAAAAACAAATCAGGATCCTCAAGGAGGCCATAGCCCTTGAAGAAGAGGCGTCCGTTCGCTACAGGCAACAGGTATGGGCGCTCAGTGACAGCCGCATCAATGCCCTTCTCGAAGGCATCGCCCGCACCGAGGACAATCACCTCAGCGAACTGAACGCGCATCTCCAAAGGCTTGACAGCATTCTCAAATCCTAGCGAACATTTGCGGAGCGCTTCGTTGGCGCAAGGCTACAAGACCACGCTGGAATTCCTTCTGAACGACATCGGCCTGGAAGAAGAGGCGATAAGCCTCTATTCCGAGTTCGCCGCGAAGTCCCCTGACGAGTCCGTGCGGGCGGCCTTCTCCCGGCTCATTTCCGCGGAGCGCGCCCACGCCGACGCCCTCAAGAGAATCGTTAAAGAAATCGAGGAAGACCGGCGCCCCGTCATCCTCTACTGCCCGTTCTGCGGCTGGGAGATGAACTACGGGGAAATGCCGTCGCTGGGCAACGAGGAAGCCTGCCCCGTCTGCTGCCGCAAATACGCGCTCATCGAGGACGGCGGCGATTACAAACTGAAACAGGTCCAATAACCCGCGGGGAGAAAACCGCCCGATGGCAAATGAAGAACCGAAAAGATGGCGATGCATAGTATGCGGCTATATACATGAAGGCCCGGAGCCGCCGGACGTATGCCCGGTCTGCGGAGCGGGCAAGGACAAGTTTGAACTGGTCAAATAGCCTGCATTTCTCACCAAGGGGGGACTGTCCCCATTACGGAACGCAGGCGCGAAGCGACAAGTTCGTAGATGGGGACTGTCCCCGCCGGCGCACAGTAAGCGGCAAGTTTGAACTTCGTGTGAGAAACACAGGATAGGCTCGGCGTGAAGGCAACCGATATGCACGCTCACCGCAAACAAGGCGCGAAAAAATGGCTCTGCGGAATGTGCGGATACACACATTCCGGCGAAGAGCCGCCGCCCGCGTGCCCCGTCTGCGGCGCAGGCCCGGAAAAATTCCAGCCGCTTGAGACGCCCGCGCCCGACCGCGGCCCGAAAGCGGGGACATTTTAAGGAAACAGCCGTGAAGTGGAAATGCCTAAACTGCCAGAACGAACTGCAGGCGAAGGAGCCGCCGGAGGTTTGCCCGGTCTGCAACGCCCGCTGCGCCTACACCGACGGCATCGGGCTTGACTACGCGCCCAAGCCGGGCAGGGGATTGCGAAACGGCGTGATGTTTATCTGCGAAATTTGCGGCACGAAGGTGCAGGTCATCGAAGACAAAGGCGGCGTCCTCGTCTGCTGCGGCGAACCGATGAAACAGTCAGGCGACTGAAGCCTGCGCCATTACGTACACCAATGCTTCCATCTAATCAGAAAGGATTTTGACCGAACATGAACGCGGAATACTCAGAAGCGGAATGGGGCCAGGACGAATGGAAAAAGGCCTGGAACGTGCGCGTCGGCAGGGCATACGCCTGCGCGAAGTGCGGCGCGATGGTCATGGCAACAAAGGGCGGCGTCGGAGTGCTTGAACTCACCTGCTGCGGCCGGCCCATGGTCGAAGTGGAGGCGGAAGACTGACATGCATTTTTCACCACAGGGGACTGTCCCCGCCGGTGCACAGTAAGCGACAAATTAGAACCTCATGCAAGAAATACGAGGCTGACATGCGCGAGAAAACGAAAAGGCCCGTCAAGGGAACAATCTTCCGGTGCGCGGTCTGCGGCGCGGAAATCACCGTCGTGCGCGGCGGGGGTGGCTCAATCGCGCCCGTCTGCTGCAACCAGCCCATGAACCGCCGCGAAGGCCTTATGCACATATACCACTGCGACGTGTGCGGCGCGGAAGTGGCGGTGCTCGCCGGCGAAGAAAAAGAAATGAAACTCGTCTGCTGCAACGAACCGATGAAACTCATCACGGCGGGCGCTCAGGCGGCCTGACCGTGCTCCCTCAACCATAAGAGCGAAATAACCATGAAACACGTAATAATCGGAAACGGCATCGCCGGCGTGAAGGCCGCTGAGACCATCCGCCGCGACGACGCCGCTGATGAAATCGTTATCATCTCCGACGAGACGGACCCCTTCTACCTCAAGCCGATGCTGCCGGACTACGTCTCCGGCAGGCTCGACGAGGGCGCGCTTTTCGGCCGCGCGCAGGACTTCTACAAGAAGAACAGGATCACGACGCTCTTCGGAAAGACCGTAACCGGCGTCGATGCGCAAAAGCGGAAAGTCGTGCTCGTTGACGAAGCGGTGGATTTCGACGCGCTTCTCATAGCCTCCGGCGCGGACACGATACCAACGGTAAGCGTGCTCGCGCAAGGCGCCGGCGTCTATTCCTTCCGCCGTCTCTCCGACGCGCGCAAGATTCGCACCGCCGCGGAACGCGCAAAGTCCGCCGTCATCGTGGGCGACGGCATCATGGGCCTTGAACTCGCCCGCGCGCTGCGCCACCGCAACATCGCCGTTACCTTCATCTGCGAAAACGACCGCCTCTGGCCGGAAGTGCTCGACAAGCCCGCCTCGGAACTGCTCGCTGAGATGATCCGCGTCAATGGCGTCGAATTCATGTTCGGCGCGCGCATAAAGGAAATCGCGCGCGAGTCCGGCAAACTCGTCGGCGTGAAAACCACCGCCGGAAATCTCGTCCGATGCGACTTCGTCGGCCTCGGCGGCAGGGCCGCGCCCAACCTCTCCTCCCTGCGGAACAGCGGCATCATGTACCGCGAGGGCGTGCTCGTCGGCAGGTTCCTCGACACGAACGTGCCCGGCATCTTCGCCGCGGGCGACGTCGCCCAGCCCACCGTCGTCGGAAAGGACCAGCCCGACGTCAACATCCGCTGGCACACCGCCTGGCAACAGGGCGCAATCGCAGGCATGAACATGCTCGGCAAGCGCATCAATTACCTCGGCGTGCTGAGCACCACCTCCACGCAGATTTTCGGCGTTGACCTCATGTCCGTCGGCAACGCAAATCCCACGACAAGCGGATACGAATTCGAGACCGGCGACTACCCGGTCGAGGGCGTGGGCGTTTACAAGAAACTCGTCTTCAAGGACAACGTGCTCGTGGGCGCGCTGCTCGTCGGCAGCGTGAGCGAAGGCAAGCGGCTGGAAAACGACATCCTCCTGCGCAAAAAGCGCGGGGACATGAACAAGGCGATGTTGCGCGAGATGTTCGACCTCAGCCACCCGTTCTCGCCGGAAGTCGGCGCGATATGCCCGGTGTGCAAACTGGAAATCCCCGTGGACGAAAATACCTACGAAGGGCAAGTCATCACGTGCCCGGCGTGCGGAGTGGAATTCCGCCTCACGCGCAAGGAAGGCCGCTGGCGGCTGGTCCACGCGTGATTAACCCATATTTCTAATCGAAGGGGACTGTCCCCATTACGGAGCGCAGCCCCGATATTTATGCGCCTTTGGCGCATTCCTTATACTTATCACGAATGAAAGATCGGGGCCAGCTCGTAGATGGGGACTGTCCCCGCCGAGGAAGCATCAAGCCTAAAAAAAGAGCGGCCCGATTAATCGGGGCGCTCTTTTTTTCATGTACCCCCAACGGGAGTCGAACCCGTGTCTTCAGACTGAGAATCTGACATCCTGGGCCACTAGACGATGGGGGCATTCTTTCCCTCGACAAGGGGCGTTATTCTATGCGAACCCCTTGCGGAGTCAAGCGAAATCACCGGCACTTGAGGACCGAGGCCCCGATATGATCGGGGCGAGACTTGAGGCTTGAGGAAATGAGACTTGAGGGGAAATCTCTTTTGCCACGGCTTGCCCGTCCTCTGGCGGGATGGCCACTGATGGCCACGCATTCCATTTCCTCTTTACGCCAGTTTCTTCGCGATGTTTTCTTCGAGGATTTCCTTCACCGTCAGCAGGATGATTACCTTGTGCTCCTTGCGGAAGAAGGAGTCTATCTCCGTCAGCGCGTCGGTGGAATAATCGAAGGCGACGAAGCATCTCTTGAGGCGATGACGTTATAGCCAACTGAGATCGCGGGAGATGAGCAATTCGTGCATCTTCGTGTGGTGTGTGCCTTTCATGGCGATTTCCTGCACTTCAAACTTGTGCCGCCGAGCCATGTCTCGGATTTCTTCCGAATTGTCGTAGGTCAGCAGAAAGTCCCCTTTGATCCCGCTAAGGATTTTGAGAAGTCTCTCGTGGCCCAATTCAAGCTGTCCGCATCACGCATCAGGCCGCGAGGCCAAATACCACTTGCGGTTTTTAAGATAAATAATGCCCTTATCCTTGAGAGTTGATTGAGAACTCCTGACCTGGTGCTTCCATTTTCTTCCAACATTTTCGCCATGGATTACTCTGTATATAGAGTCATTGCATATATCGGGAAGTATTGATTGGATAAAGAACTCGAGGGTTTTCGTGTCTAGGGGCCCCTCCCTTTCCAACACATAGAGAATCGTATCACAGAATATAGCATGAATGGTCTTTCCGCCCTTGACCCGGTTTTCCAACAATTGCACGTCAAGTTTATCCGTGCCTTTTCTAAGCAATCGTGTTAATTCGGGAGCAGTGACGGCAGCATTGACCTTCCTTCTCGTTTTAGCCAATTCCTTGGCGCTGTTCTCAACCTTTTCCAGCAGGTCCCTGTCACATACGTTACCAAGTGAAAAGTATTTTGACATGTCGTCCTTAATTGCCGAGACGACGCCTTTCTCATTTATTAGAACTCCGTATTCAAAATTGTTAAGCAACCCCCCGCTGGTAAGGTTGGCCGAGGTGATTATGGCCGCATCATCATCTCTGAGATACACCTTTGCATGCAGTCTACCTACACTCGAGACTTCAACATGGCCAAATTGCCTGTGTAGTTCCAACAAGGCTGAGGGCACGGTAACTTCGTTTAGTATATTTTGAACGGAAAGATTTGTTATAAGAGTGACTTTGACCGAGGACTTCGCCGCAATCGAACCTGCGAGTATTCCAACGCCGCCCGCGTTTACAAAGGGCGAAGATATGACCAATTCACGCCGGGTCTTACTAATGACATCAATAAACTCGTTTTTCCAAGGAGAAAGGAGAAGTTTACATTGCATATTCAATTCCAATCAGTTCGCGCCATGGCCATTACGATGGCGAAGTCATCAGCGCGGCGGTTTTGCCGTACACACCTATTGTGGCGCCCCACATGCTAACAGAGGCTGAAAAATCATGCAAGAGCCCCTATTTCAAGCAGGGTGTTGGCATATACGCCGCTTGTTGCGCCGATGCATCCAAAGACTCTCGCAATTTTTTCGAATTGAGTATACGCCGTTCTTGCCAACCTCAATTTGAACTTGTCCGTCGAGCGGTCGAGGACAAAATCATATACGAGCCATGCGATATCTGCCTTGGAGGGAGTGACCTCCGGTAGTTTAGGCAGTGTCGCATAGAAACCCGAATCGATCGCCACGGCCATTTTCTTGCCCCATGTATTCAGAATACCACCCTTATACAACAACTGAGGGACAAGTCGTTTTCTTGAAGACGACAAATAATCCGGGCTAGGACAATCAGACCAGTCAAACGGTTTTGTCGGTTCTTTCATGTACTGCTCAAATGGCCGTCTCACATTACCGGAAATATAAACAGCCTGCACTTCCAGCGCGCCGAAATCCGTAACCTTCCCCCGGTCATTATACGATACCAGAACGACATCGATGTTGCCTGCCGATTGGCCGTTCTTGTCGTTTAACCTGACTTCGGTAAGGGAGGTCCAATTCGCGTTTTCGGGAAAAAAGAACTCCGCGGCATTCTCGGCCACCAACCAATTTTGGCGAAAACGAATCGGACAGACGATTGTCGCGTTATCATCCTCGTAAATACTGCACACGCCAAGCGGGTCATTGGCTTTGTCTTTCGTGCACGATGGAACACGATTGTTATACGGGCACAACCTGTTCTTGCGATACCTCTTGGCATCCTGGGACTGGCTGTCCGTCGGAAAGCCAAAGACTTCGGCCAATGGATTCTTCTTCATGTTGCTCCTCAGAAATCGCAGAATTGCCTTGCATCGATTGCGCAACTAGAATTTCAGAATTCGTGTCACAAGTATTATACTCTTTACCCACCAGTCGTCGGGGAATTTTTTGAGTTGCTCAAGGTTGTCGCCGCAATAGATTACGCGCGTATCGACGAGCGGCGAGGGCTTCGCCTTTGTTCCGCTTCCTTTTTTCATTGCATACTCCCACACCGAAAATGAACCGCCAAGTTCACCAAGAACCGCCAAGGGAACTACCGAACACCACCGGATACATTCTATCACTCCACCGTCCCAAGTCAACGGAACACCCGCTCATTATTTATCCGCGGCCATCCGCGGCCACGTTCTGTAGCTGCACGGCTTGCCGTGCCCATCTTCTGTAGCGGCACGGTTTACCGTGCCTTATTCGGCAAGGCGAGCCTTGCCGCTACGTAAAATCGGGCAACGCAAGCGTTGCGGCTACATCTTTTTGGCAGGGCAAGCCCCGCGGCTACATTAATCTTTGCGTTTTTTCAGTAAAAATAATTTTTCGCTTGACAATGCACAGTTTATGGTGTATACTATGCACCATGTTCGGTGTCAGGCCAAAGAAAGACTGTTAGACTTTTAGTCCGTTAGACTATTAGGCCTAAAAGTCGAACGGTCTGTATTCTTGTGGTTTTCGTGTGCTCGGTGGTGAGGGAAAAATAAATTCGTGAAAAGTTACCGGAAATTCTCAAAATCGGGTCGGTGAAAATCCTAAGATGTTATGTGACAAGATGTAACGATACTGGCGGATGCGGGATTTGTCTCACTAATTCTCAGTAATTCTCACTAATTCTCACTAATTCTCATAAATTCTCATAAATTCTCAAAAAGTCGGGGGGAATTCTCAGGGATTCTCACTGGATAACTGGATTCCAGATGTCCGGATTGCCAGATGTCCAGGCGTTACGGGATTGGGGGCCGAAATACATGCACATACCAGCACGTCGGGGTTTTCGAGATGTCAGAGCCAGCCCTGCGCGCGGTACCAATCCGCCGTCATGCGCGCGCCTTCCTTCAGGTCGATCTTCGGCGCGAAACCGAGTTCCTTTTTCGCGCGCTCGCACGAGCAGTTCCAGTATCTTTCCGCCACCTCAATCGTGCGCGACACGGTGAGCATGGGCGGCCGCTTTCGCAGGCCCAGCGCGCGCTGGAGCGACGCGGCCGACTTAATCCACCTTCCGAGCATCTTCACTGTCGCGCCGTGGAGGCGCACTTTCACGACGCGCGTCCCGACCGCCTCGGCAATGGCGTCTATGACTTCATCCCACGTGTGCGCCTTGTCGGAGCATATAAAATAAGTCCGTCCCGCCGATTTGTCCGATAGTCCCGCAAGCGCGATTCCCTCCGCAACGTCGGTAACGTAGGTGGCGATGAGTTTCGCGGGGCGGAAACCGACTATTGTCGCGACGTGCCTCTTCGCGTCCTGGAAAAAATAGAGGCCGTCGCGGTCGCGCGGGCCGTAAACGTCGGTGGGGCGGACGATGGCGACGGGCAGGCGGTCTTCGAACTTATGCGCGATTTTTTCCGCCAGCAATTTGCTCCGGCCGTAGGCGCTTATCGGGCGCGGCGGCATGTCCTCGGTAATCATAATACCGTTCGGGCTTGGGCCGGCGGCGGCCTGGCTGCTCACGAGGAGGAATTTTCGGATGGAATTTTTCCGCGCGGCGCAGGCGCGGAGCATGTTGAGCGTGCCGACGGAGTTGGTTTCGATGTAGGCCTTCTCGTCCCATGCGCGGGTGGCGCCGGCGGCGTGGAAAACATATTCCTGTCCCTCAACCGCCGCGGGCAGAGAGGGCGGGTCGAGCGCCTCGCCGTAAGCAAGGCGCACCGGCAGTCCCTTGAGCCAGGTCAGATCGCTGGTCTTGCGCACCAGGCACGTTACTTCGTGACCGAGCGAGACAAGGCGCTCGACGAGGTGACTGCCAACGAAACCGTTTCCGCCCGTAACAAGGACGCGCGCCATGAATAGGTCAAAGGTGAAAGGTGAAAGGTCAAAGAAAGTCGCAGGCGCGACCACAAGCCTCATTATATTGCATGCTCACAATAGTATCAAGTTTCATCGGCAACTTGTCGATATTCGGGACACGATAAAGAGTTTATGGCTCAAGTAATAGATTTCAGGGGTAATGCCATGACTATCATTTCAATGGGATTGTGGCTGTCGATCCTCATTCTCGTCGCCTTCACGGTGGACAGGCTTTTCGTCAAGGGCATCAAACTGGGGGCATACCGTTTCTTCGTGGGGCCGGCGGCGCTGGTGCACAACATTAGCCAGGTTCTCGCGTGCCTGCTCACCGGCGCACACGTCAAGAGCGTAAAACTCGCCGACCCAAAGACCGGCAGGGTGGAACACGAGAAACCGAAACTGCGCGGCATCGGGGACGTCATAATCGCGATCGCTCCCCTTATCGCGTGCGGCGCGGTGCTGATATTCATGCCAAGTTTCTTCAGAGAACCCCTCAACATCGCCCAGCCGCTGCCGAAACTGGTGGACACGACGCCGAATTCATTTGCGAACATCGGATACGGGCTTCTGAACACCTGCAAGGGCACTCTTGAGCACCTGTGGGCGGCCAACTATTCACTTCCCTTTGCCGCATTCCTGTATGTCGGGCTTATCTTCACGATAGGGCTTACTCCCGACAAGGGCAAACTCATCTATGCCATCTTTGCCATCGTCGCCCTCACGGCGGGCGCATATTTCCTTGACGGCAGGATGAACCACGCCATCGAGCAGTTCATCAACAACGTGCTATGGGTGCCGCTGAGTTTCGCCATGCCGCTTGCGCTGATATTCCTGGCGCTGGCGATTGTGCTCTCCGCGCTCGCGAGCGTGCTTATTTCAAAGAAGAAATCCACCACTCCCGCCCAGCCCGCAAAGTAGGCTTTAGGTCGGACACTTATATGAGGTCGTAATCCCTCAGTTTCCGGTAGCGGGTGCGGCGGCTTATAGCCGGCATGTCCCTCATCGTCAGTCTCTTGTCCCGCGCAATCACAACCATGCTCTCGATGCAGTTCTTCAGTTCCCTCACGTTCCCCGGCCACGGGTAAGCCCGCAAGACGGCCCGCCGGAAGAATCTCATGGACGTTGACTTTTGACCGAAGGCCTTTATACTGTAGCCAACCTTTTCCATGGGGAGCAGATTCGATGAAGTGGGTCCTGCTGACAATATCTCCGATACCCGGGCTGGTGCAGTTCATCAACGGCCGTTTGGGCCGCGGGGCGATGCTGCTGCTCGCCGGAGTAGTGGGGCTGAACGGCGTGGCTGTCCTGGGGCCGGGGCTGAGGCCCGCGAGCGCGGGGCTGGCCGTTTCAGCGATATCGTGGATCCTGCTCGTCACGGCGGCCGGGGCAAGCATAATTGACACGATACGCCATGTGGTCCTGCTCGACCGCGACAAACTCGCAAAGGACAAGCGGCGCCTGATGGACAAGGGAATCGAGTGCTACCTGAAAGGCGACTCGGAGGGCGCGGCGCTTTACTTCACGCAGTTGACGCACATCGATCCCGTGGACGCCGACTGCCGGATGTACCTCGCCTCGGCGCTGAGGGCGATGGGGGACATCCACGGCGCGCGCAGGAATTTCAAGCGCGCCTCGGCGCTCAACAGCGCCAAGTGGTCATGGGAAGCGTCGGTCGCCTTGAAAGAAATGGGCGAGAAGAAAAGCGAATAGCGCCGCACGCCCGGACCAGCGCGCCCGCCGAAAGACCCCGATAAATCAAAACGAACAGGGGCCAGACCCTTCGGCCTGCTACCAGAAAAAACAACCCCGACCGCCCAGCCTTTCGGGCTGCGGGTGATCGGGGTTCTGTTACAAAATGCGTTTTGCCTTCAGGAGTGCCGGTCAGGGCACGACCAGCTTTATGCTCATGCCTTCGTTATCTGCGGCGATGCCGACGTACATCGAGGGCGTGTAGTTGGCCATCACCTTCAGCAGTGCGGCGACCTTCTTGAGCATTTCCTTGCCCTGTATGCCGTGCTTGGGCATCGGGAAATCCTCAGGAGACTGCGGCTGCCAGTCCTCGCCCGGAACCGCTTCCTCACCGGTGGCGTCCGGGTTGTCGGGATTCTCGCCCTCAGTCAGTTCTTCTTCCTCTGTGCCGGTGTCTTCGCCCTCCGCGCCGCTGTCGCCTTCAGCGGGCTGCACCGCCTCGCCCCTTATGAACACGGCCAGGGCGGCCAGGGCAAACGGCGTATCGGGCGCGGGAACTTCCTCGCCTTGGTCATCGGGGGGAGGAACTTCTCCGCCTTCCATGCCCTCCGGATGCGCGTCCGATGGCTCCTTCGTTTTGCCGAAGGCGTCCTGCCACTTATCGATGTTCTCCATCACGTTTGCAACATCTTTCATGTTGACGTAGAAGAGAACCGCGTTGTTCCCGCCGAGAAGGGCGGCGGCCTTCTTGAAATGGTCGGTGCCGGCAATCTTGGCGCCTTCGCCGTCCATGATATCAAGGATGTCATCCATGGTGCGGCTGCCGTTGGCGATGATGCAATACTTATCGGTCATGCAGACCGCAGCCATCGGAAGGATGTTTATCTTATGCTTTGCGGTCCCGTATTCCTCGATTTCAGGTTTCAGTTTTTCGGTCTCGTAAATCTTGGCGACGATTTGCTCCGCCTTCACCTTGTCCTTGAGTTCCGCGACTAGGGCCACCGGAACCGGCATCTTCGCGTCGCCCTGGAGCGACGGCGAAGTCATGACGATGGTCATCTCGCCGCCAAGCGCGGCTAGAATGTCGTCTCTGAACTTTACGCCGATCTCCTTCTCGGAATCCTGAAGGTCCTTGTTGAAACTGTCGTATTTCTTCTTGTCGGTCTGCTGCATCAAGGAGACGGCCCAGTCCCACAGCCCCAGGGGATCAATAGAAACTGAGACGAACGCAAAGGACTTCTTGCTCACGCCGTCCAGCGTGGCGAAGTTCGCGCGGCCGTTCTGGAAAGGCTTGAGCAGGGCGAACTTTCCGTCCGGACAATACAGGTAAAACTGGCTCATGGAGCCGTTCTCATCCAGCCAGTCCGCGCCGACAATCGCCTGCAGGCTGTCAAAGTTCATCGCCTTTGTTGCATTGGCGGCATCCGGCTGTTCCTCTATCTGCTTGTGGAAACGCGCCAACTGCTCGCCTACATTAATGAACATGGCGTTGATGCGCTTGTCGCCCAGTTTCGCCATCGCCTTCGTGTAAAGTTCACTCTTGGCAAGTGAATCATTGCCCTTGCCGGCGACATAGTCGATAATCTTGCCGGCCAGCGCTTCGCCGGCTGCTAAAACCGTCATGTCGCCCTGGTCAAAAACATAGATGCCGCTTACGCTACCTGCTCCCGCATTTTCTTCCGCATTTACGTCCGCGTAATAAACGGCCTTCACGTTGCCGATGTTGACTTCCTTCTTTTCAAGGGACTTGTCCGGCCCTTCCGCGCTTGCCAGGTCCAGCGCCTTCATGACCTTGTCCAGCACGGCCTTTATTTCCGGGTTGGACTTGTCCGCGTATATGGCGCCTTCCATCTGCGGCAGCGTCATGACCGGCGGCTTCGTTCCCGGGGGCAGTTGCGCCCCCTCAGGCAGTTCTATCTCCTTCGTTATCATTTTTACGTCAAACGCCATTGCGAATCCGCCGTGTTTCAGCGCGAAAAGGTCCTTCCACGACAGCCCGGCCTTGGAGGCGAAATCGCCCTTCCCCGCCTTCAGCGGGATTGAAGCGAAGAAATCGTCCATCGCCTTCATGAACTGCTCGTCCTGCATCATTTTGCTGGAAGGCATAGCATCGATTTTCGCCGCTGTTTCAGCGGAATACGGGAAACCGTAATATATCAGGAAGTCTCCCGGCACGTATGCCGCGAAGTCCGTCACCGCGGCCCCCGCAGTCATTGCGACACACGCCATCGCAGCAAAAACCGTAGTAACCATCAATTTGCGTCTCGACATCGATCGCTCCTTAAAAAATGTTATTAAAGATGCCTCGAATAATTTCCCCGGTAATTCATCCGGTCGTTTTTTTCGCGCGGAATCCGTTTCACGAAAGACCAAATTGCGCCGAACCGGCCACATTTCGCCGATATTCTACGCGCACGGCGGCGATTATTCAAAGGAATTTGGAAACATTATATTCCGCTAACCGTGTTTGCAGTTTATCAAGCGCCGGATTATACTATATTTCCCGTCGCGCCTCCGGTTTTCCCCGAGGCGACGCGGCAAAACGGGTTCAAGCGAAAGCGCGAGTAATTCTCCGGGAAACCCATTGCATGCTGCGCTTCGGATGCCATAACTTCATCAACTCCATGCCAATCCTCTACGGATTGAAAAGGAAGCCCGCGGACTGCCTTCTCACGCCCGACAATCCAAGGGCGATAGCGCGCCTCCTGCGCGAAGGCGCTCTCGACGTCGCAATCGTGCCGGCCATCGAATACCCGCTCAACGCGGATTATCTCATCGTGCCCGACGCCTGCATCGCGGCGAACGGGCCGGTGGCAAGCGTGAACCTCTACCACCGCAAACCGTTCGCGGAGATCCGCCATATCGCGCTTGATTCCTGCTCGCTCACGAGCGTCGTCCTCATCAAAATCATCATGGAGAAATGTTTCAAGGCGCGGCCTGCGTATTCCTCCACGAGCAGGACGAAAATGGAAGACCTGGCGCGCGCGGAGGCCGACGCGACGCTGGTCATAGGAGACGAAGCGCTGAGCCGGCCGCCAGCCGGCTACGAAGTCCTCGACCTCGCCGAGCAATGGCGCCGCATGACCGGCCTGCCCTTTGTCTTCGCCGTGTGCTGCATGCGCAGGGGGACGGACCTTGGAGGATTCCGCGAGGCCCTGCGTGCGTCCCTCGCGGAGGGATTGGCGCACGTCGCGGAAATAGCCGCTGAAGCGGCCGCGGAGTCCGGCCTGCCGGTCGAGCGCGTGAAGTCTTACCTCAGCCGGAACCTGCGCTATGTCCTGGGAAAAGAGGAACGGGAAGGATTGAGACGCTTTTACGCCGAAGCCGCCGCGGCGAAGTTGTGCCCCGAGGAGCGTGAACTTGAGTTCTACCGTGGCTGACATACTGGCCCGGTTCAAGACCGGCCGCTCTCCGCGGCTCATGGACGCGGAAGCCGCGGCGCTGCTGCGCTGCGGAGACCTCACGGCGCTGGGACAGGCCGCGAACGCGGTCCGGCAAAGGCTCCATCCGGGAAACATCGTCACCTTCGTCGCCGACCGCAACATCAACTACACGAACATCTGCGTCTCGCGCTGCAAATTCTGCGCGTTCTGGCGGGAAAAGCGGGACGGCTACGTCCTGTCCAGGAACGAACTCGCGGGAAAAATCAGGGAGACCGTCGAGGCCGGCGGGACGCAAATACTCCTTCAGGGCGGCCTGCATCCGGACCTGCGGCTGGATTTCTACACGGACATGCTCAAATTCATCAAGGGCAACTTCGACATCCACGTCCACGCCTTCTCGCCGCCGGAGATAATCCATTTCGCGCGGCTGAACGGCATGCCGGTGCGGGCCGTGATAGCGGAACTACGCGAGGCCGGGCTGGATTCGATACCGGGCGGGGGCGCGGAGATTCTGAGCAATGCGGTGCGCTCCTCCGTCAGCCCGCACAAGTGCGCCGCCGACGAGTGGATATCCGTCATGCGCGAGGCGCACCTCCTGGGCATGCGCACGACCGCCACGATGATGTTCGGCCACGCGGAAACGCGCTCCGACCGCGTGGAGCACCTGCGGCGCATCCGGGACTTGCAGGACGAGACGAAAGGCTTCATGGCCTTTATCCCGTGGACGTTCCAGCCGGGCAACACGGCGCTTGCGGCGGAGATTGCCGCAACGCACGATGAAGGCCCGCCGGTGGGGGGCTTTGAATACCTTCGCATGCTCGCGGTGAGCCGCCTCTACCTTGACAACGTAGCCAATATCCAGGCCAGTTGGGTCACTCAAGGGCTTAAGATAGCGCAGTTGGCGCTTTTCTTCGGCGCCAACGACATGGGGAGCACTATGATGGAGGAGAACGTTGTGCGCGCGACGGGGCTGGACCTTCGGGCGAATGCCGGTGAAATAGTACATGCCATAAGGTCCGCCGGATTTATTCCAGCGCGGCGGGAAACGCTTTACAATGTGCTGGAAATTTTGTAGAATCCGCCTTTTGCGCCCGAAAATATGCCAAATGGGTGAAAGGCATAGGAAACACTTGGAATTCTCCGCAGTCAATTGAGGTACATCGTCCAACCGTGAGCGCCGAACAGAACTGGGCAAGTTTCGTGCAGGAGGATGTCGCGCAAAAGCGCGCGGCCACCCGTACCATAGCCCGGCAACGCGCGGTCAGCCGCATGTACGGCATTTTTGCCATCATTGAGGGCGGGCTGGGGCTGCTTACGGCCGTCGGTCTGCAGTTCTGGGTTCAGAACAGATTTGAGATCTACGGCAGAGCGTACTCGCCAATCTATGACCTCGAATCAATCGGCCTCATGCTCATGGGCGCAATTTTCTTTTTTGTAATCGTCGCGGGCATAGGATTCATAAAGAGGGAACGGTGGGCCGTTTACTGCACGCACTTCTGCGGCATTTTTGCCTTCGGCATTTCCGTCTCGACGATCCTCATCCGGCGTCATCTTTTGCACAGTATAGACCCGACCCTTCCGGCGAACATCCCCAGCATGATCATCAAACTCGTGCTGGCGCTCATGATAGCCGCGCCGTTGATCATCCCGCCGCTTCTTCCGCCGATTATGCGCTCGACCGAATCCACGCGGCGGATCAAGCGTTCCCGTCCCCATATCGGCTGATTCCCCGCCGCGCATTCTCTCCCGGCCTGCGCCTTGACATGTACCGCAGGGAATGAAAGAATATCCTATTCTGAACCTTTGTTTGCAGGCCACTTTTCGGTTCTCGACAACTTGAAGATACTGGACAACTTTATCATAGCGGTCAAATCGCTCCTGCGCAGGCCCCTGCGAACGATAATCGTGCTCCAGGGGATAATATGGGGCGTGGCGCTCACGGTCTTCCCGGCGTCCCTGCGCGAAGGCGCGCGCAATCAGGCGCACCTAAGGGCGCAGGAACTCGGCCTCGATCGCATCAGCGTCCAACTGCAGGACGCGACATCCGGCGATTCGCTGACGCTGGCGGACTGCGCGGAAATCGAAAAGTCCTTCGGCTCGAAAAGCGCCGCCCCGCAAACCAGGCGGATCCTTGCCTGCGCCCCGGTCAACGTGAAGGAAGGCCGCAAGGCAAGAACCGCCGAAAGCGCGGATGAAGTTACAACCGACATCATTTATACAACCCCGCAATCCGAGGAAGCCCGCTCCTTCCGCGCCGCCAGGGGAAGGTACATCACGCGGGAAGACATCGACCGGCGCGACAACGTCTGCGTCCTTGAAGCACTCATTGCAAAACAACTCTTCGGCGATGAGGACCCAATCGGCGGGATAATCGTCATCCAGTACTCGCTCATCGACATCCGGGCGTACCGCGTCGTTGGCGTAATGGAGAAAAGGAACGACGACCAGTTGAGCACGGACGATTACGGCTTCAAGGACAGGGGCGACAGAAGCATCATGGAGCGGTTCACGAAACCGCTCGGCCTAATGCGGCCCAATGAGCACTGGAAGCGTTCCGAAACGTCCATCCACATCCCGCTTATCCCCGCCAACGGCCCGGCGACAAAAGTGGAGTGGATCCTTCTCCGCGCCGCGCAGGCCGACAGCACGCGCGAAGTGGAGAACGCGCTAAACGATTTCCTGCTCGAACGAGGCCACACGGTCGCCGTTTACGGGAACCTCTTCTATCCCATGCTTATCGCAAGCGAGCAGGACCTCTCCAGCCGCCTCTACCTCGCAATAATGATCGCCAGCATGCTGATGAGCGGGTTGGCGATAGTAAACACCATGCTTATCGCGGTGCTCGAGCGCTCCCGCGAGATCGCAATCCGCCGCATCGAGGGCGCGCGCAGGCGCAACATCGCCGCACAGTTCATCACGGAAACATCGCTCATGTGCCTCATCGGGGCGGTGGCGGGTGTGCCGGTGGGAATGGGGCTGGCATGGGTGAACATCATGCTGCGCCCGCGATTTCACACGCTGAGCGCCGTCGCACTCCCGTGGGGAGAACTCCTCCCCGTAATCGGAATCGCCCTGCTGGTGGGCGTACTTGCGGGTCTTCTGCCCGCGAGAAGGGCCGCAAAGGTCGATCCCGTGGTTACTCTGAGCAGGAGCGCATGATGAGAACCCCGCTGACCTCGATACTGGCCATGGCATTTCACGCCCTGCGGAAAAATCCGCTCCGGATGTTCCTGCTCTGGCTTACAACCGCGGTCGGCATCGCCTCCGTCGTCTCCGTCGTCTCCATCGTCAAAGGCGGCACAACGGCCTTCCGCCGCGACATGTCAAAACTCGGCATCCAGGTCATCACGTTTTCAAGCACCGGCCCGCCCAACAGCCCTGGCATGCTTACGGACAAAATGTGCGAGCAGGTCAAACAGCGGTTCGCCGCCGCCGGCGCGCAGGTCTCATTTGCGCAGGGCTACGCCACAAAAGTCAAGGCCCTGCCCGACGGGGAGTCCGGGTCCTGCGTAATTGTCGAAATCGACGACAATTTCCTCGACATGTTCGGCCTGCGGCTCAAGGAAGGCCAGCCATTCACCAAAAGTCAGCGGCCCGACCCGAACACCCCGAACTGTCTCATCGACGAGGCGCAGTGCCGGAAACTTTTCGGCGACGAGCCGGCGGTCGGCAGATACATAGAAATTAAATACCCTTTCACGTCGATCGCGTTTAAAATAGCGGGAGTGGTCGAGGACCCGATGAGCATGCGGCGGCACATCGAACAATACGACACCGGCAGCCTCTCCCGCACGCTCAGCGCGCAACACCTGGTCTTCAAAAACATTTACGTCCCGCGCGGCGGCTACTTCAAACCGTTCTCGACCTCGGACATCCTCGGCGAGACGGCGCTCATGTTCGTCAAGCCGCGCAGCATGGAGGACATCGACAGCCAGAGCGCGCAAATATCCGCGTTCCTCGCGGGAAACGGCGTCCGCTTCCAGAGTTTCACGATGCACCGCTGGCTGGACTCGCTCAACGTCACCACGGCGCGCATCGAGGAGAACAGCCATATCGTATGGGTCATCGTGTTGATGGTCTCGGCCGTGCTCATCAGCCTGATGAATTACCTGTCGGTGCGCGAGAAGTTCCGCGAGATCGCCATCCGCCGCGTGGAAGGCGCGTCGCGCCCGGCGATAGTCGCGCAGATGGCGGCGGAATCGCTCTTCATCTCGCTGCTGGCTGGCGTCGGCGGCATTATATTGGGCGCGGGGATCACGCACGCCCTTTGCGCGTGGGTGGTGCAGTGGCCGCCGAATTTCACCGTCCCGGAAATTATAATGGCAATGGCGCTGTCGATTGTGGTGGGAATGCTCGCCACCATCCTGCCGGCGCTGCGCGCTGCGCAGGTGGACCCGGCGGCGACCTTGCGCTACGAATGAAACCAAGTAACTCCAAGAATGTTTCTTGCGCCGTGTGAAAGCCGACGGTGACTGGCACAATTACGGAGCGCAGCCGAGCCGAGCGAGGCTCGCTCGTAGATTGTGCCTGTCATCCGGCGAGGTCGAAAACTTGTTTGGAATTACCCAAGGACAAATGAACCGCAAAGAAGATTTTTCGTTGTTCGTTTTTTGTTTTTCGTTTTGATTACACATGCTCGAACTGAATAACATAAACAAGACGTACCGAATGGGCCAGGTTGCCATCCACGCCCTGCGGGGAATAAGTCTCCGCGTGCGGCCGGGAGAATTTATCACCATCATGGGCCCGTCCGGCTCCGGCAAGTCAACCCTGCTCAACATCCTGGGCTGCATGGACAGGCCGACCTCCGGCTCCTATCGTTTCAAGGGAACGGACGTCACAAAACTCAAAGACCGCGAACTGACGCACATAAGGAACAAGGAAATCGGCTTCGTGTTCCAGAACTTCAATCTGCTCTGGGACGAGAACGCCCTGCAGAACGTAATGCTGCCGCTCATTTACAACGGCGCTTCCGACAAGCGCGCAAGGGCCGCGGCCGCGCTGGAGGATGTCGGCCTCGCGGAGCGCATGGCTCACCGTCCCGGAGAACTGAGCGGCGGCGAGCAGCAACGGGTCGCAATCGCCCGCGCGCTCGTTAAAAAACCGTCCATCATTCTCGCCGACGAGCCGACGGGAAACCTGGACTCCGAATCGGGCGAGCACATCCTGCAGATATTCGAGCAGTTGAACCGCAACGGCATGACGATCGTCGTCGTCACTCACGAGCCGACCCTCGCGCACAAGGCCTCGCGCCTGCTGCGGTTCCGGGACGGCATACTCGTGGAGGATACGCGGTCAGACCAGTCAGACGGGTCAGACCAGTCCGACGAGAAACTATTACCTTAGGAGGAGCACAGTGAAAATAGTACGGTTTCTCACGGCGAAGAACCCTTCGCCGGCGAACGCGCGGATTGGCGTCGCTCTGGGGGCGGCGGTGTTCGACTATTCCGCCGCGCACCAGACGTACGAACGCGAAGTTACCGGCGTGCAGTGGCCCATGATTACGGACACCGTCCAGTTAATCAGGCTCGGCCGCTTCACCACGGAACTGCTCAACAAAATCCTGGATTGGGCCGCTGACGCCGACCGCCTTGACGAATTCATGCACGCCGAATACCGCCTCCTGCCGCCACTGCGCCGCCCGGACAAGATAATAGCGCTCGCGCGCAACTACGCCGCCCACGCCCGCGAGACCGGCGGCAAAGTACCGACGGAGCCGGTCATCTTCTGCAAGACCAGCCACGCCATCATCGGCCCCGACACGCCCATCGAAATACCCGAAGGCATCGGCCGCGTGGACCACGAAGTGGAACTCGCCGTGATAATCGGCGACGTCGCCCGCGAAGTCCGCCGCGAGGACGCGTACCGCTACGTCGCGGGCTACACAATCCTCAACGATGTTACCGCGCGCGACCTGCAGAAAAAGGCAATCGCCGCCACGTACCCGTGGTATATTTCAAAAAACGTTGATACCTTCTGCCCCATCGGCCCATGCATCGTCACGCCGGACGCCGTTGAAAACCCGATGAACCTCGCCATAGAATGCCAGGTCAACGGCGAAACCCGTCAGAAAGATAAAACGTCGTCCATGATTTTCGACATACCGGCGCTGATTGAGACAATCTCGAAACTCGTCACGCTCGAGCCGGGCGACGTGCTCGCCACGGGCACGCCCGAAGGAATCGGGCCGATTGTGCCCGGCGACACGGTTACATGCATCATCGAAGGCATCGGGGAGTTGACCAACCCGGTCATCGAGCGCGCCAACGGCGAAAAGTACCTCGCCGGCGACTGACATAAAACGAAACCACAGATTTCACAGATTGCACAGATTATATGAATAGGATAATCAAAGACGCGTTGGACAAAGGTGATCCGGAAACATACGCCATAATCGGCGCAGCCATGGAGGTGCACAAAACATTGGGAAGCGGGTTTCTGGAAGCCGTGTATCAGGAAGCGATGGCGCTTGAGATGGCGAAGCGAAACATTCCCTTCAAGGCGCAGGTTGAATTGCCCATCTTTTACAAGGGTGCGAAACTTGCAACGTCTTACCGCGCGGATTTCATTTGCTTCGACAGAGTGCTGGTCGAGTTGAAAGCCTTGCGCGCCATGAGCCCCGTCGAAGATGCGCAAATAATCAACTACCTCAAAGCCACTGGCTTGCCAAAGGGATTGCTGATAAACTTCCACGGGCATAGCCTGGAGCACAAGCGCTTCGTTGGCCCAGAAAATCTGTGAAATCTGTGTAATCTGTGGTTTCGTCAGAGGTGTAAGAATGGCAGAGAAGAAAGGACTCATCATCGTCAACATGGGCGACGGCAAGGGCAAGACCACCGCCGCGCTCGGCACCGCGCTCCGCGCCTGCGGGCACGGCATGCGCGTGCTCGTGCTGCAGTTCATCAAGGGGACGTGGCATTACGGCGAACTCGACGCGGCGAAGCGCCTCGCGCCGGAACTTGAAATCGTGCCGATGGGGGAGGGCTTCGTCGACCTCACGCGCAAGCCGCCCGACCCGCGCGACATCGCCGCCGCGGAAAAATGCCTCGCGCGCTTCGAGGAAGCGATTGCGTCAGGCAAATATGACATTCTCATCCTTGATGAAATAGGGTATGCGTTAAACTACGGACTCCTGCGGGTCGAGAAGGTCGCGGACCTGCTCAAGCGCAAACCCGCGGCCCTGCACGTAATCCTCACGGGCCGCGACATGCCGCCGGAGATAATTGCGCTTGCGGACACGGTTACGGAAATGAAGGAAATCAAGCACGCCTTCCGCAAAGGCGTCAAGGCGATAAAAGGCATCGAGTTTTGAGTCAATCAGGCAAGAAATGGCAAGATTCGTCAAAATAGGGACACTCATAATAAAAAGTCCTTTAATCTCAAGGCTTTTCAGCCTCATATTTCCGAAAATGGTGACAGGCACTAATTTCGGGGGTTGGATTACGGCGGACTTTGGTAGCACATACGAGCATGTCAGGAGAGGTGAAGTTTGAGTGTCGCACGGGACAACAAGCCGAAGGCAGCGCGGCTGATGGAAGGCTGCGCGGCGTGCGTTGAAGGCGCGCTGAAGGCGGGATGCAATTTCTACGCCGGCTACCCCATCTCGCCGAGCACCGAAATAATGAACATGATGGCGCGGCGAATGCCGAAGTCCGGCGGGGTCTTCGCGCAGATGGAGGACGAAATCGCCAGCATCAGCGCGGTAATCGGCGCGGCATGGGCGGGCGCGAAGGCGATGACCGCGACCAGCGGACCGGGGCTGACGCTGATGCTTGAGAACCTCGGCTACGCTTTCGCCACGGAAACGCCGCTCGTGCTCGTCGACGTGCAGCGCTGCGGTCCCAGCACCGGCCAGGCCACACGCCCCGGCCAGGGCGACGTCATGCAGGCGCGCTTCGGCTCCAGCGGCGACTACGAGACCATTGCGCTCGCGCCGTGGAGCGTGCAGGAAATGTACGAGATGACCGCCCGCGCGTTCAACCTCGCGGAGCGATACAGGCTGCCGGTCTTCCTGCTGACGGACGAACTGGTAACGCACCTGCACGAAGTGGTGAACCTGGACGCGCCGGTGGAAATCGTGGAGCGCGCGAAGACGCACGGCCAGCCGCCTTTCGGCGATCCGAAGACGAACGCGATGACGCCGATGCCGTGCTTCGGCACGGGCAAGAAACTGCTTGTTACAGGAAGCACGCACGACGAGTGGGGCTACCGCAAAACGACGGACCCGGAGGTCCAGCGGAAACTCGTCGAGCGCATCACGCAAAAAGTTACGAAGGACCGCGACGCGCTGGCCGAAGTCGAGGAGCACAACACGGACGACGCCGAGACGATACTCGTCTCGTTCGGTTTCTCGGCAAGGTCTTCGTACGCCGCGATGCACATGGCGCGGGAGAAGGGGCGGAAGGTCGGCCTGGCAAGGCTCAAAACCGTGTGGCCTTTCCCGCAGGCGGCCATCAGGCGCATCGGAGAGAGGGCGAAAAGGCTTATCGTCGTGGAGATGAACGCCGGCATGGTCCGGCGCGAAGTGGAGCGTTTCGCACCGTGCGCGGTCTGCGGCGTGCACAAGACCGAGGGCGAGCCTATTTCACCCGACGAAATCCTGAAGGCGATTACGGCGATGATTGTTTGATCTTTCGAGTTCACGCACATGGCAATACCCGACGTAAAGAAATATATCCGGCAGGAGACGATGCCGACGCCGTTTTGCCGCGGCTGCGGGCACGGGATTCTGCTGCACGCCGTGCTCATCGCGATTGATGAACTGGGCATGGATTTCAAGAACATGCTGTTCGTCAGCGGCATCGGCTGCGCGGCGTGGATACCGAGTCCTAACTACGCCGCCGACACGCTACACACCACCCACGGGCGGCCCATCGCTTACGCCACCGGCGCAAAATTGTTCAACCCGAAACTGGACGTGGTCGTGATAAGCGGCGATGGGGACATCCTGTCCATCGGCGGGAACCACCTGATTCACGCGGCGCGGCGGAACATGGACATAAAGGTCATAATGGCGAACAACCGCGTTTACGGCATGACGGGCGGGCAACTGGCCAGCACGACCCCGCACGGCGGCATCACGGCCACCACGCCGGAGGGCAACCCGGAGCGCGATTTCGACGCGTGCCGCCTCGTGCTGGCATGCGGCGCGGGCTACGCGGCGCGGCAGTCCGTGGCGGAGCCGAGAAAACTCATCGCCATCATAAAGAAGGCGCTGCAATACAAAGGCTTCGCATTCGTGGAGGCGATGACGACGTGCCCGACGCATTACGGCCGCATGAATAAGATGCCGGTCCCGCACGAGATGATAGAGGACTTGAAGCGGATTTCCGTGGCCGGCACGCGCGCGCAGGTGATGGCGGGGGACGCGCCGGAAGGGAAGATATACGTGGGGGAATTCGTGTAAAGCGCGGCGCGGACCTGGCGGACGGGTCGGACAAGTCAGACGCGGCGCGAATTGACGAGAAGCGCGTATTTTGCTAATATTCCGGGGTGGGAGAGCAAACACGCCGAAATTGGGATCATGCCGAAAACGGCCGAGGCATTGTCCTACATAGGAGCAGACGATGAAACCACTGGCAGTAATTTTCATGGCGGCTGCGATTGTCCTTGCCGGGTGCGCAAGCACAAGCACGCAAAATTCAGCATCCGGCGACAAGGATTCCGTCGCGTCCCTGCGGGCGGAAGTGCAGGCCATAAAGGCGGAACTGCAGGACGTTCGCACCGATGTCCAGGCGCTTAGGGTAACCCTGATAGCCCTTCAGGACAAAATCACCACGGGCGGCGTCACAAGCGACGGAACCACCATGAGCAAGCTGGCGCGGCAATGGTTCGACAAGGTGTCCAAGTACTCGGACGTTGTAAGGGTCTGGATGGGCGAGTTGAACGGCGTACAATTCTACATCTGCCCGGTAACCAAGGCGGACCAGACGCAGGTATTGCGGGACGAGTTGGGCGACGATTACACCTACATGTGGCTGACGATAATCAACAACAATGCAAAGCAGGCGTACAAGTTCGAGCCCAAAATCGCGCTTTTCAAACTGGAGTTCGAAGGCGACACCCCGGCGGACAAACCCAAATTCGTACCATCTTTCGATCCGCGCGAGGTCATCAAGGTAAGGAAGATGCAGTTGGGGGAAATCGCCCTGGAAGATCATTTTAAGGAACGGGAATTGCTGCCCGGTGAATCACTGGAAACACACATTTTGTTCCCGAAAAGCGTGGATTTCTCCAAGGTGAAGGCGCTTTACATGAACACGGTGCTTATACCGGAACTGAAACAGCAGTAGCGGTCAAGAGATGCGGCCCTGTGGAACCATCCCGCGCCGCAAAACGTCAGGGGTCGGGCGGCAGGTGATCGTAGTCGTCGCAGTGCAGGTCAAAAAGATAATAGTCAATATCGTGGTGCGTGGCTTTTACGTCGCGCCACATTTGCTTTAGAATGTTGCGGTCTTTCTGCTCAGGATGCTCCGCGGCGCGCGGTATGTTGAACTCATAATACGCAAACTCGGAGCCGAACCGCTTTAGGTCGTCCGCCGGGGCCTGCAGATGGCATGCGTCGTGTTTCGCGCTGAAGGTGAAGCAGCCCGTAGGGCAGAGGATTACGAGGACCAACAGGATAAATGTTATTTTGGCGAACATGGCGGCCTCGCTGATTTATGCCGATAATTGATGAAATCGCACAACACCGTGCAATTCTCGGTCCAAAACAGCACAAACTTTAGCAAAGGCGGGGAGGCAAAGTCAAGCAAATCGGCGAAGCGCTAAAAAAGAGGGGACGGATGGCCGAAAATGAGATGGAGAGGAAATCCCTTTTGCCACATTGCGTCATGCGGCGTATAAACTCGCTCAAAACGCGGAGGGCATGATAATGGCCAACATCGAAAACCTGCAGAAAGTCATCGCGAGAAACCTCGACGCGGACAGGTTCCGTGAACAGCACTGGAGCGGCAGTTTCTGGGATTACCTCGCTCTGGTGGCGGAAACGCCCCAGATTACGCGCAACGCGTTCCAAAGGCTGTACGACATGGTTCTGTCGTACGGCACGGAGGAAGTTGCGCAATACAAGGAAAAACTGACGCGCTATAAATTCTTCTCCGACCCCATTGAAAACGGCACGGACGCGATATTCGGGCTGGAGAAGTCGCTCATGGCGCTGGTCAACTTCTTCAAGTCCGCCGCAAGCGGCTACGGCACGGAGCGGCGCGTCCTGCTCCTCCACGGGCCGGTGGGCAGTTCCAAGAGCACTATCGTGCGGCTCCTCAAGAAGGGCCTCGAAGAATATTCCAAGACGCAGGAAGGAATACTTTTCTCGCACGGCTGGACAAACATCGAGGGCAAGGCGAACGAATACTGCGCCTGCCCGATGCACGAAGAACCGCTCAACCTGCTCCCGAAAAAAGCGCGCCACGCCGCCATCGACGAAATCAATAAAATCCACCGCGGCGTGTTCCGCGTCAACGTCGCGGGAGAACTCTGCCCCTTCTGCCGCAAGCACTTCAACGACCTGCTCATGAAGTACGACGGCGACTGGAAGCGGGTGGTGGACCATGTTCAGGTGAGGCGGCTCATTCTCTCAGAGAAAGACCGCATCGGAATAGGCACCTTCCAGCCCAAGGACGAGAAGAACCAGGACTCCACCGAACTCACCGGCGACATCAACTACCGCAAGATCGCGGAATACGGCTCGGATTCCGACCCGCGCGCGTTCAACTTCGACGGAGAATTCAACATCTCCAACAGGGGACTGATCGAGTTCATCGAGGTCCTGAAACTCGATGTGGCGTTCCTGTACGACCTGCTCGGCGCGTCGCAGGAGCACGTAATAAAGCCCAAGAAATTCGCGGCCACCGACATCGACGAGGTCATCATCGGCCACACCAACGAGCCCGAGTACCGGAAACTCCAGAACAACGAACTGATGGAGGCCTTCCGCGACCGAACCCTCAAGATAGACGTGCCGTACATCGTGCGGCTGGCGGACGAAATCAAGATTTACGAACGCGACTACAACAACGAAAAAATCCAGGGCAAGCACATCGCGCCGCACACGGTGGAAATCGCCGCGATGTGGGCCATCCTCACAAGGCTCACCCAGCCCAAGAAGGCGCAACTGTCGCTGATGCAGAAGTTAAAACTTTACAACGGCAAGACGCTGCCCGGATTCACCGAGGACAACATAAAGGAACTGCGCGAGGAAGCCCCCCGCGAGGGCATGGAAGGCATCTCCCCGCGCTACATTCAGGACAAAATCTCCAACGCGCTTGTGAGCGACGAATCCGAAGGCTGCGTCAACCCATTCATGGTGCTCAACGAACTCGAGAGCGGACTGGCCCATCACTCCCTCATAACAAACGAGGACCAGCGCAAGCGCTGCAAGGAACTGCTCGTGGTCGCGCGCGAGGAATACGAGGACATCGTGAAGAACGAGGTCCAGCGCGCCATCAGCGCCGACGAGGACGCGATCTCGCGCCTGTGCGCAAATTACATCGACAACATCAAGGCATACACCCAGAGGGAAAAAGTCCGCAACAGGTACACGGGCCAGGACGAGCCGCCGGACGAGCGGCTGATGCGCTCCATCGAGGAGAAGATAGACATCCCGGACAGCCGCAAGGACGACTTCCGCCGGGAGATCATGAACTACATCGGCGCGCTTGCGATCGAAGGCAAGACCTTCAACTACCGCACCAACGAACGCCTGCACAAGGCGCTGGAACTGAAACTGTTCGAGGACCAGAAGGACAGCATAAAACTGACAAGCCTCGTCTCCAGCGTCGTTGACAAGGAGACGCAGGAAAAAATCAACGTAGTCAAGAGCCGCCTCATCAAGAACTACGGCTACTGCGACATCTGCTCAACCGACGTGCTTAACTTCGTCGCGAGCATTTTCGCGCGCGGCGACACAAAAGAGGCGTGAGGAAGCGAGGAGGTGAGACTTGAGGGTTTCAGTTCGTGTTTTTCCTCGAGCCTCAAGCCTGCTTTAACCTTTAACCTTTGACCTTTCACCTTTGACCTGTTTTTATGGTCCACAGGATTGATAAAGATTCCACGCGATTCAAGCACATCGTCAGGTCGCAAATCCGCAAAGACCTGAAAAAGTACATCTCGCAGGGCGAACTCATCGGGCGGAAAGGGAAAAACCTGGTGAGCATCCCCCTGCCGCAGATAGACATCCCGCATTTCCGCTACGGCACGAAGGAAAAGGGCGGAGTCGGCCAGGGCGAGGGCGAACCGGGCACGGTAATCGGCAACGACGCCGCGGGGACCGGCCCCGGCGCGGGCGACCAGCCCGGCGAGCACATCCTTGAGGTGGACATCACGCTGGATGAACTGGCGGAACTGCTCGGCGAGGAACTGCAACTGCCCAACATCCAGCCGCGCGGCGCCGCGAGAATCGTTACGGAAAAGGATAAATATTCGCAAATCCGCAAGAGCGGCCCGGAGTCGCTGCGCCACTTCAAGCGCACTTACAAGGAAGCGCTCAAGCGACAGATAGCGTCCGGCACGTACGACCCCGCGAACCCCGTCATCATCCCCGTGAGAGAAGACAAGCGCTACCGCTCATGGAGGACGACGTACAGGCCGGAAAGCAACGCCGTGATAATCTACATGATGGACGTTTCCGGCTCGATGGGCGCGGAGCAAAAGGAAATCGTGCGGATAGAGGCGTTCTGGATCGACACGTGGCTCCAGCACAATTACAGGAACCTCGAGCGGCGCTACATAGTCCACGACGCCGCCGCGAGGGAAGTAACGGAGGACATCTTCTACCACCTGCGCGAAAGCGGCGGCACGCGGATTTCCAGCGCGTACACCCTCTGCAACCAACTGATAGACGAACGCTACAACCCGGCATCCTGGAACATCTACCCGTTCCATTTCTCCGACGGCGACAACTGGGGCAGCGACGACACGCAGGAATGCGTCGCCCTGCTGAAAAATTCGCTGCTCAAAAAGGTGAACATGTTCTGCTACGGCCAGGTGAAGAGCGCCTACGGCAGCGGCAAATTCATAAAAGACCTGGGGGAGGCGCTGCCGGGCGAGGAAAACCTGCTAACGTCGGAAATCAACGACAAGGAAGAGATAGTTGACTCCATCCGGACATTCCTGGGCAAGGGAAAATGAACCTTACACCTGAACTGAACTACATCCGCGAGGAAATCGAAGGCTACGCCCGCCAGTACGGGCTGGACTTCTTCGAGGTGATATTCGAGGTCCTGGAATTCGACGAGATGAACGAGATTGCGGCCTACGGCGGCTACCCCACGCGCTACCCGCACTGGCGCTGGGGAATGGAGTACGATCACCTTTCAAAGGGCTACGCCTACGGCCTGCAGAAGATATACGAAATGGTCATCAACAACGACCCCTGCTACGCCTACCTGCTCAGGGGCAACGCGCTGGTGGACCAGAAAATCGTCATGGCGCACGTCTTCGGCCACGCGGACTTCTTCAAGAACAACTACTGGTTCTCGCGCACCAACCGCAAGATGATGGATGAAATCGCCAACCACGCCACGCGCATGAACCGCTACATCGCGCGCCTCGGCCAGGACCGCGTGGAGACTTTCATCGACCAGGCGCTGAGCATTGAAAACCTCATCGACTACCACGCCCCGTTCATCAAGCGCATGGAAACCCCGCAAAGAAGCGACCTGGAAGAACAGAAGGAGGAAATCATCCGCGCCCGCCGCCTGAAAAGCAAACCGTACATGGAGAGTTTCATCAACCCGGCGGAGGTTCTTCACGCGGAGGAGGAGCGGATCAGGGAGAAAACGCGCATGAAAAAGCGCGCCTTCCCCGAAGAGCCGGAAAAGGACGTCCTCTATTTCCTGCAGGAACACGCGCCGCTGGAACGCTGGGAGCGCGACATCCTCTCGATAGTCCGCGAGGAGGCCTATTACTACGCCCCGCAGGCGCAGACCAAGATAATGAACGAGGGCTGGGCCGCGTACTGGCACTCGAGAATAATGACTGAAAAGGCGCTCACCGACTCCGAGATAATCGACTACGCCGACCACCACTCCGGCACGCTGGGGGTCAGCGCCGGCGCCATAAATCCGTACAAGATAGGCATCGAACTCTTCCGCGACATAGAGGACCGGTGGAACAAGGGAAAATTCGGCAAGGAATACGAGGAATGCGATGACATGGACGCCAAGGAACGCTGGGACAAGAACCTGGGACTGGGGCGCGAGAAGATTTTCGAGGTCCGGCGCATTCACAACGACGTTACGTTCATTGACACCTTTCTTACGCCGGAATTCGTCGAACGGCAGAAACTTTTCGTTTACGGCTACGACAAGAGCACCGGCAACTACGTCATCCTCGACCGCGATTTCAACAGCGTGAAGCAGAAACTGCTTTTCACGCTGACCAACTGCGGCCAGCCGCACATAGAGATAATCGACGCGAACTACAAGAACCGCGGGGAGATGTATCTGATGCACCGCCACGAGGGCGTGGATCTGAAACATGATTACGCGGTTGACACGCTGAAGAACCTTGCCGCAATCTGGCACAGGCCGGTCCACATAGAAACAGTCGTGGAAGGAAAGGGAACGCTGATAAGTTGCGACGGAAAGAAAGTCGAGGAGGAGACAATCAAGGTCCAAGGCGCGGAATCCGGCGGAGCCGCCGAGAAGCAAATGCCTTAGTGCGCGCCGTGGCCGAAGAGCACCGCGGGAATCGTCTTGAAGAAAATCTTCATGTCCAGTCCGAAGGACCAGTTGTCGATGTACTGCAGGTCCAGTTTCATCCAGTCGTCGAAGTCCGTGATTTTGCTGCGCCCCTCAATCTGCCAGATGCAGGTCAGCCCCGGCTTCATGCTCAGGCGGCGGCGCTGCCACCGCACGAACTTCGCCACCTCGTAAGTGGGCAGCGGCCTCGGCCCCACCATGCTCATGTGCCCCAAAAAGATGTTCCACAACTGCGGCAGTTCGTCGACGCTGAACTTCCTTATGAACCCCCCGACCTTCGTGATGCGGGGGTCCTTTTCAATCTTGAAAACCGGGCCGCTCATGACGTTCTGGCTCATCAGTTGCGCCTGCATTTTCTCCGCGCCGGAAACCATGCTGCGGAACTTGAGCAGCGTGAAAACGCGGCCGTTCAGGCCCACGCGCTTCTGCCTGAAGAACACCGGCCCCCTTGACGTGAGTTTTATCAGGATCGCCGCGCCAATCTGCAGCCAGGATGTCAACAGAAGCAATGTGCCGGAGACGATGATGTCAAAAATCCTCTTCGCCACCGTCGCCGCAAGGTCCTGCGGGGCGCTGGAGAACGTCAGGAGCGGTATCTGGCCGACGCTGTCGAACTCGACCTTGGATATCGTCGTGTCAAGGAAGTCCGCGACCAGGTGGAACGTGATGCCGACCTCCTCGCACTTCTGTATCGCGGCCTCCAGATATTTCGCCTCGGCAAGGGTGAGCGCGAAAATCACCTCGTCTATAACATGCGTGTCCATTATCTCGGCGATGTCTTTTACATTGCCGATAATCCGCGACGGCTCAACGCTCTCCTCGCCGGAATCAGGCGCCTCGCCCAGCCGCACGAACCCTACGATGTAGAAGCCCCAATGCTTGTGGAAACTCATCACGCTTTCAAACCTCTGCGCGCGCTCACCGGTGCCGACGATCAGGATGCGGCGGAGGTTCCTCTGCCTGATGCGCAACTGGCCGAGCACGAACTTTGCGGTCAGTTTCTCCATTGCGAGCAGCGTCGTAAGGACCACCCAAAGGACCACTATGGCAAAATTCACGCGATAAGGGTCCTGCTTGGGATAGGGATCCACCAGCAGCCCCACTCGCGCACTTTGCGCGAACGCGAAAAGCGCCGTCAGGACCACAAGAATAAGCGCAGTGGCTTGTACCAGGGAAAGTATGATTTCAAAGTAGTTCTTCAGGCGAAGGCTCTCGTACAGGCGCGTCCAGTTGAGCGCGAAGACCACGAGGGCGATGGAACTGATGACAAGAAGCATTAAATAGGTGGGAGGAAGATACTTGTCCGTGACGACACGAACATAGAAATTCGTAAGCCCGATGGCGACGCATGTCACCACGATATCCGTTACCACTGCCCCTGAACGAAAGAGAAGGGATTTTTGTTTAAGCATGGTAATTCATCAAACCAGGCGCTGTACACCACCGCACCACGGTGAAATCGTCTCCCTTCCCCTGCGGCATGCAATTTCCCTTCTTTGATGAAAATTTCATTTTATCCCGCCCCTCACAACATGTCAAGGCCGGCGCGTCCGCAAGGGCTCATCACTTGTTCAGCGCAGCCTCAATCTGGCCGCGGTCCAAACTTATGTTCACGAACCGCCGGCCGTTTATTTCCCGCAATCCAAGCCACACGCCGCCGGGCAGGGCGCCGTTCTCCAATCGCACCGAGAACTCAACCTCCACCTCAGCGCCCGGCTCAAGGCGCGGGATGGAGACATGTCCTTCGCGCGCCGCGCTGCTGTCGGACGAGGCATAAAGGTTCACGCCCGCCCCTTCCGCGCCGTTGTTCTTCGCCGCAATCCGTATGACGATGCCGCCCTGCTGCCGGGAAACGCCGACAAGCCTGAGTTCGAGCGGAGACGGCACAAGTTCGATGCTGAGCGTCTTCTCCAGCGTGAACCGTCCTTCTTCGGTGTTCACGGTCACAACCGCGCGGAAAGCCTTGCCGCCGACCGTATCGCTGATTGACGGCCGCAGGCTGAACGCCGCGCCGCTTGACCAACTCCCGCCCGGCGCAAGGCTGAAACTGGCCGTATATGGCCGCTGATACAGGTGCTCAAGGCCCCCGTCGAATTGCAGTTTGACCGTGCAGTCGATGTTCTTGTCGAAATGGTTTTGCATCGCAAGTTCAACGGCCTGGTCCCTGATACTGGCTTCAATGGATTTAGTCACGACTTGCAGCGAACGCCAGGTGCGCATCAGGGACGGGTTCATGCCCGTGATAACGCGAGGCGTTGCGCCAAGAGCGCCGATTATCGTCTCGCCGTTTGCGCTCTTCGCCTCAAGGCGGTTGCCGAACTGGTCGTAGATCTCCAGCCCTTCGCCCCAGTAAACCGGCACGTCAACCTCGCCCGCGTTGCTCCAAGTCGCGGCAAGCGATGCGCCGTCTTTCTCGAAAAGGTATATCTCCACCGGCCCCATCTCGAACCTTTCGACAAACGCCGCGCCGTCCAGCATCCGCGTGAAAAACTTGAAGGCCGCGAACGCCGGCGTCAGTTCCGCGGACTCGTTGGGATATTCTATCATGCGAATAAGGCCCGCGTCGGGCGAATCGAGCGGAAGGAATATCTTGTCCACGCCGCTCGCAAGGCAGACCGTTATCTTTCTCAACATGTCATCGATTTGCGCGGGGCCTTGCGCTTTCATGCTTAGGGTGACCCAGACGGTCGAGAGGGCGCGCGCCTCGGCGATTTTCTTTGCAAGGTCTTCAGGAGACATTTTCGCGGGGATTTGCAGGGAAATGACGTCGGCCCCCTGGGGCAGCGCGTCGGTCGAAGCCGCCGCGGCCGGGATTGCGCACCGCGCCGAAGCAAGCGGGCTGGGCATCCTCGCCGCGAAATCGGACGTGATGTCCGCGACCGGCCCGTTGAAAGACGTGTCGCCGTCCGGCGCAATCTGCACCCCGTCCAGCAAAGCAGCCCACGCGGAAAGGTCTTCCTTGAGGAACGCCCAAAGCGCGTCCTTCCTTTCGCCCTTCGGCTGGTCAAACAGCGGCCTCCCCGCAAGCGGGATGGTCAGACCCATCCGTTTCGTCAGCGCAACCGGTGATTTCCCCAGCACGCCCACGGAACGGATCCCCATCCGGCGCAGGTCGTCGGCAAAGCGAAGGAATTGCTGAGGGCTTGCCCCGTCCGAGACCGCGTCAGACCACAGGCTCGTTTTCATCACGCCCGCGCCGAGGGCGTAAATATAATTTCCGACGAACGCGTAAGGATGGTCATGGTAGTTGAAGCAAACGCCGTACTTTTCCGCGTACTTCATTCTCCCCGTCTTCGGCACGCGGGCAAGGACGAGGGAACGCTGCGCGATTTCATTGCCGCCGGCGTCCTTCAAAACGTAGCGCAGCCTGAAAACGCCGAACCCGCCCGCTTGAACCGTGTACGGCCGCTGCAATTTTGTTTCGCTGTCAACGTCAAAGGAAGCGATTTCCGTTGATTGCCCGCCGCCGGAACCCGGCGCTTCCGTGGTTATTTCCTCGGAATACTTTCCCTTCCGCAGCCCGTCCAGCACGAAAGTAAGCCGCATCTCCTCTCCCGCCGCATATAGCGGAACCATGCGGCCCGTCTCCAGCGCCACATGCGGGCCTTCGGACAGAACGATGTCGTCGAACATCGCCACCGAGCGGATTCCCTTGCCTTCCAGCGTGCAGCGGATTTTAGCGTATTTCGCGCCGGGCGGCACGGCGTCCATCGTCAACCCGACTTCGCGCCATTCGCCGCCGGTGTCGCGGGCAATCGGTTGAGTGGTGAATATAATCGGCGTTCCGTCCGAATAGCGGCAGACGGCTTCATTGGCCGGCTTTTCGAACCAGAGTATCGAAACATACGCGCCCGTGGGCCTGAGCGGCTGCTCGAAGCCCTGAGTCTTTATTTTGGTCTCAAGCCTGTATGATTTCGCCTCGCTGACGGGTATGAAGGTCTCGCCTTCTCCCGCTCCGGGATATGTGCAAGTCTGGTAGGAAATCTTGCCGCTCTCCAGCGTGAGTTTCAGGTACCAGTTCTTCCATGCCTCATCAGGCACGACCTCGCCCATGTTGTCGCGGCAGTGCCCCTGGTCGAAATCCGGCGAGCCCGCCTTTGTTACAACTCTTTCCCATCCGAAGGGCTGAACGAATTCCGGCTTTTCCGTGCTGGCCTTGACATCGATGTTGAAATCAAACCTGTAGGTTTGCCATGCGCCGGCCGAGTCGCCGCTCACCGCGGCGATGCCCGCTTCATCGCCCGCGAGTATTTTGGTGCTGTCCCCCGGCGCCCACCAGAGGCCGCACAAGAGGCCCAGAAGCAGAGTTTTTACGATGGTTGTCTTCAATCCGGCTCCCGACTTTTACGGCAGTTCCCCCGCCGCCTTGCGTCCTCGAAAAATCCACGCCAAGTCTCTTCTTAATTATCGGAATATTGCCTGCCAAGTCTTGACGGGAGATTCCCAAGACAAGGGGGTCAGACGCCAAAGAGTCCCCCGACATTCCTCGCTATCCTTACAAATGAAAGGTCGGGGGACGGGAGGGGTCTGACCCCCGCGCCCCTGCTTACATGCCCTAGTTAAAGTCGGCCTGTTGATATTGACGATAAAATGGTAACTCAAGCGCTGTCATTGTAGGCGGCCAGAACTCGTTCATGCTTGTTAGGAGGTCAAAGGTGCGCAAGCAATTAAACTTCGCCGTTATCAGCCTCGCTTTCATCGCCTGCATATTCATTCTCGCCCAGGGATGCTCCCTGACCTTGCTGGAAAGAAACAACGCCGTAAGGAATCCGGCCATAAGCAGCGCGGAAACGGAGCAGATAAGCCCGAAGATGTTCGCCCCGTACTCCACCGCCGCGCTTTACGCCGGGCTTCAGCAGAATACTTTCTCCAAGACGGGCTTTGACGCCGACCCCGACGTGTCGCGCGACGGCAAGTTGCTGGTTTACGTCTCCGACAATCACTCCGGCAACGCGGACATTTTCCTGAAGCCTCTCGACGGCGAGGCGATTATCCAGAAAACCACCTCTCCGTCCAATGACCTCCAGCCGTGCTTCTCGCCGGACGGAAAGAACATCGCCTTCGCCTCCGACCGCAACGGCAACTACGACATTTTCATAATGCAGGCGGACAAGAACGGCTCGCTGTGGCAGGTAACAAGGTCCGCCGCGGATGAAATATCGCCGTCATGGTCTCCGGACGGCACGAAAATCGTGTACTGCTCGCGCACGCCGCACGGCGACTGGGAGATGTGGATCGCGGACCTTAAGACGCAGACCCTCACGAACCTCGGCCCGGGAATGAACCCCAGGTGGCACCCGGCCAAGAACCTCATCCTCTTCCAGCGCCCGTATTACAACGGCACGGTGTCGTACAACATTTACACGATTGACACCGAGGGAAAGAACCTGACCCTAATAGTCCGCGGCGATACCTGGGTGCCGACAAATCCGTCGTGGTCGCCGGACGGCACGCGCATCGCCTTCGCGGCATGCGGCAACGCCGACGGCCTTAATTCCATTTCGCCGATAACCAAGGCGAACGACATCTGGATAGTCAACGCGGACGGCTCGCGGGAAATCAAAGCCACCGAAGGCCCCGGCAAGAACTGGCACCCGGCATGGGCCAAGATCGGCAGCGAGGAAAAGATTTTCTTCGTCTCCGACAAGGACAACCAGACAAACATCTGGAACCTGAGCAGTTCAAAGTTCCAGATACAGGAATGAGGCGAAAGCGGAAAACTACGGCGGAAGGACGATGGGATTTCGATTGATGCTCGTGGGTCCGCCCCGCTCCGGCGGGGCGAGGCCCACAGATTTCAGGAAACCAGGAACAAAGAACGAAGAACGAAGAACGAAAAATTAATAAGAAGAATCAACAATTGCAGCATAAAATCTTTGCGTTCTTCGCGTCTTTGTGGTTCATTCTTAACGATTTCTACGTCGCCGGATTGCCCGGCAATCGTATGAGGGGGAAATCGACATGCAGCATCACACCAACGCATACCGCAACCTGCTCGCGCTCTGCCTGTCGCTTCTCGTGATGTCGCTCGCGTGCGGCTGCGCGCACATCTTCAGAAGCGCAAGGTATGAGGCGATCGGCAAAAACCCGCCGAATCCTTTCCCGGACATCAAGAAGGTCGCCGTTACGCCTTTTGCGACCGACGAGGCGATGCAGCCCGTGCCGCTCGACCGCTCGCTCAGTTACGCCGAGGCGCTCGCCTCGGAACTCGCGCAGTTCCCCGGCTTCGAGGTGGTCCGCGCATACAGGCAGGCCTCCGTGCCGCCGCAGGGCGGCGCCCCCCTCAACGGCAACGAGTCCGAAGACCTCGCAAACGACCTCGACGTCGACGCCGTTATAATCGGCAGCATCACGGAGTACGACCCCTACGTCCCGCGCATCGGCATAACCCTCACGCTCATCCGGACGCGCACATCGGAAGCGCCAAGGTTCTCCGACCTCGAACTGCTCGCGCAGACGGGCGAGCCGATCGTCAGGAGGCGGGAAGAAACCGGGCAGGTGCTGGCGATCCGGGTGGAGAAAATTTTCGACAGCAGGCAGGACGCGGTCAAGAACGCACTTGAGAAATACGCGGTCACGCGCTCCGGCGACGATTCCGCGGCCGGCAGGGAGCAGTACCTGCGCGAAAGCAATTACATACAGTTCATTTCCAACATGATGATCAGGGAATTGCTCCAGGCCGCCACTAGGTAATTCCAAACAAGTTTTCGCCCTCGCCGGATGACAGGCACAATCTACGAGCGGGCCCCGATCTTTCATCTATATGAAACATAAGGAATATCGGGGCTGCGCTCCGTAATTGTGCCAGTCACCGTCGGCTTTCACACGGCGCAAGAAACATTCTTGGAGTTACTTAGCAGGGAAAAGGGAAAAGAAAGGCATTGATGCGGGTTATTCCGCGTTTCTCACCAGGGGGGACTGTCCCCATTACGGAACGCAGGCGCGGAGCGGCCAGTTCGTAGATGGGGACTGTCCCCGCCGGCGCACAGTAAGCGACAAATTTGAACTTCGCGTGAGAAATACAGGTTATTCCGCCTTGATTCCGTAAGCCTCCATCTTCGCGTCCAGCGTCGGGCGTGAAATCCCCAGCCGCCGCGCGGCCTCTATCTTTTTGCCGTGCGTCTTCTCAAGCATGTCCCCAATCAGGGCCTTCTCAATCGCCGCAGTCGTGTCCTGCACCACCGCCTTGAGGCCCTTGGCTTCGACCTCTTCGGGATCGATAGCCGCGGCGGCCGCGGTCTTCGGCATGCCGACCCTTATCGCCTCGCTCAGCAGGGGCGGCGTAATCGTGTCGCGGCTCAGCGCCACAAGCCGCCGGACCTCGTTCTCCAACTCCCGCACGTTCCCAGGCCAGTCGTACTCCGTCATCAGCGCAATGCACTTGCGGTCCACGCGGCGCTTCGGCTCATGAGTTTCCGCGGCGATCCGCGAAAGGAAGTGGTCTATCAGCATCGGGATGTCCTCGCGCCGGCTGCGCAGCGGCGGCAGGTCCACAGTCACGACGTGAAGGCGGTAGTACAGGTCCTCACGGAAAAGTTTTTCCTCGACCATCTTTTTTAAGTCCTTGTTGCTCGTAGCGATTATGCGCACCTTCACCTTCACGACATCCCCTCCGCCGACGGGCCTTATCTCGCCCTCCTGCAGAACGCGCAGAAGTTTCGCCTGCATCTCCGGGCTCATCGAGGAGACTTCATCGAGGAACAGCGTCCCGCCGTCCGCAATCTCAAACAGGCCTTTGCGGTCCCTGTCCGCGCCGGTGAAAGCGCCCTTCACGTGCCCGAAGAGTTCGCTCTCCAGAAGCGTGTCCGGCATGGCGGCGCAGTTTTCGGAGACGAACTTCCTGTTCTTCAGCGGCCCGTTGAAATGTATCGCGCGGGCGACGAGTTCCTTGCCCGTGCCGCTTTCGCCCTGTATCACGACAGGCACCAGCGTGTCGGTTACGCGGTCGAGCAGACGGAAGACCTCCTGCATGGGGGCGCTATTGCCGATGATTTTGCTGTAGTCGTAGCGCATGCCGTGGGCGCCTTCGGGCGCGCTCTTTTCGATGATGGCGAGTTCCCGCGTCTGCTCGGCGACCGTGCTCTCCAATTGCTTGTTCACCTCGGCCACCTGGTCGCTCTGCCGCTTGGCCCGCTCGTAAAGCCGGGCGTTCTCGAGCGCTATCGAGGCGTGGTTGCAGAACGCCTGCACGATTCTCAGGTCGGCGTCGGCGAACGCGCCGGATTCAAGCCGGTTGTCGAGGTACACAAGCCCCATGACCTCATCGCGGACCTTCAGCGGCATGCAAATGATGGAGCGGAGGTTGAGGCCGTGGACGCTTGCGGCGTCCTGGAAACGCGCGTCCGCGGAGGCGTTGTCGGTCATCACGGGGACGCCTTTCTTGCGGACTTCCTTGATGACGCTGAGGCTTATCTCCTGCTGGGCCTTCTCTATTTCCTCCTTCTGGATGTTCCGCGCGACCCTGACCTTCATCACCTCGTCTTCCTCGATGATGACGAAGCCGCGCTCCGCGCCGGTAACTTCGATGGCGCTGTCGAGGATCGTCGCCAGAAGTTTCTTCACGTCCAGTTGCCGCGTTACTTCAAGCGCGACGTTCAGGAGTTTCTGAAGGTTCTCGTTCTGGCGGATGATGTCGTAGTGGTCGATGACCGCGGTCCTCTCCATGAGGGCCACGTCGGTGTCGGCCTTTATTTCGAAGGAAAGATTGGTAAGGCCGATGTTGATCGTGTCGCCGGACTTGAGGTCCGCCTCGTAAATGCGCGAGCCGTTGAGCAGCGTGCCGTTCTGGCTGTCAAGGTCGCGCAGGAGATACGCATCGCCCCTCTTCTCGATGACGCAGTGATGGCGCGAAGACTTGGTGTCGTTTATGGCGATAAGATTGTCCGCCGCACGACCGATGGTGATGAAGTTGTGCGGGAGCCGGTACTGCTTGTCCTGGCCCTGTTCTGTTACGATGATTACTACCATGCCGAAAATTCTACCATGCCGCCCCTAATAAGGTCAAAGGTGAAAGGTCAAGGGTCAAAGTGGGTTTGAGGCTTGCCCGCCTCCGGCGGGAAGCGAGACTTGGGGCGTGAGCAAAGACTCGAACAGAATCGATCAGTCCCCAGGCCTCATTTCCTCAGTCCTCAAGCCTCTCGAGGTTTGCGTATTCGAGGACGACCGTGCGCTCACCGGCCTCGTCGAAGAAAATTCTGGCGTGCGTCAGTTTCCCGCGCTTTTGCACGCTCAGGATTTTGCCCGCGCCGAAATGCCCGTGCCGCACGCGCTCGCCCGGCTTGAACCGTATGTCGCTCGGCAGCAATTCGGGTGATTGCGCCGGTTCCTGAGTCTTATCGGCGAACTCATCATCGCCATAATCCCTTCGACCTGCGGTTCGGAACATCCTGCCGCCCGGCGGGCGCGTCGTCAGCGGCCTGCGCATTGAGAGCACATCGGACGGAATCTCGCTCAGGAAGCGCGAGGGCAGGCGGTCGGCGTATCTTCCAGCCGCGGCGCGCCGGTTCGCGTACGTAAGGACCAGTCGCTTCATCGCCCTGGTCATGCCCACGAAACAGAGCCGCCTCTCCTCCTCAGTATCCCCCGACCTTTCCATCGTCAATATGTGCGGCAGGAGGCCCTCTTCGAGGCCGGACACTATCACCACGGGGAATTCCAGCCCCTTCGAGGAATGCAGGGTCATGAGCGTAACCTTGTCCGCCTTTTCGTCCCACTGGTCAACGTCGGAAACCAGGGCCACGTGCTCGAGGAAACCCTGAAGACCGCCCTGCGGTTCGCCGCGGTCATACTCGGCGGCGGCGTTTATCAACTGGTCGATGTTTGCGATTCGGTCTTCCGTCCGCTCGTCCTTGTTCTTCTCGATATCCGCCTGGTAGCCGGACAGGCGCACTGCCTCCATCGCCATTTCCGCGACCGGCTTGCCCTGAACGGCGCGGATTTTCTCGATGACGTCCGCGAATTCCTTCATCGCCTGCGCCTGCTTGGGGAAAAAGGACGCCGACTTTGACTTGCCCGCCGCCACGTCCGCCAGCGTGATGCCTTCGCGCGACGCGGCATCGGAGATTTTCCCGACCGTCACCGCGCCGATGCCCCGGGGCGGGATATTGACGACCCGCATAAAACTCACGATGTCGGCGGGATTCACCACAAGCCTCAAATACGCCAGGATGTCCTTGATTTCCTTGCGGCGGTAAAATTCAACGGCCCCCACGAGGGCGTAAGGGACGCCCTCCTGTAAGAGCGCCTCTTCAATCGGGCGCGACTGCGCGTTGACGCGATAGAGCACCGCGACGTCGTGCAGCGCGAATCCCTCGTCCCGGAATTCCCTGACAAGCCGCACGATGTGCTCCGCCTCGGCCAGTTCGTCATCCGCTTCCAGAAGGATTATGTTCTCGCCTTCCGGGTTATTCGTGACGAGGCGTTTCTCCTTTCGTTCTTCGTTGTGGCTGATGAGAGAGGAGGCGGCGCGGAGGATTTTTTTCGTCGAGCGGAAGTTCTGCTCCAGGAGCACGACCTTCGCGCCGGGGAAATCGCGCTCGAAATCGAAAACGTTCCGCAGCGTCGCGCCGCGCCAGGTGTAGATTGTCTGGTCCGGGTCGCCGACGACGCAGATGTTCTTGTGCTTGCAGGCGAGTTGCCGCGCGAGCATGTACTGGAGCGAGTTCGTGTCCTGAAATTCGTCAACGGAGATGTATTTAAACCGCTCCGCGTATTTCCGCAGGACATCCGGGCGCTCGTTCAGAAGTCTGTGCGCAAAAAGCAGCAGATCGTCGAAGTCCATGCAGTTCTTCGAGTGCAGCGCCTGCTCATACTTGGCGTAGACCTTCGCGGCGGCCTTTTCGATGGGGCCGAAAGCGCCGGCGGCGAACTGCTCCGGCGGGAGCATCTTGCGCTTCGCGGTGCTGATGATTTCCGCGCAGCCGCGGGGGCTGAGGGTCGTGAGGCCGAGGCGCATCTCTTCCATGACGGACTTTATGCAGGCGCGCGTGTCGTCGGAGTCGTAAATCGTGAAGTCTCGCGTGAAGCCGATTTTGTCCGCGTGGGCGCGCAGTATGCGGGCGCACATGGCATGGAATGTGGAAATCCACGCGTCTGTCTTTCCGACGAGCGCCTCGACGCGCTCTCTCATCTCGCTGGCGGCCTTGTTGGTGAAGGTGATGGCGAGGATGTTGTAAGGTTTCACGCCCTGCCCGATGAGCCGGGCAATGCGCGCCGTGATTGCGAGGGTTTTCCCGGAGCCGGCGCCGGCGAGTATCATGAGCGGTCCGTCGCGGTGTTCAATCGCCGCGGCCTGGGCTGGTGTTGCGTTTTCGAGCATGTTCGTCATCATTCTGAACTTTTTTGCGGGAATGAATCCGTCCACAAATTTCCGAAAGCCTATCGTACTACAAAACACAAGGGGGACGCAAGCGTCCCCCTTGCTGATTCGCTTCTTTGGAGGCAATACGCCGAGTTTGCCCCATTTCGGAATGATGTCAGGGAATTATCCGCTTGTTAATCTCGTCCAGGCGTTCGTTCCCTCCCAGTTCAATGTACCTCTTATAGGCGTCGCTTGCTTCCTTCTTCTGCCCGTTATCGAAATAGACATCGCCCAGCAAGAGATATGGCCTTACCATCGTGAAGCCGTACGGGTCCATCCTGACGGCGTCCTGAATCGCGGTGAGGGCGTAGGTTCTCGCGGTGGTGACGCTTTCCGTGGCGGCCTTATACTTGGCATAACGCGCCTCCGCCATGGCAATGCGGGGGCGCGGATCGGTAACGTCCGCCGCGATGGCCTTATCCAGTTGCGCGATGCCGCCGTCCAAATCGCCGGCGTCGCACAGGATCTTGCCGATGACGCAAAGGGCGGCGGCCGGGCCTTTGTCTCCGGCGGCGTCCAGAACTTTCCGCGCGATCTCTTTGGCTTGCGCGGCGTCGTTCATCTCGGTGAGATAAATGTATGCGCGCAGGGCGTCGAGTTGCCAACGGCCAGCGTCGTCCGCGGAGGCCGCCGCGCGTTCAAGGAGTTGGATGGCGCGTTCCGGATGACCGGCTTCGACGTAAGCCATCGCGTAGGCATTCGTCTCACCCGCGTTTTTTGAGAGGCGTTTTACGCATTCTTCAAACGCCGCATCCGCGGAAGAAGTCTTTGCCCTGTCAAGGTAGTAAACGTCCATGAACACGTAGGGGACAGCCCACGCATCGTTTGTCAGGGCGGCGGCGGTCTTGAAAGTATCGTCCGCCCCGTCCTCGCCGGCCTTCATGCTGCATCGGCCCACGAAAACCTGCAGGGCCGCGTCGTCTCTCCATTTGCGCAGGCTCATGGCCCAGGCTTTCAGCCCCGCGTAATCCATCTTCACCGTCCGCCTGTCAAGCTCGAGATGCGAGAGCGCGGAGAGGCTGGGAGCATCCTTTCCGGTGGAATAGGCCCCCTTGAAGTAATCCGCCGCGCTGGAAGCGTCTCCTCGGTGCGCGGACAGCATGCCCATGAGCCGCTGCGCCACAACATCATCCGGGTAGGACCTGTAGAGGTTTTCGCCTATGGCGCTTTCTGCTTCCTTAAGCGCGGTACTGTAAGGAACTTCGGGATTCGCCAGTTCCATAGAAGCGAGATATGCCATGCCCTGGAGGGCACGCGAATCCTTGTTGTTGACGTCAAGCACGCTCTGGAAAAGTTCCTTCGCGTAATCAGGAGCCGTATTCATGCTGAGCAATCCAATCGTGTCCTTTATGGTGACGCTCGCCGGTATCTTTTCCAGCCCTTTCTTCAGGACTGCAATGGCGTCCTTGACGGCGTCCGGCGATTTTTGGAGGATTACATCCTTCCATCCGATGTAGGCGCTCTCATTTGTCGGATCTTTTTCGGTTGCCTGCCGGTACTGCGCAATCGCTCCTTCCATATCGCCGGTCGCCGCGAGCAGCTGCGCCTTGAAGGTGATGAAAAGCGAACTGTCCGGCGATTTCTGCAGGAGGTCCGCGACAAAGTTTTCGGCTTTGGCCTTGAAAACATCCAGGTGGCGGAGGTACAGGTTCATGAGGTTCATGTATACCTGCGGCTGTCCGGGCACCAGGTCAATGCCTTCCTGCATGCATTGTTCGGCGGCGTCCCAATCTTCCGGCGTGCGGGCCATGCTTTCGAGCAACATGGCAAGCGCAATATAAAGGTTGGGGTTCCTGTCCTTCCTGTCTTTTTTCTCATCCTCCTCCCGGGTCTTCTGCAGTAGTTTAAGGGCCTCGGCCTGCTCGCCGCTTTTCCAAAGCACTTCGACCTTGGCGACGGCAAGTATCGGGGAATCCGCATAAAGCGCGAGGCCGTCGTCGATTGCTTTCATCTGGAGATCGGTGAACTTTTTCTTGTCTTCATCGGACGACGCGTTATCAGCCCTGCGGCTGTAGTAGAGGGCAAATTGCCGGATCAATTCGATGTGCACGTCCTTGTCATTGGTAATTTCCTGGTTCTTCAAGGCATCCTGGTAAACTTTTTCGGCTTCGCCGTACTTCTTTTCGTTTTCGGGGATCCTCGCGCCGACCAGCAAAACGGCGAGCCTGTCGCGGGGCTCAGAGGCGTATTTGCCCATTTCACCGGTGTATGTCCTTGCCAGCTTAGTATCGCCGGTAGCGGTAAGCAGTCCAACGAGGTTATTATAAATGGAATACAGGTCGCTTTTGAGCCGTTTGGCCATTCCGGCGTCACCTTTGCCTTCCGCCAGGGCCAGTTCCTTGAGTTTGCCGTCTTTTGCCTTCTCATACCACGATATTGCCGTACCTATCCCCTTGGCGTCTTTCGCCAGGGCGCTCATGCATTCAGCCCGCCATTTCATGTACTCGCTGTTATCAGGAAAGGTCTGATTCAAGAGGTCAACGATGTTGAGGCAGGCCTGGTAGTTTTGGTTCGCTGCGCTGCGGTTGCGCATGTTTAACTGCATCCTGGCGAGGTTAAGGCGCGCGATAGCCAGGCTCACGCCCAGCGAGACGTTGCCCCCTCCGCTCCTTTCAAAGACCGACTGGTACTCGCCGATTGCCAGTTGGAGATTATCAGCGGGATCGCCCTGCCCCCCCCCCGCCTTGGCGGCCTCTTCGTAAGCCTGCGCCAGCACAAAATGAAGTTGCGGAATATCGGGATGCTTTTCGACCGCGGATTTTATAACGGATATTTTCCCGGCGACATCCGGCGTACGCGCGGCGTCCAACTGGCAGCGGACGATGATAACCTGCGGATCTCCGGGCAGCGCCTGCTCCAGCGCCTTAATGCAATTGTCCGCGTCGTCATACTTGGCCTTGCCGATGTACACCAGCGCAAGGCCGCGGTTTGCGACAAAATCTTTCGGATCATTCTTGAGGACTTCCTGAAACCATTTCTCCGCCTTGTCCATGCGATCCGCGGCGAGAAGCGCTTGCGCATAGTCGCGCCGTATGCCCTGTTTCGCGTCGTCGCTGGAAGCATCGGCTATTTGCTTCTCCACGACGCTTTCTTCCTTATCAGGATCAAAACTTGTTACGCTTGCCGCGCTCAGTTGACGCTGGAACGTTTCGGGGTCGTTGGGCGCCACGGCTTGCAGTTCGGCCGCGATGCCGTGCAATTTGTCTGGATCCGGAGGAACGGCCTTCATGCAAAGGTCAAATTCCTCGATCAAGTACCGTTTGTACTTCTCCTTTGCATCCTGCTGCTCATCGGGGGCGCCGTTTGCCATGCCCGCCTTCAATTCAGCCACGATGGGCGCCATGTCTTTTTCCAGAACCTTGAGCGCCCCTTGTACGCCGCTTCCCTGCTCTCTGAGCCTGCACTGGGCGAGGCCGTAATACGCCCCAAGCGTTTTTTGCAGTGGAGGCCGGCTTGCCTCCGAATTAATGATGTGGTTAAACTCGTACTCGGCCATGTTTATGTCATCAGACCTAGTAAAGCCATTCAGCAGCATGTAACCTTTGTTCAATCTGGCCGTCATATTGCCGCGCCCTATAAGTTCATCATAGGTCTTCTTGGCTTCGTCCTTCTGACCGAGGGCGGCCTGGCACTGGGCCTTCAACAAGAGCACGGACGCCTCTGCGAGCCCGCGCTGATTGCGGGCGCTCTTGATGTACTCCTCGCAGAGATCGAGTGCGCGCCTGGGATCGCTGTCCACGTAGATGCCGGCAAGGCTCGTATAGACCGCCGCTGTGAAGGACCCTAGGGGCACGCTTTTGGCCTCGATAAGTTTCTCCTCGGCCTGCCGCATATTGCCCTGCCGCTTGTATAAGAGGCCCAGCATGTACGCGCCCTGGAAATGGGCCCGGCCGCTCATCTCGTACATCTTGTTAAAAACCTCCTCGGCCTGGCCATATTCGGACGGTGTCTGCATGTGCAGCCTTCCCTCAAGCGTCAGATAATTTACGCTATCGGGGGACTTGGCGACAAGCCAAGCCACGTGGGCCGCCGCGTCCTTCAGATAGGTCTTGTTGCCGCTCTCAGACATTATGACCAGCAGGTCGGCCATATAATAGTGGGTTGCTTCGCTCTCCTTGTCGGCCGCCAGCGCCGTCTCAAACTGGGCTTTGGCCTCCAAGAACTTGCCCTGCGAAGCAAAGAAACGGCCCAGCGCCATGTAGAGATTCGGCGTGTTCAATGCGGCAATTCCCTGCCCCAGGATGTCCTGCGCCCGCTGCGGCTTGCCGATGGTCTGCAGAATGTCGGCGTACTGTATGTAGAATGTGTCGGTCTTGGCGACGGACTGGCTCTTCAGGATTTCATCAAGGAAGTTCTCGCCGGGGCGGGGATCCTCCTGCTTCCAGTCGGGCGGGACTATGCCGTAAAGACACTCGTTCCTCCCGATATTCAGAAGAGTGTTTTCCAGCGCGGCCTTCGCCTTCTCCGCATCGCTGTCCGAGGCGGCGTTTTTCACGGCGTCTTCAGCGGCTTTGCGGGCCAGGTCGAAGTAGTTGATTGTCTTGTCGTCGACGGGATTATCGACGCTGGCATTCGTGGTCTTCTCGGCGATTTCCTTGCGGATGTCAGAGAGCTTCCTGAAGGTCTTGTTTTCCACGTCTGTGAGGATGCCGAGGTCGCTGTAGACATCCCTTCTCCGTTTGACCTTGTCCGGGTCGGGGTCGGTGAATTCAACTCCAGGAGGCTCGTATATGCGCCAGTAGCAGTCCAGCAGGTGCAGTTCTATCTCTCCCATGTTGCCGTAAATCTGCGCGATGGTGAGGTCCTCCGGCAGCGGCAGTTTCTCGTCTGCGGCCTTCTTCACTTCCAGAAATTCCTTCTCGGCCTCCTTGAGGTCAAGCGCGGCCTGGGCATAGTCAAGTTTCTTGTCCTGTTCATTCGGCACATCAATCATCCCGTAGATAAGGCCGAACACCCTGTCCTGCGCCACGCGCAACGTGCTCTTGGCGAGGTAGTAATGGAGTTGCACGCGCATTGCCACAAGTTTTTTATAATCCGGGTCGTCCTCCCCGATCGGATGTTCCTGCTGGCCCGTTACGCCCTGCTCAGCGACCTGACGCAGGTACTCGGGATTGACCAAATACTGGTCGTAAATCTTGCACAGATCAATCACCGAGGGCAGGTGCCACCTCCCGCCAAATTGGATAACAACGGTTTTGAGTGACTTTTCCGCTTCGAGCAGGGCATCGTGCGCCTTGTCCGGCGAGTCGAGGCTGTTTTCCGCCTCCATGAGATAGGCGTGGCCAAGTCCGTAGAACGCCTTGTAGCGCGTCGCGTCGTTCTTTGTGACTTTGTTGAAGCATTCCTTGGCCTTGTTGAGGTCATCCCATGCCTTGGAGGTATCGCCGCTTTTGAATTCCTTATCGGCGCTGTCGAGATAGGCAATACCTTGCGCGGTGATTTTGTAATAATTGGGCCTCAGACCCCTCCAGACAAACAATACCGCGCCGGCAAACACCGTCAGGATCACCAAAACTATCACAAGCCTGAGTATGATTCCTGTGCCCTTTTTCATTTGAAGTTGCTCCTCGTAACTAAAGAATCAATGGGTCTATCATTACTGTCATTACGGCCTTCGCCGCTTATTTCACCGGATCCGGCAGGTACCTGCCCAGTTTCTCAAGGAACAACGGGCAGAACCTTTTCAGGCGCTCTTCGGCGCTCTTTATCTTATCTTCCGATATGCCGCCGGGCTGTGAGTTGCCGTGCCCGATAACGGTGTAAAACTGCACCTGCGCCAAAAAGCCGGCGCGCTGGCCCAGCAGCAGTTTGAAGAAATTGTCTATCTTCCCCGTGCTCCTGTCCACAATGGCCCGGCCGTTGTTGTTCATGTGATAGTACACAAGTATCCAGTAACCCTTCTCGTCGTAGAAAATCGAGCGGCTCATATCCGCCGCGCCGCCGCAGTAGCCAGGCGTGTCAATACGCACAATTCCCGTCGCGGCCGTCGTGTAGCCGTTTCCCGGATAGCACTGGTCCGGGTAATGTACTCCGCCCCTGTTTACGCCGTTGGAGGCGCTCTTGTGGAAGGCGACATAGCCGAGCATGTAATTGCTGGTTTTCTCCACGTCCCGCGGGTTAACGCCCTTGGGACACTCGTAATAAACGATGTTTACGTACTCGTCAGTCTCCGCCGTCTTCAACTCTTCGTTTCCGATTTCCTCCTCAATTCCCACGTACTGCACATCGCCGGAGGAAAGATCCGTATCTATCCCGGCGGTCTTGTCGCGGCCCAGCATGTGGAAATATGCCTTCAGCATCCCGTGCTCGTAATATTCCCTTTGCGAATTCGTAAACTTGTCCAGCGATATCTTCGGCTCCAGCCCCGCGGAAAGATGCTTCACCCTGTCATGGTACAGGGACAGCGCAGGGAACATAATCGCCAGCACCACCATGCACGTGACCGCCGGCGCGCTGATGCGAGTGCTGTAAGGATAAGAGGCGCCGCCGGGATTGTCCGGCGCATCCGCGCGGCCCCATTCCACGGTGGGCTTGCCGAATATCCATGAAATCAGCGACCCGGCGAGGAACAGCAGAACAATCTCGACAATGTAGAACACCGCCCCTTGCGCCTCGTGAATGAAGCCTCCGGCCGCTTCCGGGCCAAGCCTCACCGCCAGCACTCCCACGCCGCCGACCCGCAGCATGTTCATCACTATCGCTATCGGTATGGAGGAGAGCGATATGATTATCCGCGTCAGCAGGTCCCGCCGCGTAATGTAGGCGAACGCCACCGCGACCGCGCCCAGCGTAACCAGCGACTTCATCCCGCTGCACGCCTCCGCCACGCTCATCGGCAGGTCTTCCTTCAGCGCGCCCGCCGCCAGAATCGTTATCTTGCGCCCGCCGAGGATCGCATCAACCCCTACCAGGCGCGTCACGGCGAATCCCGCCTTCGCCGCGAAGTCCATCAGGGGCACGCTCATCCGCTGGTAAATCGGGTCCGGCACGGGCATCATGAAAATCAGGAACGCTATCGGGAACAGCAACTCCTTGAACATCCTGTTGCCGAATATCATCCATACCGCCCCGCCCAGCAGAAAAATCAGCGAAGTGTATTTCACAAAGTTCACCTGCCCCGGCTCCGCTAACAGCCTCGTCCCCATCCCGAACAGGACCATCGGCAGCCCCCAGAACGTCGCCTTTATCGGGGCCGCCTTTATCCTCTTCCACTTCAGCCACACGAAGACTACCGAAAAGACCGGTATGACCATGTTGTACGTCCGGTCTATCGACGGGCTGTTCCAGTCCATCCACAAATGCTCAAACGTCCCGAAAAAGGTGTATATCGCCGCAAGCAGAGCACCTATGACGGCGATCTCCGCTATCTTGTAGGGACTCAGCCTGTTCGTTTCCGTGTACGTTACTGATGTGCCCGTTGCAGGATTCATTGCACCCAAGAAATCACACTACTGTCCGTGAAAACCCTTTGACTGATGCCGCCGGCAAAATGCTCCAACAAAACAGGAGAAGCGCCCGCCGCCATCCGGCGGCAAAGCCCCTCTCCATGTCTCGTCATTCTATCAGCCATGATTCCACAAGTCAAATCGCGGCCGCCCCGTCAGGCGCGCCTCGCGTAAATGCACAATAGCCCCTGTGGTTGACAGGGGAGACTGTGCGGCTCTTTTTGCATCGCAAATGATATTTCTTTCTCAGCACTTTCCATCGTCAAATCAACACCGTAACTTGCGTTCAACTCGTCGAATTCCCCGCCACCTCATACCCCTGCAATGAATTCTCTGCGCCCCCCTGATTGACAATTCCCGCCGCCGACCTATAATTGACCTCGTTATGACGGCTTACAGACTCTTCGGCCTCCTCGGCTTTACGCTGGGGCTAATGCTGTACATCTCGCTCCTCTCGGCCCTCTTGCGAAGAAGGCTGCGAATGAGAGGCGAAACGGCGATGATATGCCTTTTCGCCGCCCTTGCCATGTGGCTTGTGGGCAACTCTCTCACATTCTTCTGCGAACTCCTTTTCAACGCGCGCGGCCCCGCCGAGGTCGCGCAGTGGCCTTTCTTTAAAATTTTCGACCTTATCAGCGGCCTGGGCATGCTTGTTGCCCCGCCGCTTCTCGTCCATACCGTCGCCGCGCAACTCCCCGTAAGGGCCGCCCGCGCCAGCATCATCGAAAGCGACCCCGGCATGTCCCCGCAAATCCGCGGCTCCGTCCTCACGCTTCTCGGCTCCGTCGCGCTCGCGCTCTTCTACCTGCCGCTCACGTTCTTTCTGCCCTCGATAATCTTCCTTTTCCACGGCGACAGCGCCTGGATGCTCACCCGCCGCGCCACCGTGCTCGCAGGCTCCGAGCGAATCTTCGAAATCGCCAACAGCGAAACAACCTTCATCGCCCGCGACCTCCGCTACCTCATACCCTATTTAGGCTATCTCCTCATAGCGAGCATCGCCTGCACGCTTTTCACGCGCATAATTATCACGCGCCGGCGCTTACGTGAGGATAAACTATACTATAGAACGTTTTACAGGGCGTTTTGGCTTATGAATACGGCGATGGCCATAATTCTTTCCGCCTGCATCGTCCTGGCCTTCGCCCTCCCCGGCACTTACGTGGAACCCTCCACCAGCAGGGCGCTTAAAGTCTTCGCCCTCCTTGCCGCGCTCGGACCCGGCATGATCCTGGCCGCCTACGCCTACCGCTACAACTACATGTCGCTAAACCTCTGGAAAAAACCGCTCTACGTCGGCTTCGCCCTCCTCTCAGCCGTCATCTGCCTCCAGGGCTTCAACCTCGCCGCCCCGTGGATCGAAAAAGTCCTCAGGATAAACCTCATCCTCGTAGAGGTAGCCCTCGTTGCCGTTATCGTCGCCTTCATCCAGCCCGCGCACGCCCTCGTTCACCGCGCCCTCGCCAGGGTCGTCACCCGCAGGGAAGACCTGCACAGAAAACGCCTCGCCGAAATCAGCGAACAACTCAACGCCCCGTCAATCTTCACCCTCTCCCAGATGTTCGACTTCGTCGCAGAGGGCGTAAAGCAGGCCTTCAGCGTCTCGCGCGCGGTCCTGCTCGTTTACAGGCGCCCCGTCGCGCATGGCGCGCCGGAAATACACGCGTCCAACCTCCTGCGCACGGACCGCGTCGCCACCGGCACAATCCTCTCCTTCCTCGCCGGCGGCAGGCGCAAATTCATAGACATCCTCGCCGCGCGAAATCCGCAACTCATCGAGGAAATGCGCTCCCTCCGCTGCCAACTCGTCTTCCCGCTCGCCCGCGGAGGCGACATCATCGGCCTGCTCGGCGTCGGCAAAAGCGCCACGGGCAACTTCGCGCCCGGAGAAATCGAAGTCCTCGGCATACTCGCCAGCCAAATCGCCACCAGCGTCGAAAACATGATGCTCATCGACGACAAGGTCAACCTCCGCCAGAAAATGCTGGAGAGCGAAAAACTCCTCAGCCTTGGCCGCCTCTCCGCCAGCGTCGCCCACGAAGTGAAAAATCCCCTCAGCGCAATCAAGACCATCGCGCAGGTCGCACAGGAAGACCTCCCGAAGGACAGCCCGCTCCAGAAAGACCTCTCCATGATCTGCTCGGAGATAGACAGGCTCAACAAAGTCGTAAACCGCCTGCTCGAATTCGCCCGGCCGTCCAAAACGCCCGAAGTCCCCGTCGACCTCGCCGACATCGTGGACAGCGTCACCACGGTCCTGCGCCACGAAGCCGCGCGCAAGCAGGTGGAAATCGACATCTGCATGGACCCCGAAATCCCGCCCATGCGTTTGAACGTCGAAGCGCTCAAGGAAATCCTGTTCAACCTGATACTCAACGGCATCCAGGCGATGGAAGGCAAGGGCCGCGTGGCCGTCGCCGCCTCAATCATCGGCGGAAACGCCTCCGACTACGGCAAGGACGAGGGCCGCCGACTCCAAATCGTCGTCGCCGACAACGGCCCCGGAATCGACCCGGACAAGATGGACCGCATCTTCGAGCCGTTCTTCACCACCAAATCGGAAGGCACGGGCCTCGGCCTCGCGATAGTCAGCCAGAAGGTCGCCGACCTCGGCGGCGCCATCAGCGTCCACAACGACCGCGGAGCCAGATTTGTCATCAAACTGCCGTTCGTCGCAGTCGCGCCGCGCGCCGAAAAGCGCCCGGCTAGACAAGGGGGCCAGACCCACGTGCCCGGAAAATAACCATGGAAGAAAACAACCAGCCGGCGAAAATTCTCGTAGTCGATGACGAAGCCTCCGCACGCTACGGCCTGCGCAAGGCGCTCGAACACGTCGGCCACGTCGTGTGCGAGGCCGCGGACGGCAAGACCGCCCTCGCCGCCATCCCCGCCGAATTCCCCGACATGGTGCTCCTCGACATCACCATGCCGGTGATGGACGGCATGGAAGCGCTCGAAAAAATAATGTCGCTCGAAAACCCGCCGCTCGTAATCATGCTCACCGCCCACGGCTCCGAGCGCATCGCCGTGGAAGCCATGAAAAAGGGCGCGTACGATTACATGACCAAGCCCTTCGAGGTGGACGAACTGCGCCTGACCATCAAGAACGCGCTGGAAAAAATCCAACTCCGCCGCGAGAACCTCCTTCTCCAGCGCCGCCTGGCGAACATGACCCGTTTCGGCGCGCTTATCGCCGAAAGCGAGGCGATGAAGCGCGTCTTCCAGACCATAGAACGCATAGCCGCCGCGGACGTCGCAGTCCTCATCCAGGGCGAGTCCGGCACCGGCAAGGAACTCGTCGCGCGCGAAATCCACCGCAGAAGCCCCAGGAAAAACGGCCCCTTCGTCTGCATCAACAGCGCCGCCCTGCCGGAAAACCTCATAGAGAGCGAACTGTTCGGCTACGAGAAAGGCGCTTTCACCGGCGCGGTCGCCTCGCGCGACGGAAAATTCGTCGCCGCGGACGGCGGAACTATCTTCTTCGACGAAATCAGCGACATGTCCCCGAACACTCAGGCCAAAATCCTGCGCGTACTGGATGATAAACGGTTCCCGAAACTCGGCGGCAACAAAACCGTCACCGTTGACGTCCGCGTGATAAGCGCCTCCAACAAGGACCTCGCGCGGGAAATCGCAAAGGGAAATTTCCGCGAAGACCTCTTCTACCGCCTGAAGGTCGTGGACGTAACCATCCCGCCGCTCCGCGAGCGGACGCAGGACATCCCGCTGCTGGCGCAGCATTTCATAAACATCTTCGCCGAACGGCACCATCGCCCCGCGCCGTCTCTCGCCCCGGAGGCGGTCCGCGCGCTCGTGTCCTATCCGTGGCCGGGCAACGTGCGCCAACTTGAAAACCTTCTTGAGAAGGTCGTGCTTCTTTGCCCCGGCGACAGTATTGATGAGGCCGACGTATGCCGCGAGTTCGAGGCCTCCCGCGGCGGCTCCGCCGTCTCAGGCGCGGCCGGCGGGACGTACCAGGACATCAAAAAGGCGGCCATCGAGGACTTCGAGCGCCGCTTCATCAGGGAAAAACTGCGTGAAAACGGCGACAACATATCGCGCACCGCGCGCGCGCTCGGCATGCACCGCCAGAGCCTCCAGCACAAAATGAGGGAACTCAACCTGGACGTCCGATCCGATGACAACTGATTTGTCCAAACCGACCGGCAATAACGCGCGTGAAAAAGCCGGCGACGCAATGTCCGTGGCGCTGACAGGCTGCGCCGTGCTTATCGCGGCGACGCTCCTCTACCTCGCCACCCTCGCCCGCGTTGTGCACCCCGACGGCCCGCACTTCGCCAAAGCGGTCCGCGAATATTCGCTCGAATACACCTTCTTTCCCGGCCACCTTTTCTACGGAAATGTGTGCAGGAACGTCTGGCAACTCGCGCAGTATTTCGGCCACCACGGCAACGTCGTCTTTCCCCTGCAAATCCTCAGCGCGCTCGCCGGCGCGCTCGGCGTTTTCTTTTTCTATTTTGTCTCCGCGCGCCTCTTCGCCTCGCCGAAATTGCGGATATTCCTGACGGCCGCGCTCGCCACGTCCTTCGGCTACTGGACGGAAGCGACCTACTTCGTCAAGCCTTACGCGCTTTCCATGGCGGTCCTGATGCTGTCGCTGTGGCTGCTTCTTATCGCGGGCAGGCGCGCCTCCGCGCTCTGGCCGCTTCTCGCGGGCGCCGCGGCCGCCCTCTCGACCACCATCCACATCACCAACATCGCGTGGTGCGTCTTCGCCTGCGCGCTCATGCTAATCTACGGCAGGTGGGCCTCTGACGGCGGAGAAAAGAAAAGGCGATGGGGCATCGCAATAAGAAACTCCGTCCTCGCCGTCGGAACGCAGATTGTTCTCGTCTGGGCGGCGTACACTTTCGTCTACAACACGTACATCATCCGGCAGGACCCGTCCGTCCTCGCGCCCGGGGGCATCCTTGGCTGGATAAGCACCGCCGACCACGGCTACGTTTACGGCTTCACCGCCGAGAACCTCCGCGACGCGTTCTACGGATTCACCCGCGCAATATATTACGTCAACGACCTGCTGGAAGGGCCGCTGTGGAAACTCGCCGCGGGCGTTCTCGCGATTTACGCGCTGCTGATTTTCCTCGCGGTCGCCGGGTTCCGCCTGAAAAAATACACGCCGCGCGGCGCGCGCGCCTTCCTAATCGCCGCCGCCGTGGGAGCGGTCCCGTACATCGGCCTCGGCCTGAAGTTCTTCTCCAAGGACGCCGAGCGGTGGCTGTGGCTTGTCCCGCCGCTGGCGCTCGCGGTCGGCGGAGTCCTGGCCGCGTGGCATGAGAAGGCCGGCGCGTCGCGCCCGTCGAAAAAATACGCGGTCGCGCTCGTCGTGCTGCTGGCGCTGGCCGCGAATAATTTCTTCCGCATGGTCCTGCCGCTGCACTTCGAGGACCGCGGCTACGGACGCGCGGAATTCGTCGCGGGCTTCCTCAAGAGCGGCGACTTCCTGCTAAGTCCCGGCCACGGCTGGGACGACTACGTGTGGCTGTTCAACGACGCCGATTACAAGACGGAAACCGCGGCGTACTTCGCCTACTACGGCCCGGCGAATCCCATCGACATATTCAGGGACCCTGGCACGAAAGAAGGCGAGTGGCACAGCCTTGACAGGATGATAAAGGAGACTCTCGCATCGGGACACAATGTTTACGCAATCAGGATTTTCGACCCGCGTGACACGTACGAAGGCTGGCTCGTCTCGAAGGAAAAGGGCTTCCAGAACGAATCGCGCGAGGAACTCATCAAGTACGCGCAGGAGCGCTTCAGCGACGCGGAGATGGGAAAGATGTTCATCTCGTACTTCTCCTTCGCCGGCAGGACGGAAGTGCTTGAAAAGCAGATGGGCGCGGAAAAGACGCGCGAAATCGCGATGAACTACCTGCCCCTGTTCTACAACGAATACAAGGACTCTGAGGAAAGTTTTTCCTATTACCTCAACCATGAAGAATTCCTCCAAGCCAAGGACTACTTCGACCACCTCGCGCCGCAATACAATTCGCTGACCGCGAAACCGCCCGACGTCTATCTCCTGTGGAGGTCGCTGACGATGATCCCGCTGGACGCGCGGCTTTACAAGTTGTACCTGTCGCAATACCGCTGGGAAACAGCGGGCATCTTCAAAGACAAGAATGGAACGGCTACGCTATGGCGCCTCGAAAAAACCGGCGAGGAAATGAAAAAACCATGACTCCGCCGCAAAGAATCATTTCGCTTGTGCCGAGCATAACCGAAACGCTCTGCGAGCTCGGGCTGGCGCGCAACATCGTCGGCGTCACCGACTACTGCGTCGCTCCCGCCCGCGCCCTGCGCGGCAAGGCGCGAGTCGGCGGGCCGATGAACCCCGCAATCAAAAAAATCCTCTCGCTCAAGCCCGACATCGTTTTCGCGAGCGACGAGGAAAATCGCAGGCGCGACGTCGCGGCCCTGGCGCGCCGCGGAATCCGCGTTTACGTCACCCGCGTTCGCCGCGTCGAGGACGCGATTGCAATGATGCGCGACTTCGCCGCCATCTGGCCGCGCCTCGCAAAACCGCGCGCGATAATCCGCGAGACCGAATCGCTTTTTCGCGGGCGCCTGAAAAGCCGCGCCGCCCGCGCCGCGCGCATCGCGTATCTCATCTGGAAAAATCCGTACATGACGTGCGGCGGCGACACATACATCAGCCGCCTTATGGAGGCGTGCGGCGGAGAAAACGTTTTTCGCCGGCGCGCGCGATACTTCGCGCTTACGCTCGACGACCTCTCGCGCGCGAAGCCGAACCTCGTCCTGCTCTCGACGGAGCCGTACAGATTTCAGAGGAAAGATTGCATTGAGATTGCCGCGGGTCTGCGCAAGAGGGGGCTGAAGAATTGCCGCGCGCGGATTGCGGACGGCGAGATGCTCGCATGGTACGGCGCGAGGACGCGCGACGCGCTCAGGAAATTACCGGCGCTGCTTCGCCTCTGACCCGGCCACCGCGCGGCAGTCGTACGGCCCGGCCTGAACGATCCTCGCCCTGAAGAATTCGCCCGTTTCAAAGGCCGGCGTTTTCCGCGCATCGGGGCTTTCCACGAAAATCACGCCGTCAACGTCCGGCGCCTCGCGGTAACTCCGCGCCACAAGCGCGCCGTCTTCCGCCACGCCCTCTGCCACGACTTCGAGTTCCTTCCCGACGAAACGGCTGTTCGCCTCGCGCGAAATTTCCTGCTGCATGCGCATGAGCGCGTCGAGCCTTTCCCGCGCAACCTCCGGCGCGACCTGCTCCGCCATTGCGCCCGCGGGCGTGCCTTCCTCGCGCGAGTACGCAAACGCGCCCAGCCTGTCGAAGCGCGCGGCCTTCAGGAATTCCATGAGTTCCGCGAAGTCCGCCTCGCTCTCGCCGGGGAAGCCTACGATTATGGAGGTGCGCAGCGCGACGCCGGGAATTCTCTCGCGGAGTTTCAGGATGAGCGATTCAATCTGCGCCCGCGTTACGCGCCGCCGCATCGCCGCGAGAATCCTGTCCGACGCGTGCTGGATTGGGATATCGACGTACGCGCAGAGTTTCGGCGCTTCGCTGAAAAGGCCGATGAATTCATCCGAATAATGCGACGGGTGGGTGTAGAGAATGCGCAGCCAGTGCACGCCGCCGATTCCCGCGAGCGAGCGCGCAAGTTCCGCCAGGCGCGATTTGCCGTAGAGGTCCGCGCCGTAAAGCGTCGTGTCCTGCCCGATGAGGATAAGTTCCTTCGCGCCGTCGGCGGCGAGTTCGCGCGCCTCCGCGACCGCCGCCTCAAACGGCTTGCTGCGCAAAGGCCCGCGGATGTCCGGGATGGCGCAGTAGGAGCACCTGTTGTCGCAGCCTTCGGAAATGCGCAGGTAGGCATAATGGCGGGGCGTGAGCCGCAGGCGCGCCGTGTCCGCCGCCACCGCCGCGGGCGCGGCGTACGTGCCGCGCGCGGAAGCCGGGGCCGCACCGCCGGCGACCCGCCTCACAATCTCCGGCAGTTCCTCCTGGTGAAACGCGCCGGCAATCGCGTCAACGCCGGGTATTTCGCTGAGAAGGCGCTCCTGGAACCTCTGCGGCAGGCAGCCGGCGATGATGACGCGCCGCACCCTTCGCGCCTTCTTGAGCCGCAGCATCTCCTCAATCACCTGCATCGATTCCTCGCGCGCGGCCTGAATGAAAGAGCACGTGTTGATGATGACCACGTCCGCGCCGTCCGGCTCCGCCGATATGACGAAGCCGGCCGCGCCCAGCGCGCCGAGCATCTTCTCGGAATCCACGAGGTTCTTCGCGCAGCCGAGGCTGACAAGCGCGACGGAAACGCGTTTTTCTTTTTTTCGCTCCATGCCCATATTGTATCAAAAAAAAGCCCCGCTCGCCGTAACGCGGCGGGCGGGACTTTCAGTTGCGGCTTTAATCCGTCAGAACGTGATGTCTTCTTCCGGTCCGACCCTCCACTTGAATATCCACAGAACGCGCTGTGTCACAACGCTGCCCACGCGCTCCCTGTGATAAATCGGGATGTACAGCGGCCAGAAGCCCCACGTGTGGGTCGAGAAAGATTCCCTGCTGTACCACAGAAGCAGGATGGCGAAATGCGACTTCTTCTGATAGTCGTTCTTGCTGTAGCCGAACAGGATGGGGAAATTGAAACTCGTGATGTTGTCCGTCGGGATGGACATCGACAGGTCCATTATTTCCTTCTTGCCGTCGGCGTTCGTGCGCACCACGCGGATTTCCATCTGCTTGCCCGGCTCCGCGTCGCACATCAGGCGGACGAACTTGCTGGTGTTGGAGAAAACACTGCCGTCGACCATGAAGATGACGTCGCCGGGCTTGAAGCCCGCCTGTTCAGCCTGCGTGCCGATGAGCACTTCCTTGACCAGCATTCCCCAGTCCGGGAAATACCGCTTGTCCGTGCCGTATTTGTATTTCGTCATCCACTCCTCGGAAAGCGGTATCCGCTCCGCCCTCCATTTCAGCGTAAGGCCGAAAGGAATGAGGGTGGGCTGGGGCGCTTCATCCGAGGGCGGGGCGGCGTCGGCCGAGGGCTGGTCACCCGTGTTCTCCTGCGGGCTGGTCTTGCAGCCGGCGATGAAAACGAACAACAAAAGAACGCCGAAAAAAATCATTGCCTTTTTCATGGCTTCCCCTCCAAAAGGCTATTATTACGGGATGGACTTGTGCGCGCAAAATAGAGCGCCGATTCACACGTCAAACACACTGAGGGGAATTATACCCGGCGGCGCGGGCTTGTCAAATACTTTTTTTATAATTTATAACTTATGAAATGCATTGTGGAAAACCGCCAAAACGCCAAGGCCTGCCCGCCGGAGGCGGACAAGCCCCGATCCTATCGGGGACGCCAAGGCCGCAAAGGGAGCTACAAGGGGAAACCGCAGATTGCACAGATTCCGCAGACACAACAACGGAAAAACGAAATGGGAAGAAAATCTGTTTTTCGTTCTCGCCTCTTCCGCAAGTCTCACTTCCCGCCGGAGGCGGGTAAACCTCAGGCCTGCGTTTCCTCTGTGTGCTCCGTGTCCTCTGTGGTGAGGTTTAGCCCTTCCGCATTTTCCTGAAAGCGATTCCCGCGAATCCCATCACCGCCGACGCAATCATGAAAACTGTCCCCGGCTCGGGAACAACCTGAACCGGCGTTCCGTTCAGGAATGTGCCGCCCTGATTGTCCAAGGTCTGGTAATAAAGGTGATACCCGTTCAAATCAAGCGTGCTGCCCGCCCCCAGGACTAGGTGCTTCACGTACAGCGCTTCGGGCTGGTCGCCGAATTCGCCGCGGTTGCCGTTGTCCTCCCAGTCAACCAGTTGAACCTCTCCCACACCAACGCCGCCGAGCGTCAAGCCATAGAGAGCGAAGTTATTGTCAAGCCCTTCCAGCACCGCGCCGAGGTCAGCACCCGCAACCTCGAAAGTATCCATCGTCTTGGGTCCGCCCTCGAACACAAACGTCGTATTTCCAAGCCCGCTCATGTCCGCCTCTGAAGCCGAGGAAACGTCAAAAGCGGCGCCTGTCATGTGGATTGTCGTGCCCGGAACGGCGGTGAATTTTGCGCCAGGATCCAGCGCTAGATCCGCTTTAATGGTCAATCGCGCCGCGCTACTTGTGATATTGAGTGTCCCGTTGGTGCCAACGTAGAAGTTGAGAGCACTCAGTTCTCCGCCTCCGAGATTGTATGTGCCCGGAGTGTCATAGCACCCAACATACAGAAAGTATGCGACCGTATTGATCCCACTTGTTTGATTCAGCGTCCCTGTGCCGCCGGTGCCGGAAGGATTCCCGCCGATACATTCGCGCTTGGCAGACAACTGCCCTCCATTCAGATTATACGTCCCTACAGCGCCAGGTGCGTACCCAAGATAAAGATAGGAAGAAATAGTATTGGTCCCATTATTCAAAGTGTATGTGCCGGTTGCGTATAACCCAGTTCCGACATATATGCTTGCAGAGACGGCATTGGTGCCGCCATCCTGCGCGAACACGCCGGTTTGGCCGGTGAAGTTGTGCAAATTGTCGGAGAAGCCGCCGATATACTCGTTGTTGGCTGAAACCTGGCCGGTGCCGCTCAGGTTATACACCCCCGTTGAATAGGACCAATACCCGAGAAAAAGGGCGGAGGAAACTGTGTTGCTTCCCCCGCTCTGTATGAAGGTACCTGACCCTACGTTCCCAATTGTTTCACGTGGTACTGACAATGTGCCCGCACGTAGGTCGTATGTGCCCGACCAACCGGCCTCGTCACCGATATCTAGTGTAGTGTCTCATATATCTCTTGACATATAGAACCGCACGCTCTATACTAATATGAATGAGACTTGCAGAACCAAGTATATTA
>Ga0315284_10000148_pt1 | contig 94799 bp, 94 predicted proteins | sample YL17G09_16_MG_FD_203696 | JGI IMG/M metagenome (GOLD analysis project Ga0315284, IMG submission 203696) | Sediment microbial communities from Yellowstone Lake, YNP, Wyoming, USA - YL17G09_16 | ecosystem: Environmental > Aquatic > Freshwater > Lake > Sediment | place: USA: Wyoming | collected... | reverse complement strand
TCGGACCGGTTTGCCAATTCTGTACAAGGGTTAATCACAAATCCAAACTTAATAACGAAAACATCCTGCTGACTAGCAGGATGTTTTTGGTAGCGCTACAGGGAGTCGAACCCTGGTTACAAGAATGAGAATCTTGCGTCCTAACCGCTAGACGATAGCGCCTCGCCTAGACCTAGTATACCAAGCCAGCCCGCTATATTTGATACACTAAAGGTAATCTAAAGTCCAGCTATGAGGTTTGAAACCTTCCCTTGCCCATCCCCCGAATCACCCAAGGAAACCGAATCTTGGACGCCAGAGGAACTTGTTGAACAACCTAAAGAAGTCGAGTTTCAAGTGCCCGAGGAATTTGTCGAACAGCCCGATCAGCTTTGTGCACTTGATCACGGTAGAATTATTTACCCCGCAGGTGTAAATCCTAAAAACATCACGGCTGTTTATCTAGGACCCGATGGCAAGTGGTATGTTTCCACTCGCCCGGAAATAAAAAAGGAAATGGAAATATGGCAATAAGATTCATTGAACCCATGCTCTGTCAGCTTCTGCCCAAGCCCTTCGATGCGCCGGGCTGGATTTTTGAGCATAAGCTGGACGGGGTGCGCATCATAGCCATCAAGCGGGGCAAGACAGTCCGACTATTCACTCGCAACGGCAAAGACCGCGCCAAACAATTTCCTGAAGTGGTCAAGGCCACTCAGGGGCTTCAAACTTCGGCAGTTGTTCTAGATGGTGAGATAACCGCTCAAGCTAAATCCGGCAGGACCTTCCAAGCCATTCAACCCCGCGTCCAACAGACCGATACAACTGAAATTGCTCGCTTGGTACGCAGTACCCCGGTTATTTACTGGGCATTCGATGTTTTGTATTTTGACGGCAAGTCGCTTCTTAAAGAACCGCTAAGTTCCCGCAAACGAGTTTTGCGGAAAGTCCTTACGGATAGCCATGGCAAAGTCCGCTATCTCACCGGCATCACCAGTAAAGGCAAAGCGCTCTTTGCCAAAGCCAAACGGCTGGGTTGGGAGGGCATAGTCGGTAAAACTCTCAAAAGCTATTATCTTCCCGGGGTGCGCGGCCACGGCTGGGTTAAGATCAAAGCCCACGAGGAGCAAGAGCTGGTCATCGGCGGCTATACCAAAGGTTACGGCACGGTTGCTAGCTCGTTTGGCGCCCTGCTGGTGGGCTACTACAAGGCCGGCAAGCTCAGGTTCGCCGGCGAGGTGGGCACTGGCTATACTCAAGTCGAGCGCAAGCGCTTGAAAGGTATGATGGACAGGCACCGAGCCGCCAAGTCGCCCTTTGTGCCCGTGCCTAAAGTGAAAGAGGTGACTTGGCTGCATCCGGTACTCATTGGCCAATTTAAATTCGCCGAGTGGACCAATAACAATATTTTGCGCGTGCCGGTTTATCTTGGCCCGCGCTACGATAAGCCCGCCAAATTAGTTAAGCAGGAAAAATAAGATGCCTATTCTTTGGTTAGTCAGATATTGGGACCATGCCGCGAACGCTACTTTGCCTTTCCTTGCAAACCGCAAAGTGGCTATCCAGCAAGTGTTCGGCAAAACTATTGTTTACCGTCGCCACGGCGACAAGGGTTTGCCGGATAGATCCGGATGGATCCAAATTTCCACTGTCCAGCAAATTAAACAATGGGCCTATCTGCATACTTATTCTTTCCATTCTCACTTAAACGGCGATAAGGACGTTTGGTTTGCGATGGATATTGACAGTCGCCGCGATGCCGTTTTTCCGCTTACGCGTATTGTCGCTTATGAGATGTCAAAACTTTTGACCCGTAAACGCATCAAACATTTAATAAAATTCTCCGGTCACCGCGGCTTTCATTTCCTGTGGTCGCTGGGCAATATCACCCCCAATTGGTTAGGTTTGCGCAAACATATTCGCGCCTTGGCCGCCGAACTGGAACCGATCTTAGAGAAAAAGTATTCCGCTAAGTTCCATAAACTAATTCCCAAAAGCTTGCCTATTCTCGCCACTAGCTCCACCGATCGGCGACTGGCCCGATGCATTTTAATTGACGAACAAATTATCCACAAAAACGGTATGGTCAGAAGCCCTTACTCTGTCCATCCTAAAACTGGCTTGATCTCTGTGCCCCTGCAACTTTCTCAAGTGCTGCATTTTGACCCCCGCTCCGCTGCTCCCGCCAAAGTCAGAATAAAAAAGATCAAGTTGCCAACCAACTCATTTAAATTGTCATTCTGAGTGCAACGAAGAATCTAGTTCTGCTGTATAGCAGAACGCTTCGCTAGATCCTTCGCCAACGCTCAGGATGACAGAGGAAAAGAATATGGCCCTAAAGGAATATAAACGCAGACGCCGTTTTCTCCGTACGCCGGAACCCCACCCCAAAACAGTCAAATCAGGCGGTACTCTTCATTTTGTCGTGCAGAAACATGCCGCGAGCCATCTGCACTATGATTTCCGCCTGGAAATGCGCGGAGTGCTCAAATCTTGGGCTGTGCCCAAAAGCATTCCCAAAAGCTTCGGTATTAAGCGGCTGGCCGTCCAAACTGAAGATCACCCATTAGCCTATGCCAAATTCAAAGGCGTTATCCCGAAAGGGGAGTATGGCGCCGGCAAGGTAGAGATTTGGGATGAAGGAAGCTACCGAATGATCGAACACACCCCGGTCTCCTACAAATTTGAACTGCGTGGTAAAAAGCTTACCGGCATTTATGTACTCTATAAATTTGGACAGACCCTTCGGCCTCGCTCAGGGCGAGCGGGCTTATCGCCGCGCTCTGATAAAAACTGGTTTTTATTCAAAAGCAAGCATTGATCCGTCTCTACCCTGTTGCTAGATACTAGACGCTAAATACTAGATACTAAACGTATGTTGCTCGGCTATCATGTGTCTACCAGCGGAGGACTGTATAAAGCATTCCAGGAAGCTGAAGCGCTGGATTGCACCGCTATCCAGATTTTTGTTGGCAGTCCGCAGATGTGGAACACCCCCACCATATCGGAAGCTGCCGCCCGCAAATTTAAACAAGCTTGGAAAAGATCCAAAGTCAAAAGTATCCTCGTCCATTCCGCTTATCTTCCGAATCCCTCCAGCCACAAAGCTACCCTGCGCAACTTCAGTTTGAAGAAAATGAAGGAGGAGATTAAAATTGCCTACATCATTGGCGCTGATGGTTACAATTTCCACTGCGGCAGTAATCAGGAAAGCACTCGCGAAGGTATCGTCAATACCACCCGCACTCTCAACCGCCTCGCCGAGCTCACCCAAGCAAGCTGGCCAGTCAAACTAATTATTGAAAATGATGCCGGCGCCGGCAACAGGATAGGGGATACGATCGAAGAACTCGGTGCAATCTGGAAGGGACTAAAAAATAAAAAGCGTTTTGGCTTTTGCCTGGATACCTGTCATCTGTTCGCCTCCGGCATTGATGTGCGCACCAAGAAAAACCTTTCTGATATTTTAAGTAAATTCGATAAACTAATCGGCCTGAAGCACCTGCTCTTTATTCATATTAATGACGCTATGTTTGATTTGGGCTCCCGCAAAGACCGCCATGCCCTCATTGGAAAAGGATTCATTGGCGCTTACAGTTTCAAACACTGGCTCAAATCGCCTAAATTAAAGCGGCTGCCGTTCATTCTGGAAACTCCCCGCACCGGCAACCTCAAACAGGATATCAAGGAAATCCAAATGCTTAAGCGCCTCGCGCGCTAACTTGCTTGTGATACAATCAAAGCATTATGGGCAATGAAATTGCCGACGCGCTCACTAATGCCGTCGCCGACCAAGCCAAACAAGCCGCCAGCACGGCCACCAAAGGACTTGTTGAGCGAGTATTCGATGTCTACCATGGTTTTATTGTTATCTTCCCCGAACAGTACCAATGGGTGGTATCCTTGGTTTTGGTATTAGCCATCGCCACATTCCTCTTTAATCTCATTAAGAAAAACTGGCTCTGGCTGATTTTGGCGGCAGTGTTGTTCCCCGGTATTCTGCCCCTCCTCAAAAACATCTTCGATTCACTGACCATCCTCCTAGTCGGCAAACCAATCACCTGATCAAGAGGTGGGGGGGCGCCAGATGTCGGCGGCTAGTCTAACCGCCGCTTTTTCTGGTATGCCAAGCGTATTATGGCTCGAGTCTCTTTACCCCCCGGTAAAGATAGGTAACCTCGCGCACATTATTGACATTAAACACTTTCATTAACATTCGTGATGGCCCAAGGCCAAAACCACCATGTGGAGGACAACCATACTTAAAGAAGTTCAGATAGAATTGTATCGGCTTCAATTTTAGTCCTTTTTCCTTTGCTTGTGCCACAAGAATATCATAACGATGTTCCCGTTGTGCGCCGGTTGTAATTTCCAACCCATTCCACAACAAGTCAAAGCTTTTAGTGAGTTTTGGATTGCTTTCCAGCCGCATATGATAGAACGGACGGACTTCAATTGGATATTCTGTAACAAAGACGAACTCGTGATTTTTTTTCTCCTTGATATATGCCGATAATGCCCGTTCCTCTTGCGGGCTTAAATCGCCATCCTTTTCACTCGGCACTCGTAGCTTGGCGAGAATTTCTTTTGCCTGCCGCATTGTTACTTGGGGAAACGGAACGCTGGGGACAGACAAATTCCTGCCATAGAATGCTAAAATCTCTTTCCCCAATTTTTTCTTAATTCTATCTAAAACATACCGAATGATTCTTTCCTCTCCTCGTATTACATCTTGATGTGAGCTAATAAAAGAACTCTCAGCGTCATAGCCGGTAAATTCCGTATCATGCTGTGAAGTAAAAGATGGATTGGCACGAAAAACAGGGCCAACCTCAAAAACTCGCTCGAACCCGGCTGCCATCGCCATCTGCTTGTAGAATTGCGGTGATTGGGCAAGGTATGCCCTGCGATCGAAGTACTTAACTTCAAAGAGCTCTGCCCCCGATTCGCTCGGCGTACTCATAAGCTTGGGTGAGTGGATTTCAATATATTTATCTCGTATCCAGTATTCCCTAAAAGCCTGTTCCATCAGCGTCCAGACTTTGAATATAAGTTCCTTCTCGGGTTTTCTTAAATCTAACCAGCGCCAATCTAGTCGTTTCTGTAAGCTTGTTTCCTCACCGCCCTTCTCAACGACTGGAATTGGAAGCTCTGAAGAAGCATGAGAAAGGACTAGAATTCTTTCTGCCGTTATTTCAATTCCCCCCGGCGCTTGTTCCTCTTCTTGCGCCAAGCCAACAACTTCTACAACCGACTCTAGACTTAGAGATTTAACCACCATTGCGGCTTCTACGTTGATCTTAGTAACAACAACCTGAATTGTTCCAGAAATATCCCGAATAATTAAAAACTTGATACTTCCTTGATCCCGGATAGCGTAAACAAAGCCAGCAATTTTTACTCGCTGCCCAATCTTTTTTTGAATTTTCTCAATGGATATTCTTCTCATAGGTGAAACTGCCCCATAACAGAGCCACTAATACATAATAGCTGATAAACTTACAAGGATAATTTAATGCTTGGAGCTTAACAGTTTTACAAAAAACCTGCAAGCTTCTCTCTTTACAATTATACCTAGAAATGCTACACTGCCATGAATCTTGGGGGTAGCCCCGGGATTTGCAGTCAGCTCTTTTACAATCAGGTAGAAGGAGGAACAGCACGCATGCGCTCATCGGAAGAAGTCACAATGCGCTGCAAGCTCATCCTTGATCAGCCTGACATTGTGTCGCTGGTCAATAAGAGCAGCAGCCCCACGGCGGCCTATGACATGGTCATGGGCGCTACGGGAAATGACGAAACCGCGAAAGCGGCTCGATGGCTCGGAGTACTGCGCAGGGATTATCCTGACTGTTACGCCGAGATCACCCGCAACATTCTCTGCCACGTTCCGAAGAACACGGCAAGGAAAGGAGAAAGTACATGAGTGAGTATGTTTCACTGGTAGCAAAATCTGGCCAGGTTAATACGCCGCCCGGTAGCTACCAAACGGTCAAGGAGTGGGCTCTTCATTCCTTCATGCGACCAGATTCGAATGTATTGGAGATCGGTTGCTCCGTTGGCTTCATTGCCATAGAGCTCGCTCGTTACACCGGTGCCAGGACGACGGGGTTAGATATCAACATGGAGAGTATCGCAGTGGCTCAACAGAATGTGAACACTGAACTTGCTGGACGGTGTACATTCCTCGTCGGCGACGCTGGCAATCTGCCATTCCCTGAAAAACGGTTTTCCCATGTCGTGATCGGCGGGCATCTGCCTTTCATCCCCCATCAGCTGCGACGCCCACATGTTATAGAGGCCATTCGCGTTCTCCAGCCGTGGGGGTTTTTGCTCACGGTGCTCTATTACTATCACACGACTCCACCCGTAGAACTGGTCCAGCGGTTTAATGCGGAGGTTGGTACCCAACTACAGCCCGAGCACAATCGAGACTACTGGTCGTCTTTTTTCGAGCATCCGGAACTCGAGCTCGAGCTCGAGTCGGTGTACGCGTTCGGTCTGCCCGATGAAGCTCGGATCCAACAGTACTTGAAACAGCTGCACCCCAAGATGCACCTGCAATGGGAACGTCGATTGCGTCTCTTCGCAGAGAACGGCCGGTACCTGCATTTTTTCGTTCGTGTGTACCGCAGATACGCCACTGGAGCAACGCTACGACAGATTCCGCGTGGCGGTATCTACACAAACTTTCATCTCGTTGAAAGGAGAGAGCGATGAAAAAGGTGTACGCGGTTGACTTACTGAATTGCACTCCAAGCGGTACGCAGGTTGAGTTCTACGGCTGGGTGAAAGCCTGTCGCAAGCAAAGCCATATTATCTTCTTGGATGTCTGTGATTCCACGGGAACGATCCAAGGCGTGGTCGACAAGACCAGCCAAGCACTGTTTGAACTGACAGGGCGAGTTAGCCAAGAAACGGCAGTCAAGGTTGTCGGAATCCTCGTGGATACCGGACGCTCGAACCCGCCAAAGGAAATACATATTCAGGAAATCGAGGTCATCGGTCCTAGTACAATCAATGTCTCACCGTATCCGCGGTCAGACATCGATATTCAGGACCCGAGACTCCAAGAGCAGCTTCTGGACAAGCGGTATTTCTATCTTCGCAACGAAAAGGTTGCGGCAATCCTGAAGTTCCGTCACGTGCTCACGTGGATCATGCATCAATGGTTCCACAACAACGGTTTCATCGAGATTCACGCTCCCGTGCTCACGCCGACGCCCCTCTATGACGATCGGACACCGATCGCGCTCAAGGTACACGGACAGAATGTGTACTTGACACAGTGTGTTGGTTTCTACCTCGAAGCCGCGGTTCACGCCCTTGAGAGAATCTACAACATTGGCCCCAGTTTCCGAGCAGAAGAGAGCCGCTCCAAGAGACATCTCATGGAGTACTGGCATATTAAGGCGGAACTGGCCTTCGTGGACTTCGAGGACATGGTCGTGACGGTCGAGCGCTTCATCCGCGACGTGAGTGAGCAAAGCATCCGCGAAGGAAGTGAGCTTGCCCGCGTCATCGGCACCGAAGTGTGCAAGGATGGATTGAAAACTCCGTTCCCGCGCATTGACTATGACGAAGCGGTGAAATGGCTGAAAGCAGAGGGTTCCGACATGGAATTCGGCAAGAGCTTAGGTTCCGATGAAGAGTCTTTGCTCAGTAGCCAGTTCAGCAATACCCCGTTCTGGGTTGTTGGCATTCCGCGATCCATTGAACCCTTTCCGTACGTAATCGATTCGGTTGATCCGCGTCGCACAAAGACAGCCGACTTGATTGCGAGTCAAGGGTTCGGCGAGCTTCTCGGTATTGCCGAGAAAATCCACACTCTGCCAATGCTCGATGAGAGATTGGCGGAGAAAGGCAAAGCCGGTGATGCTCGCTACGAATGGCTGCGGGAGTTGCGTCAGTACGGCTGTGTGCCGCACGGAGGATTCGGTATGGGGCTTGAACGGTTCATCCGCTGGCTTCTGCAGATTCCGCATGTGCGAGACACAATTCCTTTCCACCGAGCATTCGGTAGGAGGATTGGTCCATGAAAACCACATACGCCAAGTCAATCAAGGCAAGGCACACTGAAAGGAGCGAGCAATGGAACGAACACTGATCAAGGAACTCAAACACAAGAACGGGGAAACCGTTCGAATCTGCGGGTGGCTTGGAGCACTTCGCGACCAAAAGCGTATGCAGTTCCTCGTTGTCCGCGATCATACCGGCAACGCGCAGGTGGTTCACGAGAAAGCAACGAATTCTGAACTGGCTGCGACCATTGGCAACATCACTCTCGAAAGCGCCGTTGAAATCACCGGCAGAGTCATTCTGAACCCAGCGGTGAAGCTCGGCGGCCTCGAGATTGTAATCGAGTCAGCAACTGTCATTAACAAGGCGGACACGCCTTTGCCACTTGACGAAAGCTCAGCAATCGAGACGCGACTGGACTGGAAATTTCTGGACCTGCGAACTCCGCAGAACCTGCTGATTTTCAAGATCCAAACTGCAATCGAGAACGCGATGCGCTCATTCTGGAAATCGGAGGGGTTCATCGAACTCCATTCACCGAAACTCATGGGGAGCGCAAGCGAGTCAGGTGCCGAGCTATTTGAGGTGAAATACTTCGACCGCAAGGCCTATCTCGCTCAGTCGCCGCAGTTCTACAAGCAGATGGCGATGGCGGCCGGATTCGACCGCGTGTTCGAAATCGGTCCTGTGTTTCGGGCAAACCCGTCGTTCACCTCTCGACATGATACCGAATTCACCAGCGTTGACGTCGAGATCTCGTGGATCGACTCCCACGAGGACGTCATGCAGTTTGAAGAGCGTTGGCTTCACCACGTGCTTCAGGCAGTAAGGAATGAGTTTGCTGAGGAAATCAAGACGACATTCGGTGCCAGCGTGGTGGTCCCTAGTCTCCCGTTCCCGCGCGTGACCATGGCCGAGGTGTATGAAATCCTCGACCAAATGGGCCACCGCGTAGAGCGGGGCGAGAAGGGCGACCTGGACCCGGAAGGTGAGAGGCTCTTGTGTCGGCACTTCCACGAACAAACCGGCCACGAGTTCGTATTCGTCACTGAGTATCCCGCTGTGGTGCGGCCGTTCTACCACATGAGGCCGGAGGGTAAACCGTATCTCACCAAAAGCTTTGACCTTCTCTGGAAGGGGCTTGAGGTGACAACCGGCGCGCAACGAGAACATCGCTATGACATTCTTACGAAGCAGGCCAAAGAGAAGGGGCTTTCGCTCGAGCCGATCCAGTACTATCTGGACTTCTTCCGCTTCGGATGCCCTCCACATGGCGGGTATGGCTTCGGTCTAACCCGCATGCTCATGGTGATGCTTGGTCTTAAGAGCGTCCGTGAAGTAACATATGTCTACCGCAGCGTTAGCAGATTGACCCCGTAGGCCACAGCACCTTAGTGTCACACAATCCCGATTAGCATTCGCTTTTCGGGATTTTTTTAAACTGCACTATAATGACCTGAGAGGTAAGTATAAGTATGGGAAGTTTAGCCATTCTGCTAGTTATCTTGCGGTTTTTTACCGGCGCAGTAGACGCCGCTCAACAACAAATGTTGGGGATGTTTAATATCTTCTCTCCCAATTATTCCGCCGCCGATTTTGCCCAAAACCTAAACTATCTAATCGGCCCGATCCGCAACCCCAGTTACCCCGATCTGACCGTTAATGCCCGCGCCGCCATTATTACCGACCTAAACAGCGACCGAGTCTTGTATGCCAAAAATGCTGACGCCGAGCTGCCGATGGCCTCGCTTACTAAAATTATGACCGCCCTCATCGCCTTGGATAAATTTGCCGGGCAACTCAATACAGTAGTTACCGTTCCCGCCGAGGCGCTAACTGTTACTGGCTCCAGAATGTCTCTTTATGCCAATGAACGCCTGACCGTGCTGGGTCTTTTAAAAGGCACATTAATTGAATCGGCCAATGACGCGGCGATGGCGCTCGCTTACACCACGGGCGGTGATCTGAAACAATTCGTTGCCTTAATGAATCAAAAAGCGCAAGATCTGGGTCTTAGCCAAACTCACTTTACCAACCCCGTCGGCTTAGATGAGGATCAGCATTATTCCACCGCCAAAGACCTCGCCGAGCTCACCCGTGTTGCTTTAGAAAATCAGACCTTCGCCGAGATCGTCGCTACTCCCAAAGCCACCGTGCGGGATGTATCGGGTAAGTTTGTCCATTCGCTTACCACTACGAATAAACTGCTGGGGCAATATCAGAACGTGATCGGCGTCAAAACGGGCACCACCGAAGAGGCCGGTGAGTCGTTGGTGGCTTCCGCCGTAGGCGACAGCGGCCAAAAAGTAGTTGTGGTGCTATTGGACAGTCCCAGCCGTTTCCAAGAGGGGAAAGCCGCCCTCGACTGGGCCCTGAAGGCTTATTCCTGGATCGAACCCCTCTAAGATAAATCCCAAATTCCAAATCCTAAACTCTAAACAAATTTTAAATTCCAATGTTCTAAACTTATTTTTTTGTTTGTTTAGTATTTAGGATTTAGTGCTTAGAATTTTATTGTTATGTCTTATCTCGTTGCTATCATCGGCCGCCCCAATGTCGGCAAATCCACCCTGTTCAACCGCCTAGTCGGCGAAAAGCGGGCGATTTTGGCCGAAGAACCCGGCACCACCCGGGATGTTTTGTTTAACCAAATAATCTGGAATAAATTTACCTTTACCCTTGCCGACACCGCCGGCATTGAGCTGGACAACCAATCCGAGTTGGCCAAAAACGTGATGCTGCAAACCCAAGCGGCCTTGGATAGCGCCGACTTGGTTCTGTTTTTGGTAAATGCCAAAGAGGGGATCCAACCGGATGACAAGGAAGTTGCCCGCTTGATCCGCAAGCACAATAAACCGGTTCTGTTACTGATCAATAAAACCGATAAAAAGATCTCACCCGATGTGGTAGCCGAATTTTACCAGCTTGGCTTTAAGGCCACCTTTGAAACCGCCGGCACTACCGGCAAAGGCATCGGTGAAGTGCTCGATGAGGTAGTTTTCCAATTAAACAAGATCAAAAAGCCCGCGCCTCGGCCAACAATGGATAAACGCGAACTCGTGCGGGTGGCCGTCCTCGGCCGCCCCAATGTCGGCAAATCCACTTTGTTTAATAAACTCATCGGGAAAACCCGCAGCGTGGTAAGCCGTCTGGCCGGCACCACTCGCGACACCATCAACGAACGGATCCTGTTTAGCGATTTTTGGATAGAATTTATTGACACCGCCGGTCTGCGGCGGCGGGGTAAAGTTGAAGTAGGCATCGAAAAATTCTCTGCCTTACGGATGTTGCGGGCTGTTCAGTCCGCCGACATCTGTCTGCTGGTAATGGAAGCTGACGAGGGAGTCATCGCCCAAGATATGCATATTATGGAGATGGTTTTAGAGCTCAACAAAAGCTCGATTTTAGTTGTCAACAAATGGGACTTGATAGAAAAAACCGGCAAAATCACCGCCGATTATGACAAATATCTGGATCAAAAATATCGTTTTGTTTCTTGGGTGCCCCGAGTATATATTTCCGCCCTCACCGGCCAGCGCGTGGACAGGCTCAAACAACTAATCGTGGATACAGCGGTGTTGCGGAATCTGCGCCTATCTGACCGTGAACTCAATAGTCTGATCCTCCAAGCTATTTCCAACCGACCGCCTCGCGGAAGAAGAATTGCACCCAAAATTTATTCTGCCAGACAATCTGCCGTAAATCCTCCAGTCATAGAATTGCTTACCGACCATCCCGAAGATATTCACCGGACCTATCTCAAATATCTGGAAAATCGGCTCCGCGAAGTCTGGCCCCTCCCCGGCGTCCCCATCACCTTTACCCTTAAAACCAAATCTCGCGGCAGACGATAGTTGACACAGTGGTATAATAGACCTGTCATATCCTAACCATTTAGGAGGGCAACATGGCGGGAAAAAAGATCGGCAAAGTCGTACACTACTACGACAAGATTGGCGTGGCCATCATCGACCTGACTGATGGGCTCAAACTGGGAGACACCATCACCTTCAAGAAGGGGGAGGACGAGAAGACCGAAACGGTCGAGTCCATCCAGATCGAACGGGCGGCCGTAGAGTCGGCCAAGAAAGGTGACGTGGTGGGAGTCAAGGTCAATGAGCCAATTAAGGAAGGCACCGAAGTCTACGCCTAAAACCTAAATTGAAAAAGCAAAAGCCCGTGAAGTTTTCGCTTCGCGGGCTTTTCTAGAGGAGACTAGTCTGCGGTGACACCCTGGAGCATCCCCAGAATGTTGCTCGCAAACTCGTACTTCGCGACGATGCGGGGCGGACGGGCCCCATATGCAATTTTGGCCCAGTCCTCAAGCACCTCTCTTTCTCCGCTGCCGGTCACTATGGCCAGCGGAATAAGTGGCCTAAGCTTCGACAGGTCATAGGCGATCTCTACGCCGCTGACCCTTCCCAGATGGAAGTCAGTAAGCACCACCAGCCGCTCCCAGTCACCGCGCCCCCGCACTTCTGTGAGCAGTTCTTCGCCAGTGGCAAAGATCCTGAAGTCAGCAATCTCCCTTGCTTCCTTGAGCTTCGCGAGCAGCCTGCCGAAGGCCAGCCTCAGAGACTGCTCATCCTCCGCCACCAAGACAGTCCTTTCCCCCAAGCTAATAGCCTCCTGGGGAATTGGCATTTCTTCCGCCTCCTCTGCTATGATAATAAATGTACAATACTGCTTGAGTAAGCAGCGGCCGTAATGTATCACAAGGCTTAAAACGAAGCAAATGACCGAGGAGCTGCATTTAGAAGGGGATAGCAAAGTTCCGCCAGTTGAGTCGGCCAAAAAACTAATTGGCGACCTTAGGCGGCGGAAAGAACTGCCCAGATCGGAAAAGAAACCAGTTCCCCTGCCGGAAGAAGACAATGCTCAAGCTGAGATTAAAGACACGGTTGAGCTCTCTGATGAAGCCAAGCGTCTTGCTGCCTTAAGCGACATTAAACTTGCCCCGCCTATTGATAAGGAAGCACTTGATGATGTTCCCGGCGAAGGACCGACAGGTGATGAATTAGACACAACAATATGACAATACTGATAGTTGGCCTCGGGAACCCCGGCAAAAAATACGCCTCCACCCGGCACAATGTCGGTTGGCTGGTTGTTGACGCATTGGCAAAACAATTAAAAATCAAATTTAAAAAGATGCCACGCCTGCAGGCGGAAATAGCTCTGGGAGAGGGGATTATCCTTGCCAAACCCCTCACTTTTATGAATAATTCAGGTAGAGCCGTGGCCGGGCTGATTAAGCATTTCGGTATCCCTACCGAAGATGTCGCCGTAGTCTATGATGATTTAGACCTTCCTGTTGGCAAAACACGGGAGCGGCATCAGGGAAGCAGCGGGGGGCATCGCGGCATGCAATCGATTATTGACCGTCTAAAAACTACCGCCATCGCCCGCATCCGCATTGGCATTGGCCGGGGAGTGGGGGACCCCAGCGAGTTCGTTCTTCAGCCTTTCACCCGCACCGAGCTCGTCCAAATTAAACCAGCGATCGCAGAGGTAGTTGCTACCTTGCTGAAAACTCACAAGTAAAGTCTCAATACCACATAATTAAAACCGCGTAGAGTAAGTGGGTAACGCCTTTTACCGGTCCCTGCTGGAGCGCTTTTCCGAAAATGAGTCTTTCCAGCGGTTGCTGAAATTCGCCGGTACAAAATCAACCACCTTGACCGGACTCAACCCGTTTGGGCGGGCTTTGATTTTAGCGGCATTGCGCGAACACCAAGACCGCCCCATTATTTTTCTCACCAAGAGCGAGCGGGAAGAATTCATCGTGCAAAAACTTCTGCACGAACTTTGGCAGATCGAAACCGCCATTTATCCGCCCCTGCGCTCGGACACTCTGAATCGCCAGGAATTCATTGAAAACTTCCAGCAACGGCTGATTATTCATAAGTACTTAGGGCAGCCACACACTATCACCCTCTTTTCCAGCCGTAATCTCATCGAACCGCTAACTCTACCCGCGGCGAACTTGAAGCTTGCAGTGGGAGACGAACTTGCCCCCACCCAACTGATCGGCGACCTGAACGCGCTGGGATTTGAACGGCAAACCAAAGTCTTCCAGATTGGCGAGATCGCCAGCCGGGGAGAGATAGTGGATGTTTTTCCGCTGCTGGCCGAAAATCCCTGGCGAATAATTTTTGCCGGCAACCGCATCGAACAAATTTATTCATTTAATCCGCTGGATGGGACTCGTCTGGACGCTCACCGCGAAGTTGAGGTCGCGGCGCCGAAAGTCAGAAGTCTCGCCCCCACCTTAGCTGAGTTCCTCGAAGAACACCGCAAAGATTTTCTGATAATTATGGACCACACCGAGGATATTCTCCAGTCGCTCTATGAAATTTTTATGGCCAGCGAAAATATCGGCCTGGTGGCGCTCAATCGGGTTTTGGATACGCTCCCCTTAATTAAAATTGAGGCAATTGCTGATAGTGCTTCTCAGCTTAATTTTGAATTCATGGCGCCGCCTATTTACGCGTCTCAGATCGACCGCTTAACTCGCGATATTAAAAAATACCAAACGGAGGGTTGGACCATCGGCATCGCCACCGATAAGGAAAGATCGCTTACTTGCATCCTTGGCGAAGCCAATATTTCCATAGGGGGGAATCCTGTTTTTCTGCCCCCCGTAAGCCAAATTGGCACCCTAAGCCCGTTGCTTAGAACGCTTATCCTAACCGATGAAGAGATCTTCGCGTTAATGCCCCAAGCCGAAAGCCGTGCCACTCCCGCGCAGCAGCGCGTCTTTATGGCCGAAATTCAGCGCGGCGATTACATTGTGCATAACGATCACGGCATCGGCCGCCTGTTGGACATTCAAAAAATTCAGCTAAACGGCGTGGAACGCGAATATCTGATCCTGGAATACGCCAAGGGCGATAAATTATATGTGCCAGTAGACCAGATCGATAAGATCAGCAAATATGTTTCAGCGGATGGCCGCATCCCTCAACTCACTCGTCTCTCCAGCCAATCTTGGCGGCGCGTGATCACCCGCATTAAAAAAGAGTCCCATAAATTCGCCAAAGAACTTTTGGATCTTTACGCCAAGCGCCAGTTAAATCACGGCATCAGCTTCACTTCTGACGAACTATGGGAAAAAGCACTGGCCGATTCTTTTGCCTATCAGGAAACTCCCGACCAAGAAACAGTTATTAACGAGATCCTGCGGGATATGGAGCAGGACAAACCAATGGACCGCCTGCTCGTAGCCGATGTAGGCTTTGGCAAAACCGAAGTGGCCATTCGTGCCGCCTTCAAGGCGGCCACCGCGGGCTACCAAGTGGCTATTTTGGCGCCCACCACCATCTTGGTGGAACAGCACTACCAAACCTTTGTCGATCGTTTAAAGCCCTTTGATGTTACCATTGCCGCTTTAAGCCGTTTTAAATCCCGCAGCGACCAAGCCAAAACTGTCGCCCAAGTTAAATTAGGGGAGGTGGATATCGTCATCGGCACCCATCGCCTCCTTTCCAAAGACATCAAATTTAAAAATCTGGGGCTGGTCATCATTGACGAAGAGCAGCGTTTTGGCGTCGCCCATAAAGAAAAGCTAAAAATGCTGCGCAGCGAAGTGGATGTCCTGTCCCTAACCGCCACCCCCATCCCGCGCACTCTGAATCTCGCTCTATCCGGCATCCGCGATATCAGCGTCATCGAAACTCCGCCTACCAACCGCCTGCCTATTATCACCACAGTGGTATCCTATAGCAGCAATCTGATCAAAGAAGCGATCGAACGGGAAGTCCGGCGCAGCGGGCAGGTCTATTTCGTCCATAACCGCGTTCAAACCATTGACACCGTTCAGCATCGCTTAGAGCAGCTTATGCCCGAAGTAAAATTTGTTCATGCCCATGGCCAAATGAGTGAACGCTTGCTGGCCAAGATCATGCAGGATTTTAACAGCCACAAATACGATGTTCTGATCGCCTCCACCATTATTGAGAACGGCCTCGACAATCCCAACGTAAATACCCTGATCATTGATGATGCCGGCCGTTTCGGCCTCTCCCAACTTCACCAGCTTCGCGGTCGCATCGGCCGTGGAAAGGTCCAGGCCTACGCTATTTTTATGTACAACAAAGGAAAAATGTCCGAGAAAGCCCTCGAACGCCTGAAGACCATTCAGGAAAACACGGAGCTCGGCAGCGGTTACAACATCGCGATGCGTGATATGCAGATCCGCGGCGCCGGGGGAGTGCTGTCCAGAGAGCAGCACGGACATATCACCGCCATCGGATTAAGTCTTTATACAAAATTGATCAACCGGGCGGTGGAGGAGATGCGCAGCGGCCAAAAAATCAATGTTTCCGATGTCACTATAGATTTGCCCATCAGCGCTTACTTACCCGTGAGATATGTTGATGCGGAAAGTCAGCGTTTGAAGATATATCAAGCTCTCGGGGTGGCGGAAGATACAGGCGTGCTGGAAGCGGAATTCAAGCGCATGGAAGAAACCTACGGCAAACTACCGGCCGAGGTAGTAAGCTTGAAAAAACTTCTTCTGCTAAAGTTGGCGGCGCTCAAGACCCAGCTGATTACCGCCATTACCGCCAGAAATCTCAATCCTTCCAATTTGGCCCCTCTTTACCAAGTAAGTATCCAATTCATTCAACCACCGAAACCAAAAACTCTGGAACCGATCATAAAACTGCTTCCCAGTCTGCAAGTAGGGGAGAAGGACATCAAATTCAACCACACCGACCTCGGCCCCGATTGGTTAGATAATCTCACGAAACTCATCGAGAAGATCAAGCCCTCGTAAACCCAAGGAAAATACAACCAAGGACCTCCTCCCCTTGGCAAAAATGGGGGAGTCTGATAAGCTAGATCTCGTCTGGCTCCTTGGTATTGGCGAACCAATAGCTCCTGCCCTTCCTCCTCACCCGTTCCCGAGAACCGGGAATGGACTTGGGCCCAAGGTGGAGGAATCCACCTTCAAACACAACCACAGGAGGAATCAGAGTGCATAGTGAAACATTGCAGATACGCACTGCCGATCACCTTAATGGCGTCGCAGCACTGCTCCGCAAGGGCAGTATGGACGCGATGAGGGTGAGTGTCGGCCGGAGAGGCGGAGAAAAGATCAAAGGGGTCATCGAGCGAAACTGTGAGGACATCGTGGTCATCGGCGACGATGGTCGCATTCATCCCCGCGGAGAACTCGACAGCCTCTTTCTCCAAGGCGCCGTTGCGTAATTACAGCGGCTCCTGCACAACTCTTTCTGCAATGTTCGCCATCCCACCAGGGAACCATGGACCTAGAGCCCGTCGTCAAGACGGGCTCGCCTTTTAATAAAATCTTGACTGGGAGCACAAAATCCACTATTCTATAACCTACAGGTTCAGTTTGTGCTTCTTTGACAGCTGTATTATCAATCCACGTTCGGAGTGTGCCGTGGTTAAGAAAATCATCGACGCCGCGCAGCGGATAGCCCGGCTGGGAGGCGATGAGGTGCTCGAGGCGCAGGGTGGAGCGGTTATAGTCTACTCCAGCCAAAAACGGCTGGAGGTGGTTCTGCTCCAGCTTCACGATCAAACCGTTCTCCGCAACGCAAGGCGGCAACTAGTTGAGGCCGCTCGAGCCAGCAGAGAGCGACTACGCCAATTCGGCAGTGAGGTAGGGCGCTACTCAGTGCCAGTAGAGGAGCTCGCCGGCAATGGCCACGATAAGACGCGGGACAGCTTTCAGACCTTTCTCAAGGGCTACGAGCCCGAACCGGGAAAGTTCATCATCCGCGTCACTGACAGGGCCATCGAGCTCCCCGTGAAGAAGATGGCGCCTAATCAACCGCGCGGCCCCCGCGTCAACGGTTTCACCGGCTACGGGGAGGCATCCCAATAGATAGGGAGGAACCAGAGATGTGCCTAGAGCCCGATGAATTCCTCCTGGAGACCCACTTGGGAACTAGTGGCCGCTGGCCCTGGTGGCCCTGGAACTCTCCGGAGGAAAAAGCAGAGATGGAACATGAAATAAATCCCAGCCGCCCCGATCGAAGGATCGGATAGGGGATTGCACCTTAAACCGGTTGAGGTTCCGGTAGCTAGTTAAAAACCTCTTTTTTATTTATCTTATTATTTAGATGTTACTTTCTGATTTATTACTACACGCGGGAACACCAGAATACACAATGTCGCACAATGTATCTTGTACGACATTACATCAGGGGTAAGGAGGAGGTACCCCTAGACCGGAATTCAGCTACTATTTACCCTTCTGGCTGGATAACGGCATTCTCGATGGCGGCCCAGTGCGCGTCTTCGTTGCTCTCCGGCACCAGAATCGTCACTTGGTCACCCGGTGTTAATTTGAAGTAAGTAACCGACGCCAACAGCACAGCATAGGATTTCCCACCGGCCACGACTTTGTATTCATCATTCTCATAAACCAGCGTGCCGAGCAGTTTCCTGCGGTCCACTGGCCCGATTTGTTTAAAGATAAATGAGCCATCATCCTGAATGGTCAGTTTTAACACATCCCCTACTACCAATTTAGATTTGCTGGCATAGTTGGCCGGCACGGGATATTTCTTGCCATCTTTATCCAACATATACTGGCCGTCAAATACGCCCTCTATAACATTGCCCTCGGCCTTCAGGTGTACCGCTTTGCCGGCCACATCATCAAATTGCACACCCAGCAGGTCGCCCAAGACCTGTTTAGCCGACGCCAAATTAGCAGTAGCCGTTTCCAGCAACTGCTTCACCATTTCGATTTTGGATTTATCCGCCATTTTATTTCTCCTTCTTTAATTTGTATGTTCTTATTGCCCGCCGGCTGGTTTTTAGCCGTGGGCTGAGTATACTCCCCTATTTTGCCCTTGTAAACCCTACTGTGCCGGACCTCCGCCGGGCAGCCCCTCTCCCCCGCCGAATCTGATCCTTTCCCTCACTTGCGCCTCCACCAATCGCTTGTCTTTGCCAAACTTTAATCTCGACAGCTGACGGATCGCCTCGGAAATCTTGGGATTGCCTTGCCCCATCGGCGGCAATGATTGCAGGGTAAACGGCCGGCTCACCATCCCGCCGATCATTAATTTGACATAGGCATTTTGATTCTCGATATTGATCAAATCATTTTGGCTCACATCCGGCTCAAACTGCTTTCCTACCACTTCCGCGTCCGGCGCGCCGATAGTAAAGGCAACCAACGAGCCGACATTGCCGAACACCGCATCGCGGATCTTTTCTTCCAATTGCGCCACGAATTGGTGCGCGATGGTCAAATTCAACCGGTATTTCCGCGCCTCTGATAAAATGGTGGCCACCGACTCGGTAGTAACATTTTGAAATTCATCAATGTATAAATAGAAATCAGTGCGCTTATCCTCCGGCAAGTTCGCGCGGGATAACGCCGCCATCTGCATTTTTGACACAATAATAAAGCCAAGCAGGTTGCTGTTGATCTCTCCCGTCAGGCCCTTGGCCAGATTCACCAGCAGGATCTTTTTATTATCCATAATGTCGCGGATATCAAACGAGCTCTTGGTTTGCCCGACGATATTGCGCATCATCTCATTGCTGATGAACCGCCCGATCTTGCTGATAATGTAAGAAAACAACTCCCCTACCTGGGCGCTTTTTTCCGCCTGCACGAATTCTTCTTTCCAGAAGCGCAAAACTGTCGGGTCGCTTGCTTTGGCTAGCTTCTGCTCGCGGAAATTCCTGTCCGTGAACACGCGCGGGATATCTATGAGCGTCGCCCCCTCCTCTTGGTCGGCCAAAAGCAGCAACATCGCGTTACGCATATAGTGTTCAAAGATCGGCCCCACGATACCGGCGCTGTTCGGATCGAACAATTTATAAAAGATGGCTATCATTTCTGATACCACCATATCTTTTTCCGCCGGCGTGGTGGCTTCCAGCAAATTCACTCCCATCGGCCGGTCGATATCCGGCGGGTAGAAATGGATAACATCATCCACCCGTTCCCGCGGAATCCGCTGCAGCAGCCATTCCGCCATATCACCGTGCGGATCAATTATGCAAACTCCTTCGCCGTTGTTAATGTCCTGCAGGGCCAGATTTTGCATCCAAGTGGTTTTGCCCGTACCCGTTTTACCAATTACATAAATGTGCCTTCTTCGGTCATCGCGGCTGATCCGCACTTGTTTCTCCGCCCCGCGATAGACGTTTTTCCCGAGCAAAATCCCCTCTTTGGGCAAATTATCCGGTGCCGGCAATCTCTTTGCTTTCAACCAATGAATATTGGGAGTTTCCGTTTTGGCCCCCGGTAAATGAAAGATAGTCGCCAACTCTTCCGTGTTCAAAATGAAACTGTCTTTGGGGTCGCCAAACTGGCGCAGCACATAGTTGCTTAATGCCTCACCTTCCGGCACTTTACTTGGCACCAGGGCATTTAGTTCCGGCGCGTTGAACTGCAGAAAACTGTCAATCAGCGTTTTAAGATGGCTCTGGGCTTGCATTTTGTCCGGCGCCGTTGCCACCAGTCTGATCACTGTTTCAAAACCTGCCTTGGCCGCTTTGCTCTCGATGGCCCGCACCACATCTTCCTGTCCGGCAGTAATTGGTTTAGGCACATTTTTCTCACCCTCCTGACTGCTCACCAGTCCGCCCAGTCCTTTCAAAACCCCTTCCCCGATGCCGCTGCCGGCCTTGCCCTGTTGAAGATTGCGGGCTACCTGATGTGCCTGCTTGGCCCAACGGTTATCCCGCACCGGTCGGAAGACCAATTGGATCGCCGCCCCCGCCCCCCGGTCGGTCAGTTTGCTTAAGGCATTCGTCAACGCGGCCAAGCCGTCCACAGTCAGCGTTTGATAAGTGCGCAATGGAAAATAGGTTGGTTTTTTCAGCCGCAACTGCACACTGGCCACCTTCCCCTCTTTGGGAAAGAAGTTCGGATAAGCCGCCCTCTCCACTATCGCGTCAGGATATTGCGAGGTGATCTGCTTCTCCAAAAAATCTACCAGTTCCGCCGGCACTGTTGCGTAAAAAGTGATCAATTCCTGTTCGGTCGCGATCTCGAAAGTGAGATGGCGAGCCCCCACCGCGTCATAAATTCCGCTTAGGTTGCTGAAAATCGCCTCCATCGGAGCCACCGCAGTTTTAAGGTCAGCCTGCGGTTCTTCTTTCGGCCGCGGCACCGCAACCATTAAATTCACTCTCGTTCTAATATCGTCCCGCTTACTTCCCCGCGGCCGTTTTAACCAAAAAAACAGTCCTCCGAGGACCAGCGCCAACCCCCCGATTATAATTAACGCAGCATCCATTACTCCTGCGAATTCATAAACTTGATCACCGCCCCCGGCAATTCTGTGCCATCCGGATTACGTTGGAAACCAGCTTCTATCGTTTCTATATCCACCTCTCTTACATAATCGCCTTCTCTTGGCGGTGTCGCATAATCTTCCGATATCGGCGGCGTTACATAGTCAAAAAAATTCCCTTCGGTAATTTCGCCGCTAGGCGGAGTTGTTACCTCACGCGCCCATTCATCATGAGCAACTCGCGCCTCGGCGCTGGCTTGAATTCTTTTTTCCCCCTCCGGCGAATTCCAATTGAATTTTTCTGGACTCATATTGGGAATTTTAGCTTTGCTGGGATTATGCCATACTTCTTTTATTCTGTCAATAGCCTGTCCAAAATTTCTTGTGCCAGAGCGGGTTCTGCCTCTCCCCTACTCTTGGCCATGATCTGGCCCATCAGGAAACCCACCACCTTAGTATCCCCCGCTTTTGCCCTCTGCGCCACCTCCCGATTTTCATCTAACACCTGCTGGACAATCTTTTCCAGCTCCTCACTGCCAACATTTTTTAGCCCACCGACCAGCTCTGCCGGTGCCTTTCTCGTGCTTACCATCAAATCATAAAGTTTTTGCGCTGCGCTACCGGATAACTTATTACTTATTAATATTTCAATAAAATCAACAAAACTTCTATCACCGGCAAACTGCTTCGGCAGCCAGTTAGCGACCAAAATCGGATCAAAGTTATTGTTGTCCGTCATTACTTGGATGAATTCCGCCAATTTACCAATATCCTGTAATTCACTCACTCGCCCATATGGCAAACCATATTCTTCCGCCTTTAATCTTAAGCTTGACGGCAGCGGCGGTACGGTTGCCGCGATCTCATCAATTTTTTCTTTGCTGACATAGATCGGCGGCAAATCGGGCTCCGGAAAATAGCGATAGTCCACCGAACCTTCCTTACTTCGCTGCGACAAAGTGGTACCGGATTTCTCGTCCCAGCCACGAGTTTCCTGTTCGATCCGCTCGCCTTGCTCCAGCAGTGCTGTCTGCCGCTCGATTTCATACTGCAGAGCCTGCTCTAAAAATCGGAATGAGTTCATATTTTTAACCTCCACCTTGGTACCTAAGGCGTCTCGCCCCAACGGTCTCACCGATACGTTAGCATCCACTCGCATATGCCCCTTTTCCATATCGGCCTTAGACACCCCCAGGCCGCGCACCACCCTCTGCAATTCCTGCATAAACGCCCTTGCTTCCTCCGGCGATTTGATATCCGGCTCAGTAACGATCTCCATCAGGGGAGTTCCGCAGCGGTTTAAATCGACGAGTGTAGCGAGTCGTCCTGAGCCTGTCGAAGGACCTTGGTGCACCAACTTCCCCGCGTCCTCCTCTAGATGCAGCCGTGTGATGCCCACCGCAAATTCCTTTTTGGTCTTGCGGTCTTGAGCTAAATAATCCACTCCCAGATTCCCCTTCTCCCCAACTGGGTAAAAGAACTGGGAGATTTGGTAACCTTTTGGTAAGTCCGGATAAAAATAGTTTTTCCGGTCAAACCTTTGCAATGGGTTGATTTCGCATCCCAAGCTCACGGCTGTTTTAATTCCCCAATCAATTGCTTGGCTGTTCATCACCGGCAGCACCCCCGGATAGCCCATACACACCGGACAGACATTGGTATTGGGCTCGGCCTTCTCGGAATTGTTATCACAACGGCAAAACATTTTGGACTTAGTATCCAATTGCACATGGATTTCCAAACCGATCGTCGCTTCGTATTTTTCTATTGCCGCTTTACTCATAATGCTTTTATTTGCCGCAAGCTGTCTTTAAAAAATCGGACCGCCCGTTCAGCTTCATGCCGCGCCAACTGGACATCCACCTGATGAGCCAGCTGGTTACGCAGTTTATGCGCATCCCATGCCGCTTGTACATTACTAAATAAACTCTTTCCGTTCTTTAATCTTTCACCTAAGTTAGCACCGGAAATGTTTCTGGCCGTTAGCGCATAATCCAATATCTTATCCGCTTCGAATACCGCCTTCACCCACGAGGCCTCCCGTTCATCGGCCATTAACAGCTCAACGTTGCCCCACATCTCCCGAACTTTCATCCTTTCGGATTCCGAGAGGATCTGCCTGCGGGACACCATCAGCAGGAGCAGCCAACCCGCCGCCAGCGCGACTACCAAAATTACTAACACCCAATAAATCATTTTGCCCTTTCGTACGCGTCAGCTACTTTTAGAATTATCGCTTCATCAAATTGCCTGCCCATGATCTGCAGTCCTACCGGCAGGCCCTCTACCTCGCCGCAGGGTATCGAAATAGCGGGGATGCCCGCTAAGCTGGCCGAAGTCGTAAGCAGGTCTGCCTTATACATAGCAAGGGGGTCATTAGCCTTTTCGCCAATTTTAAATGCCACCGTGGGGGTAGTCGGCGAAATAATTACATCAGCTTTTTCAAAAGCCTGATCGAAATCTTGCTTGATCAGCGTCCGCACCCGCTGGGCTTTGTCATAATAAGCATCGCGAAAGCCCGCTGACAAAGTATAAGTCCCCAACATAATCCTTCGCTTCACTTCCGCCCCAAATCCCTTGGCTCGCGTTTGCCGATACATCGCGATCAGATCCTCGACTTTATCGTCCGCACCCATTGATAGGCCATACCGCACTCCATCATACCGCGCTAAATTGGCCGACACTTCCGCCGGCTGAATGATGTAATAGGTCGCCAATGCATATTTAGAATGTGGCAAGCTGATGTCAATAATTTCCGCGCCTAACTTTTTTAGCTCCCTGATCGCTTCTTGCACTTTCTCCGCCACCTTTGGCTCTACCCCCTCGCCAAAATATTCTTTCGGCACCCCGATTTTTATTCCCTTAATATCACCGTCCAAAAACTCCAGATAATTTGACACAGCGATATCCACCGTTGTCGAGTCGTGTTCGTCCTTCCCTGCGATGACCTGCAGTACCCGCGCCGCGTCTCGAACCGTGGTGGTAATCGGCCCGATCCGATCCAAGGAGCTAGCCATCGCGATCAGCCCATAACGGCTTACCCGTCCATAGGTCGGCATCAGCCCCACCACGCCGCAGAAAGCCGCCGGCTGGCGGATGGAGCCTCCCGTATCGCTCCCCAGAGCAAAAGGGGCCATTCCAGCCGCTACAGCCGCCGCGGAGCCCCCTGAACTACCCCCGGGCACCCGAGTTGGGTCTACGGGGTTTTTAGTCGTCCCGAAGGCCGAATTCTCGGTGCTGGAGCCCATCGCGAACTCGTCCAGATTGCTCTTCCCCACCATCACCGCACCGGCCTCGCGCAGCCTCCCCACCACCGTCGCTTCATACGGCGACACAAACCCCTTTAAAATCTTTGACGCCGCCGTTGTTGGCAATTCCAGCGTTACAATATTATCTTTGCAAATATAAGGCACATTGAGTTGGCCGCCCTTAACCAACTTTGGTTTTTCATTGATCGCCAATATCGCATTGAGGTCCGCTTTCTCCTTGATCACCTTCAACGCTCCCGCTGTTGCCTTTTCAATGCCCAGTTTTTCCGCTTCAGAAATATTCATCATTTTTGTCATTCTGAATTTATTTCAGAATCTAGATCCTGAAACTAGTTCAGGATGACAACAAAAAAGATACTCTATACTCTAATCTCTATCCTCTATCCTTAAATACGCTCTTCACTTTGATATAGCCCTTTTCCGATGCCGGCGCTCTCTTCAAAAATTCTTCCCGTGGAATATCAGATTTCTTAACATAATCGCCATCCATCACATTGGAGAGATTGGTGATCTGCATCGTTTCGTCCACCTTATTGGTATCAACCCTCCGCAATTCGCCTACATAATCCAACACCGCCGAAAGTTCGCCGGCAAAATGCGTCCTTTCTTCCTCGGTCAGGGCGATATAGGCCAGCTTGGCCACCCATTCCACTTGTTCCTCCGGCAATTTTTGTGCCGCCATTGTTTAGGATTTAATGCTGCAAGCTTAGAATTTCTTCAGCAGACACAGGGCCATTATATCAAAAAACTTCTCTGGTAAGGTAAAACTTGACGCTCCGAATTGGGGGAAGTAAATTAATGATGTACACCGCTTCGGTGCGCACCAAAAACCACTGGTAGGAGTGTATGATGGGATTACGCTTTGAGCGGATACGCTGCATGGGTCTCGATTCAGGTTCCTGCTCAATCGTGGTGGGTAGCGACGGGCAAAAGCTCTACAAAACCCGCAACCGCGAAAAGAGCAGCGAGGTGGGCTGGGTCGTCCCCTGCCCGTCTGACTGTTTTGACGATCTGGTGGATTGCATTGATTTCTGCCGCGCTCAGCGCATAGAAGTCAAACGGGTAATCTGCCTATCCTGCTTCACCCAACGGCTCCCCCTCGACGACTGGGAGGGTATCAAGCAACTGCTTGGCCCCGATGTCGAGATTGAGACCATGCAAGAACCGGACAAGCCGGTTCACTCTGCGCTCATCTTTCCTACCATCCCCGCCGAAGCCAGCCAGGCCTCTCTGGCCGGTACGGCGGCACAGTAACGGGAGAGAGGGGTCACTCGTTCTATTAGAAGATCCCCTACATCCCACAGCCGGCCCGAGGGGGCCGGCTCTTTTTATTTGACCAGCCCTAAGAATTCTTTTTCGTTGATGATCTTCACGCCAAGCTTTTTCGCTTTATCATATTTGCTGCCCGGGTTGGTGCCCGCTATTACATAGTTAGTCTCCTTAGATACCGACGAGCTGGCCTTGCCGCCCAAGGAACGGATTTTCGCCCCCGCCTCTTCACGTGACATTGCTGACAGCGTTCCTGTCACTACAAATGTTTTACCTTTTAACTTGCTCGATTTCGGCTTGGCCGGCGCTTTAATTTTCACTCCCGTTTTCAGCAGTTTGTCGACCAGCACTAAGTTATGCTCGTCCTTAAAAAAGTTATGGATACTCTCGCCCACTTTAGGACCTACCCCATCAATTTCCCACAAATCGTCCCTGTGCGCTTTCTCAATTTCCTCCAAGGTCCCCAATGCGCCCGCTACATCTCTAGCGGTCTGCGCCCCTACATGCAAAATCCCCAATCCGTAAATGAATCTGTCGAGGGAAACCTCTTTGGACGATTGAATTGCCTTTATTAAATTAGCCGCGCTCTTTTCGGCAAATCTTTCTAAGGGTTCAATATCCCCTTCTTCCAAAGTGAAAAAATCAGCCGGATCGCGCACCAACCCTTCTTTAAATAGTTGCTCAATAATTTTTTCGCCCAAACCCTCAATATCAAACGCGTCTCGCGAAACAAAGTGTTGCAACTTGCGCAACTGCACCACAAAACAATTCTTATTCACGCATTTATGCGCGGCTTCGCCTTCCATTCGCACTACTTTACCGCCGCAAATCGGACATTCTTTCGGCATTCTAAACGGCTTGGCTAACTTGGGCCGCTTCTTTTTTACCACCTCCACCACTTCCGGAATAACGTCCCCTGCTTTTTGCACAATGACTGTGTCCCTCACCCGCACATCTTTTCTGATGATTTCATCTTCGTTATGCAAAGTGGCGCGGCTGACAGTGGTACCCGCAAGCCTCACCGGCTCCAAAATTGCCACCGGCGTCAGTGTCCCCTGCCTACCTACCTGTACCTCGATCCGCAATATCTTGGTTTCCTTCTGTTCCGCCGGGAATTTGTAAGCGATCGCCCAGCGGGGCGCCTTAGCCGTTGCGCCCAGCGTCAACCGTTGCCGTGTCTCATTGATCTTTATCACTACTCCATCTACTTCATAGGGTAGTTTGTCGCGCCGTTCGGCCCATTTGGTAATAAACTTTCCCGTCTCCTCAACGCTATGCGTCAACTGGTTTTCCGGATTTACCGCAAATCCCAACTCCTCTAATATCCCCAGTACTTCTACTTGGGTTTTGGGCTCAATATCTCCCTCAATGTCATACACAAAGCTGCGCAATTTTCTCGCCGAAGCTACCTTAGGATCCAATTGCCGCACTGTGCCCGCGGCCAAGTTGCGCGGATTGGCATATACCTGCCCACCGGATTCTTTCTGTTGTTCGTTAATTTTTCCAAAATCTTTCTTGCTAATGTAAATCTCACCCGCCACTACCACATCGGCCGGACGCGCCAATTTTAACGGAATGTCCCGCACCGTCCGCACGGTATGGGTAACATCCTCGCCGGTTGTGCCGTCGCCGCGGGTAGCCGCCGTTTTTAATAAGCCCCTGCTATAGGTCAGTACTATCTGCAGCCCGTCGATCTTCAGCTCGCAAAGATAATCAAAATGCTCATTCAAAACCTTTTTGGCCCGCTGTTCAAACTCTCCGACCTCATCAAATGAAAAAGCATTGTCCAAACTTAAACGCTGCCGGCTGTGCTTCACTTCCGCAAACTCGCCTGAAACTTTGGCCCCCACGCGTTGAGTCGGCGAATCCGGCATTATCAAATCGGGGTACTGCTCCTCCAGCTCCACCAACCGGCGGTAGCGCTGATCATATTCGGCATCAGAAACCTCCGGCCTATCCAGCACATAGTAAAGATAGCTGTGGCGGTTCAGCTCCTCTCGCAGTTTTTCCACCTCCTTACGGGCAACTATCTTGCTCATTATCCCCATTATAGAGGATTCTGCCCCTCTTCCGGCGGTTCGATCTTGATCGGTTGATCCGGCTTCAGTTCCGTGGCTCCACCTTGTTGCTCTTCTTCTTTTTGCTCCTTGGCTTTCTCCAGCGCTTCCTTAAATGAGGTTGGCTCGCTCTTTAAATCTTCCACTAATGTTTTAGCTAAGTCTTCTTTTTGCTTCGGGCCCAGCCTTTCCTGCCGCTTGCGTTCAATAGTGGAGATCAGGCTCTTCAGCCCGCTAATGTTTGGCGCTTTGCTAACCGGAGCAACGGATGCGCCCGGCGGCACCGGCTGGCCGGATGGACGCCGTGCGGGCGATGCCGCTCCCGTCCCCGCCTGAACTGTCCGGATATTCTCTTCCACCCCGGCTGCCCGGGCAGAATACTTCTTGCGGGATTGTTCAAGCACCCGCCCGCGGTTGTTATTCTTCTCTGCCGACGGCGGCAAGGTAACTGCTGAAAAGGCACCAGCCGTTAAGCCGTCTATGGACAACTTTACGTAGATATTGAATACGTCCAGATTTACCAAATCCTGCTCGGTGAATACCGGCGCAAATTCTTTGGTCAGGAATGCCGCGTCATCGCTTCCCACCCGGAAAGAAATCAAAGTACCGACATTGCCGAATACCGCTTTGCTCACCACTTCCGATAATTGGGCAATGTATTGATGCGCCAAAGTTAAACTCAGGCCGTATTTTCTGGCCTCCGACAAAATTGTGGCAAAGGAGTCGGTGGCAAAGTTCTGAAACTCATCCACATACAGGAAAAAGTCTTTACGCGATGCGGTGATCGAATCAGCCCGCGACATTGCCGCCAGCTGTAACTTAGTAATTATCAGCGCGCCCAAAAGCGCGGCGTTGTCTTCTCCGATCAAACCTTTGGACAGCTTCACCAGCAGAAGTTTACCGTCATCCATTAGTTTGCGCATATTTATCGTGCTTTTGGTCTGTCCCACGATATTGCGGATAATTCCCGACGACAGAAATTGCCCCACCTTATTCAAAATTGGGCTTATCGTTTCATTGCGCTGCCGCTGATCCAGCTTGTTATATTCGGTAAGCCATCTGTTTTTAATGATGGGGTCCTGCACCTGCGCTATCACTTCCTCACGGAAAGCATCATCCACGAACAAGCGCGGCACCATTACCAACGTTGCACCCGGGAAGTCTAGCAGCGCCAGAATGGCAGAGCTCAACCAATATTCCAAGCGCGGTCCCCATGATTCGCCGAAGATTTTTTTGAACACTCCTACCACTCCCGAAGCCGTCACCAACTTATAGCGCACATCTTCGACTTCCAGAATATTAAAACCAACCGGGAATTCCTTATCGTTCGGGTCAAACACCACTACATCATCGATCCGCTCGTCGGGAATTCGATCCAATACATAATCAACATATTCGCCGTGCGGATCTACCACCGCCACACCGCGGCCTTCAGTAATATCGTCCACCGCCATATTCTGCAGCAGGGTGGATTTACCGGTACCGCTTTTACCCACTACATAAATATGCCTTCTGCGGTCGGAGATCTTAACACCAAATTTTTCCTGACTGCCGCGGAAATTAGTTATGCCTAAGTTAGTTAGCACCTCTGCGGGTGTTTCATCGGCCAAGGGAAGATTAGCCGGCGGCTCGCCCTTCTTCGCCCCCACCCAGACAATGTGCGGGGTGCTGACGCTCTTGTTGGGCAGGTGATAGATGCTGGCCAATTCCGCCACGTTCAAAACAAAGCCGGGCAAAGAAAAGGCTCTCGCCGCGTACTGGGCCAAAAGATTCCGCTCGGTCACCGGCTCGGGTATCGCCGTAAAGCCATTAAGATTAATTGTATTAAATTGTTTAAATGAACCCACCACTAAATCCAATTTCTGCCGGGCAACGGCAGGATCGCTACCGATCGCCACAATTCTGATCATTGCCCTAAATCCCAGCTTGGTGCTCTTCTCTTCAACTCTCTTAAGCGCCTCTTCCACGCCCGGCGCCAGTTCCACTCTTTTTTCTACCCCGGGAGTAGCCGGCGTTGCCGGTACACCCGATACCGCCGTCTTCACAACGTCTGAGGCTAAGCCCGCCAAGCTTTTAGCCAAAGTTGCTCCAAAGCCCTTACGCCCCGCCCGCACCGCCGTAATGTAGTTCACCGCCCGATCGCGCCAGTTATCATTCTCCGGCCGGATTAACACCTGCACCCAAATCTGGGCGTTGCCTTCCAGCTTGCTTAGGGTAGCAGTAATGGCTGACAGCGGATCAACCTCGAAACTTTCGAAACTTTTGATCGGAAAGAGATCTTCTTTGGTCAACTGCAGATCGGCCCCGACCGCCGCTATTCCCTCTTCTGTTTTGCTCGCATAATCTTTAAATTCATGAATGGTCACCCCGGGGTACTGGGCATAAATTTGCCCCTCCACATAACCCTGCAAATGCCGCGGGGTCCAGACAAAAAAGCGGATCGATTTTTCCTTGGCCTGAAGTTCAAAACTAATGTATTCCTGTCCCGTCCGGCTCCGCTCATTTTCCGGCCGGTAGATACCGTGCAAACTGGCAAACATCAATTCGGCCGCCAGCGCGGTGATCTCACTGTCTTTAGGCACTTCTATGGCCAGCAGCACCCCTTCTTTGTTTTGTTCGACTGGCTGGCCTCTTTCGTTCAAGACCGGGATCTTACTGGTGCCTTCTTCTACCTTACTGAACTTATGCATCCGGCTGCGCTGCCATGCCCAAACCAACAGGCCAAAAAGCATCAGCCAGCCGATGATGAGCAGCCCCACCCATATTATGCTGAAAGTGGTTCCCATAAAACTCTCCTAAAAAATCTTTATTTCTGCTCTTCCGTCAGAGCGTACATTCCCTTGGCCACTTTCTTAAACAGGCCTTTGTTTTGCAAATTGGCGATCACGGTATTGCGCTTAACTTGCCGATCTTTTAATACTGCCTCGATTATTTCTTCCGCCTGCAACGGCCGGCCGGCCTCTTTTAGCACCCGCTTGATCACATCCGCTACCACGCCTGGCTGGTAACCCCATTCTTTCAGACCATAAATACCGCGGCCTACCAGCACAAAACGCGGATCGCCGATCAATTCATTGTGAACCGTGCGGCTTAACACCGTTTTGCCCGGATAGTTCCGGTTAATGGCTTCAGCGATCTCCCGAAAATGCATCGGCTTGGTTGCCCGTTGTAAAACCAAATAGACTTTATCACGAATTCGCTTCGGCACTACCAGCGGCCAAGTAGTCAGTCCCCATTTATCCTCGCTCGTTTGAGCAAGCTTGCTTCCCACCTGCAAAATCCCTTTTAGCATCATGGGGGTCACCGCGGGTTTGCTTCCGGCAAAAGCAGCCGTACCGGAAAATTGCTCCCAGAGCGCCTCCTCCGCCAATGGCTTGCCTGCCGTAGTTAATATCTGCCCTACCGCCGAAAGGACTGTCTCAATTGTTTTAACCGGCAACCCGCGTTTTATCCACCCGATCTTTAGCAAGTCCGCCTTGGGCAGACTCATTACATTGCCATCCAGCGCCAGCGTAAGCCTTAAGGCGTTCAATTCCGCCGCCTGCCTTTGGTCCGCTTCAATTTTGAAATATCCCGCTAATCCCTCCAGCGCCGCCACACCTCCCATTTCTGCCACATAGCCGTTAACCAGTTTCAGCAATTTGATCAGTTCCTTAGTGGGCTTCTGAATTAATTTAGAAACCGCCGTCGCTTCAATTTGGCGGACCCGCTCGCGCGTAACACCGAACTTACCGCCCACGGCTTCCAGAGTCATTTTATTGCCGTCCGCCAGTCCGAACCGATTTAACAAAACTTCCCGCTCACGCTCTTTGAGCGAATTCACCGCATTGGTTACCACCATCAAAGGGTCCAGCGCTTCGCGGGCTTTTTCCTCCTGCTCGACCATTATGGATTTGATCACCGAGCCGGGATCTTTCTGATTTTGATTTAGCTCCTCCATATCGCTAGTCAAATCTTCTCCCCCACCACACCCCAATTATATCATACAACGTCTGATTTGTCAAACCCTTTTGGCGCCTTCCTAAAATGGGGATAACCAAAAAAGCTCGCTCTGGGAGTGGCTTTATACGTGGAAACGCCGTCGAAGATCCTTCCGTAGCCTTGCGCGAAGGAGGACTACTTTACCAGCCCTGTGACGACAGCGCGAAGCTCTTTAAAAATTTGATTTTTTGTGGCCAAATCACTTACGGCAGTATATCTATCCAACAGGGAAAGCATTGTGGTGTAGTCCTCCCTAGACACGCTGACGCTCGGCGGCAATTGCTCCAGGTTCACCACCTGCGCGCTGGCCCCTCCGCTCAAATTAGACAGATACTGGGCCCCCAATGCCAATATCCCCAACACCACGATGATGCCCGCGATCACCCCCGCCGTTCGCACTGCCTGACTTTTCATATCTTTATGCTATCCCAAGAATCCCTTTTGATACAACAAGAACACAAAATTTAACAACTGCGTGTAATGGCCCTTTTCTTTTTTTCTTCTCCTTCCCACCCCATTGAGCCAATTGCGTCATCTGTATGCAAAATTTTCGCAGCGAAGGCGCTGTTTGAGGAGTCCGTCAGCCGACGGACGACGAGTTCGCCGAAAGCTAGAAAGAAAATTTTGCTTTTCAGATAGCAATTGGTGAGTGGGGAACGGCTTTGGTTACTTTCCCCAAGAGGAAAGTAACAATCGCTGAAGCGCGATTTGGCGCTTCAAGGACGTAACCTCTTCCCCCGTAAATGAGTGTGGTAAGCGATCGCAAAACGGTGAACCTCATCGCGGATGTTCTGCAATAAGAACTTAACCGGAGAATTGTCCGGCAAAACCACTGGCTTGCTAACTCCCGGCAGAATTAAATTATCTTTTGCTCGCATCCGGCTATGGCTACCTTTGGCAATACCGATAATTTTTACCGGGAAGTTTTTTAATACTCTTGCCACCGTACTAACCTGCCCTTTACCCCCATCGATCAAGACCATGTCGGGCAAGCGGACGAACTTCTCATCGCCCGTCTTATGAGCAAATCTCCGCCGCAGCACTTCCGCCAAAGAAGCAAAATCATTCGGGCCGGAAACCGATTTGATCTTGAATCGGCGGTATTGTTTTTTGTCCAGTTGGCCTTTTTCCCACACCACCATCGCTCCTACCGAATCAGTTCCTTGAAGATTAGAAATATCGTAAGCTTCGATCCGTTCCAATCTCTTCAGACTTAATTTCTTCTTCAGCCAACCAACACCTTCGATAGAAATTTTCTCCGCCAGATGCCAGCGGCTGGTGAATCTTTCGAACTGGAGCTCTGCATTGCTCTGCGCCATCTTCACCAACGCCTTTTGTCGGCCCTTGGTTGGCACAACCACCTTCACTTTCTTGTCCGCCAACTTACTCAACCACTGCTCAAAAGTTCTCCAGTTAGCAGTAGTCTCCGGCAACAAAATAGTTTTGGGGAAATCCGCTGCCGCAGCGTAATAACCACTTAAGAATCCGCTCAAAATCTCCGCTGTATCAGTTTCATATTTTGAATCCAGCGCATATTGCTGCTGATTCAATAATTTGCCAAATCTAGTCTGCAACAACACTACCAGCGCTTTGTTCAGTTCCCGCGCCACTCCGATGGCATCCTCGCTTACTGACAAATTTGCTTTTATCACGCTTTGCCGCTCTTGGATCGCCCCGATTGCCCGCAAGCCGTCACGGATTCGCGCTGCTCGCTCAAATTCTTTTTTCATTGATAATTTTTGCATTTCCGCTTTCAGTTTTTTTACCACCGGCTGATAATTACCACTTAAAAACTGGATTACCTGTTGAATGGTCCGATGATATTGCACACTACTGATTTTGCCTAAACATACTCCCGGACAAATCTTTAAATGATAATTCAAACATGCCCGTCCGCCAACCTGCTTACCTGCTGACCCGCTAACCCGCTGGTCCGAGCTGCACAACGGAAAGATCCGCTTCACCAATCGCAGCGCTTCATAAACCGGCCCACTTACGGCATACGGCCCAAAATATTTCGCCCCATCTTTCACTACCTTGCGGGCCAACAGGATCCGCGGAAATTTTTCATTAATCGTGATGCGGATATAAAGGTAACTCTTATCATCCCGCATCATCACATTAAATGGCGGCCGGTATTTTTTAATCAGCTCATTTTCTAAAAGCAACGCCTCCAATTCATTCTTAACCGCGATGGTATCAATTTTGTGGATCCGCTCGACCAGCACTCGGGTCCTGGGCCATTGATCTTTTTTAATGGAATATGAGGCTAATCTTTTCTGCAAATTTTTTGCCTTTCCTATATACAAAACCTTACCGGCTTTGTCTTTCATCAAATAAACGCCGGGGGCGGGGGGAAATCGCTTTGTTGAAAATCGATAGCTCATCGTCTCTATTGTACCCAACCAGAAAAGACCCTCCGGGGTCTTCGCGCCCTCAGCTAGCGCGGCTAGCATGCGCAAACAAAGGTGGTCCCGGAGGGGCGGATCCTCGTTGTGGGCAAGAACCGCAGTAACTACCTTACTAAGCTAACCCGTCCTCGAGGATCCAGAAGGACAAGCCGCACCCCCATTCTACTACTGCTAACCAAAAGAAAAACACCCTCAACCCAGGTGTTGTGGTGTTGTTGTCCAGAAACATCTACACTTTCAACATTTTGGCCAGATATTGACCGGTATAGGATTTCTTGACCTTCGCCACTTGTTCCGGCGTGCCTTCCGCCACTACCTCCCCGCCTTTCTCGCCCCCCTCGGGACCAAGATCAATAATCCAATCAGCGGTCTTTATCACATCTAAATTGTGTTCGATCACCAATACTGAATTACCCCTCTCGGCTAATTGATGCAATACATCCAATAACTTTTTCGTGTCTTCAAAATGCAAACCCGTAGTCGGTTCGTCCAAAACATATAAAGTCCTGCCGGTGGCGCGCCGGGAAAGTTCTGTCGCCAACTTCACTCTTTGCGCTTCTCCGCCAGAAAGCTGGGTGGCCGGCTGCCCCAATTTGATATATCCCAAGCCAACCTCCTGCAGGGTGGCCAGCTTGGTTTTAATCGGTGGAACATTAGCAAAGAATTCTGCCGCATCATCCACTGTCATCTCCAGCACATCAGCCACACTTCTGCCCTTATAATGAATTGTCAGCGTTTCCTGGTTATAACGACGCCCCCCGCAAACATCACAGGGTATATAGACATCCGGCAAAAAATGCATTTCAATTCGAATGACTCCGTCACCACGGCAATTTTCACAGCGTCCGCCCTTCACATTGAAAGAAAATCTTCCCTGCTTAAACCCGTGCGCTTTTGCCTCCGGTAAGCGGGCAAACAGGTCCCGAACGTAAGTAAATATTCCGGTGTATGTTGCCGGATTGGACCGCGGGCTGCGGCCGATCGGCGATTGGTCAATAGTAATGACTTTATCTAAGTACCTTATCCCCTCAATGTTTTTATGAGCGCCCGGCTGTTCGTGCGCCTGATAAAACACCTTCGCCAATTTTTTGGCGAGAATCTCATTGACCAGAGTGGATTTGCCCGAACCAGACAAGCCGGTGACGCAGACAAACATCTGCAGAGGAATCTTCACATTAATATCTTTCAGATTGAATTCCGTGGCACCGATAATTTCCAGCCATTTACCATTGGGCGACCGCCGTTTCTTCGGCACCTCAATCCTCTTGGTGCCCGCCAAATACTGGCCAGTCAGTGATTTTTTGTTTTTGGCAACCTGTTCTGGAGTGCCTTCCGCCACGACCTCGCCGCCGTGTTTGCCGGCAAAGGGGCCTACATCAATCACCCAATCGGAAGAGCGGATCATCTGCTCATCATGCTCCACTACCAGCACGGTATTGCCTAAATCGCGCAACCCGACCAAGGTTTGGATCAATCGGTGATTATCATGCTGGTGCAGACCGATCGAGGGCTCATCTAAAATATAAATAACGCCCGACAGCCCTGAACCGATCTGGGTAGCCAAGCGGATTCGCTGTGCTTCGCCGCCTGACAAAGTATTGGCTGCCCGGTCTAATGTCAAATATTCCAGTCCCACATTGCCCAAAAATCTTAGGCGCTCGGCAATTTCTTTCAACACCTGCTTCACGATCATCTGGTCTTGCGTCGAAAGTTTCAAATCGGCAAAGAATTTTACCGCGTCCCGTATCGGAAGCTGGCTTACTCCCACTATGGATTTATCCCCCACCGTTACTGCCAGCACCTCCGGCTTCAAGCGCGCCCCCTTGCATTCCGGGCAGAGCTTGCTGGTCATATACCGTTCAATTTCCGAACGAATAAAGTCCGAGTCCGTCTCCTTGTACCGCCTCATCAAATTGGGAATTACTCCCTCATAGGCCGTTGCGTACTCCACCCGCCGACCGGTAGGACTCTCATATCGCACCACCACTTCTTCGCCTCCCGTGCCGTACAGCAACAGCTCCAGCGCTTTTTTCGGTAACTCCTCTATGGGGATTTCCAAACTGAATTTGTATTCGCGGGCCACCGCCTCCAAAATTTTAGAATTCCATCCCCCGCTGACCATCTGCGCTCCCCAAGGGCGCACCGCTCCCTCAGCAATGCTTAATTTCCGGTTAGGAATTAATAAATCGGGGTCTAATTCCAATGTCACTCCTAACCCCGTGCATTTGGGGCAGGCGCCATGCGGGCTGTTAAAGGAAAAATGCCGCGGCTCAAATTCCGGGATACTGATATCGCACTTGGGGCAGGCCAAGCTTTCTGAAAAAAACCAGTCCTTTGTCCCGTCCGACACTTTCAATTTTCCCTGCCCCAGCCTCAATGCCGTTTCCACCGAATCAGCCAGCCGCGTCCGCGTATCCCGGCTGGCATCCGTAAGATCCAAGCGGTCCACTACCACCTCGATCGTATGCTTCTTATTTTTATCCAGCTCTATTTTCTCTTCCAGTTCATAAATGCTGCCATCCACGCGCACGCGGACATAGCCGCTCTTTTTTAAATCTACTAATTCTTGGCGGTATTCGCCCTTGCGCTCTGAAACTACCGGCGCCAGAACCATCGCCGCTTGTAATTTCAGCCCCAAAATATGCGCCAAAATTTGATCAATGCTCTGCCTCACCACCGCCTGATGGCATTGAGGGCAATGTGGCACCCCAACACGTGCGTAAAGCAAGCGGAGATAATCATAAATCTCCGTTATCGTCCCCACCGTGGAGCGGGGGTTGGCCGACGATGACTTCTGGTCAATGGAGATCGCGGGGCTCAAACCCTCAATGCTGTCCACATCCGGCTTGTTGGTCAATCCCAAAAATTGCCGCGCGTAAGCCGACAAGGATTCCACATAGCGCCGGTGGCCCTCGGCATAGATGGTGTCAAACGCCAACGAACTCTTGCCCGATCCCGATACGCCGGTAATGGTAACCAGCTGATTCTTCGGGATCTTAACATTGACATTCTTAAGATTGTGTTCCCGCGCCCCGCGAACCTCAATAAAACTTTTCATCCCGTTCTAAATCCTCGGCGCAAAATATTTTCCCCAAAATATTTTGACGCGCAGTTACCAATATTACTATCAACGAAATCCCCGCCTCTATATATGCAGTCTAACCGTTACCCTGACAGATTTAGAACGGGATTCATCAATTCTAGAGGCAAAAATATCGTCTCTCTTTACAACCCCAGCTGATTTACAATGAAGCCCGTCCCCGCGCCGCAGCCGCCCAACAGAAATACTCCTACCATATACAGCAACAGGCCGGTGAGAGCCGCCACTATCATTTGCTTGGCCAAACCGATGCTTAGTTCCCCGCTTGACGAGCCCATTGAAGTAGCATAAATAACTCCCGCGATAACGACTGTCAAAACGGCGAGGCTGATCAGAATATTGGTACTCCAACTTAAAGCATGACAGACATAATCCTGAAAAGTGATCCCCGTGGTGCTGGCCCCGGCATTATCTGCGGCAGCCAACGTTAGGGATAGCAAGCCGGTCGCCTGCAACATAAACACTAGCGCGACTATCACCAGCGCACCCCAATATCCTCTAAGCCACCACTTGGCCCAAGTCCGTTTGTTGCCGCCCGCCCTCTTCATCATATCTGGCATAATTTCAGGCTGTATTGTACCGCAAAACTCCCCAACCATCAATTCCCCTCCCCTTTGAGACAGTTGCGTAAGCTACTCTGTTTCCCTCCGCCATTGGAGCCTGAGTGTTTTTATCCCTCATCCCCCTCAAGCCAATTGCGTAAGCCGATTAGAAAATCAGCCGGTATGGATAGCGCTGTTTGACCCCGACTTGTCGGGGGAGTTCGCGTATAGTCCAGAAAGGTTGATTTTCTATTTTGGCTAGCAATTGGTGAGCGGGGGTGTCTTTTTTGAGGCACTTTTTGGACAAGCAAAAAGTGGCAATCGGTGAAGCGCGATTTGGCGCTTCCTAAGATTTTTCCTCAAAGCCGCATTTGGTACAGACCGGATAGCCTTTTTTAGCCGGTCTCACCATCATCCCGCCACAGGTAGGACAGGCCCCCGCCACCGGCTCGTCCCAGGATGCAAAATCACACTCCGGATACCGGCCGCAGCCGTAAAACACTTTGCCCCGTTTGGTGCGCCGCGTCACCACTTTGCCCTCCCCGCACTTGGGACACGCCATGTCGATCTTGCTTGTCTCAATACTTTCAATATTTTTGCATTTGGGATAACTGCTGCAGCCGTAAAACGGCCCGAATCTGCCCGTCTTTCTGACCATCGGCGCATCGCATTTACTGCAAATTTTATCCGTCGCCTCCACCGTGCTCTTGCCGTTGCCATCCAGGGCTTCCGTGTATTTGCATTTCGGAAAATCTGAACAGGCCATAAACCTTCCGAACCGACCGGTCTTAATCACCATCGGAGCACCGCATTTAACACAAAGCTTGTCCGTAGCTTCATCGGCAACCTTTTGCTTCTCCACCTCTTTATCCTTTAATTTAATCTGCTGGATGAACGGTGCATAAAATTCCCTTATCACCGGCACCCATTCTTTTTTGCCTTCGGCGATCTCATCCAAATCTTCTTCCATCCGCGCAGTGAAGCCAAAGTCAACAATGTTGGGAAAATGTTCCACCAAAAAATCATTCACCAGCATGCCGACCGATTGCGGTACCAACGCTTTCTTTTCTTTTTTGACATAGCCGCGCATCCCCAAAGTCGCAATGGTCGGCGCATAAGTGCTCGGCCGGCCAATTCCCAGTTGTTCCATTTTTTTCACCAGCGCCGCTTCGCTGTAACGAGGCGGAGGCTCCGTGAAGTTCTGGACTGGATCAATATTTATTAGCCCTAGAAGCTCATTTTCCGTCACCTTCGGTATCTGGGCTTCTTGGAACGGCCATTTGTCCAGCGCTTTTGCAAACCCCGGGAAGATCACTGCCGCCCCTTTTGTCTCGCTTTCGATCGTCCCCGACCGCACCAGCACCTCTTCTGTGTGAATTCGCGCCGGTTTCATTTGACTGGCGACCATCCTCTGCCAAATTAATTTGTACAGTTTAAATTGGTCCGCGCTCAATCTATTCTTCATCTGCCCCGGTGTTATCTCGGGGTCAGTCGGCCGGATTGCTTCATGCGCTTCCTGCGCTCCCCGCGTCTTAGTCTGGTAAAACTGGGGTTTCTCCGGTAAATACTCCTGTCCGAACATTTGTTCGATCAATCGGCGCGCCTGCTGCACCGCCGACATCGCCAAATTAGTGGAATCGGTACGCATATAAGTGATCAAACCCGTCGGCCCTTGGTCAGCCAGTTCCACTCCTTCATATAACTGTTGGGCAATAGTCATTGTCTTCTTCACTCCAAAACCCAACTGAATGCCCGCCTGTTGCTGTAACGTCGAGGTGGTGAAGGGCGCTGCCGGACGGCGCTCCTTCTCCGCTTGCCGCATCTCCGCTACCCGATGCTCTCCCGCCTGCTCGATCAGTTGCGTCACCCGAGTGGCGTCGGTTTCACTCGCAAGCACTGCTTCTTTACCACTTTCTTTTGTGACCTTTGCCGCAAGCGTTTCCCCCGCCGCCGTTTTAAAGTTGATTGCGATCGTCCAGTATTCTTCCGGTTTAAATTGCTCTATCTCCCGCTCCCGCTCCGCCAAAAGCCTCAAGGCCACCGACTGCACCCGTCCGGCCGAGAGCCTCCGAAAAATTTTCCGCCACAGGAGCGGACTTAGTTTATACCCCACCAGACGGTCAAGTATCCGCCGCGCTTGCTGCGCATCAACTAAATGCAAATCAATCGCACGAGTGTGGGCGAATGCCTCCCTCACTGCCACCGGTGTAATTTCATGAAACGCCACCCGCTTAAATTTAGCCGGCGATAGTTCCAGCACTGTTTGAATATGCCAACCTATCGCCTCCCCCTCGCGATCCTCATCCGTCGCTAGATATACCTGTGCTGACTGGCCTGCCAATTCCTTTAATTTGGTAACCGTTTTTCGGCTGGCGGTAGGAATTACATATTCCGGCGCGAAGTCATGCTCCGTGTCCACTCCCAGCTTTGATTTCGGCAAATCGCGCACGTGGCCGTAGCTTGCTTCCACGCGGTATTGGTCCCCCAAAATGCGGGCAATGGTCCTTGCCTTCGTCGGAGATTCAACAATGACTAAATCTTTTACTGCCATTATTTTTTCACTCCAAAACTGCCTGCGCCCAAATTCATAATTATTCCCCGCATTTCCAGCAAAGTTACGATAGTATTAATTTCCGCTGCCGGCAAGTTAGTCAAGCGCGCTATCTCATCTACGGTTTTGGCACCGGATACACAGGTGTTATAAACGATTTGCTCCGGCTCCGTCAATATATCGTTGCGTTCCTCGGGGCGGATTTCTATTACGTCTCCGGGGGTTAAAACTGGTTTTGCCCCTTCAGCGATCAGATGGTTCGGCCCGAATGCATTCGGGTTTGTCACCATCCCCGGCACGGCTAAAACTTCCCGATTATAATCTAGAGCCAATTTCGCGGTGATCAGTGCCCCGCTTCCTTCGCCCCCCTCCACCACTACCACTTTACAGGACAAGCCGGCAATAATGCGGTTTCGTTGGGGAAATTGGTGCGGTAAAGGCGGTGTGCCCGCCGGATACTCTGAAATTAATGCGCCCCCGTTGCGCAAAATTTCCCAAGCTAGTTCCCGATTGGTCGGCGGGTAAATTGACATGTCGTCAATACCCGAGCCCAATACCGCAACCGTCTTAGCGCCTTTCCTTACCGCCGCTTGATGCGCCAGACTATCAATGCCGTAGGCCAAACCGCTTACAATGACACAATAATTAGCGATCGCTTCTCCCAATTGGGTAGTGATCTGAATGCCATAGGGAGTTGGTTTGCGCGCCCCCACAATGGCAATGGTTTCTGCTTCCCCCCAATCCAAATTTCCCCTGACATATAAAACTTGAGGCGGGTCGGCAATTTCCCGCAGTAATTGAGGATACTGGGCATCAGTAATTTTAATTTCGCGGATTTCTGTGGCAACTTCCATAACCCCTCTAGAATACATATAATATATGTAATCGGTCTACCCTGTCCTGGAAGACTTGTCCCGCTAGAAATTTAGAAAACGGGCAGTCTGCACTGAGTAAGCCGTCAGCATGATTATACCAAGCACAAATTTCTGGTGGGATGAGTAAACCCAGGCCTTTCAGTCACAGCTTCGGTGGCACAGTGATCGTACTGATTATTGCCATCGCGATGCTGGGGGTCGCCAATTATCGGACCTATCGGGCCGGCTTTAATCTGCCCTATCTTACTCTTACGGCTACTCTCATTGACAACAAACAGGCCGATACCGCCCATTTTTTTGCCAGCGAGGCTGATCTAAATACACTCTGCCGTCTGACCGGCACCGTCCGCCCGAACTGGAACGAACAAGTGGTCATCGGTTACTTTGCCGCCGCCCAAGCAAGCAGCGGCTATGAGATAGAACCGCTTAAGGTCCAGCGCCAGGGCGCTAGCGTTAATATCCACTATCGCCTTACCGCACCTGAGCCTAGCCAGATTTCTCCTTCAGCCACTACCCATCCGGTGTTGTTAATCGCTCTGGATCGTGCTAAACTGATCGCCTCCAGCGATCTATCCGTTAATTTCCTCGGTCAAGATAAAACCACCCATAGCCTGAAGATCGCTCCTGGTAAGCTTTAAAAAATGCTCGATATTTCCATCAACACGATTTTCAAAATCCTGGCCGTACTGTTGGGCCTTTGGTTTTTGTTTATCATTCGCGATATTATCGCCATTATTTTCGCCGCCCTCATTATCGCCTCTGCTCTTTCTCCCACTATCGACCGAATGGCCAAGTGGGGCATTCCGCGGATAATAACCGTCTTGGTCACCTATCTTTTGCTGCTCGCTTTCCTGGGCGCGCTTGTGTATCTTATCCTCCCGCCGGCGATCACCCAGATCCGGCAATTAGCCCAGCAGCTACCCAATTATTTTTCTTATTTAAATAACCTCATCACTAGTCTGCGAGAGTTCGGCATCCAGCATAATCTGATCAACGGCTCCCAACAAAATCTCAACGCCCTGTCTGATTTTCTCAATAATCTGACCAGCAGCCTTTTCAGCACCACGCGGGGATTTATCAGCGGCTTCACCGCCCTGCTTACGATTTTTATCCTGAATCTTTATCTGCTGCTGGATGAAAACGGCATCAAGAACTTTTTTGTTGCGCTACTGCCGGTCAAACAAAAACACCAAATCGTTTCCATAGCCAATAAGGTCGGCGCGGGTTTGGGCGCCTGGCTGCGCGGCCAGATCTTGCTCGGCATTATCGTTGGCATTCTGGTTTATCTCGGGTTGGTAATTATCGGTGTGCCCTATGCGCTGACTTTGGCGCTTTTGGCCGGTGTTTTGGAAATCATCCCCATCATCGGTCCTATTATTTCCGCCGTCCCCGCTATTCTGATCGCTTTAAGCATCAGCCCCGTGATGGCCCTGATCGTCACCGGCTTTTACATCTTGGTGCAGGAACTGGAAAACAAACTGCTGGTGCCCAAAGTGATGCAGCGAACTGTCGGCCTGCATCCCGTCACCATCATCATCACCTTGCTGGTTGGTGCCAAGCTGATGGGCGTCCTTGGTATCTTATTGGCCGTGCCCGTCACTTCCGTAATTTACATCATCCTCAAAGAATGGGGACGAATGTCCCGTCCGGCCCGCGCCAGATAGTTTCAGTTTTGCTGTTTTAAGAATGCGGTCCGATCTCTTAGTTCGGCTGCCTTTTCGAATTCCAAATTCCGCGCCGCCAAATCCATCTCATCCTCCAACCGCCGAATTACCGCTGCGATTTCCTCCATATTCGCTTGCTTGGCAAACTTGTTCAAGTCTTTTTCCTCCGGCACGTCCTCATACTTGCGTTGCGGGAGCCCCCTAATTTCCTTCACGATCGACTTGGGCGTGATGTGATGTTTTTTGTTGTACGCCAACTGTTTCTCCCGCCGGCGGTTAGATTCATCAATCGCTCTCTGCATTGAACCGGTAACTGTGTCAGCATACATAATGACCCGGCCCTCTAAGTGCCTCGAGGCCCGGCCGAAGGTTTGGATTAACGCTGTGTCAGAACGCAAAAATCCTTCCTTATCCGCATCCAAAATCGCCACCAGTGATACCTCCGGCAGATCCAGCCCTTCGCGCAAAAGATTAATGCCCACCAATACGTCATATTTGCCCAACCGCAAATCACGCAGAATATCAATGCGCTCTAAGGTCTCCACATCGGAATGCAAATACTGCACCTTCATTCCCGCTTCCTGCAAAAACGCCGTCAGGTCTTCCGCCATTTTTTTGGTCAGAGTGGTTGCCAGCACCCGCTGATGCTTTTCCACCCGCTTCTCAATCTCTTCCATCAAATCATCGATCTGCCCTTCGATCGGCCGCACTTCCACCATCGGATCTACCAATCCCGTTGGCCGGACGATTTGTTCCACGACCTGTTGGCTATTGCTTAACTCTTCCTCGCTCGGCGTGGCAGAGGTGTAAATAACTTGGTTTACTAATTTGTTGAATTCATTGAACTGCAGTGGACGGTTATCAAACGCGCTCGGCAACCGAAACCCATGCTCGATCAAAACTTCTTTTCTGGCTCGGTCGCCATTGTACATCCCCCGAATCTGCGGCAATGTCTGGTGCGATTCATCAATGAATAGCAAAAAATCATCCGGAAAATAATGCAGCAAAGTGGATGGCGGACTGCCGGCTTCCCGCCCGTCAAGATATCGCGAATAGTTTTCAATGCCGGATACATATCCGACCGTCTGCAGCATTTCGATATCGTAATGAGTCCGCTGCTCCAGCCGTTGGGCTTCTAATAATTTATTGGCTGTCTTTAATTCGCTCAGCCGCCCGCGCAGCTCCTCCTGGATCTGCTGGATTGCTCCTCTCAACCGCTCCTGCGGAGTGATAAAATGTTTGGCCGGAAAGATGATTACCTCCTTGGGCTCGCTTAAAATCTCGCCCGTTAGATACTCCACCTGCCGAATCCGCTCCAATTTATCGCCTAACCACTCAAACCGATAAACCATTTCCGCATAGGCCGGAAAAATTTCCAAAACTTCGCCCCGCACCCGGAAAGTCCCGCGAACAAAATTAACATCATTGCGCTGATATTGAATATCGGCCAGTTGCCGCAAAATCCGGTCGCGCTTATAGGTCCTACCGATTGTCAACTTAATACTCTCGTTCTGATACACTTCCGGATTGCCCAGCCCGTAAATGCAGGACACCGAGGCGACAATAATTACATCTTTGCGGGTGAGCAGCGCCTCTGTCGCCGCATTGCGCAAGCGGTCAATTTCATCATTAATCGACGCGTCCTTAGCGATGTACGTATCGGTCCGGGGGATGTACGCCTCCGGCTGGTAGTAATCGTAATAGGACACAAAGTAGTGCACCGCGTTGTTCGGAAAGAATTCTCTGAACTCCGCTGCCAGCTGGGCAGCTAACGTTTTATTGTGGGCAATCACCAACGTCGGCCTTTGGACTTTTTCAATGACATTTGCCATCGTAAAAGTCTTTCCGCTACCCGTTACCCCCAACAGCGTCTGGTCCCGATACCCCTTTTTCAGTCCATCAACCAACGCCCGAATCGCTTCGGGCTGATCACCAGCAGGCTTAAGCTTCGAGACTATTTTGAATTTTTTCGCCGCCATGCTTCAATTTTTGAGTGATTACCCAAAAGCAATACCTTCGGCACCCTATGTCCTTCAAACACCTCCGGGCGAGTGTACTGGGGATGTTCCAATTCGTTCCCTTTAGTAAAACTTTCGTGCTTGGCTGACTCTGGATGATGCAAAACCCCCGGCAATAACCGCGACACTGCTTCCATCACTGATAATGCCGCCAATTCCCCGCCCATCAGCACAAAATCGCCTAGCGACAAACTTTCGTCAATATAATACTTGATCCGTTCATCCACCCCCTCATATCTTCCGCAAACAAATACCAGCTCCTCGTATTTAGCGAGCCGTCTGGCTTCTTTCTGTGTAAATCGTTTGCCCCGCGCATCTAACAAAATTATGCGTCGCTTAATTTTGTTACCCCGATTCTGCTGGACAGCAGAACGAGGGGCTACCTTGGTTGCGGCTTTAATTGCTTTTGCCAGCGGCTCCACTTTCATCACCAATCCCGCTCCTCCGCCGTAAGGAAAATCATCCACCGTTTGATGGCGATCTTTCGTAAACCTTCGCGGGTTGACGGTTTTCAACCCCACCTGCTTCTTCCTTAAAGCCCGGGACAAAATCCCCTCTTTAAAATAATCTTCAACCAGCTGCGGAAAAATTGTGATAACCGTAAATTTCATCCCTTTAGAAATTTTTACTATGATTATCATCTACCATTGTGATTATTACACCCGTCAGCCCGTTTTCTAAATTTCTAACGGGACAAGTACCTCCATTCTAACATCATTGATAATCCGCTCCCAGTCAAGATTTTTCTGCACTATCCCCATTGAGCAAATTGTGTTCGCCAATAGAAAAATTACCCGGTATGGATAGCGCTGTTTGAGGTCGCCTTGGGCGACCGAGTTCGCGTTAAGTCCAGAAAGGGCAATTTTTCTTTTTGGCTAACAATTTGTGAGTGGGGCGCCCTTTTGTGCCACCTTTTGGGCGAGCAAAAGGGTGGCGAAAAGTTACTCCTCGGCAATTTCCTTCAGCTCGTCCTTGGTGGTGGTCGCCGGCATATCCACCGGCTGGTCCTCACCCAAGTCAATGTGGCGGGGGGCACCGCCGGTGCCGCCCTCCGGCTCGATGATTTTGAGATTCACCCGAGAATGATTCTGCGCCCCCAACACCCTAAGCAGTGTGCGAACTGCCTTGGCCGTGCGGCCGTCCTTACCAATGATTTTGCCCATATCCGCCGGATCCACACCCAGCTCGAGCAAGACGCCCATTTCGTCGACACTCCGCTTAACCGTCACTTTGTCCGGATTGTCCACGATGGCCTTGACCACATACTCTACAAATTCCTGATCACGCTCTGCCATAACTTTCCTCACAAGTTAGTTATATGATTGCTGTGTTTATTCTTGAGATGATTCCTCGGCTGGTGCCGCAGGGGGTTCAGTACTCTCGGCTACCGGTTCTTCTGGCTGCGCTTCAGTTGCCGCTTCAGCCGGAGCTTCCTCGCCCGAATTGGTTTCCTCTGAAACCAAGGCGGGTTCAACTACCGGTGCTTCATCTACTTTATCCACCGCGGTTTCACCAGAAGCAATGGCGGACGGCGCTTGGACCGGAGCGGGAGCTGCTTTCTTCCTCGGCGCTCTCTCCGGCCGGATATGCACTGGTAGGTCAAAACCTTGGCTGTTTAACAGCTTCGCTACGGTGTTCGAGACCACTGCGCCCTTCGATAACCAGCCCTGTACCTTTTCCTTATCAAAAACGAACGGCTTCTCCGGAGCCGCCGGCTCATAGTGACCGAGGATCTCGACCACCCTGCCATCAAGTTTTTTGCCCTGCTCGGCTGCCACCAGACGGAATTTCGGCTGATTCCGGCGACCGGTACGGGAGAGACGCAGTACTAACAAGTCGTTACGGCTTATCGGATATACATAAGGCAGTTTAGCGGCAAGCTCGGGGGGTGTCAAGCCGCCCCTTGCCAATTATCCGCTACTCTCCTATAATTCTCCCCGTATGGCTGCTTTACCCAAAAAGAAAATCAGCAAGGTCAGAAGCAAGACCCGCCGCGCCCATTGGCACGCTACGCTGCCCACCTTGGTAGTCTGCGCCAAATGCAAGACTAAGAAGCCGGCGCACCTGGCCTGCCCCGAGTGCGGCTATTACGGCAAGGCCAAAGTCTGGCATACCAAAGCTGACAAGAAAATCGCCGAGGCCCTGAGATTACAGGCCAAGCAGGCGAGATCGGAAGCAAAATCCGGCAGGACAAAGACCGAAAAACCGATCAAACCCAAAGAAGCTAAAAAAATCATCAAGACCCCCAAGGCCGCAGGCAGCGAATATAAGGCTGATGAATAGTTCTCTTTGTCATCTTCTCTGGTAAATTATAGATAGACCTCCCATCGTCATCGGTTCTTGGTGCTTAGATTTTTATCTTATGGCTTCCAACCGACATTTCGCCCGCATTCTGGTTATGCAAGCGCTCTACGAATGGCAGCAGCGCGACAGTTTAGATTTGGCTGAAATTATCAAACGCCACTTGGAAAAACATGAATTTGAAGAGAACAACCTCACCTTTATCCATAAACTCATCGCCGGTCTGAAGAAACATCTGGAGGAAGTCGATCAGGTTATCACTATTTCGGCTCCCGAGTGGCCCATTCCCCAAATCGCCCAAGTCGATTTGGCAATTTTGCGGCTGGCGATCTTTGAACTGCTGTTCGACGACGAAGTCCCGCCCAAGGCGGTTATTAACGAGGCAGTCGAACTAGCCAAAGCCTTTGGCGGCGAAAACTCCAGTAAATTCGTCAATGGCGTACTAGGCACCGTTTTTCGCAACTCCGCCAAATATAACCCGGAAACCGACGAAAAAGTTTCCCGTCCTAAACAATCCAATGGCTGATCTTTCGCTTTTGCAAAAACGGCTCGGCGTCAAATTCAAGAATTTTGCGCTCTACGAGCAATCTTTCACCCATCGCTCCTATCTCAATGAGCATCCCGAGGCAACCGCTCACAACGAGCGGCTGGAATTTTTAGGCGACGCGGTGGTAGAACTGCTAGTTACCCGTTTTTTGTACGACAAATTTCCTGACAAGCCGGAAGGTGAACTGACTAGTCTACGAGCCGCATTAGTACGCCGCAATACTTTAAGCGAAGTCGGCCAGGAGCTTGGCTTCGAGCAATATCTGCGTATGAGCAAGGGCGAGGCCCGCAACGAAGGCAAAGCTAAGGCGATGATCATTTCCAACGCCGCCGAGGCCTTTGTAGGGGCACTGTTTTTAGACTTAGGCCTTAAAGCTGTTGAAAAGTTTGTCAACAAATTCTTGCTTCCCCGACTGGAAAATATTATCGCCGGAGAAACCCACATTGACGCCAAAAGTAAATTCCAAGAAATCATTCAGGAGCAGAGCGGCAGTACGCCGCATTACAAAACCGAAGAGGTTTCCGGTCCTGACCACGACCGCAACTTCGTTGTCGGGGTTTATGTTGATGACAAACTGATCGCCAAAGGCGAAGGAAAATCCAAACGCGAAGCCGAAACCAATGCCGCTACCGCCGCCCTCGCCAAAATATGAAAGAGCAAACCCAAAAACTCACGATCGTGAGTTTTTGGTTCTCCCTATATTACAATGACCCCCCTAATTAGCCGCTAATTCTCCCCTTGGCTGTCGGGGGGGCTTGTTTCGTGCCCAGCCTCTTTCTTTTTCAGTTCATCAAGGACTTCCATTATCCGGAAAGTTTTTTCCGGGTCGGACAGTTTCAATTCCACCTCAGGGAAACGGCGCAACTCCACGTGCCGGCCCAGCGCTCTTTTTAATTCCCCTATCTGCCGCCCCAGAGCGGCAAATTTCCGTTTAGCCTCATCCGCCTTCCACGGCGTGAAGCTCACCCAGATCTCCACATTATGCAAATCCGGTGATACGAATACTTGGTCAACCAACACCAAGGCGTCTATCCCCCAATCGTAAGCGTGCTCGGCAAAAAACTCGGCTGCAGCCGCCTGTACGATTGACGCCAACCTCTCCTGCCTTAAATTCTTATCTGCCATAAGCCCTACCTCACCACTCCGACTTACCCCCTCGTCATTCTGGCTTGCCCAGAATCTTATAAAATACTCCTACGATTCTGGATGCGCTTCGCTTACCAGAATGACGCAGTTCTTATTACTGATTACTCATTACTCGCTACTCGCAACTCAATACTCTATATCAACTTGGCCTTGCGATAATCCACTTTGGTAAATTCCGCAGTATCGTCCGGCTGGATCTTCGCCGAGGTCTGCACCAAAAAACCAAAATCGTTGCCGGGGGTTGCTTCACTTACTTCCTCGGTCAGATGCTGAATAGTTTTGATTATTCCCTCGCCCACCTCCTCGCCCGCGCGGGTGAACTTTACTATATTCCCCGCAGTAATCCGCCCCGACAATACTTTCATCCCGATAATCTCTTCGTGTTTGCCTTCGCGAAAAATCTTTAAGACCGTGGCTTTACCGGCCTGCGTTTCCACCCGCTCCGGCTCGATTGACTCCAGCAAAATCTTAGTGAGGTCGTCCGTTAAGTTATAAATCACATCGTAAGTTAAGATCTGGATACCGTCCTTTTTGGCCACGCTTGCCGCCGAGGGGCTGACACTCACCTTAAATCCGACTATCACCGCTCGCTCACCCTCCGCCCCTAATACATCTGACTCGCTAATATTGCCGATCCCTTCGGCGATTATCTTGATTTCTCCCTTGTCCGTCCGGATTTTACTCAATTGATTTTTGATCGCCTCTAATGAGCCTTGCATATCCGCTTTTAACACCACCGCAATATGGGACAGGTGGGCAGCCCTGATCTGCGCGGTAAGCTTAGACAAACCCGACGCGGTGACCGAAATCCTGCGCGCGGTGGCTTGTCTGGACTTGCGTACCACCAGCTCCCGTGCCTGCTTCTCGCTCTCCGCCACCTCAAAAAATTCGCCGGCATTGGGCGCCGTGCTAAAACCAGTCGCTTTGACCGGCATGGATGGCCCTGCTTCCCGCACCCGCTTGCCGTTGTAATCCTCCATCGATTTGATCTTCCCCGCCTGCACTCCCACCACGAACGGATCACCAACCTTCAGGGTCCCGTTTTGCACTACAAGAGTCGCCGTATAGCCCACCTTAGGATCATGTTTGGTTTCGATAACATATCCCGATGCCGGTGCCTGTGTTTGCGCCTTTAATTCCTGTAAATCCGCCGTGAGCAGTACCAAGTCCAGCAGTTCATCAATCCCCTCACCGGTTTTAGCTGACACTCCCACCACCACATCCTTACCGCTCCATTTCTCGGTAATGATGTTGTGCGCCGCCAACTCCTGCTCCACCCGCGCGATGTTGGCCTCCGGTTTGTCGATTTTTGTGATAGCGGTAACGATCGGAACGTTGGCCGCCCGCGCCAATTCTATCGCTTCAATGGTCTGCGGCTTGATGCCCTCATCCGCCGCCACTACCAAAATCACCACATCCGTTACCCTTGCCCCCTGTGCCCGGATAGCGGCAAACGCCTCGTGGCCAGGAGTATCCAAAAAAGTGATCTTTCTTCCTTTGTACTCCGCCTGGTACGCACCGATATGCTGGGTGATGCCGCCCGATTCCTTTGCCACTACTTTAGCCTTGCGAATGTAGTCTAAAAGAGAGGTTTTTCCATGATCAACATGCCCCATCACCGTTACCACCGGCGGGCGCGGCTCGCCCTCCGTCACTTTTCCTGTAGTTAGCGTCTGCTTTTCTCCCTCCGGTACGTCACGGCGGGATACCTCATGGCCCAGATCATCCGTAATAATGGCCGCTGTTTCAAAATCAATATTGTCATTAATCGTCGCCAAAACGCCATTGGCCAACAGCTGTTTAATCACTACCGTAACGGGCACACCAAACGAAATCGCTAATTCGTTGACGGTCATTAGCTCGGGCAACACTATTTTTTTCTTTTCCTCAGTCATGTGGAATACTCTTTTCTGTCATTCTGAATGTAACGAAGAATCTATAAATTATTCTCTTAGATCCTTCGACTCTTCTGCCATACGGCAGAATCGCTCAGGATGACAATGTGTAAAAAGTCATAAAAATTGACTGCTAAAAAAATTATCTTCAGCAGCCCCGCGTCTCTATCTTATCCCGCCAATTTGGAGTCTGTACATAGCATCATCAGTCGCACTAACTTCAAATTGGCGGGATAAAATTATTGCTTTTCCATAATGGAAATGATTTTGGCTGCTGTGGTCCCGCCTATGCCGGGCAACGCCACTAAGTCTGCTGTGGTTTTACCCTGCAAATCGGCCTTTGTGGTAACGCCCGCTGCGGCCAGTTTTTTAATCACTGCCGGAGTTAATCCCAACCCTTCCAGCTCTCCCCCCGGGATCGGGGCGCTCGTTTCAATGGCCACCGGCTTTTGCATCGCCTTTAAACTCAGGCCCAGACGATGGCTTTCCGGACCCAGATCTATAACTTTAAATTTCATCTTATCGCCCGCCTTGACTACCGCACTCGGGTCCACCACATGCTCATGCGACAGTTCGGAGATATGCACCAGGCCGTCCACTCCGCCCTTTACCTCCACAAACACGCCAAATGGCATGATCTGCGTCACCGTCCCCTCCACCGCCTGACCAACCCGAAAACCCTTGATCACATCCAGCCAAGGATCGGCTTCCAGCCGTTTCATTGATAATGAGATCTTGTCCGCGTCCACCGCGATCACTTGCACTTTCACCTTGTCTCCCACCTTAGCAAAGTTACTGGGGTGATCCACTTTGCCCCAGCTGATTTCCGAAATATGCACCAAACCCTCCAGCTTGCCCAGGGAAACAAAAATACCAAAATCTACCACGCCGGAAACTGCTCCCTCCAACACATCCCCGACCTTAATGTCTGACACCAGCTCCTCAAACTCATCCTTGCGCGCAATTTTCTCGGAAAAAATAAGCTTGCTGGTGCCCTTGTCCAAATCCAATACTTTCACCTGCAAATTTTGATTTTCGAACTTTGATAGGCGGCTTAAAATCTCATCTTTATCGTTGCCCACCCGTGGATAGTGTTCCGGCGCCAATTGGGACACCGGCAGGAACCCCCTTAGCCCGTCCGCTTCCACGATCAACCCGCCTCGGTTAGCTTCCACCACTTTCACATTAAATACTTCATCGCGCGCTTTGCGTTCTTCCAGCGCTTCCCAACCTTGGTTCTCCAAGGCATCACGCAGACTTAAGATCATAAAGCCGTCTTCATTCTCCGGCATCAGTACCGCGGCGGTCACTCGATCGCCGACTTGATAATCCGGCGTGGAAATGCCCTCTTCCGCCAGTTCCTTGTTGCTGATAATGCCAACAAACCGGCCATCGTCAATGTCCACCCAAATCCGGTTTTTCGTTACTGCCGTCACTGCGCCTGCCACAATATCCCCTGCCTGATAAATTTTCAGCGCCTCGGCAACGTCTAGATATTTAGCAAACGGGTGCTTACTGATACTGTTTTTCACGGCTCCCTTGGGAGCCTTAGCAATGGTCATTGTGCCGATTGGTTAAGGATATGGCGCCCAACTACTACGCTGACACTATAAAGGAGGAGCTGTCCTCGGTCAAGCCCCCTTCTTGAGCTGGCTTTTCTGGTCTGCTACAATGCGGGTGCTTGGGAAAAACCGTCAGTTTCCCCAGGCCTCGGGCCCAGAGTGTTGGGCGCATTACGCCTGCGGGGGGTTGCCCCGGAAGACGGCCGCGGTAACCACCCTTTCCCCGATCAAGGGGAACAGGTAACATCTTGATGGAACCTACCTTGTAACCGTCTCCCCCCGGCACTGCCGGGGGGTCTTTTTTAAACAACGCCTTTACCGCCCCCCTAAGTATCTTTTTAGATACCGCTCTTTTTCCCGCCCGGAAATTTTGCTCGTGCGCCTCTTGGGAAAATCCACCCAAGCGAATTTCACCATCAGTCCGATCCTAACCAAAGCATAAACCAAGAGGATCGTCGGCCACAGCCTCCACGACAAGTAGCGCAACCCCTCATAACGGAAGAAAAGCCAAAGCAACCCGAGCCAGCCCACCAACATTGCCAGCGCAGCCGAATGTAAAATTATTTGGCGCGGCAAGAAAGGCAGCTTCTTCGTCACTCGCGGCACCACGATCGCCGCTATAATGCCCAACCCCAACAATCCGACAATTACCCAATATCCCCAACCCAAAAACGTCATTGCCAAATTGTCATCAAAATAATAAGTCCACTTAAAGATATTTAGAAAATTCATTTTAATCTCCTTCTGACAAACCCCTTAGTTGGCTTCTTTTTCGTTTGCAATCTCGAAGTCGCTTTGCCCGTTGCCCGCTTGGTCAGCTTACGAGCGACAAAACCAGATGTCTTTCCACCGCCGCTGGCGGGGCCGCGCCGAAGGCGCTGGTTGGCCGCCAGTTTAGGTTTGGCTGTTAGCCTCTTCCGTTGAAACACCGGGGCAATTTTTTTAATCGGCGCCACCGGCTTGGTGGGCCTAGCAACTGGTTGAGCTTTAGTCTCTGGTTCTTCAGCCAACTTATCTACCACTGGCAGCTGAGCCAATTCTTTTTCCGATAACTCTTCATTGGGATTGCTCAGCTTCCCGCCTGCTTCTTCCATAAACAATACCGTGAACGACGCAACTTTATCCGTGGCCGTTTTCATCCGCATCAGCCGCACTCCCTGCGTGGCCCGTCCCAACGTAGGTACGCTGCGCAGTGGCAACCTGATTATTTGCCCCGCGGTAGACGTAATAATAAGGTCCGCTTTCAAATTGCGCTCCACCAACTTCGCCCCAACGATCGGGCCGGTCTTGGCCGTTATCGCCATCGTCTTGATCCCCACTCCGCCACGGTGCTGCGGGGTATATTGCGAGAGCAAAGTCTGTTTACCCAAACCGTTGGCAGACACTACCAGCAGCGCATAAGTCATACCTTTGCGCGCCACGTCCGCGCCGATAACTTCATCTCCCTTACGCAACTTCATCGCCCGCACGCCGCGCGTCGAGCGCCCCAAAGGCCTTGCGTCACTCTCTTTAAATTTGATCGATTGCCCGTTTTTTGACACGATCATCACCTCGTCGCCCGACTGGCTTCGGCGCACCCACTTCAATTCATCGCCTTCGTCCAGCTTGATGGCGATCAGACCGTTGCTCCGAATATTGGCGTAGGCCGAGACAGAAGTCTTCTTGATCACGCCGTTTTCGGTGATCATCGCCAAATCGCCCTCCCAGCCTCCCTCCGCTATCGTGAGCAAACTGGTGACTTTTTCTTCCGGCGCCAATTGGATGATATTCACCGCCGCCGTGCCGCGCGCGATCCGCGACGCCTGCGGGATCTCAAATACTTTCTGCCGGAATACCCGTCCGCGATTGGTGAAGAACAAAATGTCATCATGGTTTTTTGCCACCTGGATGGTGGAGATCTGGTCCTCTTCTTTGGTGGTCATCCCAATCACTCCCTTGCCACCACGGCGTTGGGTACGGTATTCATTGATCGCCTGCCGCTTGATGTAATTCCCCACCGACATCGTTACCACCACCTCCTCATTGGGGATCAAGTCCATATCGGTGAATTCCCCCACCGTCCGGTTGCTCAAGCGGGTACGCCGCTCATCGCCATAGCGCTCCCTCATCTCCTGGCATTCTTTCTTGATCACTCCGTCGATCTTCTTGGGGTCCTTCAAAATGCTCTTCAGCTCCACTATCAGTTTCTGCTTTTCTATGTATTCATCCTCGACTTTCTTGCGCTCCAGCCCCGCCAATGCCGAAAGCCGCATCTCCAAAATTGCCGAGGCCTGCAACTCGGTCAATTTGAATTTCTTCATCAAATTGGTATGCGCTTCTTCTTTGGTGGCGGACTGCTTGATGGTTTTAATTACCGCATCAAGATTGTCCAGCGCGATTTTCAGTCCTTCCAAGATATGCGCCCGTTCTTCCGCTCTCGTCAGTTCAAATTGCGTCCGGCGAGTCACCACCACCCGGCGGTGATCGATAAATTCAATTAAAGCTTCCCTCAGCGTGAATATTCGCGGCTGGATGCCGTTCTCCAGCGCCAGTAAGTTTACATGAAAAGCGGACTGCAGAGGCGTTAGTTTAAACAGCTGGTTCAAAACTTTTTTGGGATAAGCATCGCGCCGCAAATCCACCACCACGCGGATCCCCTCGCGGTCAGATTCGTCCCTAAGGTCAGCAATTCCTATCAATTTCTTTGTCTTCACCAGCTCCGCAATCTTCGCCACCAATTCGGCCTTATTCACCTGATAAGGCAATTCTGAAATGACGATTTGATGCTCATTGCCGTTCTCCTCGATCTCCGCCACCGCCCGCATCACTATCTTGCCCTTGCCGGTCTCATACGCTTCTCTGATATCCTTCGGGTTGAAAATTACGCCGCCGGTGGGAAAATCCGGTCCGGGGATGAACTGCATTAACTGGTCCGTGCCGGCATCGGGGCTGTCCACCAAGTGGACGATCGCGTCCATTATTTCTTTCAAATTATGGGGCGGGATATTCGTGGCCATGCCCACCGCGATCCCCATTGTGCCGTTAAGAAGCAGTTGGGGCACTTTGGTCGGCAAAACGCTCGGCTCTTTTTTGGTATTGGAATAATTATCGTGAAAATCTACCGTGTCCTTATCCAAATCGGCCAGCACCTCCCCGGCGATCGCGGTCATTCTGGATTCGGTATAGCGCATAGCGGCAGCACTGTCGCCGTCCACCGAGCCGAAGTTGCCCTGCCCATCCACCAAGGGATAGCGCATGCTCCAGGGCTGGGCTAGCCGTACCAATGTGTCATAAACCGCCATATCGCCATGGGGATGATAAAAAGCGATCACGCCGCCGACCACCTCCGCGCTCTTGCGGTATTTTACGTTATGCCGAAGCCCCGACTCATTCATCGAAAAAAGAATGCGCCGGTGCACCGGCTTCATCCCGTCCCGCACGTCCGGCAAGGCCCTGGAGACGATCACGCTCATCGCGTAATCCAAATACGACTGCCGCATCTCGACATCAATCGGCCGCAGATTTACCTTGCCAATGTTGCTGTCCTTTTCTTCACGCATTACCTAAAAATAACTAATCCTGCCAAATCACTCAATACGCCTTATCAGCGTCACCCCCGTTACCTGCTCATTACTCGTCACTCACTACTCGCTACTCTCTTATTTTTTCACCCACTTGTCTATCAGCCAGCTATCTGCCTGTTTCAATAGTTTAAATTCCCATGTCTCGGTCAGCTTCGTCTTATCCGGTGTTTGTTTCTCCAACTGGCCGGTAATGGTCGCCCCGCTTAAATCTGCCGCGACCGCTGACTCGGTTATCCGCAAATTAGTGATGTCGGTGGAATCTTCCACAATTCCCGGATTAAACTCCGTCTTCGCCGCTTTGGTAAGCTTGGCCAACATCCCATCGGGGTCGCGATTCTGCCAGGCCTGGACGAACTGCGTCACCGTCTGTTCCGCCGCCTGCTTGGCCGCCTTTTCCTGCTCGCTTTGACTGCCGCCCTCTTCGATTTTTTTAGCCAACAGTTGCTCCACGCCGCTAGGAACATCAAAAATCGCCCGCGGCAGATTTGCCTGAATAATACCCGAACCTGCCAAAAGCAGCGCGTCATAAGACTTTTCCATCTGTGCACCGGCGTCCTTCAGAGTATTCAATTCCTGCTGGTCACTAATTTCATCTACCCGGCTAATCACCCGTTTGAGTTCCGCCAGCATGCTGCTGTAGTCCTCCAAAAAACTGCTCAACTTGCTCGCTGCCGTGCTGGCCTTAATACTCATTCCTCCCTGTGCCCGAATATCATACAAGCCGTCACGGATAGTCTGATTGGTCGTGTCCACCAGCTTTCCCAAGCTGCCATTGCCGGTCTCATTAAGATGGCCAAACTCATCAATGGTCTTAAACCGAGCCGCCAAAACGCTGGTGTCCCCCACCGTGTCATTCCAGACTTGCTTTAGCTTCTTCTCCCCTGCCGCTCCCTGACTCTGAAAAGTGTAATAGTAATACGAAGCCAACCCGCCGATCAAAACAACTACCACCGCACCAAAAATCGTCAGCAACAGCCCCGGCGTCCTCGGTCGGCGGTATCGCTTCATCTCCTTGGCCTCCGCCTCGATTTCTTCGGCTTCGCCGCCAGTGATTTCTTCCTCAAATCTCATGCCTTAAATGCTTTCAATTCTGTCTCCACTATATCTGAAAAAACCACCTCCTTCAAGGTGGCGAAGACCGCCATTTGCCCGCTTGTTGTGCTTACCATTTTACCGCAGAGTCGCGCGCAGAAAACCGACAATTCGCCTTGATGTCGCCGGCGGTACTCCATTGATATCCGAGTGGCAATTCAACGCCTCCAGTACCTTGCCGCGCGGGAAAATATCCAAAAAATTCCGCTCATTGCTGTGCCGCACAAATGGATCATTCCTATCTCTGCTGACATTAAGCAGCAGAGCAGGCGTCCTAAGCAATCTATTTCTGACCACCCAATCCTGTCGCAAGATATATCCCAAGCGAATCCCATTCATAGTTTGCCGCAGGGAACTCTCCTTGCCATAGCGCCAGGCGGACCCTAAGCTAAACCGCCAAATAAATTTCAGCAGCCTCACTATTCTAATTAGCGCTTTCCGGGCATAGCGGTCTAACGTTGCCCCTAAATCCAATTCAAATTGCGAACGCGGCGTTAAATCCTCAGGCTGAAAAGGGGCGGAAACGGCCACAAAAGCAGACAGCCCCAAATTTAACCGGTGCTTATGCCAATAGCGCATCAAAAGATACGCCAAGGTGCCGCCGAATGACATTCCGAGCAAAATCAATTTCCGATAACGGAATTTCTTGATCACCGCCGTAATGTCCCGGTACAGATCCTCGATCACCACATTCTTCTCGGGATAGTGAAATTCCAGCACGTCGCCAAAACGCGAGAATAGTTTCGTCTCGCCGTCCAGGTCCGAATAGGTCGGGATCATTCCCGGAAACATCAACACTGCCGTGCCTGCTCGGCGATTGCTTTTCCGGTGCACTAACTTAAAATAATGGCTCTGAGACATTTTAATTTTTATTTTCCTTTCTTCTGATTATACCAGAAAATCTGGCTTTTGTCAAACCAATACCACCCACTCTGCTTTAGGCAATTATCTAGGCTCGGCGGCGCAACGCCAAGGCAGTAATCAATGTCAGCGTGAAAATGGCGGCTCCCACTAAACAACTGACGAACCAAGGCATTCCAAAATAGCCGGCGGTGCAGCCCAAATTGCAAACTTTGCCGCCGTATATTCGCGCCAGTTCATATCCGTAATTCCCCCACGCGAAGATCGCTCCCGCCGCGATCAGCCAAATCAGTTTATACTGGCTGGCTTTGCTGTAATTCATCTGTAAAGTAACTGTCCAAATTAGCGCGAGCACAAAAACCACTAATCCCCAAAAACACGGGGTAAGCAAAGGATTCACCAACCCGCCTGCTATGCGGTATTGTGCGAACGACCCTCCCCCCGCAAGATAACGATTGACCAAGGCAACGAAGTTATATCCGGCGAACAAGGTGCCGGCTGTGAGCAAAAAACTCTGTAAATCCAATAGTTCTTTTTTCATACCCCCATTATAGCAAACAACAGAACGGCGGTTGCCCGCCGTTCTGTATCTACGATAAGTTCACAAAGTAAGAAATCTTATCTCTTCTTGCGCTTTTTTGCCATGTTTGGGATCCCCATGGGTTAACGATATAACAATCTAATTATCAATCCCTCGCCTGATAAGTCAATAACCCGCAATGGGGATAATCGTCTCCGGCTGGGGCGGAAGGATTCGAACCTTCGGTCACGGGACCAAAACCCGTTGCCTTGCCACTTGGCTACGCCCCATCACTATCCAGATTATACCCCAACCCCTCCTGCTCCTTTGCCATCTGCGGTATGATTTAAATAGTCCTCCCAAATATCCTAACTAGTTCGTTATGAAAAAAATTCATTTCTCATTTCAAACCGAATGGCTGTCTTGGCTGATGATCGCCGCTGTCGTGGCTCTTTCTATCTGGGCCTATCCCCATCTGCCGGCATTAGTGCCATCGCACTGGGGCATTAGCGGCCAGATTGATGGCTGGACGCCGCGGCTGACCTATGTGCTGATGATATCGGGTATGATGCTCGGATTTTATTTGCTGTTCCTCGCTCTGCCCTACCTTGAGCCGCGGCGAGAGCATTTTCACCAATCCGCTGTTTTTTATCACATGATCCGCAATGTCCTAATGGTTTTTTTCGCCGGTATCTACGGCATCACCCTTTGGGCTGGCCTGACTGGTGAGCCAGTCGCCGTAGGCAAAATCGTCCCAATGGCTGTCGGTCTGCTATTCATTCTGATCGGACATTATCTGCCGCAAATCAAATCCAATTTCTTTATGGGCATTCGCACGCCTTGGACGCTCTCGTCCGAAGAAAACTGGCACCGCACCCATCACCTCGGTTCTTATACTTTCGTCATCGCCGGCGCGCTGTTCGTGCTCTCGCCATTCCTGCCAGTGCCGCTTAATTTTTATCTGCCAATGACCAGCATTATTATCGCCGGGCTTATTCCTGTAATAATGTCCTTCATCTGGTTCAAACAAGAAAAGAAATAGTTCTCTCCGCACGTCATCCCGAATTCATTTCAGGATCTCCCTCCTCTTGTTATTCCCCCTTCTTACTTTGTCATTCTCCGACTTGATCGGAGAATCCAGCAATAAAAATCCCCAGAATAAAAAGAAGGGCAGGTTGCTTATGCAACCTGCCCCTTGTAAGCAAAGGAACAAGAAACTAGTAGTAGTCCCCCGAATGTTTGGGCTTGGGCTCGCGGACCTTATAGGCGCAACTTAGCTGGTGCAAGTGGCGCGAAAGCTGCAACCACAGCTCCTGATCCACCTTCCTCCGTGTCAGCGTCACACCCAACCACGGTGCCAGCTTGGCTCTCTTGCCTACCTCCGCCTGCAAAGCCTTCAGGTTGGCGATAATGACGTGTGGATCCCATTCCTGCTCGATTCCCTTACCCAATTTCTTGAGCTTAACCATCACGGCCCGGTCTCTGGCAGTCCGATGGGCACGACGCAGATTCGTCAGCTCGCGTTTCACGCCCGCCTTTAGCTCTTCGGGCACCTCCACCACCTTGAACAGCTCCCCGAAATTGGCCTGCACCCTATCGATCAGCTCCTCTGGGTTCTCAACCGGCTTCGCCGATTTCACGCTTGCCATCTAGACAACCTCCTTCACGCGACGGGGAAGAACGAACACCCACGGACGGCCACGCCTGATTCTGTCGGGATAGGCAAGATAGGTGTAGAGACAACAGCCATCGTGGTCGTGCACGACAGCGAACCCGAGCGGCTTGCCATCAGAATCTCTGATGGGTTCCATCCCTATCAGCAAGTGCTCCCCCTCGGGCTGACCCATGTTCTGCAGCCGGAGCTGCGGGCCAACATCAGGTGGGCACTTCTCCCACCCGCGACGCTCGGCTCCAGCGAAGACCTCCGCATTGGCTGGAGAGTCCTTGCCGGCTATTTCCTCGTCGACTTCGACCACCAAGTCAACTTCTGTGAGCTTTCTGGCCACCATGAAGCCAGGCCTGCCCAGTATATCTCGAGCCCCAGCGTAGACCAGACCACCGGCTGCCTCGATCGCGACACAGAAACTCTCGGCAGTCCATAGTCCACCAGTGCCGAGCTGAATGGTCATCGAGACCGGGAAGCCAAACACTGTACGATCCGGATGATGAATCAAGTCAGCAATCCGGATAGCCAGGCTCTTCGCTACTCGAATCCGGGTAAGATCCTCTCGCGTGATATGTTGGCAAGCCAAGACCTCCAATGTGGCCGTTACTTCTGAGTACGGTATGTCTCTAAGCAGATTCCCCAACATAGGGTCATCTCCTTTTTCGCATCTCGGCTCTTCCCAAAATGGGACTCGCCTAGTTTTTAAGATGCTGGTGGAGGAGATTTTGCCGTACCTTCGGCAACTCCACCTATCAGCTGCAAGGTATCATAAAAACCGCTCCCCAGCCAAAACTTCCCCGATATCCTTCATCTGGTTCAAACAGGAGAAGAAATAAAAAAACTGCCCCGCGCATTACCAATCCCTAATGCCGGAACGTTAATTAACTAACGGTCAGATTGAAACATTTCCGCCCGACTCCGTGATAGAAGCGCTGAGCGGAACTCGCCGGCTCCCCTCCCGTCGTCAGCGCATTTGTCTGACTACTGTCTTTAGAAAACTCAGTGTTAAAAGTGGCACAAAGTTCGTAGGCTTTGGTACCGGTTACCTTGTATTCAAATCTTGCCTTGGTCACGGGATCGATCAGGCCATCCTCGCCGATGCTGACCTTAGCGTAAGAGATCAGCTCGTCAAAGTTTTTGGGTAGTCTCTGATTGCCGGGGCCGCCGCTCCAGCCATAGTAGTCCTGAATTGCTCCCTGGATGGTGGACAGCCGCTCTACGCGCACATTATCCAAGTTTTTTGCCCGCCGCACCGCGGGAGTATCGATGATAAAGAAACTTCCGACCACCGCTCCTGCCGCAACAATAAAAACTATCCATTCAAACAGCCGGAATCCCGATCTAATCTTAGGGACTCCGCCATTGAAAGTCCTCAGGTGCCACCACTGATAGCCCAGTACTGCAGCAGCGATCACTAATGTTATGGCAATGTTGATGATAAATTGAGCCGCCAACTTGCCGTTCAAAAAGCCCATAAAAAGCTGGATGATCTGCCAAATAATAACCAGAATAACCACGACCATCGTCAGATACAGCAGCCAGTTACGCACTCCGGAATCATGCCTCATCTTGCCCTCTTTAAGCATCCTGTTGGCAATGAAGTTGAGATAGATGAAAATTGGCAAACTGATGACTACCGCAGCCATAAAGCCAATGATCGCCTCATCGGGCAAAGCGGTGCCCAGACTGGTATCGAGGGGATCCTGAATAAATCGGCTAACAATAGCCTTCAACAGGAAATTCAAACTCACACTGGAGATCAGCAGCGTAGCGTAACTCAAAAGGTAGACAAATCCATCCCGCGCGTAGTTGTATCTTTCCTCGTTCATATCCCAATTATATATGATTTGGGGCCTGTTGGAGTATCTTTCACGTTGTATCCCCGCTTATTGATCTGTCTACGAAGTTGGTCGGCTTTTTTCCAGTCCTTGAGCTTACGAGCCTTTTCACGCTCTGCTACCAACTTTTTCACTTCGGCCGGAATTGCTGATGGTTTGTACTCCCCTAGACCTAATCTCAAAACTTTATCGAAATCAAGCAGAGTAGCTTGCTTGTCGGCCAGCGATTTTTTGGTTGACTTAACTAAATCCCACACCACAGCTATCGCTTTTGGCATATTTAAGTCATCATTGAGCGCTGCCAAAAACTTTTTCTTGTAAATCTGGCAGACCCTCCCGCCGTTTGTTTTACTATCAAATACTGTTCGCAATTTATTCAGCGAGTTTTGCGCGCCTTCCAGCGCTGACTTGGAGAAATTCAATTTCTGCCGATAGTGGCTAGAAATTGCCAAATAACGGTACACCATCGGCTCAATCCCCTGTTTTTTTAAATCGGATAGGGTATAAAAATTGCCGGCGCTTTTCGCCATCTTGGCTCTGTTCACCACCATAAACGCGTTATGGAACCAATAATGCGCCAGCGGTTTGCCATACGCCGCTTCGCTTTGCGCGATTTCGTCATTGTGGTGAATGGCAATATGGTCCTCGCCACCAGTATGGATATCAAACGGCTGGCCAAGCTCTTTAGTGGAGATGGCCGAGCACTCAATATGCCACCCCGGAAATCCCACTCCCCACGGAGATTTCCACTCCTGTTGCCGTTTTTCCCCCCTCCGCGAAAACTTCCACAGCGCGAAATCGGTCTCTCTCTTCTTTTCTTTGCTATGCGCTACCCTGCTAACCCGCTTACCTGCTAACCCGCTCGTTCCTAGCTTGCCATAGCCTTTGAATTTCGCTGTATCAAAATAAATCCCGTCAGAGGTCCTGTAGGTATATCCTTTTTTCTCCAGCTTTTTTATTAAATCGATCTGTTCCTTGATATATTTACTCGCCCACCCAAACTTCACCGGCATTTTAATGTTTAGCACCTTTAAGTCTTTGACAAATTGGTCAGCGTAAAATTTGGTAACTGCCTTAGCGGTTTTGTGCTCTTTTTTCGCTTCCTGCTCCACCTTGTCCTCACCTGTATCGGCGTCAGAGGTTAAGTGACCAACATCAGTGATATTCATTACCTGATGCACTTTGTAGCCGTCATATTCCAAAACTCGACGTAAAACATCTTCCGCCAAATATGCTCTTAAATTTCCGATATGCGCATACTGATAGACCGTTGGGCCGCAGGTGTACATCGAAACTTGTCCCTTCCTTATGGGCCTGAATTCCTGTTTTTTACGACCCAGGGTGTTGAAAAGTTTTAACATATTCTCCCCTACCGTCATCCTGAATTTATTTCAGGATCTGGATTCTGAAACAAGTTCAGAATGACCAAAAAAGCAATCAAGCCAATTTTAATCTAAACATTTTTGGGAATATTAGCCGGCCATCCACTATCAGCGCCCCCAGCAGCACCAGCAGCCCCCCATAAATATTATGAGCACTCAACGCTTCATGCAAAAAGAGCACCGACAAGATCGCCACCTGCACTATCATCGTGTTCGCCACCAAAGACACCTCTATCACCCGCAGTTTGTCCAGTATGCTGTTCCACATCAGCCCCCCGAACGCGAATATCACCGCCACCGTCAACACTCCCGCCAAAAGTTGGGGATTCCAAGTAATGTGGGGCAATCCGCCAGACAGCAGGGCAAACGGTATCAAAACCAGCGCGCCCGCTCCATTGCCAATTAATACTAGCGGCAATGCGACATTGTCAGTATGCGTTTTGGCAATCATCCGACTAACGGAATTGTTGAACGCGTAAGCCATTTCGGCCAAAAGCAATAACGATATCCCCACTAAAGTTCCCCCTAATATCTTATTGCCCAAGAAAACTGCCACCCCCACAAGAAGCAGCAGAATACCAAGATACTGCTCCCGCCGCAGTTTCTCCCCCACTAAGATGCCGGATATCAGCAAATTAAATATCACGCTGGTCGCGGCGATCAAACCGGCTGTCGCGCCCGTGACATACTGCAAGCCAACCAGCACAAACAGCGTCGCCGCCCCATAGCCAACAATGCCCGACAATGTCATTAAAAATTTGTCTTGGCCGGTCAATCTAAATGAATATTTCCTGCGCGCGAACCACGCGTAGATTAGCAGTATCCCCAATACCGTCAATTGCAACACTGCCGCAAAGAAATACGGCGGGATTTGTTCCAGCCCCATCTTCAATACGATCTTTGACGCCGACCACAGAAAAACTACGAACAGGCCTTGCAACAGGAACGGCAGTTTACTTCTCATCACTCTGATTTTACCACGGGGCCAACTTCGCTTCGCCCCTCGAGGGCCCTGCTCAAAGTCAATTCATCGGCATATTCCAGATCTCCCCCCATCGGTAGCCCCCGTGCGATACGCGAGAGTTTTTTGTTAGTCCCAGACAAGATTTTCACCAAATAGGTAGCTGTTGCCTCCCCCTCCACATCCGGATCGGTAGCAATAATGATCTCTTGAATTTGAGAGACATCGCGCAAGCGGCTCAGGAGACTGTCCATCTGCAACTCAGCCGGCCCGATGCCATCCAAGGGGCTGATACGCCCTCCCAGCACGTGATAGAGTCCCTTAAATCCCGCCCGCTCCAGTGCCATCACATCCAACGGCTCCTCTACTATACACAGCAGCGCTCCGTCGCGGGTCTTATCCTCGCAAATTCTGCAGGGGTCCTGATCGGCAATGTTGTGGCACACCGAGCAATAGACAATATCGTCTTTCAAATTGGAAAACGCTTCGCCCAAACTTTTGGTATCGGTACTGCTGTTGCGCACTAAATAAAACGCCAACCGCGCCGCCGTCTTGGGGCCAATTCCTGGCAATTGGCTTAGTTCTGTGATCAGCCGCTCAATTGATTTTGGGAGGGTTTGCATTCTGTTTCAAATCCTAAATTCTAATATCTAAATCTGCTTTTTCGTCATTCCGGACTTGATCCGGAATCTAGACAAGAACATTTTTATTTTTCTTTCTGGATCCTGAATCAAGTTCAGGATGACAATAGCGGGAGTAATAAACTTAAATATTTAACCCCAAATCCCCTGCTACCCCCTTCATCTTTTGGGCAGATGCCTGTTGCGCTTTTGTGATGGCCGAATTGGCTGCCTGCCGAATGAACTTTTGCACTGCCTCTTTTTCGCTTGGCGCGAGCAATTCCTCGGCAATTTCCACCGACTGCACTTTCTGTTCCCCGTCCACCACCACCTTCACCTTGCCGCCCAGTTCCACGCCTTCAAATTGCAACCCGCGCAATTCTTTCTGGATCGCCCGCGCCTTGCCCTGCAGCTGCCACATTCTCTTTGCTTTATCAAACATAGGAGAGTTATAAGTTAAAAGTGATAAGTGATAGGTTTAGGTAGCTACCTTATCGGTAGCATTTTGTCTAATGGCTGAGAGAATTTTGTTGATAGCAATAATCTCGTTTGTGAAGTTTATCATCTTCTCTTCTGAAATATATCCACTGGAGCCAATAATATCCAGCCAGTATTCAGTTTCTCGGCCTTCTTTTAGGGCAATAGTGATTTTATTGATAAAGTCCTTACGACTGGCACCATAGGTAGCTTCACTAACATTGGCACCAATAGAGGTGGTGGATTTGATCAGCTGGCTAATCATTGGTCTTGTGATTGAATCTTGTCTGATCTCTTTTGCCACTTTGATGACTTCTTTGGCAAAGATACGACTGCGATTGTAAATAGGATTTTCGGATAAAGTCATCTTTGAATTCTAACTTGTCACTTGTCACTTATCACTAATTGTGATCTTGGTCACAATCATATCCTTCTTAGGCCGGCTGACCTCACCTTGGCCGTTATCCTCCACCGGGGTGTCAGCAATTTTGTCCACTATGTCCATCCCCTCTGTCACCTTGCCAAAAATCACATAACTCTTCGCCATACCGGTATTGTCCTTCTGCATAATGAAGAACTGGCTGCCGTTAGTATTAGCACCGGAATTGGCCATTGCCACCGTGCCGCGAACATATTCGCCGGTGATCTTCTCATCATTGAATGTATATCCCGGACTGCCGGTGCCGTCGTTGCTGGGGTCATCATCTTTGGAATTGGGATCGCCCGTTTGGATCATAAAATCCTTGATGATCCGGTGGAACTTCACCCCATCGTAAAAATTCTTCTTGGCCAACAAGATAAAATTCGCCGCCGTTTTCGGGGTCTGCTTCACATCCAGTTCAATTTTGATGTTCCCCTCGCTGGTTTCCAAGGTGGCAAACTTATTGACTGCCAACTCACTTCTTTTGATCGTGCCAAACGATCCGGTAACCACCGGGTTGATGAGTTTTATTCCTTTCACTACCCCCACTACCAATCCGGCGCACACCACCAGCCCCGCCGCCGTTAAACCAAGCGTTCTAGCCCATTTGCGCCAAACCAGAGTCCTTGCCAAATACCTCTGGCGCATTTCGTCCCGCACCAGCTTTCGCTGCTCCAGTTTCCTCGCCTTGCGCTCCCGGTTTCTCTTGGACATAAGTCTAGTCTAACACACCAAAACCGGCCTTTCCGGCCGCCCCCGCCCAGCTTAAGTCACTTGTTGCTGGCTGAGAAAATGCCCCAATCCGCCGAGATATTAGTCTGCCAGAAGATGATCTTGGGACCCACAACATTAATAACGGCGATCGCTATCAGTATCACCACCAATTGCCGCCAGAAGGAATTGGTAAAACCCTCCTGCCGTTTGGCTTCGGCCTTGAATGCTCTGACGAATTCATCATTCACTATCTTCATCCCGTCTTTTTCGCTTACCTACTAACCCGCTAACCTGCTGACCCGCTACTATGATGCTGGCTTAAAGACGCTCTGCCACAAGCTCCTCCAGAAGCCCGGTGCAGGTGCCGCCGAAACCTGTGGTGCATTATCAGTCGTTGAGCTAATTATACCGGCCCCCACCAACTTCTGCAAAATCGCCTCCGTAGTGGTCTTAGGGGCGGGCAATGCCTCGAAAATCCCTACATTAGCCAGCGCGTCTCCGATCGCTGCCATATCCAAGAAATTATTGTGCTGCAAGGCCTTAGCCTGCTGCTCAGTCACAAAGGCATCCACCTTATTAAAGTCTTGCTTGGTCTCCCCGGGAGTGCGGGTCGGCAAAATAAGGTTGCTCTCGGATGGGGGCGGCACTCCCGCTCCGCTGGCAATGTCCAGGCTTAGCGAAACCGTTTGCTGAGTGGCGGCCGCATCATTCCCCTTCACCGTTACCAGCAACGCGTATGTGCCCACGGGTGTTGCCTTGGTCGTGTAAATTCTTAGCTCCATTACGCCCGGAGGGACCGTAAGCTCCGCCGGTACAAATTCTGCCGTCATACCAGTCGCAAGACCCGCAATTTGGGCAGTCACTTTGCTGGCATAACTATTGACCGGTGTAACGCCAACACTGAATACCGCCGTGTTGCCGACAGCCACGGCCTGCTGCGCCGGACTGACCGTAACCGCAAAACTGGCCTGCGGCAGATTCCCCGCCTGATAAATCGCCAGTCCGCAAATCCCCCACGGATCAGTTCCGTTGGCGCTTGAAAATAGAATATTCAAATCATCAGTCTCCGAACTGATAGTGAGGTTCATTACCTGCCACGAGCCGGCTGCAACCGTAACCGTCGTCGCCAAATCCCCCACCCGCATCCGCGTGGACAAACTGCCGTCCGGCGAACCAACCGTCGCCTTCAGCTGATAAGCTCCTTTATCCAGTCCTGTAATCCGAAACTCTGCATTATCCGCGCCGCTGTTGTAGTCGCGTTTCATCAGGTCAGAAACCGACTTATTGGAAAATTCGCTGATGCCGGCCGTCGCCCAGCCAAACTTAAGATTGCCGCTAACTTGGGGATAAACCGACAGGCTTCCTTTCACTTGGATCATATTCGGAGCTTTATCCGCCAACGACGCGCCGCCAAAATCAAAGTTTGCCACCAGATTTCCTTCCGCCGCCGCTAAAGCCAGTCCGATCAAAACGGCTAAACCCAAAACCACCGCCAAAACCGCCTTGGCATCCCACCGGAAAAACTCAACTAACCAATGCCTCTCACTCACCCCTTTATTATACCTCCCCGCCTCCTATCCCCATTGAGCAAATTACCCTTTCTCGGCCCTTCGGCGTAGGGTCGTCCTGAATTGAGCTAAATCATCGCTGCGGGGAGATGTTTGAGGAGGGCTTTAGCCCGACGAGTTTCGACCATTAGCGGAAAGATGATTTAGCCAATGAATAGACCCGGAGCCGCGGGCCGGCGATTTACCCCGCTTTGACAAGCCAAAGCGGGAATTGGTCGAGCGCAATTTGGCGCTCGCTTCTAGCCGACAGCAGTCGGCGAAAACAAAAAGATCCTGAAACAAGTTCAGGATGACGAAACAACTAAAAAAACAATTACTCTAAACTGGATTTTCCACCAGTACTTCTTCCGGCTCTTCTAGGCGGCGGCGCTCCAAATCCTTGAAAACCATCCGGCTGGCGTCAAAATACAGCTCCACCCTGCCGGTCGGGCCATTGCGGTGCTTGGCAATGTAGATATCGGCAATATTTTTGCGCTCTGTGTCCGGCTCGTAATATTCCTCCCGATAAATGAACAGCACTACATCAGCATCTTGCTCAATTGAGCCGCTTTCCCTAAGGTCTGACAGCTGGGGAATTTTCCTCGGCCGCTGTTCTACCGCCCGCGACAGCTGCGAAACAGCCATCACTGGAATTCCCAGCTCTTTTGCCAAAGCTTTCAGCGAGCGGGAAATCTCCGAAATTTCCTGCACCCGTCCTTCATAGGTGCGGGAGCCTTCCATCAGCTGGATGTGGTCAACGATAACCAAATCCAGACCCTTTTCCGCTTTTAACCTCCGCGCCTTGGTGCGGATTTCCATCACATTCATAAAAGCCGAGTCATCAATGTAAATAGGCACTTCCGCCAATTTGCCCATCGCTTCCGACAACCTTTCAAAATCATCGCTCGCTAAATTACCCGTACGCAACTTCCAGGCGTCAATCCCCGATTGCGCTGATAACAACCGGTCGATCACCTGCTCCTTGGACATTTCCAAGCTAAAAATGCCCACCGCAAAGTGGCTGTCCCGTGCCGCGGTCAGGGCAATATTCAGCGCCAATGAAGTTTTGCCGATGCTGGGGCGCGCCGCGATGATGATCAGATCCGAACCTTGCAACCCGGCCAGCATATTGTCTAAATCCTTAAAGCCAGTCGGCACCCCCCGCAGTTGCCCCCGATGTTCGTGGAGGCTGTCGATCCGCTCAAAAGTGGCGCTCAAAACATCTTTCACCAAGGTAAAGCTGGTTTTTAGATGCTTGCGGGAAACGGCAAACAGCGTTTGCTCCGCCCGGTCCAAAGCATCATCCAGCTTGACGTTCTGCGCCAAGGCCAATTCGCCAATTGTGGCCGAGGCGCTGATCAGCCGCCTTAAAGTCGCTTTATTGGCAATGATCTCCGCGTATTCCGCCGCGTGCGCCGCGCTGGGAGTGCTGGCGATCAGCGCCGCCAGTTTGCTCGCGCCGCCCACCTGCTCCAACTTGCCTTTGCTGGAAAGTTTTTCCGTCACCGTCACCAAATCCGCCGGCTGATGGTTTTCATACAATTCCAAAATTGCAGCATAGACCGCCCCGTGCCGCTCATCATAAAAATCTTCCGGCCGGACAATATCCGCTACCCGCACGATGATGTCCTTATCTAAAAGCGCCGCGCCCAACAGCGATCTCTCAGCGTCTAAATTTTGCGGTGGCAATTCCTGCGCCATATAACTCCTTTTTCTTACCCGTCTTTCCGAGCCCTCCCCCTGTCATCCTGGGCCCGCTCTTCTGTCATCCTGAGCGTAGCGAAGGATCTATAATAATTTTTAGATTCTTCTTCTGCTGAATAGCAGAATCAGAATGACCAATGTTATTTATTAAATCTCGCCGAAAACTTCACTGACATTTTGCACATCCACTAATCGTTCGGCAGGAGATGAGTGAACCACGCAAACGATCCGACAATCCAATCCCGCCTCCTGCAACGCCTGACGCAGCAGCCCCAGACTCCCTGCCTGCTCCATCTTTTCCTTATGAAACCTCTGAGTAAATTTTACCACCAGCGCCCCACCCTCCAGCCCAATTTCCGCTCGTCCCAGCATAGCCGCCAAGGTGGGACTTGCGCCGCGCACCCGTTCCAACACCTTTGGCCAAACATCCAATAGCTCCTGAGGTGTGGCCACGGGCTGCTGTGGTATCTCCTTCGGGGCAATGACAGAAAGCGGATTACCCGCCTCTCCGGCGGCAGGCGGCTCTTCGTGGTCTGCCGGCTCTCCCTCAGGAGCAAGTTTCATCACTGCGATCTCCAACGGGGCTTGCGGCACCACCGCCGACTTTACTTCGCGTCCCGCCCACATCAATTCCTGCAGCATTTTGATAATTTGCTGCAGTGTCAGGTTCTCGGCCAATTGCGCCAGTTGTTTTATCTGTTCCTTGGTAACCGGCAATTTCTCGCCATTGCCGAGCTTCACCGCCAAAATTTGCCGAGTAATTGTGATCCACGATGCCGTCAATCGGTTCAGATCATATCCTTGATGATAAAGGTCATCTATCTTCGCGAGAATTTCTTTCGTCTTTCCGCTCACTAACCAGCCGGTAAGTTGATACACGGTTTGCCAATCAACCGCTCCCAACCACTCGGTTAATTTCACTTGAGTGATCTCCCCCTCAATAAATGAGGCTTGCTCCAACAAACTTTCCGCGTCGCGCATTCCTCCACCGCTTTGCCGAGCGATGAATTCCAATCCATCTTCGGAAATTTTTATCTTTTCTTCTTTGGCTATTCTCGCAAGCCGCCCTTCCACTTCCTTCATCGGCACATAACGGAAATCAAAGCGCTGGCAACGGGAAATTATCGTCGGCAAAAGTTTGTCCGGCTCAGTGGTTGCCAACACAAAAATCGCATGAGAGGGCGGCTCTTCCAATGTTTTCAGCAGCGCTTGGCTAGCCGGTTTACTTAACTGATGTGCTTCATCTAAAACATAGACTTTATATTTCCCCAGTGTCGGCGCCAGGGAAATTTTGGAAATCAACTCACGCACATTTTCAATCCCGCTGTTTGACGCCGCGTCAATTTCAATAAAATCCATCATTTGCCCCTTATCAAATGCCACGCACATCACGCACTTCCCACACGGCTCACCTCCGCCAGCTGGCGGATTCGGCTCCAAACAATTAACGCTTCGCGCCAAAATGCGCGCCATCGTTGTTTTCCCCGTGCCCTTCGGGCCGGCAAATAAATACGCGTGCCCGATCTTTCCGGCCGCTAGTTGATTGCCGATGGTTATTTTCACATAATCCTGGCCGACCACCTCGGCTAGAGTTTTCGGCCGGTATTTACGATAAAGCGCCTGCCGCATACCAAAAGTCCTCCCGACCCATTATACCCCACCCCGTTGGGACGGCATCCAATCCTCGGGATATAATAGAACTATCAAATGCACCCCAAGGAGGATTGCAATGCTGCGCGTCTCTCCAAACATTGCCAAAACTCCAGAGGAGTTTGAGAAGCTGATAGAGCTCATGCCCCAAGAGTACTACGATGAGCTGGAACGGCTCACTCAGCTCGCCGAGGAGAAAGGCAAGAAGTCAGACAGCTAGCGATGGCTGTGCACCCCCGCCCCGGACATCCGGGGTTTTTCTTATCCCCATCCCAAAACCAGTTCTCGAGGCATTCCCACAGAAATATCTCACAATTTCCTCAACTCATCAACCGACAAACCAACATCCTTCAGAATCCTATTTAACAATCCCTTCCCCAATAGCGTGCCTCTATGCACGGGAATAGTTATATGTTTGTTGTCTTGTTCCCGCCAGAGAGAAACATGGCTACTCTCTTGTCTTATCTTCACAAAACCTACCTTCAGCAAGGCCTTGACTAGTTTATCACCCCCGATCACCGGCAGTTTAGGCACGACTCCCCAACTTTAGCTCTACCGTCTGAACTCCAACTCTCCGAGCTAACCGCCTCTCAATATCTTTTCGCGCTGCTAAATGTACCTTAGCGGCCTTGGTAAAATTGGCCACTGCCGCTTTCTTGGTCTTGCCTTGTGAGTAGCACCCGGACAAACTTGGGCTGGACGCCCAATAGCTCCTCCCCTCACGTCTAATAAAAGCAGTAATTTTATCCATAGCAACAGGATTATATCACAAAAATCCCCCGATTATACCCCACCCCAAAACCCGCTCCTGAGGCTGTTCGAAATTATGCCGCGGGTCAATATCAACCCCGAACACATCTTACCTGTCGTAGCTAAAGTAAAACCCAAGCACAGCCACGATGATACCAGATGCAAAACCTATGAATGACAAGAGGACATCCTTAAACGCTGCCGCATCTGGGTTCTGGGCTCGAATTAATAGGTAGAGCAAAATTAATAAAGCAATGAGTATAACCATAACGCCCCCGACTACTACAAATGCTAGCCAGCTACGTGCTGTCTCGCGCATTCTTTTACGTTTATCCTCAGGCGGCCCCCAAAAAGACAACATCTCAGAACCCGGACCCTGTTTTGTCTCCAACGGGTTATCACCTAACGGATCATACGGAGGCATGGTCATTGTCTTGTGAGAATATTAAGATTAATCACTTCGATAGTTTATTTCTGTCCTCAATGATTCTAAGCATAAGGCCGATGGCTCTATTTAGTGCTTCTGCCTCGCCAGAAACTTGAAAAAACTTTTTTAGCTTCCTAAGTTGCGCCAAGGCCTCTCCTCGAAATGTAACCATTATAGGAGTCTCGCCTATTGCTGAAGCGTCTTTTTCATTCAATTCGTTATTCATATTTCCTAAAATTAATTCTGCCATCGATAGATTTTTCCCACGTCCATAGTTCAACAGTAGTTAATCTCTGATTGTCTAATATACGCCTAGCTTCAGGAGCTGATTGCGTAGGTACTATCAGTCTAAAAACCACATTCAAGGCAGCATATGCCGCCCACTGACTAGCCTCCTCTTCGTTGACAGAACCTTCTGTTTCAATTTCTTCAATAGTGTGGGCCGTCCCACCCGTGCTCCCCGGTTCACTTGGGTACCATACCACCACATCGGGATATTGGGGATTCGTCCTTGGACCAACATACTGGTTCTGATAACCATTGGGGTTAGACGATACCTTATATCCACTTTCTTCCATCTTAGTATAAGTGGATGCTGACGCGCCCACTACTTGATCATGAATAGACTGTTCTTGCACACCACGAATGGCCATACCAGAATTATACCCTATCTCAAAACTTGCCTCCAGTGTATCAAAATCGGCCTCTGGAGCAGATAGTTTTCTCTCCCCATTGAGCAAATTGCGTCAGCCAATTAGGAAATCATCCGCTTGGCTCAGCACTGTTTGAGGAGCCGAAGGCGACGAGTTTGCGGTTAAAGCCAGAAAGGAGGATTTCCTATTTTGGCTAGCAATTTGTGAGTGGGGAACGGCTTTGGTTACTTTCGCCAAGACGAAAGTAACCACCAGGTCAAGCATATCGTAGATGCTTGAAAACATTGACCCAAAGCCCCTTTCCCCCTATCCTACAAGCATCAAGAACCTTGCCAACTAGGCAAAAAGGAGAAAGGAGTGCCTTTCATCGAAATAATTGGTCGCTCTCCTCTTAACGACCAAGAGAACATCAGAATCCGCGATGCGATCGCGGCTGACCCATTCACCGAGTATCTTGTCGAACAAACGGTCGTGGCCTCATATCCCGGCGTCAGGTGCGTCCCCCTTTCCGTCAAGATGGGGCCGGATCTGTCCCGGATGACGGTAGCCCTCGTCCACAGCCGAGACACCAAATTCCTTGCGCACATCAAGGAAGTACTGCTCAATGTTGAGCTAGAACCCAAAATCGACAAGGTGCTCGTCAATCTCATTGGCAAGTAATCTGATCCCTTGCCAACTAGGCAAAAGGAGGAAACAATGCCATTAGTAGTCGTCTACGGCATGCCCAACATAGTGCCAGAGAAAGACTGCTTGAAGTTAATCGGCCGCATCCAGAAGACGGTGGCAAAAATCCCCAAGCTGGGGATACCTGCCGAGGAGGTCGAAGTCTATTTCCCGGTGGATCGCGTTCAATCTGACTTGGGCAGTTCGCTCGTCGTCCATGTCGTAGGCCTATTCGACAAACCGGAACGGACAGCAGAAGTGCGTAACCGACTAGCCAGAGCCATCGGGAAGACCATCGAGGACTTCACGAGAGGACGGGTTGGTTTCATCTGGCCTTTATCCCCCAGCGTCAAGGTACTCATTGAGTCATTTCAGCAAGAGAAAGGCGGCTACCACGAGAACTAACCCGATGCCCCCTGCAACTTGAAAAGACCTTCCAAAAGAGGGTCTTTTTCATTGCAATAAAAACCCCTTTGAGCAAATTGCGTAAGCCAAATTAAAAAAGCCATTGCGCGAACGCAGTGGCTTATCTGCGGGAGATGATCAGCTGAGTTGCTTGAGAGCAGCACAGTAGGACTTGCGTAGCAGTCGAGCATCGTACAGCGCATTGTGCTGTTCGCCCTCCTCGGAGATACCGAAGAGTTTACCTTGTTCGTTAAGGTATCGCTCCGGGTCTATCCCATTGAAGAACAGAAAGGAAGCGAAGTCCACAACGATCCAGTGGGCCGGATTCTTCTCGATACCGCCGAACAGCTTGTGCCAGAAAACCGTGTCGAACTGGCTGACATAGGTCAGCAGGAACGGTTTGTTATCACCTAGGAACTCACAAATCTGTCGGCAAGCGCCTTCGCGAGAAACCTTTCCACCTCTGAGATGTGGAACGACATTTTCTTTCGTCCAGTCATTTAACAGCTTCTCATCGAACTCAAGCTCAAGGTACAACTCTTCCCCGTCGGCCTTGACCAAAGCCAGCGAGATGATCTCCCCCACGTAAGGATCCAGAGAGGTAAACTCTGCATCCATAAAGACGACGTTGTCACTAAATGGACGAATCGTGCTCATCAGATTCACCTCTCCAGTAAATATTTATCAGCACAACTCTGACATCCCAACCTAACACCAAAACCCGCCCCCAGTCAATCTTTCCCCATTACCACCTATTAACCCCTTTGAGCAAATTGCGTCTGTCCTTCCCCCCGTCAGCACCCCCACCCAACATACATCCAAGATAATGACCCCGCTCCTCCCGACTAGGAGAGCGACCGCTTCTCTAATCGGGCTATCTTTCCAATAAACAACTCGACATACTTCCCCAGTCCATGATATTTGATTACCAACGCCACTAAATCCTCGCAGGGGAACTGTGACACCCATACGCTCTTCTGCCGCATATCGAACCCCAGATCGGCTAGATGCCTCCGAAAAAGATTACGGTTAACCTTGAGCCGTTCGGGGATATCAAACATTACTAAGCGCAACTTCCCATCCGGCCGCCGGCGGCTGACTAATATCTTTAATAAATCCAGCTTAGCCGCATCGCTGATTTGAAAACTATCCTCCCCCAGCTCAATAACATGCCCCGCCTCTCTCAAGTATGCCCATGTTCGCCGAGTATGTTTATCAATTATCCCCAATTGTTCGCGACGCTTTCTGTCCAACAAAAAACTTCCCGCGCTATCCGCCCATTTCGTTAGAACCTTCATCATCCTATAGGCACCTCGGCTTGTCTTCATATAATCAGTGTACCCGAAATAAAGAGCGACCGCTTCTCTAATCGGGCACTATTGAATCGCCTTTCCCGGATTATTTGTAAAATACTTTGTTCGGGATTCGCAGATCCACGTATTCTTTCGGCGGATTATCCTGCATCTCCTGCAATACCCGAACCAGTGCATTTAATTGGTCGTCCGGCGGCCGAGTCGTATCCAAAATGATGCGCCATTCCTGATTAGTGTACATTTCCACTTCAAAGGTAGTTTCAGGAATAGTAATCCGTTCAATGGAAAGATTGGTTTTGCGTGGCAGATTGGCCACAAAACTGGTGACAAATTCGATGAACTCCGGTATCACCACCCTTTGATTTATGCTCACCGGCACATTCTTCAAGTCTTCAATAGTGATCAGGGGAGTCTTGTCCCCCGCTTTGTCGTACACCACCCCATAGCGATTGACCAAAAATCTCTCGCCGGCCGTCTGCCACACCACCGAGGACTGATGTTCCGTGATGATGACCGTAAGCGTGTTGCTGATCAGGTTTTTGCCGAACTTCACCTCGCTGATCTGCGGAATGTGGGAGAGCAGCCGCTTTCTCATTATCCCCTCCGGCCAAGTCACCGCATTGATCCCCTTAAATCCTTTTGGGAACAAAGCGTCCTGAACTTGTTCTTGGGCGGCCAAATGATTGCCGGTGATCTTTAATTCATCCAGCCAAAAAAACTTGCTGCCAAATACTAAATAAAGAACCCCGATGAGGGCCGGCACCACCAGCCACTTTACCCATCTCCCGCCGCGGAAACTAAAAAACTTCAGCCGGACGAGGGAGAGCCGCCGCGTGGTCTTGCGCTGCATTTCGCGGCGAAACTGCAAACGCTGGCGCACCGACGGATTGTCCCACAAGGGCTGTGCAGTGTACTGCGATGGTTTTTTCCTCCCTAATTTCCACCCCCACCGAAACTTCACTTCTGATCTCTTAATTCTTCTAGCAATTCCCTGCCGAACACATCTGCTTGTCCCGCACCCATCGTGATCACCACATCTCCCGGCTGTACCGTCTTCAACATAAATTCTTTAATCGCCGAAAAATCTCCGACATATTTCGCATTGGGGTGCACTGCGTTGATAGCCTCGACCAGTTTTTCGCTGTTAACAGAACGCTTATCTTCCTCGGTATCCCGCACCGCGTAAATTGGCGCCACCACCACCAAATCGGCATCCCCAAAGCTTTTGGCAAAATCATTCAGCAGCAATCTCGTGCGGCTGTATTGGTGCGGATGGAAAACCACCAAAAGTCTTCGGCCGGCGAAATATTGCCGCGCCGCCTCCAACAAGGCCACCACTTCGGTGGGGTGATGGGCGTAATCATCCATAAAAGTGATTCCTTTGGCCGTGCCTAAAATCTCAAATCTCCGGGCAGCTCCTTTGAAATCGTCATGCAACGCGTACTCCACCGTTTTGTTATCTACCTGGAGCTCCCGAGCCGCCGCCCAAGCCAGCACCGCATTCAGGACATTGTGGCGCCCGGGGATATGCAAATGCATCCGTGTTCCGTTCATCGAAAAATATAAACTGCCGGCAATGAATTCCAGATCATGAGCGTGAAGATCATTGTCGTTTTTCAAACCCGCCCAAACCACCCGCGGTGGGCGCGCCCGCTCGACCACCTCGCGCACATTCGCGTCATCACCATTGCCGATCACTACTCCGTCCTTGGGCAGCAATTTAATGAATTCAATGAATGCTTCTTTGATCGCGTCAAGATCCTCATAGTAATCCAGATGATCAGCTTCAATATTCGTTATCACGATTATTTTCGGGCGCAAATCCAGGAAACTTCGGCCATATTCGCAGGCCTCCACTACCATCGCCGGCCCGTGGCCAAATATGAAATTGGATTTCAAAGTCCGCACCTCGGCGCCGATCAAAGCAGTCGGATTGCGTCCTGCCGCTTGCAGAATTGTGGTCAGCATTGCCGTGGTCGTGGTTTTGCCGTGAGTGCCGCAAATCGCCACCCCCGTTTTTTCCTGCATCAATTCGCCGACCACCTCTAATCTCCGCTTAACCGGAATATTCAGTTTTTTAGCCTGCCGCACTTCCGGATTGGTTTCCGGGATCGCCACTGAAATGATCACCTCATCAATATCCTTGGTGATACGGGCCGCGTCGTGCCCCACCCATACCTTGATGCCGTCCGCTGCCAAATCCGGCCGTGCTTCAAAATCGGCCATATCCGACCCTGATACCTCCTGCCCCACCGCCCGCAGCAGCCGGGCAACCGCCTGCATACCGATCCCTCCAATGCCCACCAAAAAGTAGCTCTTGGACTGTTTCACCCGTCCATTATACCTTAGACTCACTGCCCTGGCCGGCGGTACCGGCCAGTAAGCTTGGTCTCCGCCAAAATATGCCCTACCATTGCCTGCTCCGCCTGCGCCTTGGTAGCCGTTTCGGCAAGCTCCAGGGTAGTATCCAAGGCATAAAGCTTGAAAATGTATCTGTGCTCGCCTGACGGCGGGCAGGGCGGCCCATAGCCCTTCTTGGGCGAGCTGTTCATCCCCTCCGTTCCCGGATGGGCTCCGGCCGGGATTTCCCTTGTCGTTGGCGGGATATTCCATGCCACCCAGTGGTCCCACACGCCCATTGGCGCATCCGGATCATCGCAGAGCAAGACCAAAGTTTTTGCCTCCGCCGGCACGTCGGAAATGTTCAGTGGGGGACTTATTCCCTCACCATCGCAGGTATAACGCACCGGGATCATTCCCCCATCAACAAATTCTGTACTAGTCAGCTTCATACTTCATAGGATAGTTACGAGTTGCGAGTATTGAGTTGTGAGTGATAGTGTTGCCCTGCGGGCGATTTTTGCCACCGTTCATTACTCATTACTCATTACTCACTACTCATTCCACCTCACCCACTACCACATACCGCTTTAGCGCCGTTCCTAACGGCCATGAAGTTTGCAGAGTAAGGATCTTCTGTTTGCCATTAGGTTGCCCCAATACGCTCACGTCCTTCGCCTCAACGATTTTCTTTTCCGTTACCGTGTACACGAATTGCTGGCCCGTACGGTCCGTAATATATACTTTGGCGCCCACCTCAATTCTCGGCAAAATGGCAAATACCGTTTTGTAATGTCCGGCCTTGAACGCGTAATCCGATGAATGACCAAAAAAGTAAGCGTTGCCCCACTCTCCCGGAATGGCCGTCCCCGGATAATGCACCACCCCGTTTTCCAGCCCGCGCTGGAAAGTTACCTCATCAGTCGTATCCACATAAACCAGCGGTACTGCAAGCCCCAGACTGGGGATTGCCAATCTATCAGGCTGATCCAACTGCACCTCCCCAGACGACGTGGCTCCCCGGATGTCATAGGTAAACCACGCCGACACCTGCCTGGTGAAATAACCCCAATTGATGGCCACCGTGACTAAAACCACCAGCAGGCCCACCTGGGCAATGTCTATCCAAATTCTATTGATTCTCTTTTTCATTGGCTGCCTCTATTACCAGTTTAGCAATCTTTTCTGCTGCACCGCGAGAAGGCTCCCCAAATGCCTTCATTTTTTGCGACATTTCCGCCAATTTATTTTTATCTGCAAAAAGGGCGTGCACTGCGCTTAATAATTCTTCTCCGCTGAATTTTTCCGGCGCCAGCATCATTGCGGCGCTATGGTCAGCCAGCATTTGGGCATTTTTAAGTTGATGCTCATTAGCCGAACCCCGCAGAGGCACAAGAATGGCCGGCTTTCCCAAAACCGCCAGCTCAAAGACAAACGAGCCCGCGCGAGAGATCACCAGCTCGGCCTGATGCAGGGCTGATAAAAAGACATCGCGGTCAAACGCAAACGGCAAATAATGGTCCTGCAATTCTGCAGGAAGATTTCCCCGCCGCTGCTTTGCTTCCCCGATATCTTTCCCGCCCGTCTGGTGTGCCACATTAAAATTACGCAGCAATGACGATAAAATCTCCCAAACTGCCTCATTAATCGAATGCGCTCCCTGTGAACCTCCCGTTACCAAAATAACCGGCAGGGGATCAGGAAATAGCCTTTTAGCCTGCCAATTAACCAGTTCATCGCCCATCGGCAAGCCAGTGTACACGAACTTGTCCGCATATCTGCTTAAGTCGGGTTTATTCTCCAAATAATTTTCCACCGGCCATGCCACCGCGAGTTTACGGGCGGATTTCAGCGCCCAGCGGTTGGCCAGACCTAAGAAACTATCCGACTCGTGCCCGATGACCGGAATGCCGAATCGCTTTGCCGCCAAGACTACAGGCAGGGAAACATAACCCCCCTTGGCAAAAATCACTTGCGGACGAAATTGCCGGATAATGCTTGCCGCATCTTTTATTCCTCGCCAAAAATTAAATACATCCGCAATATTTTCCAAACTCAAGTACCGCCGCAATTTTCCCGCGTGAATAGCTTGAAAAGGCAAACCCGCCGCCTCCACCAAGCGCCTGTCCTCGGCCCGCAATGAGCCGACATACAGCAACTCCACCTCCGGCAATTTAGCCTTTAAGGCTGCGGCGACCGCCAGAGTTGGCAAAATGTGACCACCAGTCCCCCCACCCGCCAATAAGATTTTCATCCTTGTGTGTAATTATAGTCTGCTTAGAAATATTCAGCAGCACTCCCGTTGCCGCCAGCACCATTACCAGAGAGGTGCCCCCGAGGCTGACAAACGGCAGGGGAATGCCCGTCAGGGGAAATAGCCCTACCAGAGCCCCCATATTTAATACCGCTTGGAAGCCGATCCAGCAAGTGATTCCCAGAGCCAGCATCCGTCCGAACATATCCGGCGCTCTTCTGGCAATTAAGAGCCCCCTCCAGACAACGATGGCAAATCCGACTATCAGCGCCAGGCATCCGATCAGCCCCAGCTCTTCGCCGATCACCGCAAAAATAGAATCCGATGACGCTGCCGGCAAAAAATTGAACTTCTGCCGGCTTCGCCCATAGCCTAAACCAAACAGCCCTCCCGAACCGATCGCAAGCAGGGCCTGATTGATATGATAGCCCGAACCTAACGGATCTGCCCCCGGATTCAGGAAAGTAAGAAAGCGGCTCAAGCGATAGGGTTCGGCTTTAATTAACAGGAAGACTGCCCCCATCCCCACTCCGACCAAACCCATCAGTTGCCCCCAACTCGCGCCCGCCACCAAATACATCGTCCCCGCCGCCAGTGCTACCGACACCGCCGTGCCCAAGTCCGGCTCTTGCATCACCAGTAAAAAAGTAAGCCCCAAAAGCAAAACGAACGGCAGAAATGTGTTGTAAAAATCGGTGATGCGGCTGCCTTTGTTCTCAAACCAATACGCCAAATACACAACTATCGCGAACTTCAAAAATTCACTTGCCTGCAAAGTGAAACTGCCGATCCCGATCCACCGCCGCGCCCCGCCCGACTCCACTCCCAAGCCCGGGATCAGCACTGCCATCAGTAAAATGCCGGCAATGACCAGCAGTGTCGTGGCCCATCGCCGCCAGAAATGATAATCCAGTTTCGAAAAAAACCACCACAAAAAAAGACCGATGAGGGCATAGCCGCTTTGTCGGAAAAAATAAAAGGTACTCGAACCAGTCGCCTCGGCCGACTGCACCACTGATGCCGAAGATACCATGATCAGCCCAAACACCACCAAGATGATAGTGGTAATGGCCAGATAATAATCCTGCCGATGGTATTGCCTCATAATTGCTTTACTATTTTACTAAACTGGTCCCCCCTGTCATAAGCATCCTTAAACATATCAAAACTGGCGCAGGCCGGAGCCAAGATCACCGCGCCGCCATTCTTAATTTTGGAGTAAGCAGTTTTGACAGCGTCTTCAAATTTTGTCACTATCCTAGTCGGCACCCGCGGCGCATTCTTTTTTAAAGCATTCTTAAATTTTTTCGCAGATTGGCCGATCAAAACCGCCAAGCGCACGTCAGACTTTGCGATAGTTTTTGCCAGTTGTTTTATGTCTCCCCCTTTATACACTCCGCCTAAAATGATCGCCTTGGGCATATCGGGAAAAGCGAGCACCGCCGCGGCCGCCGCTTCCGGCGTGGTTGCCAACGAATCATCCACAAAAATTGTTCTTCCGATCGTCCGCACAATTTCCAACCGATGATGTAATGGTTTAAACGATTTCAACCTGTGTTCAATGCGTTTCACCGGCGCACCGGCCAAAATCGCCGCCGCAACCGCAGGCAGGACATTCTGCCACATATGCCCGCCGCGTAATTTCATAGCGGTAATTGGCGCCACCACCTGCCGCCGGCCGGTTTTGATATCCCGATAAATTATTTCCCCATCCGAGAGATAAATCCCCTTGCGTAGGATCTGCTTGGTGGATACGGGGCAGGTCTTACCCCGTGCTTGCCGCAAGGCCAGACGCATCGGGTCAAAATCCTTTGACGCCACTAACACATCGTTCTTTTTCTGATATTTGTAGATGCTCTGCTTTGCCAATAAATATTTCGCAAAAGTCTTGTGCCTATCCAAATGCTCTGCCACCACATTGAGCAGCACCGCGATCTGCGGGCTTTGGGTCATATCCTCCAGCTGGAAGCTGGACAGCTCCAACACAACCCAACTGCTTCTGCTCAATTTTTTCAAAAGTGGCAGGGGAGAGTGCCCAATATTTCCGGCCAGGTATGCCTTCCGTTTTTTATCCTTCAGTAAATGATGGATCAGGCTGGTAGTGGTGGATTTGCCCTTGGTCCCCGTCACTCCGATAATCCGCCCCGGACAAAGTTCAAAAAATAGGCGAGTCGTACTGCTGATTTCCACCCCCGCTTTTGCTGCGTGTCTGAATTCTTTTTGCGTTAGTGCAATCCCCGGGCTCCTGAAAACGATTTGAAAGTCCGCGAGATTCTCTAAATAATCCCCGCCCAACCGGAATTTCACCCCTAATCTCTTGGCCTCGCGATAGCGCTCGCCTAACGACTTTGCCCCCGCCGCATCCAGCACCGTCACCTCTGCCCCTGCTTTACGCAAAAACCGGACCAGTTCTAGTCCTTCCCGTCCTAATCCCACCACCGCCGTCTTCTCCCCGTCTAGCTTTACCTTAGCCATGCCCCCATTATACCTTTACCGACTAAGCCGCCCTCGGCCCGAAGATCTTTTTGATCCGCACTGGCGGGCCAATTTCGATTTCTACAATATTGGCCTTACTGATGCCATATCCCGCCTCACTGGATGGCCGTAAATCTTTCGACTCGAGACTTTCTAAAAGAATCGTTAGGGGACTGCCATGCGAAATAAATAAAATATTGGCGGCAGGGTAGTCACCGAGCATTTTATTCCAGCTCCGCATTACCCGTTCCTGCACACTATACGGCGATTCCATCCCGCCCTCGCCGTGCAGTTGCTTTTGCCAATAATCTTTCCTTCTGGCGTTCCAATCCCCAAAAGGAATTTTTGCCGCGTATGTTCCCAAATCATTATCCCGCAGGTTTTCATCAACAATAACTTTGGGATTACCCGGATTAGTTTCCGCTACGATCTGCGCTGTTTCCCGTGCCCGTTCCCGTCCAGAAGTGATGATCACATCCAGACGGTATTGGCTTAAAAACAAGCCTGCCTCGCGGGCTTGCTCCCGTCCCAATTCACTTAACGGAAAGCCCGGCAAATTGGAATATACGGTATCGGCCGGATTTTGAACCGCCCCATGCCTCATTGCGAATAGTTTTCGGTCAGCTAAAGCCATAAAATTGGATTATTTTAATCATACAGAAAATCGGCAAAATAAACCGAAAAATCGTGAAAATGAAAACGCAATTTTCCAGTTTCACGCATTTTGTACAAGTCCCCCGTCCCCGACCGCGAAAAACAGCTAAAAAACACGCTCCTAGAGCTGATTTTATTGACTTCATACCTGATTTCTGCTACTATTTTCGTAGTATTCTGACGCCCACAGAGGAGGAAAATTATGGGCGCAGCGCACCTTAAGTTCGACGCAAACTATTTGGTGCCTCTGGACTGGCTAGAAGAGGTCTGGGACAAGGCTCGACGGATGATGCAGGATGTCTGCGCGCAATTGCGCACCCTCGGCGTTTCGGCCGATCTTGACGCAATGATGACTAGGACCGGCATCGAAGAGGTGGCAGGCTACATTCGCGATTGCTGTCAGGAGCGGGAGTTCGGCGATCGGCAGTCGCTCATTGCCGAGTACGCCAAACTCTGGTCATTGTCCCGTCATATGATAGCCGAAACCCCGCAAGCCGCCCTCGACTACATCCACAAGCTCCGCAACGACGACAGCAATGCCGCTCACCGGCTGCGCAACACCTTAAGCTTCCAGGCTATCTCTCTCCAACTGCAAGCTGGCCATCGCCACCCAAAGATGGAGCGGCTTGGGATAGTAGCGGAGGAAGAGTTCGCCAGGCGAAGAAAGACCTTAATACTCTGCCTTACTCACACAGGAGCAGATGAGCTTGCTCAAATGCTGCAGGTACGGGTAGGGCAGGTCTATCAGCTGCATGGTGGGCTCAAGGAGAGAGAGCTTAAGCGACAGTGGGCCGAATTCGACTCGGCTCGCGTAGGTATAGCAGTGGCTACGGCCTCGCTCGAGCGGAAAATCGGGGTCAAAGTGAAAACCCTGATCCACTACAACCTCATCAGCACCGATACGAGATATCTGGAGAAAGTAGTGGCCCTACCGCTCTACTCTCAGATAATCGTGGCGGCAGACCATCCGCTTGATTTAGGCAAAAGCTTCTGCCACTACCTGCCGCGTCCTCGAGTCCGCGGCACCATCCGGCCATCAAGGAAAAGGGAGAAAGGTATTCCCACTCCCCTCCTGCCATTCAGCGATCCCAGTGCGTCGAACTAGTAAAGCGGCTCTTCGGAGCCGCTTTTTATTTGCCAGACCATCATGATACAAGACAAGTTAAAGGCCCCGCTTCCTTGCGGGGCCTTCTATGTTGGAGGGAGGTTCAAGGGCTAACTCTCCTTCTCCAGAGTGCTTCCCAAAGCTCCTTGAGAAACAACCCAAGCACTGTTGCTCCGACAATGCTCGCCGCCAGTATCAGCGGCAGCCAGTGGACAGTCATCTCCTCATTCATAGCGCACTCTCCCAGCAAGGTTCATGCTCCCAGCCTACGCTATCCGATTTACCTACGCAAGTTAAAGACCCCGCAACCAGCAAGCCAGCCGGCCAAAAAACTTCTTGCCCAGCACCCTGCTCATATCGGCGGCTCAACTAGAACTGCACTGGTATGGAATACGAATCCGCGTTCGCGGGCAACCCCGAAGGGTTGTCCTTCGCCAATACCAAGATACCGGTGCTTCCCGCCGCTTGCGCGGGGAAAACAAAAGTGGCTATAAACGGCACCATACTAGTTGTCATCCAATTGCCTTGCGCCTGCGCCGTGGTTTGTCCGATCAAAGTATTGCCACTGCTGTACAACTTGATCGGGAACGATGCTTCAAAATACCAACTGCCCACCGCCTGACCCGTAACTGTTAACGGGCTGGCCACGGTACTGTTGGCCGCTGGCTGGGTTATTTGGATATCAGGATTAGTTGACTGGCTTTTCGTACCCGACTGCCGACCATAGTAATAATATATTCCGCCGCCAGTCACTGCTACCAGCAACAATAGGACCAGCCAAATTCTACCTGTCATTATCATCCCCTCTTATTTTTTTACCTTATCTGTATTGTTTGGCCAATTTCCACTGTTCCGTCAGCATTCCACCCAATCCCACCAGTATGATCCATAATCCAGCCAACCAGCCGATTATCGGCAGAAATGCCAGCAGCCCGAAGATAATCGTTCCCACCAACAAGCTGCCCAACTGTGCCCAAATGGTTTTATCGCTGCGCACCAGCGCGCGGCCAAGATGGTAGGAACCAGCTATTATTCCCATTATCAGCATTAAGACATACACCAATAGCAAGAGCAAACCGAGTGGTAGCCCGACTATCGTTACCATTAACCCAAAAGCCAGCAATGGGGTCAGCACCGCCGTCAATAAGCCGCACCACAGCGACGCCCAATAATTCTTTTTTATCCCCTCCGCCACTTTGGGCATATACTTGGGCAACAGCAAAATCAGTATCGCGCCCAACAGCAGCAGTCCTATCCATTTCCAAAACATTACCGTCAAAGCTATCCCCGTGAATGCGCCGATAACCCCCAGTTTGGCCCAGTGTTTGACCAACACCTTGTGATACTCCACCCTGCTGGCGTGCTGAGCAAAATCAGCGCCTTCAGCAGCTGCCCAATATCTTAACGTTCCGCCAATTCTCGCGTTGTCGCCAAATGTTAATTTACTCACATGAATATCAGCGCTGTCAGCAATTGACCCCTTGATGGCGGCTGTCCCAGCACCTACTCGTAAGTTACCCAACACCTTACCATCCAGCACCAAATTACTGGCACCGGCCACGAAATCTCCCCTGATTACCGCCGTGCTCCCGATCGTCACAGTTCCTCCCGCCACCAGCAAATCGTCTCCGACGGTGCCATAGATATTAACGTGGCCACCTGTCACTCGCACGTCATCGCCCACATTGCCGCGGATAATTACCGTGTCGCCAGCCACTAAAACATCCCCGCTGACACTAGCATTTATCTCTACTGTTCCGCCGCAGGCTATCAGATCGCCTTGGATCGGTTTTTCAATATTAATACTCGCGCCAGCCGCATAAAGGTCATCATTTAATGGGCTGTTTATTGCCACCGAGCCGTCTTTCGGCGCCAAAAAGATCGGTGCTGCCATCGCGGGCACCGCCGTCAACGCCAACACCGCCACCAAACCCACAAAAATCAGTTTTCTCATATACAAAGGTTAAAACTATACCGTGCCTCCATTATACCCCCAGAAAGAGAGCGGAGGGAGCTTCCACCACCTCCAGCATAAGATACGGTTTTGGATTCCGTTATACTGGATGTATGGCACTTTCCATTAAATTCATCGGCGCCTCCGGCATAGTGACCGGTTCCAATTATCTGGTCACTGCCTCTGCCACCAAATTTTTGGTGGATTGCGGCCTGTATCAGGGAAGTCGCGAAGCCAGCCAGAAAAATTATGAGCCCTTTCCCTATGATCCCAAAGAGATCAACTTTCTGATCCTCACTCACGCTCACTTGGACCATTGCGGCCTTATCCCCAAACTTTATCGTCTGGGCTTCCGCGGAAAAATTTACTCCACTCCCGCCACCGCCGAACTCGCCGAAGCCCTGCTCACCGATGCCGCCCACATCCAAGAGCACGGCGCCACTCAGCGCGATATCGAAACCCTATTCGTTACCGCTGACGTCCAGGGCGCTCTTAAATTATTCGAAACTCACAATTACGGCGAAGAGTTTTCCGCCGGCGATACTAAAATCCGCCTCCAAGACGCCGGCCACATTTTGGGCTCTGCTATTGCCGAACTCTGGGTAGACAGTAAAAAAATAGTTTTTTCCGGCGATCTGGGCAACAGCCCGGTACCGATTATGCGCGACCCTACCCTCATTGGCGAGGCGGATTATGTCATCTCTGAATCCACTTACGGCGACCGTTTGCACGAGCCGCCGGCCAGCCGCGAGAAAAAACTTTTGGCCGCCATCCGGCATGCTCACAAACATCACGCCAAACTTATCATCCCCTCATTTGCCTTGGAACGCAGCCAAGACCTTCTTTACACGCTGAATCTCCTGCGCGATACCAACCAGATGCCCAATATTCCCGTGATCTTAGACAGCCCTTTGGCCATCAAAGTAACTGACATTTACAAAAAGTATACTCGCCTGTTCGATGAAGATTTCCAAAAATATCTTAAAACAGATCCGGATCTATTTGATTTTCCCGGTTTCCGCCAAACCGCCAGCACCGAAGAATCCAAAGCCCTAAACACCTTGGAGGACGCGGCGGTGATCATCGCCGGTTCCGGTATGGCCGACGGCGGACGGGTGCAGCATCATCTCATTCATCGATTGGACAACCCCGATAACCAAGTGCTGTTCGTTGGTTTTTGCACTCCCGGCACTCTCGGCCGCAAGTTATTGGACGGCGCCACCAAAGTTAGGGTTCTCGATCAAGTTGTAACCGTTCAAGCTGCCATCCGTTCTCTCAACGCGTTCTCCGCGCACGCCGACCAAAAAGGACTAATGAATTGGCTTTCTGGCTTTAACACCAACCCCACTATTTTTCTTATTCACGGCGAAGACGAGGCACGGGAGATGCTCGCCAGCAAACTCACCAGCCAATTAAAACGGCAAGTCATTCTGCCAAAAGTCGGCCAACAAGTTGATTTAAAATAGCTTAAGACAAAATTAAAGCCCCACTCTGCTATCAGCAGAATGGGGCTTAGGGTTCAGGCACCTGGAGCTGGTGCAGTCGCGTCCGCCGGCTGTTCCGGCTCGAGGCACTGGAACATATTCGCAGTCAGTGGAATGAATGCCGTATAGCGCTTCTTGCAGCACTTGCCCGGCTGGCAGCATTTGCCGCCGCTGACCAGAACGCCGACCATGCGGCCGCAGTAGTCATATGCCACTGCGCCACAGTTCGGACAATCCGGCAGCGTGTCGGTCAAGAACACGGTGCCGGTGGTGCCGCAGCAATCGGTTACGTGGCACTTCGTCACCGTGCCACACTTGGTGACATCGACGAAGAACAATTCCCGCCCGCAACAGCTTACACCGAAGTCCGGCTGCGCGGGACAGGCGCCGCAGGGGATATATCCCTGCGTCCGAAGTGCTGCCCAACCAATCTCTCCCGCACATCCGCCGCAAGTAGCCGGAGAGGGTTTGATATCGGCTCCCGCCACGTAGTCAGCGACATAGCCATCAATCCAGATGGTCTTGGCGCCGCCCACCGCGTGGGATGAGGTCAGCCACAAGCCATCGTGACCGTTGGTTGTGCCAATATACGTCGCTGTGGCGTGCTGGCAGCAGCTGTTGCAGCAGTCGCCGTTCTCACAGGCCACCGTCGTGATCACACCAGTCCGGCAGAACGCCGGGTCCTTCAAGCACTGGGGCAGTGCCAGCGCCGTCGTCGTAGTAACCAGCCAGAGCAGAAGCACTAGCAGGGGTACAAGGAACTTCTTCATGACATCACGCTCCCTACCCTCCTAACGGGGTATTGGTTTGACAATACTAACCCCGCGCCCCCGTATTCAAGGTGCGCAAGATTACTCCCACTCTAATCCCCTTTCTCCGCCTCCGTCAATCCCCTATCTATCCCGCTCCAAGCAATCCTATCGCCACCCCGATCACTGCAAACACCGCCCCGATCACCCAGAACCGCATCGTCACTTTCGGTTCCGGCCAGCCGATAGCTTCAAAATGATGATGCAATGGTGCGATCAGAAATAATTTTTTCTTATACAATTTACGATAAGCCAATTGCATTAATACTGACAAAGTTTCGATGAGAGGAATAAATGCCACGAACGGCAGCACCGCCAAACCCACTCCGCCCTTAATTAACATTGCCACCACTCCTAAAGTCGCCCCGAATGCTAAGGCATAAGTATCACCGCCAAAAAATCTTGCCGGATAAATGTTGAACCACAAGTAAGCCAAGAGTACTCCCACCACCGTCCCGCAAAAGATCGCTAAACTCATCTGCCCGTTTACCATTGCTAACAGTCCGTACGCCGCATAGGCAACGGCAAATAATCCGCCCGACAAGCCGTCCAGCCCATCCGTAATGTTAAAAGCGTTCGCCGTCGCGATGATCACAAAAATGAAGATCGGGATATACCACCAACCCACCAAAAAGTCTCCCACTCCCGGCAGGTGCAAACTGTTGAACCCCAACTTATAGAAAAACCACCACGCCCCGAGTGCCGCAATTATTAGCAGCCAGAGCATCTTATGCCGCGCCCTGACCCCCTTAACCCCGCCAATTCCCCGGATGTTAAACCAATCATCCACCGCCCCGATCACTCCCACCGAAAGCAGGGCAAACAGCGGAAGATACGTTTGCGAACGGGTAAGATTAAACTTTAAAGACACCGATACCACGATCAACCAATACAAAATACCGGCCATCGTCGGGATGTGCCGTTTATGTTTTTCCGCGTGCAATTGTTGAAATACCGTCGCCTGCTGGCCGTACAATGTTTCCTCTTTCGGTTGCTTCCAAAAGCGGTATTTATATAAAAAATTGGCCCAAAAAGGGGTCGCGAGAAGCGCCACGAAGAAACTTATCGTGGTAAGGATAAAAATCCGCAGTAAATCTATCTGGATTAGGCTTTCTTGCATCAAATCTTAACTGTAAGCCAGCAGTCTATCCGCCAACTGGTCCAAATGAATGGCACGCGACGCTTTCACTAACACACTATCACCATCTTCTAAAATCGGCAAAAGTTGTGATAATGTTCTGTCTATATCGGGATTATATTCATCCCACGCTAACTTAACGACACTGCTTATTGGCATCCCCGCTTCTATCGCCCCCGCCGCGATCAACTCTCCCTCCTTACCCACCACGATCAATAAGTCCGCCAGTTCCGCCGCCCACTCGCCTACCTGCCGGTGGGCCGTATCGCTCACTGGTCCCAGCTCGCGCATCCCGCCTAAAATGGCAACCTTTCTCCCCCGCGCTATCTCCCGCAAGCCCTGCAAACCCGCCCGCATCGACTCCGGACTGGCGTTATAGGTATCATCAATAACTACCCACCGGTTGGTCTGTTTTATTTCAAATCGTCCGCTGGGAGCTTGCAGACTGCTTAATCCCTGCCGGATTTGGTCCGCGGTCAGTCCGAATTCTTCACCCAAAGCAAAAGCGGCCAGCGCGCTCAACGCAAACTGCCGTCCCGGCGGCAATCCCACTTCGATCGCCTCGGTTGGGCTATGCAAGATATATTGCGTTCCCAACTCTTTATCTTCCACCCAAAAATCGTTAGACCGCTCCCAGCCAAAAGTTATCTTGCGTTTCTTGCTTTCTCTAATAAATGTTTGGCATTCCGCGCATTCTCCATTAATTATTACCAAGCCGCTGGGCTTGAGTTTATCGGTCAGAGACAATTTCTCTGCGGTTAATGCCGCCTGATTTTGGTAGAACTCCAAATGCGAACCGCCGATGGTGGTAATTACCGCTACATCATATTTAAACCAGCGGTTAAACCATTTGATGTCCCCCGGCCGGTCTGCCGCCAGCTCCAGTACCAGTACCGTCGGATATTTCATCTGGAACAACAACTTCAGCTTGGCCTGCCAGCACAGGCTGAAAAATTGCGGCAGCGTTATCCGCGCTTTACCGGAAGGAGTAAAAACCGGTTCAAAGCCCGGACTGATCACCGATGCCGCTATCCCCCATTCCGTATTGGTATTATGCAGACTCCGCTGGGCATCATAGGCTTGCCGCAACACCGCGAAGACCGCCTCCTTGGTGGTGGTCTTGCCCACACTGCCGGTGATCGCCACTATCTTCACCTGATACTTTTCCGCCACCAGCTTCGCCAGCCAGCACAACAGATTGAGAGCCAACTTCTTCATTGTTCCTCCGTCATTCCTGGTTTCTCCGTCATTCCTGCGAAGGCAGGAATCCATTTGCCCATTGTTTAGATTGGTCAGATTGGTGAGATTTTTCCAGACCCCCCTATGATACGCAAAAAACCGCCCCCAGACTAGTCTCTCGCCCTCTCGTCAAACTACCCCCTCCGTCATTCTGGTAAGTTCTGCTGTCCAGCAGAACGCATCCAGAATCTTATATACGATCCTGGGCCCATCCGTCGCTCTTCGAGCTATGGAGGGCTGACGCAAGCCAAGATGACGCACTAGTAATCCCTTAATCATCCGCCGCCCGCTTACCCTACCAGTAAATACACTGAACGATCGTTCATCTAATCGGCCACGCCTCCCCTCCGGTGGCCCCTCTCTCCCAACACACATTAAGAACTGCTAGACAATATACTCAGCGGCCGCTGAGCTAATTGTCTCGAAGACCCTGCGTAGTTCTGCTATATAGCAGAACGAAGTAGGGCTAGCCTGCCACCCTGCTAACCAGCTGGATGCAGTTCAATAGTCTGATGCACCGGCACCCCCTCCTGTACATCAAACGCCTCGCTCTTGTAGGGCAAGTAATCCGGCGCCTCAACCCGCAAACTGTATCTGCCGGCCGGCACTAAGAAAGAATATTCACCGGTCTTGTTCGTTTTCTGGGGATTTACTTGGGCATAGAGTTCAGCCGGCCAGTTCTCCCACACCTGGCTAGTTGGATTCAGCCAGTCCAGGGTAACCGTAGCGCCACTAACGCGAATCTCGCCTCGCGGATCGGCTGTGAATATGTAGCCCTCCGGGTCGATCAGCACTTCGGTCGCGATGTCTTTAGTCTGTCCTGTCTTATAGGCAATGTGGGTTTGCAATTGATATTTGCCATCCACCGGCGGGAGCTGGACATCAGCAGTATAAATCCCATCCTTTTCGGGGTCAGCAAAGACATACTCCGCTACCAGCCACTTCTTCTGGGCTACTGCCGCTCCGTTGGCAGCATAAGCAGTAGAGATACCAAAGATCTTATCAAAGGCCATTTGCTGTTTCTCCTTGGCTAGCTCCTTGGTAAAGATAAGCTCACCCGTGATCGTTTCCACCGGCTTGGTCACTTTCACAAAAGCCTTAACTTGCATTCCCGCCACCAAGCGCAGCTGTCCCCCTCTCACCGACACATCAATGTTGCCAAATGGCGCGGCAAATGCCACCTGCTCTGTTCTTAAGCCATCCGGCGGCCGAGAGGCAACTTTGGTCAGCGGAATTTCAGTCTTGGGTGCTAACCGCAAAGCCAGCTGCAGTTTCATTCCTGCCTGCCGAAGGGCTAACTGTATTCGGTTTGCTACTCCAGCCACAGCCCGGCCAACCCCCGCCATGCCTGCTTTGATCGCCGCCGTTCTTTCTATCTGGACCGCTGCCAGCCACTGCCTTTTTTCGGCAAACTGTTGCGCCGCTTCTGCTTGTCTGAGCTTAGTTTCTTCAGCCAGCTTCGTCTTTTTCTCCACCAGCTCCGCTAAACGGGTTGCTTGTTTCTCTTTTAATGCGGCTGCTTCCTGCGCACGCTTCTCCTGCGCCAAGCGTTGCTCTTCAGCAAGCTGCTCTTTTTGGACAGCCAGTTGCTCCGCCCGTTCAGCCAATTTTGCCTTTCTCTCTTCAGCAGCCTTCGCCCTCTGTTCCGCCAATACTGCTAGACGAGCCTTCTGCTCTTCCTGCCGTTTGGCCAGCTCTTGCGCCCTTTGCTCGGAAGCTAAACGCTGCTCCTCAGCCAACTGTGCCTTTCTCTCTTCAACCGCCTTTGCCCTCTGCTCCGCCAACGCTGCTAAACGAGCTTTCTGCTCTTCTTGTTGCTTGGCCAAGTCTTGCGTTCTTTGCTCAGTAGCTAAACGATGCTCCTCAACCCATTGCGCCTTCCGCTCGGCTAGCTGTTCCTTTTGCAACTCCCTTGCCAAGCGATTGTTTTCAATCATTTCTCGCTGATGCTCAACGAAAGCCAAGTAGGTCTTATTAACTGCCGGCACTACCGTTTGCACCCCGGTCTGGATGGCATTGGCCAAATTAGTCACAATCTCATTGGTTCTAACCGCTATTGCTTGATTGACCAAAGCGAGATACTGCCCAACAGCCTTTTGCCCCGCTCTTATCCCGTCGAGCGCCTGCCCTAACCTCTGCTGTTGGCTCTCGTTAAAGTTGGTCCAGAATTGCTGCCATCCCGCCCATGCCAGCTGTGCCTGCCTCACCACTATCCCCAGGTTCAGCGCCAGCGCCGGTGCGGCCGGTTGCTTGGGAACTACTGGCTGCAGTGCCATTGGCGCCTCCGGCGTTACCGTCGGTTTTTCTACCATAGGCACCGTCGGCAAAGGTTTAACCGGCACTTCCGGCTTCTTCACCACTAAAGGCTTGCTGTAAATTGTAAAACTAGTTTTCAAAGGTGTGGTTTGGTTGCCAGCGACATCCCTCACTCCTACCATTAACGCATACTTCCCGTTAAGCAGCTCCTCCTTGCTTTGGTATTGCCATAGACCGTCTTCGCCGACTTCGGTTTGATAAATCAAAATCTCATTCAAAGTCAACGAGACCGTTGCCGCCTTTTCCGCCGTTCCCTTAAAAGTCGGCTGCTTGTCCGTCAGGGTCTGGCCGGCGTACGGTGTGATCAAAGTAAAGCTAGGCGGCTGGGTGTCCAGAATGATCGTATCTGACGCCACAGGCGAGATCTTACCTTCCACATTAAAGAATCGGGCGTAAACGGTTTTCTCTCCGTCGCCGGCCGATAAAATAAATAGTTTATTGATCGACGCCGACCGCATCAGCGGTTCGAATATAGCCGTTTCCACCTGATTTTCACCATACTTCTCTTTACTGGCGCCGGTGAGGGTCGGGTTCTCCGAAACCATAAACTCAGCCGCGTCCGGACCGCCTTCCAGCACCAGCACCACCTCCCGAGAGATGGTATACATCGCCCCCCCGTTGATTTTGACACTCCATCCGCCTGCTGGCTCACGGAAGGGTTCGGGCACAAGCGGCGTTTCTTCGATCACTTGCGGAGGATTGTAGCCGCCGCCAGGCGCTTCCTCTCCACCCGCCAAAGTAGTCGCGTTCGCCGTATCGCTAAATGCTGTCGGCACCAAATCGCCGTTCCGCGCCTTCACCCGGAAGAAGTATTGGGTACTAGAGGACAGTTCAGTCGACACCCAGCTAGTTGTAATCCAGCCGGAATTAGTTCCCTTCGTTATATTCTCGGCATAATATTCCGTTCCGGCCGGGTTGCCGTTCGATTCCCAAGTAAATGTGATTTGGGAATCAGAATCCGCCGTCGCCGTCAAATTATTTGGCACGCTCGCCAAACTATAAACCGTGCTGGACACCGCTTCATCAGAGAGCAGCTCACCATTAGTCGGCGTCGCTCCGATGTGGGCAAAAATCTTAAATTGATAAGCACGGTTAGGCAGGGCCGAACTGTACAGGTAGCTGGTTTCACCTGCTCCCACTGTATTTGTGCCGGGGGTTAGTTCCGCAAAGTCTCCCGTGCCTACTTTTACCCAAATCCTAAACCCGTCCTCATACGCCGAATTATCCGTCCAATGAAATGTTACTTGCGTCGGGTAATCAGCCGTTATTCCAAGGCCGCTCGGCGCCGGGGGCGTAGTGTATTCAAAGTTACCGTAACTCCAATCTGAAGGTAGACTACCGGCCTCCGCTCTCACCCGATAGCGATATCTACTATTA
>Ga0315284_10000147_pt1 | contig 94830 bp, 106 predicted proteins | sample YL17G09_16_MG_FD_203696 | JGI IMG/M metagenome (GOLD analysis project Ga0315284, IMG submission 203696) | Sediment microbial communities from Yellowstone Lake, YNP, Wyoming, USA - YL17G09_16 | ecosystem: Environmental > Aquatic > Freshwater > Lake > Sediment | place: USA: Wyoming | collected... | reverse complement strand
GTGCGCCTCAAAGTCGTGCGCGCGGCTCAGCGTGCACACCAGCGAGCCGGCGGCCTCGAGCTGCGCCTGCACATCGAGCTCGTCGAGCATGCGCCGCACCTGGCTGCCCGCGCTGCCGCTGCAATGCGTGTCGTACACGCTCTTGCACACCGAGGCTGCCTCTGAGATCGCCTTGCCCAGCACCGTGTTGCCGATCATCCCCAGCAGGGCAACTTCCATTTTTATTCTTAATTTATTCTTTCATAATAGATTATTGTATCTGGTCTAGCAAGTTTTGTAGGAAATCATCGGCGGGCAGTGATGCAGGCAACGTGTTTGTCAGAGCCGGGGCTGGCCGTTGCACTGCTGCAGCCGGCTTTGCTGTGCTTGGCCTTCCACACAGGGCCACCAAGCAAACGATGGAGATGGCGATGAAAAGACACAAAAGAAACACAGCGAAATAATGTGTCTTTTTGTAGCGACAAAAAGCAGATGTCTGTCGATTGTCTGCAGCAATTTCTTCCTCTGAATACTCTGGAGTTTCAGCCATTGTCTTACATACAACATGATAGTATTTTCAAAAGCCAAGTTGCCAATTTTAAATTCTCAGTCTAAAAACAGCAGCAAACACTCTGAGCCATGGAGAAGCCGGCGTCGCCGGCGTTCTTGGCCAACCTGGAGCACAAGATTCAGAGTCCCGCGATTGGAAATTGGGCTGACGAGGTCGACGATGAAGAGGCTGGCCCGCAGGGCGACTATGTGGATCCGCGCTTCACAGCTGTTCCCCCGCCGCGCCGACAGCAGCGCCCTGCTGACCAGGAAGGCTTCACCGTGGTCAACAAGCGCAGGCAAAGGAAAGCGCCAGGCCCAGCGCGCGGCAACTCGAACCCTCGCTCGGCACCGGTGGCCTCTTCCGCTGCGCCCAGGACCTATGTGCCCCCTCCCCAGCGACTGTCGGCCGAGCGAGCGCATCCGACCGTGGTGATTGATCCGCGTCCGCCACCGCCGCCCGCTCCCGCCGGGCTGAACGCCGACTCCAAGCAGGTGTACAACATCATCCGCGAGAACCAGGCCGCCGGTGGCTGCACTGCGCGCAAGATCCACGCCATCCTTGCGGACCGCCAAGTGCTGCGCGATGACGGCCAGCCGTTTGATTTCCTCTACGTCGGCGACATCCTTTACGACGAGCTCAAGGCGCGCAGCCTTGTCTTCAAGGTTGGCGAGCGCGGAGGAAAGTGGCGAATTCTTGTTTAACCCCGCAAAGTTATTAAAAATAACCCAAATGCACATCACACAGGCTTGGCTCAAAGAGAAGAAATATTGGATTATTTTTGTGAGCTTGTCATTGATCACACTGTCGATAGCCTTTGCGTATGTAGACTGGAGTGCTTTCGCGACGGATCCAGCGTTAGCGCTGGGTCTGCTGGTGACAACGCTGCTTGCGATAGCGCTGCCGCTGCAGATTCCAACCTCGCTTGCCCTGTTCGCGCTGTCGCTGCTCTACCTCGTGCTCGGCGTCGTTAGCCAGAGCGCCTACCTCGAGGTGTTGGGAGACAAATCGCTGTTTGGCATTGCGGCGCTGTTCATTGTCTCCTCGGCTGTTGCCGAGGTCCAGCTTGTCGACAAGGTTCTCTCGCTGGTGCTGCGCTGGCCGCGGCGCCTTTTGCTCTCGCAGGCGTTATACCTGCCATTCGTCGCCTCTGTGTCCGCGTTTATCAACAACACGCCGCTCGTCGCGCTGCTCATTCCCACGCTGGAGCGCTGGAGTATTCGCCGCTCAGCGAATCTGAGCTTCTACCTGTTTCCCATCTCGTTCACAGCGATGCTTGGCGGAATGTGCACGCTGGTTGGCACTTCGATCAACCTGGTCGTGCAAGGCCTGGCTGAAAAAGAATGGCCAGACGAAGAGTTTGGCTTTTGGGGCATCAGCCCTATTGGCGTTCCGGTGGCCATTGTTGGCCTGCTCTACATGATCGCCGTCTCGAAATGGCTATTTCCAAAGAGCACCGAGTACCGCCGCTACATTCCCCGCAATACCACTATCTACTCTGTGGCTGAGGGAAGCCGCTTTATCGGCCAGACGCTAGAGGAGAGCGGCTTACGCCAGCTGCGCGGCGTCATCATCTGGCGCATCGAGACTGCTACGGCAGAGGACAGTAGCAGCGACTATTCTGTGCTACCCGGTGCTGTTGCTGAGCTTGCGGTGCAGTCTTCTGAGCCTTTGGAGCTGGATGTGTCTCAGTCCGAGCCACTGATGAGCTCAGAGGAAGAAGAGCTTACTGGTAAGCAGCTGAACTGCGAGCTTGTGGATTTGTCAAACGCAGAGAGTCCACCCTCAATGGCCAGCGCCGAGTACCCGCTCAAGGAAGGCGATCGCCTCTTTTTTGTCGGTGTTCCCGAAGCGATTCTGCAGCTCAACTCGATTCAAGGCCTAGTCAATGAAAGGCCTAGCACTGCTTCTTCATACATTTCAAATTTCGACAATATCCTCTTTGAGGTTAGCCTTGCACCGCACTGTGCGTTTGTCGGTCGTCAAGCTGAGCTGCTGGAGAGCGAGTTTGCGCTGCGCATCATTGCCATCAACCGAAATGGCAAAACGCTGCACGCTGAGGAGGAGGCAGACCGGCTCCTGCAGGCAGAGGATGTGCTGCTGGTAGAGACCACCGCAGTCTCAGCGATTCTCTTCAACTCGGATCAGTATCCGCACTGCGAGCACATCAAACACGCGCAATTCACCTACTTGCCATGGTGGAAGCGCATTGTGACACTGCTTGCCACCATTGCGATGATCATTGTCTCGGCGCTTCAGATTGTGCCGATATTTGTCTCTGCGAGCAGCGTGACGATCATCTGCCTACTTATTGGTGTGTTGGACTGGTCTCGCGCGCTAGCCGCAGTCGACGGCTCAGTGATGCTGACAGTCTTTGCTTCGCTCGTGGTAAGCAAGGCGCTCGAAGACAGCGGCGCCGCTGTCCTCATCTCCAACGCGCTGATCTACCTGCTCGCTGGCCACGGAACTTGGCCAGCGCTGTTGGTGATTTTCCTCTGCGGAATATTGCTGTCGGCCATGATCTCCAATGTGTCCGTTGTCAGCGTTTTATTTCCGATTTTTGCTGCCACCACAGACTCTCTTGGCCTCAGTCCGAAAGCGGTCACTTGGACACTGGCTGTCGCTGCCAGCTGTTCGTTCATTCTGCCTGTTGGCTACCAGTGCAATCTGATGGTGCAGCAGGCTGGGCACTACTCGACGTGGCAGTTTGCCCGCGTCGGCCTCGGACTCTCGCTGCTTGTCACGCTCACTGGTGTCACAGCGGCCTGGTTGGTCTACGTGTAAGAGGTTTACTTCAGTAAATTCTTAGCCCTCAGGTGAGACAGAATGGTCTCGAGGCACTGGGCAATGGAGCAGCTCTCAGTGTCCAGCGCGAGATCGCAGTTGGTTGGAGGCTCAAATGGGTCGCCGACTCCCGTCATTCGAGCAGTGTTTCCGGCGTAGAGACCCTTGACATCGCGTCGCTGGCACTCTGCAAGGCTAGGGTTCAGCCAGATCTCAATGTAGGCGCCGCCCTGCGCCTCGACCAGCTGTCGGTTGGCCTGGCGATCCGCCTCATAGGGCGCAATGTTGGCGCAGATCACAGTGCCTCGGTGCTTGACAATCTCTGAAGCGACAAAGCCGATGCGCTGCACATTGGCGCTGCGATCCTCCCGCGAAAAGCCGAGTCCGCGGCTCAGATGGCGTCGAACCATATCTCCGTCCAAGATAGAAACTTGGCGACCCTCAGACAGGAAATAGTCTTGAAGTGCTCGTGCCAGCGTCGATTTGCCAGCCCCCGAGAGACCGATCAGATAGAGGCAGAGGCCGCGTTCGTGCTTGGGCACAAAAGTCTTGCGCAGCTCAGCGACCACCTCTGGAAAGCTGAACCACTCGGGTATCGGCTCGCCAGCTTGCAAAAGGCGGCGCTGCTCGGTACCCGAGATTGACACCACCCGCGCTCCCTCTGGCAGCTGATCCTCGGCAAAGTACCTGTCAAACTCTGGAGCATAGACAATGTTCTTGGAGACAACAATTGTCATACCCAGCTCTGCCTGTTTCTCCAACACCAAATTTTGGGCAGCATAGGGGTGGAAGAAATCCTTACCTTCTGCTGTCTTGTACGAGGGACCAGCGTGATCGCGGCCAACGGCAAAGTGGGTGCAGCCATAGTTCTTGCGGATCAGCGCGTGCCACACAGCTTCGCGCGGCCCCGCCATGCGCATGGAGAGCGGCAGCAGCGCAAGCGTGACGCGCCCGGCCGGGTAGTGCTTGAGAATGTGCTGGTAGCAGCGCACCCGCGTGTGGTAGTCCACATCGCACGGTTGCGTGATGCCAACGACCGGCTGCAGGAGCAGATGCGACTCTGGGCCGGCCTCGCGCAGCGCGTGAAGCGAGAGCTCATAGTGCGAGCGGTGCATCGGGTTGCGCGTCTGGAATCCTACGATGCTGCTGTGCGCAGCCAAGCGCTCGCGGCACTGCGCTGGCGAGAGGCGCAGCTCAGCAAAGTCAAAGTGTAGAACAGGATGCAGCTGGCGCACCGGTCCGCCGACATAGTGCGTGCCCTCAGGCCACGAGAGGATTCGGTCGATGAACGGATGATTACGATCCTCTGAGCCGAACACCGCGCGACACTCGGCAGCGCGATCCGGCACCCAGAGGCTCTCGATCAACAGCTCAGCGATCGGCGTGTTGTCGGCGCTGCAGAGACGCAGCGGCTGGCCGAGCGCGAGCTGGGAGGCGAGCTCTGCTGGCACGGGCAGCACGATCGGCATTGGCCAGAGCTGGCCACCGGCGAGGTGTATCGTCTCGAGCACGGCTCTGTAGTCCGCTTCACACATGAACCCCTTGAGCGGCGCAAAGCTACCGTCGAGTAACAGCTCGAGGTCGCAGACCAGCTGGGGATCTAGAGTCACCGAGGACATGTCGTTTAATATCAGTCAATTTTATTTATTGATTGTTAATCAACCATGTATAGTGCACTGTTTAGATGTCACAAACCAGTTGAATGTTTTATATTTGGTGCTGGTGCATTTGCGTTTGATGTGTTTGTTGAGTTGTCCTATCTTCGACACCGCCCAAGGGTTGCTTGTTTTGTGCAAGACCAAGCTCCGACGTCCAAATTGTTAGCTGGGTTGCCAGTATTGCCATTTGAGAGCTTGACAAGCGGGCTGGTGTGTGCATCTGTTGCCATTGCTGATCCGACCATCAGAAAACGCGTGGTTGAGAGACTGAAGCCACTGGATATCAAGTATCTGACCATTGCCGCTCGCGGTGTGCGTCTGCATGACAGCATTACTGTTGGCTCTGGTTCGATACTCTGCAGCGGTGTTGTACCGACAAATAATATTGTTATCGGCGACCACGTCCATGTCAATTGCCTGAGCACACTTGCACACGGCGTTCGGCTGGCGGATTTTGTCACTGTGTCTCCTGGAGTAGTGATATCTGGAAATGTTCATATCGGAGAGGCTGCTTTCATTGGCACCGGTGCAACGATTATCAACGGCAGCCTCGAGAGCCCGCTGACAATCGGCTCCGAGAGCATAGTGGCAGCTGGCGCTGTCGTGACAAAGCCGGTGCCACCGCGCACCATGGTTGCCGGGGTTCCGGCAGTGATTAAAAAACAGTGGTAATACTCAGAGTGAAGATGGACCTTTTACCTGGCTTTTGCCAGGGCATTGTGCGAGTTCTTATATCGTATCCCTTTGATGCGGTCAAGGTGTTCTCGCAGAACAATGGCCAAAGGCCATGGGTAAATTTCAAGCAGCAGCTCAGGCTTAATCCCACCATCTTTTATCGTGGAGCAGCGGTGCCCATGCTTACCGTGTCGCTCGACAGGGCTATTCAGTACAAGTATTTCGAGCAGTACAAATCGCAATATAACCCCTATGCGATTGGTGCCGCGCTTGGTGTTTTCTCCAGCCTGCTCTCGGTGCCTATGCAATTTATCACCAGCAATGTCCTGCTACTGTCGAAGACAGAATATGGTTCGCTGGCAAACTATCTAAGGAGTGAGCTCAGACAGAGCGGCCTGTTCGGTCTGTACAAGGGCTATAGCATCGAGGTGCCGCGCTCAGCGCTAGCGACGAGCGTGTATCTGGGCACCTATGGCACGCTGAGACAAGCACTGTCTGATACGGACTCCAACGTACCATCGCCTTGGATAACGACTATCTCAGCGATTGGTGCCAGCTGGTCATCCTGGATTGTCGTTTTCCCTTTGGACACAGTGCGGACACTCTACCAAGTGGACAAGCACAAGGGACAAAGTCTGGCCCAGCTAACTGCGCAGAGGTATCAGCAAATGGGACTCCTATCTTTTTGGCGCGGCCTGACTCCAGTTCTCCTCAGGACTGCTCCATCCTCCATTGCGGGCATGATTGTCTATGAGTCTGTAAGACAGAAAATTTTGTATTAAATGAATATAAACCAAAATGGCTGACTTCCAACCACTATTCTCACCAGCGAACAGCAAGCGCGTTGGGGTGCCAAATGTTGTCGACATTGAGGGAGTGCTCGACGGCATTCGCACGGCGCTGACAGCGAATCAGCTCACGAACAATGGACCGCGCATTCAGGAGTTTGAGGCCAAGATTGCCGAGTACCTCGGCACCGCCGAGTTTGTCACTGTGAACAATGCAACAAACGGGCTGATGGCCGTGGCCAAGGCGCTGGATCTCGGCGTCGATCCACGCAAGCGCAAGATCATTGTGCCGTCTTTCACTTTTTGCGCCACAGTCAATGCTATGGTTTGGATGCAGCTAGAGCCTGTGTTCTGTGATATTGACCCTGTCAACTACCAGCTCGATCCCGCCGCCGTGCGTCGGCTCATCAGCCCCGAGGTATGCGCGATTCTCGGCGTCCACGTGTACGGCATTGCCGGTGACCTGCGTGCGCTCGAGGCAATCGCAGAAGAGGCTCAGATTCCTCTCTTCTTTGATGCTGCACACGCATTTGGCTGCTCATATGGCGGCAAGAAGATTGGACACTGGGGCCGCTGTGAGGTGTTCAGTTTCCACGCTACCAAGGCGTTCAACACTTTTGAAGGAGGCGGAATAGCGACCAACGATCGCGCGCTGGCGCAGCGCCTGCGCAAGCTGAACAACTTTGGCTTTGTCGGCTACGACAACATCGGCGACATTGGCATCAACAGCAAGATGTCCGAGATCAATGCGATTCAGGGCCTGGTAATGTTGCGGCACTACTCAGACATCATCGCGCACAACAAGCGCAACTATCTTGCGTACAGGACAGCACTAGCTGGAGCCAAAGAGCTGAAACTGTTGGACCACCCGGACGACTCGAACTACCACTACATGGTTATCGAGACAGCGACTGCTGAGCTGAGAGATCGCCTGGCCAAGCAGATGGCAAAGCACAACGTGATACTGAGAAAGTACTTTTACCCCGGCGTCCATAGGATGGAGCCGTACCGGCTGGCATACCCAGAGTGTGATTTGCCTGTCACCGATAGAGTCTCCAACTGCGCACTATGCCTGCCTTCCGGTCTGCATGTGTCGGCTACAGAAGCTGACAGCATTGGGTTCTTGTTAGTATCCATTGCCACTGTGCAAAATCTAGATTAAATGCATCTACGGAGACGCAAAGAGTGACCAACTTGATACGGCATTATCTTTGACTGTCGCGGCAGCAGCAATGTGCAAGTTTATAAATGTGTCAAATTTTATCAAACTTTATTTAAAGCAGTTGAATAATAAACTCATTGAGATAGGGCACTTGGATTGTTTCTGCAGTAAAGTTGGTGGGCGCACCGATGATGTTGAACTGTCTGTCGCTGTACTGACCTCGTTTGATACGCTCAACAATCTCATTCACTGCTCCATGAACTTCAGGTGAATACTTAAAGTCGTGATAATCATCGAAAACAATAAATCCATTTTGGGCAACCAGCGCATAATATTTCTCAAAATCAAAAATAACACTGGCCCTGTCGTGTGCTCCGTCAATAAACAAAATGTCCACCTGGCCAACCAATCCCTTGATTGTCGCCGGCAATCCAGCTTTGGTGCTAAACTCCTTGAGGAGATGCACGGTTTGATCCGGTTTTTTGAATTTAGCAACATTTGCCTCAGCGAATGCGACTTGATTGGGAAGCATTAAAGGATCGACACCAATGGCAACACGAGTGTTTTTGTGCTTCAGCATGAACGATAAACTGCCGCCATTATACGTTCCAATTTCCATGTAAGTAATAGGCTTGTTCAAGAAATCGGAAAGATCATAAAGTACGTGGTAATGCAGATGAAATGTTTTACCCACCATGTCTGTTTTGGCAACAACACACGCCTTGTAACTGTCGCTGTGAGACAGAATGTAGTCAAGTGTGTCCGAATGGAGCATCTGTTGTTGTCTGTCTTTAACTTACACCAAGATAATAGTTTTAACAAACCGTATATTGTGTAACATTGCACGTACCACTTTTATTGGGACAATTTGTCGCGTCCTGGGACATTCATTACCAAGGAACCATCTCGATGTCGAGTGACTCGACCATCATTTTTGAAATTCAGATAGTGGAAAACAAAGTCAGTGTAACGACAACAAATGTAACTAAGAATAATATTCCCCTGAATGTGAATTTTCCATTCGGAATGAAGTCTGTCTGCAACCCACGGATTTAGAGCTTTGTTTTGTAGATTCCACCCGATGTATTTTGCAGATACAACTGGCGGCTCCTCAGCAAAACCACTCTCCTTCAAATCGGCCAGATAAAAAGTTGTTCGCTCCGTCATCAGAGTATGCCATTGTTTCCAGCGACTTTGCACAACCGAGCGTCCCAGTTCCTTGGTTAAATTATTTTTGTCTCCAGCGTACCATCCGCTTGTCACGTACAATGTCTTGTCGCTTGCAATTGCGTCGTTGACAAATTCAAAGTAATTTGAATCGAGAACGGTTACATTGGCGTCCAGAAGAAAAACGTGTTGTATCGTTTTGTCCAAATAGAGTTCTGGGTAGCAACTAAACTTTGTTACGGCATCAATCCGACCCTGCGGCGTCTGAGGATTGCCCACGTCGATGACAACAGCCTGCTGCCAACCTGCTGCCTTGGCTCTGGCTGCCACCTCGTTAGTGTCGGTCACATAGATCGACACCATCCCCGGCGGTATCCGACTGGGAACGGGGAGAACATGATCATACCCAAATAAATTTTTCATCACCAATGCAGATGTCATGACTTTGTTATTTTCTAAGTCACCAACATTTTATTTCGGCTAAATTTAGGTGTCATCATCTCTTGACGACGATCGCCTCTCGCCAGACGCACAGCTGAGGCGGCATACAAAAAGCACAAAAACCAGTTTTATTGACATGGCATTTGCTTACATAGGTTCGTGAAACTCTCGCTTAACAACAGTGTCTATACAAAGGGCATGTGATATGAGGTCCGGGTTCTCTGCTAAATACTGTCTGATGCATCGCCACAACGAGCCGTCACTGGCTGTACGCGGATTGCATATATAGCTCAGTGGTATCAGTTGAGGACGCCAGCTGGTACACGAGTGCCAAGTTCTCCCTGCTACTGGCATATCGTCAACGCGATCGGCCCACGCATTTGTGAAGGCAAATGCAACATGCGGTGAGGTCTCATAGACATTGATCAACGATTGCAGATGGTTGCTTGTCCAGATGTCGTCGTCGTCAACTCGGGCAACAATGCCTTTGCTCTGCTTGGCCAACCAGAGACCATAATTCAGGGCATTTGTGCCGCCAGTCAGCCACAGACATCGCTTGTCGTATTTAAGATATTCCCTTTCCATAGCAAATGGAAGATTCTCTTTGTATCCTCGACCCGGTAAGACCAAAGCGTCGAACTCGGAGGTGTCTGCATAATGATCGCCTATTAAAATGTGATAGTGGTTTGAGTAACTTTGATTGTTGACACTGGCAAAAAGGCTGTCTAAACACTTCGTCTTTGTATCTAATCTTGGTCTTCTATCATACGTGGGAGTCAGAATGACAAAACATTTGTCATTGACGTCGACATCGAATATGTCCTCTCGTTGCAACAGATAGTATGATCCATCGCACAATAGACACTTCCAGTGCGGTGGCAGCGAGAAGGGCTGTGGATCAATAAGCCTGTGATGGTATATGATAAAACGATTCAATCGGACCAGTGACTTACTAAGCAGCAAATTGTCAAAGCCATCAACCAGCAGTAGATCGAATCCACTGTCGTTGCAATTCGCCTGTAAAACAAAATTCCATAATAGTTGCAATTGATTTGGCTGATGTTGGAAGTTATGTATTTTGTTTGGCGGACAACACTCATGTGCGCACCATTCACACTGTGAACAATTAGTGTTTTGATTGCTCACAGTTAGATCAGAACAGCAGACAGTAGGCAACGGTGGTTTTGTGTCAAGCAGGAGCTTCAACGGTTCTGGAGTAGGCGTTCCAATCACACCCAGCTGCCGGAGAGAGGCGAAGTTGAGACGAAGATGGCCCAAATACGTGGCGATTGTTATTAGGCTTTCATCAGACTGGGTTTGCTGAAGAGTGCTGCTCATTCTCTTTCGGTTTTGCTTTAGAGACTAGTCTAGATTTTTTATCAACTGGACAGAAGTGAGTTGGTGACCAAGATGTCAGTTTGCTGTCAGTGAATCATGGTTTTGGCAACTTTGGGCATAGAAATGCACATTTACGTTCTGCTTCTCGCCGTCCTGCCCATCTCCGGAACATGCAAGACCTTTGTGTCTATGAATAAAAAAATGTTGGATCTTCTATAAATGATAATCTTGTTCTATGGAAACTGCCAACTTGGCGTAATGGACTGGATGCTCACGCAAATGAACGTTGGATTGGATTTACGCACCCATTTTTCCTATACCAACGAAGAGCCCCCTGAGAAACTTTATGAAGACCTGAGTGTATGTGATATTTTTATCTACCATCCTGTCGTGAATCACAAGAATACCAAGTTAAACACAGCGGCGCTGTGTCAGCATCTCCGGCCCTCATGTGCTCAACTGAGAATACAAAACTTGTATTTTACACCATATTTCCCAAACACAAAGAATATTGGCGCTTTTGCTGTGAACCAATACATGTATCAACGGATGAGACAATTGACAACCCAAACTGTAGAACCAAACCTCCAACCGCCCGATGGCGAATTATTGGTATCATCTTGGTTAAAGCATGAAGAACAGCGCGCTCGCGACCGTGCATTTGACGTCACAATGACAGATTGGATTTTGGCCAACTACCGACACGAGAAGCTGTTTTTTACGTATCAGCACTGTTCCACAAGCGTTTACGTTGAGTTATTGTCCAGAATTTTTCACAAGCTTGAGAACCGACTTGATATTTTGAATTGCAAAAGTTTTAGTGAATTGCGACCCAAATTGGCGGCTCTGCATAGTGTTCAGTTGGGTGACGAATGGCCCATCATGGAGGAAGTTAAGCTTGCGTTGGAACTCCAATTCGATTGCGATTGTGCACACATCCAGCACAAATTTATGTTGCGAGATGATTATGTTCGTTTGGCTCTGAAGAACACCACTCTTGCCTGACAAACATAAAAACAGACATAAAAATAATATCTTGTCCATATGTAAAGACTGGAAAATGAAAGTTACACCTGACCAGTTGAATGACAAGTCCTTAATAACGTTGGCATATTACTTTCCGCAATATTATCCGATACCAGAGAACAACAGCGCATTCTGTGATGGGTTTACGGACTGGTTTTGCTTTGACAATTTGCCAGACAAGAACGCATGGGGATATCCAATCAAACACCCATCTTCATTGGGTCGCTATGACACCAGAGACAAAGAAGTTCGAGCTAAACAAACTGAATTGGCCCATCAATACGGTATAGATGGTTTTGTCTACTATCACTACTGGCACGAATCTGGGCCTGTCATGACGAAAATGCTGGAGACAATTTTGGCCGACGGTCAACCGGATCTACCGTTTGCATTTTGTTGGGATAATAACCATTGGGTGGCGCGCTATGCAGCTCGATTTAATCCAAACATGGGCGATGCTGACAGCGAACAGGTAACATCGAAAACGACATTGAGCCAACCGGAGCGACACGCTGCATTTTTGTTGCCATATTTTCAGAACAAAAATTATATTCGTGTGGATGACAAGCCTATGTTCATCATCTACCGATGGGACAACGTTGCCGTTATGAATCGGTACATCAAGGAATTGCTTGCTGCTCTGGCCAAAGAAGGATTAACGCAGGGGTTGCATCTTGTACAATGTTTGTGCGGTTATGATACACCTAATCCTTACACTGAAACAATTGGACCCCATGCGTATCAACCATTTGCACCGAACTTCAGCGATTCCATTGCGCTCAAAAAGGGCAATCAGGGTCGTGTCTATACGGACATCATCGCGACAAGACAACACTTCAAAATTGACAAACGTGCTCTTCTGTATTGTGGAGGTTTAACTGGCTGGGACAATTCGCCGCGATATCACCTACATCGCGTTAAACAACCGGTGTTCTACCCATCGGATTGGTCAGTCGATAAGTTCGAAGAAGTTACCAAATCACGTTTCAATGCTGTGTTGGCTGACCCAAATCCCAAGGGAACTCCAAATTTTTATTTTTTCTTTGCCTGGAATGAATGGGGTGAAGGCGCAACATTGGAGCCTAACAGCGTAACTGGTGATGGACTCGGAATGGCTGTCAAAAATGCCCTATTTGAAATTTTGAACAAAACAAGCCAATAAAATATCGGATGACCTTTTATTGACAAGACAAAATTATTTTATTGATCAATCAATAAAGTACTTGACAGTCAAAACTATGCAAACGGACAAAACTGAATTCCTAGAGTCAAATAGACGATTTGGCGACATCAAATATTTCATCATTTGCGATGGAAAATCTGGCTCCATGACTCTGGCTTCGTCGTTCAGGAATTCCATACACGCGCACTCGACGGGATACCTGTGGAAAAAAGAACCGGTGCTCGGCGCTGCTCGCATTACTCTGCGCGAGATGCAGGACCATTCGAGAGAGAAGTTTGGCCGAAAGCCCTGGGTTATTTTTAGCGTGAGAGAGCCGATTGGCAGGACTGTCTCGGCCTTCTTTCAAAACATGAAACAGTTTGTTCCCAAGGAGGAGCTTGGAAATGAAGAGTTTGTGCTGGCAAAGCTCAGCACGTTGTTTTTGGACTTGGAGAATTATCACATTTTTGACAAAAATGTGTACCATGATCACATCGACGGTCTCGACATCTACGCGCAACCATTTGACGTTGAAAATGGCTATGCAGTCTACGAAACGGAGCGCCTTCGTATTATGGTTTTGAAATTTGAGCGTATCAAGGAGTGGCAAGAGTTGATTCCAACGTTGTTGTTGCCCGATGAGCAAGATGATTTCAAATATGTGCCTACTAACCTATCTGAGAGAAAGACCAACTATGCTGTTCAACAAGTGGTCATTCAAAACTTCAAGCCTTCGCCACAGGACATTTATGTCAAGCTGGATCGACATCGGCTAATGCTGACTCATTTTTATTCAACAGAGGAGATAACAAATTTGAGGTTGAAATGGACGAAGAAATCAATTGAATAAATTTTTAATCCAGCTCACCGTCCAGTCGGACGCGCATGTCGACCAGCGACTTGGAGTACTCGGTGCTCGTGCGCTCGTGGATGTTGTTCTTAATCTGCAGGCCCGTCAGCTCCATCCACTCGAACGGGTTGCGCGTGTCCCACAGCTTGCCGCAGCCGAGCGCCAGCAGTAGGCGATCGGCGACGAACTCGACGTACTCACACATCAGCTCAGAGTTCATGCCAATCAGGCCAACGGGGAGGGCGTCGGTCACAAACTCTTGCTCCAAAGCTACAGCCTCGCGAATGATCGTGTGCACGGCTGCCTCGGAAATCTGATCAAAGTTGCAGTCGGCTTCCGGCTCTGCCTGGAAAATCATGTCACGTGCCATGTGACAGGCAAAGTCGACGTGCTGTCCTTCGTCGCGGCGGATCAGCTCGTTGGCGCTGCAGAGACCGGGCATCAGACCCATCTTCTTGACCCAGTATATGGCGCAGAAACTGGCAGAGAAAAAGATGCCCTCGACTGCGGCGAACGCCACGAGCACCGTGGCAAAGTTTTGGTTGTCGACCTCGAGGTAGCGCAGCGCCCAGTCGGCTTTCTTGCGGATGCACGGCACCGTGTTGATCGCGTTGAAGAGGCGCTCGCGCTCGGCACGCTCGGGGATCAGCGTGTCGATCATCAGACTGTACATCTCGGCGTGCACATTCTCAATAGCCATCTGGAAGCCGTAAAAGCAGCGCGCCTCGGGCAGCGTGATCCGACTCATGATGTTAAGCACCAGGTTCTCGTTGACGATGCCGTCGCTCGACGCGAAGAAGCCGAGCACATGCTTGATGTAGTAGCGCTGGTCGTCGTTCAGCTTCACGTTGAAATGCTCAACATCCGCCGACAAGTCAATCTCCTCGGCGCTCCAGAACGAGCGCTGCGCCTTCTTGTACATGTCCCAGATGGGCTGCGAGGCGATCGGAAACAGGATAAACCGCTTGTCATTGTGCGCAAACAGCTGGGCCAGCTTGGAAGCCCTCTGCGACAACGTCACTTCCCTCTGCTTCTTGGTCTGCTGCTCATCTTGAGAAACGCCCACGCGCTTCATGGATTTGCACTGATTGAATACAATTATTTATTTGCTCTTTGTAAACCGATGTTAAAGTTGGGTGACCACTCATATGGAAACGCATCTGTTCATTTCAACTTAGATGGACCAGAGGTAGAGTGCGGCAAATTCTGTTCGCTTGCGAGCGGTATCAACATTTTTGTGACAGCAAATCACAAGCACACTTCGTTTTCAACCTATCCATTTCGAGAGTTATTCGGCTGGAACGAATGCCCTCCCAATGCGTATAGCAAGGGAACGCCAACCATTGGCAACGACGTCTGGATTGGCAACTCTGTGACAATCTATTCCGGCGTACATATTGGCGATGGAGCCGTCGTTGCTGGAAACTCTGTCGTCGCGCGAGACGTTCCACCTTACTCCATTGTTGCAGGGAATCCAGCAGTGGTCAAGAAATATCGGTTCGATCCAGAGACAATAGATCAGCTATTGCAGCTCAAGTGGTGGGATCTGCCCCTCGATGTGATACGCGCCAAATTGATTCCTCACATTGACGACATTCCAAAGTTTTTAGTAGCACTTGAGGAAATTCGACAATCTGAGATTAAATCTGACACTTGATTGCAGGATTCAGTTGTTGTTAATCCACATAGAGAGGCATGACCAAGCGCCTGCTGCCAGAGCAACTACCGACCCTCGACGACGAACCAGAGTTGCGCCTGCCGGCTGGCTGGCTGAAACTGTTGTCCCCGGCGACCGAGCGCACCGTGCTCGAGTCTTGGATCGTCGAGCTGCCGCTCGATGTCGGCGATGAGCCGCTCTACTTGCTGCTCAGCGAACTCGCTGAGCTCAGCGACCCCAGCTTGGTACCGAAGCGCCAGCATGTCGCTCTGATTTCTCGTATTCGGAACTCGCGCTGGATGCTGGCCTCGCCGAGTGGAGAGACGCGACCGATTCCGGGTCGCCTTGTAACGGGCATGTTCTTTCACGACAACACAGATTTTGTTCAGGACAAGACGAGCGCTCTGCGCAAGGCCGCAGAGGAGCCCTCTGTGATGCAGTTTCGCTTATCCCGCCACATTCGAGGCGATCGCTCGGATATGAATTTCATCAAACTCGACATCTGCATTGTCAATGCAGCTATCTTTGACTATCTGCTGGGGAAAAGGCAAACGTGCAACCTCAGGAAGCTGACAAAGCTGGCGGTTCACCAACCGCTTCTCGAGCCACCGACAAATTTCAGCGAGACGCCGCTGGAGACTCAGTTGCCTTATTTCTTGCTCGACCTATGGGAGTGGCAGCGGCGCAACGTCAACTTTCTGAGTCGCATCGAGAATAGCCGCGCACACCAGCTTGTCGAGCTGAGCAGCGCCCAAATGTCAAAGCCGATGCCGACGCGCATCGGTGCCTCCAACGCGTGGCTCAGCGTGCAGGACGGCAGCCTGAGCATTGGTGAGCCGGCCATGCGCGTTGCGCCCGGGCTCAGCATCGAGTGCCGTGGCGGCATGATCTGCGATCCGACGAGCACCGGGAAGAGCATCACCATTGTCGCCTCGATCTGGCGTCAAAAGCTCGCCGCTGCAGGGCAGCGCTACAGCTACTTTGAGCAGGATCTGCCACTTCAGAGACAGGCCAACTTTTTCCAGTCCTCTGCTACCCTGATCATCTGCCCGACGCGGTTGGTCAAGCAGTGGGAAGACTACTTCAAACTGTGCCTCGGCTCGCGCTGTATCAGCGATCGTATTCCCAAGCGGGCCAAGGCTGACAAGCTGGTGGTCAAGTCGCTGCAGACGATGCGTGACTTTAACCGGCTGACGCTCAAGGCGGCCACGCGCATTGTCGACGTGTTCATTGTGCCGCTGAACCTGCTCCAGGGAAAGGCCTACTGCAGCCGCTTTTCGGCGCTCTACGACCTGCCGGCGCGCGCCAGCCACGATGCGGAGCTCGCCCGGCTAAACGGCTTACTCAGGGTTCCCGGCGTATCGGACTTTGAGCGCACCAGCATCCGGCAGCAGATCGCAGCGCTCGAGACTGAGGCGGTCTACAAGCAGGACTGGACGCCGTTTGCCATGTCACGCGTTGCCAACACAGTGCACCTCACCCGACAAGCGCTTCTCAGGCAAGACAATCCTGTGGCACTGGAGGACATTACTGGTTTTCCACTTGAGGGCATCTTTTGGCAGAGAAAGGTGATTGATGAAGCACATGAAATTGTGAATCACGTCACACTTGCCAAGGCAGTGCTGATTTCGCGTCTCGAGTCAGACTCAACTTGGCTGCTAACGGCGACGCCGAATTTCACAATCATTCCCGACGGCTCGCCGTGGTGGACCAGTCGCACCACCTATGCAGCGATGCTGGGCGTCAAGCTGTCGCCGCTGCCAGACGGCCGGCCCGTTGAGCTACACCATGTGCAGCAGAATGCCTGGACAATGGATGCATTCCTGCGGACCTGGTGCCGCAAGAGCGGCGCCATCGCCAAGCGACCCGTCACCGAGCACCGCGTCGAGGTCACGCTGCGCGCTCCAGAGCTGGCGCTCTACCACAGCCGCCAGCATAATAGCGTCGCGGCGCTGCTGCAATTCTGCTCCTACCACAATGAGCTGCTGCATATGGCAGAGGGCGATCGTGTCTACTCAGTATCCGAGACCGCAGCTATCCTGCAACGCGAGCGCGCCGCGCGCCAGGAGGAACTGCAAACCACTGTCAACGAGACATCAATTTCATCCCAGGAGCTGTGGCTGCGGCTCAGGCTGCTGATTGAGCAAGACATGATGGGCTTCCTGGGGGAGTTTGATAAGCACGAGCAGAATCGCATGCGCGTGCTGAACATGCTCACCTCTGAGCCGACTTCCGGCGCCGGCACGCTGGCGGCGACACCGGAAATCTCGACTGTGGCCAAACAGGCACTTGCAGCGCTGCAGCAGAACAAGCAAGCGCTTACGGGTCTCGAGTCTGTGGTGCGCCAGCAGAACTACTACGCCTCCATTGTGCAGCTGCTATCCAACAGCAACGAGCTCAACTGTCCGATCCACTATGGTCCAATTCCAATGGAGCACACGTTGCTGCTGAGCTGCGGGCACTACTTTTGCAAGGGCTGCCTCGACGCGTGCTGGCAGAATCAGATCACGCTGACGTGCCCGGCCTGCCGGCACCCGATACATCGAAGGCGGGACCTGCGCATTGTCGACCGCAGGCCGCCGGAGGCTGTGCCAACCGAGAAGGAGGCAGAGCTCTCGGACCGCTTTGGCTCCAAGATCAAGCAGCTCGTCGATGTGATCGCCGGGATTCGACAGGATCCAGAGCAGGGAAAGATCCTTGTCTTTGCACAGTGGGATCACCTGCTGCTGCAGATTGGCGAGGCGTTGAAAGCGTTCCAAATCAAGACCGCGTTTCCGCGTGGAAATATCTCACAAATCAATGCGGCTTTCAACAAGTTTTACACGGATGACAGCGTGCGAGTGTTGCTTCTCTCGACCAAGCACAACCTCAGTGGCTCGCACCTGATCGAGGCGAACAACTTGATCTTTGTGCATCCTTTTCCCGAGGCGCCCCAGGCTGCTCTCAAGGAGTGGGAGCAAGCAGTAAGCCGGATGCAGCGCTATGGGCAGCAGCGCGATCTGCACGTCTGGTACATGGTCACCAAGAACACAGTCGAGGTGGAGCTCGAGCAGCGCTTTGCCCTCTACAAGGCTTCCGAGCTCGCCCGTCAGCAAAGAGACACTGCCCCGGAAGTCAATTCCACAGAGTATTAAAAATATTTTCAACATGTAAAGATGAGAAAATGTGAAAAATATATTACAGCTACTGTCGTGTTATTGTATTAACAGGAAGAAGACACTGCCAACGTAATATCATCAGTTACAATGCGACATACTGTTGACGCAAAATTGGAGCAACTTGGTAAATTCCGCAGCCCAGTGATCATGAACCTTGGGTATGGTGCATCGATTTTCGCTTTCCTGAGAGAGCTCCTCCTTGGCGACGACAAGTTGATTATGCAGACCGAGTTGCGATCCGAGGGGTCAACCCTGAAATTAGCAGATTTTGGTCAACAAGTGTCGGCCTCTCTCAATGTGCGATACGAACTTCACATTGAAAACAACCTCTGGGGCCACGTCACTTTTTATTAAACTACTTTTGGTTGTACATGGTCAAGTTAAAGCCGGGCCTTGGTGAGCGCAGCAAAGCGATGCTGCGATTCGCTGTCCAGCAGAAGGGCTTGGCAGCAGGGATTTCAGAGGCTGGCAACCGATAGGGCAGCGTCTGAATGGTAGGTAGATTGAAATTCGACTTGACGACGTTTCCTGCAAATGTTTTGCGAAATGCAGGTGCCTGACAGCCGGGCTGCTTGTTGGGCAGCGTCATGCAGGTGCCGCGGGTGCAGGTGAACTTGGGCGCGCTGTCGGGAGAACAGAGCGTCGAGTTGATGCAGCCCTGCTGGCCGGCGGTCCAGCCCCAGGGGTCAGAGGCGCAACCGCGCAGCTGCGGCTCTCGGCACTGGCCAGGTGCCAGCGCTTGCCCGGCCACGCAGCCGTGCATCGGCGCAAAAATGGGGCTGCGAAACCGCTGACCATCCAAGCTAAACTCGGGTGTGTAGCTGCCACTGGGCTTGGTCTGGGCAAAACAAAATGTCTCTGTGAGGCCCGCCATGTTCTCTTGTAGAACAGAGAGCAAATTATCGGACCAATAACGCAATGCCAGACTGGGCCGGCTTTGATCCGATCAAGATTCTTAAGGGCGCGCTGATTGGCGGCGGCGTCGGGCTGGCTGTAGGAGGCGGCGTCACGTTTGCGAAAGCGCTGAAACAAAAACAAGTGCCTGCAAGCCGCGATCTCAGCGTCCAGACGCTGAGCCTGGATGCAGCGGCGCCGGCGCTCATCCCGACACTGCTCTCGCTCGAGGAGCTCGTCGAGGCGGTGCCCGAGCAGAGCCGCGCAGAGTGGCGCGCGCACTGCGGCGCGATCATCCGCGCCAGCGACTCGCTCTTCAACATCACGCTGCGTCTCTCGAAGCGCGAGATCTCGCGCGAGCTCAAGTACGTGGCCGAGGTCGAGGTCTGGGCGCGGGAAGTCTGCAAGAGCCTCGACAAGCTGGCCAGTCTTGTGCCAGCCACTGAGGGTGGCGAAGACACGTTGCAAGATAACTTCAAAGCCATCTCCACAGAGATTCAGGAAACCGTGCAAGCTACATGGCTAAACTTGAAGAATTCAACCTAGGTTGTTTTATTAAAAGATCTATTCCGGCTTTACGATTCGATAGGTGGGACAGAAGGAACTCGATGATGCCTCAACACGATAGCCCGCAGCCTTGCACTGCGCGCAGAGCGGCGGCGGCGGTGCGCCACAGATCGCGATAGTGAAATTGTGCTCAGCGCAGCGGCTAACGCGCTCATGCCTTGCCAGCGGGCGCAGCCACGCTGCTTTGCAGGAAAAGCACTCTACCTGTTTGGTTTGGCTCTCGTCGTTGCACGTGCAAGCCTCAGACATGTGGGTGACAATGCTTACTCTCTGTAACTGTTTTAATTAAAATAATCCGTCGTCTGCTTCTCCTGGTGCTCTCTTTGCCAGTGTAAATGTGGGCATAAAGTAGCTGGACGAGGCTTGCACATAGTATCCTTTTTTCAGGCATCCAGCGCAGAGCTCGGGATGGGGCGGCCCGCAGACGGCGATAAACTGAAAGTGCTGCGGGCAGTTGCACAAGCGCTCATGCGCAGTGAGCGGACGCAGCCAGCAATCCCCACAGGAGAAGCATTTGACCTCGGTCGCTTTGTTAATCTCGCCACACTGACACGGTGGCTCAGCCATGCTTTGGAAGCTTGATTAAAAATATATGTGGTATTAATAAAGAAAAACACAAACATGCCGAAGAAAGGAAAATCTCGTGCCGCTTCTCAGGACGTTTTCGATGAGACTTACGATGCGATCAAGGCGCAGATCGACCTCAAGACGTTCAAGAGCACGGACCTGCTCAAGTTTGCGACGCTGGCGATGAATCTGGTCGAGAAGTTCCCGCAGCTCTCAGGGCCGGAGAAGAAGGACCTCGTGCTGCGGCTGGCCAACCGCGTCGCGACGGAGATCCCGCACCTCGACGAGGGCGAGCTCGCCGCGCTGCAGTCCGGCATCGACCTCGTGCTGCCGGCCGCCATCGACTACATTGTTGCGGCCAGCAAGGGCCAGCTCGACCTGAACAAGATCGAGGCCCAGTTCTCCAGCTGCTTCCCCTGCCGCAAAAGCAAAAAGGCATCCAAGTAATGAAATAAAATCAATTTCATGAAAAATTGGTATGAAATAAAACTAGGGTCAGCATAAATTATTTTCCTGTGAAATTTCATGAAATTTTCATGAAATAAAACTAGGGTCACGTTAAATTATTTTCTTTCTGAAATTTCATCGCAAAGATCAAATGGTTATCAACCAAAAACTGCATTTGAAGATTTTTTGTCAGTCAAATTTTTTTGGCCAAAGAATTTTTAAAATGCAGATTTTAAGAATCCATGCATTTTTGATTGATTTGATTGATTGAAATTTCATAAAGAAAACAATTTAGGCTGACCCTAGTTTTATTTCTTGAAATTTTCATGAAAATTTCAAAAGAAAACTATTTAGGCTGGCATTGGATTAAATTATTTCTTTAAATAGAAATTATTTTCAGGATGCAAAGTGATCCGGCGGTCGATCTTTTGAATCGCATTGCGTACAGCCTGAGCTTTGGAGAGGTGCCCAAGGTGCAGCTGCCGAGCCGGAACAAGGAGTTTAACCGCTTCAGCCTCCTGCAGAGCGAGCCATTCCCGCTCTACTGCCAGGACCTCTTTGATGGCGACCACATGAAGCCGCAGTACAAGAACTACCTGCTCGAGCGGCTGGCGCCTGTGCTGCGGGTCGCTACGCGTAGCGATTTCTCAGAGAACACGGCCACCGTTCAGGGTCCCGCTGAGTACTTTGTGCTGCGGTGCCCCGATGGCACCGCCAAGCTGCTCTACATGGGCCCCTACGCACACGTGATCGGCCAGGTGCCCACCAAAGCCCAGCTCACGCCGGCCAAGCTGCAGCTCAGCTCCGCCACGCCCTCGAATCTCTCTGCGCGCGAGCTGGCGCATCTGCGTCAGACCCGCCGGCCCTACGGGGACATGTGGTCATAAACAGAACAGGGGGACACAATTAAAAAAGTATTGTCAGCAAGTAATGGAAATGTCGCGGCGTAGCAAGCCCAAGCACAAGCGCAAGCCATCGTACCTAGAGTACGTGGATCGCTTGATTGTGCCCAAGCTCTATGAGATTCCAGAGAAGTACCTGACGGGCGGCAAATCCTGGGAGGAGCTCTTTGGCGAGCCGTGGCCCATGGGTCCCGCGCCGCCAGCGCCGCTGTCCTGCCCCGAGGAGCTGGCGCTGGCGCAAAAAGCAGCTACTATTTCTCCTGCAGAACTGCTGGCTTGCCAGCAAGCGCTTGCCAAGGCCCGGGCTGATCTCGCTGCAGCGCAGCAGCCAGTTGCTCCGTCCACCGCAGAGCTGCTAGCCGCTCAGCAAGAATTAACCCAAGTCAAAGCTGATCTTGCTGCAGCGCAGCAAGCGCTGGCAACCAGCGTACCTGAAGCTCAATTGCAAGCGGCTGAGGAAGAGCTCGCTCAAGCCAAGGCTGCCCTGGCTGCCGCTCAACAAGCATTGACATTGGCTGCTCCAACCGCGGATCTCTCAGTGGCTCAGCAAGAGCTTGCTCAAACCAAGGCAGACCTGGCTGCTGCACAGCAAGCTTTGTTGGCAACTGTTCCAGTTGCTCAGTTACAAGCAGCCCAACAAGAGCTCGCTCAGGTCAAAGCTGACTTGCTCTCAGCGCAGCAAGATCTGGGGCAGACCAAGGCTCGCCTGCTAGCTACTCAACAAGAACTCGCTCAAGCCAAGGGTGACTTGACTGCCCAGCTGCAGCAATTTGCCTCAGAGAAACAAATATTATTGTCTGAAAATCAATCGTTGGAGACACAGAATCAAACTGTTCTTGCTGACAATGCTACGCTCTTGAACGGAAACAAAACCTTAACAACTCAGGTTGAAAAATTGACAGAGCAGAATCAAGCCATCCTTGCTGACAATGCTACACTCTTGAATGGAAACAAAACCTTGGCTGTGCAGGTGCAGACATTGCAGACTGAGATCAGTGCGCTCAAGCAATCCAACTCGGATGCGCAGGTTGCCCGCAATCAACAGCAGGCTGCGCTGAGAGCGAGCACGCAAAAGCTGCAGCAGGACCTCGACGCTTGCGCAGCTCGCAATGCTCAGCTGCAAGACAAGCACAGAAAAGAATTAGAAGCACTTGCTGCTGATTGTCTGAAAGAGAAACAAAGAGCGGATGCTGCCGATGCTGTTGTTGCGCAAGTGCAAAGCAAGACTCGTCAGAGTAGAGCATCACAGGCTGAGCTGACAAAATGTCAGGAGCAGCTGGCCTCCCTGCAGGCAGAGCTGCAGCAAGCTCGCTTTGACCTACAAAACTGCTCGCAGCAGGCGGCCGCTGCCCAGCAGGGTGAGATCCTTGCCCTGGAGAGCCAGGTGCAAGAGTGCACCAGCCAACAAGAGCAGCTCTCTGCTCAGCTCAGCGCAAACCTGGAGTCCCAGGATCAGCTGGTCGCCCAGCGGGTACAGCTTCAGCAAGAGACAACTGCTGCGAAACAGCAAGCGGTTCAGCAGCAAGTGACACTGGCTGATCAGCAAGCTCAGCTGGCAGACAGGGACAAGCGCCTAGCTGAGCTGCAAGACAAGCTCAGAGAGAGCCAAACGAAAACGGCAGAGCAGGTCGGGCTTGTAATGAGCAGATACATTGATCTCCAGCAATGCATTGCCGAACGTCAAGCGGTGGAGCAAAAGCTTCTTGCCCTTGCGACGGCTCAAGAGAAGAGTGCCGAGTTGACAGCAGAGCTTGCCAGCGCAGGGCAAGAAAATGCTAGACTCCTCTCCAAACTCGCTGAACTGAGAGCCGAGCTTGACAAGGCGAAAACATGCTGCAAGGAAACAACGAAACTGACTGCAGAGTTTGAAGAGCAATTTGTATTCAGCCAAGAGCAAGACAAAAGGATCGCTGACTTGACAAAAGAGAGACAAGAATTAACTTTGAAAGTGTCATCGCTGACAAAAACTTTGGAAGGCTCAAAAGATCTATATCTTCAGCTCCAACAGGAGAATGAGGAACTGACAGGAGCCATTGAGTCCATGGATCAAGTGCACGCTGCTGAGAAGGACGCAATCCAAAAACAGCTGACAGCTTGTCAAACGCAAAACGCCAGCTTTCGAAATCTTATCAAACAAAAATAAATTTATGCGCTGCGATTGGCGCGGGATTGGATTATGCGAGTGCCAAAGCCGGCGAGCAGGCCGACAGCGACGCCGAGCGCGTGGCCCTGCAGCGAGGCCTTGGGATTCTTGAACGAGGTGCCGACCAGCGTCAGCAGCAGGCCGACAAAGAGCTGCCCGTTGAGATTGGCGTGGTTGGTGACAATCTCCCAGGCGAGCAGGCCAAACAGGATGCCAGAGAAGCCGATCGCGCACTTTTGCGGGCCCTGGCCCAGATGCAGCAACACCTCGCCCGTTGTAAAGAGCACCAGCAGCACCAGGATCAGCGCAGCATAATGCTTGCTGCCCTTGGCCAGCTCGATGCGCGACAGGATCCAGAATGAGACCAGATTCGCGGCCAGATGCGTCAGATCGACGTGCACAAAGTTCCGCTTGAACGCCTCGAGCCAGCCCGGCCCGCAGGGCAGCTCAGTGAAGCGACCGCTCCGGTAGGCCCAGTACACAGCCACGAGCACCGCGGCGATCAGCCAAAACATTGGGCGCGATTTCACGCCGCCCCGCAGGTGCTTTGGCTTTACGATATCCATTCAAGTCTACACGTATCCGTGAAATTTTTGTGCATTCTAAATTTCAATAAACCATGTCCAAGCCTTGGCGCCTAAGTGAATTCAGCACTGCGCAGCTACGCTCGAGCTCGCTGCTCGGCTGTTCGCCACCGCAGCCCACGGACCTCGGCAAGGCCGTGGCGCGCTGGCAGCGTGAGCGTCAAGGCAAGGTGAAGACAGCGCCGATCAAGGTCCTGAAATCACTTGACTATGAATAAAATGAAAATAAATACATGTGACTTAAGTGCTCAAATTCGAAGAATTGCACTCAACAATCGAGTGGCTGGCTGCCTCATGGGTCAAATCAAGTCGCGGCACACGGATAGGCTCGCAAGCCGCGTCTATGTGGATTATCTTTTCGTCGAGCATCCAGCTCTTCGGATGACCACCGTGAGTCGCGGAGGGGAGCTCACGCAGATTCACCTGAAAAATGATACTGAATGGTGGGTGCTCTCCGTGCAAGACAACACGATCAGCCACATCACAAATATGTCTGCCAGCGCGCCTGGATTCTGCGAGGCGAACTCGCGCTTGAAGATCAATGTCAAGGATCGCACTTTACCCATTGCCTGCGGCGAGCAGCGCGTGTGTGAGCAGCTGGGACAATTAATTTCAGAACCGATAAAAGAAATTTCTTTCTGACATGGAAAGTCCTAGCCTGATTGATGTGCAGATAGAGCCGGATAGCGCGTATTGGCTGTCAATCGATGTGGGCATAGTGCACTTGGCGCTGGTGCTGGTGCGCGTCACACCCGAGTTTGAGCTGGCGCGCATCGTGTGGCACCAGCTGTTTGACATCCGCCGGCTCAAGCACAAGCGCGTCAGCGAGGACGACTGCGAGCTTGGCCACACAGCGACCATCACGGATCGTATGGCACACATCTACCAGGAGCACAGGCACCTGTTCGAGATGGCCAGCCGGATCCTAGTTGAGCGCCAGCCAATCACCGGTCTGCAGGCGGTTCAGGAGTCACTGTTCGCCGCCTGGCGCGACAAACTCGAACTCGTCTCCCCGGGCAGCATGCACCGGGATCTGAGACTCCGCGGAGATTATGAGGCGCGCAAGGTGCAGAGTGTCAACCTGGCGCGGCACTATTTTTACGCACGTAGTAATCCCGTGTTCCCTGCGGGCTATGCGCTCGAGGACGCTTCACCCGAGATGTGCCTGCGCTTTGAGTGCTACCTTGATAAGAGCAATGGCAACGAGAAGCGCAGCCACGACGTGGCCGACGCTGTCTGCATTGCTGTTTTCGTTCTGAGGCGCGAAGCCAAGGAGCTGGCCCGCCAGCGCCGGAAGCGGGAGCTAGCTGCAAAGTTGCCGGGTTCCCTAGAGCAGTATCGAAGGGTCAGGAAATGAAAAGTGGTTTATCGTCGAATCCACATATCCAACAACAAAAGTGTTGTGGTGCAGGAGCTGATTCCAACGACTAAACCTTGAACAAACCTGGTGTACTCGCTTCTTTGTTGTCCGGCAGCTTGACTACTAGACCAACGACGAATGACTGACTTGGGACAAGTGTTTCCGGCACAGCGTTGGATGTAGCGCGTTGCTTGCATTGCTTCTGAATTAATAATCAATGATAGGTGTTAAAAACATGCCGAAGACAAATCCAACGTGTCGCGAGGCGGCGCTTTCAGCCACTGCCAAGCTCGGCGATGGATCCAAGCTCGCCAAGTGGACAATGCCGCTGCCAGCGATCGAGTGGGGAAAAGTGATTCGCGTCGTCGATGGCGACACGCTTCACGTGGCCTTTCCCGTGGCGCCAGAGGGCAATGTGGTTCGCTTTGTCATCCGCCTGTCGGGGCTCAATTGCCCTGAAATCTCAAACAAGGCCAGTGTCAGCACAGAAGAGCGCTCGGTAGGGATAGAGGCGAAATTTATTGTGCAGCAACGCTGGCTCGGCAAGCTGGTGCGCGTGCGTGCCATGCCAGGCTACGAGAAGTGGGGCCGGCTGCTGGCCGAGCTCGAGGACGAGGAGGGCTGCTGCATCAACGACTGGCTACTCGAACAGCACTGGGCTGTCCCCTACGATGGTAAGCGCAATTTCAAAACGGACTGGCTGAAATATCGCCAAGGTTATGCATAAGTTGGAAGAAATTTCATGAAATAATGTCATGAAATAAAACCAAGGTCAGCTTAAATAGTTTTCATGTGAAATTTCATGAAAATTTCATGAAATAAAACTAGGGTCACGTTAAATTGTTTTCTGTGTGAAATTTCATCGAACTGTTTCATTGACAAATAGCCTTGAATCTCAAAAACTGCATTTAAAGAATTTTGGTCCGGCCAAAAATTTGAGTCCCAACTTTTTTAAAATGCATTTTTGAGTTGGAAGAGTATTTTATTACAGAAACATTTCGATGAAATTTCATAAATAAAACAATTTAACGTGACCCTAGTTTTATTTCGTGAAATTTTCATGAAATTTCACATGAAAACTATTTAAGCTGACCCTAGTTTAAAATAAATAATTATTTCATGAAATAAAATTTATTTATTTGAAATAAAATCAAGAATGTGCGGTAGCGCTTCGGGCCAGGTGGAGATGCGCACCCAGGAATCTTCTGGTGGCTCGGCGAACCAGCCAAAAGTAACAGAAGCGCCAGGCGCCAAGCTCTTGTCCTCCAGCCAGAGGTCTAGAAAACGGTGCTCATCCGCGCGTCCAAAAATGAAATTGTCCCAGATGGTGACAGCGATCTCCCCTGCGCGCCACTCGAGGCAGATGCCGCCATCACACTCGCCAACATAGCCAGCCGGCCCGAGTACCGCGCTCACAGAGTCGTACACCAGCTCTGCCGGCTCCATGGCATTGCTGGGCAGATTGCAATCGCCGCTCTGTGCTACGAGCTTTTGAAAATCAGATGTAGTGCTTGTCATTCAGTTGCAAATTATACTCAATGAATCAGGTCTTGCCAAAGCGGCATTTGCCTAGTGATGCCGAGCCGCCCAGCAAGCGCAGCTTTCAGCCCAGCTCCGAGAAGACGCCTATGAAGTTGTTCTACCATTGCTGCTCCGAGTGCGCACTTCCCCTCGAGTGGGCCACGACAACAACATTTACTTTCCTGACACCCTGGACCCACGATCTGGAACAAGTCTGCCTGCGCTGCGTAGTCAGAGGACTGACATTTAATTAAATGGGCTTGTTGAGCGTTTGAATGAAAAGGTGATGCGGGTCGGCTGAGCTTGCGCGGCAGTCCATCGAAATGTATGACGAACCGTTCTCCAAAAATTTCAATATCCAAGTGTAATTCAGATAGTTTGGCAATTGGTTGGGAAAAAGCCAGAGAGTATAGGTTTGTCCGTCTTGGCTCGTAGCAGGGAGGCGCACATAGCCCATGCACTGCTCAAAAGCGCCCAATTTCAGATTGTATTGGCAGGGTTTGTCTGCCTCGGTGCGAGCGCGCTCTTGAAACCAGTTTCCAATCCTGCGTCGAGCACACTCTCTTTGGAGCCCATAGGCAAAGTCAAAACTTGCTATCCTCTCTGCCTCTTGGTCGCCCATGTTTTACTCGAATAATGATTTATGGTGTATAGCGGCGGTGATAGGTATGGCCAAGCTCACAAGTTTCTCCGTCGTTGAGCAACCATTCATGGTGGCAGGCCAGCTGTACCAGGCGCTGCTCAGATTGCTGAGCGAGCAGAGCGATGCGCTCCTTGAGCATGGCAACATCTTCGACTTTAAACAGCTTGATTTCCACGCTGCCATCTTCAGGCCATCGGATGTCTGTAAAGTTTTCCATAATCAACGTTTCCACCCTGTTCCCAAGGTCTTTCACTGTGAATACTGAGCGCTCGTTTACGCATTTGCTGCTGGCCCCCTGCTGGCACTTGGCACATATCCACTGCGCCATTTTGTTCCTGTCTGAGCATATGAGACAACCCAGAAAAAATATTTATCTGTTTCAAGTTGAAATATGCCCTTTGTGAGTCAAGCACAGGCGCGGGCCTGCTGGGCGCAGTACAATCGAGACAAGGCTGCGGGAAAAAAGCCTGCGTGGGATTGCCACGAGTGGGCTGCTGCCTCTCCGGCCTGGGAAGATCTGCCAGCAGCAGCCAAGAAACGCAAGACCGCTCGCTCTGCCTCGCCGAGAAAGGCAAAAGCGCGTTCCAAAGCCAAGACACCCGCCAAAAAGTCTGTCAAGGCCAAAGTCCACATTGGTCCCAAGGGCGGGCGCTACATTATCAAACAGGGTCGGAAAGTCTACATTAAACAGTAAATTGGGTTCAAGTGGGGGGTTTAATGCCATAGTTAGCCAAGAGAGTAGTGTATTACAAAATTGCAGCAGGTTTGTTGTTGTTGTTGTTGTTGTTGGCCGAGGAGCGCACGCGCCAACCGGGCTTGGCAGGGATGACCTTGGGTTTTTGGCCCTTCTTTTGTTTGACGGTGAACAGATTCTCGTAAAAGTCGTCGTCGCCCTCTTGCGGCTCGTCCTCCTCCTGGGAGGGCTTGGGCGTGGCCTTGAGGTTGGGATCGCAACCGAGGATCTGCTGCTCGATGAGCGCCGCAAGCTCGGGCGTCATCGCGTCATCGCCCTGCGTGATCGTAATGTCGACGGTGATGTCGTCTGGGCCGACGCCCTCGATCGGCGTCAGCGGCTTGCTGCGCTGAATGCGATTCCACAGCACATCAGTGAATCCGATCGGCTGGGTGCCCCACCGGCGATCGGTGCGGCCGATCCACGGCACGCCGTGGTACATTGGCGGGAAGAAGGCGTGCACCAGCAGTGGTACATCGGTGAGCGACTTGGTTTCGGAGCGGTACTTCTTGCACATCACGCCGGACGGCCGCTCCTTGTCGCACTGGCAGCCGCAGCGCTGGTGGATGCCCTCCTCGCTGATCAAAAAGTAGACCGTGTTGCTGTTGTGATCGGCGTTGATGTTGAGACAGTAGTTGCTGCCCGGTCCGCTCAGGCAGACCATCAGCGTCGGGTGCAGGCTGTCCTTGTTGTGCAGCGCGAACATCTGGCGCACCTGCGACTGGCGGTAGACCTCGCCAAACTTGCGCCAGATCAGCGCGTGCACCAGCGCGATCCATGGGTGCTCCTTGACGAATGGGTACTTGGCCTTCATGCGACTCAGCGTCTTGAGGTCCTCCTCGTGCTCGCGCGGCTCGCCCTTGCCCTTGGTTTTGCTCTTGCTGGCCAGCGCCGGCTTCATCGGCACGTAGCGGATGGCGCCGACCGGCATGCGGAACTCGGGTGTTGGTTTTGTCGAGTAGGTGCGCAGGCTCGCCAGCCTCATCAGTGTAAACAGACAGTCGCGCCGAGGCGGCTTTGCTGGATTCTCCGGCTGCACGAGGCGATTCGGATCGAGCAGCTCAGTGAGGTCCATCAGCTCGCCGCTGCTGTTGAGCATGTACTCGGGCCAGTAGATGCGCGAGGTCCACACGTAGCCGCCGCGGCACTCGTCGCAGCCTTTGTCCTCAAATTCTGCCGCTGCTCTTCCCGGTGGCCTGTCGCCCTGAACCACTGCATTGTTCACAACTAGCTTGGCATTGTCGCCCTTTTTCTTTGCAGCTGCGGCTTCCTTGTTTTTTTTCTTTTTCGCGGCATCCTTTTTCGCACAAGGTTTGCAGTGCTCAGCCTTGCGGCTGCCGAGCATGCGCAACGCCCCGCCGCGCTCACCGTATACTCCCTCGTCGACGATGGTGCGCCAGCTGCGTTCTGGCGGGCGGCCGCCAAACTCGGGCGACTGCTCGAGCCGGTGGATCAGCGTCTCGCGAATGTTGAGCGCCTGCGTGGAGTCGACCTCGAGATGCGGGAAGATGAGGTGCACGCCCTCGCCAAAGCGCTCGCCCTTCTGCTTGTGCAGAGTGGTGCAGACGAGCACCGTGAACGCATCCGGCTTCCGGCGCAGCAGGCCCGGGTAGAACTCCTGCAGCACCTGCTGCAGAAGGCGCACCAGCGCGAGCAGGCGCTGGTGATTGAGCTGTGCCAGAATCGCTTTGAATTTCTTGAGGTTCTTCTTAGCCTTTTTCGCAGTATCCTTGTCCTGCAGCTTGGCCTCGGCCTTGCGGATGCGCTTCTGCAGCTGCTTCTCCGAGGAGACGCCCTCCAGCGTCTGGAGCGAGTCGGCCGCAAAGTCGAGATCCACAAAGTACTTGAACACCTCTGTGATCTTCTCGGACACAAAGTTGAGCTTGCTTTTGATCTCAGCGTTGCTGTTTTTGGCACCGCCTGCCCCCGGCCTCACTTTGAGGTTGAGTGCGTGTTTGTTGAAAAGAATGTCGGTTTCCGTCATGCCATAGTGTTTGAGGAACATCAACTCCTGCTTCCGGCAGCGCGCCAGCTGCTCCGCCGGCGTCAGGTCCTCGAGACTGCGCGCCTCTCGACCCTTGCGAGGGTTCGAGGCGAGGAACAGATCGAGCAGCGTCACATTGTACACCCCGCCGACCAGCGAAGTATGCGTAAAGCTGAGACCCTGTCCAGGGTCGAGCCTGAAACCCTTTTTGGACATCCATTGACCAAGCGGCACCGAAGGCATCGAAATTCAGCAGTGCCAACTCAGCGTGGCTCTTAAAGAGTGACTGCCACTTTTTTGCTCTGGCCACTTCATCACACTCCTCCTCAAAACGAACGTGTGGAATGACATCAATTTCAATTTAACGAAATGAAAATTTCACATCGCGAAAGTTTCAGGACGCAAATGAGCTCACGCGTGGAGCGGACATCTTCATGGCGCAGTTGGGAGACATCATGAGCAAGCCGCTGCCCGGTCGCATAGCTGTTGCGCAGCCGAAAAGCTCGATTGTTGCCGTGCTGTGCGCCTGGCACAACTCGGAGTGGGACTTGCAAATGTTTGACAATGTCCTCTACAACAGCCCTTTGCGATGCTCTGCCCAGCACTGGACAACTAGTTGTGTTGAAAACAGTTTAAATGTGCTTGTCAAAGACGTGTGATTTTCCGTGGTCCCACAAATTGCCGGCTTTGAGGGCAGACACGAGGCTATCCGCGCCTGATCGGGAGAGAAACTGATACTGTGTCACTGGCTTCTCCTCGATAACGAGGGCGCACACGCTGCAGTACAGCACGTGGCCCAGAGAAAAGGAGTTGTTGTTCGAGTTCCACGTGGGGAAAACGCCAATCAGCAATTGCTTGTTCTTGTACCATTTCAAGATATCCTTGCAGAACACGCGGTCAGTCGCGATGACCGTTTTGCATTCGGGATCGCGATACCCATCCACTGTGGCGTGGCAGCAGGCTGGTGAGGCGCTGCATTTTTCACCAGTGTCTGGCAGTTGCGCAGAATTTCCTTCCGACATGGGACACAAAGTATTTGTGCAGAGTGCAAAATGTAAAAGAGGATGCAACTCGATTGGACTCTTATATTTTGAAAATCTCTACATCAAGAGAAAGGAACGATGCAGAATTTTCCTCGCCAGTGGCCCGGCCTTGCCAGCGATCCGCAGGGCGCGCGCTATGCCGAGTGGTCGCAGACGACAGCGCCCGGAGTAGCGACGCCCTTTGTCGAGCCCTACGAGCCGGCCTACCTGCGGCCGCTCGGCACGCAGCCCCAGCCGGACAATGTCTCTGAGTACAGCGTGCAGGACTTTGCGATCTACCCGACACTGTTCTACGAGGCCACAAAGCACCAGTTTCCGCTCGACGAGCTCGGCAAGCGCTTCAGCGCGCCCGAGAATGTGTTTGCGATCCATCGCGAGATTTCGCTTGCCGTGCACGAGAAGTTCCACATCTGGATCGCCAAGCAGAACGACACTCAGCTCGCCGAGGTGATGATCAAGGCGTACGTCAGCTTTTTCAACATCAACCACCGCACTGGAGATCTCGAGGAGGATCTGTACAACCTCAACGTGATGGTGATCAAGTCCTGCATCGGGCCCATGCTCGCCAAGCTCAGCATGCAGATCAAGCAGCTGATGGAGGTCGATCGGGTGGCCGTACCGAACCCTCTCCCAGTCAATGTGAGCAACCGCGGTCTCGATGGTCGCAGTGTGTTTGAGCTGGACCGCTTGCGCTTCCTGCCGCTCGCCGAGATCCTTCCGGAGCCAGATACGCGCAGTCGCTATGCGTACATTGGCAATCCGGCCACGCGAAACTGGGCCGATCAGGTGCACGACAGCTATCGCGCTCAGCCACAATAAAAAAGTTTTACTAGAGAAAAGAGATCCAATCGTATTTTAAAAACATGTACATGGATGAAGAATGGTGGCTGAAACTGCGCCAAAGCTTTTTGCGGGAGATAAATAAGCCAGAGTATAGATGTCCATGTGGAAAGTGTTGCAATTCTTGAGAGTGCTACGGACAATCAACAAATAAACATACCGCTTTTTTGTCCCTGGAAAAACTATTTTGTTTGGCTAAATTTAGTAGGAATAAAAATCCCTGAGAGCAGATGAGTTCCAACGGCAGATATTTTTTGTACAGGTTGGCACTCAAGCCGAAAGAGATTGTGCGGCACGAAGCCGACCGCGCGTGGGGTGTTGTCGTGCAAGAGCTCGAAGCCAAGCTGGGCCTCAACAAGCGCAGGAGCGCGAATAAAATGATGACCGATCGCAAGCAAGTGCAGGGCTACCTGATCGAAGACTTTAATGTGCCTTTCAGCAGCGAGCAGGCAACGCTCCTTGCGCCGGAGTATCTGGTGCGACCGAACGACAAAATCTACATCAAGCTGATGCCGTTACCAGCCCAACGCACATATGCTTCCAGAGCACAGCCGGTGGCCGCCGCTGCTGAGGCAAATCTCAGCGAGGAAGAGCGCCTGCGCCGCCTGCAGAATCCACATACAACTTCCGTGCGTCCTCGTTTCTCTCCCTATGCACGCCCAGAACACCGGTTGACTGGCATTCCGCGCTCAATGCAGGCGACCCAGTATCGCCAACTCTACGGTGCCGATATGCCAAAAGCTGATAATAAACACTGAAATTTTTATCATGATTGAAATCAAGAAAGATTTACACATGGAAGATTTGTCTGTCAAGGAATTGAAGGAGCGCTTGTCTGCAAAAAATTTGCCCACTCAAGGCTCTCGAGCAGTGCTTGTCAAAAGATTGCGAACTGAAACCAAGATACCCGAAAACGTTGAAGATCCTGAGTTGTATTTGCGCATCAGAAACAAAGTTAAATCCAGCGTTAGCGCTTGGCCCTCTGCCTATGCCAGCGGCCAAGTGGTGACGCAATACAAGCAAGCGGGTGGAACGTATTCAGGCAAAAAAGCAACGGCGGCTTCTGGATTGCAGCGGTGGTTTGACGAGAAATGGGTTGATGTCTGCAGCACTGCCAAGACACCGAAACCATGTGGCCGCCCTGCAACCAACATGACCAGATCTCAGTACTCGAAAACCTATCCCTACTGTCGCCCTTCAGTGCGCATCAACGAGCAAACTCCAAAGACAGTGTCCGAACTGAGTTCAGCCCAGCTGCGCAAACGATGTTCCCTCAAAAAAGCCGATCCAACTATTCGCATAACCTAACAAAAATTATTTAAACTTTTCTGCATGTAATGCACTTGTCTCCAGCCAACCATTACTCTATCGAGCTTTTTGAACTACAAAGGCAATCGCTTTTGGTCAAATGTTTAACGGCGTCCAGAATAGGGTCCGGGTGCACGGGGGTCCTGCGGCTGCAAAAAGCTCGGTAGCGCTTGTTGTTGTCCTCCTCCTCCCTGCTGCGGATAGCCGCTGCTGCCGTATCCACCGCGGCTGGGTTGGCCGCCAGGGTAGCCTCCTCCAAAGCCAGGAGGTCCTGCAGGGGCGGCGGCTGTGTTGGGTCCACTTGGATTGTAGCTCGGTACCACAACTCCAGCACTTCGTCCGCCCTGTTGAGCATAGCCACCTTGCTGAGGAGGATAGCTGCCTTGTTGAGGAGGGTAACCACCACCTTGCTGAGGAGGATAGCCGCCGTGTTGAGGAGGATAACCGCCGCCTTGTTGGGGAGGATAGCCACCACCCTGCTGGGGAGGATAGCCACCTTGTTGGGGAGGTCCACCTTGTTGGGGAGGATAACCACCTTGCTGGGGAGGTCCGCCTTGTTGGGGAGGATAACCGCCTTGTTGGCGTTGGCCCTGTTGGGGAGCGCCGCGCCGGTCGACCTGGATCTGCTGCTCGCGCATCTTCTGGAGTCGCTGGAGCTCCTGGTCGAGCGAGGACCCGGCACCGCGGCCGGTTGCATTCTGCGGCGAGAGCAGGCTGCGCGCGTCAAACTCCTGGATCTGCGAGTCCTCAAACACGTAGGAGTAGTTGCCTCCAGACAGCGGGCTCTCGGCCCACGCGGTCGCGGCGCCGGTCTGATCGATCGGGCTGTAGCCAGTGTCGTCAATGTCGACGCCCTGCACGCGGTTGCTCGACTTCTCGGTGAGCCAGCCGAGCGCAAACTTGCCGAGGTAGAGCGCGCTGCCGTCGACGATCGTCGGAACGCCCTGTAGGCCCTCGACGCGGTGCCCGTTCTGCCGCAGCTCGTCCACATCGATCTTCTGGATTTCCTTGTCCAGCTCTGGCGTCTGACAGAGCAGGTGCAGAAAGTTCTTACAGTAGGGGCTGCTCTTGGTGTAGAAGAGCTGGTAGCGCGTGAAGGTGTCCGGCGTCAGCGAGCGCCAGTCTGGCTCGGCGCGTTTTCCGCCCGGGTTGAGGTTCTCAAACAGGCTCTTATCGTAGTTGCTCGCGTTGACCGACTGGCCAAAGTTGTTGACCAACGAGGGCTGCTTGGTGTTCAGCGGCTTCATTTCCGCTCCCCCGACTTGCATCTGCACGCGCTGCTGGTAGCCAGAGTGCTCGGCCCCAGAAAAGCCGGTTCGGTAGAGCATATCGTTGTCCTGTCCGCGCTGGAAAAGCGGCCGATTTCCGCTATTCTGCTGCTGCAGCTGCGCCAAGCGCCGTTGCTCCTGTTGTTGGCGCTGCTGCTCCTGCTGGCGCTGCTGGCGCGCCCACTCCTGCGCCTGTGCGTCCTGGCCGAGGTTGCCGCCGCCGCCCCGAAAAGCAGTCCCGTAGCTTGTCATATGGCCCGGCTCTGGTTGTTTAAGCTCGCTGCGCTCTATCTGCTCTCTCACAAAGTTATTCAGCATTCTGAAACGCACAGATCCACATGTTCCAGAACAACAATGTCTGGACCGAGGCCGGCGAGCACCACAAGATGTTTGGCCAGGCGCGCATGCCGGACCGCTGCGTAGACCTCGAGCTAACGCTGGAGCAGCTCTGCCACGCGCACACGGTGCGCTGCACCATCCAGCGCCGCGTCGAAGACGAGTGGCAGCGCTCGACCACACACGAGGTGCCCGTCGAGATTCCCGTCAAGGCTGGCTGGCGAGCCGGCACGAAAGTCACATTCGAGGCTCACGGTGACGAGACGTTCCTGCGCGCCGCGGGAAACGTGGTGTTTGTCGTTAAGGAACTGCCGCACGGGGTATACCGGCGCCGCGGTGCCGACCTGCGTATGCGAGCTACGATCAGCCTCGAGCAGGCGCTGAGCGGCGGCAGCGTGGAATTTATCGACATTGTGAGTGGCGCGCGACGGCGCACCAGCTTTGGCCCGCTCGCCTCGAGTACAGAGACACTGCGCGTTCCGAAATATGGCATGCCGGTGCTGAATAGCGACAATGAGCGAGGAGAGCTGATTGTGAAATTTCGCATTGTGCTCAAGGAGATGAAATAAAAGATCCTGTGTCAAGTAGATGCCAAACCCCGCATGGGCATTACGCGGACCGAGTTCTTGCGTCTGGTCGAGGCGTTCAACGCTGAGGAGCCGGCCGCGCTCGAGTACTTTACACAGCGCTTCCACTGCGAGGAGCCGGAAGCACTGCCGCTGCTGTACCGCTGGGCAGCGCCGCAGCATCCGGACTTTGTGCTTGGCTACGTGCGCTGGGCGTTGACTAACCGCGTCGCAGAGCTGGCCGTGCCCAAGGCCGAGCGCTGGAATCTGACCATGTTCTTCAGCAACGAGCTCTCGTGGCTCAAGCGCTTGTGTCACGCACTCAACGAGTGCGTCTTTGCCAGCGGCGCCGCTGGCGATCCGCCACCCCTAGCACGCCCTCTGGCGCAGGCGCTGGTCAAGCGCTGCCTGCTTGCTTGGGCAGCCGACCCGGCGCTAGCGCTGCGCAGCATCCAGCTGGTGCTGCCGTGGGCCAAGGTCACGCTGCGCATGCTCCGCGTTGCCTGCGCCTGCGGAGAGCGCAACGCGATCATGCCACTCTTTAGCTGCTGGGCGAACCGCATTCAGCTGTGCCACGAGCTGCCGCTGCCACAGTGCCCCGAGTACGCCAAGCTTGACCTACGCTTCTCGGCGCGCGTCACTCCACAGGACTGGCAGCTGCTCGCTGAGCGGCTCGGCCTCGTGCCGAGCAACGCGCTGCTGCTCTCTAGCCTCGAAGTCGGCAACATTCGGCTCGCCGCTGCGTTGATATCCGAAGGCTGGCCTGTCCAGTTTCAGGGACCTGACGAAGCGAAATCCTTTTGCCAGCGAGCACTGGTCGCTGGAATTCCAGAGCAGCTATTCTGCGAGCTGCTCCGCGGCCAAGCCTTGGCTTCTGCGTGCCGACCGTGGCTCTGCGAGCTGCTGCTGCAGGTTAACCGGCCAGAGCTGCTGCTGCGGCTGTGGCAGTGTCTCGGCGAAGCAGACCTGCGACGCATTGAGCAGCGGGTGCTGCACGAGACGGCTACAGGCTCCGAGGCGTGGCTCGTTGACGCTGAGCGCTGCGGCCTGCTAGCCCAGCTCATGGAGCGCCGCGCTAACAGCGCATTTGTGCGCCAAATCAATACAGCTGTTCGGCAGAATGGCAACTTGTCGAAATATTTTTATTAAATTGTGTTGGTATGAAACAGAAGATAAGCATGGGTGTCTTGTCGTACGAGCAGCTCTGCCAGCTGCTGGCCGATCGCGACCTCTCTGTGGGGTCCTGTCGGCCTCGTCGCCGGGGTAGCCTGCGCAAAAAAGAGTTGCTCGCACTGGCGCGCGAGTACAGTGTCCCTCACACCGATGCGCAGCTGGAGGCTTTTGAGATGAGTGGTGGCCAGTTTGAGATTGAGATTCCCGAGCTAAGTTTTACGCCGCCTTCTGTGAGCTGGGCAGCGGCAATGCAGCTGTCAGGGATTATAGAACCCTCTAGTGAGGAAAGAGCAGAGGCAGCGCAGCAACGCCAATCTGCCAGGGAGAAAGAACTCCCTCAGGCAGAGTCGAGGCGCGCTGCAGAGAAAGCTGAGCGAGAGCAGAGAGCACTCGAACGTGAGCAACGGGAAGCCAAAGTCAAGCTTGAACGCGAGCAGAAGGCAAGTGAACAAAAGCGCCAGCGCGAGCAGCGGGCAGCTGAATCCAAACAGCGAGATGACGCTGAGAAAGCTGAGAGGGAGAGGCAAACACTCGAGCAAAAGCGTCAGCGCGATCAGAGGGCAGCCGAAGCTAAACAGCGATCTGACGCTGAAACGGCTGAGAGGGAGAGGCAAACACTCGAGCAGAAGCGACAGCGCGATCAGCGGGCAGCTGAAGCCAAGCAGCGAGATGACGCTGAAAAGGCTGAGAGGGAGAGAAAAGCACTTGGGCAAAAACAACAACGCGAAGCTGAGAACCGAAATAGAGAGGAGGAGAAAGCATTGCGTGAACTGCAAGCATTAGCCAAGAAACAAGAACAACTAGACAAAGAGAAAGCCCTCGAGGAAGCCAAAAAGCGAGCTCTGCAAGAAGCAGATCGACAGCTCAGAGAACTCCAAGAGCAAAAAAAGAAACAAGAAGAAAAAGCCAAGACGGGAGAGAAATCCATCGTTCCGCCACAGACAACTGCTGTCACAAAACCAAAGGAGCCAACAGAGTGGGAGCTGGTAAAGCAGAGAGCAGCAGAGAAGAAGGCGGCCGAGGAGCTTGCCAAAGCAGCACAAGCACTCAGCGAGACCATTGAGCCAGAAGAAAAGGGCTGCTCGTTTGACTCGATCAAGGACTTGATCAATGTGAACACAGAGCCGCTGACAGTGCTCAGTGTTTACCTGGCCTGCAAAAAGTTTGATTTGCCTATCCGTACTGGTATGAAACTTTGGCTCAAACTCAAGAAAGAGAATGTGGATCCACTCTGGGCTCAGTATAAGGGTGATGTGATGCGCTTCCTCTCTGAGGCGGACAATGCGCTCACCAAAGTCTGCGCCAAGACGCGCGTCTACGAGTCGGAGCAATCCAACTTTGTGCGCACGCTGCTTTATGGTGGCTGCAACTGTGCCTGTGGTAGCCAGATGCTGCTCTCGCTAAAGGAGGCCTACGACTTGGACTCGATCGGCACCGCAAACTACCCAAATCACATTAACATTGTGCACCGCAGCAAAGCAAATGAGTTCATAATATACGAGACTACAGCTCTTGAAATATCAGAGTGGATTCCGCTCTTGAACTACGTAGAAGGCACCGTGACCAAAGCGCTGGAAGGGTATATTCCGGGATATGTCTATACATTTGGAAACGAGAAGCGAACTTTGCTCGCTCTGCAATTCTCTCCGCAATGGATGCTGGTCTATCCGATTGTCGACTATTACTCTCGTCTGACCTCTGAGGCTAACAAAGAGACAATCACAAGGGACTTGCTGCTGGATACACCACGGGAATTTTGGGCTGCTGTACCCCTTTTACAAGACATTTGGGACTTGGCGCACCTGCCGACGGAGGAACGCTTCAAAATCGAGCGGCAACGCAGCATTTTGCTCAAGATCCAACAACTTACCGAGACCGACATCGAGACCATGCTTCTGCATTATATTCTAAGCATTGTGAAACAAAGCAAGAATTCAGCTCTCAGCTTGATCGTCGCCAACTATGCAAATTATATCTCAAATTTGGCATACGATGCAATTAATGCAGACAAAAGGACTAATGTGGAGCGGTTGGATTACTACAAAAAGCGTGGTCTTATCAACAACATCGACCTGTACATCATCGAGGAAGCAAAGAACCTCTACAGCCAGTATCTCAATGAACTGTTGTGCAGAGACAACAAAGAGACAATCCTAATGTGGGTAATTGGGTACGAGTGCACATTCGAAACCAAAACGGGACATCCCGGGTCGTGGAAACTGCGGTTTGCGGCATTCGGGGACATGTATTCTCCCAAACCAGCTGAAGTCATCTCTGCCTCTGAGACACCGAGTAGCATATTCAAATGGGTAGGTCCCCAGACCAAAAAAGGAAATCTTATTGTTGAGCTGACTATGCTCTCGGGTTGCAAGCTGACCTGGAACTTCAGATGGGATCCCCTGCAAAAAGCAGACAAGATGAGACTAACGATTCAATGATAAAAACACCAACTTCACTGCAAAATGCTCGCTTTACTCTGCCTTGCGAATCTGTTCGATTGCGTCGGCCAGAGGCAGCGTCGACGACTCCTTGGTAGCCAGGTTCTTGAGCTGCACCACAGCGTGCTCTAGCTCCACATCACCAATGATGACGGCAAACTGAGCACCAATCTCGTTGGCATAGGCCAGCTGGGCGCGGATCTTTGGCTCGGCCCTGTAGACAATTTCAGCAGCAATGCCGGCGCTCCAGAGGTCGTTCACGATGCGGAAGCGCTCAGTGGGGCTCACCGTGCCAATTGAGCAGACTACCACTTTTGTCGCCTTGGCGCGCGCATTGTTGAGCTTGCCCTGGACGGCAGCGAGGATGCGCTCAATACCAATGCTCACGCCAACCGAGGGTACTTGCTTTCCGCAAAACATGCCGACCAGGTTGTCGTAGCGGCCGCCACCGACAATTGAGCCGACCTGCCCATCCTGCAGGACCGTCTCCACGATCAAGCCAGTGTAATAGTCCAGCCCGCGCGCCAGGCTCAGGTCAAAGCTGATCACCGACTTGATGCCGAGTGGCTCCAGGTAGCTCGACAGCAGCGTCATCTCATTGACCGCCGTCTGCACACCGAGGTTCTCCAGAAAGCCGGCCTCTTGCTCGGACAAAAAGGTCAGTGTCTCCTCCAGAGAGCCGCGGGTCTGCACATACTTGCCAATCTTCTCGGCCACCTCGGCACTAATGCCTTTCTGCACCATCTCCATGCAGACCTCTGTCCAGGGCAGCTTGTCCAGCTTGTCGACCGCAGAGCAGATGGTGCGGAACTTGTCCTCGGGCACACCGCAGTACTCAAAGATCCCATCAAGCAGTCGGCGGTGATTGATCTTGATCGTGTAGGGGCCAAGCCAGGGCAGGGCATTCAGCACATCGGCCACCACCTTGAGGCAGTGTGCGTCCGGCAGCATCAAATCATAGGCGCCGGCAATGTCGAAATCACACTGAAAGAACTCACGGAATCGTCCTCGTGTCATGGCGGGGTTATCGCGGCGATACACTTTGCCAATGTGATAGCGCGTAATGTTGGTGATGCCATTTTCAGCGACATAGCGCGCAAAGGGCACGGTGAGGTCATAGCGCAGAGAGAGTCTCTCGCCGCCTTGGTCGGCCAAGTCGTAGATCAGCTTGCTGTCCTCACCATACTTGCCCATCAGCGTCGAGGTGCGCTCAAACACTGGCGTGTCAAGTCCAACAGCGCCGTGCTTGCGGAAAATCGCTGTAATGGTTGCGAAAATCTGCTCTCGCACCGCCATCAGCTCGGGCGTCCAGTCTCTCGTCCCCTTGGCGCACTTGATCAGCACCTGTTGCTCTTGTTGTCCGTTGCCTTGTTCTCCTTCCATCGTTCCCAAAAAAGTGAATCCCACCCACTGCAGCGTAGAATTATAAACCAAACTTTATTTTCAATTGATTTTTCTTTTCTAAACAGATTCATTGTAGCTTTCTTGGTGACGCAAACGACATGAACCACAACAAAATACAATGATAGAAATGAGAATGACGAAAACTACACATAGTGGAGTGTCGATTGTAAAGCTGAAGAGGACGGCCGAGTCGTTCCGGGTGGCGGCGAGGCCGAAGAAGAGCGGCCAGCGCACGAAGTGGTAGAGCACATTAAGCACAGCGGTCCAGAGCATCGCTTTCTGGCTTTTGTCGCCGGCAAAGCGCGCGACGCCATAGAGAAACAGATACACAGAGATTCCCAAGAAGGAGCCTGCGAGAGCGCCTTCCACGTTGGCGCGGGCCACTCGCCACAGCACTGGGCCAAGCTCGAGCCAGTTGAGCGCAACGATGAAATTTACAATGATCCAACTGAAAATGGTAATCCACTCCACAGCAAGACCTGGCAGAAAATAATCCCGCTGTGACAGGAGGATTTTGTTTAGCTGCATCATTGGGACAAATTCAGCTGTGACCAGAAGCGATGGACAACAACAACAGCAGCGAGTACCGGACGGCAGTTGCTCTGTTGCTGGCGCAGCAACATCTGAATGAGCAGATGAGAGCGCAAATCGCGGAGCAAGACCAGTTCATCGATGCGCTACAGCACTGCCTCGATCGCAACAACCTGTGGCTGTACGAGTGCGAGCGGTGCAAAAATTACTTTCAAGTGCACGACACCGACGAGAGCATCAGCGATGGCGTCGACTTTCCGTGTTTGGGCTGCAAGGATGACCACGTGGTTTGCAATGATTGTATCCTGAAAACTGAGATTACAACGCGCCTCTTCTGCTGGTATTCGGTGGTCTGCGACCGACACTTTCACAAGTGTCCCCAGCACTGTCCCGGCATGCACTTTGTAGAAACACAATAAAAATAAAACATTTCATTTGAAATTTCATGAAATTTTCTTGAAATAAAACTAGGGTCAGCAAAAATGGTTTTTCTTTATGAAATTTCATTGAAACTTTCTTTAACCAAATCTGTCTGTTTTAAAAAATCTGCATTTTAAAAAAGTTGGGCCTCTTTTTTTTGTCAGCCAAATTTTTTTAAATATGCAAAATTGATTCAAGACGGATTCAACATTTGGATGGAAATTTCATAAAGAAAACAATTTACCGTGACCCTAGTTTTATTTCATGAAAATTTCATGAAATTTCATAGGAAAACAATTTAAGCTGACCTTGGTTTTATTTCATGACATTATTTCATGAAATTTCATTTAATATTTCAGAGGTTATTCGCTGGCGCTTAGCTGGCTGAGTGTCATCAGTGTCTGGGAGACTGCCCTGTAGCAACCAGGCGACAGCTGGCGCTGGGAGCTCAGCGAGCGCTGGTGGGCAGTCGGCAACCCAGGTGTAGAGCTCGCCGGTGAACTCCAGCTCGCTGGAGTAAAAGGGCGAGGGCGGGGCCACGATGCAGCTGTTGGTCGCGTGTACCTCAATGGCACCGATGCAGAATTTGGCCGGTAACGCGGAAAAGGACTCCTGCCACGCAAAGTAGAGCTGGGTAGTGCCACCGGCGCCAGCCTCCCAAGTGCGCAGCGCCGGCTCACCCCAGCTGGCCAGCAGCTCGTGCCACTGCTGGTGCGCCTCGGCGTTGCGCAAGTTCAGCGCGAGTACCGCGCAGCCAGTGCGCAGCGCCAGCCCAGCCACCCCGAAACGCTCGGCTGCCCCCGCTGCAAGCGCCTCGAGCTGCCGGCGCTGCTTGGGCCAGAGAGCAACGCGCTTTTCCAGCAGGCGCTCGTAGGTGGCGAATTTCGAGCACATCTTGTGCGTGTGAACCGAAAAGTGCCCAATGCAGTTCTCCAGCGTGATGGTGCCCAGCTCGCCGACCGGCTCGCCGCGCATTGTGATGGGCACCGCCGTTAGCCCGTGCGCGTGATAGCGCTCCAGCTCGTCCAACATCAGCATCCAGTCGCCGTCGGGCTCGCCAGCCGGCCAGCGCCGGCTGTCTTGCTCCTCCGCCTGCATCTCTGTTCTGCGCAACGCACAGCGCCTACCAACTACTTTAATTTTATTTCCAAGTGGGTAAATTGAAATGAAATATTTTCATGAAAATAATTTATTTTCATATGAAATTTCTTGAAATAAAACTAGGGTCACGATAAATTGTTTTCTTTATGAAATTTCATCGTCAAATTTGATACAACCATTTTGGATTCTTGCATTTTAAAAAAAATATCTTTAAAAATTTTTGGAGTCCACAAAAAATCTTTAAATGCAATTTTGGTTGAATTCCAACAATTTTGTCGCCTGAAATTTCACAAGGAAAACAATTTAGCGTGACCCTAGTTTTATTTCAGGAAATTTCATGAAATTTCATAGGAAATAATTTAGGTTATAAATATTTCATTTAATATTTGAGTGGATAACCATAATGTTGCAGAGTGCAAGGTGGGCAGGGCGCGTGGCAGAAGCGCGGAGGGAGTGCCAGAGCCCGGAGGATGAGCAATCGCTGGAGAAAATGCTGGCTCTGTTGCAGGAGCGATTCTCTGCAGCGGAGCCGCCAGAGTTTTTCCTTGGCCCCAATCGCTGCGAGGCCTTTTGGAGCGATAGCAGCGGCGCAAAAACGCATGTTATTATTACTTTTCCCGTCACGGATACCTATGCGTTTACACTTCAGCCAAGTGTCTCCCTCTGCTCGCTCGAGCAGCTGTCACCGCCCGCCTGGTCTGGTCTCGACGCAGAGGATAGTAGCGACAGTAGTAGTGTTTAAAGTGAAAGTGATCTCTTATGTGCAAGCATTGACGGGCACAATAAAGTCATTGTCAATGTCGGCGCCCACGAGGCAGAGCTCGGCATTGTACAGGTGACGCAGATACTCGAGCTGTTTGTTTGCATCCTTGGGAAGCGAGGGCGAAGGCACCTTCTCCTTGGCCCAGTCCAAGAGCGCTGCGCCAGAGGGCTCTCGATCGACCTTGAAGAGCAAGACAACGGGCTTTCCAGGTGGTTTCTCAGCTGGGTTAGACTTGGACTTTGGAGCAGGCTTGGGTGGTGTATACGCCCGGAATGGGTCCTTGGTGCTTGACTGCGCAATGAGATCGCGCAATTGCGTCAGCGCTTCTTCGGTATTTTTCGTAGGTGGCCGGCTGGCCACCGGCTGCGTTGGTTCCGCCGCGGGGGACGGTCCAGTGCGAGCTCCAGCTTCTTTCCGCATGCGCCCAAACCAGTACTGTACTTGGGCCTTCTCAGCCTTGCAGTCAGACACCAGCTTTTGGCGCTGCTCTTTCGGAATTGCCTTAAAGATGCCATACTTCTTGTAGGCTTCTTGCAGCAATGCTAGCGCCTCTGTGGAGAAGATCCGCTGGCGCTTGCTTGGCGATGTCTTTGTCGCAGAGCGCGGTTCCTTGTCAGCCATTGCGTTTTTAACACTGGCACCACCAGCCCAATTAAAGAATATAAACAATTGAATTGAACGTTTTCAAATTTTTAAATTTTTAAATGTCACAGTCACCAACCATCTGTTTCAGCAGTTGGGACAGAGATATGATTTCAATTTCATCTTCGATGAGATCCTTGTCCGTTGTTGAGCGCAGGTCAACCATCTGCAAGAGTCTGTCATAATAGCTGGTCTCTGTGATGGAGACCACGAAATAAGCCTTGTCGTCGATGCTGCCCGAGAGGCGCGACGTCAGCAGGCAGATAAAGTGCGACGCAGCGCGCATCTCGCCATCCTGGATGGCACCGACAATGCGGATGTCGCTGCGCAGTGGCGGTATCTTGGCCGACGGGTCGCTCTCGCGCAGGTCGGCTTCGCAGCTGGCCAGCTGCGAATTCCTCTCGTGAAGCTCGTCAATGTAGAACAACTCCCAGTCGATCTGCTGGCGATGCAGCTCGGCCAGCAAGTCAATGTGCCAGTCTGGCAAGCCGAGCGCGCTGTACTCTGCACGCTCGCCAAAGGGCTTCAACTCTCCTTTCCCAGACAGTATAAAGACAACAGTGTCCAGCTGCTCCAGAAAATGCTCAATCTGAGTTGTCATGCTGTTTGCTCTCGTTGTTGTGCAAAAATGATTTAAACTTGGGTGCAATTGAAAATATTGTGCTCGGTGCTTTTCATCAGTTTGAAACAAAAACATTGAATGACGCTGTCGCAGGCGTGGTGTCAGCAGCGAGTGTATCTCAAGACCTTGGAAGATGGATGGAAAGGGCCAGGAACTCTGGCTCCAGATGACAGAAATTTGAGCCTAGCTGAGAAAACAGTGCTGAAATTGCTGTCTGTCCATAATGTTCCTGAGCCACAGCTTTTTGCGGACTCGGATGGCAGTGCAGAGCTCCACTGGCCCGACAAGAGGCTCAGCGTTACGCTGGACACTGAAAACGGTCTCTGGTTGAATGTCTACCAGTGTCCACCTCAATGGATTGAATTTCCTTTGGCGCATCTGTCCACCTTTGCTGCTAATGAAATAGCTAAACTTTATCACTCTTTCTCGGAGTCCAGTGTCCATGCTGTTTTTGCATCGTGAAATCCCGGCATCCCCGGAGCAGACCAAAGGATTTCCATTTTGTCGTTTAGCATGTGCATCAGGGTGCTCAGCTCTTCGAGCTTGGTGCGCATGACGTCGACGTCATTCCGCAGTGAATCCATTTTCTGCTGGTCTTCTGTTAAGTTTCTGTAATAAGATGCTGCGGTGCGCCGGTCTTCTGTTTGGTTTGCATTCTGATACCATGCTGGATTGTAATAAGGTGGATCATCAGCCATGATTGAATAATCGAGTTTATATACAATGCATTGAAGCCGCTAAACAACAAGTTTGGCAATCTGGCCAGAGCGCATGAGCTGCAAAATGGCCTTGAAATCCGGCTCCATGACACGGTCCTCTTTCACCATCTGCACGTGGCTGCGAACGAGATCGTAGATGGCGCGGGTGCGCGGCGACATGCGTTCGAGCGGCTTGTTGGCAGACACGTCAATTGCCTGGCACGCGGTCATCGCAGCGATGGCGACGATCACCTCGGCGTTGGTGCAGATCGAGCGGCAGTTCTTTGCCGCGTTCATGCTCATGCTCACATAGTCCTCCTGGTTGGCCGACGAAGGGATCGAGTTGGCCGAGGCCGGGTGGCACAGCGTCTGGCACTCGTTAACAAGGCTCGCCGCAGTGTACTGCAGAATCATGAAGCCGCTGTTGAGGCCGAGCTGAGTACTGCCAATGAGGTATGGCGGAAGACCACGCGCCGACCAGTCGGTCAGCTTGAAGACCAGGCGCTCAAGCAGGCTGCCCAGCTTGGTGAGCGCCAGGCTCATCGAATCGAGCGGAATCGCAATGGGATCACCGTGAAAGTTTCCGCCCGAGAGCACGCAATAATCGCGCTGAACACCGTGTGTGCCATTGCCGAAAAAGAGCGGGTTGTCCGTCACCGAGTTGATCTCAATCTCAACGGCCTCACGGAGGAATCGATGCGTAGCCCAGAAGCCGCCAAAAGCAGAGGTGGCGCAGCGGATCGAGTAGGGCTCTTGCGGGGGGATGCGCGCCGGATTCTCGGTCAGCGAGCCGCTGACAGCCTTGCTCTCGGCGAGCATCGCAGTCATGGTCTCGGAGAAGCGCAGTGAGCCGGGGTGTGGGCGCACCGCGACCACGGGTGAGAGGAACGAGTCACGTACGCCCTCAACCGCCTCGAGCGCAATGGCCATCACCGCGGTCGCATCGTTGAGCAGGCGCTCGGCATCGTTGACCAGCAGCGCCGCTAGCGCTGCGCTGAAAGTGGCGCCATTGTTCAGTGCCAGGCCCTCCTTGGACTCGAGCACGAGGCGCTGGTCCCCTAGAACCTTGGATGCAGGAACAGATTTCCAAACTTTCTGCTCATTGGTCTCATAGTCGTGCGTGACCATGATCTCGTGCGTGGATACATCATCAGCAGCGGGGTCGTTCCGAAGTCGGAGCCAAATGCGGCCCTCATCCGTGTCCTCTGCGCTTGCTCCCTTGGTCAGCGCGAGCGCCAGATGCGAGAGCGGTGCCAAGTCGCCGCATGCGCCCAGCGATCCTTGCGAAGGCACGCTGGGGAAAATGCTGCGGTTCAGCGCGTTGCGATAAAGCTCGAGCACAGCCGGACGGACGCCCGAGTGCCCAGCGGAGAGCGACTTGATGCGGATGAGCATCGCGGCGCGCACGACTTCCTCCTCAAACTTGGGACCCGCACCGACCGAGTGGCTCGTGATGAGGTTGCGCGAGAGCTGCTGCGCCTGCTCTTGGGGCAGCGAACATGAGGCCAACGACCCAAAACCAGAGTTGATCCCGTAATAAGTACGGCCATCCTGCAGCTGCTTTTCCAGCAGCTCGCGCATGTCGGCTACATAGCCAGTAGTTTCCGCGCTCAGCTCAACTATTTCGCCGTGCCGCGCAACGCAGACCAGCTCGGGAATTTGCAGCGCTGTTTTGCGCGAGAGCACAACGGGTTGATGTCGATGCTGATGTAGGTGCAACATGTTCAGTTCCAAGTTTTTAGATTCTGTCCTTGGCTGGCCAGAATTCCATGATGACTCATTATTTTTGAAAATACATCTTTTACGTTGTCATATTTTCATACAGTCAACGCTATTAGCAATACAAAAAAACATGGATCGACTCACGGAGATGATATTGAATGGGCGCTATCAAGTCCGAGAAAACCGGTCATATCCAGACTGTGTCGACAAGAACGTGATCGAAACAGTGGCAATTGATGGCGCCAGTTTTCGTAAGCATCCATTGAGAATCATTCATCATGTCGATGAAGCCCAGTGTTCCAATTTTGTCGCATTTTTCCAGGATTATGTAGAGAAACTCCAACAGGATAGCCTGAATGCCCCTGCTCGTCCAGGGTTGAAGCGCATTCGAATCACAAAGACGTACTACAGTTCAGATCCAAAAGCGTCTGCTTGTATTATTTGGGTTGACAAGCCAATTGTTGACAAGCCAATTGTTTCATGATTTTCTTTAATAAAATGATATTTTATTGAGTAATATGATTTTCAAAATGCGATGCGATCATTCATTTGGTTCAAAGCAACATGACGGAGAAGTCAAAGTTGCTGCAGCTAAACGTAGGAGGAAAGAAATTTGATACCTATCTCAGCACCTTTGAGCCGGTACCGCTTCTGCACCGCCGCCTGGCTTCTTCCGATATTGGCTTTAGAGAGCACAATGGTCGGATTTTCCTTGATCGAGACCCAAAGTCGTTTGCTGTTTTCCTGAGAGTACTGCGGGGAGGCAGCGAATTGACGCTGGAGGAGCGACTGACAGCCAACAAGGAGTTTGAGTTTTGGGCTTCCGAATCAACGCTGCCTGTCTCCTTCCCAATCAAGGGCACTGTGTACCGGGTGCAGTGGGACGGCCTCGGCTGGGATCTGCCCATGAACATTGTCGACGAGTATTTGCCTGGGCTCGCGGATAAACTGGTGAGAGTTTGTCGGCGCTCAGCCGACGATCGCATTGATCTCGCTGATTCTGTCACGAATGGAATCTTTTACCAAAACTTTCCAGCTGTCCTACATCTTATTAGAGCTGTTCAGGACCCGAGTCGCGAGATGAACCCCAAAGATTGGCACTTTTTGAACAAGACTTTGGGACTAACAGAGAAAATCAAATTGCGCACACCACCTGGCTGGGAAGAATTCTCAGAGCTTGATCTCTGCGCGGACGAGTACAACTTTAGTGCGAGGTTGCAGCCAAACATCTCTGATTTTGCTTACATCATAACCCTGGCTGACAGTGTCCGCGCCAAAACCTCCTTCCGCCCACAGTCAGACTGGCCGCCCAGGCTTCCCGAGGGCCTAATCTTTAAAGAAGCGCTAGCAGCCCTTCCCAAGGATCCTAATCAGATCTTCAAAGTCTGTTGGTCATTCGAGTAATAAAATATCTTAGCATTTTCCAAAAGACAAACGCGAATTTTCAAGCATGTCAATTGACGTCAACGGACCGCAGGTTCTGCATAATGCGCCAGTAGCGCAGCTCTACGAGATTGCCATCCGCGAGGAGGGTTGTCGCCTGACTGACACGGGCGCGCTCGTTGCGTACTCGGGCGCCAAGACGGGTCGCTCCCCTCGGGACAAAAGGGTGGTTCTCGAGCCCGAGACGCAGGCGATCTGGTGGGGCCCCGTGAACATCCCTCTGCAGCGAGAGCTCTTTGCGCACTACAGCGCCGCAGCCGACGCCTGGCTACACTCGCAGGCTACGCCGCGCCTCTTCATTGTCGACGCCTACTGCGGCTGGGACCCGGCGTACCGAGTGCGCGTGAGGCTCTACTGCGCCTCTGCGTACCACGCACTCTTCATGCGCAACATGCTCATCCCCGCGGAGCAACCCTTTGATTCTAGCTGCCCGCCGCAGTTTACTATCCGCAATGTCGGCCAGCTCGCGCTCAGCGCAGCGTCGCCTCCTGCTGGGCTCGAATCGGATGCCTCGCTCAAGGACACGCTGGTTGCACTCTGTTTCTCCACCATGGAGATGGTGATCTATGGGACGCTCTACGCCGGAGAGATGAAAAAGGGCATCTTGACTCTGATGATGTACCTGATGCCGCTGCAGCATCAGCTCTGCCTGCACTCGAGCGCCAACATTGATGCTGAGAACAACCTGACTGTGTTCTTTGGCCTCAGCGGCACTGGGAAGACAACGCTGAGCGCGGACCCGCGGCGGCAGCTGATTGGCGACGACGAGCACGTGTGGACCGACTCTGGCGTGTTCAACGTCGAGGGCGGCTGCTACGCCAAATGCATTGACCTGAGCGCAGCCAAGGAGCCGGACATTTACGCGGCGCTGCGCTTCGGAGCCGTGCTTGAGAATGTGGTGCTGCAGGGCAGCCAGCCCGACTATAGCGACGACTCCATCACTGAGAATACGCGCGCGGCCTACCCTCTGCAGTACATTGCCAACGCGCTTCTTCCCGCCACCGTAGCTCGGCATCCTAACCACATTGTCTTTCTGACCTGTGACACGTTTGGCTTGCTGCCGCCAATCAGTCGCCTCAGCATCGATCAGGCGATCGAGTTTTTCGTTGCTGGCTACACCAGCAAAGTGGCTGGTACCGAGGTTGGGATTTCTGCGGCAGTGGCTGTCTTTTCAGCCTGTTTCGGCGAACCCTTTTTGGTCTGGCAGCCTTTGCGCTATGGCGAGCTGCTGAGGGAGCGCCTCGAGAAGCACGGCTCCACCGTGTGGCTGCTCAACACGGGCTGGACTGAGGGAGCTTACGGCGTGGGACATCGTATTTCGATTTCAGACAGTCGCCGCCTGCTCGATGCTGTGCACAGCGGGGAGCTGGGACAAGGGCAATTTTCCGAGTTTCCCATCTTCAACTTTGAAATTCCCACAGCGTGTTCTGGGATTTCCAATGAACGCACGCTTGATCCGCGCAACGTGTGGCCAGCTGGCGAGACCGACTACTTGCAGCGGCTAGGTGAGCTGAAGAAGCAGTTTGACCTCAACCTGGCCATCAAGACCGGCGCTGCCGAAGCGCCCAGTGGCAGCATCACAATGGGTTAAATAAATTACATTTTTGCTGAATGCATTCGAGCCTCTGGCTACGCACCTATTTGGCGCTGCTAGGGTGCAACATTGCTGTGCTGGACGCGGTGTACTGGCTGAATCCTTTTGACAATGACGTGCATATCAGAGAAGCACGTATGCGCTACGAGAAAAAACGGGGATATTTGGACCTGAAAAAAATGGATATTCGGCCCGAGATTACAATAGTGCCGTTATTGATAGACCGTGACATGGTTGAGCTGGGCATTAGCTGGACTGCAATGTACTTTGATCATCCATGGACAAAGAACAAAACTTGTCAGTATTTTCCCTATCAGTGGAGGAAATCAAGTTGACAAGGAGTTGCAACAACAATTAATAAAAATCCTGACAGGCCAAATCCAAGTATCGTGCTTTAAAACCTTTGATGCACAGCGCCCCTTGGATTCGTGTGTACTTTGCCCTGGTCCTAGAGTGCAACGCTTGTGTACTTGAGTCAGTGTACTGGAATTTTCCATGGAACAAGGAGCCTATCATTGCAGCATGGAAGACTGCGGACCCCAATACGCAGATTCTTGCCTGCACCTGGGAGCACGTTGTCGGCAGCGATGACGAGGCAATTCCGGCGATGAAATTCTCCTTGCGCAACAATTCCGGTAGCCGTATCATATATTTTTATCCTGGACGATGGCGGGCATATATTTTTGCTTTTCAGCAAATGAGTAAAGTGTAGTTATTCCAAGCATGCAATGGGATCCGAAGCAATATGGAAATTGCTGGTTCCGAGTCTATTTGAGTCTGGCGCTGACGTGCAATGTGAATGTACTCGATGCAGTCTACTGGGCGACGCCTTGGAACAGGGAACTGATTGAGAAGACATTTTCCAGTAAGCACCGCAACAATATGCATCTGCACTTTGACCCCATTAAGATTGGCAAACAATCTGGCATGTGCGTTTTGATTTATGAACCTGCACTGGAGAGGACACAGACAATCTGGATTTTTGCCTATGAGTGGTTGCATCGGTATTAAACACATTTGTGCCATGATTGAATGGAATCCAGAACAGTATGGAAACTGCTGGTTCCGAGTCTATTTGACTCTGGCTATGCAGTGCAATGTGAATGTGCTCGATGCTGTGTACTGTGCGACGCCTTGGAACACGGAACTGATCCAAGAGAGATTTTACAATCAGTACAAGGACACTGATATGCAAATAGAATTCCGGCAAAATTATTGGGCGTGTATTGAAATTAAGTTCCCTGGGCATTCTAACTTCAAAGAAATGGAACCCTACAACTGGCGAAACTGTTTGCACATATGTTGGTTCTGCGTCTGTCCGCATCCGAACGAGTGGCGAAAGTTTACTGTGGCTTCATAAACTCTGTCTCGAGCTCGAGCAGGTGTTCTTCAATGTACATTTCCAGACGGCGCTCTAGGCGTTTCTTCAGCACAGTAATGCCAGGCTTCCGGCGACCATTAGTATGTGTAGCCGAGAGCGGCAGCTCCACAGCGTTGATTTCCTGAGCGCTGACAGAGAGCACAACAGTGTCGCCAGCAGTCAGCTCAAAGCTGCCCGCGGGCCCGTGGCGCCAGCGGAAGCGCTGTGCCTGCGCAGCGATGCGCTCTTGTTGGTGCGCTGCGTCCAGCGTTGGCACGCGCGCCAGCCGCTGGTCGTAGGTGCGCCGCTGCTCTGTGTCGAGCAGGGTGCGCTTGATCTCGGTGAGCGAGTGGAAACGCGAGTCTGTCGCTGAGCTGGGCTGCAGCTTGTCCGGATGCAGTTGCAGCGCCAGGTGCCGATAGGCCGACTCGATCTGCTGCACGCTGGCCCCCTGCTCTATCCCGAGTATCTCATAGTAGGTCTGCTGCTGAGCTTGCATCATTTGTTATTATCTCGGGTTACTATTAGACATTTTGTGTATGGAAATCAGTGATCCACCTGTACTCCATACCGTGACACCGTTGCGTAAGCGCTCGTCCAGCAGTCGCGCTGCAGAACTGGTGTCCAATAGTTACGATTCAGCAGAGCTGCGCCGCAGCGTCTCGGAGGAGCAGGCCCGCCGCGGCGACTCCCCGCTGCCGCTGCGCAAGAGCCGCTCTTCCATAACGCGCGCCTTGGACACTCTCGGAAGCGAGCCGGTCCAGTTTGTCGAGCCGTCCCTGTGGGCCACTCTCTCCTCGCTGCCGGGCGCGTTGCCCGGCACCGATGCTCTTGGTTCTTTCGTTCGAATCACCGCAGCCCATGGCGAGCTCAAGATCTACTCGCGCTAGCATATCAATAAATTCACTCTGAATGTCGCAAGAGCAAAATCCACTAGTGAGCAGAGACTCATCGCCAAACATTGACCCTGATGTCGCCAAAAAGCTCCAGAACGACCCTGCTGTAAGTGCCTTTGGAGTCGGCAAGCAAGGAAAGCTTCATGTCTGGCTGCATCCTCCGACTCAGGCTTCAAGCGAGCAACAGCTCAGGGAGCTGTTGTGCAGCCGTCTTGGCTGGATAGATCCTCCGCATGCTGTGATATTTCATTCTGGTTCTTGGGTATCGAATCCAGAAATTCCACCGCAACCAAAACTAACAGAAGAAGAACGCGATCGAGCTCGACGAAAATATATCAGGAGCCTTCGAGGAAAATACACCTCAGATTAGGAAATAAACTAGCAGCCGTTTATTTCTGACATCAGATTTTCAAAAGGAATGCCCCTTTTACGTCATCCTCTTGCTGCCAGTCAGAATTTTGAATCGCAAAACGAACAACATGGCTACGGAAGAAGACAGGAAATTGGAGCAACTGGAAATTCTACTTGAGCAAGCACTTGCAGAGGTCGCGGTGGTGGATGCCTCGGATGAGGCGGTGGGCAGCCTTATCATGCAGCAGCTCACCAGCATTGGCATCGCACTGGTCACTGTTGGAAACGGGCAAGCTGATGCGATTCGCAGGACGACGGGCGCCGCAATGGCTGACACTTTCACGCGCGTCAGCGCTCCAGCGGCAGCGCAGCTGCGACAGGGCAACTTTCAGCTCTTCTCTCAAGAGCTAAACACCCGTGCCAGCGAAGACCTACGCATTGCGCTCAAAAGCGGCGGCTTCCTGAACCATCCGCCGATTGCCGAGAGCAACCGGCAGCTGTTTCTCTACCCGAGCACCAACACAATTCACAATCTGAACCCGCTGGTCGCCACGAACAACCTCGCCATGTGGGAGCTGCTCATCGCGCACAATCCCAACATTGCGCCGGAGCGCTGGTTCCGTTCTCCACTCAAGCCGGAAGGATTTCGGCATCTTGTCACAGAGGACGGTGTCAAAGTCGTCCAGCGGCAGCCGTACACGCCGACGGCGCTGCACTATGATGGCCAGCTCGGCCAGGGCGAGGGCGCCGATGCCCGCCGCATCCAGATTGTGTACACTAGCGACACCGGGCCGGTCCGGCTCTTTGTGGTGCCCGGAAGCCACCGGCCGGCGATCCGCGCGCTCATCCAGAGCCTCACGCGCACCGAGGGCACGCTGCCCGGTTTTGTGACGCTGAAGAAGAGCTTTGCCGCCTGCCCGCGGCTCGGCCAGCTGCTCTACAAATACGGCGTCGCAGTGCCGGGCGAGGGATTGCTCATGTTTCGCGCCAACGTCTGGCACTATGAGGCTGCCGAGGCGGCGCCCGTGCAGTCGGATCAGCCGGTCCGTGTGCACCTGGTCAACGGCCAGTACGACCCCTCCGACACTGCAGCCAAGACCCGCATCAGCACAGTGTTTCGCGTCTACTGTGGCGTCGTCTCGGTTCCGCCGCAGCTGCGCCGGGACTGCCTTGAGATGGCCTTTCTGCGCGAACACCACTGGCCCATGGAGCCGTTTGCTGCGCAGAACAAGCGCCACCAGCTTTTTGTCAATGAGAAGAGCACGCAGTTCTGGAAGGTCCTCTCCGCGCCCGACGCTCGGGCGTGGCTTGCCGTGCGCAACACCAGCTTTGCTGAAATGCAGCACTGGCTCAACGTTAATACCAGCGATCAACGTCTCAATCTCTACGGCTTGTCTCGTGCCGACCTCCTCGAGCCCATTGTCTAAGTTAAATTAAATTTCCGAGCATTGAGTGCATATATTTTCTATTTGCTTGCGAATAAGTTATTTAATTTTGATGAATAGAGCGAGCGTGTGGCGCTCTGCGCTGGAGGAGGAGCGGCAGGCAGGAGCGGCCTGTCTGGGACTAATTCACTGCGGAAGCAATGTCTTTGAAGATGACGAGGAGGATCCTGACGACTGGAGAAATGCATCACGACATTATGCGCCTGGAGAAAAGCAACTCGAGAAATTATCACAGCTGCACGGTTCGATTGTGTCGACCAAAGCCAAGGTCATTTTGGACTGCGATATGTGGGGTGAAATTATCTTTGATACAAGCGACTGTTTAGAAGGCTCAATGGCGTACACTGGCTTCAAGTTGCCGCTGGTCGATTTTCATACAACCCTTCACAAACTGGACATTCTCAGTCAAACAACCTAAAAATCCGCCCGATAATTTAATGTGATATTTTTCACAATGCCCAATTTGTTCTCAATTGTCAATCCGCACCAAACAATCAAAATCCACCCATCAGACTTTCAGCGCATTTAAAACATTTGCAGACAAGAACGTTCTGTCAGTTCAGTCAACCAAACCTCAACATCCAACAACCAATGCTCAAGAGGAAAACGCCGAGCCTGAGCACTCCGGGGTCTGGGCCGCCCAGCTCCAACGTACCGACGGATCCTTTCGTGCAACCGTTTTGGTCGGCTGCTGCTCGGCGTATCTCCTCGGCTCTTCCGCTCCCGCCGAGGACGAACCCCAGCTTGCCTAATTGGGCCTGGCTCAATCCGGCGTTTCAGAAAAATCCAATCACCAATTCTTGGTTCAACGTCAAGTCTTACGACAACATCGATCCGGCGTTCCGCGCGGAACCCTGGGAGTTGCTTCGCACTGCCCTTGTTTTGCCTGAGCCAGTCGTCAAACCTGCGCCAACCAACCCCAAGGCCAAGCCCAAAACACAGCCCAAAGTCTCCGCCAAACCCAGGGACAAGCGTCAAAAGAAGGCGCCTTTTGATCTGAATGCCACCGTATCACAGCTGAATGCCAGTGCCAAGGCAAGCAATCCCAACAAGGCCCCTACTGTTCCTATAAAAGTCCGAACCCGCAAGAAGCCTCCTCCCAAGCCTCCAGATCCTGTTGTGTCCAAGGCAGCCAAACCCAAGGCTGTCAAGCCCAGCAAACCTCCTCCTGTTGGCGTCAAAAAGATCAAGCTTTATCCAACCGAGGAGCAGGCTGGCCTCTTGCGCAGGTGGTTTGGCACTGCTCGCTGGACTTATAATCGCGCCTTGAACACTGTCAAGGAACACAATGCGCCTGTCCAGAAGAAGATATTGCGGGCTGCTTGTGTGGACAACTCGCTCTGGGCCAACGAGCAGAGCTTGGCCTGGGTCTCTGAGACGCCTTACGACATACGAGACGAGGCGATGATCGATGTAATCAAGGCGTATAAGAGCAATTTTGCAAAGAACACTGGCAAGAAGTTTGAGCTCAAGTACCGATCTAGGAAACGCCAGACGCACGATAGCATTGTCATTCATTTGAAGCACTGGTTCAAGGGGATCATCCATAGAAAATATTGGGTTGGCGATCCGATCAAGGCATCCGAGCCCCTACCTGAGACCTTGGCCTATGATGCTAGGCTTCTGTGGAACATGCGGTTGAACGAGTTCTACCTCTGTGTGCCCAGGGCCGCTGAAATGCGGCGCGACAACCAAGCGCCACCTCGCAGCACGATCATCGCTCTGGATCCTGGACTCCGAACCTTTCAGACCACCTATTCGCCGGATGGCCGAACACTCGAGTTTGGCCGGGACAGCAAGGTGAACCCAACTGGCAAGACAAACAAGAAGGGCAACGGTGGCATCAGTCGCATCATGCGGCTCTGCCTGCATCTTGACAAGCTCCAGAGCAAGTGGAGCCAGCCGGACGTCCGTCACCGGAAGCGCTACACGATGAAGAGAGCCGGTGCTCGAATCCGCAAAAAGATCCAGGACCTGATGCTTGACATTCACCACAAGACGGCCAAGTTCCTGTGCGAGAACTACCAAGTCATTCTGGTGCCGCTGTTTGAGACCAAGCACATGGTGTGCCGGCTCAAGGAGAGACTTGGCAAGCGGAATGGCAGCAAGACAGCGCGCATGATGATGACTTGGTCGCACTATCGCTTCAGGCAGATCCTGCTAAACAAGGCCAAGGAGTATCCGTGGTGCCAAGTGTTGGTTGTCAACGAAGCCTACACCAGCAAGACCTGCGGGCAGTGCGGCTTTGTACACTACAAGCTGAAAAGTGCCAAGGTGTTTAAGTGTCCTCGGTGCAAGGTTGAAGTGGATCGCGATGTGAACGGTGCGCGCAACATTCTGCTCCGCTTTCTGAGCACGGATACGAGGAGCTCTGGCTTTCGAGCACAGATTTTTAACGCAACACCTTCGGGTGTTCTTGGGGCCTGTACCCGTCTACCGCCGCGAGGCGTGTAGAATGCAAAAGCTAGCTTTTGTGTTGATGATGAGTCGACAAGGGTCGGTCAAACGACAATTGTCATACTCTAGACGCAAATGTCCAGTTTTAACACAGGCGGCATCGTTGGGCAAGCGGTGGAAGCTGACGGGTCAACTGTCGGAGATTAGACCGTACTTTTCAACTTGGTTTTGCTGCTCCTATGCGAGCTTCTTCTCTGAGGGGCTCAAGCAGCACTGAGGCCAGTAAAACAGTCTGGTGAAATCCATTCAAGGACAGAGAGCCGCTAGTGGAAAACATGGAGCCGTGGCTCAACAATGTGCTGACCGGAATCTCGGCGCTGGGCGTTGCTTTCTTTGCATTCAAGTACGCTACAGCACAGCAGCAGTTCTTGGCCAACGAGGACGCATCCGCAACAGCAACAACAACAGCAGAGACGCAGGCAGAGCTGCCGGACGACGAAGCGCTGCGGCTGCAGCTTGCCGCAGAGCATCCCGCTGAGCTGCTGGACAGCGCGGTAACCTGGCCCGAGCTGGAGGCCTTGATGCAGGCCGCTGAGCTGCAGCGCGTTGCCGTGCTGTACTGCGAGCGCGATCGCACCGCCATCTACGAGCGCCTGCAGCGCGAGGGCTTCACTGGGTTCGACATCCAGTTCTTTGTCGAGCCCATGCTCATCGTCGCGCTGCGTTCCGCCGAGCTGCCTCGGCTGGTCAAACTGCCGGCGCTTTACCGGCTCGTTCCGGAGCCGGCCGGCGAAGAGGTCGGTTCGGAGGAGAAATAAATTATCTTTGTGTACAATCAAGAGCACCCGCTAAGACACTATGTCCACTCCTGCTGCCGCCGCCGCCATTGAACCCAGCATGGGCCTGGGCAATGCCCTCATCTGGGGTGTCATCCTCGGAGGCCTCGCCGCTGCGATCACCGCCGCAGTGATCTACGTCCGCAACGACCGCGACAAGAACAAGCCCGGTTACGTGCCCATCGAACTCACCAAGAACGTCGCGATTGTCGGCGGCATCGCTGCTGTGATCGGCGTCGCCGGAACGCTGATCAAGCACCGGCTGGCGCGCAACGCCTTTGTCGCCGCCACCGTGGCGGGCGCCAAGTCCAAGTATCAGACGTACTGGCAGAATCCCGTTACCGTGTCAACAACGTAATAAACCGAGAGCGCTTTTTGCATTTATCGTGTGTAGCTCCAGACAAACAGGCGACAGGAGCCAGTGCACGCGGCCCAGCTGGCATTGTCCAGCCTCGTGCCGGGAAGTGGCGTGTCCTTGGCCTGGTCTGCCAAGTCGTACAATGGGCCAATCTCGGGCTCGTCAGCCCATGCGTACAGCGAGCGCACGTAGTCTGCCACGTCTTGCTCTGTCTGCAGCACAAAAGCATCGCTCAGCGACACCGCATAGAGATTGGACTCCTCCCCCTCCTGCAGCAGGAGAGCAGCACTCCCGTCAACTTGCAGCTTCAAAATGGAATTTACCACCTTGCGGGGAAATACGTCCATTGTCAGATTGATGCAGTTGACATCATGCCCCGCGGGTATCTCCAGAATGGCCATGTCAACAAACACCGACTCCACGGGTGTAAAGAGGGAGCCCAGTAGCAGAGGATAGAGACCAGATCGCGCGCTCATCGAACTCAGTCGCGCAGTGTAGGTGACAACCTCGCATGTTAGGCGCTCGTCAACGCCTGCAGACATGCCCCGAACGCCAATGACCGAATTGGTGTTCAGCGGCTGCAAATTGAACGCAACAAGCTCACTGCTTGCGCAGTCAAACCAACGACACATCGCCTTGTTCAGCAGATAGGAGCATGCGATCTTGCCGTCCACATCAAGCATCCACGCTCGACCAAAGTCCTTGGGAATGCACAACGATGTCAGCGCCTGCCCGTAGGTTGACGCAAAGCCGCCACCAATGCAGGGGACATACGCGCTGCCATACACCTCTTTCCTAGGGGCCAGCTGCAGATCAACCGACACGATCTCACTGAATAGGAGCATAAGAAGAATTTTTTGATCCACTCGATGCTGATCAATTCCACGGAAATCTGTTTCGTACAGCTCTATCAGTGAGACTCGCAGGTACAGAGAGCCAGCATCTCTGTGCTGATCCAGCAGCTTCCGTATCTGCGAGACACCAAACATTCTTCCATGTCTAATTTTTAAAGTCAAGATCCGAAATCATTGATTATTTCATGAAATAATTCCTTGAAATAAAACTACCGGCAGCTTAAATAGTTTTCCTTTGAAATTTCATGAAATTTTCTTGAAATAAAACTAGGGTCAGCCTAAATTGTTTTCTTTCTGAAATTTCCTTTGATACAATCCATCGCTTTTGGACCAAAACTGCATTTTAAAATTTTTGGCTGCCAAAAATTTTGAGCCAAACATTTTTTAAAATGCACATTTTAAAAATCCAGGCAGTTTTAATTGAATCTTTCAAATGGAAATTTCAGAAAGAAAACAATTTAGGCTGACCCTAGTTTTATTTCTTGGAAATTTCAGGAAATTTCCAAAGAAAACTATTTAGGCTGACCCTAGTTTTATTTCATATGAAATTTTCATGATATTTCAGAGGAAAATAATCATTGTGTCCCCCTAGTTTAATATGTGGGTGGACATGAGAAGGCCCATAGGTAGATTTGAAATCCAGGGGGCGCCTCGGCGAGCTGGAACCCAACATTCTCAAAGGTTTGGCCTGCGACGCTAAACCACGTGACTGGGCATGCGCCGCGCTCAGAAGCGTTAGTCCAGGCCAGCAGGCGATGCATGTAGGTAGCAACATCAGCGCTGCTCTGTAGGTCGATCTCGTCGCACAGCGGTACAGCGTAGAGCGCGTTGGCATCGGCGCTGCCCTCGTCCAGCACCATGGCCGCCGCGGTGTTCGCCTGCATCATCTCCGCTCCACGGCTATGCCCAAAGGCGAGTCTTATCGTTGCGCTTTGTATGTCCGTGTCTGCAGGGCACTCGACAAACAGCAGATCGACCAGCGGGTTGGGAATGTAGCAGTTCTCCGTCAGGATGTGCGGATAGGGTGCAAAGGGATATAGGCAGCGCTCCAGAATGTATCTGCTTGTGCGGCATTCCGCACGTCAACATGCTCATAGGATCTTACTGTGGGCTGAAGATGGATTATCGCCAGCTCGTCCTTGGGAATATCAAACCAGCGACACAGCGCACGATTCAGCGCGTACGAACATCCGACTCCACTAATGTACTGTATGTTCCACTGTTTTCCCCAGTGGTGTGGTATTTTGATTTTCGTCACATGCCGCCCCGGATTGTTAAGATGAAAAAATCCGTCCGCATCACGATCGAGCGTGCGAGACACTGGTATATTTTGTGGAGCGCCAGCTTGCAACTGCTGAAGCAGCTGCGCATGACTCGGTCGCATTTTGCCGCGTGTAACAGTGTCTATTTAAATGTGTTTTAAGGTTCGATTGGGTTCATGGAATGGGTGGGATTGAAAATGCCCACAAGTAGAAGTGAAATCCATCCACTGGCTCTACGAGCTGGCAGTGCAGTCTGTGCCAGGTGGCCGGACACGGTCCGCGCTCGACCTCGTCTGTCCAAGCAACCAGTCGGCGCAGGTAGGCACAAACATCGGTCTCGGACTCCATCTCCAACTCGTCGCTAAGTGGCACCGCATAGAGTGCATTTCTTTCAGTGTTTCCATTATCCAGCAGGATGGCAGCTGCGGTGTCAACCTGCATCGTCACGCAGCTAATGGGACTAAACACAAAGGCGAGCTTAATCGTCGCACTCCGAATATCCGCACCAGTAGCACACTCGACAAACAGCAGATCGATCAGCGGGTACTGGATGTCTGCCAAGTGTGTGGTCACGAGGCGAGGATAGACTGCAAATGGCTGCCAAGTCAGATCTCTTCCCCAAGGCAGCGTCTCAACGCAAAGTGCGTCCACTGGCGCGTTTTCCACGAAAAGATGGTTGTACGAGCCAAACGTTGGCTGAAGATGTATCGCAGCCAGTTCATCCTTGGGAAGTTCGAACCAGCGACAGAGCTGGCGATTCAATGCGTACGAACAACACAATACATATGAAATGGTTAGTGTCCATCTTTTTCCCCACCTCTTGGAGATTTTGATTTTCGTAATAGATTCACGACAGAGCTCAATGAAGAAACATCTATTACCATCAACGTCAAACCTGCGCTCAACTCTCAGGGGTAGATCGTTAGCTCGCTCCTGCTCCACCAGCTGTGCCAGCTGGCGAGTGCTTGGCCGCATAGAGTTGTTCAAGGCCAAAATGGTTTTAACATAATGTGTTTTAGGTGGACCATGAAGAACCCCCCAGTACAACTTCAAATTTATTTCAAAAATAAATAAAATTGACCCTAATGGTCCACAAGTAGAGTTGAAAACCAGCTAGTGGATCTACGACATGGCAGTCCGCAGTAACCCAAGTGGCGGGACAGGGGCTGCGCCTGCCCTCGTCTGCCCAAGCAACCAGTCGGCGCATGTACGCCGCAACATCAGGCTCGCACTGCAGCTCGAACTCATCGCTAAGTGGCACTGCATAGAGAGCGTTCCTCTCCGCACTTCCCGCATCCAGCAGGATGGCCGCCGCGGTGTCCATTTGTATCGTCACTAAACCAGTGGGATGGAACACAAAGTCGAGCTTGATCGTTGCGCTGGAAATATCCGCGTCGGCAGCGCACTCGACAAACAGCAGATCGATCAGAGGATTGTTGACACATCTAAAACTTGAGTTTAGGAGACGAGGGTAGAGCGACCACGTCTCAAACAGCTGCGACAGCTGCGAGGCCAGATGATCTATTCTCCAAGGCAGCGTCTCAATGCAGAATGTATCCGCTGGCGCGTCCCACACGAAAGCAGTAAGGTAGTTATCAACCATTGGGTACAGATGTATCAAAGCCAGTTCGTCCTTGGGAAGCTTAAACCAGCGACAGAGTTTTCGATTCAATGCATACGAACAATACAGTTGTTGTGACATTGTTAGGGTCCATTTTGTGCCCCATCTCTTGGGTATCTTGACTTTCGTGATCGATTCATTATCGAGTTCAGTGGTGAATAATCTATTGGCATCAACGTAAATTGTGCGCTCAACTCTCAGGGGTAGATCGTTAGCTCGCTCCTGCTCCACCAGCTGGCACAGCTGGCGAGTGCTTGGCCGCATAGCAATGTTCAAGGGCAAAATGTTTTTTAACATGGACCGCTGGGAGATTCTGAAAATCCCCAGAGATAGCACCGGTAGCCTTTCGATAGTTGGTGCACCAGGTAATCGAACTGCGTGCCGGGACACGGCCCCCGCGCTGGGTCATCGACCCAGGCGAGCATGTTGCGCAGGTAGTCGGCCACGTCTTCTGCCGACTCGAGTCCCGCTTCAGCGTTGAGCGGCACAGCGTAGAGCGCAGCGATCTCGGCGCTGCCCTCGTCCAGCAGAATAGCCGTGGCTGTGTTGACATTGAGCAGTGCACAGTAACTTTTGACGTCAAGTCCCGCATTGAACCCCATAGTGATCTCAACACTTTGAATATCACAATCTGCATCACACTCGACAAACAGCACATCGATCAGGAAGTTGACAGTTGTCGCGTGCCAACCCAGCAGATACGGATAGAGAGCAAAGCGCCTCCCTCTGTATAAATTTCTGCAAAACCAAATCACTTCAGCGCAGAGTCTGTCATTGTTTGGGGGCACGCCCAACACATGTGCAGAAAGATAAGGCTCGATGGGCTGTAGCCTGAAAATGGCCAGCTCGCCTTTCTCCACCTCAAACCAGCGACAGAGCAGGCGATTCAGCGCGTAGGAACACCCAATCCCTGGTGAAATGTTGAACATCCACTTCCGCCCCCAGCTCTTGGGTATTTTCAGAGTTGTCAAAGCGTGCGCTTGACCCAAGAGATCAACAAACAGCGTGCTGCGTTCAACGTGCAGATTGTACCACTCAAGGCGCATTGAGCGGTTGTCTGCTCCCTCGCGCGCCTGTTCTGCCAGCTGGCGGAACAGAGAGACACTGGGGCGCATTGAATTCAGGCTTTGTTTTGTTTTTAAATTAAAATCTCAAGAAGCAACGACCATGGTGTTCCAAGTCGACATTATTCTCCGCTCAGCCTACGGCGAACTCGCCGACTATGAGTTTGTGATCCGCACCAAGAGCCAGGAGCTTTTGCGCTTCATGGTCCCCGCTGCAGAGCTGAACTTTGCCAGTGCGCGGCGTATTCTGAGCGGCCTTGCTGAAAATCAGTCCCCAAAGGATGAGCCTGTCACCACTTTCAAGACCATCTTGTTCGCGACTGGCAAGGGAAATTTTAACCAGATGCTAAGCGCGACGCCTACGCGCTTTCACTACGAGGTCACTGAGAACATTGGCGGATTTATGGTTAAGCGCAAAGTTGATCTGCCCATTCCGCTACTCTTGGCCCCACTCTCGAAGGCCCTGAGCGAGCTCAATCTTGAGTAAATATATCACTGTTTAAACTGTCTTAGAAAATCCTCTGTCAAATAGCCTCTGCCTGCAAGATGACTGTCCAACCCAGCAGGTTGATTGTGAGCCACTAGCCAGTGTAGAAGTTTCTTGGCTGTCTCTGCATCCATTTCTAAAATCTTTCCAGCAACCATCTCTCTGTGATCACGAATAATCTTGCCCATGTCCATGGTTGATTTGTGTTGGCAATAACCTTTGAAAATCAAATTCAAAAGGTCCAAGTCACATTTTAAAGAGCAGAAGAATGCAATCAAGGCTGTCTCCGATTGTTGACTTTATGGGTAAGTCAATGGTTGACACTGATTTTCCCTCAGCGCAGGCAGTCTGCGGCGTGCAGATGATAGTGCAGAGGCAGGGCCTTGCTATCGATTCCACTGAGCTCCCGCTGCTGATGCTCAAGCAGCATCTGATGGCCAACTATCTGAATGCTGTATGGAAGAGTCTAATCCTGCGCGACGACGCCTATATCAATGCAACTTTCAACGCAATCAACGCAGCGCTGCCTGGCGAGTCTCCGCAGTGCTTGATTCACAAGCTGTTTACTTGCGGCTGCCACCTGCTCAAGGAGTCCCCTGTCGCCAAGCCGAGCAATGACCATAGCGAGGCGGCGCTCGACGCGCTGAGGACAGCCCTGTTGGCCGAGTACACCGCACGCGTAGAGCTGCTTATTGCTGGCCTCTTCCCAGAGGATCACCAGTGCAGCGGGCCCAGCTACGAGCAAGTCACAAAAATGAATCCCGATGAGCCATTTTTTATTATTTCAGATTAAATAGTGTTACTCCAGACATAAGTAACATTGGCGTCGTCTGGAAATACTTGAGTGATTCGCAGTACAGCAAATGCTTGAACCAGCTTTGCGATCTTGTCCTTGTCCAGAATTAGCTTCATGCAAATTCCATCCTCGGTGGACAGTATCATGTCCCATACTGGCTCACGTGTTGAAAAGGCAATGTAAAATTGTTTGATTTTGATCATGACGCTGTGAACATTGTTGGGTCTTTGAAGAACTTTTCTTCCTGGCTCTGGAACAAGATGCATAAATGTGTCTGGCGCGAGATAGGGAATCTCCTGGTCGCTGTGGGTCAGCGTCATCTCACAATTGGAGCCGACGTGAAAAGATATCCAAAATCCATCAAAGCTAATTTCTAGCCGCTCATATTTGTTGACATTGACTTGCACGCGGCGATCGCGCTCTGCGAGCAGAGTGAGCAGTAGCCCCTGCAGCTTGCGCTCTTCGGTGGAATCCATTGGATTTAAAGTTTTAATGGCCTACTGGCATCACTTTGAAAATCAGCCTTGGTAGTGCAGGTGTGCAGGCTCTGCAGCACTGCAATGTTGTTATTGTATTGAGCGAAAACCGGTCTGAAGATCTGCTCCACAAGCAGCGCCATCTGCTTGCTGGTCAGCTTGAGTGCTTTCATTTCTTCCCGGAAGCACTCTTGTGAGAGCAGGTGCTCCTCTTTCGGAGCGAAACAGTCGTGGACGATGGCATAGACTTTTCTGCGCTGGATGCAACCAGGCCTTGTCGACGTTGTTTCACTCCGAGCCAGCACCTTGGCAAGACGCAGCAGCTCAGGCGGCATCCAAGCTGGAGGCGGCGCGAAAATCGAGTGCTTGGCATCTTTCAGAAGACTGAGCACAGTGTCGAGAAGGTAGAATTCTCCATGACCATAAACTGATATGTAGGCATCGCGCGGTTTCCAATCGCCAAAAAACATATGTGGAAAACTCCTCTTAAAATGGGCTTCCCACGCTAGCGCTGCAGCTTCTACATTTTCAACGGCCAACGCTGGATTGTTTTTCCTCTGTGTTTGGCGATAGTAGTGACTCTCGTCATAGCCACCACTCAAATATAAACACGCTAAGCATTCAGTCATTGGCTGCTTTTTTGCAACTACGATGTTTATTGCTCTCAAAGGTTGGATTGATAGGAGTGGATGCCGAGAAAGACTTGAAGTGCAGAGTATTGATGTCGATCGGCCCAATTGTCTTTTGCAGACTCGATAATGCGTTGCAAGCACTTTTTCTCGCATTCGAGGTGCTTTTGTTTGTCTTGTAGCTGGCTCAGGCGGTCTTGAAGAAACTTAGAGTCGAGCGTGGCATAGATGCTCTGCTCGAGGTCGATGAGCCCTTTCTCAAGTTGTTGGTTGATTTCGTGCTGCTCAAGCAAACTTTGGATTTGTTTATCGTTCATCGTTGCTAACACGTATGTGGTGTTGCTTCAATGTCGATCAATTTAAACAATCCAAACTAAGCATTATCAGAATTTACAAAGAAAACTATTTAATGTTGCGCTAATTTCTAGATAACGGCATGTCAAGTCAGGTGGTAACAATCACACAGGTTGGGCAGTACAACACTGTGGCGGCGCAGCTGCAGGTCGGCGGCGTCAGCTACAGCGCACCGATAACATCCATTGGCATTGGCTCGATCTCGAATCTGACGCTGGACATCAGCAATCCCTCTGCTCCGGCGTGGATGACCGGTGATGGCATGGCCTTTACCAGCGCCACTGGAGCGCCGCTTGTCGGCGTCAACGGCACGCTCTACTGTTTGGCGAATGCCGCGGCCGCCGAGGTGCCCTTTGCTGTGATGGCCCAAGGGCAGCTGCTCTCCAACGCGCTCTTGCTGCAGCCGGCCTCGGCAGCGAGCTTCACGCTCAACACTGCAGCCACTGTGGCAGCGCCCATTGTGGTGTCAGTCGGCTGCTCGGGTCAATTGACGCCGCTCGTTCCTGGGCCAAGTCCGCCACCGCAGCCACCAGGTCCAGCTCCTGTTCCTTTGACCCCAGCTTCGAATCTCCCGAAACAGATTGTCATTGGCGCTGCAATAGCTGTCGGTATATTTCTGCTTTTGTTCTTTCTTTACTTGGGAATTGGAACGTTGAAAAAATAAATGACATATATTTTTTCAAAACAATGCCCTAAATATGTGAATTCCACCCAAGTGAATCAAAAACAAAAAACTTCAAGCATGGCAAGCTACGAGGAGCAAAAGTATTTGGGAAGTCCTTCCAACTGGCTCAGCATTCTCGAACGCGAGGGTGCGCTGGCAGTGATTGGTCAGCGCCTTACCTATTGGCAGAATCTTCCTCTGCTGACGGACAATATCATCCGGGCCAAATCCTTTCAGAACGCCTCTGACTTGCTGTGTGAGGCGATCAAGCGAAAGCGCATCCCCTGGGTTGAGTTTTGTGCTCACCTGAACAACTGGAGAATGGCGGAAGCTATCCTGCGCCAAGTCAATCCGCAGCCAGCGACAACCTCGCAGCGCGAAAGTTTTGAACCTCCGATCAACAGCTGGGAACCTGCCAAGCTTCAAGCGTTCAAGGCACTGCTGACCCAGCTGGAGCGCATAGGCATCGCTGATCGCCTCGAGAGCATGGCCGCGATATCCAATTACAGGCTGAAGTTCGACCGAACGAGTGGTCACATGAGAGTCAACTTCACGCTGTGGTTTTTTGAGTCCTACAAACTGGAAGGTCCAATGTTTGCGAATGCCATTTGGTGTATCCTTCAACAAAACGTACCCATGAGCAACACGATGATCGATGCGATCAGAAATTCCCGCTTCTATGCCATGTTTGATTGTGGCAGTGCACCCGTTGCCTCCCCCTCTGCTGTCAGCAGCGGCCTACTGGATCCCATGATGATCGATATTGCTCCTGCGCCGCAGGCCATTCCAGAGTCGCCCAGGCAGCTCACTGGCAAAGCCTATCTTCGTCACCTTTTGAGCTCTGCCTTTGTCGATCACGACGACACGGATGAAGACAAGGACGCGCACATTGAGACTGTGCTCAAGGACATCAACATCAACAAGTTTCTGCGCCAAGTGCCTTGGCTGCTGCCGGATGGCTCGACACTGTGGGATATGCTCAACAACTTGCAAGGCAACTGGGCACCCATCATTGCGGCTCTCGTCGAGGTTGCAGAGCGCGGAATCGGCGAAGTTGACACCACCTTTCCAGTGCTCAATAGCCGCAAGGCTCTGGAGGAGGCTCTGAAGCAAAGCATCGATTCGCTCCCCTTTATCGAGGTTATCATCTACGACCCAAAGATGTCCCGTGGCGATCGCCAGCAGGCCTGGATCGATGCTGCGCCGACTGTCCTGTCCCAGCGGGATTTTTGTACCTGGCTGAACAAGGCATCTCTCGCCAACAAGCAGCTCTCTCAGGCGCAAATGAATAGCATGCTGAACAAGCTCATGATCAAGGTGGAGAAGGACATCCCGCTGCGTCGCCAAGTGTTGGCTGCAGTGCGTCAAAAAGCGCCCAACTGGACGATGGCTGATTTCGACAGCTTGATTCCCAGTCTGTTTGACAAGGCGGCGGCTGGCAAAGAGCCTGAGCTCAGCTTCTCCGCCTCGAACGGGTGGGCCAAGACTTTTCTGCAAAAGTTGGAGATTGTGAATCCTGCACTCGAGAAGCATCTGGAGGAGATGGAGGATGACCTCAGCATGTTTGGCCTCACTGCCAAAAAGGACTGGCCAGCACAGCTGCTCAGCTGGGGCGCCACTGGCGCACAGCATTTCAAGATTACTGCTGCTCTCGTCAAAGATGGGCTTATCAGCTAGAATGTGATTGTTAAAATTTTCACTTTATTGTTCAAAGAATTTGAATTGTTGGTTGGGCTCTATTTTTGTGATTGCCTGCAACAACGATGAACTATGCCGTGTCAGCCAATGACCTTGAGAGATTTGAGGACATCATAGAAGATTACTATATTTCCATTCGCCTCAACGACGGCAGAGGAGAACCTGAGCGTTTGGACAAGGCGTTCCGCGTGATTATCGTCTACGTGACGCTCAAGGGCAGCCGCCTGCGAACCAAGAATCTGCGCGAGCTCGTTGCTGATTGGCTTGCCAAGCCAACGGAGCGACCGGTAGCGCTGCCCGAGCGAGCAACCAAGGTTCAGCAGCGCTTGTACCACGAGCAAGGCATTCTGCGCAACATGCGCGAGGAGCATCCTCGCTTCTGGCGCGGCCTCGACAAGACGCACATGCGCTGGAGCCCAGCGATCCACTGGCAATTCAATGAGAAATTTCGCCAGCGTGTTTGGCAATTTCTACTGAGTCAATGCGATGACAATTCGTACATTCCGGTGTTGACGCACAACGTCATTCATCGAGTGGTTTATTACCTTGCAAGGCTGGAAGCGGTCAGAGTTTTTTAGGAAACAGAAACATGGAAAAACCAGAGGCGTGGAACGTCTATACGGATTGTGCGTTTGATTGCGAGAGCAGCAAGCCTCAGACCTGGCCCGACTTGCCGCAGAGGATTGCTCATCGCTGCGACGAGAGAGGCCTCAATCGTTTTGGCTTGACGCTGCTGAATCATCTGTATGCGCTCACAGCGAACCAAGCGCTATTCCTTGGCGAGATTACGCTGAACGATAGCTGCTGCGGAGCAGTGATCACTTTGCCTACCTGCTCTTTGAATGTCCAGCCGCTGCTAAACTCGTTTTTCGGCGAGCAATTTTTCCTCTCTGCCTACAAGTTCCAGGATCTCGGATACGGCGCGAGGTTAATTGAGCTGGTGTAAACAGCTTCCTGATTAAAAACTTGTGGTGTAACAAGTACAGGTGTAACAAGTAGAGAAGTAGGGAAATGAGCACGACGCAACCGCGCATGCTGGCGCCGGCACGGCAGCAGCCGGTCTGGCGCTATCACAAGCCCTCGTGCTGCCAGTCGGCGCAGGACTTTACGCAGCCGTTTTACACGCAGGACAGCCCGCTGTACGAGCGCTGGCGCCGGCTGAGCCAGCACGAGTACACTACCGATCTGCGGCCGACCGAGTGGCGGCCCGTCGATTATCCCAGCGGCTTTAGGACCGATCCTTCCTACTACATGCGCTATCCGTACTGGGGCAGCAATTACCTGTACTATCGCCCGTTCTACCAGAGCCCCACCGGGGCGTGCGTGCAGGACACGCACTGCATTGACGGCGTCGCGGCGAGCGGCTGCATGAACTTTGACAACTCCAAGGCACACGCCTTCTACAGCGGCAAGAGCTGCCGCGACCTCGAGCGCATCCTCGGCCCCAACTTTGTGCAGCCGGCCCAGCCGAGCGGGACCAGCTGCCGCGCCCAGCCTCAGGGCTGCAACGACTGGAACTAGGTCTGTGAAATAAAATATTTACTCAATGTAAAAGAAGAACACTTGACACAAAGCATGTTGGGACTGATTCACATTCGAACTGGCTTGCCTGGAACTGGGGGAGATGGTTCCCAAGTGGAAATTACAGTGACAGAACCTGGCGGCAGTCCCGTTACAACAAACACTGAAACTCTTATTATTGGAAATGAGGTTGTTAGGTTTTTGGGGTTGAATTTTGTTCCTACTACTTCTCCATTTACTTCTTTTCCAACAGTCGGTGCACTTTTTGTTCTGATAGATGTAAATGGTATGCCTACTTCAATTTACAGTGGCACTACGAATGGTCCAAGAATTGCGGCGACACGAATTACGCTGGGAACTTGTTACGAAATTCAATGGACAGTGGTGTCGACATTGAACGCCCCTGGCTATATTATTCCAACACCTCAACCTGCCACACCTGCTTTCTTCTATTATGATATTGTCCAACAAACACCCGTCACGCAAATTCAAACTTTTGCTGTGAATCCATCGTTTGGCAGAAAACTGAGTGACACCGATGGCTTTGTATCAGACACTCCTGGTACGCCAGGAGTTCCCCGACCTGCATATATCGATTTCAACGGTATGTCACCTTGGCCCGCCATTCCCATTGTCTACTCTGCTACGCCCTGCTGCATTGTCGAGGAGACCAAGCTGCGCACCAGCCGCGGCCTGCTCGCGGCCTGCGAGGTTGCTCCCGGCGACTGGCTCTACCGGCAGGACGGAAGCGCGGCGCAGGTGCAGCGCAACGTTCGCTTTGCCATTCCGACCAGTGATTTTATCCAGCTCGGCGAGCCGGGCGGCGAGTTCTTGATCAAGGGTGATCACCCGATCCTGGAGGATGGCGCCGAAATCCTGGCCAAGGATTCCAAGTCGGCCAAGGTCATCTTTGCTTCGACGCCCAAGATTGTCCACACTTTCATCACTGAGAAGCGTGACTTTATCGACATTTCTGGTGTGCAGGTCGGCACTTGGTCTCAGGACGCCTTTGAGAATTTCATCGAGCAGGACAGCCGCGGCCAAACTATCCGCTTCAACTATGTCAATTAAATGTTTTTGACATTGTGAGTTCTTTATAGTTGAACTAATTTACATGCTCTCTGTCACGCTCGCTCGATTCCAGTGGCTGACAAAGTACCTTTTCTTGGCGCTGAATTTGAGCTCGCCCGTTGTCGATGCATTTTTCCGCGTACACTGCCAAAGCCCGACAAAGACCGAGCAGAACCATGTGCTCTGGCAAATCCTTGGCGATGTTGTTCGCCCGCGCAGCGCCACAAGCTCCAAGACTGCTGATAACATTGAATGGACAAGAGCAAACAAGGGCATGATTTTGAATTTGTCCACGGAGCTGCATGGTATGATTTATATTTCAGGCTGCGCCAATCTCAAGGGCCTATTTGAGTCGCTAAGTTACGAATCCGGTCTTTATTGTGACGGGCTTCCTGGTGGACCACTTATTCGCTTTGTCAGCGCTGTCGATTTCAAAAGTTTTATCGTTGCACAGTTGCAAAAACATTTACAAAGGTTTAAATAAAATCCAACTTTTCATTGGTCCATCAGTGCACTGTTGCGAATCGTTGTGCGGACGTCTGAAAGCTGCCAGATTTCCTAAAAAGCGCCGAATGAGTTGTTGCAGCTTTTATTGCGGGTTGGCGATGTATCGATCGATGTGGTAAATGCGAGATTGTAACTCTGATGCGGGGAATGTGTGAATCCAGTCTGTAGAATCCAAACTCCACACAGATACGGGAGCAATGTAAATTCTCACTTCCGGGCGAACAGTACTGTAGTACAGGGAAATCTCATTTCCGTCATGCACGTACGACATCTCTATGTCGTGGTCATCCCGGTTGACCCGGACATCCTGGACTTCACCAAGACTTGAATTTCGCCAATTCCATTCAGCCAATATGTCAAGCATATTGTTCAGATATGCATCGTCTTCTGGTTGATCAAGTATTTTTGTCCCGAGGAAGAGAGCCCGCATGCGGTTGGTGCCAGAATTTGCGTCTGGACCACTTTCGAGTTCGCGGATGAGAGCGTCGAGCCATTCTGTGTCTGTACAATTTTTAACCACGCGTGCCCATGCCTGAAACCAAGAGGTCACTGAATTAATCCAAAAACCTGGGCGAACCCATAAACTCTCGGTACAAGGGTGCGCGTTCATGTCTTCCAAGGTCCATTGTGCAATCGGCTTCATCAGGAACCAATTCTGGGTCCACGCCTGCTTCTTCCGCTTGAACGGCCGCGCCGCGTCGAGGATCTTCTGTAGTTCGAGCTTCTCGGCAATGCGCTGGCGCCAAAAGTCCTCCATATTGACGCTCTTGCAGTACTGCGAGAACAACTTGGATGCACTGCACAGCGCCTGCATGTCTCGAGGCTCGGTAAAAGTAAAAATGAGTTGCTTGGCTGGCCACGGCAGCTCTTCGAATTCTTGATCGTATCGCTTGAGCTGCGGGATCACTTGTTCAACGGTTGGGCGCTTGGAAGCCGGCTCTGAAGCGCCAGGCTCGATGACGCGAGCAAGTGCCTTCTTAGCCTGTTCGGACATTCTCTATTGGAAGTGCAATATAATATATTTTTGTCGACCAAGACAAGGCAATACATTTTCAAAAACAGCCAAGATGTGTGTTTCACTAAAATGATTTATTAGTCTATCAACGCACTGTCGCGAATCGCAGCGCGAGCCTCTTCCAAGCTACCAAAAGGTCCACGAGAGCTTGTCTGAAAGCGACAATAGTAGTTTCCAGATTTCCTGACAATTTTCCACAGCGTATCTTCGCTGCCTGGTGACTGGAGTGAGCTGCAGCCTGGGGAGTCGACAGCGCTCTCGTCCACACTCACAATCAGAGGCGACTGCGTGGCACTGCTGCTGGCCGACGAGTCGGGCTTCTCATCGACCATCACAATAAAGGGAGAGCTGGGAGCACTGCTGCTCATTATCTCAAAAGACGGACTGGTGGGCTCAATGTCAGCTGGTTCAACCGGAGATGAAACAGGCGCTGCAGTCTCAATAGCTTCTGCTTCGGGAGGCGGACTCGGCTCATCGAGATCGACTGTGGGCCCGCTGCTCTCGATGTCGGGCGAGCTGGCCTCTTGGTCCAAGTCGAGCACGGGAGAGCTTTGCGTCGAGCCCAGCGTCACAGTCGAGGCATCCTCGCTCTCAGAAATAGCCAGCTCTGGACTCGCAACAGCGGGTTGCTGAGGCTCCTCCGCACCGACAATCTCAATCTCGTCGGTCGCAACATTGAGCCGGCCTAGATCGAGGTCCAGCGTGCTCGCGTGGCTGGCGTCGAGGCTGAGGCTGACCTCTTGCGACTCGCTGGCGAGATGCAGCTCTGTCTCGGCGCCGGCCTCGCTCGGCTCCTCCGCGCCGGTGAGCTCCCTGCAAAGTGCATTGAAATTTGACATAAACAAGTTGATGTGGTCATAGCGGTTTTTGAGCTTCCAGAAGGCGAGAATCTCCGCGTCGAGCGCGCTGAGCGGCCCGAGTGGCTGTGCAACGCTGACTGGCATTTCGGAATTTACTAGCTTTAACATTCGTACTCGGCAAAATAAGCACACTCTCTCGCGTGTTTGTGCTCGCACTCGCTGACCGAGCCATCGGCTTCTTTGCAGAGGAGAATGGGCGCATGATGGCCAAGGCCGCAGCGGCGGATGCAATCGGGCCTCCTCCCGCGACCACATTCAGAGCAAACCGTCTGGCAGCGAGTGCAGACGTGATGCCCAGAATCATCGTAGCAGCGGTATTTAGGCCGCCACTGGTCCGAGCAGCAGCGCGTCGAGCAATCCGAGCAGACGACGTGCCCGCAGACGTTGCAAGGAACGAGCTCGTCGCTGTCTTGTCTGCAGTGATTGCAAAAAGTGCCATTCTGTGTGTCCTTGTCCAGCTCAGCCTTTAGCCTCCTGTTTTCCTGGATCAGCTGCAAGAGTTCACGGTCGAGTTGCTGATTGAGCACAACTGCGAGCGCTTGGCATGTTGTGTTCATCGTTGGCGTTTGCTTTGAATGAAGGGGTGGGTCACTGTTTGACAGGTTCTTTAATTAGTTCTTACAGCGGGCAAGCGCCTTCTGGGTACTTGAGCACGCGGAAGCGGCGCATCATTTCATTGTCCTCGTGATCGAGGATGTGGCAGTGCCAGACATAACCAGGGCCCTGCGCGACATTGATGGCGTAGGGTGGCGGGAGCTGACCCGCGACGACGGGGCTGTCGGTGGGCGAGAAGCGCACGACCAAGCGGGTCACCTGGCCAGGATTGACGACCACAGTGTCTTTCCAGCCCTGCTCCTGGGGCTTGGCTGGCTCAGGCACGCCGAGCAGAAACGGCGTCACGTCGGGATTGCCACCGACAACACGGGCTCCGGTTGCCACATCAACAGTGCCAGGGAATGCATAGCGCTGGCAGAGGTTGAGCGGCGTGAAGTCAGTCCACGGCTGACCAAACTGACCCTGGCCGGGCGGGCCGCAGCCAACGACATCAAGCGGCAGCTCGGCAGCCTGCAAGTCGTTGGTAAAAGCGGCGACATACTGCAACGCGTACGCATCCGAGTCAAATGCCTGCCGATCGAGCAGCTGGAAATCAACGAGGTGCAGGTGGATTGGGTGCGCGTCAGCAGTGAGGTTAACCAGCGTCCACACTTCTGCGAAGCGCTCCTGCGGCTGCTCGCTAAAAAGGGCTGCCTGCGGCACAAACTGATTGTCAAGGTCTGGCGCCTGCCCGTTGGGCATCCACTTGCTGTTGTTGAGCGTTAATACGATCGGGCCGCCAGGCAGATCTGGGCCGCAGGAGCTCGGCTCGAGAACTGTCTCGTTGAGTGTTAGCACGCGGATGCGGGTGAGCTGTGTCTGTGCAGGATCGCCGTTCAGCGGCACCGTTAGTCCGGGATTCAGGCTACCGCTGGGCAGCGCAAGTCGAACAAGCGGATCGAGCGGACGCAAAGACCCGCCGCTGGCCGGATTGTAGCTACGGTCGACCTGGCGCTGGAATGGCTCAACATAAAACTTGACCAGCTCGCCAACGGGACTGGCCAGCACTTGGGCCGCCTCCTCGCCAAACTCGTTGCTGAACGGGATCGGGGCGTCGTTGCGCAGCAGAAGCTGTCGCGGATTCTGATTGCACTGGTTGCACTGGGCCAAATAGTCGGGGTCGGCAAAGTCGACAATGACATCGTATCGCTCTCCAGGCAGCAGCAGTAGCCCACTGCGTTCGTCGGCGGGATCGCGCTGCACTCGCACAGGCGCCTCGAGGTAGCCGCCATCTGTGGCGATCACCCAGAGTGGCGGTCCGATCAGGTCGGGCTTCGCAGCGTCGCTGAGCCAGACATGATAGGCGCGCGCGTTCGAGCCGTTCAGCAGCAGCAGGCGGTAGCGCGCCGCGGCCAGAGGCTTTTGTTGGCTGCCAATCACGGGCCAAGTCCTGCCGTTGACCACGATCGCGTCGCCGACAAACTCGGGGATCCAGCGCGGGTGGAAGCAGGGATTGGGCGGCTGATCAGCGTCGGCAGCGTTCTGGCCAGCTGGGAAATAGAGCTGGCCTCGGGTATCAAAGCGGCGGTCCTGCAGCACCAGCGGTATGGTGGGCGTTGTCGTGGTGTAGCCTCCGCAGCGATCGAGGCCGGTCTGCGTTAGACCTCGGGGCAGTGCTCCCTTGCGCGGGTCCGTCAGCAGGTAGGCGCCAGCCAGGCCTGCGTAGACGTTGAGGCGGGTAACGCCGAGCGCGTGGTCGTGAAACCAAAGCGGCGCTGCCTGCTGAGTGTTCTCGTAGCGGTAGCGGTCTCCCGAAAACTCGGGACCAATGACATACTCGGGGAGCCGGGGGTTGGTAGACCACGCATCAGGGTGGCCATCAAACGCTGAGCGGCTCTCGCCGCCGTGCAAGTGCGTGACGATGGGAACGAGGCCACCATAGCGCTGACAGCGCTGGTCATCGGCGTCATCAGCATCGGAACACTGCGGCTCCTCTCCGCATGTGTGGTGCTCTGGCTGGCCGTTGACGTTGGCCCAGTGGAGCGTCTGATCGACAGCGTCCGACCAAAAGCGCACCCGGGACTGGTCGCCGCGGCCGAGCGTATTATCCCAATGCACAAGCAGCGGACGCTCGCGCTGCGCCACAATTAGAGGTCCAATGTAGCTAGAGTTGCACGGCAGGGGCGCTGCCACGTCGCGGTAGCGCCAGACCCAGGTGCACTGCGGCTGCGTCGCGTCGGGTGGCACATAGCTGCTGGGCAGCACACGCACTGCTGTCTCCTCTATGAGGATGTGTCGCTCGCTGACAGCTGACTTGGCCGGACCCGTGAGGTTGACCACTTGCAGCTCGGGCAGCTCTTCTCTGAAGCGGGGGATTTGAGAGCCAGGCAACGCTACCTGCTCATAGGGACCCTGCGGCGCAGGACAGTGGCAATCGCACGGCACTGGCGGACGCGGCGGGCATTTGGGCCGAACGGGCACAAGTTTGCTGCCAGGTGGACAAAAGGGCATGCTCTGATTGTTTTCTTAGCGGCCAATATTTTTAATAATTTTGAGCTAGGTGGCCGAGCTGCAGCTCGCCGCGGCAGTCGTAGATGCGATAGCTCCGCCCCATCTCCAGCATGTGCCAGGGCGCCCAGCGCAGGCGGCAGCGCGGCGCGCACACGCTGTACGCGAGGCGGGCCCGCTCCATCTGCTGAAAGCGCGGCAGCTCGAGCCGGTTCATGCCGGGCCGCAGCGGGATCGCACCACCGCCGGCGTACCACTGCAGCGTCACCGGCTGCGCGAGCTCATTGTTCAGCAGCACGCTCTGGCCCGCGCAGCCGAGCAGCGGCGGCTCATAGTCGAACGACTTGCACGGGTAGACTGGCGCGAATTCCTGAAATCGCATCATGATGTCTCACCCTTCTTCTACCTATGCGTAACAGTTATTTTTGGAAGCAACGATTGAATGTCAACCACGTACACACGCGAGCAGGTGGCGCAGCACAACACGGAGCAAGATTGCTGGGTGATTCTCGAGGGCAAGGTGCTCGACTTGAGCGGCTTTGCCAGCGATCACCCTGGTCGCAGCGCATTCATGCACGCTGCTGGAAAAGACGCCACCGAGATGATGAGCAAGATCCACCGCGGGGCTGGGCACAGCGCTGACGCCTATGTCTGGACCAAAAGCTTTGTGATCGGCACGCTCTCCGAGTAAAACTTTATTGGGTTTCAGGAATATACCTATCGATGTGGAAAATGCGCGCTTCCAATTCGCTTGGATCAAAGCTCTGTGTCCATTCTCTGATCTCGTTTGTATTAGGCGTACGAATTCGGATTGTCATTTCTGGAAGAATAGTTCTGTATTTCACCACAATCTCTTTCGAAAAATTATAGGTCATTTCAATATTGCGGCTGTTCCAATCCCAAAATGGACCAATTACGGGTTTTCCAAACTTTGAATTCACAAAATTCCAATTGGCCAAAACGTCTATCATATAATCCAAATAGGCAGTATGTGTCGGCGGAGGATAAACGAGTTTTGTGTAAAGGAAAATAGTGCGCATAAAATCATTTGGATCTTCTGCATCCCTATCCAGGTTCCACGCGAGATCCACCAACGAACAGCCCTTGTCAGTTGTCCTTAGCCATGCTGTAAACCAAGACGTTGCCGGCTTTATCTTCTGCTCCTCATCCTCACCTTGACAGCTCTTCATGAATGAATTAAACTCTTCCAGGCTCCATTGCGGAATTGGCTTGAGCGGAAGCCAGTTCTTTGTCCACTCTTGCTGCTTCCTCTTGAATGGCATTGCCGCATTGCGGATTTTTTGTAGCTCAAATTTTTCAGCGATGCGCTGGCGCCAAAAGTCGTCCATGCTTGGACTTTTGCAATACTGCGAGAACAGTTTGGACGCGCCGCAGAGCGCCTTCATGTCTTCTGGATCAGTGAGCGTAAAGATCAGCGACCTCGCTATCCATGGCAGCTCGTCAAACTCTTGATCATAGCGCTTAAGTTTTGGTATCCACTCCTCAACTGTCGGGTTAACCGCCAACCGCTTTGGCGCTGGTGTGGAAGCACCAGGCTCAATCACTCGCGCAAGAGCCTTTTCCTGCTCAGACATTCTTCTGATTGTTAGACTATATAAAAATGTTAAGTATTGATTAAAGACCCCAAAACGATGCCACCTCGTCGACTAGTTCCCGTACGGAAAACTCCTCTGAATTTCCGCCCTGTACGGCCACCCCATCCCTGTCCCTGCAGCTGTGGGCCTCAGCCTCCTCCTGCTCCGGTAAACGAGATTGGTCCGTTCCGCTTGATTGCATTTGAGACGCGAAATTGGACTGGAGAAGGAAACAATATGCAGCAGCCGATGCTCGGCGCTGCGGGCATCGACCTGCAGCGGCAGTGCCCGTGCGACTATGCCGACGGCAAGGACACGATGCAGAGCCCTGCGACGACGCCGCGACAAGCCTCGAATGGCGTGCACTATCAGGACGGAAATACGCTGAATTCAGCGGGCCTCACCGACATGTTCTGGCTCTGGGGCCAGTTCCTCGATCACGAGATCGACCTGACGCCCAACGACAGCGGCGAGTCGGCCAACATGACAACGCCCAGCGACGATCCCGTGCTGCCCAACGCCACGATTCCCTTTCAGCGCTCGCGCTACAACCACGATGCCAGCGGCGTGCGCCAGCAGCCCAATATGATCACCAGCTTCATCGATGCGAGCAATGTGTACGGCGCCGATCAGGGACGTGCCATGGCACTGCGGGCGCTCGACGGTACCGGGCGCCTACGACTGGAAGCTGGCCCGGGCGGAGAGCTGCTGCTGCCCAAGAACACCGAAGGCCTTCCGAATGCGCAGAATCCGCCCAACGCGCCAGCTGACATTTTCTTCCTTGCAGGTGATGTGCGCGCCAACGAGAATACGCTGCTCACGGCGATGCACACGCTGTTCGCGCGGGAGCACAACTGGTGGTGCGATCGCATCACCGCGTGGCGCCCCGAGTACACTGGCATGGATGAGCCGGTCTACCAGCAGGCGCGCCGCATTGTCGCAGCGCTCGAGCAGACAATCACGTTTGAGGAGTTTCTGCCGCGCCTGCTCGGCGCGCTGCCGCCGTTTGCTGGCTACGATGCTGCGGCGGAGCCCAACGTGCAGACTGAGTTCTCCACGGTGGCTTACCGCATTGGTCACACCATGGTCTCGAGCGAGCTGAACACCAACGCCGAGGGCACATCGCAGGTGCTGCTGCGCACGCTGTTCTTCAATCCGCAATTTGTCGACGCCAACGGCATTGAGGGCGTGCTCGTCGGAGCCTCGAAGAAGCGCATGCAGGAGATCGACTGCCGCGTGGTTGATGATCTGCGCAATTTCCTCTTCCAGGCGCCTGGGGGAGGCATGCTGATGGATCTTGCCTCGCTGAATATGCAGCGTGGGCTGGACCACGGCATTCCGCCCTACAATGCGGTGCGCCAGGCGTATGGGCTGGCCCCCAAGGCCAGCTTTGCCGAGATCAGCAGCGATCCGGACGTTGTGCAGCGCCTGCAAGCGACCTACGCCTCGGTGGACGACATCTACGCGTGGAGCGGCGGCCTCTGCGAGGACCACGTCGCCGGCGCGCAGGTCGGCGAGCTCTTCCACACGATCCTGCGGCGCAAGTTCTTGGCTCTCCGCGCTGGCGACCGCTTCTGGTTCGAGAACGACCCATCGCTCTCCGACTCGCTCAAGGCCGAGATCCGCGCCACGCGACTCTCTGACATTATCAAGCGCAACCTGCAGCGCACCGATGCCGCGCTGGTGCCCGACGACGTATTTGTTCTCTAATATTCCGAAATAAACATTTACTACCAAATGTGTGGCTCTGCCGAGATTTGCGCTGGCCCATCGGTAGCGCCGAGCTCAACCGCCACCTTGCGCGCAGCATCCCAATCAGCCTCGCTCAACAAGGCCTTCATCTCCTCAACAGTGCAGCTCTTAGTTTTCAGCGTGAGGAAAATATTCTGCTTCGCTTGGCCGCAGTCAAAGTAGGGCGAGCACGCGACAAATGTAAACTCCTTGCGCAGCGGCAGAGCTTCTCGATTTTCCCAGCAGTACTTGGGACCACAAAAGCACTGCTTGTCCTTCTCTTCGCAACTGCCCACGTTGTACTTGAGCAAAAAATTCGCTGTCTTCTCGCGATCCACTCGCCAGCCCACAATTAGCTTTGCGTCACAGTCAATTCCCATGTTTGTCAAAAATGAATTGACAGCAAAATAACTTGTTGACAAAGAGCATTTAACAACCAATATGGTTTGTGCTGGCGCTCTCTTGCGGCTGCAAGCTGACATCAATGAAAGTCAGCAGTTGCGCGAGCAAGTGCAGAACCATTTGGGCGTTGATCGGACACAGCTGGCAGCAATGCTCGGCGTCGACTTTTGGTCATTGGAACTCTTGCGAGGGGAGTTGAAAGAGCGCCTCGAGGCATTAATACCCTGATTGGAAATTCAATTAAACCAAACAACTTCTATCCCAGTGCTGCCAATATTCAAGCCAAAAAACATGACCAGTGCAGAAGCGAGCCACTGGCAAGCGCTGTGTTTGGCGCAACAGTACGAGCTCGAGCGCCTGCGCACACAGGCTCAGCCCTATCTGGACTGGTGCAAGCGGCACCCGGCGCCCTTGGTTGAGCGAGGAGAAGACGGCAGCCTCGTCATTCGTTGTCAAGAAATGTCACTGACCATACGTCCCGAAGCTTGCGATTCCGAGCTATTCGAGTTACAGCTCCGGCCTGCAAACGATAAGCGGGTCCAAGTCTGGCATCTTTGCTCGCTTAACATTATCGGCAAAGATGGAGCCTACTGGACACAACTTGGCTTTTCTCAAAATTACAATTTCTGCCTTCTGGTGTGTTGCAAAGTAAGTTACGAGGTTTTCACTCCTATTACTCCTTCCGAGGAACTTGTTGCTCACCTTGGTTTCAATTTCTCGGAAGGAGTGGTGTCTCCTGCAGACTATAGCCTGGTTTTCCCGCGCACCGATGCCCTCGCCTTGCAACAGACTGTCCTCAAAGCACTTGGTGAGTGGAGCAAGCGATTCCGACCCTGGGCGCAAATCGATCACGCCGCCGTTCACAAGCGCCTACTCAACGGAACTTTACAATAATAAACTTATTTACTGTGGAACGTAAGCAACAGCGTAGGGGTTGCGATCAGCAGCTGGGCAATCGTGCTCGCCGGAGCAGTGCTGACAGTGCCGAAAGTCACAGTCATCAGGGCAGCCGGTCAGCTTGATCTCGTTGCAATCATAGCAACGTGGCCGCTGACACTTGCCGCAGCGCACCCACTTGTCCGAGAGCAGCCACAGCTCGCAGTGCGGACACTGCACAGCGGCCTGCACCTCGCACTTACAGCCGGAGCACTTGGAAGCAGGATTCACTGCGCGCTGCAGTGCGTGCACGGCCGAGGCATAGATGCGCTTCAGCTTCTCGAGCTCCTGCTCTGGTGTGCTTGTATTCATCTTGTTTTTACATAAAACAAGTCCTTAGTTGAACTAGGGTCAACAGTCATTTCATTGAAATTTCATGAAATATTTCATGAAATAAAACTAGGGTCACGATAAATGTTTTTCTTTCTGAAATTTCATCTGAAATTTCAGGTTGACAATTGGATCCAAACTTGAATTCTGCATTTTAAAAAAGTTTGTACCTCAAATTTTTGGTCGACCAAAAAATCTTCAAATGCAATTTTGTCCAATTGTGTTCCAAGTTATGTCAAGGAAATTTCACAAGAAAAACCATTTAACGTGACCCTAGTTTTATTTCATGATAATTTCATGAAATTTCACAGGAAAACTATTTAGCGTGATATTGGTTTTATTTCAATGGTTTATTTTATGACCTATGATTTGTTTGATCTAATTTTCACTATGTGATAAACCTATTTTCAAATTGGCTTGGGGGAGGTTCAAAAATTAAGCCAGGAAGGAGATGAGCAAGAGAAAGGAAATTGATACAGTAGAGGAGTTGAGTGCCAGCAAGCGCACCCGCTTAGATGCAGTGCCGGCAGCGAGTATGACCTGGCTGTTACTGTACTTTGGCAGCGCCATTGGCTGTGATATGCCGATCTTGGAGGCGTTGTTCTGCACTGTCACGCTTCCCTGCCAGAGCTGCAAGAAGCGCGTCGACCCGGCGGACCTGCGCTGGCAGACATGCCCAAGCTGCCGCGAGCTGCGCCCTTGCATGCTGTGCTACTCGCGCAACGATGAACTCTATGAACGCCTCCCAAATTGCGGGGATATTCACTTTCTTGACACGGACGATCAATTCACCTATGGTTTCTATCACGGCTGTCATCTGAACGATGCTCCGCGTGACTCCCGATACTGGCTCTGTCCAGTGCACGCTCTGCTCAGTAGCTCCTGGGGCTCGGAGAACCCGTTGATGCGGCTTTTGCCTTCGGAGATTGGTCACCTGTTTAATATTGCGCAGTTTTGCCTTTGGGACAATGATAGCGACGCCGAGGGCAGCGGACATCCGCCTCCTCCTCCGATTGGAATCATAGACGACGGCTGCAACAGCACGCTCACTATCTGCTCTCCAGCTGAGCGGGCGCGTTACGACCCGCTCCACCCCTTTGCGATCCTGAAATTTTGTCTCAACTACAGCAGTGATAATAAGATCCCCAACCACTTCGAGGGATACACTTATACTGACCAGCTCACCAAAGAGTTGGCAGCTGCAGAGGGCAATGAACCAACACTGCAACGAATCAGGCAGCAGCGCCGCGCTGCCAATCTGAGCGTAATCGCGCAGATCCAGCCGCTAGTTGATAAGTTCGGAGATGGCCTCCCAGAGCCCTCGTGTCCGCCGCTCGCGTGCTCGCGCTGCGCTACTGCGCTGACATCAGCATCCAATGCACTGAGCGCTAAGGCGCTAAGCCATTCCGCGGACATCTGCTGTTCGGACGCAGAAGATCTTTGCGGTTTCAGCTACCACGTTTACGACAAGACAGAACTCTTTTGCGACAAATGCGCTTTAAAATAAAAATTATTGCTTTGCCGGGTGGCCGAATGCCAGTTGCGATGCATCGAGCTTGAGCATCCAGTCTTGCTGCAGCAGGCGCTCGACGATGCTGGCCTCGGGCACTGTCAGCACAGCCAACGAGACATGCTCCTCGGGCAGAAATAGTTTGACAGCGATGGAAGGAAAATCTAGTTTCAACGCTTCTGCAAGCTGGGCCTCTTGGCGAAAGCTGACTTCCGCAGCAAAGATGGGCAGTCTGTTGTGCAGAAAATAGTTGAACGCCGCTGTCATCTCCTCTGGCCTGTTGCGAAGCGGACCCTTGGGCTGGCGTGCGTTCATCGATAATAAAACTATTTATGTTGACCCTAGTTTGTTTTTAAAGAACGATCAAGCCTTAGGTAAGTGTTTGAGAAACATGGAGGTCCACGATCGGTGTGGACAGAACGTGGAGGTCCACGATGATTTTACGAGTGCACCATCGAAGATGAGAAAATCGACGCTGCCCAGCGTGAGCGACCACGGGCCAGGTCCAAAGTCGCGCCCAACAGCTCGATTCAGCGCGAATATATCGCCCTCTCGGCATTGGTGGTGAATCAGCTTGACGACAGCAGGCTCTTTTGTTACAAAGTTGATGTTGCTGTATGGGCAACACATTGCTGGCAGCATTCCAAGCCAGACCATTCCATTCGAGTCTGGCTCCAGGTAAGCCTGGCGGGAACCATTGATCCACAGTTCAACGCCTTGGGGCTTACTTTTAAAGACAAGTGCCTCAAAAAAAGAAATGTTTTATATCCACCACAAAGGTGGAACTCCAACACCGCTATTTGGACCTATATCAAATGTTATCGATGTGCGCAACATGGACCACTTTGCGACAAATGCTTGATACCATGGTTGGGAGCTGGGTCTGCATTCCGTCCAGTTAACGATAGGATATTCAAAGGGCTGCCATGCCTTGAATGATAAAGTCTTGTGATAGTTTGTATCCTTATCACCGCAATGGTAGATTAAGGCGTCGCTCGGCGGCAGAGGAGCCAGCATATCCGGCACAAAGTGCAGACTCTGTGGCGCTGGGTGCTTTTGTGTGTGCTCTCTGGCCAGTCGAGCGACTGTTTTGCTGATGCACTGTGCCACCGCGAAAAATGTCCAGTCCTGCTTCACCGCAATACGAATAATTTCTCTAAGCACATGTTCATCTAGCTCAGCTGGTCTTGCTTGCATTTTGCAGGCAACTATTTATATATTCAAAGGCCCCAAGTGCAAACGTCGTCAAGGGCGTGGCGCAAGCGCTGGCGAAACGCGGATGTCCATGATCGCACTGGATAAACTTCACACCGTTCAAGCGGTGAGATATTACCATCGCATAAGATAAATTCAACGTTGCCCAGCGTCACTGACCACGGGCCAGGTCCAATTTCGCTATTAATGACACGATTCAGCTCGTAATTGGACTCCCGGCATTGGTGGTGAATTAGCCGGACAACAGCAGGCTCGTTGGTTGAAAATTCAATCTTGCTGTAGGGAATGCAAGCCCCAGGCAACATGCCGAGCCAGACGATGCCATGCGAGTCGGGCTCAAGGTAAACCGGAGACCACCCATTGACCCAGAGTTTGACGCGCTGCGGCTCGCTCTCAAAGACAAGCGCTTCAAGGAACGACATTTTCCACATCCAAAGCTCCTCTGCTGTTGGATCGGCATACAGATGCATGGTCAGCGAGGTGCGCAACATGGACCAGTTGGCGAGAACGATTTGAGCCCATGTTTCTGAACTGGGCTTGCATTCCGTCCAGTCGACTATAGGATATTGAAACGGCTGCCACCCCTTGAATGATAGCGTCTTGTGAAAGGCTGTACCCCGAGAACCCCACCAGTATATGGAGGCGTCGCTACGCGGAAGAGGCGCCAGTGGAGATGATACAAAGTGAAATCTCTGCGGTGCTGGATGCTCTTGTGTCAGCTCCCTGGCTAGCCGAGCGACTGTCTTGCTGATGCACTGGGCCACCGCGTAGAATGTCCAGTCCTGTTTCAGGGCAATACGAATAATTTCCCTAAGTACATGTTCATCTAGCTCAGCTTGCATTTGTGTTTTTGTCTGTTTCTGGAGCCCTTGACAAAGTTTTGGTTTAATTGGCCTGCCGTGCACAGCAATGCAGCGAGAGTTTGTAGAGAAAGTAAAGCACCAGCGGAAGGATGACCAGCGTCTCGAGAAAGACGAGCTTGGCCGCAATGTCGCGCTCAATCATGTCCATGCAGATGTCGGGGTAGCGCGTGTAGTGCTCGGGCCCCGGACCCGATGGCCCAGAGAGCCGGATGCAGATCTCTGCTGGAGAGAGCCCATTCCAGAAGCCAAAGCCCCAGAGGTAGGGCCCCTGCAGGTAGAGTCGCGCATAGGGCATGAGAAAGAGGTAAAAGTAGAGAAAATTCAGAAATTTAGCCAGCGAGCTCGCCCGCAGCCAGGCGCCGAGCTGGCGCAGCCAGTCGGGTGGGCCCCACTCGGGCGTCCAGCTGCGCAGCACCTGGCCCAGCAGCTCCCAGCGACTCGGCGTGGTCATGCAACGCTCAGGTGTTCAATGCAGATTTGATTGCTTTAGTGGAACTGATTAAATTTAATGACTCGGATTATTACAGAGTCATCACCTGCCATCCAGACTGCTGGGCAATCGGTCGTCACAGAGTCCTCGCCTGGCTTCGAGACTGCTGTTGGGCGATCACCAAAACTGCTGCACTCCAAAAAGGGACTGCGGCCCATCAGCTCAGTTGCAACTGTCATAATTGTTTTTACTAAGTAAAATGCTCAGTCGTGAGCCAAAATGCACGTCTCCTCACCCCCAAAGGTGTGTGCATCATCGGTATTGTCTTCTTCTTTCTCAGGTCGTCTAAGGTAGGCTGGGCGGCGCTCTCCTGCCAGGCTAGCCAGCGCAGCTCGCTGGATGTTCAGGGCAGCGTTCAAGTCTCGATTCCACGGCATCTTACATGACTCACATCTAAGAAGCCCGTGACACAAGACTTGCTTGCTGTCCTCATCCATTGCCGAGAGCGCATTCTTCAGTTCGCTCTTCCACGGCTTGCGCTTGTCAACATAAAGGAATTTCTTGTTCACTCCTTGTGCATGTTGGCAATTGTAGCACTGCTTGCTGGTTCCGTATTCGTTCACCAACCATTCACGATAGCCTCGTCTTCTAAATAGCTGTCGGAATCCTTTGCCTTTGGTCGGCTCTGAATGCTTCATGTGGCCATTCTCGCACCAATCGCCAAAGACAACAAGTGTTTTCTCCGGTGGGCCAAACTTCTTCTCAAAGCGATTCAACATTTTCGCTTCGGACCTCTGTTGATTGATGTGTTCGTACCACTTGAGCTTGCGGAATACAGGTCGAGCGTAGAAGTCAAAAAGCTTAAAGTTGAGCTCGTTCTTCTTGGCTAGGTACGCTTTGAAGGCCTCAAAGTCCAGCGTCTTTTTGTTCAACTGGCTCAACTCGGCCTGCCATTGCTCCGCGGACTTGCCTTTGACCAGTGTTATTTTGGTTAACTTTTCCCGTTTTCTTCTGAATTTTTTGCTCTTGCGTTCTGCGTTTCTTTGTTTTTGACTGTATCGAAAGGTGTCCGCAGTTCTCTCGCCTGTAGCAGAGGCACAGTACAACAAATCGCTTTTGCCAGGATCGATGCCGACAACTTTGAGGCCTTGTAGCTTGGACTTGTCCTGCAATTGGTCCAAGTACTCTGTGGACGATTGTCTGTGAGCTTGTTTGGGAGCAAACTTGGATTCTTCAGAACTGAGTTTGGATGCAAGTTTGCCGGCCGTCTTTGAGATGCAAAGAATCGAGACCGATACACCGTCTGTCTCAATTTGATGATGAAAACGCCAAGGACCGCTCAAACGAGGAGGACAAAAGCATCGCATGTCCGTTTTGAAAAAACGTTCCCACAAGAAGTCTTTTTCTTCAGTCAAGTGATCATGATAGTAAGGTTTGCTCCCAATGCGCTTTGTTTCAGCTCGACTCAAAAGCAATTCAAGAATGCTGTTGGTATCAAGGCGAATGTGCTTGGGAATCATGTCAGAGCGCAAAGGAAAAACTTGATAGATCTTGCGCCCGAGCGACTCGACATACTTCATCATATAGACCATACAACCGAGATAGTCTTGCCAGCGCCCAGGCATCTTCATGTCGTAGTTGACTTTGCCTTTGGCGATGGGCCTGTTCGGCAGTAGGTACTCAAGATGCCAGAGCAAAGGATCGTTTTCGGACAGAGGTTCGGGGTAGACTGATTCTTGCTTCTCCATATTTTTCTCTGTCTCTGGTACGTAGGGATACAGTCCGGCCCCATTCATAACAAACTTGCGTCTTTGGCGAATCAGCCAGTTGACAGCAGCCTTCTCCTCTTTAGATGCAGACGGAGAGACAGGATACACGGATTGCAAGAACAAGGTCAGGTGTTCGTAATAGTGCATCTTGACGTTGTTCTCATAAACCGTGGTCATGTGCACTCCAACATAGTCAAGAGGAGTTTTGAGATTGAGCGTGGACAGCGGCTCAGCAGTCATAGTGTCTCGGTAGTGTTTGATATGGAAATCCAACAGGTGAACCTTCAGTTGTCCTGTAGCCTCTGACACACGAGCACTTTTTGCACCTCTACTGTTCTCAGCAATGACCTTGGCAATCGTGGTGAAGAGATGTCCGTTGATCTTGGGCAACTCTTGTCCGGCATCCAAAAGATACATGAAATAAAGCTTGGAGAATTGAAAAATATGCACGGCAAGCTTGTGCACACGCTCGACAGCATCGACAATGATGCAAGGATCGGTATGCACTGTGACAATGTTTGCCAGGTTGGTCTTGATCACGTGATAATATGGCTCTTGTTTGGGGTCAGACACTTTCTCTGCTGTTGTTGCGTCAGCGACAGCAGCACCGTCAGGCGTCTCGGCGACAGCAGCACCATGAGGCGAGGGTATCACGGCGGATCGGTGTGACGGTTTTTCTCGTTTCGGCGACTTATCCTTGCTGTTTGCTGTTTTCTTGGGTTGGCGTGGCTTCTTCTTGGGCAGGGTTCGGCGTCGAGGACTGGGATCTTGCGGCGGAAGCTGTGCATCTGGGCTGGGAGAAGGCGAAGCAGGATCGAGAGAGCCCCAGTCAACCTCGACTTGATCTGAGAAAACTATGAGCTTCGGTTTGCCAGACATGTGGCTGTGGTTGGTTGTTTGCAAAATGATTGATTTGACTGCTCAAGACACTTGCCTGCCAGAAATGTCGGTCCGGAATGGCACAGCGAAAGTGATATTGGCTGGGAGTTGATGCATTGCTTGCAATTCAGTCTAACATCAGCTCTTGTGAATGAACGACATGTATGGAGCCGTAGAGTGATGAGTCGCAGTAGGAGGCGCTGCTAGACAGGATCATCGCGGCAAATCTCTGGAGAGACTTGCATTGCCATCGATTGGTCGCAACCATAAAACAGACCGCCCGCAGTCGTATTCAATTTGGTGTGACCATTCGACGAAATTCAGATTTGATTCAATTTATATTTATTTCAATCACAACTAGGACACCTGCGTCGCGACCAATCTCCGTAGTTAACGTAGCAGCGCTGGCAGTAGGGCTGATCGCAGTCGCAGCACGCAAACAGACAAGAGCGACAGAAAAATTCACAGTGAACAGATTCGCGATCAGCGCTCTTGCAAAAGCCCATCTCGGCAGAGCGGTGCCAAAGCTTGCAGCCACCGCACTGCTCATAGGAAACGCGGCCCTCGCTCTCCGCATAGGCAGCTTTCAGTAGCAGCTCTGCCGACGCGTAGATGCGACGCAGCGTCTCTAGCTCTGTTTGCTGCTCACCGTTGCTCATAGTCTGTTTGGACAAAAATTGTGTTTTGGTTCTGTTCCATAAGATTTTCTCACCGTGACTCATTCTTGTGTTCTGGTGTTACACAATGAGATTTGTTAAAATGAACACAGGCTCACCCGGAGCTGTGTTTGGTGTGCTGTTCCCCGTGGGCCCTCCAAGGACTAATGTTCCGCCGTACCAAAAGTGCACGCAGTGCCACGCGTACTGTCCTCTCTATACGGATCTGCGTCGACACTGGGAGAAAACGCGTTTCAGAGTGATCTTGTTGCTGCTTTGCGCCGCGCGCCACGATGCCGGTTCACTCATCTATGCGTTGCCCGAACCAGCACTGAAAGAGATTTGTCGCCGATTGCCTCGCTATTGCTGCTATAGCAGTCCTCCAGAGAAAAGATCCTCGTGTACACTCTTATAAAGAACATTTGGTGTCTTCCTCAGTTTATTGGTTTTCTGACTCTGCCTTCAATTGTTAGTACCATAAACATCAAAAATGAACACAGGTCCACCAGGCGCTGTATTTAATGTGCTTGGCCGTGGCGCCGACACTTTTGGGACTCGTGTTCCCGTCCGTATTCCCATCTACCAAAAGTGTACGCAGTGCCATGAGTACTGTCCCACCTATGATCGTCTTTGTTATCATTGGCAACAAACTCGGTTCAAGGCGATTTTGTTGCTGCTCTGCGCCGCGCACTACGATGTTGATTCTAGTCTCTATGCGTGCCCCGAGGAGGCACTGAAAGAGATTTGTCGCCGATTGTCTCGCTATTGCTGCTACGGCAGTCTGCCAGAGAAAAGATCCTCGTGCACACTCTTGTAAAGAACCTTTGTGGTCTTCTTCAGTTTATTCAAACTGCAGCAATGAGAACATGCTTCCTCGCCCAGTCTGAGTTGGTTTACTTTAACTCTTCGTCAAAACAGCTCAAGTGCAACCAATGCAATTTGGTTTTAACAATTCCACTTCTCTCTTCAGACATTACTCTGATCGTGAAGGTGGTCAATTTAGTGGGAATTTCCAATGTGGTGGAATATGCGAAGCCAAATTTTTCTCGTTCGGAGAGTTTGCTAAGCATTTAAAAAAGAGCAGACGGAGGATTCAACTTTTGATTCTCTGTGCAGCGCGTTATGACAAAGAATCGGTTTTTCATGGTTTGCCCGCAGAAGTTGTCAAGGAGATTTGTTTGAACGTGCCTGCGGGCTGCTACGGCCGCCCTCACTCCAAGTGCGTCATTCTGTAATAAACTCGCTCCTGCGCAAAAAAATCCATTGTCAAAATGATAAAGGTGACACTGATGCAGGCTGTTGGCTATGCTGCGCTGACAATTTCAGCGGTGATTCTCTACGAGACGCTCGCAGAGCCCGGCATCTGGCTCGCGTTGGCCGCTCTGGCGCTGAATCAAGTGTTTTGACCATTGCATTTTATTATCGAGCAAGGAATCTGCGCTTCAAGTTGACGATCAAGAATAAAATTTCAATGACAAGCCAGATCAATGCTATTGTCTGATATGTTGTGCGTATCTTGGGTGAGCAGTGTCGCCCGGCAGAGACGTAGAACAAGCTCGCCAGCACTATTCCCCCGACGCCAGCTGCAATGCGCCAGTCCATTGGCATGCAAAAGGTAAAGCTCATTTTCTTATTCCTAATATATTTTGCACTGTAGTAGAATAAGAGAAGCAATGCAGCGCAAGTCTGCAGCGCTGGATCGGGTGATTGAGCCCGGCAATGCTGGTAAAACCAACGAGGCCCAGCAGTTTATCGCAAAGGCCGCGGGTAGCAAGCTGCTCAGCCGCGAATACGACATCCTGTTCAATCTCCTGCTCGTCAAGTATGGTGCTAGGCCGGCCTATCTGCTAGAGGGTGCCAACTTTGAGCCCATCGAGGCCTACGCCGCTGAGATCAAGCGCCTGTACCCGGAATTCCACCAGACTGTTGAGTACATTGTGGACAATCGCACTGCCCGGATTCTCATACACTCTGCCAAGCTGCCGGCGCCAGTGAGGCCACGGCGCGGCCGCTACGATTCGGAGCAGCCTGACATTTGGCTGGCAGAGAACCTGGGCTTTTACTGCAAGGGCATTGCTCCTGATGATGTGGATCGCGTGTCTATCCACTATTTTCTCATGATTGAGGGAGATGACAGCTTTAATAATCTCTATTCTGAGATTTGTTCGCTTGACAAGTTTAGTCGACACCATTTCGATGAGAAGCTTAACTCCTTTCAAGCTGTTGCTCAGCTGATACCCGGGTGGCAGGTTGAGATGCGCATTGAACCTATGCGTGCCGACCCTCTGCAAGACTGGGCCATTCAATTGCTGGACAATGACGAATTCTCATTTGACGAGACGAGAGAACTTCTTCAGTACCTTTATGGATGGAATATTCCATTTCTGGGTGAGAATATTGAGAATGACAAGTACGCTTTTGACGATTTGCGCAGGAACAAAAAGTTGTTGCTTTTTATGGTTTCTTGGGCTATATTTTTGCCATTTAAAGATTTCTACGGGCCTGAATATGAGAGCGCAATTGCTGCTGCTGAGGCACAGGGATTTTTCACAAGCCTGAACCAAGATTTCAAGCAGCAGTACCAGCAGTTTGAGCAAATGCCTCAGATACAGCAGCTGCTTGCATCTAGGCCAGATGCCTACAATTCCTATCTCACTCTCAAACAGGAAATGCTGGACAATTACGATGATTTAGTGTCTCAATTGAAATAAATATCAATAGCCAGTCAGCCGGCCAGCGGCCTCCCAGCGGGCGAGAATGCGCTGCAACTTGTCGAGGTCACCCTTGCCCAGGGCCTCCTCAAATTCTTGCTGCTCAGGCGAGGGATTCTCCGTGAAGCTGAGGATTAGCGTCTCGGCGCTGGAGCGATAGGGCAGCTGAAAGCTCAGCGTCGTCATCTCGTCCAGTTCTAGCAAGGGGGAAGAAGGCCACTCGATCGAATTCCAATGATGCAAGATCTGCTGCGTCGTGCTGGCGCTAGTAAAGAGCGGCGACTCCATCCAGAAGCAAAAAGCGTGCTGCTTCCGGTCAATGACCTGCCACTGCTGGTGGCCCACAATGCTGCCCTCTAAACTTCGCACGCTCGGCAGGCCGCCAAACGAGAGCTCATAGCTGAGGCGACACATCAGCTGGCGCACCACTGGGTCAAGAACGACCGCTTGGCGCTCCATCGCCAGCTCAATGGATGCGAGCGGGAGGCGCAGCTCAAGACCCAAATCGGGCGGCGCGAATATCACCAACTCAAAACCATGGAGGGTGTAGGGCAAACTGCTCTCTGGGAGCATGTAGCTGTTGAGATCAAAGTGCCAGCTGTTTTTGCCACAGAGTTTTCCCTCGACAATTCCAATGCGCACAGAGTTCAGCACCATGAACAAGAACAGCTTGCTTCCAGCACAATTCACTGATGCACTGTGGTAGATACCGATATCGCGATCACTGCACAGCCTAAGGCGGCTGTACACGGCGACAGGCTGAAGGCCAGACACATCAGCACCCAATGCCCGGACGCAGCGCAGAATCTTGGCTGATTGCTTGCGCACGTATGCTGAGCTCTCGCGCGGTAAAGCGCCAATAGCAAAGCGCCTATTGTCGAGCATGCGACATGCAGTGGAGTCCAGCTGTAGCTGGTCGAGAACTTGGAGCGGGTTCAGATTGACCGGCGTCAAGTTCTGAAAATTTGATAGCAGTTGACTTTCTTTCAGGCTAGCCAGGCGCGTGACTTTGCTCTCAACCAGAGTATCCCAGTACTTTTCTAGCGCCGAGCTTGAGAGGGGCAAATGTGGAAGAAAATTACTCACATAGTACCGCGGCAAAGCCAGAGTCTGTGCGATTTGAGGCACTGGGACGAGTGCCCCGATGTACTTTTGATAGTCACCATCATCGCTCAGCTGCCGGTGCGTTAGCATTGATTTGCAGTTTTTAAAAAGTAACCAACCGATGAAGATCTCCGAGCTGATTGCACAGCTGACCTATTGCCAGGAGAAATTCGGCGACATTGAGGTCGTTGCCTACAAGAATGGACGCTACCTGGAGAGCGTGGAGAAGCTTGTTCACCTTGAGGCGGTGAAAAACGTGGGCAGCCCCGATCAGAAAGCACCTGCTGAGGAGCGCCTTCGCTGGGCCGCCGACCCGCAGCTGCAGCCCAACTCTGGCTGGCTCGCGCTGCCCATCAAGGGCCTCGACGCAGCCAATCTCTCCGCCGACACCCGCCACCGCAAGCTCTACATTGGCCCGAAAGTTGTATGCACCACATAAATCATTTCATCCAGAGCCAAATAATAAATTTCTTTTTTTGTTGGCTATATTTCAGGGGGAAACAACCAAGCATTTATTGAACAGAAATGCAAAAGAGCAACAACCATTCTGTGTTTTTGAATTACGGGTCGTTGCCGACGCTGGACTCGGAGGACTCCTTTGAGGAAGAGGAGACAAAGCAGATTCTCCGTATCACCGTGACCAAGGCCAAGCCGGTCGCTGCGGCCGCACCAGCAGGTGCGCAGGCGCCGCAGCGCAAGCAAGGAGTGCTGCGCAAGGTGCGCACGCTGATCGACCCCTCGCAGCTCAATCCCAAGCACCGCCAGCTGTTCAATTCGCTGGACAAATTTTTCACTGAGGAGCACCTGCGCGACATTGTGATTCCCATTCAGACCCAGAAGCGCGAGGTCTGCCTGCGCACACTCGAGTACCTTGTCACCGCGTACGCCGATATGCACAATGTCAAGTATCTGCGCACGCCAGAGGACAGCTTTCCCTGGGTGCTTTACACCAACTACCAGGACATGCTCGAGTACAACAACAAAAAGACGTTTGACCCCTTCCGGCGCGGGCATAAGTTCCCCTTCCGCAAGGGCAGCACCGAGGTCGTCACCACGGTTGCACAGCTCAACTTTTTCCGCTGGGCAATCCAGAACAAGGTGATCGACTGGGCGCTGCTGCACGCCCACGAGATCAAGACCGCCATGCTCAAAGCCGAGGCGCTCAACCGGCGCTCCCCGGAGCAGGCGCCGCGCAAGCGCAAGCGCCCGATTCGCCTCAGCTCCTCGCCCATGATCCTCAACGTCAAAGTCCAGGTCAACCCCATCTGAACCGCTGGCAATAAACAATCTCTAACCCTCATTTACTGTCTAGTTGTAAAACAGAGACGTGGAGCTGCGGGTGTGCGTCGGACCACTGCAGCAGCATGGCTCGATAGGAGGCCCAATTGCCACCGGCCAGGCCACAACCAATACCGTGCGGAAAGGCAACGCGCGTGCCATCGGGCAAACGAGCAGCAAGCAGCTCAAGGCATTGCTGGAACCAATCGCAGCGCTGCTGGGCGTCCTCGAGAATGCCGCGCTCACGGCAGATACGAGTGTAGAACGAGTTGCCCCCGGCCCTCCCCGGTGCGTACTGTGCGAATAGGCAGGCCACAGTCGCACCTGAAGCAGTCTCCAAGAGGCGAATCGTTCCCGGCAGGCTGCTCGTCGCTGCGTCCGCAGCGTTGCTACTGCGCCCAACTCGCCCGGCATAGGGATTGACTCCAAACCGCTGATCGATCGCTTTCGCCAAGCCCAGACTCTTGAGCGTCAAGCAGTTGCATTGCTGAACGATGACGCCCTGAAAATCCAAAAGGTCTCCAGCCACCTCGTGCAGTGGCATACTCTTATTCTTTTTGAAAAACAACTTTTACAACTGTTGACAAAACACAATTTAAAACGCAGAGCAAAAAGACCATTGGCCGGGCGCTATCGGCCCCAAACTTTGGCTTTAGCCATAGAACGCTGCATAGGCGCAACACAGATCACAGCCTTGAGGTGCACGAGTGGCTGCCGCAGCTGCAGGAGCTCTGGTCCGATAAAGCTGTGCAGGCGGGCAAAGCGAATGTCAACGTTGACTCTCTGCACCTCAGCACGAGCCCGTTCTCCCTCCGGCGGCGGAAAAAAGCTTCGCTCGAAGACACAATCGAGCGCCTGGAGCAGCTTCCCAGCTTTCGCTCTGAGAAGCTGCAGCGGCAGATCAGTAGCCTCGTACCGCTGATAATGCCCTTTGCTGATGCTGAGCAGCTGCGCCGTCTCGAGTCGGCAGCCTCGCTCGAGACGGCCAATCTCTACGCGGCCGCGGAGGAAGACGATTTCATGGCTCTAGCTTTGGCGCCGCTCTCTGCTTGGACAGAGAACCTGGTGCGCGGCTGCAGCGCGAAGCTCAGCCGCGAGCAGCTCACGGGGCTGGCCTGCAAGTGGGCCAGCGCCCAGGAGGCCGACACGTGCCTGCGCGAGAACGACGCACTCAGCTGGCTGCTGCAGGTGAAAATTCCCCGTGT
>Ga0315284_10000146_pt1 | contig 94947 bp, 89 predicted proteins | sample YL17G09_16_MG_FD_203696 | JGI IMG/M metagenome (GOLD analysis project Ga0315284, IMG submission 203696) | Sediment microbial communities from Yellowstone Lake, YNP, Wyoming, USA - YL17G09_16 | ecosystem: Environmental > Aquatic > Freshwater > Lake > Sediment | place: USA: Wyoming | collected... | reverse complement strand
TCGCGAACGTCCCTTGCGGGGCGCACCTGGGTACTTTGAGGCCTACAGTACTGCACCGCTACGGAGCGGCACAGACCAGATTTTCACTGGCTTGGTAATGTACTTTTCAACTCACGCACCTAACGGAATGGCTCACCGGCGGGGCGGATTGGCGGTCCGACACGATCATTATGGCACGAAACTCAGACAACGCGCCGCAGTTTCGCGGGGCGTTAGCCCCGTCCGGTGGAGCCGGTGTTGGACTGTGTTGACGTTTCTTCTTTGCCTAAAATCGTATAACTTATCGTCTCAAGCAACTGATAATCCCAAATCTGTATTTCGTAGTTGATATGTTGTGCCTTATACTTTTGATGTATTTGTTCTATCATCGAAAATGGGAAGACCTTGTTATGGTCTTGTAAAACAACATGATCATTCCCATCTCCTCGGCACTTTATTCCGGATTCCATTGCCCTTTTCCAGTATGCAGTGTGACTGTCGTTCAAGGTAAATGTTATGTTCTTCGTAACTTCGATATCCTGTATCTTCACCATCAAAATATGAGGCTCTATTTCACCATGTCTCATTCTTTGCTGTCCCAATTCTATGGTCTTCTGCTTTGTAATGTTGGGATAAAGATAAAAGTAAACTGGGATCTTTTCCTTCAAGCTCCCGTATTCTTGAGTGTAATCCTCATACAATTCTTTTTCGACGAACAGTCTTCTCTTCAAATAATCATGACGTTCGCTTTTTGCGAATCTTGGCCAATACCACCCTTTTTGGGAAGAAATCTTATTGCAAATTTCATCTACCTGGGAAATTTCTGTCATAGTGATCGTCTTGAAAAGGCATTCTTTGTCATTGAAGAAATGAACAAGGAATTGTAGGTCATTATCCATGTTATTTACTATCCCATATTACACAGCCCAACTAGTGGTTAGTCACGCTGAAGTGGATGGATAAAGCTGTTTCAACTTGATGCGAGCGTCTTCAGTTCGAAATTGCCAATTAATAACAGCATGGGTACCGTTTCGCTCATTCGTAATTGCTTGGATTTCCTTTTCGAGGATGGATTCATTGGGTATGTGCTGCTTCAACCTTCTACTGTACACACTCAACTCGATTTCTGCCATATCCAGCCAACTGCCATGCTTGGGTGTGAAATGAAACTCCAGCTTTTTGAGAATCCGGCGAGCCTCTTCGGGCGGGAAAGCTTCATACAAAGAAGCTGGCTTATGTGGGCCAAGGTTGTCCATGACCACCCGGATCAAGGTCACATGGGGATAAAGCACATCTACCAGCCATTTCATTCCCTGAGCAAAATCTATCATCGTGTGGCGCTCCGTAATCCGGACATAACGTTTCCCTGCCAGAGGTTCATAAAACATGTTCAAATTGCGAACTCCATTGCGTTTGTATTCGTAATCGTAGCGTTCTTTTTGGCCTGGTCGACAGGGATAGCCCTTGCGAGTTTCCTCGATCAGTTGTTTCAACCCTTCATCAAAGCAAACCTGGGGATACTGTGCATCATAGGGGCGCTCGTATTGATCCAATACATCCTCCATGCAGGCGACATATTCCGCACTGGCCGCCGGAATACACCACATTTCTTTCTGCCAGGGCTTTATCTCGTTTTTTTGAGCGTTCGACGGATGGTTTCATACGAAACCGAGTCCACAATTTCTAACTCAACCATTTTCCCCGCTAATAATCGCAGGGTCCAATGCTCATGCCCTTCCGGAACCTGGCTGCAAGCCGTTGCAATTAAGGTGGCTTCGGCTCGACCGTCCAGTTTGCGCTTTTGCCCGGGCCGTGGGTCTTCGTTCAAGGCTTTCTCCAATCCGCCCAGCACAAACCGCTTGCGAATCCGCTCAACACATGGACGACTGATATCTATTGCAGCCATTATCTGCGAATCAGGATATCCTTCATTCGCTTTGAGCAAGATCATCGCTCGCTTCATCTGGCGCACTTTGATTTTCCCTTTGTGGGTCATTTCCAATAAAGTCTGGTGTTCTTCTTCATTCAAGTTGATATGGTACAGCTTTTTCGGCATTTCTTCATTCTCCTTGCCTTCCTCGGATGCAAGGATTTTACCATCTTATTCATGTTGACTAACCACTAGGTGCTCAGCCGTCGTTTGGCGGCTCAACAGCTTATGGGCCGTTGCGGTCTAATCACCGTAGATAGGCGTTTAGGCTGCAAGATTAAGAAAAGGGGGAAAACAACCCCGCCACAAGCTCAGTATATACAGACTTGCCCAAAAAGAAAAGGGGTTTATCGTAGAAACTTCTATCAGGAAATTTCCTCTCAATCCTTCCTGAGACCAGTTATCGTCCTTCGGGCATCCCGAGGGCATCCTCCGGATAGTTATCCTGTGCCCAACTGCTTATAGGCCGTCCATCTGATGATAGGTTGGGAGGGTAAAGGCGACACGATTCCATGTGAGGCAATGCGCGGCATGGACGTCGGGGGGCGGTTCGGGTAGAATCTGTCCGTCCCCTTCGTGCAAGATCAATACTCGAAAGCTCGCCAGGAGTTCATGCATGCCGAAACGTTCCCATGGAAACCTTCCCTCCGCTCCTTTGAACCCGATCTCCCGACGTGATTTTCTCAAAGTGGCGGGTGCGATCGCCGCCGGAAGCCTGCTCTCGGGCTGCGGCCTGGAAACCCCGGAGCCCACCCCCACCGGCACAAAGCCCACCCCAACCGGCACAAACGTTGCCGTTCCAGATGTTGTAACGCCATATACCGGTCCCCAGCCCCGGGTCGCAATTGCCCGGGCCGCAAGTTACGACCGGAAATTGATCCGCCAGCAGGTCCAGGGTCTATTTGATAACCTGGGCGGTGTGAAAGACATCGTCAGCCAGGGCGACAAGATCGCCATTAAGGTAAATCTATCCGGCGGCACCGGCTCTCTCCCGGCTTCGGGTGAGCCAGCCACGGAGTATCACATTCTTCACCCGGAAGTCGTGCGGGCCGTGGGCGAATTGCTGCGGGATGCCGGCGCCGGGCAGCTTTATATTGTCGAATCTGTTTATGATGCCCAGTCCTTTCCCCTATGGGGCTATACCGAGGTGGCTGAATCCCTGGATGCGCAGTTGGTTGACCTGAACCAGAAGGACCCGTATCCCGATTTCGCGACGGTCCCGGTTGGCGCGGACTGGTTCATCTATAAAAGCCTGATCTTTAACCGCCTGCTCCAGGAAGTGGATGCCTTTGTTTCCGTCGCCAAGATGAAATGCCACTGCAATGCCGGGATCACGCTCTCCATGAAAAATCTCGTGGGGATGGTGCCCATGAAGTACTACTGCCAGAACAGTCAAGACGGTTATCGTTCCGCCTTCCATGCCACCGAAAACGGGCGGTTTACCCGTCTGCCCAGGGTCATCGTGGACCTCAACCGGGCGCGGCCCATCCATTTGTCGGTGATTGACGGCGTCGCCACCAGCGAAGGCGGTGAGGGACCGTGGAACGTTTACACAAAACAGGTCAAGCCGGGTGTGTTGCTGGCGGGTAAAAACGCCCTGGCCACCGACGCCGTGGCCACCTCGGTCATGGGCTTTGACCCGACCAGCGAAGCGCCGGATGTGCCTTTTCTGCAAGGGGATAATTATTTCAACCTGGCCCGCCAGAGAGGGTTGGGTACCAATCGGTTGGACGAAATTGACACGTTGGGCGCCAGCCCGACCGAAGTACGGTTCCCCTTCGCAGCCTGCCGGGAGTGGTAGACGCCGCCAAATATACCAATCATGACAAACAGAACTGGATTTAACCGGCGTGATTTCCTTAAGAGTGCCTTTGTGCTGGGAGCAGGTTGTTTATTGAGTTCCTGCACGGTCTTCCGGAAGCAACCTCAGGGACCAACTATCCCTATGAAACCCTCGCCCCTTCTGCTCTATGCAGGCACGTACGCAGCCGAGAATGCAAACGGCGTTTATCTATACCATCTCGACCCTGTCAGCGGCGCGCTGACGGAAGTGGGCCGGGCGCAGGCGGGTGCCAATCCATCCTTCCTGACCCCGCATCCGGATGGACGCCATTTATACGCGGTCAACGAGTTGACGGAGTTCCAGGGCCAGCCGGGCGGCGCTGTCAGCGCGCTAGCAGTTGACCCCGAAGCCGCTTCTTTGTCCCCCATCAACCAGCGGGCCTCCCACGGGACCCTTCCCTGCCACTTGACCATTGACCGGACAGCCTACTGGCTGTTGGTTGCCAACTATGGCAACGGCACCCTGGCAGTCTACCCGATTGAAGCTGATGGCAGCCTTGGCCCGGCTTCGGATGTGATCCAGCACCAGGGAAAAGGCCTTGACCCGCAGCGACAGGAAGGTCCACATGCCCACATGGTCAATGTGACGCCCGACAACCGTTTTGTGCTGGCCTGCGACCTGGGCATTGACAAACTCCTGACCTATCAACTCGATCTGGAAAAAGGCCAGCTTCTCCCGCATGCCGAGACCGTTTTGCCGCCCGGCTCGGGTCCGCGCCATCTGGATTTCCATCCCAGTGGGAAATATGTGTATGTGATCAATGAGTTGAGCGCAACGCTGATGGCTTTCACGTACGACACTGAAGCGGGCAGGCTGAACGAGTTGCAGACCGTTCCCGCTTTTCCAGACGATTATTTTGGGGAAAAAGCGGGCGCGGAGATTTTGGTGCATCCGTCCGGAAAATTCGTTTACAGTACCAACCGGGGCCAGAGCAACAGCTTGGCCGGCTTTGCGGTGGACGAATCTACCGGGAGGCTTACGCTGGTTGGTCACACCTCAACGCTTGGCCGCACCCCTCGCAGCTTCGTCATCGATCCCAACGGCCGGTTTCTCCTGGTCGCCAACCAGGATAGCGGGTCGTTGGTCGTTTTCGAGATCAACATCCAGACTGGCGACCTCAGCTATCTCAGCAAGGTCAATGTACCGGCTCCCACTTGCCTGATGTTCGCGCCGCTATGAAATAGGCCTTTTGTAGAAATTCTAGCGACCTGACATTTTGCCAAATTAGGCATCACTATGCCTTACGCCGGGGGATGAATCCCCCGGCGGATACTTGGGTGCGGAGACCTTGCCTGGGCGACCAGCAGTTTACTGTTGAAGGCGCGTTCCTCCTGCGGGACAATTTGAAAGACGTTCTGCACGTCCCAACCCTCGGTCAACATGCTCACTGAAGTGATCCATTCGCGGGGGTTATTGGCCCGGTCAACCTGAGAAAGTTCGCGCACGTTGCCTGCATGTTTGGAAGAAGAAGTCACGCTGAGAACCTTTTTGGCAGCCTCTTCCTCGGTCGTTCCTTCCTGCCTGGCAAGGAATTTGATCAAATCCCCGGTAAGGTGCTCACAGGCGGCAATATCGCGCGTGACCAGGATGGGTCAACGGCTTCACCAGCCGATATTGGATATTCTTGTGCTGGATGTAGTTATCGAAGATTTTCTGAAAGCGCTTATAATGTGGTTAAGTGGTGGCTGCTCACCCTACGCCCTCCTTGAACTCAAGCTGCGATAATAAGCATCTCGGCTGTCTACTCGGCAATCGTCAGCATTGTAATCTCTCACCTTCGCCTTATTTAGAAAAGGAGACTACCCATGTCTGAACATATTCAACATTCTGTCCCCCGAGCGATTGCCCGTACCTTGCTCGTGTTTGTCGTGCTGCTGACTGCCTGCAGTAATCCATCTACCTCCGTGCCGCAGCCGACAGCCACCGGTTCGCCAGTTGCAACCGCCATATCTGTAGCAACCGTATCTGCACTGGCTCCGGACGGCACTCCTAATCAAGTCTACTACGCCCCCTTCCCGGTCGCCATTAAACTCGACGGTGACCTGGGCGACTGGCAGGGCGTCCCCACAGTCACTATGGCCTCGGCTGCCGGCCCCGGCCAGACAACGATTAAATTCGCTGCCTCCGCAGACGACCAGAACTTCTACTTCATGGCGGATGTGACCGACAGTTCTATCATTGCCGCCACCCACGGCGCCAACTACTGGAATGAAGATTCGGTGGAAGTGTATCTCAACGCCACCGGAGATCTTGGCCTGGGCAGCTACTTCGACGGTGTGGCCCAAGTCACCATACCCGCCGCCGACATAGGCAAATCGTCGGACCAGGCCGTGGTCGCCGGCGTGAATGGCGACAAGGTTGGGGCGAAGCCTATTGTCGTCAAAACGGACAAGGGCTATGCGTTGGAAGTGGCCATACCCCTGAAAGATTCGTTCTGGGACCTCACGCCCTCTCATGGCCGCACCCTGGGTTTCCAGGTGCATTTGAACGGAGCCTCCACCACCGACCGCGACACCAAACTGATTTGGTCGGCATTCGACAAAGCTGATACCTCGTATCAAAATCCGTCGGTTTTCGGCCAGCTGATCTTTGTTAATGCAGGCAGCCAGGACCTGCTCGTATTTCAACCCACTCCCACGCTGCAACCGGCGGCCACGCTGCCACCGGTGGCGGCTGACGCACTATATAAAAATCCGAATGCGCCGATAGAAGATCGCGTCAATGATCTGCTGGCGCGCATGTCGCTCTCGGAAAAAATCGGCCAGATGACGCAAGTGGAAAAGAACAGTATCACCCTTGCCGATATTTCTAATCTGTTCATTGGCGGAGTACTCAGCGGTGGCGGAGGATCCCCCACCGTCAATACGCCCATCGCCTGGGCCAGTATGGTCAATCATTTCCAACAGCAGGCATTGCAGACTCGCCTGGGCATCCCGATCATCTATGGCGTCGATGCAGTACACGGGCATAACAACCTGAAAGGCGCCACCATCTTCCCGCAAAACATCGGGCTGGGCGCGGCCAATGACCCCGCACTGATGAAAAAGATTGGCCAGGTGACGGCTTCGGAAATGGTCGCCACCGGTATTTATTGGAACTTCGCGCCCGTCGTCGCCGTGGCGCAAGACATTCGCTGGGGCCGTACCTACGAGAGTTACAGTGAAAACACCGATCTGGTGACGCACCTCTCGACCGCCTACCTGCAGGGTCTGCAGGGTAACAACCTGGCCGACCCGCTCTCAGTGGCCGGCACGCTAAAACATTTCGTGGGCGATGGCGGTACCGCCTGGGGTAGTTCCACCACCAGCAATTACAAGATCGATCAGGGCGTGACAGAGGTGGATGAAGCGACCCTGGATGCCATCCACCTGCCGCCTTACATCAGTGGCATTAATGCCGGCGCCCGCACCGTCATGGTCTCGTACTCCAGCTTTGGCGGCTTGAAAATGCATGCTCAGAACCACCTGATCACCGAGGTGCTCAAGGGCGAACTAAACTTTATCGGATTCGTCGTTTCCGATTGGGGCGGCATCGACCAGATTTCCACCAACTACTACGACGCCGTCGTCGCGGGCATTAACGCTGGGATTGACATGAATATGGTGCCGTACGACTACAAACGCTTCGTGAACACGCTGAATAAGGCGGTGGCAAATGGCGACGTTTCGCAGGCGCGCATTGATGATGCCGTGCGCCGCATCTTGCGCGTCAAGTTCGAGATAGGTCTGTTCAATCATCCTTTGTCGAACCAATCGCAGCTGGCGCTCATCGGCTCGCCCGAGCACCGGGCTGTGGCGCGGCAGGCGGTTAGCGAATCGCTCGTGCTGCTGAAGAATGACAACAACACTCTGCCGTTGAGCAAGTCCAGCAAACTGATCTTCGTAGCCGGTGCGGCCGCCAATGATATCGGCATCCAATCCGGCGGCTGGACCATTTCATGGCAGGGCAGTTCGGGCGACATCACTCCCGGCACGACCATTCTGCAGGGTGTCCAGAACACGGTGAGTAAATCCACAACTGTGGTATACGACACCGCCGGTAATTTCGCCGGGACCGACAAGGCCGACGCCTGCATCGTGGCAGTGGGCGAACTGCCCTACGCCGAAGGCGTGGGCGACCAGGCCGATCTGTCGCTCTCTGCCGCAGATGTGCAACTAACCACCAGCTTGCGGCCGCGCTGCGATAAGTTGGTCGTACTGCTGATCTCGGGCCGGCCGCTGATCGTCACCGACCAGCTGCCCGGTTGGGATGCCTTCGTCGCCGCCTGGCTGCCAGGTACCGAAGGTGAGGGTGTGTCGGATGTGCTCTTCGGTATACGCCCATTTACCGGCAAATTATCCTTCACCTGGCCGCGCAGCAACGCGCAATTGCCATTCGACTTCGCTCATCTGCCCACCGGCGATAACGGCCCGCTCTTCCCATTCGGTTATGGTTTGACCACGAAGTAACCCTAGAGGTGGGCGGTTTTGATATACATCTATTATGCCAGATTCCTACTGTCTGTTTGCCTGGAATTCTCGCGCGGAACAACCTAGGAGAGATTCGAGAAAATGCCAAGCATGATCGGGATATCCATTCCGGCGTGGAACAATATTGAGCCCCACACGCTGTCTGTTTTTTGCATGATGTATCCCCAGGCAAGCGCAAGAGGAAAGAGAACTGCGATAAATATTCTCTGATCCGCAGTATAGGCCACCCCCAAATGCAGTCCTGTGAATACAAAGGCGATCAGGAAATTCGACATGAATTTCCCGAAGAATGGTTGCAGCTTGCGCAGGAACAAACCCCGGAACATGAGCTCTTCAAAGGCGGCGTTTGCCAGGACATAGATCAATATCCAGGGGATCCATGGGAGTATTCTGGCAAGGCTCAAGCCTTGCGCCTTGAACAGGTTTGCCATGGGGATGGAGCCTGCTGCAGCGAGGCAGAAAGTGATCAATCCGATGATGAGCCCCAGTTTCAGATTGCCCTTCTGGATATAGATCGATCCCAGACTGCCGCCCGACATCCGGGTAAAAAGGATGACCACGCATACGATCACGGCGCATTCATTCAGCTTCAGGAGGGCCCAACCGGCAGGGGTGGTGTCGATTACACCAACGTGATCGATCAGATAGATACCAAAAACCCAGTCCAGGGAGACCGCGATGGCCAGGATCAAAAGGCCAAGCAATATCTGCCAGTACTTTTCAAAGCGCCTGCTCCTGCGCACCAGCAACACCGCCACCAGGAGAAGGACGATCAGACCGATCCTGCCCAGGTAATCAGCGAGCCTGCCAAGCATGGGCCGCCATGGGCTAAAAACGATCATGATCAACGATCCAAGGGCTGTGAAAAACAACGCCAAAAGGATACGCTCACCCCATTCTCTTGCCGAGAGACGATTGCTTCTCATGGTCATACTCCTTCCGCTTGCATTGAATTGAGCCGCCCAACGGTTAGGATGAGCGGCAAGATGGGGCTGGCAAGTCAATTCTGAGTAGACGGGACATGTCTGCTCTGGGCCTGGCTGAATAATTCTAGAAGTCTTGTCCGCTCCATCCAATATTGGACGAACCGATGTATGGAATTTTCGTTTTGATTATAGCTTTAAAATCTAAGGGTGTCAGCTTTCAAGAGGCAAAAAAAGGCTACAAGCTTTGGTTTGGATTGTTCAAAACGCTGTCAACCGCGCAGCCTCCCCGCCGAAGGTCCCCGAAGGGGGCAGGGGAGAGTCCGCTGGATGATTGATAAGTGCTCTAAAGACATCTCTTACGCATCTTACCTTCCGGATTCAACGCCTCCCCCAAATTCACTCCTTCCCTGATTTTCTATACTCATTCATCATTCTCCATTCCCTTTTCGTCTCGCCGCGTACCGCTCCAGATCCGGCGTGGGGTGTTCGTACTCTTGTCCCATCAGCGGCGAGGAGATCAGGAAATCCGCCGTGGCGCGGTTGCAGGCAGTCGGGATGTTCCACAGCACGGCCAGGCGCAGCAGGGCCTTGATATCGGGGTCATGCGGCTGAGGCTCGAGCGGATCCCAGAAGAAGATGAGGAAGTCAATTTCACTCTCGGCGATCTTGGCCCCGACTTCCATATCGCCGCCCAGCGGACCGGAGGCGAAGCAGGTGATCTCCAGCCCGAGTTCTTTCGCCAGCAGGCTCCCGGTCGTGCCTGTGGCGAACAGGCGGTGAGCGGCCAGCGTGCCGCGGTTGAACTTCGCCCACTCCAACAAGTCCGCTTTCTTGTTGTCGTGCGCCACCAGGGCGATATGTTTCTGAATTCCAAGCGGGTTGTTCTTCATCTTGTTCCTGCCTTTTATGATTTGATGGCTCTCGTGGCAATATAGGTTGGATGATATTTGCTGACGGGTGAGTCGGGGCAAGTGTCCTCGTAGAAGCCGGTGATGGCGAACCCGGCGTCGGTCTGGCCGCCGAGCAGGTCGGTGAGACTGTGGCCGAATTCGAGCGGCGTCCCTTCCTCGAAACAGGCCTCCAAATCTTCAGAATCCATGCCTTCCAGGTCGGAATAGGGGATGGAATACCTGGCCTGCAGGGTTTCCTGCTCGTCCATGTGTGTGCCAAAGACGTAATAGATGGGATTGGCGAAGCCGGCCAGCAGCAATCCGCCATGCCGCAGGACACGGTAAGCTTCTTTCCACACCGGGCGCACTTCCGGGCAGAACACGTTGGAGACCGGGTGAAAGACCAGGTCGAACGACTCATCCTCGAAGACAGATAAATTGCGCATATCGCCCTCGACGGTGCGGATGGATAGCCCTTCGCGCTTGGCCACCATTCGGTCGCGTTCCAGTTGCGCCGGAGAATTGTCGAAGATGGTGACGTTCGCCCCCCTGGCTGCGAAGACCGGACCCTGCTGCCCGCCGCCACAGGCCAGGCCAAGCAGGTCCAGCCCTTTGAAAGGCGGGAACCATGCGGGTGGGACGGGGATGGTTTCGGTCAACAGGACGGAGAATTCACCCCGGCGCGCCGCGCGGATAACCTCCGGCGTGACGGGGATGGTGAATGGATTCTGCTTATCCACCTGATGATCCCAGGCGTAGCGGTTATATTCGCGAACATTGAGGACTGGTTTGGGCTTGGGCATCGTCTCTCCTGCGGTGATTATACACTGACAAAAATCCCCGCGAGGTGCCTCGCGGGGATAACGTGGGTACTTGCAGAGGGAGTTATTTCGTCGGCGTGGGAGCCGGGTTTGCACCGCTCCAACTGAAGGTGCGCATCGTGCTGGTTGCCCCGGCCGTTGACCAGATCGGATTACCCTGCTCATCCGTGCCGGTCTGCCGGACGGATACCACCCACCAGCGCATCACGTGCACCACATTGTCCTGCGGGCGGAATGTCACCGGGAGGATGTATTTTGTGTCAATCACTTGGATATCCTTACGGCCCGTTCCGGATGTCACATCCTCGACGGTGACCTGGTAGGCCTCGTTCTCGCGCAGCGTACCCACCGAGGCCCACTGAAGCGTGACGGTGTCGTTCGCCAGCGTAAAGGGCGCGCCATCGGCGGGCAGGAGCAGGTTGGGCGCCGGGTAGGGAGGCGGCATAGTGGGTGTCGGTGAGGGACCGGGCGTGGCCGCCCGCATGCACAGCGGAATCTTTAACTTCTGATCCAGCATAACACTATCCGTGCTCAAGCCATTCCAATCCCGGATGGCCTGCATGGACACGTTGTAGTTGACTGCAATGTTGGAAAGGGTATCGTTTGCCTGGACGGTGTATTCAACCGTCTGGCAAGCAGCCCGGGTCGCCTCGGCCGGTTCCAGGGTCGCAGTGGGCGGCGGCAGTGGCGTGGGTGTCGGACGCGGCACCTTGATCACTTGCCCTATTGATAGGTTCGTGCAGGTGCTGTTCAGGCTGTTCAGGCTGACGATAGCAGCTACCGAGGAGCCGTACAGGCTGGCAATGGAGATGCAGTTGTCTCCCGCCTTGACAGTGTATTCGATCGGCGGTTCGGGCGTCAGCGTGGGCGTCTCGGTCGGGACGAGCGTCTCGGTCGGCGTGGGGGTGATGGTAGCCGTTTCGGTTGGGCTGGGGATGACGGTTGGGGACTGGATTTTGTGAGTCCCCTGCAAGGTGAAGTATAACGCTGCTGCACCAATGACCAGGAAAACCAACAGCAGACCCAATGCGGCTGGCAGGCTGAGGGTCACCTCCGGCATACGGGCCCCCCGCACGGCTTTCTCGGACTTTGCATTTGGCTTGGGGGTGGCGCTGAATTCGCTGCCGCAGACCACGCAGCGGGTGGCATTTTCGGACAATCGTGTGCCGCAAGTCGGGCAGAGCTTGGTTGGAGTTATTTCAGGGCTCATGGAGCGAGATTATACCATGAGGAAAGGTTCCAAATGCGCAGGGGGTCCCAGTGGCGCTTTTGACTCGTCTGCCGCTTTGCCAAGAAGCAGTATAATGTCCCCGTCATGACCGAACACTTTGCCCTCTACCACACCATGCTGCTCATCCGCCGTTTCGAGGAGCGCCTGCTGGCCGAGTTCGATGCCGGGAAACTGGTTGGCACTACCCATGCATACATCGGGCAGGAGGCCGACGCGGCCGGAATTTTCTCCATGACTGATCCGGATGATGTGGTCTTCAGCAACCATCGCTGTCACGGCCATTTCCTGGCCTATGGTGCAGCATCCCTGCAGGGGGGGAATCCATATCAGTTAGCCGCCGAGTTGATGGGCAAGGCCACCGGCCTAGTCGGCGGACGGGGCGGCAGCCAACACATCCACTGGCGCAACTTTTACTCCAACGGTATCCAGGGCGGGATCGTCCCTGTCGCCACCGGCATGGCGCTGGCTGAAAAAGTCCAAAAGACCGGCAAGATCGTCCTGGTCTTCGTCGGCGATGGGACGCTTGGCGAGGGCGCCCTTTACGAGAGTCTGAATATCGCCGCGCTGTGGCAGCTCCCCGTGCTGTTCGTGCTCGAAGATAACCGCTATGCCCAGACGACCCCGGTCGAAAAGGCTGTCGCCGGTTCGATGGCGGGACGTTTTGCCGCCTTCGGAATCCCCACCTGGGAACGCGCTACGACCGACGTGCTGGAGGTTCGCTCGGCGGCGAAAGAAGCCGTTCGCCACGTCCGCAGCGGGGCCGGACCCGGAGGCCTGATTCTGCACACCTATCGCTTCTCCGCCCACAGCAAGGGCGATGACGTTCGCGATCCCACCGAAATTGCGCGTGCCAGAGAAAGCGATCCATTGACAGTTCACGGTGAACGTTTGACGGCCGAAGAGCGTGAAAAAGCTGAAGCTGAAATCGCCGCGCTCATCAGTGGTGCCTTTGCCCGCGCCGATGCCGATCCATTTCCGCTCCTAGCTAACCCGGTAAGAGGGCAACCAGGTTCTCCTATTTCCTAATTACCTGATCCCTAATTACCTTCTCCCTTGTTTCCTTATGCCCACTGTCCTCGAACGCCTCAATTCTGCGCTTCACCACGCCATGCAGACCGATGAGCGTGTCTACGTCCTCGGCGAAGACATCCTCGATCCCTACGGCGGGGCTTTCAAAGTGACGCGCGGCCTGAGTACCAAGTTTCCTGAACGCGTCCTGACCACGCCCATTTCCGAGGCGGCCATCGTCGGCGTGGCCTCCGGCATGGCCTTGCGCGGCTTGCGCCCGGTGGCTGAGATCATGTTTGGCGACTTTGTCACCCTGATCGCTGACCAGGTCATCAACCACGCGGCCAAGTTCCGCTGGATGTACAATGATCAGGTGCGCGTGCCGATCGTTGTCCGTGCCCCGATGGGCGGGCGGCGCGGTTACGGGCCGACGCACTCGCAATCGCTCGAAAAATTGTTCCTCGGTGTGCCGGGACTGAAGGTCGTTGCCCCCAACACCCTCGGCGATCCCGGCCAATTGCTGGAAGCCGCGATTGCCGATGACGACCCGGTGCTGTTCGTCGAACACAAATTGCTCTATCCCCGTCCACTGCTGGAACAAGGTCAGGATGACTTGGCAGATTTTTCCATTACCCAATCTGGCGCGCCTTTTACGAATTACGTTCTACGTTTTACGTTTTCTCATACTTCCCATCTCACGATTGCCACTTACGGCTACAACTTCGAACTGGCCCGCGCGGCTGCTCTCGACCTTTTGATGGAACACGAAATCTTTGCCGAATTGGTGGTCTTCTCGCAGCTCAACCCGTTTGACCTTACCTCGTTGTTCGAATCTCTCACGCGGACCCATCGCCTGCTGACCGTTGAGGAGGGGACTCTGACCCTCGGCTGGGGCGCGGAAATCGCCGCGCGTGCCGCCGAAGCCGGGATAGACGGCTTGCGGGTCCGGCGTGTGGCGGCGTTGGATTTGCCGATTGCCAACGCCCGCACGTTGGAGGAGGCCATTTTGCCGTCGCAGGAAATGATCGTGAAAGCGGCGTTGGAATTAGAGGGAAGGCAAGTGTGAAAAAAGCGTATTACGTTTATATTATGACAAACAAGTCCCGGAGGCTATATACTGGTGTAACGAACAATTTGGAACGCCGCGTTTATGAGCATAAGCATAAATTGCTTCCCGGTTTTACCAGCAAGTTCAATATAACGAAGTTAGTTTTTTTTGAAGCAGGAGACGACATTAGTGTGGCAATTGCAAGAGAGAAACAAATCAAGGGCTGGCTTCGAGCAAAGAAAATCGCCTTGATTGAAAGCATGAATCCGGAGTGGAAAGATTTAAGCGAAGATTGGTATCTACCATAACCACCTGTCATTCTCCCGGAAGGACACCGGGACGGTGTGAGCGATCGCAGGGAGCGAAGAATCTCGAATTCGATGATGTGCTCTTGTAGTCAGAGATTCTTCGTCGCTGCGCTCCTCAGAATGACAACAATAAAGAGAAATTATGATTAAATCCGAAATATTCGTGCCTCTCCTGAACGCCAACGAACCCGAAGCCCGGCTGATTGCCATCCATGTCAAAGATGGACAGACCGTCGAAAAGGGCGCGCGGCTGTTCACCATCGAGACGACCAAGGCCGCCTCCGATATCGAAGCGCCGGAGCTGGGATTCATCCGCGTCCTGGCGGCGGAGGGCGATACGCTCGCGGTGGGGGACCGCCTGGCCGTGATTACCGAGACGGCGGGGGAGAAGGTGGATGCCGGTAGGAGCGACGTTTATCGTCGCCCTAAGGCGGTGACAAGCCCCGCCCCTACAGGTGACCTGTGTATTACCAAACCGGCGAGGGCGTTGGTTGAATCGCTGGGTGTTGATCTGGCGGGGCTGCCCACCGACCGGCTCGTCACGGAAGAAATCGTCCGGCAGTTTGCCGGGACAACTCTTCCTGCGATCTCTTTACCGGAATCCGATAAGCCTTATATCCTGATCTATGGCGGCGGCGGACATGCCAAAGCCATTATGGACATGGTCAAGCAGATTGGTGAATACACCATTGCCGGCATCCTGGACGACGATAAACACCTTAGCGGGACGCAGGTACTCGGCATCCCGGTGCTGGGGACGCAGGCAATGCTTCCGGCGCTTGCCAGGCAGGGCGTGAAACTGGCCGCCAACGGGGTCGGCGGCATTTTGGACATTGGTATACGCGTCAAGGTTTTCGAGCTACTGAAGGGCGCGGGGTTTACTTTTCCGGCTTTAATCCATCCACGCGCGACGGTCGAGCCGAGCGCCAAAGTGGGGGACGGGGCGCAGGTCTTCGCCAACGCTTACGTCGGCTCGGAGGCGGTGCTGCATCCGAAGTGCATGGTCAACACCAACGCGGTGGTCTCGCATGATTGTGAAATCGGCATGTACACGCACATTGCCCCCGGTGCGCTATTGGCGGGACATGTCCACGTGGGAGCGCGCACGCTGGTTGGCATGGGCGTGACGACGGCCATCGGCGTGAAGATCGGCTCCGGGGTGCGGATAGGGAACGGGGCCATCCTCCTGGCGGATGTGCCGGACAAGACGATCATCCAGGCTGGCAGGTATTGGGTCGGAAAAGCAGAGACGCCTTAACCGGGCGTCTGTGTAGTTTTGGAGTAATCGGCAGGGCGGACGGCCCCATCCAATTTACCAATAGTGGTGGACATGTGAGCGCACGTACCGGTTGTATATTTCGCCTATTTCTGTCATGGTTGCATCCGGCAGCGGCGGCAGGCTGGCAGCCTGGATATTCTCTTCGGCCTGCTGCGGGCGTTTCGCCCCCGGGATGGCGCACGTGACCGCCGGGAACATCAGGATCCAGCGCAGCGCCATTTGAGTCATCGTCTGGCCGGGTGGGACCAGCGGGCGCAGTGCTTCCACGGCTTCCAGGCCCACTTCATAATCCAGGCCGGAAAACGTTTCGCCGCGATCGAAGGCCTCGCCGTGTCGGTTGAACGTGCGGTGATCGTCCGGGGCAAATTGACTGGCGCGGGTGAGTTTGCCGGTCAGGAGGCCGGAGGCGAGCGGGACCCTGGCCAGGATGCCAACGCGGCGGCGCTGCGCCTCGGCGAAGAACAGGTCGGCCGGTCGCTGCCGGAAGATGTTGAAGATGATCTGCACGGACTGCACGCCCGGATATTCGATGGCCTTGAGGGCTTCTTCGACTTTCTCCACACTCACCCCGTAGTAGCGCAGTTTGCCTGCCTTTACCAGGTCATCCAGCACGTCGAACACTTCGGGCATGTAGTAGACTTCGCTGGGGGGATAGTGAAGCTGTAACAAGTCAAGCGCTTCCGTATCCAGGTTCTTCAGGCTGCGCTCGACGAAGGCAGTAAGATTCTGCCGGTTATAGCCGCTGGCGATGTGGGGGTCGAGTCGACGCCCGGCCTTCGTGGCAATGTAAAATGGCTCGCGTCGTCCCTTGCGGAGTTGCGCCAGCAGGCGCTCGCTCCGACCGTCGCCGTACACGTCGGCAGTATCGAAGAAATTGACTCCCAGGTCGAGGGCGCGCTGCAGCGCGGCCAGAGACTCACGGTCGTCCACCGCGCCCCACGTGCCGCCGATGGCCCAGCTACCAAAACCGATTGCAGACACTTTCCAACCGGTGCGCCCAAGTTCACGATATTCCATGCCAGCCTCCTCAAAGCTAAGGTTTGCGTTGATAGATGAATTCCCCGATCTGGTCAATGGCCTGTTGCGCTTCGGGGACATAGGGCGCGAAGATCTGAAAGACATGCCACATCCCAGTCCAGACCTTGAGTTGAGTATCATGGGTTTACCCATTCGTCGAAGAGCGGCGTCAGGTCGCAGTTGCAATGCTGCTCGGCGAGTTGTTTGAAGCTGTCGGCGGTGGCGATGTTCCAGGCGTAGGTCGTGGCGTAGTCGTGCATCAGGCTGTCGAAGGCCGGCTGTCCGATCTGCTGCCGCAATGCCAGGAAGAAGAACGGCCCGCGCCCGTAGACGATGGCGACGTAGCCGTCGCTGGTATATCCCGACACCGGCAGCCCGATCGGGATTTCCTCGTCGTCGAGCATATCCCAGGTGTACTGCATTTCATCTTGGTAAGACTGGGCTGCCTGGGATCCGTATCGGTCGAGGTAATACTGCCAGGTGACGAACTCGGCCAGCGATTCGTCCAGCCAGGGCTGTTGCTGGGTCTCGTTACCGACCAGGTTGTAGAACCATTGGTGGCCCACCTCGTGCGTCACCACCACTTCCAGGAATCCGCTCTCGTTATAGACATTGTCTGCCACTGCGGTCATGCCGGGGAACTCCACTCCGCCGGCCGAGGTCACGATTGGGACGATATCGAACTCGGTGTAAGGATAGGGGGCATAGCGGCGGCTGAAATCGTCAATGGCGGCTTCAGCGGTCTTGAGGGCGGAGTTCGCCTCTTGGCTCAAGCTGGCCGGGGCATAACTGTTGAACGTGACTTCGCCGACCTTTTCGGACTGTTTGACGAAATCCGAACCGGCTGCCAGGTAGAAATCACGGGCTGGCCCGTCGGCGTACAGGACCCGTTGCCTGCCAGCCGTATCCGATCGTTCGACCTCCACCCCGGAGGTAACCAGTGTCAGGTCCGCCGGGGCGTTGATAGAGACAAGGTAAAAGCTGGCATCCGAGAAGAGCGGGTCGCCGTCCAGGTCGGGGTTCTGGTTGTTCCAGCCCTGTTCGTTGTAGACCAAAATGGTGGGGTAGGCGTGAGCCAGCGACAGGATGCCATCGTTGTAACCGAAGATGCCGTAGTAATAATCCCCGCCCTGGGTTGGGACGGCGATTTCAAATTCGACGTGGAGCGTTACCGACTGGCCCGGGTCGAGCGGCGCGGCCAGCGGGACGCGCATCAATCCGGGACGATACGCCGGGGTGACCGGCTGACCGTCGAGCAGGACGTTGCTGACCTCAATGCTGCCCCCCAGGATTTCCGGGAAAATAGCGAAATCCACCTCCGTCAGGGCCACGTCTTCCTGGTTGGTGTAACGCACTTCCTCCACGCCGCTGACGAAACTGGGTGGGTTGGAGAGGCTGAAAGCCAGATGGTAGAGGCTGGCCCCGGGCAGGCCCTCGAGGGCGCTATGGTAGGAACTAGTCAATCCCTGCTGGAAGAGTGAACGGTTGTCCCAGGAAATGTCGAAGGGTGCTTCACCAGTCGAGATGGGTGGGGGCGGCGCGGGAGTGACCGTCTGGGGACTGGCGGGCGACTGCGTAGGGGTGAGGGTGTAAGTGGGAGTGGTGAAAGGCAGTGTGAGGGTGTTACAGTTGCACGCCAGCAGGATGGCGGTGGAAAGGGCAATTGGAAGAAATGTTTTCGGTTTCATTCATCCTTTTTTAGGCGGCGGGATGCCGCCCCTACGATTTCCGCGCCGAGGCGATGGCGGATTGGATCTGGTCAATGTGCGAGAGAATGTGCGGTAGCGACCCTTCCAGCAGCATATTCGCAACCTGGAAGTAGGAGGCCTTGCGGGCGACGAACTCCGGCGGCAGGCTGGCCGCGTACGCTGTCATTTCGTCGGAGAGGCGTTTCATTTCGTCCAGCAGGCCGCACACGGTTTTGTATGCAGCTGCTGTGGCGCGCGTATGGACGGTGCTGTTGCCGGCCCATTCGTCGGAAACGCGCGGGTAGCCGCCGATCACGTCATCCAGGTTTTCCAGCCAGTAGCGCTCGGTCTGGATGAGATGGGCCAGGACTTGCTTTGCGCTCCATTCACCGGGAGCAGATTCGAGGTCCGCAGCGGCCTTGCTGACGCCCGCGAAGGCTTTTTCCAGCGCGGCCAGGCCCTCGTCATATTTGCTGCGGACGGCTTTGGCCAGTCCGGCCGCCTCCCAGGGGATTTGTGGGACCGGGCGCCTGGTCAATTCCATCGTGACCGTCTTTTTCTGCGGGCCGCGGTAGAAGACGGCTTCTACTCTGTCGCCACCCTGCTTGCCTTGCAGGGCCACGACCAGCGAGCCGTAATCGTTGGTGATGGGTTTGCTACCCAACTCGATCAGCACATCATCTTTGCGAAGGCCGGCCTTGAATGCGCCCATCTCTTCGGGTAAAAAGTCGAGGCGGATGCCATCCTTGACCGGAACGCCCATCGCCCTGGCAATCTCAGCGTTGAAGTCGCTGATGTTGATACCCAGCATCGGACGGTCGAAGGTGCGCTTGTCCAGGCCGGTTTCCAGCACCTGGGCCAGGTTGACGAGTGTCCCGCTCCATTCCTGCTGAAAACCTTTGGCGCGCTGCTCCCAGTTTTTCCCATCCGGGACGAGGTGTGAAAGCGTGACCAGCGTGCCGCCGTCTTTCTCTTTGAGCGTCACGTTCACTTCGCTGGGAGCCGGTTCGCCGCGCCCGAACCATTTGAAGACCACCGATTTGTTCTCTTCGAGCGAGAGGTATTCCCCGGCGGAGTAAAAATCACCGTGCCACCACAAGTACATGCGCCCGCCGGGGCGCGGGGCCACAGTGGCGAAGTCGCACAGCCATTCGGTCAGGGCGAAGGCACGCGTGAAGGCAAAATAGACTTGGGCAGGTGTGGCCTTGACGAATTGTTCAGATGTGACGGTCGTGGACATGTCAGTTATCATCCTTTCGGGGATTGTTTTTAGGCAGCAGTTCCTCGATTTTCAGATGGGTCTTATCGAGGCGACGGAGCAGAAAACGTCTGTCGGCAGCGGTCATGCCTACTTTCAATCTCCAGCTTGACTCAATTTTACACCTAGACTTCCACCTGTATTGCACTGCCGCTCTCGTAGCGGCGCAGGCCGAGACGGAAGAGCAGCACCGCCAGGGATAAAAAGCCGGCTGCGGCCAGGGACATCAGCCCGAGCGTGGACCAGGAGAAACTACGCACGAAACCGGCCGGGACAGCGCCCATGAACGCTGCCGGGACGAGGATGAAGAGAACCAGTTTGGCGGTATTGTTGAACAGCGTGATGGGATAGAGCGCAAACGTGACCATGGCATTGATGGCAATTCCGGTAAACGTGCCGCCCGTCCCCAGCCAGAAGGCCAGGCTCTGGACAATGACCAGGAAGGTGATAAAAATGACCGTTGCCAGAATCACAGCCAGGACGAAACGCCCCAATCCGTCTATACTGAACTGACCAGAAGCGAGGTAACTGACGAAGCCGTAGAGGAAATCCCCGAACCCGCTAGGGACGGCGCGGCTGGTCAGCACGTGCAGCAGGGTTGGGCGTGGCAGGGAGAGATAATAATCCAACCGCCCGTTGACGATGATCTCGCCCAGGTTGAAGGCATTTCCGAAGAGTATCCCGGCCAGTCCGAACGCGCTGGCAGAGACGCCAAAGACGAGGAACATATCGGTCAATTGCCAGCCGCGAATATCTTTGAACCGGTCGAAGAAGATGATCCAGACCAGGAAGTAGACGCCGTCGTTCAGGATCATGCCGATGGTCTGCGAGATGAAGGCGACGCGGTATTCCATCGCCGAGGCCAGGTTGGTCTTCCAAAGGGCGGTGAGAAATTTTAGTTCTTTCATGGTTCGTTATTCGATATTCGTAAATCGGTATTCGTCATTTGGTGTTCATAACGCATCAACCGGCGAATCACGAATTACGAATAACGATTACCGTTACCCTCCATTGATTGCCAGCCGCCGCATCCCACGTGAGAAGGCCAGGATGAGAATGCCGCCTGACACCATCAGCCAGAAAACCTGCCCGAGGATGATCTGGACGAAAATCTGCATGTCCGGCCGGACGAAGAGGCGGCAGGGCCCGTACATCATGTAGGCGAACGGCAGGGATTTGGCAACCGCCTGCAGCCAGGCCGGGTAAAAGTCGAGCGGGATGAGCATGCCGCCCAGGATGAAGACGAATTTCTGGTAGATCCACTCGAAGGGCGCCACCTCTTCCACCGCGAATGCCGATAACCCGATCAGAGCATTGGCGCAGAAATGCAGCAGCCAGGCCCCCGCCAACGCTAGAAGGGCCAGCGGCCAATTGACGAGCGCCGGGGGCGGACCGGCCATTGCCCAGACCAATGCTCCGCCCAGCACGAACAGCATTCCCATGCGTGGCAGGGATTCGCCCAGTCCGCTGGAAAGTTGATAAAGCAGAAAATCGTAAGGTTTGTTCAAGAGATAAGCAATGGAGCCGTCCTTGACTTGCTGGGAGATGACCCGCGCCAAGCGCGGGCGGCCCAGTTCGAGCGTCTCGGCCAGCAGCAGGTACCACATCGTATCGCGCAGGGTCAGGCCGTTGATGACGTCCGCGCCGGAGGCGGCGAAGGTGACACGCCAGAGCTGGTAGAAGATCCACATGAAGAGAACAATCATCAGGCTGCGCGTGACCAACTCGGCGGGATAGGCCAGGCTGTTGAGCAGGTTGATTTTGAAGATGCCGAAATATTTTTTCATATTCGCCGTGTCCCTACGCGGCGGAACCGTAAATCAACCGGATGATGTCCTCCAGCGGCGGGTCGGAGACGGTGATGTCCAGCAGTGTCCCGGCGGTGGAGAGATACGTCATGACTTTCTCGACCGGCGTCTGGCGCGTGTCGAAGCGCAGTTTGACCCCGTAGCGGTCCTTCGAGACTTTGAGAGTCTCCGTCCCTTCGACATGGAAGCCGGGGGAAACCTGTTGCGCGTAGCGCACCTCGACCAGTTTCGAGGTCAGGAAGGCGCGCTTAAGCACCGAGACCTTGTCCTGGTAGACGATCTGCCCGTGGTTGATGATGATGACGCGTTTGCACAGGGCTTCCAGGTCACTGGCGTCGTGCGAGGTCAGCAGCACGCCGACGTTTTCCTGACGGGCCATCTCACGGATGGCGTCGCGGATGTGCTGCTTGGCCACCACGTCCAGCCCAATGGACGGTTCGTCGAGCAGGAGCAGTTTGGGTTTGTGAAGGAGAGAGGCGGCCACCTCACAGCGCATACGTTGACCGAGTGAGAGCTTGCGGACGGGGGTTTCGAGCAGATCGCCGATCTCGAAGGATTCGGCCAGGAAGGCGATGCGTTTCTTCGTTTCGCGATCGTCCAGCTCGTAGATTTTGCCAAACAGGGTGAAGGTGTCAATGGCCGGGAGGTGATACCACAACTGCGGGCGCTGGCCGAAGACCGTGCCGATGTGGTAGGCCAGTTGGCGGCGCTGTTTCCACGGCACGTAGCCGAGGACTTTGACCTCGCCTGCGCTGGGGAAGAGGATACCGGTCAGGATTTTGATGGTGGTGGACTTCCCGGCCCCGTTCGGACCGATGAAGCCGAGCAGCTCACCCGAGTCCATCTCGAACGACAGGCCGCGTACCGCTTCGACGGTGCTGTATTGCGGTTTGAACAGCGAGCGGAAACTGGCTCCCAGCCCGGCGGCTTTATGTTTGGTGCGGAAGGTCTTCTGGAGGTTGGTGACCTGGATGGCGGGCATGTCTTATTTTACATCATGAGCCTGTTCGTTGTACAATAAAGGTATCCGCTTTTCCGGGAGAGAAAGCCCATACCCACACCTGACGCCATCCATAAACTTGTCGAACGTTTTGAGAAACACCAGCACGAATACCGCCATCAGAGAAACGAGACCGAGCTGCGGTGTGAGAGCGATGCGATGGATATTCAGATTGACTGGCTGGTCTCCCCTGCGGGGATGATATGTGGGTTGACGGAGGAAGAGGTCAAAATTGTAGAGGGGAAGTAGCTCGCTCGCGCCATTCCCAAAACAGGATAAATGTCACTAGTGTATTTCCCAAAAAGGGATAAAATAAAAGATGCTTATCATCACCAGACAAAAACTGATCGCGTGTTGGATGGAACACCCAGACGTAGAAAATGCCCTGAAAGCCTGGGAAAAAGAAGCCGAGCACGCCCATTGGAAATCCCCCACCGACATCAAAGCCCGTTATCGTAGCGCCGATTTTTTGCCGGGAAACCGGGTGGTATTTAACATCAAGGGAAATCACTATCGGCTGGTGGTCAAAATTCACTACCCCACCGGCGTTGTCTACATCCGATTTGTGGACACACACAAAGAATACGATAGAATAAACGCGGAGAAAATCTGATGAAGCCAAAAATCATCAAAAACGAAGCCGAATACCAGTCGGCTCTGGGCCATCTCGAAAATTTGATGGAAGCCCAACCCGGCACACCCGAGGAAGAAGAACTGGAACTGTTTGCCATGCTCATCGAAAACTACGAGAAAGAGATCTTCCCCATCGGCTTGCCCGAACCGGTGGCAGCCATCCAGTTCCGCATGGAACAGCAAGGGCTGACGCGTAAGGATTTGGAACAATACATCGGCAGTCAGAGCAAGGTTTCGGAAGTGCTAAACAAAAAACGTTCCCTAAGCCTGGCGATGATTCGCGCCCTGCACGCCGGGCTGGGCATTCCCGCCGAAGTCTTATTGCGCGAACCCGGCAGGAACCTGGATGCGCCAAAATACGACTACCACGACTATCCCTTTGCAGAAATGTTCAAGCGGGGCTATTTCAAGTCATTCAATGGCGCGTTGCAGGATGCGAAACAATACGCCGAGGAACTGCTCGAAGAACTGTTTGCCAACTTTCAGGGGCGCGCCCCACAAAGGGTCTTTTGCCGTAATTCCGAAGGTCAACTGGATGAACACGCCATGGAAGCCTGGCAAGCCCGCACACTGGAACTGGCGTCTGAACAGGAATTACCGCTCTACAGCCACGACAACTTAACCCCGGAATTCATCCGCGACGTGGTGAAACTGAGCAATTTGTCGGAGGGTCCCGTCCTGGCAAAAGAACGGCTCCAAAAGCGCGGCATCCCACTGGTCATTCTTGCCCACCTGCCGCAAACCTATCTGGATGGCGCGTGTTTCAAATTCCCTTCCGGGCGACCAGTGATTGGCATGACCCTGAGGCATGACCGTCTCGATAACTTCTGGTTCACGTTGGTGCACGAACTGGCGCACATCTACTTGCATCTGGAAAACGGTAATGTGGCATTCTTTGACGATACCGAGCAAGGCGCGTCCCGGACGTGCACTCCGCAGGAAATTGAAGCCAACGACCTTGCTGCCAGCTTGCTCCTCCCTGAAGAAACCTGGAATCTGGAAAAGCATAACATTATAAGCGAAAGAGGAATTGTGGCATTTGCTGACCAATTAGGCATCTCCCCGGCGATTGTGGCAGGACGCCTGCGCTGGGAAGCGAACAATTACAATAACTTTGACGAATTACTTGGGCACAAAGCCGTCCGCAAACTGTTTAGCGCTGAAAACTGAGCCATATCCCGCATTCAAACCACGCTCAAGGCAGTCTTACGCCGAATTCGAGCAACGTGTGGAATTCTCGCCGCCAGGCGCGCCGACCCTAAGGCGGATACGTCCGCGCTGGAGGGGGAGATTGAACGGCAGGTGCAAGACTCACCGAGCGAAACAGCCTCCTCAAAGTCTTTGTGACCGTATCTCTCTATGGTAGATTCTGTGTTGAGAAAGCTTATTTGTCATGCAATTCCCCCCTGACATTATTCGTCTCCTCCGTGCCGCCAAAAACATTGCCGCGCTGACCGGCGCGGGCGTCTCGGCGGAGTCCGGCCTGCGCACGTTCCGCGACGCAATGGACGGGCTGTGGGCGCAGTACCGGCCCGAAGACCTGGCTACGCCGGAAGCCTTCGAGCGGACTCCGGAGCTGGTCTGGAAATTCTATGCCATGCGCCGGTTGAAGGCTGGCGAGGTAAAGCCCAATCCCGGTCACTGCGCCCTGGCCGAGATGGGACGGCGTGTGGCGCATTTCACGCTCATCACCCAAAATGTGGACGGACTGCACCAGCGGGCCGGAAGCGAGGGCGTGATCGAGTTGCACGGCAATATCACCCGCGTCAAATGCTCGCGTGGCTGCGGCGTGTTTACCGAATGGGACGATGCGCCTGGCAGTGTGTCGACCTGTCCGAAGTGTGGGGCGAACCTGCGGCCAGACGTGGTCTGGTTCGGGGAAATGCTGCCGCCTCGCCAGCTGGAGACCGCAATGGCAGCCGCCCGCGCCTGCCAGGTCTTTTTCTCCATCGGTACGTCAGCATTGGTCCAGCCGGCAGCTTCATTGGCCTATACGGCGAAACAGCACGGCGCGGCCGTGGTGGAGGTCAACGCTGAAGTGACGCCGCTGACGGCCTCGGCGGACTATTTCTTGCAGGGGAAATCGGGGGAGATTCTGCCAGAGCTGGTGAAGTGGGTTTGGGGATAGTCAGTGCGGTCTTTTACCCGACCCAAATTCCGCTCCAGGGTGGCAGGGGAAGGGATAGTTTCCCCTCGGTGACTATAAACTTCTGCCCATCAATCAGGCTTTGGACGATGCGGCCTTCGCCCCAGTTCAGCGCCGCGCACGGCAGCTCGACCTGGTGCGCCCGCGCCGAGGCGTTCAGCGCTACGACGACTTTTTCCTCGCCCAGCGTGCGGGCGAAGGCGTAAAGACCATCTTTAGCCAGCAGTTTGGCATATTCGCCGCGCCGTAGGCTGGGGGTCCGTTTGCGCAGCGAGATGAGAGTCCTTACCCATTGACGGAGTTCCTGGTTCCAATTGTCCGCCTGCCAGGGGAAGGCCCGGCGGTTATCGGGGTCCTTGCCGCCTTCCAGACCAATCTCGTCACCGTAATAGACGGCGGGCGCACCCGGGAAAGCCATTTGGAACAGGAAAGCCAGTTTGGTTTTAGCGGCATCATTTCCCAGCAGGCTGTGGATGCGTTCGGTATCGTGTGAACTGAGCGGGAGATACATTGCATAGATATTTTCGCGCCTGTATGCCTTGAATACCTGATCCAGACGCTCAGCAAACTGGATGGCATTCCCGCGACTCTGGAGGAAGGCGATCAACGCCTCCCGGATGGGATAATCCATCAGACCGTCGAAATGGGTATCGTTCGCCCAGCGCGGGTTCACGTCCCAGATCTCGCCGACCAGATAGGCATCCCGATTAACCGATTTGACCACGCGGCGGAATTCCTCCCAAAAACCGTCGTCGTCAATTTCGTTGGGCACGTCCAGCCGCCAGCCGTCCGCGCCTTGTTCGATCCAGTAGCGCGCCACGCTGAAAATATATTCGCGGACTTTGGGATTGCCGGTGTTGAGCTTCGGCAGGGACTTATGGTCCCACCAGCCCAGGTAGTTTTGCGGGTCGCCGCCGCTGTAAGCATCCAACGGTAGACGCTTGATATGGAACCAGTCCTTGTAGGGGGAATTTTCGCCGTTTTCCAGCACGTCCACGAAAGCGAAGAAACCCCGTCCACAATGATTGAAGACTCCGTCCAGGATGATGCGCACGTTGTTCCGGTGGGCAGCGTCAACCAGGTCCCGGAAATCGGCCAGCCCGCCCAGCTTGGGGTCAATCTGGAAATAGTCGCTGGCGTTGTAGCGATGGTTGGAAGTGGCGGCGAAGATAGGGGTCAGGTAGAGGGCGGTGATCCCCAGGTCGAGCAGGTAATCGAAGTGTTGGACGATGCCGCGCAGGTCCCCCCCCTGGAAACCCCAGATGGTGGGAGGCGCGCCCCACTCTTGTACGTTCGGGGGATCGTTGGTGGTATCGCCATTGGCGAAGCGGTCGGGTAAGATCTGGTAAAAGATAGCGTCCTGGACCCAGTAGGGAGTAGTCATATAAGTTTTTGTTCCGAAGTGAGGATGTAAAGCTGAGGCGGCTTTCCGGACTCTTAGCCGCCGACCGATACCCCGATCAGCTTACCAACGCCGAAGACCAGCGCGGCCGCGACCAGGCCGATCAATACCTGCCGGGAGCCGGAAACCCATACGCTCTTGCCGGTCAGCAGGGTGATGGCCGCCCCGGTCAGGAAGAGTGCCAATGTGCCCAGAGCCAGGCTGCTGACGACGGCGTTGAGACCATGCAGGAAGATGTACGGAAAGAGCGGGATAATTGCGCCGGCTGAGAACAGGAAAAACGACGTGATGACTGCTACCCAGGGCGAGCCGCCCAGTTCTTTGGGGTCAATGCCGAGTTCCTCGCGGGACAGGGTATCCAGGATGGAATCCTTATCGGCCATCATATGGGCCGCCAGTTCGCTGGCGCGTTCCCTCGGCAGCCCCTTCGATTGGTAGATGAGCGCCAGTTCTTCCTGTTCCTCCTGTGGAGCGTTTTCGATTTCTTCGGCTTCTATTTTGATCTGGTTCTGGTAGAGCTCGCGTGAACTTTGTACCGAGAGCCATTCACCCAGAGCCATCGAGCTGGCTCCTGCCAGCAGACCGGCGATGCCGGTGATGAGTACGCCGTGACCGGGCAGGTTGGCCCCGGCTGCGCCCGTCGTTAGACTCAAAACAGAAACGAGACCATCGTTTGCTCCGAGGACGGCGGCACGCAGGGCGTTGCCCCCGGTGGCGCGATGGCGGCCTTCCAGTTGAGCCACTTCACTTCCGCCCAGTCCATTTTGACGGCCAGACACGGCTGCCATCAGCCGGGCATGAGACTTTTCGTCAGCCGACATGTGGCCTGAGTCGGTCTTGGCTTCAGGCTGGCTATCGTACGCGAGGCTGTCAGCTCTCTCATTTCCGGTGACAGTCGGAAGTACGAACTGGGAGCCAAAGCGTTTCGCCAGGAAACACAAGGTAAAGGCATGCCAGGATGGTCGCGGCGGCGGGACTTTGACGCCGGCTTTCTTCAATTGCTTTTCCCATACCGCGGCGTGTTTCATTTCGTTATCGGCCAGGCGGCGATAAATCTCGGCGAGCTCAGATTTCGCCTCGATTTCGGTCAGGGCATTGTAGAGTCCTGCGCCGTCAATTTCTTTTTGCCAGTTGCTACGGTAGCGGGTTATATCTTTGGACGTAGTCATGAACGGCCTTTCGGTGTTTTGAAGCGCGTGAATTGTACCGCAACTTGTCTAAATTGACTCGCGCCACGGAGCGGTACGCGTGCTGCGCTGAGACATTGTGAACAGATGCTGCCTTGGATTTTTCCCTGTTATACTTGGCAAACATCCACTCCGGAAGAGGTTACGTATGGATCCTCGTCTTGACCGTTTGACCATTTTGACAGTCTCCGGGTCCCAGGCCGACCTGCTCATGGAACAGTTGAAGCGGGCGGGTTTTTATTTCACCGTGATGCATACCACGGAGGGGGTAATTCAGGAGGTGGAGGTCTGTCTGTTGGTCGGTTTCCACAGCGAACGGATGTCGGTCCTGCTAAATCTGGTGAGGGAGAAGTGTCGCCCGTACCGGCAATACGTTTCTGCCCAGGGTTTCCTGCCTGGAGAGCTCGCCAACCCGTCTATGGTGGAGGCCGAGTTGGGCGGCGCCCTGTTCTGTATGATGAATGTAGAAAGATTTGAGCAAATATAAGCGAGGTAGAAATGAAGCTGATGTTTGTCATTGTTTGTGACATTGACAATGATATTGTCGTTCAGTCGCTCGTCGAGAACGATTATCGGGTCACGCGCGTGGCGAGTACGGGGGGGTTCTTGCGGCGCGGCAACGTGACATTGATGGTTGGTGTGGAAGATGATAAAGTCCAGGCGGTGATTGATTTGCTGCACAAAACTTGTCGTCCGGCGAGAGATGGTCAACATTGCGCCACCATCTTCGTGGTAGATATGCCCTACTTCGAACAAATTTAGACCTATGCAGCGTTCTTCCTTTACCGCTTTCCGCGACCGGGCGCGGCGGGCATTCCGAGAGTTTACCTGGGGTGGGGAATGGGCCCTCCCACTGCCTGCACATATCAAACACAACTTATATTGGTTCTTCTTCGACGGCCTGTTCGCCTCCGCCAGTGACAACATTATCGTCACCTATCTGGTGTTGTATATCCTGGCGTTGGGGGCGACGCGCGCGCAGGTAGGTCTGATGAGTTCGCTTTCCAGCCTAAGTGTGGCGTTGCTTCTGTTGCCTGGAGCGTTCCTGGTGGAGCGCCTGGGTCGTCGCAAGGAAATCACCATGCTTTTCGGTGGCGGCCTGGGACGACTGGCCATCCTGGCGCTGGCGCTGCTGCCCCTTTTCATGGGTGGGCAGACGTTGGTTTGGGCGGCAATTGCGCTTTCGGTGACGCGTGACGCGTTTGGCAACCTGGCTTTCCCGGCCTGGATGTCGGTGACCGGCGATGTCGTCCCACTGGAAGGACGCGGGCGCTATTTCGGTTCGCGCAGTTTTATCATGGGGGTCGCCGGCATGTTAGCCATCGTCCTGGTCGGTGAACTGATCACCCGGACGAATACGCCGCTCGGATATCAGATTGCCCTCGGACTGGCGTTCTTTCTGGGCGGAATCTCCACCTATAGCTTCAGCCGCTTGCGGGACCCCCGCGGCCGGTCGCCGGCTCCGGCGGGGGCTTCCCTTTCGTTGAAAGTGGTGCTGAGCGGCATGAAGGCGCGTCCGACCTTCGTGGCGCTGACCCTCGTCATGGCGCTGTGGAGTTTTTCGCTCAACATCGCGGGACCATTTTTCAACGTTTACATGGTGCAGAATTTGAAATTTACGGCCAGTATGGTCGGTATTGCCAGTATTGTGTCGAGTGTTGCCAGCCTGCTCATCCAGCGAAGAGTCGGACGGCTCTCCGACCGCTGGGGGCCGCGCAAAGTGCAACTGATCAGTATGCTGTTGATTCCGATCCTGCCTTTTGCCTGGATGTTCATCACCAAATTCTGGCATGTGCTGGTGTTAAATACCTTCGGCGGCGCAGTGTGGGGGGCGTTCAATCTCGTTTCATTCAATTTCCTGCTGTCGCTCACCCCCGACGCACAGCGGGCGCGCTATGCGGCGATTTACCAGGTCTTGATCACACTGGCGTTGGCAGGCGGCGCGGCGCTGGGCGCCTGGGTGGTGACGGCCTGGGGATATCAGGCGATATTCCTGTGCTCGGCGGTTGGACGTGTGATTGCGGGATTTTGCTTCCTGCGTTTCGTCTCCAGCGGCGTGGGGGAGGGTGCAGTAACGACTTAAGTCGTTACTTCGAACTAGCCACCTGACAGTTTGCTTCATGAGCATATCGTTGGTCGAGTAGGCGGCGCTTTTTCGCCATACACTTGCACCTGCATGCAAGTGCAGGTGTCGAGACCAACGGGCGGCAAGGTGTTCTTGAAGCATGGTCTCGATACGCCCTCCGCCTCCGGCTTCGGGCTACTCGACCATCTGGAAACAACTGTAAATCAAAACTGTCAGGAGGCTAGACTACGAATAATAAAAACAAAAACAGGGAGCAGACCAATCGTCCGCACCCTGTTTTGCTGGTAGGACGAGATATTATCTCGTCCTACTTTGATTTCAATCCGATCAGGCTTTGAGAGCGGCCCAGCCGGCGTACTTGGCGGTATCGCCCAGTTCGGTCTCGATGCGCAGGAGTTGATTGTACTTGGCCACACGGTCGGAGCGGGCGGGGGCGCCGGTCTTGATCTGGCCCATGTTCAGGGCCACGGCCAGGTCGGCGATGGTGCTGTCCTCGGTCTCGCCAGAGCGGTGGGAGGTTACGGCCCGCCAGCCGGCCCGGTGACAGGTCTCGACCGCTTCGATGGTTTCGGTCAGCGAGCCGATCTGGTTGAGTTTCACCAGCAGGGCGTTGCAGGTCTTCTCGTGGATGCCGCGGCGGACGCGTTCCGGGTTGGTGACGAGCAGGTCGTCGCCGACGATCTGGATTTTGCTACCCAGTTCCTTCGTCATCAGGATCCATGATTCCCAGTCGTCCTGGGCCAGGCCATCTTCGATGGAGACGATGGGGTAATCCTTGACCCACTTGGCCCAGAACTCGACCATCTGCTCGCCGGTCAGTTTCTTGCCTTCCTTGCGCAGGTTGTAGGTCTTGGTCTCTTCGTCGTACAGTTCGGAGGCGGCCGGGTCGAGGGCAATCGCCACCTGTTCGCCGCGCCCGGCCTTGAAACCGGCCTTGGCGATGGCTTCCAGGATGACTTCCACGGCCTCGTTGTTGGCCTTGAGCGCCGGGGCGTAACCGCCCTCGTCGCCAACCAGGGTGACGTAGCCCTTTTCCTTGAGCACGGACTTGAGAGCGTGATAGATTTCCGCACCCCAGCGCAGACCCTCGGCGAAGGTCGGCGCGCCGAGCGGCATGACCATGAACTCCTGAGCGTCGGTGGACTGCCAGGCGGTGTGTGCGCCACCATTGAGGATATTCATCTGCGGAACGGGCAGCACGTGGGCGTACACGCCGCCGATGTAGCGGTAGAGCGGCAAGCCCAGCCCGGCCGCGGCGGCCTTGGCGACCGCCAGCGAAACACCCAGTATGGCGTTGGCGCCAAACTTGGACTTATTGGGCGTGCCGTCCATGCTGAGCAGTTCGGCGTCAATGGCCTTCTGGTCGGTGGCGTCCCAGCCGTAGAGTTCTTTTGCGATGGTATCGTTGACCGCCGCGACAGCTTTCAGCACGCCCTTGCCGTTGTAGCGCTTCTTGTCGCCATCGCGCAGTTCGAGCGCCTCGTGGATCCCGGTGGAGGCCCCGGAGGGGACGGCTGCACGCCCCCACGAGCCGTCGGCCAGGACGACTTCGACTTCCACGGTCGGGTTGCCGCGCGAGTCGAGGATTTCCTGCCCGGTGATGAGTTCGATTGTTGTATCCATATTTATTCTCCAGTTTTTAGAATATCGGACGAAGTCCGTGATTTACCAGCCGGTAAGTATAATGCAGTTTTGAAAAATCTTTGGGCTGGATTTGGAATGGTCTTGGGTTAGTAAATGCCTCACTTGAGCAAGGCGAAGAGCCGTGGTAGATTTATCGATTCGGTGTTGTGGTATGGTAAAATATCCCCGAATTTGATTTCGGCGATGAGGCTCGCCAAAACTGTCTGCGGACTGATGGCTTCTACTGAATTCTCTCAGTAGAAGCTTTTTTTATTCACCATGTCATTTTCGCTGACCGTGATCGAACTCAAACAGGCGCTCCAGGAATCCGGCTGTCCCCTCTGCTGGATTGGACGCAACGCGGCGGAGCGCTACATCCGGCATCTTCTTTGGGAAAGCGTGAACGACGGGGAGACCCGCCGGTATTTCATCGCCGGCCTGGGCTACTGCCCGGAGCATACCCACATGCTTGCTTCCCGGGAAACCGAACGGCATGGGGACGCGCTGGGTGTCAACGTTCTTTATGAAAATCTTGCCAGTGTGGTGGCAGGCAGGCTTGAAGCTTTGGATTTGCCGAAGGAGTCGGGTTCGCGGAAGGGGAAGCCGTCTTCTGGCAAGTCGCACAAGCAAGCGGGCAACCTGACCCCCACCTCGGTTTGTCGGGTCTGCCAGATGGCCAACTCGTCAACGCATTATGCCCTTAAAACCCTGCTCGAGGAACTCGAATCCACTCCCGGTGACTGGCAGCCGCGCTATGCTGCATCCGGCGGTTTGTGCCTGTCTCATTTTAGGCAATGCCTGAATGCCGCCGACCGTTACCCCGGGCCTGCCAGTTTTCTGCGAGAGGATACACTTTGCCGATTGAAACGATGGCAGGAAGGGCTGCAAGGCTATATCCGCAAGCACAGTTGGGACCTGCGGGAGGTGCCCCTGGCGGAGAACGAGCGCCAGTCCTGGAGGGAAGTGCTGGCGTTTTTTACCGACCAGCCTCCATCCTCCTTTGAAGGGCAGGAAGACGAGCGTTCGAGATGAACCTTGCCTTCTGTCCCGGATGCCGGCGCGCTTCCCCGGCGGGCGAAGTCTGTCCGGCGTGCCAGCGTCCATGCAATGCTCCGGCGTCCACCTATGTGGAAAGACTCCTGGAAACGGTCCTTTCGGCAGAGACGGGCCGCGCCGGCATGGCAGTGGACGTGCTGACCAGGTGGCTGCACGAGCCGCGCGCCATCGTCCCGTTGACCATGCTCTTGCATAGGAAAGACGACCCTTACTCGCTGGAGCTGGCGGCGCGCGGGCTGGGCTGGCTGGGCTATCCTCAGGCTGTCCCGGCACTGGCGGAACTGCTGCTTCTTGATGAGAACAAGCCATTCGTCGCCCGTATCGCCGCGGCGGAGGCGCTGGGGAGCATCAGCGGGGAACGTGCCCGTCGCGCTCTGGAACGGGCGACGGCATGTCCGCGCCCTAGCGTGGCAAAGGCCTCAGCCAGGGCTTTAAAACAACTCTAGCACGCCGAGCGAGTTTAACTTCCTCGCTGCTGGCATCCTCCTCCTGCAGACGGCGTTGTGCCTCCAGGGCTGCCATGCCTGCGCCGAGGGTCATACGCAACCCTTCATTGGGTTCCCGCAGACAGGCTTTAACCAATTTCCTCAGTTCTTTTGCCATCTCGGAGGGGACGACGATCTCCAGGGTGTCCGTTGTTCGACCCGTTTCCCAGAAATGGGTTTCCTTGCCGTTTTTTTCTTTGCAATCTCTCAATATTCCATTCAGATTTCCAAGGGTTCTGTTCGTTATCGAACCCCGAGACTGTGCAAACCGCAAGCAACTACCATAACAAGATCAGAGAAGCCGCCCTTTCAGGATTGCCTGCGCCAGAGTTTTTGCCACCAATTTAAACGCGACGTTTTTGGCGAAACTGTTTGTGGAGCAGGCGGGATTTCCCCAACCAGGGTTTTGACGTGGGTAACTTCGGCTTGGGCTTCTGCCAGGCGGCTTTTGAGCGCTTCTATTTCATCTTTTTGCCTTCTAATAAGCGCCGAATAACCGAGATTCTGGTTCCGAATCGCCCCGGTGGAAAGTTCCCAGGCTTGGTTGGCTTTCTGCATTTCGTACATATTGAAACGCAGGACGGCCAGACTGCCCTCCACATCTTTCAAGCGTTCTTCCATGCAATGGAGCGCGTCTTCCCCCTCCGTTTGAGCGGCTTGTACCCGTGCCGCTGCCATTCCAACTCCGAGAAGCAGCCTCAGGCCCTCGGCAGTTGTCCAGCCCTGTTCAGTTAGAAGTTTGTCCACATCGCACGCTGTCTCTGGAGTGACAATGACTTTCAGCGTGATCAATTTATCTGTTGCAACTTTCATCTTTTCGCTCTCTTGCTTCCAACCATCATCGCCACCGCCCGCAGCCAGGAATCCCCTTCTTTCCCAAGACCCTCTTTCATAAACCGGTAATCGTTCTTGCGGATCAACTTGGCCAGGTCCGCGTGCAGGGCTTCCAACTTTTCCCGATGGACGGCGATCAGCTTCTCGCACGAGGGGACATCCCGGACCGCCTTCAGAGACAGCCGCAGATGGGGCAGACATAGACCATCTGAAGCCTGGAGCGCGTCCACCATTTCCTGCTGTCCAAGGATCTCGACCAGCGACGAAACGATGATGGATAGCATCTCGTCCCGTTTCTGGCAGGCCGGGCAGCGCTTCTGTGGGGTGAGGGCGAAAACGGCTTTATACACCAGCGCGCTCACCTGTTCGGGGATGCGCTTGAGCAGACCTGCCCATCGGCGGGTCGGTGGCGGAACGCCCTTGTCCAACCGTTCCAGCGTGGCTCCGATCACGTCCTGGTAGATGATCGCAAAACCCAGGGCGTCCCCCAGGCCTCGGTTTGTCGCCAACCAGGCGTGTTCCCGGCAAAACCCCATGCTGAGGCGCAAAATATCCCGCAAATCGGGGTTGTTAACGTTCTCGTAGAACTGGTTGCCCAGATAACGTTCAACGTAGCGCTGTTCCAGCCGGCAGACCGGGCAGCCGGGTTCACGGCAGGCTTCAAGAAGATCGTAGGCGGTAAAACTTAGCATCAGGGACCTTTTCTCATAACGGATCGAGATTGGACAGATGGCAGATATCGTTCAACGACACCAGGGTGTAATCCCCTGCGTCAACCTCGAACATATTGATGGCGCAGGGTTCCTGACGGATGTGCCAGAAACGTTCATTCTTAAAGCCCAGCACCCCGAGCAGGATGATCCGGTTGATGACCGTATGGCCGACCAGGACGATTATTTGCCCGGCATGGCGGGCAGCCAGTTCGTCCACGGCTTTCATGGCACGGACACGCAGGGCATCCAGGGTTTCACCGCCGGGGATGCGTGCAAGTTGGGGCGCGTTGTACCAGAGATCGACCATCGCGGGCCAGCGGCTGCGGGCTTCGTCTGGGGTCAGACCCTGCCAGTCGCCGTAGTCAATGTCGGCCAGTCCGGAGTGGGTTTCTACTGTTAGGCCAGCATATCTGCCAATCGCCTGCGCGGTCCTGGCCGCCCGTGAAAGCGGACTGGAATAGATGGCGACCGGCTGCCATTCCGCAGCCACACGGCGGCCGGTCGCCTCGGTCTGCTGCAGGCCGGCCTCGTTCAACGGAACGTCCGCCCGGCCCCGGAACCGTTCCACCCGGTTCCATTCGGTCTGTCCGTGTCGGACGAGCAGGATGGTCGTTGCCATTCGAGCCTGATGGTTTGCAGTTTTCCGGACGGCAGCCGGGATTAACGCACGAACGCCTTGCGTCCGGCGTACACCGCCGCCTCACCCAGTTCTTCCTCGATGCGCATGAGCTGGTTGTACTTTTCCACGCGCTCGCCGCGGCAGGGCGCGCCGGTTTTGAGGTGCCCGGTGCGCATGGCAACCGTCAGGTCGGCGACGAAACTGTCCACCGTCTCGCCGGAGCGGTGGGAGACCATCGCGCCCCAGTTCGCCTTGTAGGCCATTTCGATGGCGGCGATTGTCTCGCTCAGGGTGCCGATCTGGTTGAGCTTGATCAGCACGGCGTTGGCCGCATTCTCCTGGATGCCGCGCGCAATGCGCTCGACGTTGGTCACGAACAGGTCGTCGCCGACCAGTTCGATCTGGCCGCCCAGGGTCTGGTTCAGGAGCTTCCAGCCGTCCCAGTCATCTTCGGCCAGGCCGTCTTCAAGCACGACGATGGGATACTTTGCCACCCAGTCGGCATACATCTGCACCATCTCCGCCGAAGTGACCTTGCGTTTCTCGGTGCGCAAGTTGTAGAAGCCGTCTTCGTAGAAGCCGCTGGAGGCCGGGTCGATGGCGATGGCGACCTGGTCGCCGGGTTTATAGCCGGCCTTTTCGATGGCCTTCAGGATCAGTTCGACGGCGTCCGAGTTCTTTTTGAGCGCCGGGGCAAAACCGCCCTCATCGCCCACGCCGGTGGTGTAGCCTTCGCTTTTGAGCACCCCTTTGAGCGCCTGGTAGACCTCGCTGCCCCAACGCAGGGCTTCGCGGAAGTTCGGCGCGCCGACCGGGGCGATCATGAACTCCTGCAGGTCGGTGCCCTGCCAGTTGGCATGCACGCCGCCGTTCAGGATGTTGAACATCGGTACGGGCAGGACCTTGGCAGGCACGCCGCCCAGGTAACGGTACAGCGGCAGGCCGGCCGATTCGGCCGCGGCACGCGCCACCGCCAGGCTGACACCCAGGATGGCGTTGGCGCCCAATTTGCTTTTGTTGGGCGTGCCGTCCAGGGCGAGCATGGCCCGGTCCACAGCGGATTGGTCAAGCGCATCCATGCCGAACAGGGCTTCATCAATCTCCTTGTTGACGTGCTCGACGGCCTTGAGAACGCCTTTGCCGTCAAAGCGGGCTTTGTCATCGTCGCGCAGTTCGAGGGCTTCATGGACGCCAGTGGATGCGCCAGAGGGGACGGCCGCGCGTCCGAAAGCGCAGTCGTCCAGGACGACTTCGACTTCCACGGTGGGATTGCCGCGTGAATCGAGGATTTCGCGGGCGTGTACGGATTCAATGTTGGACATATTTTTCTCCTGGTTTAGTGTGAATTCTCTTCAAACAGTGTAATCAAATTTAAGGCAATATTGGACAAGCCAAGAATGCGAGGGTCGAGTTTTTCAGCCAGTTGCGGATGAACCTTGCCATACCGTTTCAATTTTTTTGACCGTGAATCGAGCAGGTTTTACCAATGAATGGACATCTCACCAATAATCATTCTGGCTGGATCCTACTCTTCGACATCGAAAGCAAACAGGCGACTCAATTCACGAATTTGATCCAGCGCAATGGTTATCTCCTGACGAACCTGTGCCTGCTTGCTCCGGGAAATATTCAGCCGCTGACGAAAGAGAATCCCTTCCACTTCTGCGCCGTTGAGCAAGGATTCCGCCCGCCGCAAGCTTTCTTCGAAGTGTCACAGGGTGACCAGCAGGGAGATGCGCTGATACGGATTTAAAATATGCTTCAAGGTAAACATTCCATCACCGGGCTAGATATTGCCTTTCGCCGATGATAATTTAGGCAGGAATAAGATACCAATGAATGCCAGAAAAGCGATCAGCGCTCCAAATGCAAATGGAGCAGAAGGTGAAATTTGATTCCAAAGCACACCTGCCAACAAACTTGCAGGCAGCGCCATTATTCCAATGGACGCATTGTATAAACCATAGGCTGCGCCACGATTTGCTTCGGGAACTAACTCAGCCACCATTGCTTTGGCCGCCCCTTCAGTAAGTGCATAATACAAACCATAGAGTGCGTAGAGCCCCCACACCAAGAGTGGACTGCGTACCAATGCAAACCCCAGATAAGTTAGGGAATATACACCCCACCCGATGACGATTGCCTTACGCCGTCCGATGCGGTCGGATAGTCTGCCAGCAGGAATGGCCGCCAGAGCAGATATCAGGTTGAATAATGCGATGACCAAAGTTATATCAGTTGGAGATACACCTACATTTTGAGAGCGCAGGATCAGAAAAGCATCCGAAGAATTCCCCAAAGTGAATAACAACATAATCACTAAAAAACCGGCAAATGGTCCGCGTATAACATTCAGCGAAATAAGCTGCTTATTTATGGGTTGTTTCCGTTCTTTAACCCATAAACCAATAATCAACAGGGGAAGCGCCGCAATAACGCCTGCCACCCAAAAGACTTCACGATATTTATTGGCATGGTCAACCCAAAGGCGCAGTAAGCCATAAGTAATCAACGGTCCAACCGCAGACCCCAGGGTATCCAGGGTGCGCTGGACTCCAAAAGCGAAGCCTAACTTTCGGTTGCCCGCAGATCCGGCGACCAAGGCATCGCGCGGGGCGTCTTTTAGCCCCTTACCGATGCCGTCAGTTAATCGCAGCCCCATTGCAGCGAACCCATTTCCGGCAAAACCCAGCAGAAAACGCGCCGCCGCCGAAAAGGCATAACCAATGAATACAATTGCTTTCCGAACACCGAGCGCGTCCGAGAGATAGCCCGCCCCGATTTTCATCAAACTAACCACAGTGGTGAGCGCGCCCTCAATCAGGCCAATAAACTCTTTGTTGAGACCAAGTACCGAGGTATAAAATATCGGTAAAATGGGCTGAATCATGTCCTGCGCCAATCCCCCAAAGAAGGCAACCCAACCCAAAGAAACCACATTCCTTCCAATCCCATTCTCTATGGATGGTTCGGATGAGGGTTCTAAATCCTGGCCTACTTTGCGATGACGTTCATCGGACATGTTCGTGTTCCGGATCCTTTTCAAAATAATTCTCAGGATAGTTGGAATAAAATGTCATTGCCCAAGTTGTTCCGACCTGTCGTATAAAAATAAATAGCCTCTGCCAGAAATATTTCTGGCAGAGGCTATCAACCATTCAAGGTAGTTCGCCGGAGGGCGAGCGAGCCTCATCGCTCTGCTGATATTCTAAACCAAATATTGCCTTTGGTCAATTCGCCCCCGGTAATGCAGTCCGGGCTGGTAATGGTGAGTATATCCGGCGGAGAGAGTAGTTTCCCATTGCCCAAACGAGTCAAGGAGGGATCGCAAACGAGTCAAGGAAGGTTTTGAATCCTTCCAAGGAAAGTTTGCAATCGAGTCAGGGAAGGATTAAAAAACAGCGGCGAATACGGCTAACATCCAAGTTCACGCTCGCTTCTCATAGCGGACGGGCTTCCTCGAGCACATGCAGGCGGATGCGCGGCCGCAGGCCTGCTTCGGTGACCACATCTACCTTGTGGCCCAACAGAGTTTGCAGTTCGCGCAGCAAATGTTCCAAATCAAGCAGGCTGCGACCCGATTCCAGATTCACCAGAAAATCAATGTTGCTGTCAGGGCGAGCCTCGTTGCGTTGTGGAGGCGTGAGGTACAGTTGGCGACGGTACAGAATACCGTCGGCCTGCCGCCCATCCAGCCAGCTATCTGCCTGGCGCAGGTCTTCTTCGAACATGCGCAGCACGGTTGCTAGGGAGGCCTTTTGGTATGGATTGAGTAAGTGGGCCATACTCAGACCTGTCTATCAGCCGCTTTTCGAAGGCGAGAAAAAACCAGCAAAGCGGCAACTTCCATCACAACAACATAGGCAATCAGCCAGGCGCCGGAGAGATCATACAACAACCCCAATACAGCCCCACTCATGAACCAGGCAGTTCCATAAATCGTGTTAAAAATTCCATAGGCAAACGCCCGCCGTTCCATCGGGATAAGATCGGCAATCGCGGCGCGCATAATCGTCTCATGCACAGCCATCACCACCCCCCACAAAACGGCGCCGACAATGGCCAGTCCGTATTGTTGCGAGAATGCTAAAAATGGTATTGGCAGGGTTACAAAGGGGATGATGACCAGAGATTTAAGCCCGATTTTATCGTAGGTCTTGCCCACCACCAGGGCTGCCAGGGCATCCACCCCCATGGCAACGGCATACAAAACCGGGATTTGGGCTGCCGGAACGACCGCCTGGTTTACCAGGTGATAGGAGATGATCTGGAAATTGGCAAACCCAGCCACGCCCAGAAAGGTAAACAAGCCATAAACCCAGAAGATGCGTGGCAGGGCGGGCTTTCCCTTTACAGCCTGGGGATCTGGCATAGGTGGTTCTTCTAGTTTTTCGGGAGCGGGAACACGCAGGCGCGCCACGATGAGCGCTATCATGGTCAGGAAGGCTGGAATCCACAGGATGGTGAAGCCATCGTGGTAGCTGTTCCGCTGGAGAAATGCTGCTGTGAAAATGAGCGGTCCAATCACCGCTCCAACCTGATCCAGCGCCTCATGGACGGCAAATCCCCAACCACGACCAACCTGGTGGGTGGCATGCGAAAGGATCGTATCCCGCGAAGGCGAGCGAATAGCTTTGCCGATGCGTTCTAGGAGAAAAAGCAAAACAGCCAATTCCCAGCGGTTGGTATAGGCCAGGAGTGGAATACTCAGGATCAAGCCATAACCGATATATGTGGCAACCCAATAGGAGCGCGTGCGGTCAGCCAAATAACCTGACGCCAGCCGGAGCGCATATCCCAGGAACTCCCCTAGCCCCGAGACCAATCCAACTACAACCGCGCTGGCGCCCAGAAAAGCCAGGTAAGGGCCACTGACACTGCGTCCCGTCTCGTACGTAATATCTCCCAGAGCACTGACAAATCCCAAGAGAAGGATCAATTCAAGCGCCAAGTTCTTCGAGTTTTTGCTGTGAGTATTCTGTTTCGATGGCATCAATTTCGGGCATCTTTTCGATTTTCCCGGGCAAAAAAAAAGCCCCTGCCTGTGACTGGCGTCACTGACAGAGGCTATCAGCCAAGGTGTTGGCGGTTTCTACGAATGCGAGCGAGCCTCATCGCTCTGTTGGTATTCTAAACCAAATATTGCCCTTGGTCAATCAATTCACCTTCGGTAATGGTGAGTGTATCCGGCGGAGAGAGTAGTTTCCCATTGCCCAAACGAGTCAAGGAGGGATCGCAAACGAGTCAAGGAAGGTTTTGAATCCTTCCAAGGAAGGTTTGCAATCGGGTCAGGGAAGGATTAAAAAGTGGCTGGGTGTTTACACCTGCACTTGCAGCAGGTGCAAGTGTCGCCCCTTCGGGGCTCACACCGTCCCGGTGTCCTTCCGGGAGAATAACAAAACACTATTACCGGTTTTCCGCGCGAATCCGCGTAATCCGCGGCGAGAAATTTGTTTGTCCGAATTCATGCCCGAAGGTCAGAGAGACAAGATACGAAAGCGAAAATCAAACGCCCGGAGCATCTCTGCCCCGGGCATTTCCTTCTTCCTTCTCACTCATTTCTTGTTTCTTCTTACTTCTCTCTTTCGCCGCTCGAATCAACCCCACAAACAAAGGATGCAGCCTATCCTGCATGAGAAGTCACGTACACCCGCACCTCGCGGTCCAATCGGCCAGCCAGCCGGTCTTTCTGTATTTCCAAGTCATAGCGCGCCTGTAGGTTCATCCAGAAATTCTCGGACATCCCGAAATAACGGGACAATCGCAGGGCGGTATCGGCGGTGATGGAACGTTCACCATGTACGATTTCATTGATGCGACGCGCAGGGACATTGATATCCTTTGCCAGTTGATACTGGCTGAGACCCATTGGCTTCAAGAATTCTTCCAGCAGGATTTCTCCGGGATGCACAGGCGCAAATTTATCGCTCATCGTTATCTCCTAATGGTAATCCGCGATTTCGACTTCGTAGGCATTCCCTTCGCGCCATTGAAAGCAGATGCGCCACTGGTCGTTGATGCGGATGCTGTACTGCCCGGCGCGGTCGCCGGAAAGTTTCTCCAGCCGGATACCCGGAGGCACACGCAAATCGTCCAGTTTTTCGGCTGCATCCAGAATAGCCAGTTTTCGCCAGGCGACTGTGAGAAGGTTTGCAGGAAATTTCTTTGAAAACTGCCTCGCGAAGATGCTTTCCGTATCTTTGTCGCGAAACGTTTTGATCATCTTTATTATAATAACGCAACGCGTTACTATTGTCAAGCAAGAGACACTGATGTTCGAACATGAATTCGGACAAATCTAATTTTGGGGATTAGGCGACGTTCTCTAACGTCGCCGGTTGCGTAAGAGAGCGCAACCTAATCTCAAAATAACCTATTTTCTGGAATGTCCGAACTAATGTCTGAACTTCAAAGAGACAAGATACAAAAGGGGAGAATCAAAAGCCCGGAGCCTCTGACCCGGGCGTTTTCCTTCTTCCTTCTCACTTATTACTTGTTACTCATCATTTCTTACTTCTCTCCTTCGCCGCTTTCAACAGCCCCATAAATAGTGGATGCGGCCTCATCGGCCTCGACAAAAACTCCGGGTGGAACTGGCTGCCAATCATGTAAGGGTGATCCTTGAGTTCGGCGATTTCAACCAGCATCCCGTCTGGCGAGATGCCGGAGAAGACCATCCCGGCTTTTTCGAATTCTGCGCGGTAATTATTGTTGAATTCCCAGCGGTGACGGTGGCGCTCCTCCACCTGTTTCTCGCCATAGGCCGCGGAAGCTTTCGTCCCCTGCTGGAGCACGCAGGGGTAGAGACCCAGGCGCATCGTCCCGCCCATATCGGTGATGGAGCGCTGTTCCAGCATCAGGTCAATGACCGGGTGCTCGGTCGAGCGGTCGAACTCGGTCGAGTTGGCGTCCTCATAGCCAAGGACGTCGCGGGCGAACTCGATGCACATTAACTGCATCCCCAGGCACAAGCCCAGGTACGGGACTTTGTTCTCACGGGCATACTTGGCCGCCTGGACCTTGCCCTCCGTGCCGCGCGTCCCGAACCCGCCCGGGACGATGATGCCATCCGCGGCACGCACCAGATCCCAGCCTTTGTTCTTCTCCAATTCCGCCGAGTGCACCCATAAGATTTCCGCCTCGACGCCCTGCGAGAGTGCCGCGTGTTTGACCGACTCACGCACCGACATGTAGGCGTCTTTCAGTTCGACATACTTGCCGACCAGGGCGATCTTGATCGTCGGCTTCGGCTTTTTGACTTCTTCCACCAGTTTCTTCCATGGACCCCAGTCCGGTTTCACGCTGGCCTTGAGTCCCAGTTTCTCGACGAGGTAATCGCCCACGCCGGCCTTCTCCAACAGTAGTGGGATCTCGTACAGCACTGGCGTGGTGACCATTGGCACGACGGCGCGTTTTTCCACGTCACAGAACAGAGCGATCTTGTCGCACAAACCGTCTTCCACCGCAATGTCCGAACGGGCGATGATCATGTTGGGGGAAATACCGATGGAACGCAACGCAGCCACCGAGTGCTGGGTGGGCTTGGTTTTGAGTTCCTGGGTAGCGCCGATGTAGGGTAACCAGGTGACGTGGACAAAGAAGGTGTTCTCGCGTCCCACCTCGTTGCGCAATTGGCGCAAGGCTTCGAGGAAAGGCTGTGACTCGATATCGCCAACCGTCCCGCCGACCTCGAGCAGGATGATCTCCGCCCCGGTCTCTTTGGCGACCAGCCCGATGCGGCGCTTGATCTCGTTGGTGATGTGCGGGATGACCTGGATCGTCCCGCCCAGGTAATCGCCGTGGCGCTCCTTGCCGATGACCTCGGCGTAGACCTGGCCGGTGGTGAAGTTGCTGAAGCGGCCCAGGCGGATGTCCACGAACCGTTCGTAGTGGCCCAGGTCCAGGTCCGTTTCGGCGCCGTCATCCAGCACGTAGACTTCTCCGTGCTGGTACGGGGACATCGTCCCAGGATCCACGTTGATATACGGGTCCAGTTTCTGGACCGTGACTTTGAAGCCGCGTGATTTAAGCAGCAGGCCGGTGGCAGCAGCCGTCACACCTTTTCCGACTGAACTGACCACGCCTCCAGTGAAAAATATGTATTTTGCGGGCATCTAACCTCCTATCCTCACCCTCAACCCTTCCCCCGTCCTTGCGACGGGGGAAGGGGGAAGGAGTAATGAAAACAAAGGGCGTGGGGAGGGCCATTGAGTGGCGTCCTCCCCACGCGGGTTGACGTTTGATGTAAAGGTTATGTTGCCGATTGGTTTCATCCGACCAACTTGACCAGGTCTTCTGCGGCCCGGCGCATTTCTAGAAAGATAAGACCAAGTTTGGCCTCCTGGCGTGCCAAAGCGGTCAGCATGGCCTCCGTCCCTATCAGTGTCAGGAGGACAAAGCCAGCATTCCCTTTGATATAGACCTGCTCCAGCCCGCCGCGCCCCAGTTCATCGGCGATGCGCTCGCCCAGGCCGAGCATGGCAGCCGACATAGCCGACAGGCGGTCTTCCTCCATGTCGGTGCGGAGAGCCGACGCGATAATTAATCCGTCCACCGAAACGATCGCAGAGGCTTCGATGTCCGGTGCGGCGGCTTGCATGGAGCGCAGGCGATTGACCATCTGTTCACTGCGATCTTGACTCATTCTAGCGACTCCGCAGAAGGGTTGTTCACAAGATGTTCCAATTATAACTTAGAAATCGTGCACAACTTTCGCCTTGCAGCTATCTTCTTTTGGCACGTTTGACCAGTAATTTCCAAAAAGCCCGGCGCAGGAAATTGCCAGCCAGCGCGCCGACGAAGATGGCGATCACCAGGCCGCCGAAGAAAGTGATGCACGTAAGGTCCGTCAGAATATTCCCGGAGAACGTTTCCGTGAAGAGGCGGTCTTTCAACAAGAGGAAGGCGGTAATCCATAGACCCAGGCAGAAGATGACGACGATGAACGTCAAGGCGCTGAGGATGCGTCCGGCGCAGCTATGTTCCAGCGCCCGATCGGCCTGGCTGGTCACTGTCTGTTTGCCCGACTTCCACAGCCGGGCGAAGCGTTTTTTCATCCTGATCCTGAGTCAAAATTGGTCTGCCAGGGGTTTAGCCCCGGGCGGAGAAAAATGGTTTAATCCTGCGTCAATTGGTAATTCGGCGCTTCTTTCGTGATGATGACGTCGTGTGGATGACTTTCGATCAACCCGGCGTTGGTGATCCGCACCAATTTGGTCTTTGTTCGCAGGTCGTCCAAGGACCTCGCGCCGGCGTAGCCCATCCCGGAGCGCAGACCACCAACGAGCTGATAGACGAAATCGTGCAGCGGGCCCTTGAAGGGTACGCGACCTTCGATGCCTTCCGGCACGAGTTTGCCGGAATCGTCCTGACCGCTGCCATAGCGGTCCTTGCCGTAGCCCTGCATGGCGCCCATGCTGCCCATGCCGCGATATTCTTTGAACCGGCGCCCTTCGAGGAGAACCACCTCCCCGGGCGATTCCTCCAGCCCGGCCAGCAGGCTGCCCAGCATGACCGTATCTGCCCCGGCGACGATGGCTTTGACAATATCTCCGCTGAATTTGATCCCACCATCGGCGATGATCGGAACGTTGAACGGACGGGCTGCCTGGGCGCAGGCGTAGACGGCAGATAACTGTGGCATCCCCGACCCGGCGATGACCCGCGTCGTGCAGATGGACCCGGCGCCGACGCCCACCTTAACGGCCGCCGCGCCAGCTTCGATGAGTGCCTTTGTCCCCTCGGCGGTGACGACGTTCCCGGCAATGACGAGGAGTTTGGGCCAATTCCGGTGGACGCGGTGGATCGCGTTCAAGACGCCTTTCGTGTGGCCGTGAGCCGTGTCAATGACGACCACGTCCACGCCAACCTCCGTCAAAAGTCCGGCGCGTGTTTCCAGGTCTGCTCCGACGCCGATGGCGGCTCCGACAAGTAAGCGATCCCGATCATCGTGCGCGGCGTTCGGATATTCGCGCTCCTTCTGGATGTCTTTGACGGTAAGCAGCCCTTTGAGACGACCGGCCTCGTCCACCAGCAGGAGTTTTTCGATGCGGTGCTTCTGGAGCAAGGACTTGGCGTCTTCCCGAGAAATTCCGACCGGTGCGGTGACCAGTGGTTGGGGCGTCATGAATTTGCTCACCGGTTGCCCGTAGTCGGACGGTTCGATGAAGCGGATGTCGCGGTTGGTCAGGATGCCCACCAGTTTATTTTCCTTGTCCACGATGGGAACGCCGCTGATCTTGTACGTAGACATGATGTCCTCAGCCTGATGGAGCGTGGCATCCGGTGGGAGGGTGAACGGATCGGCGATCATACCCGACTGCGAGCGCTTGACCTTGTCTGCTTCGGTGGCCTGCTGCTCCGGCGACATGTTGCGATGCAGGATACCGATGCCGCCCTCGCGCGCCAGGGCGATTGCCAGGCGCGCCTCGCTGACGGTATCCATTGCCGCGGAAAGGAGCGGAATATTCAGCCGGATTTCGGCGGTTAGACGCGAGGTCACGTCTGTTTCGACGGGGAGCACTTCACTGTAGTCCGGGACGACCAGTACATCATCGAAGGTCAGCGCTTCGGCAGATTCAAAAAGGTCTTTATTGATTTCCATTTGGCCTCCTGATGAGAAGAGTAGATTGTCTGGACGATTTTACTTCAAAATTAAATTGCATAGTGTGATTTTAAGACGGAAAGTCCTTTTCCTGACAAAGCGGATGCGCGAAACGTTGACCCGCGTCTGCCTTCATGTTAAACTTCCCTGTTACGAATTGCAAGGGCAGAATGACTCGAGTTGCTAAATTACTCTTTCTGGCTTTCTTTCTGATGGCGGTTGTCGCCAGACCAGTCGCGGCGCGAACCGGTCTCCAGCCTGTGGTTATTAAGCCACGGGCCGGGGAGGTGCTACAGGGCATGTTGACGGTCACAGGGTCAAGTGACGTGCCGGGCTTTCTCTCAGCGGAAATTGCCTTTGCTTATAGCGGCGATATGACCGGGACCTGGTTCCTGCTCGCCGCGAGCAGTCAGCCGGTTGAAGAGGGGACACTGGCGACTTGGGACACGACGACCATCAGCGATGGAGACTACGTCCTGCGCCTGCGCGTTACTCTGACCGACGGTAGTTATCTCGACGCCACTGTCCCGGACCTGCGCGTGCGCAACTATACCCCCGTCGAGACGCTCACCCCAGCCTCGACCGCTCCGCAGGCGACTCTGGCCCCGATCAATACGCCCACTGCAACTCCTTATCCGACGCCGACCCCGCTGCCTCCGAACCCAGCGGAACTGACCCCGACAAACGTGTGGTTAAGTATCGGATATGGTGGATTAGGAGCATTTCTCCTGTTTGGTATTATCAGCGTTTATCTCTGGTTGCGACGGAAATAGCAATGACAGAAACTTTCTTGATTGTCGGCCTGGGTAATCCCGGCCGCGGATACCGTGAGAACCGCCACAACGTCGGCTTCATGCTGGTGGACCGGCTGGCTGCGAAATTGGACGTGCGCTTCTCCCGCTTGCAATCGAAGGCGCTGGTGGCAAGTGCGACATACAACGAGCGCAAGATCGTCCTTGCCAAGCCGCAGACGTTTATGAACCTGTCTGGCCAATCGGTGCAGGGATTGATACGATTCTACAAATTGTCGCTGACCAATCTACTCGTTGCACATGACGACCTGGACCTGCCGCCCGGTACCATCCGCATCCGTCCCGATGGGGGGGCGGCCGGGCAAAAGGGCATGGAGTCCATCCTCGAGCGCCTGGGCACGGACGAGTTCGCCCGCCTCCGGCTGGGCATCGGCCGTCCGCCTGGGCAGATGGAAGCGCCCGATTACGTTCTGCAGGATTTCTCGGACGCCGAAATGACTGCCATCTCCGAAACGCTCGACCGCGCCGTGGAGGCTGCGTTGACTTTTGTGACAGAAGGTTTGGACGCGGCGATGAATAAATTCAACGGCATCGTTCCGTAGGGGCAGGGCTTGTCCCCGCCCACGGCAACCATGTATGTCGGTCTCTACAACCTATCTATGAAATTCCTCCTCGAGAAAATCCATTCCCTTCCTACCTACCGGGCGCTCCTGGATGCCCTGAAGTCTGGCAAATCCCAGCCGGGACTGGCCCTGCCGCGTGCTGCGCGCCTGCCGGTCCTGGCCGCGCTGCATGCTGACCTGGGGCAGCCGGTCGTCCTGGTCACCGACCGCGCTGATCATGCCCTGGCTTTGTATGACGAGCTGGCCTTCTGGGCGCAAGACGTTGCGCGCTACATTTTCTCCGAGCCCAACCCGCTCTTTTACGAAGAAGCTACCTGGGGCAGCACCACACGCCGCGAACGGTTGCAGTCACTGACCGCCCTGGCTGTCTACGACCTGCCGTTCGTCGAGAAGCCGTTTACACCGCCAATCCTCGTCACTTCGGCGCGCGCCCTGATCACGCGCACTCTGCCGCGGCGTGATTTCCTCAAGGCTTCGAAGCAGTTGAAGGTGGGACAAACCATTTCGCCGAAATCCTTGCTCGAAGAGTGGGTGCGGATTGGTTACCAACCTAATGACACCGTCCTCGAGCCGGGACAATTTTCCCATCGCGGCGGTTTACTCGACATCTGGCCGCCTTGCGAGCCGTATCCGGTTCGGCTGGATTTCTTCGGGGACGAGATTGACACCATCCGGCGTTTCGATCCAGGGTCGCAGAGAACTGTCAAAAAGGTGGACTCTATTCTTGTCACACCTGCGCGTGAATACCTGATCTTTGCTCCCGAATTACCCGAGTCTCCTCTTTCTGAATTCCATATTCCCGCCCTTCATCCCTTTCCCTCGACCCTGTTGGACTATCTGCCGCATAAATCCCTCGTGTTGGTGGATGACCTGAGCTTCCTGGAGAGTGCGGTCTCCGAGATCGAAGAGCAGGCCGTCAAGTTGCGAGCCGAGGCCATTGCCGAAGGGACACTGGCCGAGGATTTCCCCATTCCCTACATCACCTGGTCGGAACTGGCCGATAGCCTGCAAAGCCGCCTTTGCCTGGAATTGGGACGTTCAACGGAAGAAGTTATCAATGACCAGTTATCAGTTACTAGTCTCTCGGCCCAATTTGGTCACATCGAGCGCTTCGGCGGACGCCTCAAGCCCTTTGTTGAATATCTCGGCAAGATTGTGGCCGATGATAACTCCGTTATCGTTGTCTCGCGCCAGTCTGGGCGCCTCGAAGAGCTATGGGCCGAACATAATCAGCAATCCCCAGTCAACAATCTTCAATTCATTGAGACTTCTCTTTCCGAAGGCTGGCAACTCGGCAACTCGTTTCTTATTACTGATTCCGAAGTATTTGGTTGGGAACGCCCGCAGCCGCGCCAGCGACCGCGTCCCGGGGCAGAGACTCCCGAAGCGGCCTACGCGGACCTCCAGCCGGGAAACTGGGTGGTCCACGTGGACTACGGCGTCGGGCGGTATGCTGGTTTAGTCCAGCGGACACTCGAAGGGCTGGCGCGCGAGTTCTTGTGCATCGAGTACAAAAACGGTGACCAGGTCTACGTGCCCATCCACCAGGCCGATCGCCTGACCCGTTACATCGGCCCGGACGGCTCGCCGCCCGCGCCGGGAAACCTGGGAACTCAGGAGTGGCCGGAGGCCAAGCGCAAGGTCCGGGAAGCGGTGCAGGAGGTGGCGACGGAGCTGCTCGACCTTTACGCCCGCCGCCAGGTCGCCGAAGGGTTCGCCTTCTCGGCCGATACCGCCTGGCAGGGCGAACTGGAGTCCAGTTTCCCCTACGTCGAGACCGACGACCAGGTCAAAGCCCTGGCCGAGATCAAGCGCGACATGGAGACACTCCGCCCAATGGACCGCCTGTTGTGCGGCGACGTGGGTTATGGCAAGACCGAGGTGGCGTTGCGGGCAGCCTTCAAAACTGTGATGAGCGGCAAACAGGCGGCAGTGCTCGTCCCCACTACCGTGCTGGCCCAGCAGCACTACGACACGTTCCGGCAGCGGCTCTCGGCTTTCCCGGTGTCGGTCGAAATGCTCTCCCGTTTCCGCACGCCGCGTGAACAGAGCCAGATCCTGTACGCGCTGGCACAGGGAACGGTGGACATCGTCATTGGCACGCACCGCCTGATCTCCACCGACGTGCTGTTCAAAGACCTCGGGCTGGTCATCATTGACGAGGAGCAGCGCTTCGGTGTGACGCACAAGGAGCACCTGAAGAAATTGCGCACCGAAGTAGATGTGCTCACATTGACCGCCACACCCATCCCACGCACGCTGTACATGGCGCTGACCGGCGTGCGCGACATCTCCAATCTGAACACCCCGCCCGAGGAACGCCTGCCCATCGTCACGCACATCGGGCCGTATTCTCCCAAACTGGCCCGCCAGGCCGTCCTGCGCGAACTGGAACGTGGTGGGCAGATCTTCTTCGTCCACAACCGCATCCAGACGATTGAGGCCATGCGCATGCACCTGGAGAAACTCGTCCCGGAAGCGCGCATCGCCATCGCCCACGGCCAGATGCCGGAGAACGAGCTGTCCAGCGTGATGCACCGGTTCACCGCTGGCCATGTGGATATCCTGCTCTCGACCTCTATCATCGAATCCGGCCTCGACATCCCCAATGCCAATACGCTCATCGTGGACCGTGCGGATGCCTTCGGCCTGGCGCAGCTTTATCAACTGCGCGGGCGGGTTGGACGTGGCGCGGCGCGCGCCTATGCTTACTTCTTCCGGCACAACAAACTGAGGCCCACTCCCGAGGGTCAGGAGCGCCTGGAGGTCATCGCCGAGAACACGCAACTCGGCGCGGGCTATTCGATTGCCATGCGCGACCTGGAAATGCGCGGGGCGGGGGAGTTATTAGGGACGCGCCAGTCGGGACACATTGCCGCGGTGGGCTTTCACCTCTATACCCGCTTGCTCGCCGCGGCGGTGCGGACCCAGCGCCGGTCGCTCGGTTTGCCCGAAACCGTGAGGGCTGTAGGGGCAAGTCTCAGACTTGCCCCTACCGAAGCCCTCGGCTTGCCCGTCAATGTGGACCTGCCGCTTGCGATCGGCATCCCCGAAATTTACGTCCCTGATACCAATCTGCGCCTGCGTCTCTACCGCCGCCTGGCGGACCTGACCGACGAGGCCACGCTGGAGGCGCTGACCGCCGAATTCACCGACCGCTTCGGCCCGTTACCGGGGATGGTGACGGACCTGTTCTACCAAATGCGGGTCAAGATGCGCGCCGAAAAGGCCGGACTGGTTTCAGTCGGCATGGAAAGCGGACAAATCGTCTTGCGTTATCCGGCTCCAGCGGAGGGCGCGGAGCCAAAGCGCCTGGCGGATTTAGGTCCCGGCGTGCGCGGCGGGAAAGATGCGTATTGGTGTGCATTTGGCAAGGATGCGGATTGGCAAGAGAAATTGTTGGAGACGTTGGAGAAATTGGAAAAGATAACCACTACCACTTAAAGGCAATACGCAGTTTATTTTGACGTTCCACCAGCTCTGGGCTATACTATGATTTGTCTAACAACAAACCGTCTAACTCGTTCAGGAGGCTTCGAATGGCAAATTTCAAGTTGACTTATGCAACCATGTTCAATCCGCCGGAAGAACTTCATACACGGTTCGACGCTGCGCTGGCCAAGGTCAAAGCCAATCTTGGTAAGGAATACGCCATGATCATCAACAACAAGGACGTATTCGCCGATGAGAAATTCGAGGACCATTCCCCCATCAACACCGATTGGGTGCTGGCGGTTATGCAGAAAGGCAATGAGAAACACGCCCGGGAGGCGCTGGCTGCTGCCCGCAAAGCCTTCCCAGGCTGGAGCCATACGCCCTGGCAGGAGCGCGTCAAACTGATGCGCAAGGCCGCCGACCTGATTGACGAGCGGCTGTTTGATCTCGGTGTGGTGATGGCTTTGGAGGTCGGCAAAAACCGCATGGAATCATTGGGCGACGTGGCCGAGACCGCTGACCTGATCCGCTACGCCTGCGACCAGATGGAAGCCAACCAGGGTTTTATCGTCGAAATGGGCAAGGACCCGTTGGTCGGTTACGAAGCGACGAATATCTCCGTGCTGCGGCCTTACGGCGTCTGGCTGGTGGTCAGCCCGTTCAACTTCCCCACTGCCCTGACGGGCGGCCCTTCGGGAGCAGCCCTCGTCACCGGTAACACCCTCGTCATCAAGCCAGCCACGGATACTCCCTGGATCGTCCGCCTGCTGGCGGAATGCTTCCGGGATGCCGGCCTGCCGGAGGGTGTCTGCAACTTCGTCACCGGTCCGGGCCGGAGCCTCGGCCAGGCGCTGGTGGACAGCCCCGAGGTAGATGGTGTGACCTTTACCGGTTCCTTCGACGTTGGCATGAAGATGTTCAGAGATTACGCGGGTGGTAAATACGTCCGCCCGATCATCCTTGAATTAGGTGGCAAGAACCCGGCCATCGTTTCCCGTCACGCCGACCTGGAGCGCGCCGCGGCCGGCATCGTCCGCTCGGCATTTGGCCTGCAGGGGCAGAAATGCTCGGCAGGCTCGCGCGTCTTCATCGAGGAACCGGTCTACGACGCCCTGATGGCCCGGCTCAAGGAATTGGCCGATAAACTGACCATTGGCGACCCGACCGAGCGCGCCAATTTCCTCGGTCCGATCATCAATAAAAAGTCCTACGAGGACTTCAAGGTATTCACCGCGGAAATCGCCGAGGCGGGCGGCAAGTTCCTGACAGGCGGCAGAGTGGTCGCCGAGGGCGACCTGGCCAAGGGCTATTATTGCCAGCCGACCTTCGTCACCGACCTGCCGCTGACCCATCGCTTGTGGAAGTACGAGATGTTCCTGCCCATCACGACCATTGCCAGAGTTAAAAGTCTGGACGAGGCGATGAAAGAAGCCAATGATGTCAATTACGGCCTTACTGCGGGATTCTATGGATCGGCGCAAGAGGTCGAGTGGTTTTTCGATAAGATCGAAGCGGGCGTGACCTATGCCAACCGTCCGCAGGGCGCAACGACCGGCGCCTGGCCGGGCTTCCAGCCTTTCGGCGGATGGAAAGGTTCCGGTGCCAGTGGCAAGAACGCCGGCGGACATTACTACCTGCCGCTCTACATGCACGAGCAAATCCGCACGCTCATCAAATAAGGTCTTTTCGCATAGGGGCGGATATTTCTCCGTCCCTTAATATTTTTTATGGAACATCGCCCTCGAATCGGAACTTTCTTCCTTCTGGTTGGTCTTGTGCTGCTGATCCTGTTCCTCGGGTCGGTGATGAACAAGGATGTCAATGTCGTCTTCCTGGTTCTGTCCATTGCTGCCCTGTTAGTCGCCTATGTTTTCCGGCGGCGCACGCCCCAGGATAGCGGACGCTTTGGGACGATCCGCCGGGTAAGCGAGCACAGCCGCCAGCGCCGCGAAGAAAGACAACAGAAGAAAGCATCGAGGAGCAAATGACCAAACTTCTTCCTCTTTCAGAAGCCATCTCCCAGTTCGTTCGGGACGGGGATACCGTCTACGCCGCCGGATTCACGCATTTGATCCCGTTCGCTGCCGGGCATGAGATCATCCGGCAGCGCAAACGGGACCTGGTGCTGGCACGCGCCACCCCCGACCTGGTCTACGACCAGATGGTCGCGGCGGGGTGCGCCCGCAAGGTGATCTTCTCCTACATGGGCAACCCCGGCGTCGGATCCTTACGGATTGTCCGCTCCGCCATCGAAAAGGGCGAACTGGAATGGGAGGAGTATTCCCACTTCGGGATGATCTCCCGCCTGCAAGCCGGGGCAGCCGGTCTGCCCTTCATGCCGATGAACCAGACCGCCGCCACCGACCTGGAGCGCGCCAACCCGTCCATCCGCCGCGTGGCGGACCCCTATTCCGGCCGCGATGTGATTGTCATCCCAGCCCTCAACCCCGATGTGGCTATCGTCCACGTGCAGCGCGCCGATGCGAATGGCAATGGCCACCTGTGGGGCATCATCGGGGAGCAGAAGGAGGCCGCTTTCGCGTCGAAACGGGTCATCCTCACCGCCGAGGAAATCGTGGACGAAGCAGTCATCCGCTCTGACCCGAACCGGACGCTCATCCCCGGCTTCATCGTCAGCGCGGTGTGCCTCCTCCCGTACGCCTGCCATCCCTCGTACGCCCAGGGATATTACGATCGGGATAATGAGTTTTACCTGAAATGGGATACAATAAGTATGTCAATAGAGAACGTGAAATCCTGGCTAGACGAGTGGGTCTATGGTGTCGAGAACCGGGAAGAATATTGGAAAAAGCTCGGCGCGGCAACCCACGACAGGCTCAAAGTAGAGCCGCGTTTGAGTGCCACCATCAATTACGGACAGTATTGAGATGCCACTTTTCTTTCGTCAGGCAGGAAGCAGTCAATTCGACGGTTCCATGGCATACCTGGAATCGCTGAAAAACGACTTCGAATTCAACCAGACCACGGGCATCATCGAAGTGCAGGTGACCCCCTCAACGGCGGTCTTCCTGTTGTTCGCCCGCGGTGTCCTGGTTGGCGCCTACCGCCTGGGGCCGGAATCCCGCCAGCGACTCTCGCTGGCTGATGCCCTCGCCAGCCTAGGCAAGTCCATTGCCCCTATTTGCTCGCTTAATCTTTCCGATAATGCGGGTCGCGCCGTTTGGCTGGCGCTGGAATCGACTCCGTGCGACCGGTTCGAGGTGCATGGCGCAAACGAGTGGGAAGCCTTCCTGGCGAAATATAAAGCCGAACAGTTCACGGGTCAGGTACAGATACGCTCCAAAGAGAACGACGGCTTCGTGTTCTTCGAGAAGGGAATGCCCATCTCTTCAGAAACCATCTTCTCCACCCTGCAAGGGTTTCATTTCAACCTGCAAGGAGTGCAGCAATCTCCCGATACACTCTGGGAGGTGACTGCCACCAAGGCCGATGGGCATTCCCAGGCATATCAATCCACCTTGCTGCGGTTCAGCGCAGGAAAATGGGGGAACAAACTGCTCAGCCGCTATCAAGACCTGGTTGGCCAAAAACTACTCCAAACTCTCACCCAACAGGTAAGCCTGTTCATCCAACCCCGGCAATGGAATATCCGTTTGGTCAGCACTACCATCTTCGATCAACATTTCTTCCCCCAATTCGATCATACTGTTGACGCCTACCGGGAGATCTTCATGGCGATTGGAGAACAGGCTGATCTTATTCTCGGGAGCACACTTTCCCAGCGGCTGCTGGGGGAAACCTTCACCCAACTCGGCGAAGAAGAACTTGCTTCGCTTGAAGCGCAGCGGCTGATCCCTGCGGCATTTTTGGCATAAAGAGGTTGTTTTATGGAAACATCCAATCCTTCGCCGGCAGAAAAAAGAAGAATTTCACAAATCCTGTCCTATGTGGTAATGGCAATCGCCTTTATCTGGCTGATCGTTACCACCTGGGTATACAAGGTTGGACCACTGACAGGACAGCACGCCGATTACCTGAACTCTCAGTTATACGGCGCGTTGGTACTGGGCGCCGCCCTGGCAACGGCCATTCTGAGCACTATTCTGGCAATGCAGTTCAAATGGAATGAACCGCCCTTCCTCGTCTGGTTGATGTTTGCCATCGGCTGGTGGGCCTGGGTGGGGGGAGAGGCCAGCAGCATGGCGCTCAATTATATCTGGTGGTTCTACGATTATCCGGATATCACCATCATAGATATCTTCTATACAGTTGGATATTTTTTCTTCATACTAGCGCTTTTCTTCCAGTTCCGTCTCATTTATAGCCGCGAGAAGAAAATTGGCTTGCTGTATTACTTTATCATCGTTGCCCTTGCCTTGCTGGCCACACTTGGGGTGACACAATTGGCCTTGAAGGCCGGCCTGGGAGCAGGCCACTCCTGGATTTCCATCTATCAGGCCCTGTTCTACCCGGTCGGCGACTTGGCGATCGGACTGGCCGCCCTGTGGCTCTCGTTGCTGTTTGGGCGAGGAACCTGGGGACGTCCCTGGTGGGGGCTGATTGCCTTCGCTCTGGCCGACGCCATCAACATTTTCCTCTGGATCGGCGGTAACACATTATTGCAAAACTCATTCGCGAACGGAGATAAAATTATCGAAACGATTGACCTTATCTCCACTACCGTCTATACAGCCAGTTACCTGTTCGTAGCCATTGCGTTCCTCATGAATTACAACCTGATCAAATATGGCCCGGCAATTCCCCGGAAACGCAGCGCCACTGGAGCAAGCCCCACCACTCCCCGCTAGGAGAGCAGTACGCCAATGGGATCTCTTCCCTATTCATCCACCGAACTCATGATCGTCAACGCTGCCCGCCTGCTGCAAGATGACGATGTGGTTTTCGTGGGTGTGGGGCAGCCCAACCTGGCCTGCAACCTCGCCAAGCGGACGCATGCCCCGAACCTGGTCATGATCTATGAAGCCGGCGTGATCGGTGCCGAACCGGCCCGTCTTCCGCTCTCCATCGGCGATCCGACGCTGGTCAGCGGGGCGCTGTCGGTGGTCAGCATGTATGACATCTTCGCCAACTACCTCCAGCGCGGCAACGTGGACGTGGGCTTCCTGGGCGGCGCGCAGATTGACCGCTTCGGAAATATCAATGCCACCATCATTGGAAGTGACTACGCCCATCCTAAAGTGCGGCTGCCCGGTTCGGGAGGGGCGCAGGAGATTGCGGCCTGGGCCAACCGCTGTTACATCATGACCCCCCACCAGAAGCGCCGTTTCCCCGAAAAAGTGGATTTCCTGACCTCCGCCGGTTATCTGAATGGCAAAGGTGGGCGCGAGAAGGCTGGTCTGCGTGGCAAAGGGCCGGTAGCCGTGGTGACCGACATCGGCATCCTCGAACCGGACGAGACCGGTGAACTGGTGCTGACGGCCCTGCATCCTGGCAAGACTGCGCAGGAAGCAATTGATAATACCGGCTGGTCATTGAAGGTGGCAGCGGGTCTGCGAGTGACCGAGCCGGTGACCGAGAAGGAACTCAAGATCTTACGTGAGGAGTTGGATCCAACGGGAATTCATCTGAGAGGTGGATAGAGATTGAGCGCCTATACAACCCTCCTCTCCCTTTACCGTATGTACAGGTAAATCATTTTCTTTATGGAGATTATCTCATGACTCCCCAACACAATCCCCTCCGGCGCTCCCGGCATAACCTCGTCATTGCAGGTGTGTGCGGTGGGTTGGCCGAATTCTTCGGCATCCGCGCCTTCTGGTTCCGGCTGGCTTTCCTGATCGCCCTGATCCCCGGCGGCATCCCCGGTTTACTCGTCTACCTGCTCTTCTGGCTGGTCGTGCCCAGGGCCAGCGATTAGTTTCGGCAACGAATACAAGACAATCTATCTGACCTGTCAGATTCCACAGTGGGATAGGGCAAAACCTGTCCCATTTTTCCTGTTTGGCGACTATAATTTGGTCACGATGCCCATCACGACCGTCCTCTTCGACCTCGGCTCTACGCTTATTTATTCGAAAAAACCCTGGCCACCCATCTTCGAGCAGGCCGACCGGGCACTGGTCGAGGTGTTGCAGCGCGCCGGGATTGTGATGAACTCGGCCTCTTTTTATGCCGAATTTGATACTTTCCTGGATACCTGCTATGCCCAACGCGGCACGGGCACGGTCGAAATTACCACTTCCACCAGCTTGGCCGAACTGCTCGCCAGGAAAGGATTTCGGAACGTGCCGGAAGCCGTCGTCCGGGAGGCCCTGGACGCCATGTACGCAGTCACCCAGCAGAACTGGGTTCTCGAAGACGACGCCATCCAGACACTGGAGATTCTTCAAGAGCGTGGCTACCGCCTGGGGATGATCTCCAATACTTCAGACGATAAAAATGTCCAACAGTTGGTGGATCGCTGGAAACTGCGTCCGTATTTCGAAAGCATCGTTACCTCGGCTGGTTGCGGTATCCGCAAACCGGACGAGCGCATCTTCCGTCTCGCTTTGGACCATTTCGAAGTCTCGCCGGAAGCAGTTGCCATGGTCGGGGATACGCTCGAGGCGGATATTCTGGGAGCAAACCAGATTGGGATTCACAGCATCTGGATCACGCGGCGAGTCGAAGGTCCGGATTTCGAGGCCAGGCCTCTCCGGGAGAGTATAGATCACTCAACTGCGTATCGCTCCGATGCGTATCGCTCCGAGTCGCTTCGTCCCGATGCCACCATCATCCGATTAAACGAGATACCCTCCTTGCTTGCAGCAGTGGCGTAACGGCTACATATTAACTAGGTAATGAATCAGGTCAAAAAGGATACTTGTGCTGGGAACCATTTATCTTTATACTGCAAACATTGTCCTGCCTTTTTGAGGAGGAGTTATGTATCTTCAGGAAATTCTCGAAGTTGTTATTGGTTTAGTTTTTATGTGGCTGGTATTAAGTATTGCCGCCATGTCCATTCAGGAATGGATTGGGAATGTATTCGCGTGGCGCGCTAAAGCTCTAAAAAAGAGTATCCGGGGAATGTTGATCAGTGCTGCATTGACGAAAGAATTTTACGCGCATCCACTTATTGTCAGTCTTTCTCCGTCAGGGAAAAACAGGAAGAAACCACGCCTTCCATCCTACATCCCTTCAGACAAGTTCGCTTCGGCGCTCTTTGACATCGTTACTCAAGCCGGTAAAGAGGCTTCTCCACTTAAGAACCTATCCGGTAAGGTTGATAAACAACTGGCTTCCATAAAGAATCCCGAGCAGCGCAAGCTGGCGAAGAATGATTGGGCAGCCATCCTGGAAACCGCCAAAAAGGTGACTGCTGCGGGGCTGAGCCAGACTGCAGTGGACAGTCTCAAGTTGCAACTCCATGTTTTTGGTGAAAAATTTCCCGAGACCCAATCCACCATCGATCAGGCAATGCCGGAGGCGGATGCCTTCTACCAGAAATTCGCGGAGCAGCAAAGGGTCGCGGGTGTAAGCAACCCAAGTTCAGACCTGGCGATGCGACAATTCCGTCTCGGTTTGGTAGTGATCGAAGAAAAATCCCCCAAATTCAAGGAAACAATCGCCGCGTTGCTAAGGAACGTGGATGTGTTTACCCTGCAGAGCGAACAGGCGGCGACTGAGATGCGCGCCAGCCTCGAATCCTGGTTCAAAGATGCGATGGATCGCCTCTCTGGCACTTACAAACGCAGAGCGCAGTTCGTATCGTTCGTTCTCGGATTTATACTTGCCTTAATCCTGCAAGTGGATTCGATTAATGTGGCGAACAGCCTGTGGCGTGAGCCGACCCTGCGCCAGGCCATCATTGCCCAGGTGCAATCCTACGCCCAGCAGAATCAGCAGGTCCCGGCACAGACGATGACAGACGGTAGCACGCCCGGTCCGCTTCAAACCATCCCGGAATTGCAGCAACAGTTGCAAGCACTCAACATCCCCTTTGGTTGGACAGCCGCGATCATTGATACCGGTGGTAAGCAATGCGCGCTGATTCCCCTTAAAGGCAATCAAATCTGGGGTATCGCCGGCCAAAATGATCAGGGTGTACCGGTTTGCAAGCGCGTCGACAATTTCCCAATGGATTTGAGTGGATGGTTAGGCAAACTCCTCGGCTTTATCATTACCGGCGCAGCTACTGCCCAGGGCGCTCCTTTCTGGTTCGATATCCTGAAGAAACTGATCAACGTGCGCAGTTCCAGACCAAATCCGGCCGAGCAAGCGCCAGTCGGATAAGATAACGTGAAAAGACAAAATCAGGACTGCCGCCAAAGCAGTCCTGATTTTTATTTCACTGGCAACCTCCCCCAACGATATTGCTTCAGCACAAATTTAATAATGATAGAAGATTCATGTATACATCAATTATAATCTCCGTATCTCAACGAAAGGAACAATCAATTTATGACCAGCAAAGTTTATTTCGGTACAGCGCGCCAATCCCTTCTGGAGGCCAAAGAGACTTTACCAGCAAAACTCGACCTGATCCTCGAACGACTCCATCTGCGCGACCGGGTAAAGGACGAACGAGTAGTCATCAAGATGCACACCGCCAACAACATCGGCTATTCGACGGTCCACCCTGTTTTTGTGCGCAAGGTCGTACAAGCCATCAAAGACGGCGGCGGAAAGCCTTTCGTCGCCGATGTTTCCTGGGACACGACCGGCGCGGAAATGCGCGGCTACTCATCTGAGGTGTTGGGCTGCCCGGTCTATCCCGCCGCGGGACCCGATGAAAAATACTGTTTCGAACACGAGCGGCCCTACAAGAACATCAAGACCTGGAAAGTAGCCGGTTTCATCCAAGACGCATCCTTCCTGGTCAACTTCGCCCACGTCAAGGGACACCCAACCAACGGCTTCGGGGCAGCCATCAAGAACCTCGCCCTGGGCTGTATGGCCGGCGAGACGCGCGGCCAGATGCACGACGCCATGCACTTCGACCCGTACTGGTTCCCCGAAAACTGTCCGGACCCGACGGCTGCCATCCCGCAGATCGCTGCAGCCTGCCCCTTTGAGGCCATCGTTGAAGACCGTGACCATCCCGGCATCATGCACCTGCACATCGAACAATGCAACCAATGCGGGCGCTGCCTGAAAGTTGCTCCGCCGGGAAGCCTGAAGATTGACAAGGCCAATTTCCACACCTTCATGGAAGCCTGTGCGATTTCAACCAGTGAAGTGCTTTCCACCTTTGAGCCAGGTAAAGCCGTTCACCTCAACCTCGCCATCCAGATGACCCCGCTTTGTGACTGCTTTGGGTTCACGACGATGGCCATCCTGCCCGATGCCGGGATCTTCGGCTCGGACGATATCGTCGCTGTGGAACAGGCCATGCTCGACATCACCGGCCAGACAAGGCTCATCGAGGAGAACATTCCCCTGGCAATGGAAGTCCACTTCCGTGAGGGACACCCCTTCCGGCAGTTACACGGTCCACTCAAAGATCCGTATGTGACGACCGAGTACGCCGAAAAATATGGCCTCGGCAGCCGGGAATATGAACTCGTGGATGTCTATCCCCTGCAAAAATTTGAGCGCGCCCCGCTCCCGTATACCCCTGCGAAATAAGTCGTTTCGTGGCCGTTCAAAAAGAGCGTTTTTTCGACTCGTTCCTCCGCACATCTTGATAATGAAAACGAGAGACCGACATATTTGGCGGTCTCTCGTTGTTCCTCGGAACGAATCCGGTTAATTGCTATGGATAGACCCGTTTGAGGGTGCGCGGGAACGGGATGGCTTCGCGGATGTGCTCGATGCCGCACAGCCATGCCACTGTCCGCTCCACGCCCATGCCGAAGCCGGAGTGCGGGACGGAGCCGTACTTGCGCAGATCGAGGTACCACCGGAACGCCTCCTCGGGCAGGTTGTGCTCGCGGATGCGCTGGAGCAGCATCTCATAACTGGACATGCGCTCGGAGCCGCCGATGATTTCGCCGTAGCCTTCGGGAGCTAGTAAGTCCACGGATTTGCATACCTCGGGCCGGTCCGGCCAGGGTTCCATGTAGAAGGCCTTGACCTGGGTTGGGTAGCCGTAAACGAAGACCGGCTTCTCGTACAGGTTGGTGAGAGCGGTTTCATGCGGCGCGCCGAAGTCAATGCCCCACTCAAACCTGAGCAGTTCCTTCTTTTCGGGGTCGGTCTCGGCTTCGTAGAGTTCCTGGATTTTCTTGGCAGCCTCATCGTAGGAGAGACGTGGGAAGGGCGAGACGATCTTTTCCAATTTTGACAGGTCGCGGTCCAGAGATTTCAACTCAGGCCCACGGTCCTGCAGGACGCGCTGGACGATGTGCGTGACGAACTGTTCCTCCACTTCCATCAGCCCGTCCAGGTCGCAGAAAGCGATCTCCGGTTCCACCATCCAGAACTCGGTCAGGTGGCGGCGGGTCTTGGATTTCTCGGCCCGGAAGGTGGGACCGAAACAGTAGACCTTGCCGAAGGCCATGATGTTGGCTTCGTTGTAGAGCTGGCCCGACTGGCTCAGGTAGGCCTTACCCTCGTCGAAGTATTCGGTCTCGAACAGGGTGCTCGTCCCTTCGCAGGCGGCGGGGGTCAGGATGGGCGTGTCCATGTTGACGAAACCGTGCGTATCGAACCACTCGCGGATGGCAGCGATGACGGTGGCGCGCACGCGCAGGATGGCCCACTGGCTGGGCATGCGCATCCACAGGTGGCGATGGTCGAGGGCAAAATCGGGACCGTGCTCTTTGAGCGCCATTGGGTAATCCTCACCGGCTACCTGGACGATTTGCAGGTCGCGCACGCCAATCTCGTATCCGCCGGGGATGCCGGGGGCGCGCTTGTCTTCGCGTACCGGGCCGGTGATGATGACAGAGCTTTCCTGTGGCAGGCGGACGAGCTGGTCGAAGAGCGCTTCATCCAGTTCGCCTTTGAAGGCCACGCATTGAATGAAGCCGGAGCCGTCCCGTACCAGCAAAAAGACCAGTTTGCCTTTATCGGTGCGGTTGTAGACCCAGCCCTGGACGGTCACATCCTGGCCGGTATATTTGGCGATTTCTTCTACACGGATAATGGGGGGCATGCTTCACTCCTTGGATACGCCTATTATAGCTGACCTTCGGATATAGGTTCGGATAAAAAAGAAACCTTCTATTCCGGATAAAGCCATCAATCGCATCCAGAAAGAAGGTTCCTATGAACAAGTTTACTCAGCTTTTGCCTGTGGTACGGGCTTACGAGATTCGATAGCCTCTAAATGTATAAATCGCGCTTGTTGTAAACCCAATATGCCGCAGCCACGCTGACAATGATAATCGCCGCCGAGATAAGCAGGTACGTTCCATCTATCTGGCCGGTGCGTAAGAGTTCCCCGGCGTCGAAATACTTGAACGGCGTGAAGTATTTGAGAAAATCCAGTTTCTCTTGCATACCGGAGATGATGGACATGAAGTAGGTCGCCAGAATGATGGCAACGGCGGTTGAGCCGGAGCGTTTGTACTGCTTCATGGCGCAGCCCAGCAGCAGGCCGATGGCGAGGAAGATCAGTTCGATCACGAACATAGCCTGCATTTCAAGCGCGAGGAAGTCGTAGAAGGCCTGGTCGGGATTGTACTGCCGCACCGCCACAATGGACACCCCCCAGATTATCAGCACGAAGGCGATGCTGTTGACCAGGGCAGCCAGCACCTTGGCTGTGATAACTTTGCTGCGTGATACCGGCAGCACGAGCGAAAACTCGACCGTCTTGTCGCGCTCTTCCTTGGAGATGATGTCGCTGCCCCACATGGCTGACGCAATTGCGCCCATCAATCCAAAGTAGATGAACATGATGCCGTAGAAACCGCTCAGCGTGGTCAGGTTAAAGGCGCGCATGGAAAAGGCATCCAGCAACGCCTTTGGCATCGCGTCCAGCATTTTCAGCATCTCGGGGTCGCCGGCAAAGGCGGAATATTTGGCCACCGCCATCATGATCAGCAGTGCGATAATGACGCTCCAGATCAGCAGCGATTTGAGGTTGGCTTTTAGTTCACGGAGAAAGATGTTCATGTTGCGCCTCCTCACGACACCGCTGGGATGTCGCGGCGGATATACAGCCAATAACTGACAGCCAGCGAAACCAGGGTGACCGCCACGTTGAGCAGCACCAGCGGCGTGTCATACGCCCCATTCTTGACGATGGATGCCGCATCGAAGTGCTTAAAGGGCGTGATCAGCTCCAGTTTGACATCGCCAAATACCCCACTGAAGCCGTTTAATACGTACATACCGAAGCCCAGGCCCAAACCATACGGCGTCACGCTGCGCACGCGCTTGACCAGCAGTGAAACGACCAGCCCGATGCTCAGGAAAAAGAGCTGGAAGATCACGATGCTGAGCAGCAGCAGGAACAGCGTGCCTGGTTCGTACTCTCGCCCTTCGCGGAAGAGCAGGATGCTGATGATACTGATCACCCACACCACCAGGTTGGTGATGGTCAGGCTGGTCAGCACCGCCAGCAGCTTGCTGGTCAGCACCTGCGTGCGGCTGACAGGTTTGCTCAGCAGGAAATCCGCCGTCAATTCACTCTCTTCAATTGACACCAGCCCAAAGCCGTAGTTGCTGGCCTGGATTGCCAGGCAAAGTTGGGCGAACAGGAAAACGAAACTATAAAAACCCAGCACGGTGGCTAGATCTATTTTGTCCAAACCAAAGGCTGCCCGCAATTCCGCTGGGTATCTCGCCAGTACTTCGTTCATCAGCGCCGTCTGGTCGGCAAATACTGGAAACATGGAGAAAAAGAAAACGACAAGGAATGTCAAAGACAGGGACCAAATGACCACCGATTTCAGCCGGGTGCGAAACTCGTGTCTGTAGATGTTTGCGCTCATAGTCTCTGCCTATTCGTAGTAGTGCATGAAAATTTCTTCCAGCGTCGGTTCCTCGATGGTCACATCGATAACCTGGATTCCGCTGATTTTTTGCAGCACCGCGTTGATATCGCCCTTGAAGAAGAAATGCACCGTGCCGTTTTCCGTCTGCAAATTGGTCACCCCCGGCAATTTAAAGGAAGCCGGTTTCAGCCTATTCGCTGTCACGCGCACCTTTTTATAGTTGTTCTGTTGCAGGGTGCGGATGTCGGAAATCTCCACGATCTTACCCTCGCGGATGATGCCCACACGCGTGCACATTCGCTGCACTTCCCCCAAAATGTGCGAGGAGAAGAAAACAGTCACACCGCGGGCGTTCTCTTGGCGAATCAGGTCGAAGAACTTGCGCTGCATGAGCGGATCAAGACCGGCGGTCGGCTCATCCAGGAAGAGTAGTTTGGGGCTGTGTAGCAGGCCCTGAACAATGCCCACCTTCTTCTTGTTGCCGTACGACAGGTCGCTGATGCGGCGGTTCATCTCCAGTTCCATGACTTCTGAAAGTTCATGCATGCGCTGGGTACAGTCGCAGTTGTAAAAACTGGCAGAATATTTCAGCAGGTCAATGACTTTCATGCCCTCATAGTAAAAGACTTCGGAGGGCAGGTAGCCGATATCGCGTCGAATTTCCGGGCCTTGTGTGACCACATCTTTGCCAAACACTTTGGCGCCGCCGCTGGTTGGATGGATCAGGCTCAGGAGCAGGCGGATGGTGGTGGATTTCCCGGCGCCGTTCGGCCCGATGAAACCGAAAATTTCGCCTTCTTCCTCATTGAAAGAGACATCCACGATGCCACGCGATTTTCCATAATACTTGGTCAGATTGGTAACTTCGATAACGCTCATAGAGTTGCTCCTTTGCACAAAATAGTGATCACGCCCCCGTGGTTAGCGGGATAAGTCCAAGATGAAGTGTATAACCAGAGAAGATTTAAGTCAACCGGGCCAACTGGAATTCAGACTTTAGTTCGGACAGGACAGATGATCTGGGAAAAGTCAGAACAAGCCAGCAAAAGTCGTCAACAACAGATGCGCGACTTTTTTAAATCTCCTGGCTCTTGCCAAATATTATACACCCCCAATAAACTTGGCATATCTACTCCGGTAAAAAAGCATTTCCTATCGGATCATCACCTGGCTGATAATAAACGAGAGGATTGCGCTGATGATGACCGCGGGGTAATAGAATTTTCCGATTCTTTTAGGTTTTCCACCGTTGTTTTCTTCAACTACAAAATCCAGCCAGCTTTGTGTATATTTTTTGGTTTTGACGCGGTAGGTGAAATGGATCACGAGACACAATGAAACAAAGCAGGCGAAGAAAAGGATGGCTTTTGCCAGACCGAAGAGAAAATAAAAGCCCAGCAGGAATCCCAAAAGGATGAAAACCTTCAGGGTTTTGAACCATTTGGGCTGCAGCGTGTGCGATTTCAAGAAATTGAGATCAACCTTGATTTCTTTGCCCAGCTTGCCCATTTCAGTTTTCCTTCAATTTGGTTAATGCCTGCATCAACAACTGCCGCGCCACCTGCGGGTCGGCCTTGCCTTTGGTGAGACGCGCCACCTGACCCATGAGGAATTGGAGCACGGTCTCCTTGCCTGCCAGGAAGGAAGCCACCGCGCCCGGGTTATCGTTCAGGATTTGTGCCACCACCTGTTCGAGATAACCTTCATCGGAGATTTGCGCCAGGTTTTTGGCCTCCACGATGGCTTGGGGAGCCTGCCCGGTCTCGAACATCTCCTTCAGCACCACTTTGGCGCTGTTGTCGTTGATGATCTTCCCGGTGACCAAATCCACCAGCCCAGCCAGGTGTTCCGCTGGAACCGGCAAGTGGTCGAGGTCGAGCCCCAGCTCGTTGACGTAGCGCAGGAATTCCCCGGTAATCCAATTGTTGATAATCTTGGCCGGGCTCTTGGACAGGGAAACGGCCTTTTCGAAGTAATCTGCCAGGGCTTTTTCGGAGGTGAGCAGTTTAGCTTCCTTGACCGTCAGCCCGAAAACGGAGACGAAGCGCTGGCTTTTGGCTTCGGGCAGTTCCGGCAATTGGGCCTTGATCTCTTCCACCCAGAGACGGCTGATCTCGAGCGGAGGCAGGTCCGGTTCGGGGAAGTAGCGGTAATCGTGGGCTTCTTCCTTGCTGCGCTGCGAGACGGTCACGCCGCGTACATCGTCCCAGCCAAGCGTCTCCTGGACCACCTCGCCGCCCGTCTCGTAGATTTTGGTCTGGCGCTGGATTTCGTAGGCGGAAGCGCGCGTTAGGGCGCGGAAACTGTTCAGGTTCTTGATCTCGGTGCGGGTGCGGAGTTCCTGGCTGCCCACCGGGCGGACGGAGACGTTCGCCTCGAAGCGCAGCACACCCTTTTCCATGTCCCCGGAGTTAACGCCCAGGTAACGCAGGATGGCGCGGATTTTGGTGGCATAGGCAAGCGCGGCCTCCACCGTACGCATGTCTGGCTCGGAGACGATCTCCAGCAGCGGCACGCCGGCCCGGTTGAAGTCCACCAGGGCGGAGTTGCCCTGGTGCGCCAGCTTGGCAGTATCCTCTTCCAGGTGGGCGCGGCGGACGCGCACGCGCTGGGTCCCCTCGCCGGAATCGTCCGGGATCTCCAGCCAGCCGTCGGAGGCCACCGGCAGGTCGTACTGCGAGATCTGGTAGCCTTTGGGCAGGTCGGGATAGAAATAGTTCTTGCGGGCGAACTGGTTCATCGGGTTGATGGTGCAGTTCAGTGCCAGTCCCACCAGGATGGCCTGCTCGACCGCTTTCTGGTTGACCACCGGCATCGCGCCGGGCAGGGCAGTGCAGACCGGACAGATGAGCGTGTTCGGCGCGGGTGCTTCCGAGTAGGCAGCCGAACACCCGCAGAACATCTTGGATTTCGTCAGCAGTTCGGTGTGGATTTCGAGTCCGATGACAGGTTCGTATGTTGTCATTTTGCCACCGTGGGGCGTTTGAGATGCCAGTCGGTCACGGACTGGTAGGCGTGCCCGATCTGGAGCAGCACATCTTCGCTCAAGTGTTTCCCGATCAACTGCATGCCCACCGGCATCCCGTTGGAAAAACCGCATGGCACCGACAGCGCCGGGACCCCCGCCGGGTTGGTGGAAACCACGTAAATATCTGACAGGTACATCGTCAGCGGGTCGTCGGTCTTCTCGCCCAGTTTGAAGGCAGTGGTGGGACAGGTGGGCGCCACCAGCGCGTCGCACTGCTCGAAAGCAGCCTCAAAGTCCCGGCGCAGCAGTGTGCGCACTCGCTGGGCCTTCAGGTAGTAGGCATCGTAATATCCGGCGGAAAGCACGTAGGCTCCCAGCATGATACGGCGCTTGACCTCCGGCCCGAACCCTTCCCGGCGGGTCTGGAGATACATGTCAATCACATTCTCGGCGCCCTCGGTCACCGACAGGCCGAAGCGGGCGCCGTCGAAGCGCGCCAGGTTGGCGCTGGCTTCGGCGAACAGGATCAGGTAGTAGACTGGCAGTCCGTACTTCGTATGCGGCAGGGAAACTTCCCGGACCTCCATACCGAGTTCTTCGAACTTGTGGATGGCCTCCCGGATGGAACTTTCCACTCCCGGCTCCATGCCGGATTGGAAATACTCCTTCGGGACGCCCAGCCGCAGACCTTTGACCGGTTTCTCCAGCCCTTTGACGTAATCCGGCACCGGGGCAGGCAGCGAGGTGGTGTCGCGCCGATCTTGTCCGGCGATGGCCTGCAGCACGGCCGCGCAGTCCCAGGCGTCGCGCGCCATCGGACCGATGCAGTCGAACGAGGAGACCAGCGCAATCAGCCCGTAGCGCGGGACGCGCCCGTAGGTGGGCTTCAGCCCAGTCACGTTGCAGAACCCCGCCGGCATACGGACCGAACCGCCGGTATCCTCGCCCAGGGCAAACACGCCCATGCTGGCCGCCACGGCTGCGGCAGAACCGCCGCTCGAGCCGCCCGGGACGCGTTCCAGGTCCCAGGGATTGTGCGTGTTGAAGAAGGCCGAGTTCTCGCAGGAGGAGCCCATACCGAACTCGTCCATATTGTGTTTGCCGACCAGCACCGCGCCGGCTTCCGCCAGACGGTCGATCACCGTGGCGTTGTACTGCGGGACATAATTCTCCAGGATTTTCGACGAGCAGGTGGTGCGGACGTTTTTTGTCGAGATGCAATCCTTGACCGCGAACGGGATGCCGGTCAGAGGCGTGACGCCTTCGCCGGTGCGCAGGCGCTCGTCGGCCAGACGGGCCTGCTCGAGCGCCAGTTCATCCGAAACGGTGACAAAGGCGCGGATGTGCAGGTCGGTCTTGCGGATGTGTTCCAGCGCGGCGGTGGTCAGTTCCAGGCTGCTGACCTGCTTTTTGGAAAGCAGTTCGTGCGCTTCACGGATGGAGAGGCTGTGCAGTTCCATCTGGCTACTCTTCCCCAAAAACCAGCGGCACCTGGACATAATCGCCATCCCGGTGCGGGACATTCTTCAGGAAATCCTGGCGCGGTATCGAAGGTTGCACTTCGTCGGCACGCATCACGCTGTGCGTGCTGGAGGTCTCGCTGGCCGGGGGGACGTTCGCGGTATCCACTTCGTTCAGCAGGTGGAAATAGTCAATGATGGCCGTGAACTGGTGGCTGAAGGCCCGGGCTTCCTCTTCCCGGATGCCCAGCCGCACCAGAAAGGCGACATGCTTGACCATGTCGGCGTCAATGCTGAAGGTTTCTTTAGGAGCGTGGTCTTTTGCCATTTTCTCTCCGTGAGAGCTTGAAAGAATGGAGAATAGTGAATCGTGAATAGTGAGTAGTGAATGTCGGTAACTACTTCCTAATCCCTATTTACCTAATCCCTATTTCCTAATCTCAATATGCAATTCCTTGAGCTGTTTCGGTTCTGCCGGGGAGGGCACGTCGGCCATTACGTCGCGGGCGGCCTGGTTCTTCGGGAAGGCGATCACCTCGCGGATGTTGGGCTCGTCGGCCAGCAGCATCACCAGCCGGTCGATGCCGGGAGCCATGCCTCCATGCGGCGGTGCGCCGTACTCGAAGGCCTCCAGCATGTGCCCGAATTTCTGTTGGGCTTCTTCCTCGCCAATGCCGAGCAGGGAGAAGACCTTGCTCTGGATATCGCGGCGGTGGATACGGATCGAGCCGGAGGCCATCTCGTAGCCGTTGCAGACCATGTCGTAGGCGTCGGAGAGGATGCTGCCCGGGTCGGTGTCGAAGCGGTCGAGGTGTTCCAGGCGCGGCATGGTAAAGGGATGGTGCGCCGCGTCCCATTTCTGGAACTCCTCGTTCCACTCGAACATCGGGAAATCCACCACCCAGGCAAAGGCCATCACGTTCGGGTCTGCCAGATTGAGCGCGTCACGGAACCAGGTCCGCAGGGCGCCGAGCGTCTTGTGGACGGTCTTGGCCTGGTCTGCGACGAACAGGATCAGGTCGCCGGTCGCCGCGCCGGTCCGTTCGACCAGTTGCGCCAGTTCCGTTTCGCTGACAAACTTTGCCCCGGAGCCTTTCGGACCCTCCGGCGTGAGCGCCAGCGAGACGAGACCCTTCGCCCCCAGGTCTTTGGCGGTAACGGTCAGGTCGTCGAGTTGCTTGCGGGTGTACCCGGCGCAGCCCGGGGCGACGATGCACTTGATCATCCCGCCGGATTCAAGCATGGACTTGAAAACTACAAACTCGCTTTTGGCGAGAATTTCGCCCGCGTCGTAAAGTTCCATGCCAAAGCGCAGATCCGGCTTATCGGAGCCGAAGCGGGCAACGATCTCGTTGTAAGTGTAACGCGGCCAGGGAGAGGATAATAATTTCTTGTGCGGCGTGACGGCCGGAAGCATGGCGGTGATCAGCCCCTCGACCATATCCAGCACGTCATCGCGATGGACGAAAGACATCTCCAGGTCCAGTTGGGTGAACTCGGGCTGGCGGTCGCCGCGCTGGTCTTCGTCGCGGAAGCAGCGGGCGATCTGGAAGTAGCGCTCGATGCCGGCCACCATCAACAACTGTTTGAGCTGCTGGGGGCTCTGCGGCAGGGCGTAGAACTGGCCGGGATAGACGCGCGAGGGCACGAGGTAGTCGCGCGCTCCCTCGGGGGTGGTCTTGAACAAGGCCGGGGTCTCGACTTCGAGGAAGCCGCGCTCGGAGAGATACTTGCGCATGAACAACACCACTTCGTGGCGCAGTTCCAGGTTGCGGCGCATCCTGTCACGCCGCAGGTCGAGGTAGCGGTATTTGAGGCGCGTGTTTTCGTCCACTTCTTCGTCGCTGCTGACCATGAATGGCAGCGCCTTGGCCGGGTTGAGCACCGTCACCTCGGTGGCGACGACCTCCACCTCGCCGGTCGCCATCCTGGGGTTTTCCATCCCGGCCGGGCGTTTTTGCACCTTGCCGCTGATCTGCAGCACCCACTCCGAGCGGACGTTGGATACCAGGTCCAGGGTCTCCTTGGGCAGGTCGGGGTTGATGACCACCTGGGTCAGGCCGAAACGGTCGCGCAGGTCAATGAAGACCACCCCGCCGTGGTCGCGCCGCCGGTGCACCCAACCCGCCAGCGTGACGGTCTGGCCAGTATGGGTTGCGCGCAGTTCACCGCTAGTATGAGTTTTGTACATAACCGCCTCCAAGAGATTAAACACGAAGGACACAAAGTACACGAAGGGAAAAGCTTTTTGTAAGAGTCACAAAGTTTTTTCCTTTGTGCTCCTTCGTGTTAAGAAGTTCTTTTCTTATAAAATAAATCGCCCTCCGCAAATGCGTTGGGCGATTGGTTAGCTAGGTGAGTACGTTAACCTGCAAGGCTTCGCCCAACGGCCGGAGGCCGATTATCATTATCTTTATTATTATTGTTGGCGAAGGAGATACGGATCATGCTTGCCTCAAGTTGGCGCTATTATAGCATAAACCTAACCCATTATAGCTGTTGCGTTGTATAATCTTATTAGGATTTGGTCATAAGATCGCAAGGTTAAGATAATGCCGCTTATATAAAACGTACCTCACCAGTATTTGAATATTAAACTATCAAGGGCAGGAAGATCGCTAAGAATATAGTAAGTCTCAAAGGATAGCCTGAAGGAATACTTCAGCCAGGCAGAGACAGGTAAATCAAAGGAGAGCTGAGATGACAGACAAGTGGGAGATGTGCTGGTTAACCGGAGATAATGATGTATTCTTTGCCAGTCTAGGCACAGCACTCAAGAAGATGAGTACGAAAGAATATTTGAAGACAAAAGGAATGAGTGAATCAGGAGTAGGTAAATCAATCTGGATTCTTCAAAGGTATGATGCTTATTCATGTTTCCTTGATGATGGCTGGGAGCCTTTTGCAGAAGGTTATTTCCGCAGGAAATATCAAGGCTGAGGTATGTCCATAAAGATGGCATTACAGACATAGAAAACTGGAGGAGAAAATGCAAAAATGGGAATATATGACTGCTCAAGTTTGGGCTACATCCTCTCATGGCCACTTGGCAGGCGCGGTATTAGCAATCAACGGAGATGCTGTTGGAAAAGTGACAATATCCTTAGGCACTAAGGGCGGGGAGTCCCTAGAGGAGTTTTTAAGTCGAGTAGGTGCAGAAGGATGGGAAGTAGTAACATCCAATTGTAATAGTGAGTCTTGTTGGGTAACCATTATCTTAAAACGACATGTGGAATGAATATGGCAATTGTGAAGCAAGAAGATCTCTCTTTGGTACTCATGGAGCATCCTGGCAAGCAGGAGCTCAAGGATCAATTTGTAGAGCTTAGAGCCAAATGAACTATCGGGAAAATGTATCTCAATAGAAATTGAACCTTTAACCGCTAGGTTCGCGGTTCAAATCCTCGGAGATGCGTTAGAAATTTAGTATAATAAATTTGGTGGCTATTGACCTGTCCCCCCCAGGCCAGTAGCCGCCATTCTATGTTTATGATAGGCTGGTTGACCCGCTTCGACATTGTAGGGTAGAATTCCTCCGGTTCAGGTCCGTTCCATATTCATCATTCTGCATTCCGCATTCTGCCTTCCACATTTCGATGTCCCGTACCCTCACCAACATCTTCATCATCGCCTTGATCTGCCTCGCCCTCGCCATGCTCGGCGGGCTGGTGTGGGTTAATACTGTCTACGTGCGCGCCTATCCGGTCGAAAAGGACTTCCTGGTGCCCTGGCTGGGGGCGCGCACCTTCCTCCAGTACGGCGATAGTCCCTACGGTGAGCCAGCCACCCAGCGCGCCCAGATCGTCTATTACGGGAGATTGGCGACCGAGGATGAGGACCCTCTGCAACTCTGGCTACCGTTCCCGGTCGAACTTTTCTATTTCCCCTTTGCCCTCGTCACAGACTACGCCCTGGCCCGTGCCATCTGGATGACCTGCCTCGAAATTGCCTTGGTAGCACTGGCGCTCCTGTCCCTGCGGCTGACCGGTTGGAAACCGGCGCGCACATTGTTGCCGTTGGTTCTGCTCTTTTCATTGTTTTGGGTGTATGGGGCATTCTCGCTGGCCAGCGGCAGTGGCATTGGATTCCTCGCCCTGGCAATGGTAGGCTTGCTGCTCGCTCTACGGGAAGAACATGACGAACTGGCGGGGATGCTGTTGCTCCTGTCCCTCAGTGCGCCGCGCATGAATGGAGTCTTCCTCTTTTTCATCCTCTGGTGGATTTTTTACCATCGCCGTTGGCGTGTCGTCTGGGGCTTCCTCATGGGTCTCCTCTTGCTGCTGGCATTATCCTTCCTGTTTTTACCAGATTGGTTCCTCTCTTTCTTGAAAGGGCTGCTTTCCTACATCTCCTATAACCCTGGTCTTTCCTTGACGAGTATCCTTGCCTCCTGGTCGCCGGTCGCTGGGCCGCGGCTTGGCTGGGTGATCTCCGGTGGCTTGCTACTTGTGCTGTTTATCGAGTGGGGAAATACCCTTCGTAAAGACTTTCGCCAGTTCCTTTGGACAGTCAGCCTGACCCTGGCTGCGACGCCACTGTTGGGAATCCCGATGCTCCCGAGAGAATACGTCTTTCTCTTTATTCCTTTGGTACTATTTTTGAGCATCCTGGCTGAACGCTGGTCCCGTCCCCGGCGCTGGGGTGTGGCGGGGATTGTCCTGATTGTCATCTTGGCCGGCTCCTGGCTCCTGACCCTCAAATTGAGCGCGGCAAACGCCTACGCAGCATTGGCCGACTCGCTGGTCCTGCTGCTGCCCGTTCTGCTTATACTTGGCCTCTACTGGATGCGCTGGTGGTTCATCCATCCGCGGCGCACCGGCTTTGAAACACTCCCATGACCTGGCGATATTATTTCCTTCTTACCGTGCTGGGCCTGGCCGTCGCAACGCTCGTCGCGGCCTTCCAGCCTGCCCCCGGCTATATGGACGCGGATTACTACTACGCCGGGGGTTTTCAATTGGCAACCGGACATGGCTTTACCGAACCTTATCTCTGGAATTATCTGGATGATCCGGGTGGACTGCCGCACCCGTCCAATGCCTACTGGATGCCACTTGCCTCGCTCTTGGCCGCGGCAGGTGCGGTTCTTTTCGGACCCGGCTCCTGGCTCGCGGCCCGGATCGGATTCCTGGCGGTGGCGGCTGCAATCCCGCCGCTGACGGCCGCCCTGGCTTGGTCTTTCACCCCCCGCCGCGACCTGGCGCTGACCGCCGGCTTGTTGGCTGTTTTCTCAGCCTTTTACCTGCCCTTCCTGCCCACCACAGACACCTTCGGCCTGTATATGGTTTTCGGTGGCCTCTTCTTTCTAATCGTCAATCGTCAATACCCTTCGGGTACGCTGTCGTCAATCGTCAATTTTCTTCTCCTTGGCGTCATTTCCGGCCTCATGCACCTCTCCCGCCCCGACGGCCTGCTCTGGTTGTTGATGGCTCTGATTGCCGTATTTCTGCTCCGTAAACCCGGCCAATCACCCTCCACTACTCACTATTCACTACTCACTATTCTCTATTCTCTACTCTCTGTCTTTGCCGGATACCTTCTGGTCATGGGCCCCTGGTTTGTCCGTAATATTTTTGTCTTCGGCGCGCCTCTAGCTCCCGGCGGTTCCAAAATGCTCTGGCTCACCTCTTATGACCATTTGTTCTCCTACCCGGCCAGCCGGTTAACTTTTGCTTCTTGGTGGCAGTCTGGTCTTCTCGCCATTCTGAAAGCCCGTGTATGGTCACTGGGGTTGAATCTCGCCAATACTTTATCGGTGCAAGGGGAGGTTTTCCTGCTCCCGTTGATCGGAATCGGCCTCTGGCGTTTTCGTAAAGACCGGCGCGCGCAGTTGGCTGGTCTGGCCTGGCTGCTGACTCTCGCCGCAATGACGATAGCTTTTCCCTTTGCCGGGGCGCGCGGAGGTTTTTTTCATTCCGGCGCGGCGCTGCAACCGGTCTGGTGGGCATTAGCGCCGCTGGGACTGGAGCGGGTCTTCGAATGGGGGAAGCAAAAGCGCAGTTGGAACGTGGCCCAGGCGGGGAAAGTCTTCCGGTCAGCACTGATTGGTTTAGCCATAATATTGACGGCGGTCATCGTCTGGGGCCGTGTGATGGGGGGGAAGGGTGGGCAAGCCCTTCGACCGAGCTCAGGGCAAGCCTGGGGTCAGGAAAACGCTGCGTATAGCCAGATATATAGGTATTTGGTCTCGCAAGGCGTGACAGCCGAGGATGTCATTATGGTAGCCAATCCGCCGGGGTTTTATCTGGCCTCCGGGAATCCTGCAATTGCCGTCCCAGAGGGAGATGTCAACACTTTGGTGACCGTTGCCCGGCGGTATAATGTACTCTACTTGATCTTGGAGGATGGTAGCGTACCTGCCAGTCTATTGCCGGTCTACGAGAACCCGATGGGGCAGACGGATTTGATCTACCTGGGTAAAGTCGAGAATGCACGCATCTTCCTTGTCCGTCATCTCTGAAAATCGCCTCGCGCGTCGTGACGCGCTGGTGCTGGCTGGGATCGCCTTATTGTCGATGGGACTCTATCTGGGTCTAAGCGGCCTTTACTACCGGATTGGCTTCCCGCTGGACGATGCCTGGATTCATCAGACCTATGCCCGCAACCTGGCATTGCGTTGGGAATGGGCATTCATCCCCGGACAGCCTTCGGGTGGCTCGACCGCGCCGCTCTGGTCGGCTTTGCTGGCGATTGGGTTCTGGATAAGGCTGGCTCCATATGCCTGGGCTTATTTGCTTGGCGCAGCAGCTTTGTGGGGCATTTCCATGCTCGGTGAAAAGGTGGTGCGCCGATTAGTGCCTTCCTATCGGCCGCGTTTTCCGTGGGTGGGAGCAGCGCTGGCGCTGGAGTGGCATTTGGTCTGGGCGGCCGCTTCGGGGATGGAGACGCTCCTGTACGCCTTGCTGGTGACTGCTGTGCTTGTCTTGATCATTTCTGGTTATCAAAAATATTTTAGCCTGGGTTTGCTGATTGGTTTTTCCATCTGGGTGCGGCCGGACGGGATTACGCTGCTCGGCCCGGTGGTGTTGGTGCTCCTGTTGAGCCAATCGTCTTGGACGAAACGTCTGCGGGCGCTGGTGAACCTGGGAGTAAGCTTCGGGAGTATGTTTGCCTTCTACCTGCTTTTCAACCTGATCGTTGCCGGCTCTCCCTGGCCGAATACATTTTATGCCAAACAGGCGGAGTACGCAGTATATCTGCATTTGCCGTTCATTCAGCGGTTTGGAAATGAGGCGCTCCAGCCTCTAGTTGGAGTGGGGCTTGTTCTGCTGCCGGGCATGGTGCTGGCGCTCATTGCTTCTGTCCGCCGTCGAGTTTGGGGGATACTCGCCGCCGCAGCCTGGTTTGTCGGTTATTTGGTGCTGTATGCCTGGCGACTGCCGGTCACCTATCAGCACGGGCGTTATGTCATTCCGGCTATGCCAATTTTCTTTTTGCTTGGTTTGGCTGGTCTGGTAGACTTTGGCTTGTTCCACGGCCCACGCTGGCGCTGGGTCGTCCCGGTATTTTGGAGAGTGGCAACTGGCATTGTCCTGATTATTTTCTGGGGGCGTGGGGCCTTTGCGTATGCCCGGGATGTGGCGGTCATTGAGAGTGAAATGGTAGCCACGGCAAAATGGGTGTCTGTGAATGTGCCGCCGGATGCGCTGGTAGCGGCACATGACATTGGTGCACTGGGATATTTCGGTAAGCATGACCTGGTTGACCTGGCGGGCTTGGTCTCGCCGAATGTTATTCCGTTCATCCGGGATGAGCAAAAGATAGCGGCTTATCTGGGAGAACGGGGTGTGGACTACTTGATCACGTTCCCGGATTGGTACCCGTCCCTGACATCGAATCTACATCCGGTTTTCATGACGGGCGAGTCTTACGCTCCGGCCTTCGGTGAGCGAAATATGGCGGTTTACCGGTGGCCGGGACCATGAAACGCAGCGGTTTACTGCTTCTTGTATAAATCTCTGAACTTGCTTTTATCGAATTACTCACAAATGACGGTATTTTGGTTCAAATATTTACGCAGTACCCTGTAATTGTCGGCTTGATTGACCTGTGCTATACTCTGGTTAGTCTTGTTGTGGCAGGCAGGTAATGGAAGAAGTCACGATTGTCGTCGTGGATGATCACCCATTGTTTCGGCAGGGGGTTGCCGATACGCTCTCGCTTAAGCCTGACTTTAAGATAGTGGGTCGGGTGGAAAACGGAGCCGACGCTCTGAAGTTAATTTACGCTTTGCGCCCATGTGTCGCAGTAGAACGCACTCAAGCAGTCGTCTAAACGCTTATACGCGGCTGGGTGAAACTACATGACGAGTACTTTTAGTCTCAGGAGTGATCTATGATGCTACCCCTAGAAGCAAAGACAAATATATCTATTGAAGATCCGAAGCAATTGATCCAATCGGAGCTTGACGATGCGGCCCGTGACTTGAAAGAAATTACCTTAATGTTGGAGCAAAGCCGCGTGGAACTTGGCAAATTGACCCAGCGCAATACAGCCGTGACTGCACACTTGCAACAAGTCCAGGCTCAAATTGACCAACTACCTCGGGAAGAAGTACGCGCTGTATATGATTCTGCATTGGATACGCAACAACGTCTGTTCGTGATGCGCGGACAATTAGAGAAATTGCAGGGCGACCAGACCCATTTGGAGCGATACAAGGAAATGTTGGAGAGCTTAAAGGTTACACTTACTGCTGGTGGGGGAGGTGGGAGCGGGAAAACCGATAAAGGTGGCATGGCGGGGGTGGAAATGTTGGTGAACGCGCAAGAAGCAGAACGCCAACGGTTATCACGCCAAATGCACGATGGCCCAGCTCAAGCACTTTCGAATTTTATCCTTCAGACGGAAATCGCCATGCGTTTGCTCGATGTGGATCCTGTACAGGCACGCAACGAGTTAGACAATCTAAAAGTTGCGGCGATGAGCACTTTTCAGAAAGTCCGCAATTTTATTTTCGAACTCCGCCCGATGATGCTCGATGACCTGGGTCTTGTGCCAACTATTCGGCGTTATGCCGACACTTTCAAAGAGCAGGCTGGGGTGGAAGTGAGTGTGACGATTTCGGGTAATGAGCGTCGTTTGGAATCCTACGTTGAGGTAATGGTGTTTCGGGCAATGCAGGAACTGCTGAGCAACGCCGTTCATCAGAATCAGGCTACCCTCGTTAAGATTCAAATGGATATAGGCGATAATACCATTCGACTGTCCTTGGACGACAATGGAAAAGGCTTTGATACAGACTCACTTGAGAAGGAGTCGAATCTTAGCCTGAAATTAATCAAAGATCGTTCTGAAATGCTCGGGGGTAAGTTTGAAATAGATAGTGCTCCGGGTAAAGGAGCTCGCGTCACTTTGACAATTCCTTTACGCATCTGACATAACAAAACTGTAAAGAATTTGCAATGATAATTTCTTGTTATGCGAAAATACACAGTTTATAATAGGGGCATCTCTAGAATGGCTTTCTGAGAAATCCAGAACGGAAAGGAGGTGAAACCCCATGTTATTCGCCCCTAAAGAAAAAGGCCAGGGCCTGGTCGAGTATGCGTTGATCCTTGTTTTGGTTGCCGTCGTTGTAATTGCTGTTTTGTTGATCCTCGGCCCGATCATCGGCAATGTCTTCTCCAAGATCAACTCAAACATGACCGGTCCAGGTTAGTTAATAAATGTCTATCAATCCTAGAAGCGGGTGGGACTCTGTCGAAAGCAGAGTCCCGCTTTTTTTAGGGATTGTATTTTGGGGTAAGTAGTAAGGGCCTTGTTTTTACTGTATAATGATATTACAAATCCAAGTTACAAGGAGTTTCCTATGCGTCGCGGGCGAATATTCATCTACTTGGCACTGATTATCATTGTTGCAGTAGTCGCTGGAGGGCTATTTCTATGGCGCCAGAAAGCTACTTCGCAGCAAGCGGGCGGGACTCAGTCAACTCTGGTCGAACGTTATGTCCAGATCGTTTCTGCCGGGCAAAACATTGCCCAGGGTACCCTGATCACTGAGGCGATGTTAAGTTCTTATCCATTGCCTGAGGACAAACTTATGGAGGGATTCTTTACGGATAAGTCCCTGGTGGTGAACATGTACGCAAAGATAGCCATTCCGCAGGGCGTTACGATTACCGCTTCGGAGATCTCGGCGACTCCCGGAAACGTCAATTTGCTCGGATCCTCTTGGGCTTCCTACATCTCGCAGGGTTTGACGGCCGTCTCAATTCCTATTACCCGCCTCTCTTCGGCGGCTTTTGGAATCCGCGACGGCGATTATGTTGATGTGATTGTGACAATGTTGTTGGTGGATGTTGACCCCGCCAATCAGAGCGCCTTACCGAACTATATCGCAGAAGTTACGTCACCTGGTGTTGGCCCGGGGATGTTGCTTACCGCCCGGATCATCTCCGGGGTTGAATCGTCGAGGGTTGGACGCGCTGTACAAGATACAACACTTAACCTGCCTCTGTATCTCGTACCATCTGAGGCACAGCGCCCACGTTTGGTCACCCAGATGATCATGCAGAATATCCAGGTGTTGCACGTGGGGACTTTCCTCCCGCTCCCGGGCGAGTCCGCCTCTGACCAAACGGCTGCGCCAACATCTGGAGCACCAACCTCGACTCCTCAGCCTGCAAATCAACAGCAAACCGTTTCTGTGATCCCACCGGATATTATCACTGTGATGGTTACCCCGCAGGATGCTGTGATGTTGACATATTTGATTTATAGTGGTGCGGGAATTAACTTAACTCTTCGCAATCCAGATGATCAAAAACCAAGTTCACAGCCTGATGCTGCGACACTTGAATATTTGTTGACACAATACAATATCCCTGTGCCGGCGAAGCTGCCGTATGCCATGCAGCCATGCTGGGATACTCTCCAACAACCCAAGTGTCCTAACGATCCTACTTCTGTGCCTTAGTGGATGATATTTTTGAACCTTAAAACGCTGCGCGGAGAAAATTGGTATGGCTGATGGTGAAAAGATTCGCGTGTTGATTGTTGATGATGTTGCTGAAACACGCGAAAATGTGCGAAAGCTATTGCAATTCGAATCTGACATTGAGGTCGTTGCGGCCGCTCGAACCGGAAGGGAGGCAATCCAGTTTACCCAGGAAACCAACCCCGATGTGGTTCTGATGGATATTAATATGCCCGACATGGATGGTATTGCCGCAACGGAGGCGATACGACAGAAGATGCCATTCGTTCAGGTCGTTGTTCTTTCGGTTCAGGGGGATCAAAACTATATGCGCCGGGCGATGTTGGCTGGCGCACGGGATTTCCTGACAAAACCTCCCATACCGGATGAATTGGTCGCTGCCATTCGACGCGCGGGTAAAATGGCGCGCGAAGAGCGCTCCAAGACCAGTCAGATATTCGTTGCAGCACCGAGCCGGGGAACCCGGACCACGATGAATGGGGTGATTGCACAGGGAAAGATCATCATGATTTATAGCCCAAAGGGTGGAACAGGTTGCACCACTCTGGCGGTTAATTTGGCAGTGGCGCTTTGCAACGAAGAAACGCACGTTGTTCTGGTGGACGCGAATCTCCAATTCGGAGATGTGGCCATTTTCTTGAACGAACAAGGAAAAAATTCGATTCTAGACCTCGCGCCACGCGTTGACGAGCTGGACCCTGATATTGTTGAAGAAGTGATGATCAAAAATGCTGCATCTGGTGTGCATATATTGGCATCCCCATCACGTCCCGAGTACGGCGAAAAGGTAAGCTCGGATCAATTTACGAAGCTGCTCCGATATTTACGCCAATTATACGTTTATGTCGTCGTAGATACGAGTTCTTACCTGAATGACATTACCCTATCGGTGTTGGATGTCGCTGACTCGGTTGTTCTGGTGACCACCCAAGATATCCCCTCGATAAAAAACGACCGCCTATTCCTTGATCTTTTGTTGACCTTGAATATACCAATAGAAAAAGTGGCGCTTACAATGAATAAATTCGATAAGCGCATTGCCATTACGCCGGAGAAGATTGGCGAGAATCTCAAGAAAGAAGTGTTAGCCGTCATTCCACTAGATGAGCGAACGGTCATCCCATCTGTCAACCGCGGCGTCCCGTTTATGCTTGACAATAAGACTCAACCGGCCGCACGCGGGATTTACGCGCTTGCTGAAGCATTACGAGCCAGACTGGTCAAACGGGAAATGGCGGAATCGGAAATTCGCTAAAGCGGTAATTGAGACATTTAAGGAGGTTTGATGTCTTTACTGAAGCGCATTGAGCAAGGGAATTCACCCGAACAGTCACCTGATATTCCTCCGACCTCTGGTGGAAACGCGTCTCTTCTTTCCACTCTGCAGACGCGTCGGGTAAGCGATCCTAACACAGCTCCCCAGGCGGGGACGTACTTTGATTTAAAAGCACGGGTCCAGAATCGGCTTCTGGCTGAACTAGATCCCTCGTTAGACATCACGAAAACAGATGATGTCCGTAAGACAATCCAATCGTTGTTTGAACAGATTTTAAGTGAGGAAAATATTGTACTTTCCCGGCCTGAACGTGCCCGCCTGTTCGAGCAGATTTCGGCTGAAATCCTGGGCCTGGGTCCGTTGCAACCTCTCCTGGAAGATGAATCGATCACCGAAATCATGGTGAACGGGGCGAAGAACATCTATATTGAACGCAAGGGCAAAATCTATCGCGTTCCGGTAACATTTGAAAGCAACGACCACGTGATGCGCATCATTGATCGTATCGTGGCGCCGTTAGGCCGCCGTATTGACGAGTCTAGCCCCTACGTGGACGCGCGCTTGGCGGATGGCTCTCGTGTGAATGCTGTCATTCCTCCGATTTCTCTCGTTGGACCGACACTGACAATCCGCAAGTTTTCCAAAGTGCCCATTTCACTTGAACAACTGGTCCAATTGGGAACACTTACACCAGAGGCTCTACAGTTCCTCAAAGCATGCGTGGAATCCCGTCTGAACATCGTTATCTCCGGGGGTACCGGCTCAGGAAAAACTACGTTATTGAACATCCTTTCCGGCTTTATTCCGGGTGATGAGCGCATTATCACAATCGAAAACGCAGCGGAATTGCAACTTCGTCAGGAGCACGTCGTCACGCTCGAATCTCGTCCTCCCAATATTGAAGGCCGTGGTGAGATCACGATCCGGCAATTAGTGATCAACTCCCTGCGCATGCGTCCTGACCGGATTATTGTTGGCGAGATTCGCGATGATGCTGCACTGGACATGTTGCAGGCCATGAACACGGGCCATGATGGTTCCATGACAACCCTACACTCAAACTCTCCGCGCGATACCTTGTCACGCCTTGAGACGATGACCCTGATGGCTGGGATGGAATTACCTGTTCGAGCTATTCGCGAACAGGTATCGTCAGCAGTTGACCTTATTGTTCATCAAGAGCGTATGCGAGACGGATCTCGTAAAGTGACGAATATCACTGAGGTGAGTGGCATGGAAGGCGATGTCATCACAACAATGGATATTTTTATATTCGAGCAGACCGGTTTTGAAAATGCTAAAGTTCTTGGTCGTCTGCGGCCGACGGGCCTCCGTCCAAAATTTATGGATAAAATTGAGGAATCCGGCATTCATCTGCCGCCATCCATCTTCGGGGTTGGCAGTCTGCAGAGGTATTAATCAGAGTCATGTCTTTCTGTACAGGTGATAAATGACGACAGTCCTGATTGTTGGAGGCGGTATCGCTCTTATCTTGCTGATTGTGGGGATTGTTATCTCGTCTTCTGGTGAGAGAACATTGGTTGATGAACGCCTAAATAAATACCTTGAAGAGGAGCAGACGAAAGATGGTGGCAAGGAATCAAAACGCGCGCTGACCGACTGGGTTAATAAACGCGTTGGGAAGTCAGCTTTTGGTGAACGAATTGCCCGCAACCTGGCACGGGCGGACTTGAAATTCAAGCCCGGCGAATACATTGCCTTGTACGTCATTACGATCGTGGGAGGAGCTTTAATCGCATTCTTGGCTGGAGGGAGGATGCTGCTTTCAGCTTTGATTGGGGCGGGAATCGGTGCATTCTTGCCCAGTTTATACGTCAAAAGTCAACAATCGAAGCGTTTGGTTCGCTTTAATGATCAATTGCCCGACATGCTCAATTTGGTGGTGAACGGACTTCGGGCAGGCTACTCTATCCTGCAAGCCATGGAGGCGGTAAGCAAGGAATTGCCTCCTCCCATCTGTGACGAATTCAGGCGGGTGGTACAGGAAATGCAATTGGGTATCTCGATGGAGAAGGCGCTCGACAATCTTCTGCGTCGTATTCCAAGCGAAGATCTGGACTTTGTCGTGACAGCGATTAATGTCCAGCGCGAAGTCGGTGGCAACCTGGCAGAGATCATGGACGTGATCTCCTATACAATTCGTGAGCGTATTCGCATCAAGGGCGAGATCCGTGCACTTACGGCGCAAGCGACTTATTCTGGCCGTATGCTGGCGCTTATGCCGCTTGGTCTTCTTTGTGTTCTGTGGTTTTTAAACCGCTCTTATGTGCTGGAATTCTTCAAGAAGGATAATGTTTTGTGTGGTTCAACTGCTTTGGGGATTGCGGGAGGGATGATCATTGCCGGATATTTTGTGATGACCCGTATTGCGAATGTCGAGGTGTAACATGCTCACGGTGATACCAATCGTCATTGTCCTTGTTGTAATCATCGGCGCCATTGCGCTTGTTGTTACCGGCGTCCGAAAATCAAGGACTCAAGAGGAAGATCCTCTGGCTGAACGTCTGGCCGAATACAGTCAGCGCGGCGAGGCGGTATCTCTCGAAGAGATAGAACTCTCCCAGCCGTTTACCGTGCGCGTCGTCATGCCATTAATGCGCCGTCTGGGCGAAATATCATCCCGCTTCACCCCTCAACGTGTTTTGGAACAGACGCGCCAGAAGTTGGAACTGGCGGGGAATCTGGGGCGGATGGATGCCTCCACCTTCATGGTCCTGCGTTTTGTAGCCGCCGTCCTTTTTGGCGGATTGGTATTCTTGCTTTCTTTATTCTCGAAACAATTCTCAACTCCAATCAAGTTATTAATGGTATTGGTTTTTACGGTGCTGGGTTATTTCTTTCCAGACTTGTGGATCAGGAGTAAAATTAACAGCAGGCAAAAGCAGGTACGCAAAGCCATGCCGGATGCTCTCGACTTGCTGACAATTTGCGTGGAAGCTGGCCTGGGTTTTGACGCAGCTATGTCCAAGGTCAACGAGAAATGGGACAACGAACTCTCGTTCGCATTTGGTCGCGTAATCAGGGAAATTCAATTGGGTAAGCTTCGCCGTGACGCTTTGAGAGGTATGGCTGAAAGACTTGATTTGCCTGAGATGACCAGTTTTGTTGCCGCGGTCATTCAATCTGAGATGCTGGGCGTCAGCATGGCAAAAGTTTTGCGCATTCAATCGGACCAGATGCGCATCAAACGTCGCCAACATGCTGAGGAGGAAGCCCATAAAGCACCGATCAAGATGATTTTCCCGATGGGCCTTCTAATCTTTCCCTCCCTGATGATTATTTTATTAACCCCGGCTGGTCTGCGGCTGTGGGGATCCCTGAAGTATTTCCAGTAAGACGACTGACAGCGCGTGTCTGGGACATATCGTCTCAAGCAATGGTTATGGGGTAGTCTGGACTGGCTCTTTCCGCCGGTCTGTGGGGGATGCGGCCGGGAAGGATCCCGCTGGTGTCCAGATTGCCGGCAGCAGGTCCAGCAAGTGCCGGAACCTGTCTGTCGGATCTGCGGCCTGCCACTTGCCCGTCCCGGTTTATGTCCCCCCTGTAACGACTCTCATCCCCCTTACCATTCGATGCGGTCCTGGTTGGTCTTTGAGGGTCCCATCCGCCGCGCACTTCATACACTTAAGTATCGTCGAAATGTGGCTCTCGGCGACGCTTTGGCGCAGTACTTGGTGGAGTATGTCAACGTGTTGGATTGGTCAGTGGATCTGGTGGTTCCCGTCCCGCTGGGACGGCGGCGGATGAACGAACGTGGCTATAATCAGGTAGGGCTGGTGGCGAGTCCGCTGGCAGCCCTCCAGGGCTGGCGCTACTCGCCGCAGGTTTTAGCCCGTGTTCGCGAGACACGTTCGCAAGTTGGACTTTCGGCGGCGGAACGCAGGGAGAACGTATCCGGCGCATTTTGTGCGAACGCAGCCCTGGCGTCTGAAAAGACGATCCTGTTGATGGACGATGTGGCCACGACTGGTGCGACTTTGGTGTCGTGTGCCGAGGCTCTCCTAAAAGCCGGCGCGCAAACCGTCTATGCTCTTACTCTGGCGAGGGCATTGCCGCACCACGGATTGCAAGTTGTTTGATAAAATCCAAATCCCACCAAGGAGGAACCTATGGCAGTCAAAGTTGAGATCTTTGCACATAACATGGAAGTGATTGATCGTCTTAAGGATTATGTCACCAAGAAAGCCTCTAAACTAAATCGCTATCTCAATGAGATCGAACACGTCAAGGTGGATTTGGGTTATATTAAATCGGCCCGTAGTGCCACCGATCGCTATGTGGCTCAACTTACCGTGCGAGGCCGTCGGGCGTTGCTGCGCACCGAGGAGCGCTCCGATGAGATCGCTACTGCTTTCGATTCGGCGATTGACAAGATGCAGCGCCAAATGGAACGCTATAAAGGCAAACATTATCGTGGACGCGGCAGCGGACGCTTGGCAGCCGAAGTATCTCGGTTGCCTGAAGAGGAAGCTAGCGAGGCGACGACTGTTATCTCTCGGCGCAAAGCTTTTGACCTGATCCCGATGAGCGAGGTGGAAGCCCTCGAACAAATGAAACTGCTGGGGCATGATAATTTCTTCATTTTTTTCAACGTCGAGACCGACACCATCAATGTGCTCTACCATCGCCGCGACGGAACTTATGGCTTGATTGAGCCAAAAATTGGCTGATCATTCGCGACGCATCCCACTGGCCCAGGAATGCCTCAGGCCAGCTTTCTGTGAGAACCCTATGGAAAACCTTGAATTTGACGATAATCTGTTTGATGAAAGGCTGGTGGGCGGCAAGATTGATACTCCCGAAGTACGGGCAGCCGTCTCGCGCATCTTGCGGGCAGTCGGTGAGGACCCCGACCGGGAGGGCCTGCAACGTACCCCGGAGCGCGTGGCGCGCATGTATGCCGAATTACTGTCCGGGTATCATACTGACCCAAACGCGATCGTCAACGACGCTATCTTTGAAGTCAAATATGATGAGATGGTAATCATTCGGGATGTTGAATTCTATAGCCTGTGCGAACACCACCTTTTGCCGTTCATGGGGCGCGTCCACGTGGCCTATATCCCGGACGGGAAAGTGCTCGGCCTTTCCAAAATCCCTCGCATTGTGGACCTTTTTGCCCGTCGTCTGCAGGTCCAGGAGCGCATGACGCGTCAGATCGCCGACCTAATCCTTGACTTGCTCCATCCGCAAGGCGTGGCGGTCGTGGTCGAAGCGCTGCATCTGTGCATGATGATGCGGGGTGTCCAGAAACACAATGCCCGCATGACGACTTCCGCCATGCACGGAGCATTTCGGTCTAATTTGGCAACCCGACAGGAATTTCTGGAAATGATTTCCAAACAGCCAGCCGCGACGATTTAAGGTTTGCCTCGCTCGATCTCCACGCCAACGGACTCCGCGCCCGTCACCGCGCCTGGCTTTTCTACCCGCACCGTCACTTTCTGGATCTCAGGACTGTTGAGGGTTAAATTGGCGATATCCTCCGCCAGCGCCTCTACCGTGAATCGCCGCGCCCTCTCCACGAGAGAGCGGATTTTTTTTGTCAAACTGGCATAATCAATACAATCAGCAATGCTATCCGACCGGGCAGCGAGTTGTGTATCTGTATATGCCGTCACATTGACCAGAATATCTTGCGGCGTCTCGCGTTCCTGGTCATTTACCCCGATAATCGCACGGATAAGTAAATTGGTGATGAAAACCTTATCCATAAAGGGCTCCGTACACGAAAATACAACGAAGAATCGGTTGCATGGAAATCATTTTTGTTCTAAACTGTTGGTAGTAAGCAGTTTACCATAGCTGTCGTTTTTCTTACCAGATACCTATGTCTTTGCCACCCATCACCTTTGTTGGCGTTGACCCGACTGCCGGACGGCATCCATTCACCTTCGCAGCGCTAGATCAGGGCTGCCAATTGGTCGCATTGGCCGCTGGTGAGGCTGATCAGGTGCTCGCTTTTTTGACAGGCCAACCGGCGGTCGTTGTAGCAGTTAACGCACCACCGCGCCCCAATCGGGGATTGGTCCGCAGAATACTGGAAAAGCAGAATCCCACTCCCGGCCATCTGCGCGGCTCGGATATGCGTCTGGCGGAATATGAACTACGCGAGTGCGGCATCTTCGTTTCGCCGACGCCCTCGCGCCCGGAGACCTGTCCAGCCTGGTTGCAGATGGGTTTTGATTTCTATCGCCGGTTGGATGATTTCGGCTTTAAACAATATCCTTCAGGGAAGGCCTCGCACCAATGGCTGGAGACTCACCCACATGCCGCTTTTTGTGCCTTGCTTGGCCAATTACCGCTTCCCAAGCCAACCCTGGAGGGACGTCTTCAGCGACAGGTCACTCTCTATGAGCAAGGCATGGGCATTAAAGATCCCATGAAATTCTTTGAGGAGATTACGCGCCACAAATTGCTGCGAGGAGCTCTTCCAATGCAATGCGTTTATGCTGCCGAGGAACTCGATACTCTGATGGCGGCCTATATGGCCTATTGTGTGGTTAACTACCCGCAAGAGGTCGCATTCGTGGGCGATCAACAGGAGGGACAGATTGCTCTACCAGTGGCGAGGCTGAAGGCAAAATACAGTTAGGGGCAATACTGGTTCGACACTCACGTAAGAAATTAAGGTCCTTGGGGCTGCATGCAAATTTATGATTCAGGTCTCGATACGTGCGTTGCGGTGGTTGAGTAGGCGCTTTTGGCCGTACACTTGCACCTGCTGCAAGTGCAGGTGTCGAAACCCCGCAACGCACTACTCGACCACCCCTAATCGATTTTGCATACACACCCTAATATTTGCCGTACGACCGGGCGGTCTCGACTACTGCAAAAATATTTTCTTCCGGCGTGTCGCGCGGGGTCTGGTCGCCGGTGGATAGGATAAAGCGTCCTCCCGCAGCCGCATCGTCAATGCACTTTTTGCAGGCGCGCACCACATCGTCCACGCTGCCATTGAGCATCACGTCGGTGGTATGCAAATTCCCTTTCAGGATGATTTTATCCCCGTAAAGCTGTTTGAGTTCGGCTAAATTGCTATCTCCCATCGGCGGAATTTCCAGCGGATCAATGATGGAGAGTCTGGTCTCCTCTACGGCCATTTTGACCAGCAGCTTTTCGGGTCCGCACGCGTGGACGTGAGTGGGGATGCCCAGATCGTAGGCCATCTCGGTGACTCGTTTCAGCACCGGGAGCGCCAACCGGCGAAAAATCTTCGGCGATTGCCACACCAGCGAACCGGACGCGCCGCAGAACAGGAAATCAGGCTTTTCGTCCAATCCGGCGATAATTTCCATGCGCCGTTCCGCTTTGACGATCATCTCGTCACGCCGCCGATAAAATTTCTGCGGGTTATCGTGATATTCGTAAATGTCATCCGGGTCTTGCAGGATCAGCGTGGAGGCGCCAGACGGCATCCCCAGCACGCCGTGATCGCCGAGTTCGCGCTTGATTTGTTTCCAGAGCTCCATGCCCTTCGGCCATTGTCTGACGCCCGTGATTTCCTCCCAAGTCGAAGGGACGGGCGGCAGGCCGAGGCTCTCGGGTTTAACCTGCGTGGCCGGCGGCATGGCAACGGTATGCACTTCAACGTATTTGCTCCATTCGCCGGTGGACGGGCAAAATTGCCGTGTAACGAAGCTGCCATCCGCGCGACGATCCACGATACGCCGCTCCCAGGGAATTTCATCACTGAACAGGTCACCGAAGTCGTAGAGTTCATAACCGCCGTCAATCTCGAAATACTTGACGGCGTCCACGTGTGCCTTCCAAAGTGGTGGGTCCTGGTAGACGTAAATATCCCAGAATGGTTTGCCGGTCAGCCGCGCCGGGACCATGTTCGAGATGTCGGGGCAGGCCGGAACGCAGTCCGGGATTTCGCCGCGCATGACGGTCAGCAGGCGTTCACGCGAATTCATTGAGTTTTCCTTCCTCCTTGATTATAAATTCATTCCCTGCCAAAACAATTCCGTTAGAATATTAATATGCAGTAGATTTGACATGTGTGGATAATCGCTATAAACTGGGTTCAACTTCTGGCTTCGTCGAAAGGAAACCCATGACCGAACAATCATCTCTTGTGGTTCGTGAAGGAACGCAAATCGTAGGGGTGAAAATGTGCCACGCACTTTCAAAGTGCGTGGCACATCGTTAGGAGAAATGATGTCCTGGCAACCCGTCCCCATCACCACGGCGATTCCCAAAGAGCCTGAATTTTTCCGGGAGGCCTCGAAAAAGTTTTAGGTTTAATGGTTGACTTTTCTTATCATTTTTGCTAATATGATTGTGAGGGTTTGTTTATTGGTATCAGGGATGTTTTTACTATAGAAGTTTTGTGACGCCCTTGTTGCCATAATTATATGATTACCTGCATTATTGTCAAAGTCATGATGGTAGTAAACTGGTGCTTTGAGTGGGTCGCTTATCTGTTTGAAGAAGCAGGGGGAAAGCACCGGGAAGCCAATCGCGAAACCAGCTCGTATGGCTGATCGTTTATTTGTTTCAATCACAACTTCGGAGGGAAGTAATGAAGACTACTAGATTGTCTCGCATGTTCATGAAGGCTATCAATATCATCGTCATCTTGATGACAGTCGTCAGCCAACTCGGCTGGGGGGCAAGCAAGGCCCTGGCAGATAGTCCAAATCCGCCAGTGATCACAGAAGGCGATTCGACCTCCGTAATGATGAGCAAAAATGGCAGCCCGACGCCCTTCAGCCTGACCCTGCACGCTACGGATACGGATGGGAATACGCTCACCTGGAGCATTGTTGATCCGGGTGCCAGCCATGGGGCGGCTGCAGTGGCGGACCCCAGCACGGGCAATGCAATGGTGATCAGCTATACACCGGAAAAGGATTACACCGGTTCAGATTCGTTTGATGTGCAGATTTCGGATGGCAGTGGCGGCGCAGACACTATAACCGTCAATGTCTCCATTTTTCCGAGGGCACTCTACCTGAAAGCCAGCGCCTCTAATAGCTGGGTGCATGCCTATGGATGGGCCGACGGCACGGAGCTCTCGCTGACAATTGACAACTATCCCGGGTATACCTTCAATACCACAATGGGGAAGGCTTCCTGGGACCCGATCAGCCCGGTGGATGACATCGTCGGCGTCTTTAATCCGACTGGCGGCTACGACCTGCAGTCGGGGGATGTACTCACTGTCAGCGGAGCAGGCCACACCGAGACCTATACCGTCCCGGCGGATATGACCCAGGTGCGCTGGAGTATAGGGATCGGGACGGGTGCCGATCCTTCCCAGATTCCCGTCGAGCAGCAGGTCGTCGACGATTTCAATACTTCGCATTCCGGCATTGAATTGCTCATGGAAGTCGTCCCGAATGCTACAGCAGTGGATATCATAACCGGTGAGATCGCGGACGGGAATGCACCGGATATCGTCGGACCGGTGGGCTGGGCAGGCTCGAATTCACTCTACGGCGAGTGGCAGGATCTGACCGGCTTGATCACCGACAGCGGTTTCGACACAACCCAATTCGATCTGACTTTATATGACTGGTACAACATTGATGCGGAACAGGTTGCCCTGCCATTTACCGTTTACCCATCCGCGCTTTATTACAACCCGGCGCTGTTCGATGCAGCCGGCTTGCATTACCCGCCGGCGACCTATGGTGCGCAATACCGGATGCCGGATGACACGCTGGACGATTGGAACTGGGATAAAGTGGCGGAGATCGCCAAACGGCTTACCCTGGATGCCAGCGGCAAGAATTTCACTGAGGTTGGTTTCGATTCGAGTAATATTGTGCAATACGGCTTCTCCTTTGGCTGGGAAGGCCATCCGAACTACTGGGGTTCCTTCTGGCAGGGTGGCAGCCTGCTGGGAGGAACGGCAGGTGCCTCCTACACAGCCAGTATCCCGGCTGCCTGGCAGGAAGCCTGGCAGTGGGTCTATGACGGCATGTGGGGAGAGCAACCTTACATCCCAAATAATCAGGTAATTAACACCTCCGCATTTGATGGCGGCAACGTTTTTGCGAGCGGGAAGATCGCCATGCTCGACAACCCCTCCTGGTACATGTGCTGTATGGATGATTTGACCAATGCGAATGGTACGTTCCAGTTTGGGGCCATGCCCAGCTATGGCGGGGAGGTGGGCGGGCGCATCGATGCGGACACCTTCCGCATTTTGAGCGCCTCCGTTCACAAGACCGAAGCTTTCACCGCTTTGGCGTATCTGGTCACCACGGGCGTGGATAAGCTGATCGTTGGCAGTCCCGAGATGCCCGCCCCATATGCGGCGGTACCTGCCCTGCTGGATAAGCAATCCTCATTCCAGGCAGGCATGACTGACAAATATCCGTTTGTAACCCAGGACAGTTGGGACGTTTTGATGGCCGGGTTGGACTATCCGGATGAGCCCAGCGCGGAAAGCTGGATGCCTAATTTCAAAGATGCCTGGGCCCGCTTACAGGCTTTTGCTAACTCAGTCAGCAGTAACTGGAACTTCAACCTGCCGGTTGAGGAACCGATCCTGACAACGGATCTGGAAGCTATCTTCAACGGCGGACCGGCGCCGATCTTTCCTTACATTGAGCTCGGTCTGAACGGTCAATGGCTGGATGGGCGCGGCTGGACGTTAGGTACCGATGTCACGCTTTCGATTGACGATCCATTAATCGGTGGTGATGAGGACTACACAGACACTGTTGAGGTGATCCAGGCCCCCTGGAACCCCGAAGACCCGAATGACATCCTGGCTAACTTCGACTGGCCCACCATGGGAGTGGAGCCCGGGTATATCCTTACGATGACTGGCGCCGGGGTGTCCAATACACTGGTTGTCCCCTCCTTGCAGGTGACAGGTGCGGATGCTGCGACCGATATCGTCTACGGCACGGCCCCGGATACGCGCGTGGTGGTTTGCGCCAATAAACCGGACGGCTGCGCTATGCGAATTGCGACCGTCGATGGCGGCGCATGGCAGGCCAATTACTCTTTGACCGGCCTGCAGCCCGGGGACAATGGTTGGGCGGCTCAATACGATGAATACGGAAACTGGACCCAGGTCGACTGGAAGATCATCAACCCACGCATCGAGGCCAACCCGATCGGTCACTGGGTGAATGGGCGGGATTGGCCTTTGGGAACCGAGATCACAATGACCATCACCGGCAGCGGTGGGCCATACCCGGATCCGGAAACCGCCACTGTAATGCATAACCCGGGAAATCCCGGTGATCCGAACGACATAGGCGCCTTTTTTAACTTATGGGATCCGCGCTACGATCTGCAGCCTGGCGATGAAATCACCCTGGCGGGCGATGAGGGCACGACCAGGAGCATGACTGTGTGGGCGTTTGCGGTGACCGAGGTAAATATGTCACCCACCAATACGGTTGTTGGCACGTCTGGTGCGGCCGAGGGAGAAGTGAATGTATGGATCAATAATGGGCCAAACCGGCAGGTTCCGGTTGTTTCAGGAGGTTGGACGGCGCATTTTGATGATATCGAACCCGGCAATAACGGCGGCGCCAATCAACCGGACAGTAACGGTAACATTATGCAAGCCGACTGGCGCGCCCAGAGGCCGTGGATCCAGGCGAACGTGAACGGCAACTGGGTACAGGCGCGCGAGTGGCCGATGGGTACTGAAATCAACCCCAACACGCTCACGCTGAGCATCGAAGGGTCTGGGACTACTTATCCGGCCGATGTAGTGAATACCAACCCGGGCGATCCGTATGATACCTGGGCCCAATTCAATTTACCGGCTGGGGTCCTGCAAGTTGGGTCTATCCTCGACGTGGTGGACGAGAATGGTGTGGAGAAGAGGTACGACGCGGTCACACCGCTGGATGTGACGGGATATGACGTGGCAGCGGATACGGTCTCAGGTGTTGCCTTGCCTGGAGCAAGCGTGCAGGTATGCGTGAATATCTTTGATGGAAAAGATTGTATCTCGCGCTGGGCGACAGCCGGGGATGCCGATGAAAACGGCCTCGGACACTGGACTGTAAACTTTATTGAAGATCCTGGCGAAGGGGATCGGCGCACACACGATCTGGTGCTCGGGGATAACGGCTGGGCGTCTGAGCCGAACGATGCCGGCGACCAGACCTGGGTTGATTGGAGAGTACCCAACCCACATATTGAAGCCAACCCGATCGGTCACTGGGTGCAGGCGAACGATTGGCCGGATACGCCGATTCACCTGACGATCGAGAGAACAGGTCTTGATCCTTATGAGTCAGATGGCGACGGCAACGGCAACTTTAACTTATGGGGTCCTGAAAGGTACGATCTGCAGGCTGGGGATAAAATCACCCTGTCGAGTGATGGGCTAACCCGGTTTATGTTCGTCGGGGCACTGGCAGTGGGCGTCATCGATGCCGGTACAGATACGGTCTCGGGCACGGCGGATGCTGGCGCAGAAGTGCATGTCTGGGTGAATAATGGTCAGCCAGAACTGACGGTCACGGCAACCGGCGGGAATTGGACGGTGACTTTTGCGTCCCTCAACCCCGGCGATAACGGGGGCGCCCGGGAATATGATAGTGAAGGAAACTATACCCAGGTCGACTGGCGCGTCCAGAGGCCCCGGATCCAGGCGGGCGTGACCGGCAACTGGGTGCAAGCGCGCGAGTGGCCGACGGGCGCCTCGCTGACGATGACGATCAATGGGGTGGGGGATTATACGGCCACGGTAGTGAATAATAACGAGGGTGATCCGTATGATACCTGGGCCCAATTCAATTTACCGGCTGGGGTCCTGCAAGTTGGGTCTATCCTCGACGTGGTGGACGAGAATGGTGTGGAGAAGAGGTACGACGCGGTCACACCGCTGGATGTGACGGGATATGACGTGGCAGCGGATACGGTCTCAGGTGTTGCCTTGCCTGGAGCAAGCGTGCAGGTATGCGTGAATATCTTTGATGGAAAAGATTGTATCTCGCGCTGGGCGACAGCCGGGGATGCCGATGAAAACGGCCTCGGACACTGGACTGTAAACTTTATTGAAGATCCTGGCGAAGGGGATCGGCGCACACACGATCTGGTGCTCGGGGATAACGGCTGGGCGTCTGAGCCGAACGATGCCGGCGACCAGACCTGGGTTGATTGGAGAGTACCCAACCCACATATTGAAGCCAACCCGATCGGTCACTGGGTGCAGGCGAACGATTGGCCGGATACGCCGATTCACCTGACGATCGAGAGAACAGGTCTTGATCCTTATGAGTCAGATGGCGACGGCAACGGCAACTTTAACTTATGGGGTCCTGAAAGGTACGATCTGCAGGCTGGGGATAAAATCACCCTGTCGAGTGATGGGCTAACCCGGTTTATGTTCGTCGGGGCACTGGCAGTGGGCGTCATCGATGCCGGTACAGATACGGTCTCGGGCACGGCGGATGCTGGCGCAGAAGTGCATGTCTGGGTGAATAATGGTCAGCCAGAACTGACGGTCACGGCAACCGGCGGGAATTGGACGGTGACTTTTGCGTCCCTCAACCCCGGCGATAACGGGGGCGCCCGGGAATATGATAGTGAAGGAAACTATACCCAGGTCGACTGGCGCGTCCAGAGGCCCCGGATCCAGGCGGGCGTGACCGGCAACTGGGTGCAAGCGCGCGAGTGGCCGACGGGCGCCTCGCTGACGATGACCCTGCATGGGGTGGATTACACGGCCCAGTCAACTAATAATAACGAGGGTGACCCGTATGATACCTTCGCCCAATTCAATTTACCTGAGGGGGTGCTCCATGCTGGCGATCTCATCCACATCCAAATAACGGGTGGAGGAGCAGAGAAGGATTACACGGTCACGCCGTTGGAGGTGACGGGATTTGACTTGGTGGGGAACACGGTTAGCGGTATTGCCACCCCGGGCGCACGCGTGCAGGTATGCGTGAACCACTCGGATGGCTGCATTCAGCGTTGGGCGACAGCCATAGCCGAGGGTGAAGATAGTGGAAAGTGGAGCGTGGATTATGATTCGGTCATGGCTGATCCCAATGACGATCCGCGCACACACACCCTGGTCCCCGGGGATAACGGCTGGGCAAATGAACCGAATAGTGCTTGCGACCAGACTTGGGCTGACTGGAACATTCCCAATCCACACATCGAGGTCAACCCGATCCGTCACTGGGTGCAGGCGCGCGAGTGGCCGGATACGCCGATCCACCTGACGGTTGAAAGGGGTGGTGTGGTTACACATGAGGCGGATTCCGACGGCAATTTTAACTTGTGGGATCCGCGCTACGATCTGCAGTCTGGCGATGTGATCACCCTGTCGAGCGTTAAGCTTACGAGGAGTATGACCGTCGGGGCACTGGTAGTGAGCGTCATAGATGCCGGTGCAGATATGGTCTCGGGCACGGCGGATGATAGTGCACAAGTGCATGTTTGGGTGAATGGCGGGCCAGACCAGACGATGGCGGCAACCGGCGTGAATTGGACGGCGAATTTCTACCCCTTTAATCTCACCCCCGGCATGGACGGGGGTGCCCAGGAATATGATAGCGAGGGCAACTTTACCCAGGTTGATTGGCGCGCCCAGAGGCCGTGGATCCAGGCGGGCGTGACCGGCAACTGGGTGCAAGCGCGCGAGTGGCCGACGGGCGCCTCGCTGACGATGACCCTGCATGGGGTGGATTACACGGCCCAGTCAACTAATAATAACGAGGGTGATCCGTATGATACCTTCGCCCAATTCAATTTACCTGAGGGGGTGCTCCATGCTGGCGATCTCATCCACATCCAAATAACGGGTGGAGGAGCAGAGAAGGATTACACGGTCACGCCGTTGGAGGTGACGG